>OLOC01000022.1_pt1 | contig 144003 bp, 125 predicted proteins | sample 1643111 | NCBI WGS metagenome assembly OLOC01 (sample SAMEA3136633, study PRJEB25190) | human gut metagenome
CCTGGGCACCACGACCAATATCGAGGTCATCGACGCGCACGGCACCTTTGTCGGCGGCGTTATCGCGCCGGGGCTGGCGCTCGGTGCCCGTTCGCTCTCGGCCGCTGCGGCGCGCCTGCCTCAGGTTGAGCCCTCGGCGCCGACGCATGTTATCGGCCGCAACACGCGTGAGGCCATGCGTTCGGGCGTGGTTCTGGGCGAGGTGGCCCGCATCGACGGCATGCTCGACATGGTGCTCGCCGAGATGCGCGCGACCAAGGCGGCGGGGGAGGGCAGCGTGCCCATCGTCATTACCGGCGACGATGCCGAGGCGCTTGCGGCCCTTGTCGGTCATAGCCTGACGGTCGATGACGCGTTGACGCTGCGGGGTCTCGCCGAGCTCTACCACATCAATCAAAAGCCCCGTCGCGCGTAGCGATGGGACGGTGGGACAAAAACGTCTCCACCTTCCACCTGCTACAATGGGTCAAACTGTTGCGATTACGGAGGTGTCTGCCATGTCGGACGATCTTCATCAAACTGCGTCGGGCAAGCGCCGCGACGTTATTAGCTGGGATGAGTTCTTTATGAGCGTGGCCATCGCCGCGCAGCGCCGCAGTAAAGACCCCAACACGCAGGTGGGCGCGTGCATCGCCAACACCAACCACCGCATCCTTTCGGTGGGCTACAACGGTACGCCCTCGGCGCTCAACGACGACTTTTTCCCGTGGGGCACGAGCGACGACCCGTTGCAGGATAAGCACAACTACGTGGTGCATGCCGAGGCCAACGCCGTGCTCAACTACCGCGGCTCGCTCAAAGACCTTGAGGGTTCCACGGTCTACGTCACGCTGTTCCCGTGTCACGACTGCGCCAAGATCCTGGCGCAGGTGGGCGTGGGCGAGGTCGTCTACCTGGACAATAAGTATGCCGACACCGATGACGGCCGTATCAGCCGCCGCATTCTCGATTCCTGCGGCATCAGCTACCGCCAGGTTATCGTCGATGTTCAGATTGGTACCGGGGGACAGACTCGGCAGTAATATGCGTTGTCGCTATCTGACGACGAACGCAGCTCAAAGAGCCCCGTCCCAAATTGGCTACTCGTGAAGGTCGCGTCTGCGCGCATGGACGGCTCGTGAGCGGGTACATGGCTGTAGTAACATAGCTTCTGTCCGCGGGCGTGCCCGCGTTATTGTGAGAAAGGAGCCCCTGTGGCTGTTAACGAAGAGCTGCTTAAGAAGGTTCTTGAAGAGATTCGCCCCAACCTGCAGGCCGACGGCGGCGATATGGAGTATGTGGGCGTCGACGACGAGGGCGTCGTCAAACTGGAACTGCAGGGCGCCTGCGCCGGCTGCCCTATGAGTGCACTGACTCTGTCCATGGGTATCGAGCGCATCCTGAAGGAGCACGTGCCCGGCGTTACCCGCGTCGAGCAGGTCAATGCTTCCGGCGAGACCGACGACCTGTACGACGAGTACGCGCCGTTCTAAGATGCGAAAGCTGCGGACGACATGCTCCGCATAGACGTTACGCCCAGATATGCGGCTGCGAGCGCAAGGCCCGCGGCCGCATTTGTATGTAGGGAGCAGGGGGATCGATATGCTCAACGACCTCTACCATATGCTTGACCCCGTCGCGATCTCGGCGGGCCCCATCACGATCTACTGGTACGGTCTGGCCTATGTGGTCGGCGCCCTGCTTACGGCAGTCGTCATGTATCGCACGCAGCGCCGCTGGGGCTTCAATATCACGATCGATGACCTGACGAGCGTCGTGGTCGGCGCGGTCTTTGGTCTTATTATCGGCGCGCGCCTGTTCTACGTCATCTTTTACGGTGATGGCTACTATTGGGCCCACCCGCTCGAGATCTTTGCCACCAACGAGGGCGGCATGAGCTTCCACGGTGGCCTGGTCGGCGGCATCTTGGGCGGCATCATCGTGTGCCGTATGTATAAGCTCGACGCCTGGACCATCGCCGACCTTGCCGTTATCGGTGCCCCGCTGGCATTGTGCCTGGGACGTTGCGCTAACTTCGTGAACGGTGAGCTGTGGGGCAAGCCGACCGATCTGCCCTGGGGTGTGGTCTTTGGCGGTACCGCGGGCGATATGCCGCGCCATCCCTCCCAGCTCTACGAGGCGTTTCTTGAGGGCATCGTGCTCTTTTGCATCCTGCAGGTGCTCAGCCGCAAAAAACCACTGCTGCCCCAGGGTACGTTTATGGGCGTCTTTGTGATGGGCTACGGCATCGTTCGCTTTTTGATTGAGTTTGTGCGCGTGCCCGATGCGCAGCTGGGCTATCTGCTGGGCGGCGTCATCACCATGGGTCAGCTGCTGAGCCTGCCGCTCGTAATCGCGGGCCTGGCGCTCATCGTCTTCGCCCGTCGCCGCAACCGGCCCCAGCGCGTCTACCTGGACGCCTAGCCACCAAAACCACCACAAAGGGGACAGGCACCTTTGTGGTGGTTCGCCGGGCAACGATGACAGAACCGTAACGTTCTCCCAGATAAAACCTGCCAAAATAAACCTGTCCCTTTTTGGCAGGTTTCTAGAAAGGCTTTTTGGACTGTGAAGGATTCCGACCTCTCCACAACAGCTGCGCGCGACGCCGCTCGCATTGTTTGGTTTAAGCGCTATCCCGCCAAGCAGACGCTCATCGCCTTTTTGCTCGCCCTGCTGGCGACCACGGCGTTTTCCATCGATCCCGCCCCGGTGTCGAGCAATGCAGTCCTGGCAATCGATCCAAAGGCTTCGGGCATGCTTTACGTGTGCTACGAGGTGCTCCTGTCGTTTGCCGGTCACACCGACGCGGTCATGCTGCTCGCGCTGGCCTGCCTACTCACGTTGCCCTTTCGCTACGTGTTCTTTGGCCGCGGCGACGCTTGGCGCCCATCGGTGATTCTGCCGTCGCTGCTCTTTGCCATCTGCATGGTGTTCGGCCGCAGCTACGATCTTATCGATTCCGCCGAGCTTGTCCTTGGCGACAAGGCGCGCGTCATCTGCGCCTGGATCGGCGGCGCGGGCTGGATGCTCTTGGCGGTCGTCGCCTTCTACCTTGCCTTTGAGTGCCTGGATTGGCTGAGCACGCGCCGCATTCCGTTTTCGGAGGCGCGCTTTGGCCGTGTATGGCGCGTGGCCCACGCCGTGCTCTCGAGGCATCCCTTCGCCGGGCCCTTTCTGGTGCTCATGATTGCCTGGGCGCCCACGCTCATTGCCTCGCTGCCCGGCCTTTTTATGGGAGACACGGGCGCGCAGATTCGCCAGTGGTTTAACTATCCCAACGGTACGAGCGACTACTTGCGCCTGCTCAGCCCCAATGTCCTGCTCAACGGGCATCATCCGGTCGTGCACACGGCTATCATCGGCTCATGTGTACAGCTGGGGCTTTCGATCTTTAACAGCGCCAATGCGGGGCTTGCCATCTACACCTGTGCCCAATTTGTCATCACGGCCGCCTGCATGGCCTACTCCATCTCGTCGCTACGAAAGTTTGGCGTCAGCATGCCCGTTCGTGGCGTGGCGCTGCTGTTCTTTGTGCTTATGCCGATGTTCTCTAACTACGCGGCACTGCTTACCAAAGACGTACTTTTCGCTGATGCATTTTTGGTTTTGCTCGTGCAGACCGTCAAGCTCGTTGCCTGCGGCCTGCCCCGTCGTGATGCGAACGCCGAGCGCGTGGGCGAGCCCAGGCCCGTTCTTTTTGCACGCCACGACTGGTTACTGCTCGTTCTGGGTGCTCTGGGCTCCACGTTCTTGCGTAACGGCGGCTTGGTGTTTCCGCTGGCGGCGTGCGTGATCGCGGCGGCGCTTTGCGCCTGGGATGCGCATGCGGCTCGCCGTGCAGCTAAGCAGGATAGTGCTGCGCCCGCGCTTTGCGTGCCGCGCTTGCGCTGGGTTGGCATCCTTGCGGTACTGGCACTTTGCCTTGTCTCTAATATGTACTTCACCAAGGTCTTTATGCCGGCGCACGACATCACGCCCGGCTCCAAGCGCGAGGTGCTTTCGATTCCGTTTCAGCAGACGGCGCGTTTTGTGCAAAAGCACGATGGTCTTAACTCGGGCGTGAATCCTACGGTTAAGGAGGACGGCACGATCGTGGAGGCGCCCTGCGACGGCCTGGTGACCGACGAGGAACGTGCCGTGATCGACCGGGTACTCAAGTACGAGAACCTGGGCCGCCGCTACAACCCCGACAAGTCTGACGCCGTCAAGAACTGCTTCAATGAGTACGCCTCGCAGGAAGACATTGATGCTTATTTTGAGGTGTGGGCCCAGATGTTCAAAAAGGACCCCGAGTGCTATATCTCGGCGCTCGTCAATAACTACTATGGGTATTTTTATCCGAGCGCTCGCGACGCATGGGTCTACAGCACGGCGCGCAGTGCCGAGATCATGGCGAAGCCCGATAACCTCAAGTACTTTGACTTCCATCCGGTCGATAGCAAGGCGGTGCGGTGGTGCGACCACCTGATTAACCTGTACCGCGTGGCGGTGCAGCGCGTCCCGTTTATCTCGCTCACCATGAGCTCGGCCACCTACGTGTGGATCATGATCGTCGTGGTGGTCTACCTGTTGCGTCGCCATTCGTGGCGCGCGCTGGCCATCTGGATACCGCTGCTGGGTGTGCTCGCCGTGTGCCTGATCGGTCCCTGCAACGGCTCGACCTACATGCGCTATCTGTACCCGGTCATCGCTTGCATGCCCTTTGCCATCGGCGCCACCATCACCCGCAGCGACCTCCTCTGGTCCTAACTTGGTACATTGGGGTCAGCTTAATCTGCACCACATTGGCGCAAACAAGCCTGATCTCCTTGCACCAAGGGGTTGCATCATCACGATGCCTTCATTTTGGGGTTTATCTCGCAGGCCAGTAGGTATATCATAACGACGTTTGTTTATATTGCCCGAGCATCTGCACTGGGCTTTAGGTCGAAACCGATAGGAGACACGTATGTCCGGACACTCTAAGTGGGCCACAACCAAGCATCGTAAGGGCGCGCAGGACGCCAAGCGTTCCGCCCTCTTCTCCAAGCTGAGCCGCAACATCACCGTTGCTGCCCGTCTCGGCGGCGACCCGCTGCCCGAGAACAACGCTAGCCTCGCTGCTGCTGTTGCCAAGGCCAAGGCTCAGTCCATGCCTAAGGACAAGATCAAGTCCGCTATCGACAAGGCATTTGGTTCGGGTGCCGACGCCGCCGTCTACGAGAACATCGTGTACGAGGGCTATGGTCCCGCCGGCGTTGCCGTCTACGTTGACTGCCTGACCGATAACCGCAACCGCACCGCCGCCGATGTCCGTTCCGCCTTCTCCCACGCTGGCGGCAACCTGGGCACCTCTGGCTCTGTCGCCTTCCAGTTTGAGCGCAAGGGCCAGATCGTCGTTGCCAAGGAGGTCCTGGACGAGAACGCCAAGAAGGAGACCATGATCGCCAACGGTGCTGCCGGTGACGAGGATGAGTTTATGATGGCGATCGCCGAGGCCGGTGGCGAGGACTACGAGGACGCCGGCGAGGAGTGGATCGTCTGGACCGCTGCCAACGACGTCATGGCTGTTTCCAAGGCACTCGAGGAGCAGGGCATCCAGGTCAAGGGTTCCGAGACCACTATGGTCCCGACCACCCCGACCGAGGTCTCCGGTACCGACGCCAAGAAGGTTCAGCGCCTCATCGACCGTCTCGAGGAGCTCGACGACGTCCAGGATGTTTACAGCACCATGGACATGACCGACGAGGTCATCGCTGCCCTCGAGGAGGAGTAGCGCCTGCACGGGTTAAGCCGTGCATATCTGGGCATAATGAAGCGAGCATGCAAGCCTCGTGGAATAGATGAGCCGGATCCGCGTGCGTATGGCACCGGACCCGGCTCTTTTATAATGATGCGAACCGTTTTGCATTCTGTGGACCGAGATCCGAAAGGAGCGCCGCATGCGCGTGCTCAAACGAGCCCTAGCAATCGTGTACCTTGCCGCCGCCATCGTGGCGCTGGGCACGCTTGTCTGCCAGTTTTGGGGGCCGTATACGTACCGCTTTATGTTGCTGATGCGCGACGCTGCGCCGCGTATCGTCGTCACGGTGTGTGCCGGCGTTGTGGCGCTTGGCGTACTGATGAGCTTTTTCCGCCTGATGTTCGCCCGCTGCGAACCGTCCTGCGTGCATCCGGCAGGGGAGCGCAATATCGAGGTCACACTCGCGGCTCTCTCTTCGTGCGCCCGTGCTGCTGCCGAACGCGATGACCGCGTGATGGTCGAGCATATCGAGGCGCGTGTTCAGGGTTCCGACGAATCGCACGTCCGTTTTAAGGTCGAAGCCATCGCGCTTGATGATAAAGACGTTGCTTCTCTTGCCACCGCGATGCAGCAGCGTATTGAGCGGGCTTGCGACACCATGCTCGGTACGCCGGGCACGACCGCGCGCGTCCGCTTTTTGCCGTCCAAGACTACCGTCCAGACCGTGGAGGTTTCCGGTGAGTGATACCAACCAAGACAAGACCGCCCGCACGCCGCGCCTAACGATCGATCAGAGCGCTGCGCCGGCAAGCGACGCCGTCGACACCAAACCCGAGACCAGCGAGCAGCACGACAGCGCCGCCAACGACTTTGACGAGGCCATGGGTCTCATCAAGGGCACGGGTGCTGCCATCTGGAGCTACGCCGTGCGCCATCCCAACACCACGCTCGGTGCCGTCGCTGGCTTTATCCTCGCCGTGCTGGTGCTTACGCTGGGCCTGTGGGATACGCTCGTCATTGCGTTCTTTGTACTGATCGGTGCCGTGATTGGCCAGATTCGTGATGGCGAAAACGGCATTGTCAACTTCTTTGGGCGCCTGTTTAGCGGCCGCTAATACGTATTCGACTGTCGCATCCGCGGCAGGCATAAGGAGGAACCATGGCTTTTAACACGAAGGTCGATGTAGCCGATACCGAGCTCGAGGCGAACGAGGCCGTCGCCGCCGAGGCGGAGGACGTAACGCTCGAGGACGAGGCGCTCGTCGAGGCAGAGTCCGAAGGCGAGGCGGATGAGGACGACGAGGAAGCGGACGAGTCCGAGGACTCGCTGACCTATTCCAACGGCGTGATCGAGAAGATTGTCGCCATGGCCACCCGCGAGGTACCGCACGTGTTGGGCATGAAGGGCAACCTCATGCACTTTGTGCAGGAGCAGTTTGGTGCCGAGAATCTGACCAAGGGCGTGACGGTCGAGGTCACCGATGACAACCGCGTGGTCGTCAACATTTCGGTCATCATCGAGTATGGTGCCTATGCGCCCGCAATTTTCGATGACGTCAAGGCGCGCGTCACCGAGCGCTTGGCTGCAATGACCGGCCTTGAGGTTGCAGGCGTCAACCTGCGCATCGAGGACGTTATCACCCCCGAGGAGTACGAGCACCACGCCAGCCAGCACGAGTAGCCTATCAAAAAGGGATGGTTATTTAGGCAGGTTCTATCTGCGAAAACGTTAAACGGCCGGTCGCGCACGCAAAAGCGCGACCGGCCGTTTTTGTATGTCTCCGATAAAGGCATGCCGCTCATCAAATGAGGGGTTGCAATCGTTGTGTTCCGCGTTAACCTAATGGGCGCATTGTTTCCAAATTGTTAACGAAGGGTTGCCGTAATGGCCGACGTGCACGAGACTGAAAGTAAGGCATGGGCAATCGAGGCCGCTGCGGCGGAGGCGGCATCGCGCGCTGCCGAGGAGGTACACCGTCCTCCCGTGGTGCCGATGGAGAGCGTGGTCGATCGCGATGTTATTGAGCAAGGCGAGCGTGCCGGTCGCAAGCGTAGCCAGGAGCCGGGCTTCTTGCGCTTCTTTGGCGAACTCAACCTGGGCCTAATCCTCACGGCTTTTGCCATCGTGGCGTTCAAAACGCCCAATCACTTTGCCTTCGGCGGCACCTCGGGCGTGTCGGTCATTCTGTCCACGCTGTTCCCGACCCTGCCCGTCGGCGTCTTTATGTGGATCATAAATGCGGTCCTGGTCGTCCTGGGCTTTATCTTCTTGGATCGCAAGGCGATTCTTTGGAGCGTCTTCGCCTCCTTTGCTCTTTCTGCCTACGTCTCGCTGTTCGAGCTGTTCATCCCGACTGATGTTTCGATGACGGGCGATATGTGGCTCGACTTATGCTTTGCTGTCATTTTGCCGGCACTCGGCAGCGCCATCGTCTTTGATATTGGCGCCTCCACGGGCGGTACCGACATTCTCGCCATGATCCTTAAGCGCCGCACGACGCTCGAGATCGGACGCGCCTTGCTGCTGGTCGATATCGGCATCGTTACCATTGCGGCGTTTTTGTACGGTCCGCGCGTTGGCCTGTACTGCGTGCTCGGCCTGTTTGCCAAGACGCTTGTGGTCGACAAGGCCATCGAGAGCATTCACTTGCGCAAAGTCTGTACCGTCATTTGTTCCGAGCCGCGCAAAGTCGAGGAGTTTATTGTCAAGCATCTCAACCGTACGGCAACTATCAGCCGCGGCTACGGTGCTTTTTCGGGCAAGTGTGTGACAGTGATCATGAGCGTGCTGAGCCGTCGCGAAGCCGTGCAGCTGCGCCGCTATGTCCGCGATATCGATTCGGGTGCGTTTATCACGATCGTTGACAGCTCCGAGATCGTGGGCAAGGGCTTCCGCGGCACGAACTAGTGCAGATGCACCCTTCGAATCATTGAATAAGGCCGCCTACGCTGCAAATCGGTCATCTTGGAGTATTTGTCCCCACATTAGGCGATAATGTTGCCAAAGACATCGTTTGCGATCCAGGTGATTCGCTCTAGATACGAAGGGATGATTTCGATGTTCTGTTCGCAGTGTGGCGCCCCTATGGGCAATAACGACAAGTTCTGCGGCGTGTGCGGTGCTCCTAATACTGAGGCTCCTCATGCCGCTGCCGGTTCTGCCCCGCAGGGTCAGCCCCAACCGCAGGGCCAGCCCCAGCCCCAACCCCAACCGCAGGGCCAGCCGTTTGTCCAACCTCAGCCTCAGCCGTTCGTTGCGCCCCAGCCGGTGATGAACGTGCCCAAGGGTTGCATGGCTCAGGCCTTCAACGACATGCTCAAGGTTCCTGGCGCCTTGGTTCGCGTATGCCAGATTGCATTTTTACCGGCGCTGATCTGTGTCGTCTCGGTGCTGGTGCTGTTTATCCCCGTTATCGGCGGTATCGCAGCGGCCATTGGCTTTTTGCTCGCGTACGTGGCAAGCGTGTGCGGCGCGGGCTTTGCTATCGAGTGGGGCCGCGACCTGTCGCTCAAGGACGATAACGGTATGGAGCGCCCGTTGCTGCGCTCGACCTCGTTTGGCCTGGGCATTTTCTCGTCTGTCATTACGGGTGTGCTCGAGTTCATCGCCGTTATCCCGGTGATTGGCGTGGTGCTTTCGGCGATCGAGAGCGTTGTGATCGGCACTGTCGGTTCGTACTATTTTAACGGGTCGCGCGGTCTCGAGGGCGCGCTTGTTGGGTCGATGGGTCTGCTCGTCTTTGCTGTGATCGTTTCACTGGTGCTGGGCATCCTGTTTAAGATGTTTGGCGATGCCGCTGTGATGCACTTTGCGGTCGCTGGTCGCGTCGAGAGCGCTTTTTCGCTTGAGAAGGTCTGGAAGTCCTATAAGGCCAACCTGGGCAAGTTGTTCTGCGCATCGATTCTCCCCGAGTTTTTGACGGGCATCGTGTCGCACATCATCACGTGGATCTTCACCGCCATCTTTAGCTTTGTTGCCGCGCTGGGCATTAGCAGCTATGGCTACTACGGCTACTATTCTCGTCCTTCGGGCCTCGAGGCAATCATCACGGGCGGCGGTATCACGCTCATTCTGTTCTTGATGATCGTTGCTTTTGTCACGGTGTTCTTGACTGTGTTTGGCAAGATGCTCAAGTATCGCGCTGTTGGCTATTGGGCAGCACGTCATGCCAGCGAGTGGTCCGACGAGGATACCGACGATGTTCTGACGTTTGTGCTTCCGGGCGAGAAAAAGCCTACACCTGCGGGCTTCAATCCCATGGCCGCTGGCGCTGCACCTGCGCCCGCACCTGCGCCTGCCCCGGCACCCGCGCCTGCACCGGCGCCCGAGGCGACGCCTGCGGAGCCCGATTGGAATGCCGTTGCCACGCCGGCGGATGAGCCGGGCGATAATCCTGCTGCCGAAAACAATCAAACCGAATAGTCGGTCGAGGCGCCCTGGGCAACTGAGCCCGGGGCGCCTTTTTCTACTGCGAAAGCAAGAAAATGCCTGGGGAAACGGTTGCAGCAAAATTTCTCGGAAATTGGTCAATGTTGCGCAACAACATCTTGGCTATTGTTGAGAATATAGACACGTAAGATTTAGAGGCGTCTAGCGCCTTAGGAAAAGGAGAGGGTTATGTTCTGTCCTACTTGTGGTTCTCCCATTTCGGATGATGCCAAATTCTGCCCTGTTTGCGGATCCGCCGTTGGTGCCGCTCCTGCCGCTCCGGCCCCGCAGCCGGCGCCTCAGCCCCAGCCCGCTCCGGCCCAGGCTATTCAGCCTGCGCCCCAGCCTCAGCAGCAGTACACCGGCCAGCAGCAGTACACCGGTCAGTACGCCCGGCAGCCCGCATCCGCTCCGATGGGCTATGGCCCCGTTAAGTCCGACCGTAGCGTGATCGGCTGGCTCCTGCTTTCCATCGTGACCTGCGGCATCTATTCGTATTACTTCCTCTATTGCCTCGCCCGCGACATCAATGTCATGTGCCAGGATGACGGCGATTCCACACCGGGTCTGGCAGCATTCATCCTGCTGTCGTTCGTGACTTGCGGTTTCTATGCGTACTACTGGTATTACAAGATTGGCAACCGCCTGCAGGCCAACGCTCCTCGCTACGGCCTGATGTTCCAGGAGAACGGCACCACTGTTCTTATGTGGCGGATCATCGGCGTGCTGCTGTGCGGTCTTGGCCCCATCTTTGCCATGAACATCATCATCAAGAACACCAACGCTCTGGCAACGGTGTACAACACCCGTCTTGGCGCGCGTGCCTAACGATCAAGGCATCGTGAGTAACACTCAGGGACATAAGGGCGCGGCGGAGCTCCTTCGCCGCGCCCTCTCTTGCATCGGGGTGCTCTTTGTCGCCTGGCTCGCGCTCTACCTGCTCGACATCGGCTGCATTTTTCGATTGATAACGGGCATTCCTTGTCCGGGATGCGGCATGACGAGGGCGTGGCTGGCGGCGCTGCGCCTCGATTTTGCGGCGGCCTTTGCCTACCATCCGCTGTTTTGGGTGGTGCCGATTGCGTTTGTGCTCGCGTTCGTGCGCGAGGAGGTGGCATCGAGCAAGCTAAAACGTGGTATCGATATTGCGGTCACCGTGTTGTGCGTGCTGGTCGTTGCCGTATGGATCGTGCGCCTCATCAATCCGGCGGATGCCGGTCTGCTCGTTGGCGGCCATGCGCCCGCCGGAGTTCCCGACGATATCATCCACCTCGAACCCCCACGCTGGCTCACCATCCTTCGCTCTTACCTGGCGTGACGGAGGACACGCTAGAAAAACGGTCGACACATAAGCGGGGGCGAACGTTGAGATAACGTTCGCCCCCGCTTTGCTCTAGCCGGGTTGTTATGGGTGGGCGTGACGGCTACTCGTCGCGCTTCTCCTCGTGGCGAGCGGCAGCCCGCGCATCGTGGATGCCCTTGATTGCAGCATGGCGGGCGGTGCGAGCATCGTGCATGGCGTCGCGGGCCTCGGCAGCCGTGGCCTTGGCAGAGCGCAGCTTGGCCGCCAAGTCGGGGTTGGTCTCGGCAACCGCGGCGATCGTGGGGCCGTCGAGCTCCTCTTGCGTGGGCTCGGCCAAAAAGTCGATGGCATACTGGGCGGCTACCATGGAACCCTTGGCCAGTACCGACTCGTCAATCTTGTAGAAGCAAGAATGTTGGGCGTACGTGGCGCCAATCTGGGGGTTGCGCGTGCCAACAAAGGCGAGCACGCCCGGCACACGACGCAGGTACTCCGAGAAGTCCTCGCCCGAAAGCGTGCCGCGATAATGGCCTTCGCCGGCTGCACCCAGACACTTGAGCACGGCTTGGCGGCAGCGCTCGCTCGAGGCGGCATCGTTTTCGACCTTGTAGTTGGCGATGGTGTAGTCGGTAAGTTCGGCCTCGGCGCCCAAGGCCGCCGCAGTGTGCTCCACGATGCGGCGCATGAGCTCGGGCATTTCCTCGTGCGTCTTGTCGCCATAGGTGCGCACCGTGCCGGCAAGGTAGGCCGTGCCGGCGATGACGTTGCGCGCGGTGCCGCCATGGAGCTCGCCGACGGTGATGACGGCAGGCTCGTAGGGGCTGATTTCGCGCGAGACGATGGTCTGCAGGGCGTTGACGATCTCTGCCGCAACCATAACGGCGTCGTGACCGCGCTGGGGCATGGCGCCATGGCACGAGGTGCCGCGAACGTCGATGCGGAACCAGTCGGTATTGGCCATGCGCGGGCCGGGCTCGCAGCTCACGGTGCCGGCGTCGACCTCGCTCCAGATGTGCGCGGCGTAGGCGCCGTCGACGCCATCGAGTACGCCCGTGCCGATCATGAGCTTGGCGCCCTGGCCGTTTTCCTCGCTGGGCTGGAACACGATGCGGATCTCGCCGTGGATGTCATCGGTCATGTGGCGCAGGATCTGCAGCGTGCCGAGCATCATGGCGATATGACAGTCGTGACCGCAGGCGTGCATGCAACCCTCATTGACGCTGGCGAACTCCTCGCCGGTCTGCTCGGTGACGGGCAGTGCGTCGATATCGGCGCGCAGCAGGATACGGCGGCGCGGCGTGCCGTCCTCGCGGTAGGCATCCGGCGCGGTACCGCGAAGCGTTGCCACCAAGCCGGTCTTGAGCGGACGCTCGTAGGGGATATTCATGGCGTCGAGCTGGTTAGCGATGTCGGAGGTCGTGCGCTCCTCGGCTAGGCTCAGCTCCGGGTGCTTATGGAAGTGCCGGCGCTGCTTGATGATATAGGGTTCAAACTCGGTGGCGATATCTCGGATGGCCGCGGTGACGTCGTCTGCCGCGCGAACCTCGGTTGCCGCCATAATCTGCTGTGCCTTGGTCTTCGTCATGGTCGATTTGCTCCTTGCTGGGTTGATCGCAAAATCGTACAGGCTCTCTCCAGTATGCCACCTGCCGCTTGGGCTGGTAAAGTTGCCGTTTGCCGCTTGGGGTTTTGTTGCAAGGGCGGGGGAGTACACTCGGGGGTGTTGAATTTCCTGCCAGAGATGGGGATACCCATGCAACATATCGACCGGATTATCCGCTCCAAGAACGTTTTTACCGCCCAAGACGGCATCGATATCGCCCGCGAGCTGGCGATCGCCACCGCGGGTGATCGTATCGTCGCAGTCGGCGCGCCCGATGACGTGATTGCCGCCGCACCTGCCGCCACGCCGGTGGTCGATTACGGCGAGCAGTTTGTCTGCCCCGGTTTCCATGACGCGCACCTGCACTTCTTCCATACCTCGGTCGGTTCCTCGCCGTATATGCTCATGGATATGGGCACGTCAGAGGCGGCGCTGGTGCAGCACGCACTCGAGTTTTCCCAGGACCTGCCCGACGACGCCTGGGTCGTGACGCAGGGCTGGCGCGATTACCGCTGGGATCCGCCCGAGCATCCCACCAAGGCGTCGCTCGATGCGGCATTCCCCGATCGACCTTGTGTTATGTACTCGGGCGACGGGCATACGTTGTGGCTCAACAGCCGCGCGCTCGAGGCGCTCGGCGTGACGCGTGACAGCGAGCCGCCGGCAGGTGGCAGTTACGACAAGGATGCAAATGGTGAGCTTACGGGTATCGCCCACGAGGCAGCTGCTATGCAGCTGCTGCCGCGCTGTCTTGAGTGGCTGGGCGAGGATCGCATCGCGAGTGCGTATGCCGACCAAATGAAACGCATGGCCGAGCAGGGCATTACCTCGATTTGCGACATGTCACTCATGCCCATGCCGGGCTGCGACTTTATCCGCGACGACGTCTACGACAAGCTGCAGGCCGCCGGCAAGCTGGGCATTCGCGCCCACCTGTTCCCCACGCTGCTGGATGACCAATTGCGCTTGGAAGAGCTTCAGACTCGCTACGCAAACAATGCGTTGCTCTCGGCGCCAGGCTTTAAGCAGTTCTTCGACGGCGTGTCGAGCGAGCATACCGCATACCTCACTGAGCCCTATACCAACCCGCGCTTCCCGGGCGACCAGGGTCGTCTGACGGTTCCCGCCGAGCGCATGCGCAAGCTGGTTCTGGCGGCAGCCGAGCGCGGCCACACCGTGCGCATCCACGTTATCGGCGACGGCGCCATCCATGCCGCACTCGATATCTTTGAGGAGGCGGCAGAGCTCTACGGCTTGCCCCAGCACGGCCATAATACGCTTGAGCATTTGGAGAATCTGCTGCCCGAGGACATCGATCGTCTGCGCAAGCTCAACGTCATTGCCTCGAGTCAGCCCTGCCATATCACGCTCGACCCGGGTGGTCCGGAGCGCGACCTGGGCTTGGAGCGCAGCCGCATCATGTGGCCGTTTGCGACCTATAAGCAGCGCGGCATCCGTCAAGCCTTCGGCACCGATAGCCCCATCACAGCCGTTACCAGCATGAACGTGCTCTACACGGCTATCACGCGCCAAGATCCCCGCAGCCACTGGCCCGAGGGCGGCTGGTTGCCGAGCGAGCGTATCGACGCGGCAACGGCCCTGCGCAACTACACGCTTGGCAGCGCGTACGCAGCGGGTGACGAGCAAAACCTCGGCAGCCTGGAGCCCGGCAAATACGCCGACCTGGTAGTCCTGGACCAAAACCCGCTCACCATCGACCCCCAAGAGCTGCAAGCCACCAAGGTTCAGGCCACCTACCTGGCAGGTAACTTGATTTTCGAGCGCTAGCCCCACATCCCACCCCTCAGTTGCGGTGAAATTGTCCCTAAATCGGCCTTCAAGCCCAAAAACAGGAACTATTCCACCGCAACTTAAAAGAGCACGTCCCAACAACGCGCCCCTATCTTGTGCATCCCATCCGCATCGCCATTTTGCTGCACTGACTTTTCTGAATGCCGGGCCCGATAACGTTGACTCAGCTCCCGTGTGGCGCCGGAGGGGCGGGGCATAAGGTTTATCGCGAGTTCCGCACGAGCCGAAGGCCACTTAATGTGGCCTTCGTGCGAGCAGGACTGCCCGAGCAGGAAACCTTATGCCCCGCCCCTCCGGAGCCACACGGGAGCCACCGCTAAGTTATCCCCCGGCATTCAGAAAATCTAAGTGCCAAAAAATAAGATTTTTTGACTCCGTGTTGTATAACCCGCCATTCGTGGGTACCATTCAACGCGTACGCAAACAAAAAGGGTTAACCCGCGCGGCATGACCGCGCGGCCCACAAAGGAGGAAACAAGCATGTCGTCTTTGAAGCCGCTTGCAGATCGCGTCCTGGTCAAGCCCGACGAGGCCGAGCAGAAGACCGCCTCTGGTCTGTACATCGCCAGCAACGCTCAGGAGAAGCCGCAGCGCGGCATCATCGTTGCCGTAGGCGCCGGCAAGGTCAACGACAAGGGTGAGCGCATCCCCATGGACGTCAAGGTTGGCGACGTTGTCATCTACGGTAAGTTCGGTGGCAACGAGGTCAAGGTCGACGGCGAGAAGTATCTGCTTATGCGCGCCGACGACATCTACGCCGTCGTCGAGGCCTAGTCTCGTCAGAATCTCTGATTCGTCTTTGAGCGCGCCTGCTGCATAGGACTCGGAAGCGGCGACGCGAGTCACATTTCTTTTGGAGGATTACCCACTATGGCAAAGAACATTACGTTCAACACCGATGCCCGCGCTAAGCTCGCCAAGGGCGTCAACACCCTGGCCGACGCCGTTACCGTCACCATGGGCCCCAAGGGCCGCTACGTTGCGCTGCAGCGCACGTTCGGTGCCCCGACCATCACCAACGACGGCGTTTCCGTCGCTAAGGAGATCGAGCTCGAGGACAACATCGAGAACATGGGCGCCCAGCTGGTGAAGGAGGTCGCTACCAAGACCAACGACACCGTGGGTGACGGTACCACCACCGCGACCCTGCTCGCCCAGGCCATCGTCAACGACGGCCTGCGCAACGTCGCCGCTGGCGCCAACCCGCTGGCCATCCGTCGCGGCATCGACAAGGCCGTCAACGCCGCCGTCGCCGAGATGAAGAAGCAGGCCAAGCCGGTCGAGACCAAGGAGCAGATTGCTTCCGTCGGTACCATCTCTGCCGGTGACCCCGAGGTCGGCGAGAAGATCGCCGAGGCCATGGAGGTCGTGGGCAAGGACGGCGTCATCACCGTCGAGGATTCCCAGACGTTCGACATCACCATCGACACCGTCGAGGGCATGCAGTTCGACAAGGGCTACGTCTCCGCTTACTTCGTCACGGATAACGACCGCATGGAGGCCGTGATGAAGGATCCGTACATCCTCATCACCGACCAGAAGATCTCCAGCGTTCAGGACATCATGCCTGTTCTCGAGGCTGTCCAGCGCGCCGGCCGCGGCCTGCTCATCATCGCTGAGGACATCGACGGCGAGGCTCTGCCCACCCTCGTCCTCAACAAGATCCGCGGTGCCCTCAACGTCTGCGCCGTCAAGGCCCCGGGCTACGGCGATCGCCGCAAGCGCATCCTCGAGGACATCGCCGTCCTCACCGGTGGTCAGGCTGCTCTGGACGAGCTGGGCGTGAAGGTCGCTGACATCACCGCCGATATGCTCGGTACCGCTAAGTCCGTCACCATCTCCAAGGACAACACCGTCGTCGTCGGCGGCGCTGGCTCCAAGGAGGCCATCGATGCCCGCATCGCTCAGATCAAGGGCGAGATGGAGAACACCACTTCTGACTTCGACCGCGAGAAGCTCCAGGAGCGCCTGGCCAAGCTCTCCGGTGGCGTTGCTGTCATCAAGGTCGGCGCTGCTACCGAGTCCGAGCTCAAGGAGATTAAGCATCGCGTCGAGGACGCCCTGCAGGCTACCCGCGCTGCTGTCGAGGAGGGCATCGTCGCCGGTGGCGGCGTCGCCTTCATGGACGCTGCTCCTGCGCTCGACGCTGTTGAGATCGACGACCCCGAGGAGAAGATCGGCGTCGATATCGTCAAGAAGGCTCTGACCGCTCCGGTCGCTACCATCGCCAAGAACGCTGGCTTTGAGGGTGCTGTCGTGGTCGACAAGGTTGCCGAGCTGCCCGCCGGCCAGGGTCTCAACTCTGCCAACGGCGAGTGGGGCGACATGATCGAGATGGGCGTCCTCGACCCCGTCAAGGTCAGCCGCGTCACCCTGCAGAACGCTGCTTCTGTCGCCAGCCTGATCCTCATCACTGAGGCCACCGTCTCCGATGTGCCCAAGAACACTCAGCTTGAGGATGCTATCGCTGCTGCTACCGCTGGTCAGCAGGGCGGCGGTATGTACTAAGGCCGACAAGGTCTAGAACTCCCACCGGGAATCCGGGGGCGTGACGGGGTTTCTCTCCGGAACGTCCTCGGACATGCAAAGAGGCTCCGCATCGCGCTTCGCGCTGCGGAGCCTCTTTGCGTCCTGCGGAATGTTCCGGAGAGAAACCCCGTCACGCCCCCGGATTCCCTGCGTTTACGGCCTTGAGGTCGGCTCGCGGAGAAGGACGTGGTTGATAGGGATACGTGTCCCGGTTGCTGTTTCGCGGCAAAGCCGCGAAAAGCGCACCACTTTGGGGTGAGTGGGAGACGTGGTTGTTACGACAACTGGTCCCCGCCATAAATTACCCTTGGCATACTTGCGCGAAAGCCTACTGGTGCTACACTTGCAATTGCTGTTTCAGGGCGGGGTGGAATTCCCCACTGGCGGTAAATCGGGCGGTGCCAAAGGGGTGCCGTGGCGCAGGCGAGGTGCCGGCGGCCGAGCTGATGAGTCCGCGACCCGTGTGTGCGTTGGTTCGTATGCCGGCTGAACTGGTGAAATCCCAGTACCAACGGTTAGAGTCCGGATGAAAGAGGCAGGTGATCTTATGTCTGAACAGTCGCAGCATATCCATTTTGAGAACACGAATAGGTGGAGCACCAAACAGCTCGTAACCATGGCGCTTATGTGTGCCCTGAGCGCGCTCTTTATGTACGTGCAGCTGCCCATCCTTCCTTCGGCACCGTTTTTGACGTATGACCCGTCGTTGGTGCCGGCGATGGTGTGTGGATTTGCGTATGGCCCTGGTGCCGGCACTGCCGTTGCCGCCATGGCGATCGTCATCCATGCGCTCACCACGGGCGACTGGGTCGGCGCGCTTATGAACCTGGTTGCCACGCTGGGCTACATTCTGCCCGCGGCTATCGTCTACCAGAAGATGCATACCTATAAGGGTGCCGTGATTGGTCTAGTGCTCGGCGTCATTGCCGCTACGGCGCTGTCCATGGTCGCGAACCTGACCATCGGCGTTTGGTTCTGGTATCACTCGGTCGATGTGATCGCCCCGCTCATGCTTCCCGCCGTTTTGCCGTTTAACCTCATCAAGACCGTGCTTAACTCGGTGTTGACGCTGGCGGTGTACAAGGCAGTCTCGAACCTCATTACGCCTAAAAAGGACCAGGTCAAAGGCCGCGCATGATTGAGTGTCGGGGCGTTTCCTTTAGCTATGACGGTGCCGCTCAGGCGCTCGACGGCATCGATCTGAATATCGAGGATGGCGAGTTTTTCTGCATCCTCGGCGGAAACGGGTCGGGCAAGTCGACGTTTGCCAAGCATCTGAATGCGCTACTGCAGCCCGATACGGGCACGGTGCGCATCGATGGCATGGACGCGTCCGATCCCGAGTCGGTCTACGACATCCGCTCGACCGCGGGTATGGTGTTTCAGAACCCGGATGATCAGCTGGTGGCGACGCTTGTCGAGGATGATGTTGCGTTTGGTCCCGAAAACCTTGGCGTGCCATCGGCGCAAATTGCGCAGCGCGTACGCGAGGCGCTGAAGGGCGTGGGCCTGGTGGGCTTTGAGCGCCACGGGACCCACGCGCTCTCGGGTGGCCAAAAGCAACGCGTGGCGCTTGCTGGCGTGCTTGCCATGGAACCGCGCGTGCTCATCTTGGATGAAGCGTCCTCGATGCTCGACCCGCGCGGCCGCAAGGGTCTTATGAAGGCTTGCCGCGCGTTGCACGCTCGCGGCATGACCATCGTGATGATTACGCATTTTATGGAAGAGGCCGCCGAGGCCGATCGTATCGCGGTGTTTCAGGCGGGGCGCGTTGTCATGCTGGGTACGCCCGAGGAGATTCTGACACGGGCAGATGAGCTTGCGCAGCTGAACTTGGACATGCCGGAGTCGTGCCATTTGGGCATGGCACTTCGTGCGAAGGGCGTGTCCGTTCACGCGCAGGTGCGTGAGGCGGATATGGTCGCCGAGATTGCGCAGGCCTATACCGAGCGAAGTGAGGCGGGCACCGCGGGGCAGCCTTCCGCGTTCCAGTCGGAAATCGCTGGCGGCACTGTTCCGGCAGACAACGAGGACAACGCGTCGGAGCCCGTCATCGAGCTATCCCATGTTTCGTACAGTTATGCGCTCAGTCCGCGCGAGCGCCGTCGCTGTCATAAGCGCTCGGCCGCTGCGGGCAAATCGAACAAACAGGCTCTCTGGGGAAATGACCCTAGCAGTCCGTGGGCGCTGCGCGACGTGTCTTTGACGGTGCGTCGCGGCGAGTTCCTGGGGCTAGCAGGCCATACCGGTTCGGGTAAATCCACACTGGTCCAGCACCTCAACGGGCTAATCCGCCCGCAGGAGGGGAGCGTTTGCGCGCTGGGGCTCGACCTATCAAGCAAGAAAGACGCCGCCGCGGTTAAAGCTAAGGTCGGCGTGGTGTTTCAGTATCCCGAGCGGCAGCTGTTTGCCGAGACCGTGGCGCAGGACGTGGCATTTGGTCCGCATAACCTTGGCTTGTCGCAGGCCGAGGTCGCCCGTCGCGTTGAGTCCTCACTCGCGCGCGTGGGTCTCGACCTTGCCACGGTGGGCGAAAAGAGCCCCTTTGGGCTCTCGGGCGGCCAGCAGCGCCGTGTGGCGTTTGCCGGCGTGCTCGCCATGGAGCCCGAGGTCTTGGTGCTCGATGAGCCCATGGCGGGGCTCGATCCGGCCGCACGCAGGGATTTCCTGGAGCTTATCAATCGACTTCACCACGAGGGCCTGACTGTCGTCATGGTCTCGCACAGTATGGATGACCTTGCCAATTGCTGCGACCGCATCGTCGTGATGAACGAAGGCGCGGTGTTTGCAGAAGGCACGCCCGCGCAGGTCTTCGCGCACGCGGACGAGCTCAAGTCGATCGGCCTTGGTGTTCCCGCTGCCCAACGCATGGCGCTGGCGCTTGCGAAGGCAGGCGTGCCGCTGCACTTTGACGGTCTCTATACGGTTGAGACGTTGGCAGGCGAGTTGTCAAGTTTGCTGCTTGGCTGTGCGGATGGCCCTTCGAGCGCTTCGCATCGGGCCGATTCCAGTGCACCCGCGCGAGAGGAGGGCTGCTAATGGAGGCGTTTTCGTTTGGCAGCTACTATCCCGGCGATAGTGCAATCCACCGCCTGGACCCGCGAACCAAGTTGCTCTTGGGCTTTGTGTTTCTGATCACGACGCTCACGGTCAGTAGCTTCCGCGGACTGGTCCCGGTCGCAATTTTCATTGTGCTGATCTATACCGTGTCCCGGGTGCCGCTTCGCCGTGTTCTGTCATCGATGGCGCCGCTGCTGGCGATTGTCGTGGTGGTCGCGGTGCTCAACCTATTTACCGACCAGAGCGGGCAGATCCTGTGGCAGCTCGGCTTTCTGCAGATTAGCGAGGGCTCGCTGCATTCCGCTGGGTTTATGGCGTGCCGTCTGACCCTGATGATGGCCGGCATGAGCGCTATTACGCTCACCACGCCCACGCTCGATCTCACTGCAGGCTTTGAGCGTTTGCTCGCGCCACTTGCGCGCGTGGGGCTCCCGGCACACGAGCTCGGCATGATCATGGGCATCGCGCTGCGCTTTATGCCGCAGTTTGCCACCGAGATGAAGCAGACGGCGGACGCGCAGGCAAGTCGCGGCGCGCGCGTGACGGGCGGTCCGCTCGGCGGCGTGCGCATGCTCGCCAGCGTGGCGATTCCGCTGTTCACGGGTGTGTTTCGTCATGCCGAGACACTCTCTGCCGCTATGGATGCACGTTGCTACCATGGCGAGTATGGGCGTACGCGGCTGCATACGCTTGCATTTTGCCGCGGCGATGCGTTGGCGGCGGTGGTGACGGCGTTGCTGCTCATCTGCGTCATCGTCATCAATCTTCAACTTGTTTAGGCGCGATTCGAGCACAAGAAAGGGATTCCTATGACCGACATCGACCGCACGGCGCAACTCGAGCGCGCCTGCACATACCTCAGGCGCATCCCCGCGTGGTTTCTGGCCACGACTGATGCGAACGATGGACATCAGCCGCGCGTAAGGCCGTTCTCGTTTGCCATGGTCGATGATGGCAAACTGTGGTTTTGCACCTCGCGCGACAAGGATGTGTGGGCAGAGCTCGGCGCGAACCCCAAGTTTGAGCTTTCGGGCTGGAAGCCGGGGGAGTGCTGGATCGTATTGACCGGCGAGGCCGCGCTCGAGGACGATGCGGCAGTGAGCGACCACGTTCGCGAAGCTGGCTTTAAGCACATGGTGGGCATTGGCGAGCAACACGAGAGCGCCAACGACGGTCGCCTTGCGTTTTTCTCGGTCCGCAATATCGTCGCCCGCTTCTGCGATATCGACGGCAGCGAAGAGCGCCTGGAGCTCTAGCGCGTCTCAAATTAACTACCCGTTCCAAATTAGCTAGTGGCAGGAGGAAACGTGGACGGATTGAATACGGTGTTGGAGTATCTGACGTCGGTGCCGGCGTGGTATCTGGCGACGAGCGTGGATGGGCAGCCGCATGTGCGTCCGTTTTCGTTTGCACAGATTCAGGACGGCAAGCTGTGGTTTGTGACGGCACGCACCAAAGATGTGTGGCAGGAGCTGCTGCAAAACCAGCGCTTTGAGGCCACGAGCTGGTGGCCGGGCCATGGCTGGCTCATTTTGCGCGGACGCGCGGGCTTGGATGATCAGGCTGCCCCCGATATGCGCGAGGCCGGCTGGAAGCATCTGGAGCGTTTGGGCGAGCATTATGAGGGCGCAGGCGACCCCACGCTCGTCTTCTTTAGCGTCGAGGAGCCGGAGGCCTTCATCTGCAACCACGACGAATGGGTGCCGGTCGAGCTCTAAAAGAGTTCTCCCGCCGGCCCCAACAATTTAAATACCCGTCTGTGTCGGGCTCCACATCGCAACGGCACCGCAAGGTGCACCGGGCGATGTGGAGCCCATTGTTATTTGTCAATTCCTTCGCGTGAATGTGTCTGGTTTGTTTCAATGCATGAATATGCAAAAGATTTGCGTATATATGTATCTTTTGGTGCTAAAGTTTCAACCCACCTCATAACGACGGGTGCGGGATGCGCATTGGTGCATAAACTGCAGACAAGGAGTCCGATATGTCTTTAAAGGTTGGAATCGTCGGTGCGGCAGGATATGCCGGTGCCGAGCTCATTCGCCTCGTACTCGGCCATCCCGAGTTTGAACTTGTTGCCATCACGTCCAACGCCGATGCCGGCCAGCCGCTGTCTGCGGTGTATCCGAGTTTCGCCGGCGTGAGCGATCTTGTCTTCACGACGCACGATGCTCCCGAGCTTACATCCTGCGACGCTGTCTTTTTGGCCGTGCCGCACACCGCCGCCATGGCGCAGGTGCCCGCCCTGCTTGCCGCAGGCGTTTCCTGCTTCGACCTGTCTGCCGACTACCGCCTGAGCGATCCGTCCGTGTTCGAGGCGTGGTATGCCGCCGAGCACACGAGCCCCGAGCTGCTCAAGACGCGTGCTTTTGGTCTGCCCGAGCTGTTCTGTCGGGACTTGGAGACCGCTGCATCCGACCACGCCGACGGCAAGCCCGTACTGGTCGCCTGCGCCGGTTGCTATCCCACCGCAACGAGCCTTGCTGCCGCGCCTGCCGTGCGCGCGGGCTGGGTGGCCGAGAGCGGTCCCGTGATCGTCGACGCTATCAGCGGCGTGACGGGTGCCGGTAAGTCCTGCAACGCCCGTACGCATTTTTGCAGCGCGGACGAGAACCTGGAGGCATATGGCGTGGGCAAGCATCGTCATACGCCCGAGATCGAGCAGATTCTTGGCCTGGCCGACCGCATCGTCTTCACCCCGCATCTGGCACCGCTCAAGCGCGGCCTGCTCTCCACGGTGACGCTGCCGCTCGCGCCGCAGGCTATCGACACACTGACCCTTGAGGACGTCGTCGACTATTACAAGCAGTTTTACGCCGGTCGCACCTTTGTGCGCGTGCTCGATGCCGGCCAGCAGCCCAAGACGGCCTCGGTCGTCGGCACCAATGCCGCCCAGATTGGCCTTGCGCTCAACAAGCGCGCAGGCGTGCTGGTGGCGACAGGTGCAATCGACAATCTGTGCAAGGGTGCTGCGGGCCAGGCGGTCCAGTGTGCCAATATCGTCTTTGGATTTGATGAGCGACGAGGCTTGCCCACAGTGGCGTGCCCGGTGTAGCACATTCGATTGTTAACGATTTGGCAGTCGGGCATCGAGTGAGGCGCCACTTTTAAGCTGGTCTAGTGATTGCGGCTGGTGTGGCGTGCCATCCGATGCCCGTTTTTTGTTTGATATAAGGAGTCGTAAGGACGATGAATATAGAGCAGCTCGATATCAAGATTCGCGCCGTCGAGGGCGGCGTTACGGCAGCGGCCGGCTTTAAGGCCGCGGGTATTCATGCAGGTTTTCGCAAGAATCCCGAGCGCTTGGATTACGCGCTCGTCGTGCCCGATAAACCCTGTCCCGGTGCCGGCGTGTTTACCACCAACCGCTTTTGCGCAGCGCCTGTGCAGGTGAGCCGCGCCAATTTGGGCGGTGCCGATAAGGGCTATGGCATCATCGCCGGTGTCTCGGTCAATTCCGGTAACGCCAACGCGGCCACCGGTGAGACGGGCCTTGCCTGCGCGCGCGAGACGTGCAACATCGCCTCGCAGGTCATCGGCTGCGAGCCTCAGCAAATCCTGGTCGCCTCCACGGGCGTGATTGGCCAGATTCTGCCGATTGACACGTTTGAGACGGCGATTCCGGCAGCTTATGAGGCGCTCTCCGCTCATGGTGGCGCCGATGCCGCCCGCGCTATCATGACGACCGACACGCACTCCAAGGAGTATGCCGTGTGTTACCGCAGCGAGGCCGCGGGACACGCAGGCAATGCCTATACGGTGGGCGGTATGTGCAAGGGCTCGGGCATGATCATGCCCAACATGGCCACCATGATCGCGGTCATAACTACCGATGCCCCCGTCGAGCCGGCGGCGCTCCACGCCCTACTGCTCTCGACCGTCAAACAGACCTTCAACAAGGTGACGGTCGACTCCGATACTTCGACCAACGACACCTGCATCATGCTTGCCTCCGGCGCCGCTGCCGCGGATGCCGAACCCATTGTCGAGGGCTCCGACGCCTTCGATGAGCTGGCCTTTGCCGTGCATGAGGTGTGCGAGAGCCTGGCGCGCAATATCGCCGCAGATGGCGAGGGCGCGTCCAAGCTCGTGACGGTTAATGTTACCGGCGCCGCTAACGACGAGGAGGCCGATATCGCCGCTCGTGCTGTCGCCAACTCGCCGCTCGTCAAGACCTGCATTGCCGGCCACGATTGCAACTGGGGCCGCGTTGCCATGGCACTCGGTAAGTGCGGCGTGCAGTTTAACCAGGAGGATGTTTCCATCGACATGATGGGCATGCCCGTCTGTCGCGATGGCCTGACGGTCCCCTTCGATGAGGACGAGGCCCTGCGACGTTTTGAGGCGCCCGAGATTGTGATCTCGGCCGACCTGGGCGCAGGCGACGCGGCGACCACCGTGTGGACTTGCGACCTCACGCACGAATATATCTCCATCAACGGTGATTACCGTTCCTAGATTCTGGGCACGCTGCGCATCTCGCCGCGATTGCGGACGGCGGAGCACGGCGCGGTAACGATATGAAAGACGAGGCAGATTATGAAATTCGCACGCGATTGTCGTTCGAGCGAATCCAACGAAGCGACCGCGCAGCTGCTGTTTGAGGCCCTGCCGTGGATTAAAAACCTGACCGGAAAGACGGTCGTTATCAAGTACGGCGGTGCCGCCATGGTCGACGAGCAACTGCGCAGCGATGTGATGAGCGACATCGTCCTGCTCAAGATTATCGGCATGCGCCCCGTTATCGTGCATGGCGGCGGCAAGGCCATCAACGAGGCGCTCAGCCACTATGACATCCCTGTCGAATTTAAGAACGGCCAGCGCGTGACCACACCGGATACCATGGATATCGTGCGCGAGGTGCTGGGCGGCAAGGTCAACCAGGAGCTGGTCGCGGCGCTCAACCACCACGGCAACCTGGCCGTGGGCGTGTCGGGCAGCGATGCCGGCACGCTTATCGCCGAGCCGCTCGACCCCGAGCTCGGTCGCGTGGGCAAGGTCACGCACGTCAACACCGACTATATCGAGCGCTTGCTCGATAGCGAGTACATCCCCGTCATCGCTACCGTCGCGGCGGGGGAGGACGGCGGCTTCTTTAACATCAACGCCGATACCGCCGCCGGTGCCGTCGCGGCGGCGCTCCACGCGCATAAGGTGATCTTCCTTACCGACGTCGATGGCCTGTATAAGGACTTTAGCGACAAGGATTCGCTCATCTCCAACCTGACGCTCGACGAGGTTAATGAGATGCTCTATGGGGGCGAGGTCGACAAAGGCATGATTCCCAAGCTACGCGCCGCTGTCGATGCGCTTGCCGCCGGTGTGTTCCGCGCGCACATCATCAACGGCACCACGCCGCATTCGCTGCTCCTGGAGCTGCTGACCGATGCCGGCGTCGGCACCGTGATCCATTCCACCGAGACGGCTTACGAGTTCGATACGCATCCGCACCCGCTTTCGACCTTTGCGGCGCGCCTGACCGAGAACCTCGACGAGGTCGAGAAGCTCCAGACGGTTTAACGTCCTGGCGCCGCATCCGTACACCCATAGCCCGCGCCGCCCGGCGCTCGACGAAAGACATCCCATGTCACTTGCTGCTCAACAATCGCTCGAATCCCACTACGTTATGCATACCTTTGGCCGCTCGCCGGTTGAGTTTGTCGAAGGTCACGGTATGAAGCTCACCGGTGACGATGGCCGTGAGTATCTCGACTTTCTCGCTGGTATTGGCGTGTGTAGCCTAGGCCACGGTAATCCTGCAGTGCTTTCGGCGCTCGAGGCTCAGACCAAAAAGCTTCTGCACGTGTCTAACTACTTCTACATCGAGCAGCGTGGCCAGGTCGCGGCGCTGCTGTCCAAGCTCGCTAACGACGACGTGGACAGTGCACGCGTGATTGCCGATGCCATTGCCGCCGGCGATGAGACCACGGCAGCTGCGCTCGGCGCTCCGACGGCAGGCGAGCAGATATGGGAGACGTTCTTTGCCAACTCCGGCGCCGAGGCCAATGAGGGCTCGATGAAGCTTGCTCGCCTGTACGCCAAGCGTGCCGGTAACGGTGGCAACACCATCGTGTGTATGCGCGGTGGTTTCCATGGCAGAACGCTCGAGACCATTGCCGCTACCATGCAGGATTGGCTGCAAGATAGCTTCCGCCCGCTGCCGGGCGGCTTTGTGGCCTGCACGCCCAACGATGTCGATGAGCTGCGCGCAATCTTTAAGCAGCTGGGAAGCGAGATTTGCGCCGTGATGCTCGAGCCGATCCAGGGCGAGAGTGGCGTGCATCCCATGACCGAGGAGTTTATGGCTGCCGCGCGCGACCTGGCGCACGAGGCCGGTGCCGTCCTTATCGCCGACGAAGTCCAGTGCGGTCTGTTCCGCTCCGGCAAACCGTTCGCTTACCAGACCTATGGCGTGGAGCCTGACATCATGAGCCTCGCTAAGGGCATCGCCGACGGCGTGCCTATGGGAGCCGTGGTGGCGAAGAAAGAGATCGCCGACGTGTTTAAGCCCGGCGATCACGGTTCAACCTTTGGCGGTAGCTGCTTGGCCGTCGCGGCATGCGCCGCGACGCTCTCCGCGCTTGTGCGCGGCGACTACGCTGAGCATGCCGCCAAGGTGGGCGCCTATATGGAGGCAAAGCTCGCCAAGTTACCGAACGTTATCGAGGTGCGCGGTCGCGGCTTGATGCTCGGCTGCGACCTGGATGACGCTGCGGGCGATGCACATGACATTGTTGCCCGCGCGTTGGCCGCCGGCGCCGTGATTAACGCTACTGGTGCCCACACGCTGCGTTTCCTGCCGCCGCTTGTCTGCGAGGAAGCCGACGTGGACAGCCTGATCGAGATTTTGTCGGACGTTTTGGCTTAGCGCCATCAGGCATAGCAATTTGGAGCGGGTTCAAATCCCTCTGCACTGGGAACAAAAAAGAAAGGCCCCCATTGCTGGGAGCCTTTTCAATCAAGTGGTGGGCGATGAGGGATTCGAACCCCCAGCCTTGTGCGTGTAAAGCACCTGCGCTAACCGTTGCGCCAATCGCCCGCAGGGATTGAGTATAGCGGAAACCCCGTGCTGTTCACCGCTAATTCATAACGAAACTTACGCGACGACTTCAGCGCCCTTGTCCTCGTCGATAAAGAAGCGCTTGTACCAGATGAGGAACGTCAGCGTGGTATAGATCTTGCGCTGGTTGAGCGCGCGACCCTCAAAGTGATCATCAAGCAGTTTCATGAGCGCATCGGTGTCAAAGAAATCAGCAGCCCACGGTGCGGTGAAGTACTCCTTTACGTAGTCGTAGTACTTTTGCTCGCGCAGCCAGAACTTGACCGGTACGGGGAAGCCCACCTTCTTGCGCGTTGCCCACTCGTCGGGCAGTGTGCGGTTGGCGGCGTGACGCAGGACAAGCTTGCAGCCTTCTTCGTTAACACGGTAGTTGGCGGGAATGTGCTCGGCAAACTCCATGACCTTCTTGTCCAGGAACGGAACGCGGAGCTCCAGAGAATGCGCCATGCACATCTTGTCGGCCTTGAGCAGAATGTCGCCCGGCAGCCACATGTTCATATCCAGATATTGTTTCTTGGAAAGCTCGCAGCAGTTGGGAACCTGCTTGTAGTACTCGGCGCACATTTCGGCGGCGTTCTTGCCGGTGTCATAAGCGGGCTTGAGCACCTCGTCGACCTCGGAGGGATCGAACACCTTTGCCTGACCCACATACCAGCGCTCGGGAACCTCGGCGCATTTCGTCAGGAAGTTGTGGCCCTTAAAGTAGGGGAGATGCTGAACGAGCGAGCCCAGGGCGCGACGTACGCCGAGCGGCACGCGCTTCTTAAAGGAGCGCATCTCGGGGGTGTCCTCGTACCACTCATAGCCGGCAAACAGCTCGTCGGCACCCTCGCCCGAAAGGACGACGGTGACCTCCTCGGAAGCCATCTGCGCCAGATAGTACAGCGGCACACTGGACAGGTTCGATTGCGGCTCGTCCATGTGGTACTGGATATCGGGCAGCGCATCGAAGAACTCGTCGGCGGTAATCATCTTGCGCACGTTCTTGATGCCCAGCTTGTCGGAAAGCTCGGCAGCGTAGTTGGTCTCGTTGAAGTTCTTGTAATCAAAGCCGACGGAATACGTGGTGTCGGGCATGAGACAGGCGGCAATGTAGCTGGAGTCCACGCCGCCAGAAAGGAACGAGCCCACCTTAACATCGGCGATTCGGTGTGCAGCGACGCTTTCGTGCACGACCTTGTCGCACTCGTCCACGTACTCCTCGAAGGTCTTGGAGTTGTCGTCGGTGAAGTCACAGCTCCAGTAACGCTTGATGTCCATGGTGTTGGTCGCCAGGTCATACGTAAAGCAATGCGCCGGGGCAAGCTTGAACACGCCCTTAAAGAAGGTCTCCTCTGTGGCGGGGAATTGCAGCGTCAGGTAGGGGCGCAGCGCGTCGTGGTTGACGGCCTTCTCAAACTTGGGATGGTCCAGGAAGCTCTTGATTTCGGAGCCAAACAACAGCGAGCCATCGGATGCCTGGTAGTAATAGAACGGCTTGATACCAAAGATGTCGCGAGCGCCAAAGAGTTTGTTCTTGTTCTGGTCGTGAATCACGAACGCGTACATGCCGCGCAGGCGGTTGACCAGGTCCTCGCCCCACTCCTCGTAACCGTGTACCAGGACCTCGGTATCAGCGTTGCAGTGGAAGGCGTAGCCGGCTGCCTCCAGCTCGGCGCGAAGCTCCTGGAAGTTGTAGATCTCTCCGTTGAAGACAATCGTGACCTTGCCGTCGTCGCTCGACATGGGCTGAGCTCCAGCTTCGGAAAGATCAAGAATCGAAAGACGACGGAAGCCGAGGGCAACGTTGTCGACGATATGCTGGCCACCCATATCGGGACCACGGTGGATGATGCGATTCATCATGGCCGTGAGAACCAGCTCACTCTGTTCATCTGTACCGGTAAAACCGACAAAACCGCACATGCAAGATCCTTTCTGCTGACGGCTCAGGTGTACTGCCGTAAGGATTGCGGCAGCTGATGTCAAATAATCTTTACTATCATGCCAATCTTTTGTTTCGTGATAGGGCATAAGCGCCGAGCGAACCGAAAAAACCACGGCCCGGTCTTCAGACGAAGCGGCGGGCCGTGGTTGCGAACGCTATGCTAAAGAATAGCACCCAGATTTCCTTGTTTTTACACGGGGTGAACACGGTTGCCATTTATTGACCTACGGCACAGTCCATGCAATTTTTTAGAAGGCTGCAGTGCGCGCAAGGTCGGGTGGCATATTAGGATGGTTGATAATACAGAATGTTTCATCGTTTCTGCCGCGGGATGTCTTTTGCCCTTTAAGGCTGAATTTAGCGAGAGAGGTCTTTGTATGTCGAGTCCGACACAAGAGAAGCTAACTCTGATGCGCTATATAGAGTTGCTCGAGGAAGATGACCTTGTTGTTTCCAAACCGAGCGCTTCGTGCGACCAGCGCATTGAGTTTGCGACTGACGACTCGCGCCAGGTGCGTCCGGGCACGTTGTTTGTCTGCAAGGGCCGTGCGTTTAAGCGCGAGTACCTGCTTTCGGCAATCGCCGATGGCGCCGTGGCCTACGTTTCCGAGGTCGATTACGATGTTGATCTTCCCGCGGTGATTGTGAGTGATATTCGTCGCACGCTCGCCGTGGTGGCAGATGCCTTTTATGGGCACCCGTCGGGTAAGGTGAAGGTCTGCGCCTTTACAGGCACCAAGGGCAAGTCGACCTGTAGCTTTTATCTGCGCGGCATTCTCGTCAACGAGGCCAAGCTTACGGGCTGTCATCGACCTGCTCTTAATACGGGCATTGAGTTCGACGACGGCATCGAGGCGGGCCCTTCCAAGCTGACGACCCCCGAATCCTTCCTGCTGCAGTCTCGTATCGCACATGCTGCGGAGGCGGGTGCCCCGTGGCTGGTTATGGAGGCATCGAGCCAGGGCCTCAAATACGAGCGCACGGGCAAGATCGCCTTTGAAGTCGGCGCCTTTACCAATATCGGCGAGGATCACATTTCGCCGATTGAGCATCCGACGCTCGAGGATTACTTTGCCAGCAAGCTCAAAATCTTCGCGCAGAGCCGTTTTGCCGTGGTCAATCTCGATATGGATAAGGTCGATCGCGTGCTCGAGGCGGCGTCTCGTTGCGAACGTACGGTGACGTTCTCCCTGACCGACGAGCGTGCCGACGTGTTTGCGCTGGCGATTCGTAATGGCGACTGCGGCGTGGTGGCAACGGTGCGCACGCCCCGCTTTACGCGCGACATTGTGATTCCCACGCCGGTTAAGTTCAATGTGTCCAACGCGCTTGCCGCTATTGCCTGTGCCGAGGCCCTGGGCATTTCCGAAGAGGGTATCGTCCACGGCTTTGAGGGCGTCTTTGTTCCCGGCCGTATGGAGCTCTATCCGTCCGTATCGGGCAAAATCCTGGGCGTCGTCGATTTTGCACATAACGGCATGAGCCTCGAGACACTCCTGCGTGACCTGCGCGAGAACTATCCCGAGCGCGAGCTGGCGGTTGTATTTGGCGCTACGGGCGGTAAGGGTGTCGATCGACGCACCACGATGGGCATCGCCGCTGGCAAGTATGCCGACCGAATCGTGATTACCGAGGATGACCCCGGCCCCGAGGATGTCGAGGATATTTGCGCCGAGATTGCGCGCAACGTTCAAGCGCAGGGAAATGATAACTGGCAAATCGTGACTGATCGCGTTGCCGCTATCGAGACTGCCGTGCGCGAAACCGTCCGTCCTGCCGTGGTTATCGTGACCGGTAAGGGCGAGGAAGAGCGTATGCTGCGCAAGAACGGACCCGAGCCTTGTGAGCGCGACGGTTCGATTCTCAAGCGCACCCTTGCGGCGTACGACGCCTAGACCAAGCCCCTTCTACGTAAATGGAGTGACCATGTCCCACAACACCCTGCCGACCGTTGCCGAGCTTTCGGGCGAGATGCGCGAGCGTCTGGCCAAGGTCAAGTACGTCTTTACCGATCTGGACGCCACGATGCTCGCTCCTGGCTCGTGCGTACTGCGCGACAACGACGGAAATCCCTCGACCAAGCTCGTCGAGGCGGTTGTCGCGCTCGCTCGTGCCGGCATCCAGGTGGTTCCCACCTCGGGTCGCAACCGCACTATGATCCACGAGGACGCGCGCGTGCTCGGCCTCAACTCCTACATCGGCGAGATGGGCGGCCTGGTCATGTACGACCTCAAGGCCAACGATTGGGAGTACCTGACCGGCGACATGCCTTACGATCCCGCCTGCGGTCTCACGCCGCACCAGGTGATCGAGCAGACCGGCGTATGCGAGAAGATCCTTGCCCGCTGGCCGCATAAGATCGAGTACCACAACGACATGTCGACCGGTTACAAGTACCGCGAGGTCACTGTCGGCATGCGCGGCGATGTGCCTGATGACGAGGTTCAGGCCATCCTCGACGAGGCCGGTTGCGGTTTGGTTTGGGCTTGCAACGGCCATTTGACCCATCTGTCCAAGCCGACGACGCTCGAGCTCGATCGCGTCGAGGACGGCCGGGCGTTCAACATCAATCCGGCGGGTCTCAACAAGGGCGTTGCCATTGCGCGCTTCTGCGAGCACCTGGGGATCGAGCGCGAGGAGACGCTCGCGCTCGGCGACTCCGAGTCCGATTTCTACATGGCCGACCACGTGGGCACGTTCTGTTTGGTCGAGAACGGCCTGACCAGCGCCGGCGCGTCCGAGTTCCTGGACGCTTGCGATAACGCTTACGTCACGCGTGGCAAGATCGTCGACGGCTGGGCGGCAACGGCAGAGCTGCTCGTTGCGGCTCGTTCGTAGCGCGCCCCTATCGTTCTGAGCCATATCTTTTCGAGAGAGAATCTGGTGAGGTAATGTCCGATATCGAGAATCTGGCTGGCGACACGCGCCCCATTGGCGTATTCGACTCGGGTCTGGGCGGCCTGACGGTTGCACGCGCCATCGCGACGGCGCTGCCGCATGAGTCCGTCTACTACTTCGGCGACACCAAACGCTGCCCTTATGGCACCCGCACCGAGGACGAGGTGCGCTCGTTTGCGCTGCAGGCGGGCCGCTGGCTGTCGAAGCACGACGTCAAGATCATGGTCATCGCCTGCAACACGGCGACTGCAGCGGCTTTGCGTCTGGCTCAGCAGGTGCTCGACGTTCCCGTGATCGGTGTCATCGCGCCGGGCGCACGTGCGGCGATCAACAGCACTCGCACGCGCCGCGTGGGCGTGCTCGCCACCAATCTCACCATTCGCTCGGGTGCTTACACGCGTGCCATTCAGGATTTGGATGCCGGTGTGGACGTGTATGGATGCCCGGCTTCGAGTTTTGTCGAGGTCGTCGAGCATGAGCTCGCCTCGGGTGCGCATCTGCAGGAGCAGTGGCTCGAGAACGAGGACATCTTTGATACGCCAGCCGTTCGCGCGCTGGTCAACGCCACAGTTGAGCCGCTGCGCGATCGCGGAATCGATACCGTGGTGCTTGGCTGCACGCACTTTCCGCTGCTCGTGGGGCCTATTCGCCATGCGCTGGGGCCCGGGGTGCGCGTGGTGAGTTCCGCCGAGGAGACTACGCGCGAGCTGACCGATATCCTCACGCGCCGCGAGCAGCTGGCGGGCGACGCTGCCGAGCCGCAGCATCGCTTTGCCACCACGTCTGACAACATTGCCGAGTTTGCGGTGGCGGGTAGCTTTATCTTTGGCCAGTCGCTCAAGAGCATCGAGCATGTCGATATCGACGAACTGAAATAGATGTAGGGTTATCGTCCAAAGGCTTGCCCTCTTCTTTTGCCGAAAGGATATTTCTATGGAGTACATGCAGGTCAACCGCGCCAACGGTCGTGCCGCCAATGAGCTGCGCCCCGTCAAGCTCACCCGTGGTGTTATGAAACATGCCCACGGCTCGTGCCTGGCTGAGTTCGGTGACACGCGCGTGCTGTGTGCCGCCACCATCGAGGAGGGCGTGCCGGGCTGGCGTAAGGGTGCCAAGGCCGGTTGGGTAACCGCAGAGTATGCCATGCTGCCGGCATCGACCGGTAAGCGTTGCAAGCGCGAGTACGCCAATCGTAAGGGCCGCTCCATGGAGATCGAGCGCCTCATCGGCCGCAGCCTGCGTACCGTCGTCAACATGAAGGCACTCGGCGAGTACACCGTCACCGTCGACTGCGATGTGATCCAGGCGGATGGCGGCACGCGTACGGCGAGCATTACCGGTGCCTGGGTGGCGCTGCACGACGCCCTTGCCATGTGGGTCGAGGCCGGCAAGATCGAGCGCATTCCGCTCACGGGCCAGGTTGCTGCCATCTCTATGGGCGTTGTCGACGGCAACACCATGCTCGACCTCGATTATTCCGAGGACAGCCACGCCGAGGTCGACATGAATCTCGTCGCTACCGACACCGGCGAGATGATTGAACTCCAGGGCACCGGCGAGCAGGCGCCCTTCGACCGCAAGCGTCTCAACGACTTGCTCGACCTGGGCGACAAGGGTATCGCCGAGCTCATCGAGCTTCAGCGCCAAGCCCTCGCCTAACCTGCCAAAAAGGGACAGGTTTATTTTGGCAGGTTTTATCTGGGAAAACGTCGAAGCATAAGGCTGCCGTTGATTGAGAGGGGAGAGAGGCCGAGGTCCTCATCGTTCTCAACTCGGCATTGCTATAGAGACAAGGAGGCCAGTCATGGCACTTGAGAAGATCGATATCGACACCCTCGACCCGGCAGCGACCATCGTCGTGGCAACGGGCAATGCCCATAAGCTCACCGAGATCGAGGCCATTCTGGGCAAGGTCATGCCTGAGGTGCGCTTTGTGGCGCTCGGCCAGCTGGGTGATTTTGAGGACCCCGAGGAAAACGGCACGACGTTTTTGGAGAACGCCATCATCAAGGCGCAGGCCGCGGTAGAGGAGACGGGGCTTATGGCCATCGCCGACGATTCGGGCCTGGTCGTTGATGCCTTGGATGGCGAGCCGGGTGTGTATAGCGCGCGCTACGCGGGCGTGCACGGTGACGATGCCGCCAACAACGCCAAGCTCCTCGTGAATCTGGAAGGCGTGGCCGACGAGGACCGCACCGCGCGCTTTATGAGCGTCGTCGCGCTTATCGACACGGACGGCCTAGTCACCTATGGCGAGGGCGCCTGTGAGGGCGTCATTGCGCACGAGGGCCGCGGCGATTACGGCTTTGGCTATGATCCGCTGTTCCTGCCGGTCGACACGCCGGGCAAGACTATGGCCGAGCTCACGGCGGACGAGAAGAACGCCATTAGCCATCGCTTCCATGCGCTCGAGCACCTGTCTGCCAAGCTGACGGGCGAGGAGTAGGCCGTGCGTGCGGTGGTGCAGCGCGTGCTCAATGCCGGTGTGACGGTCGACGGCGAGTGCGTGGGAAAGATTGGCCGCGGTTACCTGGTGCTGCTGGGCGTGGGCCATGGCGATACACGCGCCGAGGCCGATAAGCTGTGGGGCAAGCTCAGGGGCTTGCGCATTAACGAGGACGAGAACGGCAAGACCAATCTGGCGCTTGCCGATGTCGACGGTGAGGTGCTTGTGGTGTCGCAGTTCACGCTGTTTGCCGATTGCCGTCATGGTCGCCGTCCGTCCTTTACGGATGCCGGCGCGTCCGATGTGGCTAACGAGCTCTATGAGTACTTCCTGACGCTGGTGCGCGAAGACGTTGAGCATGTGGCGCACGGCATCTTCGGCGCCGACATGAAGGTCAGCCTCGTCAACGACGGCCCCTTCACCATCGTTCTTGACACAGACAACCTTTAGGTTACGCGGTTTTACCAAACCGCGTAACAACTGGTCATGCGAGGCTATCATCTGGTACGTATTTGGGACGGGGCTTATTTGGTTACTTGCGTATGGCGGCAGCAGGGTGCTATAGTATTAGAGTTTTGTCTATCTTAGGGGTATTATCCCCTTTTTGAATTGCACCTTCTGGAGGCCCTGTTCATGGAAGAGATGGAAGTCAATCACGTCGACGACATCCACGAGAAGCTGACCGATATGGTGGGCGATCGCGTCAAGGTGAAGGCCAACATGGGCCGCACCCGCGTCGTCGAGCGCATGGGCACCATCAAGAGCGTTCACCCCGCCGTCTTTATCGTCGAGGTTGACGAGCGCCGTGGCCGCAAGTCGCGCCAGTCCTACCAGTATATCGATGTCCTTACCGGCCAGGTCGAGCTGTTCGACCCCGAGAGCGGCGAGCACATCTTTACCCCGCTCGGCAATCAGCTCGAGGAGCACTAACGGTGACCGATTGGTCCCTGACCCTTTCTGCGCCGGCAAAGATAAACCTCTACCTGGGGGTTCATACCGAGCGTGATGACCGCGGCTACCACAAGGTCGATTCCTTGATGGCAGCCGTCGGTCTTGCCGATATCGTGACGGTCGCTCCGGCGCAGGAGCTGACCGTCCAGACGGTTCCGGCATCCGACTTTCCCATGCAAAAGAATACGGCGTATCGTGCCGCGCTCGCTATGGCCGAGCATTATGGGCGCGAGGCCAACGTTTGCGTGACGATCGAGAAGCACATTCCGCTGTGTGCTGGTCTGGGCGGTCCTTCGACGGACGCCGCGGCGGTCATTGTCGCCTTAGCGGAGCTCTGGGGCGTCGACCGCAGCGATCCTGCGCTGGATGACATCGCGCGCGGTATTGGCGCCGATGTGCCGTTCTTTTTGCATGCGAGCCCTGCGTTTTACGTGGGCGGGGGAGACGTGCTGGCAACCGAGTACCCCGCTCTGCCCGCAACGCCCGTTGTGCTGGTCAAGCCGCGCGAGGCGAGCGTTTCAACAATTGAAGCCTATCGACGTTTTGATGAGAACCCGGTACCGGCAGACAAGCCTGGCGCGATCGCTTCGGCCCTGCGCGCTGGGGATGCCGAGGCGGCATACGCGCTCATCCAGAACAATTTGGGCGTCATTTCTGCGCAAATGGAGCCTCAAATCCAAACGGTTCTCGACTGGTTGCGTGCGCAGGACGGCACGGTTGCCGTGGATGTGTGCGGGTCGGGCGCTTGCTCGTTTGCCATTTGCGACACCGTCGCCACGGCATCCAATCTCGCGGCATCCGCTCAGCAAAATGGCTGGTGGGCTTGCGCAACGGAGCTTATTTCCGACACGGTTCGCATCGAAGTGCCAAAGAAGTAAAAATTTCTCTAGCACATGGCGGAAATCTTTGTTACTATAGTCGAGCTAACGGGTTGTGGCTCAGTTTGGTAGAGCACTGCGTTCGGGACGCAGGGGTCGCTGGTTCAAATCCAGTCAACCCGACCAGAGCATGAGGAGGGACCGCTTCTTGCGGTCCCTTTTTTTAGCTATTGTTGCTCTTGTTGTGATTCCAAAGCTGCATGCAGGCCCGCTGCGGTATAATCCATCGAGCTTGTTTGCATTGATTCTGGGAGGAAAGTACATGTTCCCTAAAGGCTTTGAGTGGGTAGTTATCCTTATTGTCGCCCTGTTGATTTTTGGGCCTAAGAACCTGCCGAAGCTCGGCAAGTCGCTTGGCTCTACCGTCAAGAACATCCGTGAGGGCATGGAAGGCGACAAGGGCGAGTCCAAGCAGGCCGAGGACGTTGTGGTCGAGGAGTCCGAGGAGGACAAGGAGATCGCTGACCTCGAGGCCAAGCTCGCTGCTGCCAAGAAAAAGAAGGCAGAGGACGGCGACGCGGACGCAGAGTAGTCCCATCCCTTTGGGGTGAGCACCTGACCGGCTTGCCCGCAGGCTAGCCGGTCTTTTTCGTTTTGTTGACAGTTGATCGTTACATCATAGTTGGGGAGATATCCGTATGGACGCAAGCCAGATCGTACTGACCGCTGAGGGCCGCCAGAAGCTCGTCGAGGAGCTCGCTTGGCGTGAAGGCGATTACGCCAAGGAGATCGTCGAGGACATCAAGGAAGCCCGCGCGTTCGGCGACCTTTCGGAGAACTCCGAGTACGATGCCGCCAAGGACAAGCAGGCCCAGAACGCCGCTCGTATCGCCGAGATCCAGGCCATCCTCGCCAACGCCCAGGTTGCTGCCACCACGGGTGATCTGACCGTCTCCATCGGTTCCACCGTTTCGTTGATTGATCCCAACGGTGAGGTCATGGAGGTCACGCTCGTCGGTACCACCGAGACCAACTCACTCGAGCACAAGATCTCCAACGAGTCTCCGGTCGGCCACGCCATCATCGGTCACGGCGAGGGCGACTCCGTCGAGGTCGTTACGCCTTCTGGCAAGACCCGCGTCTACACCATCGCCAAGATCGCACGCTAGACCACGGTCCCGCGTAAAGGTATGTTTTCGCTCCCTGGGACCGAATCCTGGGGAGCGTTTTAGTTTGAGGAGCTAACTTATGGCAGAGAACCAGAACGCCGCCGATCAGGCATCGACGCTCAACGACGAGCGCGCCACCCGCCTGGCCAAGCGCGCCTCCCTGTTCGAGGCGGGCCAGAATCCGTACCCCGAGCACTCCGAGATCGAGAACTACGTTGCCGACATCGAGGCTAAGTATGCCGAGCTTGCCGATGGCGAAGACACCGAGGACGTCGTAAAGATCGGCGGCCGCGTGGTTGCCAAGCGCGGTCAGGGCAAGATCATGTTCATCGTCGTCCGCGACGCGACTGGCGAGATTCAGCTGTTCTGCCGTATTAACGACATGGACGAGGCAGCCTGGAGCACGCTTAAGGCCCTCGACTTGGGCGATATCCTGGGCGTGACCGGCGTGGTCGTGCGCACCAAGCGCGGCCAGCTTTCCGTCGCCCCCAAGAGCGCGACCCTGCTCTCCAAGGCCGTTCGCCCGCTGCCCGAGAAGTTCCACGGCCTCTCCGACAAGGAGACCCGTTATCGTCAGCGTTACGTCGACCTCATTGCTAACGACGATGTTCGCGAGACCTTCCGCAAGCGCTCGCAGATCCTCTCCACCTTCCGTCGCTTTATGGAGTCCGACGGCTACATGGAGGTCGAGACCCCCATCCTGCAGACCATTCAGGGTGGCGCTACGGCTAAGCCGTTCATCACGCACTTCAACGCTCTCGATCAGGAATGCTACCTGCGCATTGCTACTGAGCTGCACCTCAAGCGCTGCATCGTCGGTGGCTTTGAGCGCGTCTTCGAGATCGGCCGTATCTTCCGTAACGAGGGCATGGACCTCACCCACAACCCCGAGTTCACCACGATGGAGGCCTACCGTGCCTTCTCCGATCTCGAGGGCATGAAGGCGCTCGCCCAGGGCGTCATCAAGGCTGCCAACAAGGCCATCGGCAACCCCGAGGTCATCGAGTATCAGGGCCAGACCATCGACCTGTCCGGTGAGTGGGCAAGCCGCCCCATGACTGATATTGTCTCTGACGTGCTCGGCAAGAAGGTCACCATCGACACGCCCGCCGAGGAGCTTGCTGCCGCCGCGCGCGAGAAGGGCCTGGAGATCAAGCCCGAGTGGACTGCCGGCAAGATCATCGCCGAGATTTACGATGAGCTGGGCGAGGACACCATCGTCAACCCGACCTTCGTGTGCGATTACCCCATCGAGGTCAGCCCGCTCGCCAAGCGTTTTGAGGACGATCCGCGTCTGACCCACCGCTTTGAGCTGGTCATCGCCGGCCACGAGTACGCCAACGCATTCTCCGAGCTCAACGACCCGGTCGACCAGGCTGAGCGCTTTGCTGCCCAGATGGCCGAGAAGGCCGGCGGCGACGATGAGGCCATGGAGTATGACGAGGACTACGTGCGCGCCCTCGAGTACGGTATGCCTCCCGCGGGCGGCATTGGCATTGGTATCGACCGCGTGGTCATGCTGCTTACCAACCAGGCTTCTATCCGCGACGTCCTGCTGTTCCCGCACATGAAGCCCGAGAAGGGTTTCCAGTCCGGTGCCGCTGCCGCCAAGGCTGCAGAGGCCGGCAGCGCCGCGAGCCCGTTCGTTACGTCGCTTAAGCCCACGCTCGATTACTCCAAGATTGCCGTTGAGCCGCTGTTCGAGGAGTTCGTCGACTTCGATACCTTCTCCAAGAGCGATTTCCGCGCTGTGAAGGTCAAGGCATGCGAGGCCGTCAAGAAGTCCAAGAAGCTGCTGAACTTTACGCTCGACGACGGTACCGGTACCGACCGCACCATCCTCTCCGGCATCCATGAATACTATGAGCCCGAGGACCTGGTCGGCAAGACCCTGCTCGCCATCACCAATCTGCCTCCGCGCAAGATGATGGGCATCCCCAGCTGCGGCATGCTCATCAGTGCCATCCACGAGGAGGAGGGCGAGGAGCGCCTCAATCTGATCCAGCTCGACGCCTCCATCCCCGCCGGCGCAAAGATGTACTAACTAGTTACGCGGTTCTACGAACCGCGTAACGGCTTGACGCTGCGCGCCGCCCAGGGCGACAATTTGTCATTCAAAAGGCAAGGCATGACCAGAAGGTCTATGCCTTGCCTTTTTCATGCCAACTTGTTCGCCCTGGACGTCGCTCGCTGTCCGTCCTCTACCTGCGGCGTTGACTTGGTTGATACTTAGAACATCGATGTAGTCATTGGGGACGTTCTTAAACGACTACTCAACGGCTATTGCGCACATGGCTCGCATGACAGCCGTCTCTTTTATGTTTCCTTTAGCCGTCGCTGTCTAGGATGGGGGTTAGTCGACAGGAAGGGAGCACCGGGATGGACGATGCGAGCGAGCGCGCGATTGAAGAGGACATGCTCGATCAGTTCAATTACTTTGACGATGAGGACGAGGAGCTGATTGACCGTCGCGAGCCAGCGCCGCTTGATTCCTTTGATCTGGTCGATGAAGAGGCTGATGAGGTTGAGGGTGAATCAGTGGAGCCCCCACAGCCTCCGCGCCTTGACTCGCTGCTTTCGAGAGCCCCCATGCACCACGGTGTCCGTGCCGGCGCGCTCCATATGAAAACTGACTGGCGACAGATCGTGACCGCGGGTGATGAGCTTGCCGTCGATGCACCTCTTACCGACAAATCATCCATCATCTGCCGCACCGGCATGCTTATGCTCGCGAGCGGAACGGGTGCCTGGCGTGTACGCGATACCATGAATCGCGTCGCCGCCGTACTCGGTGTCACCGTCCACGTTGACTTAAGTCTCCTGTCGTTTGAGTGCACCTGCATCGAAGGCGGCCACTGTTTTAACGAGGTTGTCAGCCTGCCCACAACGGGTGTCAATACCCATCGCATTTGGATGATGGAGAGCTTCCTAAAGGAAATCGAGACATATGGCCGCCGTTTTACGGTGCATGAGTATCACGAGATGCTCAAGACCGTTGAGAGCTCAAAGCCTGATTACACGCCTTGGCAACAGGGCCTTGCGGCGGCTTGCGCCTGTGGCGCCTTTGTCTTTTTACTTGGTGGCGGTCCCATTGAGATGGCATGCGCGTTCGTGGGCGCGGGCGTCGGCAACTTTGCCCGTTCTCATATCCTCAAGCAGGGCCTCGGCCAGTTTAGTGCGTTGACGATTGGCGTCGCGCTGGCCTGCATCTCGTATTTGCTGGCGTTGCTCGGCCTTGGCCAGGTCATTCCGGGGGCAATGTCGCACCAAGAAGGTTATATCGGCGCCATGCTCTTTGTGATTCCCGGCTTTCCCCTCATTACGGCAGGCCTCGACATCGCAAAGCTCGATATGCGAAGCGGCATCGAGCGTCTTTCGTATGCTGTGTCAATTATTGTGATGGCGACCCTCGTAGGTTGGATGGTTGCCGAGTGTGTCGGCTTGGCGCCGGATGACTTCGCCCCGCTTGGACTCTCACCGTTGGCTCTTACGCTCTTGCGCATACTGATGAGCTTTGTCGGTGTATTTGGCTTTTCGGTTATGTTCAACAGCCCGGTAAAGATGGCCGCGGCGGCCGGTCTGATCGGCGCCGTGTCCAATACCTTGCGCCTTACGCTCGTCGATGCGCCGACGATGCTACCCTTCCTGGGCCTGAGCGTAGGCATGCCTCCCGAGGCGGCTGCATTTATCGGGGCGCTCGTATCGGGCCTGCTGGCAAGCCTGGCAGAAATCAAGCTCACCTACCCGCGTATCGCTCTCACGGTGCCTTCGATTGTCATTATGGTGCCTGGTCTGTATCTCTATCGCTCGATGTATTATATGTGCACCTTCGACACGGTCAATATGCTCGGCTGGTTTGTGCGCGCGGTGCTCATCGTGGCGTTCCTGCCCGTTGGCTTGGGCGTGGCGAGAACTCTCACCGACCCTCGCTGGCGCCACACCAGCTAATTGGTGCAAGGGGGACAGGTCACTTTGCACCAAATGAGTTGCGGTGAAATAGGGACTGAATTGCTGCTTAAAGGGTCAAAACAGTCCGTATTCCACCGCAACTTATGGGGTCGGGGGATTATTGGTGCCCTGCATCTCCACAAACTCAACGCTTACGAAGCGCGCGCCGTTCGTGTTAGGGTAGTTCCACCACATAAGTAGTCGCAGACGCACGTACCACGGGCGGGCGAGACGAAGTCCCAGTAGCTCCATCTCGCCCGCCCGTTTTGTCTTCCGTCGCGCTTTCCCCATGGGGACCGACTTTGAAGAGCCGCACATGGAGCTCGTGCACATGCCGGGTGCTCCCGCTGCCGAGGAGGTTGCCAACATTTCCGAGGGCATGGACGCCGAGCCTGCCTGCTAGGCAACGCTCAAAACCAGACCCCAAACAGACCGGAGCGATTCCTTTTTTGTAGACGTTGTCGCGCGGCCCCATGCGGAAAAGGTCCCAACGGTTAACATATACTCCATATGGGTAAAGAGACCAAAGCGCCGCCGCGGGTGGCGCTTTGCGTTTGAAAAACTAGCTCGTCTAAGAGGAACTAGCATGTTAGACCGTTTTACCGATCGCGCACGCAAGGTCATGTCCATGGCCAAGCAAGAGGCGCTCGATCTGCACTCAAATAAGGTGGGCACCGAGCACCTGCTGCTCGCACTCGCCAAGGAGGACGAGGGTATCGCTGCCGAGGCGCTGCGCTCGCTTGATATCTCCTACGACGACATCATGGACACCCTCAAGGAGGTCCAGACCACGGTTCCCGAGCCCAGCGAGGAGACCGAGGCTGCCAAGCTTGCCTTTACGCCGCTTGTCATTAGCGTGATGGAGCGCTCCTTCCGCGTGGCACGCGAGAACAACCAGACCTACGTGTCGACCGAGCACCTGCTCATCGGCATCGTCGAAGAGGGCAACGGCATGGCCATGGATATCCTCATGCGCCTGGGCGTGTCGTCTGCTTCCATCAAAAAGGCCATCGAAAAGCTCACCGCCAAGGATCAGGACAAGAAGCGTCCGCTCGCCGGAGCCGGCGCCGGTCGCCCCGGCGCGGGCCTGCCGTTCTTTAGCGGCTCGGACGCCTCTCAGCAAAAGGGGAGTGGCACCGATACGCTCAAGCAGTTCGCCACCAACCTCACGCAAAAGGCGCGCGACGGCGAGCTCGATCCCGTGATTGGCCGCGAAAAGGAAGTCCAGCGCATGATGGAGATCCTTTCGCGCCGCACCAAGAACAACCCGCTCATCCTGGGTGACCCCGGCGTGGGCAAGACGGCCATCGTCGAGGGCCTGGCACAGCAGATCGCTGCCGGCAACGTGCCCGAGAACCTTATGAACCAGAACATCTGGACGCTCGACCTGCCGGGTCTGGTCGCGGGCGCCAAGTATCGCGGTGAGTTTGAGGAGCGCCTCAAGAACGTGATCCAGGAGGCAACCGAAGCCGACGACGTCATCTTGTTTATCGACGAGATGCACACCATCATCGGTGCCGGTTCTGCCGAGGGCTCCATCGACGCGAGCTCCATGCTCAAGCCGGTGCTCGCGCGCGGTGCTTTCCAGATCATCGGTGCCACCACGGCCGAGGAGTTCCGCAAGTACCTCACCAAGGACCCGGCCTTTGAGCGCCGCTTCCAGACGATCGATGTCGAGGAGCCGAGTGTCGAGGACACGGTCAAAATCCTGACCGCGCTCAAGCCGCGCTACGAGGAGCACCATCACGTGCGCTACACGCAGGGTGCTATCGAGGCCGCCGCGAACCTCTCCAACCGCTACATCCAGGATCGCTTCCTGCCCGATAAGGCCATCGACCTCATCGACGAGGCCGGCGCCCGCGCCCGCATCGCCGCCAACCGCGCGCCCGAGCCGGTGCGCGAGGCCGAGCATCGCGTGGAGGAGCTTAAGGCCGCCGCGCAGGAGGCCACCGAGAGCGACGACATGAACAAGGCTGCCGAGATCACCGAGCAGCAGAAGGCCGCCGAGATTGAGCTCGCCGAGGCCAAGGCTGCCTGGACGGCCGAGCTCGACGCCAGCCCGCTCACCATCGATGTCTCCCAGATTGCCGACATCGTGTCCGTGACCTCGGGCGTGCCGGTGTCCTCGCTCACCGAGAGCGAGAGCCGCCGCCTGCTGCAGGCCGAAAGCGTGCTCAAGACGCGCATCATCGGTCAGGACGAGGCCGTCGAGGCCGTTGCCAAGGCCGTGCGCCGCAGCCGCTCGCCGCTCAAGGACCCGCGCCGCCCCGGCGGCAGCTTTATCTTCCTGGGCCCCACCGGCACGGGCAAGACCGAGCTCGCCAAGACGCTCGCCGAGTATCTCTTTGGCAGCAAGGACGCGCTCATCAGCTTCGACATGTCGGAGTTCGGCAGCGAGTTCGAGGTCTCCAAGCTCATCGGTAGCCCTCCGGGTTACGTGGGCCACGACGAGGGCGGTCAGCTTACCAAGGCCGTTCGTCGTCACCCATACTCAGTCGTGCTGTTCGACGAGATCGAGAAGGCGCACCCCGACATCTTCAATATCCTGCTGCAGGTGCTGGAGGAGGGCCGTCTGACCGATAGCCAGGGCAAGACGGTCGACTTCCGCAATACGGTGATCATCATGACGTCAAACGTGGGCGCCCGCGAGATCGCGCAGGATGCGAGCGTTGGCTTTGGCACCACCGGCGAGCAAGGCCTTACCTCGAGCGAGATTAAGGGCCGTGCGATGGGCGAGCTCAAGCGCCTGTTCCGCCCCGAGCTGCTCAACCGTATCGATGACATCGTGGTGTTCCAGAAGCTTTCGGGCGAGAACCTGACCAAGATCGCGCACCTGCTGGTGGATGACCTGCGTCAGCGCCTGATCGCCAACGGCATGAATATCAAGCTCACCGATGCGGCCTACGACAAGATCGTGGCCGAAGGTACCGACCTTACCAACGGCGCGCGTCCGCTGCGCCGTGCCATCCAAAAGCTCATCGAGGACCCGTTGTCCGAGGAGCTGCTGGCCGGCGAGTGGGGCGAGGGCGATACCGTCCTGTGCGACGTGGCCGACGGCAAGTTCGTCTTTAGCCATGGCACAGGCGAGATCCCGGCACCGCGTCCGGCGGGTGTACTCGGGGGCGATACCGCTCCGGCGGCGCCGCACACCGGAAACGTCGCGCCTGTGAGCAGTGGCGTGAGCTCGGGCCCCGGCGGCATGATGCAAGCCGGTTCCGGCGCGCTGTAGGGATTAACATAGCTTTGCGAAGGGGCACTCCTGTCGGGGCGCCCCTTATTTATGAGTAAATGGTGCTATACTCGAAATACAAATATGTATAGCAGAAGGAGCTAGCATGCCTATATCGGTACTCGACTCACGGCCGGTTCAGATGAACGTGCGCATGGATCGCCAACTCAAGGATGCCGGGGACGCCGTGCTGGCGCATATCGGTATGACGCCGTCTCAAGCGGTGCGGACACTTTGGGAATATCTGGTCGTCAACGGATGCATGCCCTCGAGATCGGGGGTCGCGGTACCGAGCTCTAACGTGCCAGCGACTGCGTCGGTGGAATCAAGGGTTACGCAGGGCAGCCACATCGTGCGCGATGCGTGCCTCAAATACGGCATCCCTGTTCCCGACCTCTCGGGTGACTACGATGACCTCTATGAGGAAGCAATGGCGGAGCGCTATCCCGAGTGGGTGGAGCTATGAGTGCAGACGGCATTCTCAAGTTGCTCATCGACACCAACGTATGGATGGATTACTTTTCTGGAAGGTCGGACCGGACAGCGGATGTTGTCCGTCTATTCGAGATTGCCGATGTCTCGGAGCAGATTGCCCTGTTTGCCTCGTCTCTTTCGGTCAAAGATGTCTCGTATCTTGTCTCGGCGGCGATTAAGAGGGAGTGCCGAAGGAAGAATGGTTCGCTGAGCGATAACGCCATTGCGGCGGCGGACGAAACGGCCTGGGCATGCGTTCGGCAGATGCGCGAGCTCGCCCTCATCGCGCCGGTCGGTGCAGACGAGGTCTTCGACTCCTTTGTGTTCAAGTATCATCACAATGACTTTGAGGATGACCTGATGCTGGGCGTTGCCAATCGCATCGACGTCGATTACGTCGTGACGGAGGACAAAAATCTCATTAAGCATACCAATGGCGTATGCATAAACGTTGATCAGGCGTTGAGGTTGGTTGAAGGGTCCAGCGTCCCTTCGGCGCGGCCCGTCTAACATGCTTTATCTTGATAAAGTGGTGTTTCCCCGCCGTTAGCCGATGATGCGGGGGCGCTCGGCGTTTTCGACTGGTTTATGCACGCAAAGTCTGGGAATATACAAGGCGCATGTCTTACTGTCTAACCAGTTGCGCCAAGGAGGCACCATGGACTACAAGATCACCGGCTACGAGCCCGCCCAGCTGTTCCATTTCTTTGAGGAGGTCAGCGCGATTCCCCGTGGGTCTGGCAACGAGAAGGGCATCAGCGATTTCCTGGTTGCGTTTGCTAAGGAGCGCGGCCTCGATGTGTACCAGGACGAGGTCTACAATGTCATCATTCGCAAGCCCGCTTCTGCCGGCGCCGAGAATGCCCCGACCGTGATGCTGCAGGGCCACATCGATATGGTGTGCGACAAATTGGGCTCCGTTGAGCACGACTTTACGACCGACGGTATCGACCTGGTCGTCAAGGACGGCGTCCTCACCGCTAACGGCACCACCCTGGGCGCCGACAACGGTATCGCCGTCGCGCTTATGCTTACCGTGCTCAACGACGATTCGATTGCCCATCCGGCCCTCGAGTGCGTATTCACCACCGACGAGGAGACTGGCCTGGTCGGCGCCGAGACGCTCGACAAGTCCCAGATTAGCGCCCGTACTATGATCAACCTTGACTCCGAGGAAGAGGGCGTTGCCACCGTCAGCTGCGCCGGCGGCGTCGTCGTTACCTACACCTGCCCCATCGTGCGCGAGCACAAGACCGGTAGCACCCTCACGCTCGACATCTCCGGCCTGCTGGGCGGTCACTCCGGCAGCGATATCAACCTGGAGCGCGGCAACGGCAACCTCATCATGGCCCGCATCATCGACCGCCTGATGGTCGCTGGCGAGCCCGCCATCGTCAGCTTTAACGGCGGCACTAAGGACAACGCCATCAACCGTGAGTGCAAGGCTGTTCTGGTCTACGCCGACCACGCTGCCGCCGAGGCCGCGGCCCAGATCGCAAAGGGCATCATCGCCGACGTTACTGCCGAGCTCGAGGTCTTCGACCCCGGCTTTACCTGCACCGTTGAGATTGCCGACAACGCCGAGGTCGAGGCCATGGACCAGAAGTCCGCGCTTGCCCTCATCCGCGCCCTGCGTCTTGCCCCCAACGGTGTGATCCGCCGCAACGTCGCCACCGACGGCTCCGTCGAGGTTTCCTCCAACATCGGTGTGGTTGCCACTTCTGACGACGAGGTCAAGATCATGCTGTCCCCGCGCTCTTCGATCACCTCGCTGCAGAACGAGTTCAAGGACCGTCTGCAGACGCTGGCCGATGTCTTGGGCTTCGACGCCAAGTTTGAGTTCGAGTATCCCGGCTGGAGCTATGCCGAGCATTCGCCGGTCCGCGACGTCTTTGTCGAGAGCTATCGCGAGCTCTTTGGCTCCGAGCTGCGCATCGAGTCCATTCACGCCGGCCTTGAGTGCGGCCTGTTTGCCGAGGCCCTGCACGGCCTGGACGCCATCGCCGTGGGCCCGACGCTCTCCGATGTCCACACCCCGGACGAGAGCATGGAGCTCGCTTCTGCCGAGCGCTTCTACGAGCTGCTCATCGACGTCCTCAAGCGCCTCGCTGCGTAAAGGCTGCGCTAATAGCGATCCGAGTCACGTGCTGACAGATCGCAAATGATCCGAGAGGGGTACCCGAGCTTTAGCGACGGGTGCCCCTCTTCTTTTGAGAAATGGGATATTGCCCGGCGTCTAACCCATATCACCCTTTAGTCAATTTGGGACGTGTCTCTATAGTATTGTCAACTCTCCCAGGACGAGCCTGCCCTCCTCGAGTCGCTCGGGAGGCTTGGCGTTGCAGAGACGGCGAGGCCGGACGGGGATTACCTCTTCGTGATGGAGGGGAACCCCGGCACTGGAGGGCGACAGGGAAGCGCCTCGGGTGCAGCTATACAAGGGGGTTCATCCTTGACTCGCCCTCGATGCCCCTGCCCGTGCCGTCGGAGGTGCGAGCAGGGGTGAGGCGCAGGGTAGCCGAGGGTCTGCCGCGTCGCGGGGGAGCTCGGGGTCACCGTTTCGGCGGTGAACACGGCAGCTGCGTGGGAATCTGCGTGGGAATCGGGGATGGGGGCGGGTTCCGAAACGCCTGTGGAGAGGCCCCGTTGGGCGGGGACTATCCGTGACATTACGCACTGCGCTGTAACTTGAGAGAGGGAATGGTGGCTGCCGTTATAATCGTGGTCTCTGCATTTTTGCTTTCGGCCGTGCTTGCTATGGCCTATGCGTATTGCTTCGCGGCTTCACGGACGATCGCGTGCGACGGGACACCTCCTGTTCATCCTGGTCATATCTCGCGCAATCATAGCGCGGAATGAGAAGATCATGGAAGCATTGGAGTGACTCCGATATCGAGAAGGGCGTCGGACCGCCATTGTCCAAGCGTAACGGCCAAGCGTTTTCGGCGATTGCCCGGCACCTCTTAGGGATATGGAGCGATTCGGACATTGTCTACATAGGTATTCCCGCTTACGGCGTTCGGGAATTGCGAGAACTTCGTCTAGACGGCGTGGAGCGCTATATTCACGATGGCTTTGATGTAAGGCAGGTCGACTGCTGAGCAGCTGAGACCTGAGACCTGAGACAATTATTTCTCGAACGGATGAGAGCGCATCGAATCACTCCCTGTGAAGAAAGATGAGGAGGCGGGCGGGCTTCTCTGTGGCCAGGATGAACTTGCGCCGCAGCTGACCGGAGAGTGTACGAAAACAAGATCGGATTCCCCCGCGGTGCCGTGGATGTGCAGTATCCTCTCTTGATCGATACCTAGTCGATCATCGAGGATTTTCGTGTAGTTGAACGTTACATACACGGCATCGCTTGTGTTCTCGATTAACCCGTCATCGTGGGCACGGTCGGCGGTATCGATTTTGCTTACCCAAGCGCTGAAGGTGCCCGAATCCTTTTCGGGTTGAGTTTTTTCCATGGCTTGGAGATGATAGTTCCACGATGCGCTTCGCTGCTCCCATTCATACTCGGAATCGCTATCGGGAATGATCAGATTGAATGTGTTCGTGAAGAGCGAGCCCGGGGCAAGCGCCCCGAGTGCGCTCTCGAAGTTCTTCCAGATGTCGCCTGGGCAGACCTCCTCGAGCAGGCCTGAGAGGGCGCTGTCGTGCTCGTTTAGGTACGCTAGATAGTCTAGGTAAGAACTTTTTATTCCGTAGTGCAGGTCGAATCCGTTGCCAATGATGTACAGGCATTCGGGGCGTGAAGGCGGTTGTATGGTTCCCATGCTGCAACTTTCGCCGGATTTCGGTCGTTACCCTGTGACGTACGGACAGTCTGTGGTCTCCGCCTCCCTGATACTTTAGTCCAAGAGCGGCAGTTGAATTGACGGCTTCGCTGTTTTTATGTCGTCGGATTGCAGCCGGATGGAAAGACCTTTGCGCTTCAAAGGGGCTGGTGGCTGTGTGGTGTATGCGGGCTGCTCCTGTGGCCTGATTAGCTCCGATGACGCGAGACGGGTTCAGTGCGTTTCCTACGAGGGTGCTTTAGGCCCTGCCGTATCTGCGATATTGCACCCAAGTTTTGCCGCCTTTGGTAGTTAGCGCCCAGGACCCGCGGTTTTGTTTCCAGTGAGGTAAATTCAAGGAGTAAAATCAGCAGGTACATTGCGACGAAATAGGCAGGGCAAACCCATGGATGATTCCAAGATAGTGACAAGCCCGGTGCGAGTTGACTTTCATATCCACTCGGCGGCGAGCGTGCGCACCCGAGATGCGGGAAACGAGGCGCTTGCCCGCTGTACGTCCGACAAAATCGACACGTTAGTGGAAAAGTTGGGCAACCCCAAGCTCTCCATCAACATGTGCGCCATTACGGATCACGATTGCTTCGACGTCGAGATGTATCGTGCTTTGAAGTCGAAAGAGGGGCATGGAACTCTAAAGAAGGTCCTTCCAGGCGTTGAGTTCACCGTTGCCCTCCCAGACGACATGGGCCGCCCGATTCCGATTCACGTGGTCGCGATCTTCGACGATCGAGGTCCAGACGACCTAATCGAGGCCCTAGATAGCCACATCCCCAAGACAGCAGGGGGAAGGCCGGAGTACGACAGCAAGGACAAGGGCGCCTTCTCTTCGCAACGCTTCTCTCAGATTCTCAGCGACATCGGCCTGAGCGCGGTGCTTATCGGGCACGAGAAGTCCGTAGGGAGGGAGCAGAAGAATGACGTCAGCAGCCTGGGGGCTGAGCGCGCCGACGAGATCGTGCTCACCGAGTTCGTTGACGCGTTGGAAATCCGTAACAGGCGTAACGAGGTCGATATGCGGGACCTCGTTGAGCGGTACACGAAGCCGGATGTCCCGTTTGTCCTGGGGAGTGATTGCCATGACTGGGACGCCTACCCGCTGCCCTCCGCCGTCTTTCGCGGGAGGGAGGATGAGGTCGGGTTCTGCTCCCTGAAATGTCTTCCGACGTTCGAGGGCCTTGTCATGTCCATCACCGACCCGTCCCGCATTAGGGTCGGAAACGCCTCGTTCTTCAATCCCGCCGCGCCGAAGTTGGATAGCCTCGATCTCGTCATCGATGGGGAACCCTGTTCTATCCCCATGTCTGCCGGGGTCAACGTTATCATCGGAGATAACTCGATCGGCAAGTCGATGATCCTACACGTTTTGACTGGCCTCTACGGCGAAGGGGAGGATGCTAGGCGTCTCAGGGAGGGGTACCGTGAATACTGCGGACGCGAGAAGATTGAGGTAAAAAGCGCTATTGCCTCTTCGCAGCTGCTTCAGTTCGATGACCAGGGTAGCATCCGCAGAGCGCTAGAGGGCCTCCATGATGGGACGGAGGGCAGCAGATTCGACGACTATTTCCAAGAACACGTGAACATCGATGTTGTCAAAGAGGCCCTGAAGAGACACCTCGCATCATGTGTTGAGGCGCTTGAAACGAAAGTCGCATATAACGACTACATGAATCGCTTGGGGGAGACCGTGCTTCCGCTCGAGATTCACGAGGTCTCCGATCGCATGGCCGTCGTTGGGTCGCTGCGTTCAAAACCGACGAAAGAGGTTGAAAGCCTCAACAACGCAGTCGAGTCCGTCAGGAACCAGGTTGCCGCCATCGGGGACGATCATCGTGCGGTTCTCTCGAGGCTCGGAAAGGAAGCGGAGATAGACCTCGAGAATGCCACCGCGGCGCTCGACCATCTGCTCGCTCTTGTCAGGGAAGAGATGACTTCCATCAAGCTCGACAACACAAAGAGAAGAATTCTCCAAAGCGCTGCCAACGATCTGAAGAAGCGGCTCCAGCAAGCAAAGACTGACGAGGAGAACTCGAGAGATGCCTACAGAGACCGGATCGACGCTGCGGCTTCCCAGATTGCCGAGGCGGTTGCTCTTCGTCTCGGGAGAAAGGACCGACAGATTGATCCCGTTGACGTTGACGTGAGGGTCGGAAGGACGTCGTTTGGCAGCCTTGAGTTCGTGTCTGAGCTTAGTGTCAAGAAAATCAATCGGGACTACTGCATCTCGCTCCTGGGCGACATGTTCAACAAAGGGCCGCTGCCGTCGATCGTCGGCGGCGTCGAAGGTGAGACGAATCTCACTTCAGAGGAGATCGCTGCCGGCTTCTCTGTGAGCAAGCCTCCAGCGGAAAGATGGGCGTCGGAGATGAAGGGTCGACTGAACAGCGCAGTGGATTCGATCTACGAGCGAGGAAAGATAACAAACGAAAAGATTGGCCTCGACAGCGAACCATCTGCCGGCCTTTATGGGCGAATCTACTTCGACTTGATGGCGGGAGACGAGAAACAGGGCATCTATATCGTCGACCAGCCGGAGGACCAGATATCGCAGACCGCAATCCGCAAGGATGTCATCAGAGCCTTTTCCGAGATGCGGCAGAAGAGACAGGTCATTATCGTCACGCATAACCCTCAGTTCGTCGTGAACCTCGATGCGGATAACGTCATCGCGCTGGGAAGGGATAAGGCGAAGAAGATCACAGTCAAGAGCGGTGCGCTCGAATACGAATGCAAGGATTATTCAATTCTCGGAATCGTCGCCGATACGGTGGAAGGAGGAGCTGATGTCGTCAAAAGACGCCTCAAACGCTATAGAGCGCAGGACGCTTCGCGTCATTCTCAGCAACGGGAGGATAGCATTTGAAGGGGTGGAAGGTTTCTCAATCGACTTGAAGAACCCCGAGCTGAAAGTGGGAAACCTGTATAATGCGGTATTCTCCACGGTTGGGGTTCCGACGAGCTTTACGGTTACGGTGTCGCCTGAGGTGGAAAAGGATTCAAAGGCGCTAGGCTACTACAAAGACCTCAAAGAGCTGATTGAAATCGCCTCCATGAAAATCAACGCTTCCCTAAGATATTCCGATGGCGATGAGGGGGTTGATTCCTAGTTCGGTTTGGACGACATCTAGAGGGCGCTTGCCGGTATAAAAGAGGTTGGCCGTGGATGGATCTGTCGACGATAGCCACGGTGGATTTGATGGTCCGTTATACTTGCCGCTCCGAGCGGAGGGTGTAAGCGACGGCGCGTTAGGTGATGCTCTTGGGGTTGTTAATGTATATGAAACGTCGGAGGAGATTGACGGCCCGTTTCCTTTGATTGGCGTTGCGACAAGCGTTTTGGCCGTTTCGTATCATAGATTTCGTCAGAAGGGGAGGGGTTGATGGCAAGGCCTCCGCAAAGATCGAGGAGCCACGAGATAGACTCGAGGGCTTGCAGCATCATTTCGGGGCTGATGCCCTTTGAAAGCTGGGTCATTCGAGATCTGACGGAACGGGATTTCGGAATTGATATAATTGCCGAACGTTTCGACGGGGGCGACGCGACCAGCGAGCTACTAGCTATTCAAGTAAAGGGGACCGAAAAACCAATAGACGATAGCCAGGTTATTTCTTTCCAGCTTGAAACAAAGACCCTGCTGTATGCCGAGATGCTGGCCATCCCGTTCCTACTGTTTCGTTGCTCTATCGCCGACTCAGGTTCGTGCTATTTTGTGTGGCTGCAAGAGTACATTCGCATTCGTCTTAACTTCGAGAATCCGGCCTGGAGACATCAGAAGTCGAACACCGTCCATATCCCACCGAGAAATCGTCTTGGGGAAGAAAGCGCGGATGCTCGCCTAGTCCGCATCGCGCAGTTTCCAAAACTGAAAGAGTCATGGGCTGGCTACTACATCTGTCTGTCCGAACTGATGTACGACCTCCCTCGCCACATAGAGGAAGATTGTCTTGATGTGCGCTATGTGACCGACGTCGTCGCCCCGGCGGTTGAGAGGCTTGAGAGGGCGAGTGGGATGACGGGGTCGATTCCCGATGATCTCATTCCTGAGGAGCTGGCATCCGCGGCGGAGCTAGGGAAGCGTATCTTGGCCGGGGAATGTGATGAGGGGCTCGGCCGCTCCTTCTTCGATTTTATATGCCAATGCAGTGCTGTTCGCAACTCCGTTGACATGGTTGCCCTTAGATTTGACGACCGGTATATGCGGATTCTGTTCGAGACTGAAGGGGTCGCATGCTATTAGGTGCGTTGTGCCCCGCGCATCGAGTGAATGTACGCGACAGGCTTGGACGGCGGCTTCCGGACGAGCTTAAAGCTCCATCTACTTTGTGCTCGTTTCAGCTTGAGGGCGTACATCGCCCTATTAGGAGCTGGGGAGAAGCACGGCAGCCACCTGGAGGACACGCCATGGACGTGATGAGAGGCATGTGTTTCCGACGTGCCCCTAGGTGATTTGTGCGAGTGGTATCCGGGCAATGTATTTTTGTTTCGATTACAGTTCGACGGGGCGCCTTCCTCCCACAATAAATGTAATGTACTCATAGTAGTCTTCGAGCTTGAAGTATTTTCCGTTCGCCATGGCAAACTCCCGCAGCTTTGAGTTGCAGGCAGCATCCCAAGAGTAGACCTCGAACTTCCACCCGCGTTCAGTCAGCCTCATCGCGTCTGCCAAAAAGCCTTTACCGGAATTAATGCCCGCACCGTCACCGGTTAGCAGGGCGATGGTGCCTGGCTTCTGGACATCGTAGCCCAACCTGAGCAGGTCCGTCTGAAGTGCGAAGTCGGTTGTGTCCGCCTCGCCACTCGACTCGCTGCGAGGAATCAGTGTGGTTTCGATTCCAAGTCTTTCAACCGCATCCCAAAGAGCGTCATCTCCCGGAGGGATGCTTCCGGCAAGATAGACCTTGTCGATAATCCTGCCGCGAGAGACGAGGTTCAACAGGCCTTTGAAGTAGGTGCGATACCTTCCGCGATCGACATCGGGCTCTTTGACGGGCAGTACGCTATTGAGTCCAGCGTATTGAATGTTTGAGTTGTCCCAGAAGATGTACATGAGTAATCCTTTCGATTTGGAAGAGCTATGCGATCGAAAACGGGGAGCAGCGACTGCCGAAAGCTGATCATCTCGCACAGGCGTCAGCACGACATTCGGGCTTTCGGATCCTAGGGAGTGGATGGCCTGGACGGCGATTCCGGTTCAGAGCCAGAGAAGAAGAGGTGAAGGTTTGAGCCCCGGTGGAGGGAATTAGTACCTTCCCGGGCGTAGCGCCACGTCTCCTCCACGGTATCGCCCGGAACCTTTACGTCCCCGCTTCGGAGCAGATTGATGAAACCCTCGGGGTCGTTCCGGTATTTCTTGCCGAAGGCTGCGGAAAGCTGCCTCTTCTCGTCATCGCTGAATTCGCGTACGGAGCCGTAGAGCGCATGCTCGAGGTTACGGGACATGAAGTAGACTCTGTAGGGGACCGCGTGTTTTCTGTGCTTGAGCTCGCGTGTGCCCGCGAGCTCAAGCAGCGCAGCAGACTTTCTCTCGTTTCTGTCTACCACCCTAGCGGTGTCCCGGGCGGTGATAGAGTCGCGGCCATAGGCGAATCCATCGCAGTCCCCCTCGACGATGCACTCGTTCGGTATGAAGGCGCCGTCCAGGTCGACGATGTGGATGATCCGGTCGAGGTCGGTCCATTCGTATTCGTGCCGCGACGCGATGCGGTCGACGACGAACTGGCGCACGGTGTCGCGCACCCTGTCCTTGACGGCGAAGGAGGCCTCCCATGAGAACGGTCGCACCGTGGTAACGTCGCAGTGGAAGGCGAGCGCCCTCGCCTCGGGCAGTGCACCGTTTGCAGTGAAGTCGAGCGCGGCCTGCATGGGCTCGAGGAGCGCGTTTTCATCGCTCGGCCCCTCCACGAGAATCAGGACGACCCGCTTCTCCCTTGCCATGGTCACTCGCCTCCCATGGAGGACAGAAGGGAGTCGAAGTCGAGGGTCTGGGGGCTTCCAGCCTCAAGGAGGGCGGAGCCTATCGCGGAGGTTCTGGTCGGCTCGTACAGCTGTTCCTTCTGGCCCCCGAGGTTGATGGCTCTCAGGTATTGGTTCCTGAGGTTGTTCGAGGGGGCCATGCCCCGGAACCCGATGTAGCGGTTGTTGGGGTTGGAGGTCGAGAAGACGAGGCATCCGACCGGGAGACATTCGAGCGCTCGCAGGTTGTGAGCGGTGAAGATGAGCTGGCCCTTGCCCTGCTCGGTCACGACTTCGAGGAGCTCGCCGAGCAGGAACTCGAACACTCCGGAGTCGATCTCGTCAACGACGAGACAGGCGCTGTCGTCATTGAAGACGTTTATCAGCCAACCGAGCATCGATGCGATCTTCTTGATTCCTTCCGATTCTGTTCTGAAGGGGACGCGTACCCCCTGCCGGCATGATAGGAGCTCGACGCGCTCGCCCGGCGTGCCGTCTTCCATCGTTTCGCCGTGGAGGGTGTTCACTTGGATGCTGAGTCCCGGAACGATTGCCCCAAGCGCGCAGTTGATGGTCTCGACGGTCTTGCGGACCGAGTCGCAGACTTCTGAGGGGAGGACCGTTGTCTGATCGATAGGGAGTGACACGTCGCGGATGACAGGGGCCTTTCCGGCCTCCTCGGGTGACCATCCGCCTGTGCTGCTGCCCGGGGAGGCGAGGAGGAAGATGTTGAACGCCAGCGCCGCGCTTCGGCGCGTGTCACAGACCCTCATCTTATCGTCGGCGAACCTGTTCAGGAGCGTCGTGGAGTCCATGAGTGGAACCAATACGCTCTCGTACGCCGTCCTCGCCGCCTCGGATAGGGAGTTATTTCCGAGGCGCTCGAGATAGGACTTTCTCGCGGCGACCGCGAAGGCGACCATGGCGTTCGAGAACAGCTTCGAGGAGCCCTGCAGGTCGGGGGAGCGCCGTGCGACGGTGAGGTCGAGGTCGGCCTCCCTTCCGGCGAGGTTTCTGAGTGCCCGCCACCTGTTGACGGGCTTCAGGTTCTGGCTGTCCTCGGTATCGGCCGCATCGTAGGCGGCGAGCCTTCTCTTGACGAGCCCCTCGGCGCGGACGGAGAGGTCCTCGGAGAGGAGGCGCGGTCTGTCGTCGAGCCTGTCGAAGGAGAACGAGTAGCACACTGTGAAGGGCTTCCCGGCCGCTACGGTGTCGCCGAGCCCGCCTACGAAGCCGAGCGAGGAAGGGGAACCCTCCGTCACCTCGACCTCGATGCTGATTTTGGCGTACTCGGCAGAGGGGCCGATCAGATCGACGCTTTCACGGTCGAGCGGAAAGCCGCACATCAAATCCTGGACTCGCGCGAGGGATTCGACGACGGCGGTCTTGCCCGATCCGTTCTGACCGTATATTCCCATCACGCTGGAACCGAAGGGGCTGTCCTTGAAGCCGATCGTGCCGTTAGCAACGTTTTTCACGTTTGAGAGCTCTATGGAGCGAATACGGATCATGGTGCCCTCCTTGAACACATTTTATATTACTATATATCGAATAATCGATATAAAATCAAGATAACAATTATTAAGAATGGAAATGAGATCAACCAATAATTAAAACAAATTTGCATTCAAGCTATTATTTTTACTTGATTTAAGACGGAGTGGAATGTGAGCGCACAAGGAGATGCGGAATCGATGAGAGTCTCAAAAAAAATTACTGCAGTGTTATCATCTTCCATCCTATCTATTCTTCCATTTCTGATTCTATGGGCGGCTTGGTCAGCCCTCCCTGATACAATTCCCGCTCATTGGAGTGGGGGTGTGGTTGATCGATGGGGTAATAAGCTTGAATTGCTGGTTGTTCCGCTGTTTTCTCTGATTGGTTCTATTGCAATTTCTGTGTACCTTATTGTTTCCACGCGGCGAAGAGAGTTCGCGGATTTCTCTGTTCGAATGCGACGGGACTTTGTTGCGTGCTATATTTCTAGCCTTCTTTTATCGACAACCTGCTCAGTGATAATTGCCGTTTGGGTTCAGTTGATTCTTACGCAAAACACTACGGTTGATGGGGGGCTTGGACTATCGATCCTGTATTCCCTTCCCGGGCTATATGTGATCTTGTGCGCTTTGCCGCCTTTTTATGCGAGCGGCGAGAGCAAAAAGGCAGAGCGCCTGATAACAGTTCTTATTGGCGGCGCGGAGATTGTTCTTTGTGGAATAGTGCTTGAAGGTTCGGCTGCCTCTTATGCGATGATTGGACTGATGATTCTGTTCTGTGCGTTTGAGATTGTGTCACAGGTAAGGGATAGCCGGTCCTTATGAGTTGAATTACGCGCGTGCGGATATAAAGGTTGGCATGTTAAGCTGGTCGTTTTCTCGTTCTGGGACATTTGCAGTAGGATGAGTGGGACTAGGCGCGCTGCGGTGTGATGGTGACGGTTGAGACTTGTATCGCTGCAAATCCGCTGATGCACATTTTGCTATTGGGCTTGAAGGTGGGACCGACAGGCCTTTGTTTGGGATGTTCTGGTCGTCCAACGCGTGTTGCACGGCTTTATATTGTTACGCTCGTTCGGCGCTTCGTTGGAGCATTTCCGGGTTTGTCGGCATCATAACTTGGACAAGTGACACGCTTGCCGGGACGGTTGTAACGCCGCGCCGGTTCCGTGTGCTCCTTCGTTGTTGGCCTGTCCAGCCGGGGGCGGATTCGGCCTCATGTTGTGGCGCACGGCCTTCAGGGGCTTCCCCTGGCGAGTTATGTTCGTCCGTATGGGTAAGGGTCGGGTTGAGCTGACAATCCCGTGTTGGAAGGGGCTTACACCACGCGCGCGATGACAGAGATTGAGTGGCTGGGCGGCCGTGTGACGAAGGTGCCGGAGCTCGCCATGGGCGAACCGCCGGACCTCGACCGCGTCTTCTGCATCCTTTACGAGGGGCAGCCGAGGGTCTGCCGCGTCGCGGGGGAGCTAGGGGTCCCCGTGTCGGCGGTGAACGCGGCCGCTGCGTGGGAATTCGGGATGGGGGCGGGTTCCGAAACGCCTGTGGAGGGGAGAACCCCGTTGGGCGGGGACTATTCGTGATGCTTGATATCGCATCGCAGCATGGAAGCACGGACCATCTTCGCGATGGTCCGACCGGTTGATGGGCTAGGACGCGCATTCAGCAGGGAAGGGGATGGCTTTTAATGCCGCTTTTGGCTTATGCGTGCCGCGCTCTGCGTATGGCCATCCTGCGGTGCAAAAGCATTCTTGAAGTCTGCTAAGTGAATTCGTTTTAATCGCGCACGTGACCGTTTGCCCATATCGCACAACAGGATTCAGTGTTGATTGCCCGTGTGATGACAGTGCGAGTTTCGGGGAGTGTGGCGTGAGCGGAGTCGCCGCGTTGTATAAGTCTGGCCGGCCCGACTGATGTGTCGCCCTGTCGGGCCGGCCGAGAATGGTGAAGAGATCCCGCTGTTGAATGAACGAATGTTACAAGCAGCTCTTCAAGGCGCTTTGGGCGTTGGCTGGGGCTGCGCAGTCAATCGCATGCAGTGATAGGCGAGGTGATTGCTCGATGAGCCGGCGACTAGTTCTGTGCTGCACTCGTCTCGGTGTCGTCGTTGTCTGCTGAGTACCAGAATGCGTAGGCCGCAACGACGGCATCATAGACGGCTGCGACTACGTTATCCACGACGGCTGCAAAGTTGACCACAACGGGAACGGGGCCGGTTTTGGAATCCATCCTCTCTACTTCTGGGGGCTCGTACATGGGAACATCTCCTTAGAATTGGGACAGGACACTCAGGTCGCCTAGATCATTGTCGATTAGGTCGATATAGAGGTCGCCGTCCATATTGATGTCTGCAATCAACGATGAGATCTCTTCCATCTCGTCAATCGAGTGCATGCGATTGGCCAACGCGGTAACAACGGGCTTATCCCAAACGGTTGCCATTCCGGCATCGTAGTATTCCTGAAGACTGTGTTTGCGAACGTTTCCGATGATGAGAGGTATATAGGGGGATGCGACGATATCGCCATTGGCGTGGATGGCCACTTGGTCAAATTGCATTTGCAGTTGAGGGAATCTGACCAAGTGGTCGATAGGGTCGCCCCACTCAAACATGAAGTAGCCTCGATAGTCCGGATCGTATCGGAGATCGTTGATCGTGTTGACTAGCCGACGGTATTGATTATTAGAAGGGCGAATCGTGCGGTTTCTTCGGGCTCTACCGAGGAGCATGAGTGGCTGAACTCGAAGGTCAATTCGGTCAGTTCTACCCGACGATTTCAGCTTGTCTCGAAGCATCGTATAATCTGGCTTGAAATCGTCGACATTGAACGATGCCGGACAAAAGGCAATTGAAAAGTGCAGTGAGGTTTCGTTCAGCGCGATATCGATGGCGTCGAGCACCCGGTCGTAAAGCCCCGGGGGCCCCGCATATGTTCGTGAGAATCGCGTAGGCCATCGAGGCTAAACTGTATGCCGTTTAAACCGGCGCGTTCGAGCTCATGCAAAGTAATTGAGCTTACGAGCAGACCGTTTGACACGAGATTGCATTTGACGCCAGATGCGTTGAGCCGCCGCAAGGATTCGATGACGAGGAATGGACTGGAGTGATGGCGATGTCGGGCGTTGTGGTTCCAATGGTTGAGTCATGCCTGCTGCTGGTGTTCGGAATAATGATGTATCGAGGCAAGCTCACGGGATTGCTTGCCGGAATGTCATTGCTATCGGGAGAGCGTTTAGAGGAGGCAAATCGGACGGCCGAGACTCAAGGTGTAAACCGAGTGATGGGGGCGGCTATAGTTTTCTCCGCAATATGCCTTTTTCTCTCGTCCCTTTTTTCGGACAAAAGGGCTATTTTCGGCCTGATGGTGGCTGCCGTTATAATCTCCGCGCTTGCCTATGAAAATAGGGGCCTATTCGTATGTATATAAAGGCGAAATGGGATCCTGGGCACCGCAACCCGCGATAATGTCTTGAGCAAGAATTTACAACAAGGGATATATGGGGCGATTAAGCGGCGAACAAATTCAGTTTTGGATAAAAGGTCGCTTGATGGGAGCTGGCATGTTTAAGAAGACGGTTCACGAGTTGTTTCGGTGTAAAGGGTCATGGCTTTTCGTGATTCTCATGTCGGTGAATTTTGCTCTCTCGTGCGTCATGTGTAATGGGGTTTTGGCTACTTTAGATATGGGCACGTTCGCTGATTGAAGTAATTAAAAGAGACACGTCCCAAATTAGCTAATGTTCATAGTGCTCAGAAGTGTTCCCTTCAGGCTTTGCTTGGGCAGATGCGTTTGTGGCAATCGAGATTCCGAGATTGGACATGGCGAAATCTGCGAAGGCTTTGTCGTAGACCTCGGACGTAAAGGGTGCATCTCCAAGAGCCGGAATGACGGCGCTGCGACGCTTGCTATGTTGAGGGCGTTGAGCGTGATGGCGCTTGGGGGCACTGCGAGGTTCCTGGTCGGCATGCGGGGCGTTGACTGATTGTTCGCTGCCCGTTTCGGTGATATCCCCTTGAGCGGCGAGCGTCAGTCCGAGAGCATCGAATACCTTCAACAGCTTGTCGAGTCGAATGCCGGTGGCATCTCCTAGCTCGAGCGATGCGAGCAGACGCTCCGAAACGCCGGCTTTTTTAGCGAGGGTCGCACGGGTGAGACCCTGAGCCTCGCGTGCCTGGCGCACGTAGATGCCAGCTTGGCGCGGTGTGGTGATGGGAAGGGCATCCATGGCGACCTCCAAACATGCAGACTTTTGCATGTTAGTATGACCTGCAAAAGTCTGCATGTCAATGTGGCAAAGGGACAGTCCCTTTGCCACATCCGAGGGCTCCTATTTTGATGGCCGGCGCCGTTGACCGTGTTTTCCCTAGGGGAAACACGGCAGTAATGTCTGGTGAGATGGGGCCGAAAGGCTGCACGTGCACTGTGAGCCGCTAGGCTACAGCGCCAAAACTCCCAAGTGCTCAAGCAGGATCTTAAGGCCGATGAGGATGAGCACGACGCCACCCACGATGGTGGCGGGTTTTTCGTAGCGCGCGCCAAAGGTGTGGCCAATCGCCACGCCGGAGACGGAAAAGATAAAAGTCGTGACGCCGATGAGCGATACGGCGGGAACGATGTCGACCGAGAGCGCCGCAAACGAGATGCCTACGGCTAGGGCATCAATTGAGGTGGCGATAGCCAAAATCAGGTACTCGCCGAGGTCGATCTTCTCGGCATCCTTGCCGTCGCCTTCGTTCTCGTCCTCAGTAAAGGCTTCCCACAGCATCTTGCTGCCGATAAAGGCCAAAAGGATAAAGGCAATCCAATGGTCGACGGGTCCGATGATGCCCATGAATTGACTGCCGAGCGCCCATCCGATTACGGGCATGCCGGCCTGAAAGCCGCCAAAGAACAGGCCGAGCACCACGGCGACTTTAAGGTTGATCTTCTTCATGCCAAGGCCCTTGCAGATGGAAACGGCAAAGGCGTCCATCGAAAGGCCAACGGCGAGCAACACGAGCTCTGCGAGTCCCATGGTCTGGCTCCCTCTCTGCGGGCGGGCCCGCGTGTACCTCTTGGGGGAGTAAAAAAAGACCCGTGGCGTACGCGTTGCGCGCACAGCCACGAGTCTCGTTCATTAAGGCAAGCCAGGCCGCATCGGCCAGTGTGTTGACTTGCCGCGCCACCGGAGGCGAACCCGATCACGCGACTACTCCCTCATTTATGCGAATCCCGATGCTACCACATGAACAGCTGATTTGGGTTGGGCTCTCAGCTGTGTTCGCTCATTCTGTAAGCATCGGATTTCGCAAGCGCCGCAGGGACAAACCGTGAGAAACTATTTAGCGTTTATGGAGCGTATACGATGGGAGCGATGCCTTGGATAAGAACGAGCTGCAAAAGCGTATGGAACAGGCCATTCGCCTGACTGCCCCCGGCCAGCCGGTCCGCACCGCCCTCGACATGATCATTGCCGGTCACCTGGGCGCCCTTATCTGCGTCGGCGACACCGAAAACGTGCTCGCTGCCGGTAACGACGGCTTCCCGCTCAACATTTCGTTTACCTCGAACCGTCTGTTCGAGCTTTCTAAGATGGACGGCGCTATCGTTATCGATGGCGACCTCACCCAGATACTGCGCGCCAACTTCCACCTCAATCCCGATCCCTCGCTTGCCACGAGCGAGACGGGCATGCGTCACCGTACTGCCGCTCGCATGTCGGTACTCACCGACGCCATCGTGATCTCGGTTTCGGCTCGTCGTGCCGTCGTCAACGTGTACGTCCACGGTAAGAGCTACGAGATTCAGCCTGTCACCACCATCATGAGCTCGGTCAACCAGCTCGTCGCCACGCTCCAGACTACCCGTCAGTCGCTCGATCGCTCCCTGCTGCGTCTGACGGCCCTCGAGCTCGACGACTACGTTACGCTCGCCGACATCACCGGCATTTTCTCGAGTTTCGAGATCATGCAGCAGGCAAAGACCGAGCTTAAGGATTGCATTGTCAAGCTGGGCAACCAGGGCAAGCTCGTGCAGATGCAGCTCGAGCAGCTCGCCGGCTCCAGTATGGATACCGAGTACGACCTGATGATTCGCGACTATGCGAGCGATTCCTCCGAGGCAAACGCAGAGAAGATTCGCGCTGAGCTTGCCCGCATGACGCCCAAGGACTTGTCCGACCCGCAGCATGTGGCGGCGGTTCTGGGTTACGACGACCTGGACGAGGACTCCGTCATGACGCCGCTGGGCCTGCGCACGCTTTCGCGCGTGTCCGTCGTGCGCGACGGCGTGGCCGAGAAGATCGTCGACGAGTACGGCTCGTTGCAGGAGCTCATGGACGACATCAGCGAGGATCCGGAGCGCCTGGGCGACTTTGGCGTTAACAACCCTGCCATTCTTGCGGACTCCCTGTACCGCATGAAGGGCACCAAACAGGGGAACGCATAATGGCGCCCGTATGCGCCGTGGTCGTTGCCGGTGGCAGCGGCCAGCGCTTTGGTAACCCCGGTGGCAAGCAGCTCGTCAATGTGGCGGGCCGTCCGCTTATGAGCTGGTCCATCCGCGCATTTGACCGTAGCGATAAGGTTGGCCACATCGTCGTGGTTTGCCCTGCCGAGCGTCGTGCCGAGATGCGCCGCCTGGCCATCGACCCGTTTGACTATGACACGCCCATCAGCTTTGCCGATGCCGGCGCGACCCGCCAGGATTCCACCCGCGCCGGCGTGCACGCGGTGCCGGCGGGCTTTGAATACGTCGCCATTCACGATGGTGCTCGTCCGCTCATTACGACCGAGGCCATCGACCACGCTATCGACGTGCTCATGAGCGACCGCGCCCTCGACGGTGTCGTGTGCGGCCAGCCCGCGATCGACACGCTTAAGATCGTCGATGGCGATAATATCGTCGAGACGCCGCCACGTGAGCTCTACTGGGCAGCGCAGACGCCGCAGATCTTTAGCGTCGATGCTATGAAGCGCGCTCACGCTGCAGCCATTGCCGAGGGATTTATCGGCACCGATGATTCGTCACTGGTCGAGCGCATGGGCGGACGCGTCCGCTGCGTCCAGAGCCCGCGCGATAACCTTAAGGTGACGGTGCCCGAGGACCTGCGTCCCGTAACCGCGATTCTGCTCGGTCGCATGGCCGAGGGAGAGGACCTTCCCCATGTTCAGTAACCTGCGCATTGGCCATGGCTACGACGTTCACCGTCTGGTGGAGGGGCGTCGATGTATCATCGGCGGGGTTGATATTCCCTACGAGCGCGGCCTGCTGGGCCACTCGGATGCCGATGTGCTCGCGCATGCGTTGGCCGACGCCATTCTGGGCGCCTGCCGCGGGGGAGACATTGGCAAACTGTTCCCCGATACCGACCCTGCCTACGAGGGTGCCGACTCGATGGTGCTGCTTGCCCGCGTAATGGACTATGCGCGTGAGCTGGGCTTTGAGTTTATCGATGCCGACTGCACCATTGCCTGCCAGCAGCCTAAGATCACCCCGCACCGCGATGCCATGCGCGCCAACCTCGCCCATGCTCTGGGCGTTGACGTCGAAAACGTGGGCGTCGCCGCCACCACGACCGAAAAGCTCGGTTGGGAAGGTCAAGGCGAGGGAATTGGCGCCTGGGCCGTCTGCTTGCTACAGAAAACTGTTAAGGAGTAACGAATGCGTATCTACAACAGCGCTACCCATAAAAAGGAAGAGTTCCAGCCCATCGAGTCCGGCAAGGTCCGCATGTACGTGTGCGGCCCCACGGTCTACGACAACATTCACATCGGCAACGCCCGCACGTTCATCAGCTTCGATGTGATTCGCCGCTGGCTCATCGCGAGCGGCTACGAGGTCACGTTCGCCCAGAACCTCACCGATGTCGATGACAAGATCATCAAGCGCGCCAACGAGCAGGGCCGAACGGCCGCCGAGGTCGCGACGGAGTTCTCTGACAAGTTCATCGACGTCATGCGCGCCGCCAACGTGCTCGATCCCGATGTGCGTCCCCGCGCCACCAAGGAGATCGGCCCCATGATCGCCATGATCAAGACGCTTATCGAGCAGGGCCATGCCTACGCTGCCGATAACGGCGATGTGTACTTTGCCGTGCGCAGCGATCCCAACTACGGTCAGGTTTCGGGCCGCAACATCGATGACCTTATGGTTGGTGCGCGCATCGAGGAGAACGAGGACAAGAACGACCCGCTCGACTTTGCCCTGTGGAAGGCCGCCAAGCCCGGCGAGCCCAGCTGGCCGAGCCCCTGGGGCGAGGGCCGTCCCGGTTGGCACACCGAGTGCGCCGCCATGGTGCACCGCTACCTGGGCACCCCGATCGATATTCACGGCGGCGGCTCCGATCTTGCCTTCCCGCATCACGAGAACGAGTGCGCCCAGGCCACCTGCGCCTGGCACCAGGGCTTCTCCAACACCTGGATGCACACGGGTATGCTGCTGGTTGACGGCGAGAAGATGTCCAAGTCGCTCGGAAACTTCTTTACGCTGGCCGAGGTGCTCGAGCAGCACTCTGCCGCGGCCCTGCGCCTGTTGATGCTGCAGACGAGCTATCGCTCGCCGCTCGACTTCTCCTGGGAGCGCCTGGAGGGTGCCGAGAATTCGCTCACGCGTATTGCCGGTACGGTCGAGAACCTTCGTTGGGCTGCGAACCATGCGACGGCCGATGCCGATGTGGCTGCCGCCGAGGCGTTTGCCGCCAAGGCCGCCGAGACCCGCGCCGCCTTTAAGGAGTGCATGGACGACGACTTTAACACCGCCGGTGCCATGGGTGCTGTCTTTGGCTTTGTCACCGAGTGCAACCAGTACCTGGAGCAGGCGGGCGATGCCGCCGACAAGGCCGCAGCCCTGGCTGCCGCCGATACGCTGGTCGAGCTGCTCGATACGTTTGGCGTTGAGCTTCCCGAGCCCAAGGTCGAGTTGCCGCTGGGCCTGCTGGGCGTTGCCGCCGGTTTGGTTGCCTACACGGGTGACGACGTGGATGAGGCCGCTGCTAAGATTCTCGAGGCTCGCGCCGAGGCCCGCGCCGCCAAGAACTGGGATCTGGCAGATGCCATCCGCGATCAGCTCAAGGACCTGGGCCTGACGATTGAAGATACCGCCGCCGGCACCCGTATTAAGAGTCTCTAGTATTTGTCGACCGTTCGAGGTGCGGCAGATTGCCTTGAAAGAGGAGGGCATAGACCTGGTGGTCATGCCCGACGATTGAAAGGCAAGGTGCCGTGGCTCGGACGGTCGATTCTTGTTCGTTATCTATTTAAGGAGGCCGTTTTATGGCCGACAATCGCAAGCGTGCGCCTCGTGGCGGCAAGCAGGCCGCTTCTGGCTCGCGTTCGATTCGCCGCAACGATCGCGCTGCCGCTCCCAAGGGCCAGCGCGATCGTACTCAGGCCGCACGTCCGCAGCGCGATCGCAGCCGCGACGCTGCTCAGACTCCCAAGGGCGAGTTTATCGAAGGCCGTCGTGCTGCCGCCGAGGCGCTGCGCACTGGTTTTCCCATCAAGTGCGCGCTCATTGCCGAGGGCGGGGAGCGCGATGCCGCCTTGTCGCGCCTGGTCGACGACCTCAACGCCGCTGGTGTCCGCATTAAGTATGTGCAGCGCGCGCAGCTCGACGCACTGTCGAGCCATGGCGCTCACCAGGGCATCGCGCTCGAGGTTGGCAACTTCCCCTATGCCGATGTCGCCGATATCCTCGATCGCGCGGGTGACGGCCCGGCACTTGTCGTGGTGCTCGACCACGTGACCGACGACGGCAACTTTGGCGCCATTGTGCGCTCCGCCGAGGTCGTGGGCGCGGCCGGCGTCGTCATCGCCAACAAGCGTGCCGCCGGCGTAACCGTGGGCAGCTACAAGACCTCTGCCGGCGCCGTCATGCACCTGCCCATCGCGCAGGTGCCCAACATTGCCCGTGCGCTTGACGACCTCAAGGCCGCCGGCTTTTGGGTGGGCGGTGCCTCCGAGCACGCCGAAGGCAGTTGCTGGGATGCTCCCTTCGAGGGTCGCGTGGCGCTCGTCATGGGCTCCGAGGGCGACGGCATCTCGCGCCTGGTGCTCGAGAAATGTGACTTTTTAACCAAGCTTCCCCAGCGCGGCATGACCGAGAGCCTCAACGTTGCCCAGGCGACCACCGCGCTGTGCTTTGAGTGGCTGCGCCGCAATGCCGGCGAGCTCATGGGGGAGGAGTAGCGCATGTCCAAGAAGAACCGCGCCAAGTCCAAAGCCAAGCGCTTTGGCGAGGGCTCGGCCAAGCCGATTGTTTCGGCCGCGACTTACGGCGTGGGCGGCAATGCGTTTGCGCAGGCTATCGCCGACCCAGTCTCGACGGTGCACTCCAACAAACCCGAGCTGCTGGTGGTCGACGGTTACAACGTGATCCACTGCACGCCGCGCTACGAAAAGCTTGTGTACGACCATTCCGACGATCCGTATTCCAGCGACGTTCACGATATGGCGCGCACCGCCCTCATCAACGACGTCGCCGCCTTTGCCCAGGGCCGCTACGAGGCCGTAATCGTGTTCGACGGCGCGGGCAATATCTCCAGCGAGCGCCCCAACCTGCCTGCTCGCGGCGTGCGTATCGAGTTTTCGCCGACGGGCGTCTCTGCCGATACCGTGGTGCAGAAGCTCTGCATCGAGGCACGCGAGGAAGGCCGCGCGTGCTCCGTGGTGTCGAGCGACGGCACGATCCAGGCCGTCGTCATGGGCAAGGGCGTTACGCGCATCTCGAGCCGCATGCTGGTGGACGAGATCAAACAGATTGATAACGACGTTCACGAGGCAGAGGAAGCTCCGCAGATCAAGATGACTCTGGGCAGTCGCCTGAGCCCCGATACCCTGGCCAAGCTCAAGGCCCTGCGCGGGAGGTAGGTAGGCCTTCTATGGGGGCTGTTTTCTCGATTGACCAACCAACTGGTTTGTAATCAATGGACTGCGGGTTGGCATCGTCAGAACAAATAGTTTTTGGTTCTGGCGAACAGATAAAACTATTCGTTCTGGCGAAGAGTTTTGAGATGTGGTCGGTCAAAGGGTCTGTTGCGCCCCGTCCGCAATTCCTTTATTCTTAACAGGCTTCGCGCGAAAGCGCCAAGTGTGCCAGTGTGGCGCAACGGTAGCGCAACTGATTTGTAATCAGTGGGTTGCAGGTTCGATTCCTGTCACTGGCTCCATGAGAGTTTCGGGCTTTGTTCCCTTATGGGACAGGGCCCGTTTCTTGTATGTGCCGGAATCGAACCTGCAGAGGCGCGAGCGTTAAGCGGACGCGAAGCGTTCGTAGCGAGCGGGCGAGGATGCCGGCAGGCATCCGAAGCCGGAGCGGATTCGCGAAGCGAATACGCGGACTTCCTGTCACTGGCTCCATGAGAGTTTCGGGCTCTGTTTCCTTATGGGACAGGGCCCGTTTCTTTTTAGGTGGTGTGCCATCGGGTTGGAGCCCATCCCGTTTTCGGTTTGTCTCGATCTGTAACACGAAGGGGCGGAAAACCGTTCTTACTGTTACAGAATGAGACGTAAGCTGGGGTCTCTGCGAAACATCTCGATCTGTAACAGATGGGGGAGAAAATGTTCTCTAAATGTTAAAGATCGAGACAAAGACCGGACCGGTCCCAGTCATCCTGGTCGAGCGTGGATTATCAGACGAACGAGCGTGGAAAATCTCCCGCCTAGTGAATGAGCGTGGATAATCTGCCACTTTGGCCTTGGGGGTACGCCAAAAGTGGGAGATTATCCACGCTCGATTTCAAACGGGAGAAAATCCACGCTCGATTCTGTCGGGCTCGATCACGACCTATATATAGGTGCAAATGAGCCGTTATCGAAGTTCGTTCCTGCCGGCGTACTCCACCGTGACAAAGTGTTCCCTCGGGAAATGTCGTCAGCGCAGCCAAATCCACCGTCCTTCATATCTAAACTCAACAAAACCGCAGGTCAAAGGTATATAGATACGCCCGGCACCGTGTATTTAGAGGTTTTCGTTGACAGCCCCCAAGGTTGCATCGTATTATCTTTTTCGTTCGCGGGGGCGGCGGTCCAAAAGACCAAAGAACCTGCGGATACTTGAACGATTGGGAGTTTGCCCGAGTGGTTAATGGGGACGGGCTGTAAACCCGTTGGCTCTGCCTACATAGGTTCGAATCCTATAGCTCCCACCCGTCAAGTGCCTGTATAGCTCAGTCGGTAGAGCACTTCGTTGGTAACGAAGAGGTCACCAGTTCAAGTCTGGTTGCAGGCTCCATCCGGCGGTGTAGCTCAGTTGGTTAGAGCACACGGTTCATACCCGTGGCGTCACTGGTTCGAATCCAGTCACCGCTACCATAGGTAACACGGTGGCTTCTCAATAGTATGTTGGGAGGCCACTATGGTATAAAGGCAAAGTCCCGTCCGGGGACGACCTGTTAAGAGGAGGGCTTTATGGCCAAAGAGAAGTTTGAGCGCACTAAGCCGCATGTTAACATCGGCACCATTGGTCACGTCGACCACGGCAAGACCACGCTGACCGCCGCCATCACCAAGGTTCTCTCTGAGACCGAGGGCTGCAAGGCTGACTTCACTGCGTTCGAGAACATCGACAAGGCTCCCGAGGAGCGCGAGCGCGGCATTACGATTTCCGTCTCCCACGTCGAGTACGAGACCGCTGCCCGTCACTACGCTCACGTTGACTGCCCGGGCCACGCTGACTACGTCAAGAACATGATCTCCGGTGCTGCTCAGATGGACGGCGCTATCCTGGTCATCGCCGCTACCGACGGCCCCATGGCTCAGACCCGCGAGCACATCCTGCTCGCCCGTCAGGTCGGCGTTCCCTACATCGTCGTCTTCCTGAACAAGTGCGACATGGTCGACGATGACGAGCTCATCGACCTCGTCGAGATGGAGACTCGTGAGCTCCTCTCCGAGTACGATTTCCCCGGCGACGACATCCCCGTCATCCGCGGTTCCGCTCTGGGCGCTCTCGAGGGCGACGCCAAGTGGATGGACGCTATCCGCGAGCTCATGAAGGCCGTCGACGAGTACATCCCGACGCCTGCTCGTAACAACGACCTCCCCTTCCTGATGGCCGTTGAGGACGTTATGACCATCTCCGGCCGTGGAACCGTTGCTACCGGCCGTGTCGAGCGCGGTGAGCTCAAGCTCAATGAGCCCGTCGAGATCGTCGGCATCAAGGATACCCAGAACACCGTCGTTACCGGTATCGAGATGTTCCGTAAGTCCATGGACTTCTGCGAGGCTGGCGACAACGTCGGTCTGCTGCTCCGCGGCATCAAGCGCGAGGACATCGAGCGCGGCCAGGTTCTCTGCAAGCCCGGTTCGGTTACCCCGCACACCAAGTTCACCGGCGAGATTTACGTTCTGACCAAGGAGGAGGGCGGCCGTCACACCCCGTTCTTCGATGGTTATCGTCCTCAGTTCTACTTCCGTACCACCGACGTTACCGGTACGGTCAAGCTCCCCGAGGGCACCGAGATGGCTATGCCTGGTGACCACATCACCATCGAGGGCGACCTCATTCACCCGATCGCTATGGAGGAGGGCCTGCGCTTCGCTATCCGCGAGGGTGGCCACACCGTCGGTTCGGGCATCGTCTCCACGATCATTGAGTAAATTAGCTCTTTGATATAGCTGACTTAGAGAACCCGGCACTTATATGGGTGCCGGGTTCTTTTCTACGCGGGACTTTAAGCCACTCAAAGTGTTTGGGCGGTCTATGCGTAAGGCGCGGAGGATCGATTAGATCTCGATGGCTTCATTGATGTGTTCCAAATATGAATGGATCCACCGAGAACCAATTGACTCGAGGTTTTCATTGACAGCACTTACGTGGAGCTGATAAAGTAACAACTCGTGCCCGTACGGGGCGGAAATGAAAGGTTCAGGATACATGCGTACTCTAGTTACTCTTGCGTGCACTGAGTGCAAGCGCCGCAACTATACGACCACCAAGAACAAGTCGACCATGCCTGATCGTATGGAGATCAAGAAGTATTGCCCCTGGTGCCGTCACCACACGCTGCACAAAGAGACTCGCTAGTCTCTAGTCACATACGCCAGTAGTTCAATTGGTAGAGCATCGGTCTCCAAAACCGAGTGTTGAGGGTTCGAGTCCTTCCTGGCGTGCCAGTCATTATTCCGTAAGCTCCCAATTGGGGGCTTACGGTTTACTCATGTATAAGCGCATTGCGCGGAGGTAACCCAAATGGCCAACAAGAAGAACAAGAAGAAGGCTCAGCAGCCGGCACCTGCCAACAACGCTGCCGCCAACTCCAAGGTTGAGGCCAAGAAGGCCGTTGCCAAGAAGAACGAGAAGGCTGCGAAGTCCAAGAAGAACGAGAAGCCTGGTTTCTTCGCCCGCACCAAGAAGTATTTCGCTTCGGTGAAGTCCGAGATGAAGCGTGTCACGTGGCCCGATAAGAAGGAGCTCGTGAATTACTCGGTCGTTGTTTGCGCTTCTCTGATTGTCGTCGGCGTCGTCATCGCTCTGCTCGATGCTGGCTTTGGCGAGGCTCTTGCTCTGTTCTCTGGATTGAGGGGCTAAACCATGTCTAAGCGTTGGTATGTCGTTCACACTTACTCTGGATACGAGAACCGCGTTAAGTCCGATCTCGAGCATCGCATCGAGACTATGGGCATGCAGGACCGTATCTTTGATATCGAGATTCCTATGGAGCGTGTCACCGAGATTAAAGAGGGTGGCAAGCGTGAGACCAAGGATTCCAAGATTTTCCCGGGTTATGTCCTGGTCCGCATGGAGATGGATGACGATGCTTGGACGTGCGTTCGTAACACGCCTGGCGTCACAGGTTTCCTGGGCGGCAACGGCAAGCCCGCTCCGCTTTCCCGCGATGAGTACAACAAGATGACTCGTCGTCCCGGTAAGGGCGATTCGCCCAAGCGCACCTCGGTTGATATTCAGGTCGGCACGTCCGTCCGCGTCACCGATGGCCCGCTTACCGACTTTGATGGCAAGGTCTCCGAGGTTAACACCGAGGCTGGCAAGCTCAAGGTCACGCTGATGATTTTTGGCCGCGAGACGCCGGTCGAGCTCGACTTTAACCAGGTCGCTGTCATCGCTTAAGTTTTCGTCCGTTCGCGCGAGCGTGCTTCTTCTGTGACTGCTCATCTCAGGAGTGCTTCTAACACGTGCGTGCTTACGATATAGCAAGTACTTCACACTCGTGATTCGAAAGGAATGACCATGGCTGAGAAGAAGGTTGCCAACGTCATTAAGCTCCAGATTCCTGCTGGTGCAGCTAACCCCGCTCCTCCCGTCGGCCCCGCCCTGGGCGCTGCTGGCGTGAACATCATGCAGTTCTGCCAGGCCTTTAACGCCGAGACGCAGGACAAGAAGGGCGACATCATCCCCGTTGAGATCACTGTCTACGAGGATAAGTCCTTCTCCTTCATCACCAAGACCCCGCCGGCGGCTCACCTCATCAAGAAGGAGCTGAACCTCAAGTCTGGTTCCGCTAAGCCCCAGGCCGACAAGGTTGGTCAGCTCTCCCAGGAGCAGCTCACCAAGATCGCCGAGATCAAGATGCCGGACCTCAATGCCAACGACATTGACGCCGCCAAGAAGATTATCGCCGGTACTGCCCGTTCCATGGGCGTCACCATCGCTGAGTAGCGATTTCTTTAGGTAACGACGGGTGCTCCGACCGGGGCGCCCGTTGAATGTGTGCAATAGGGCACACGATACGATGTGGGAGGGCTCACGCCCGTTTAACCACAGGAGGTAATGCACATGGCTAAGCATGGTAAGAGCTATAACGCCGCTGCCGAGAAGATCGACCGCGCCACGCTCTACACCCCCCTTCAGGCTGCCAAGCTCATCAAGGAGCTCGACACCGCCAAGTTCGACGAGACCGTCGAGGCCCACTTCCGTCTGGGCATCGATACTCGTAAGGCTGACCAGAACATCCGTGGTTCCATCTCCCTGCCCCACGGCACCGGCAAGATCGTTCGTGTTGCCGTCTTCGCTGAGGGCGAGAAGGCCCGCGAGGCCGAGGCTGCCGGCGCCGACATCATCGGTTCCGACGAGCTCGTCGCCCAGATCCAGAAGGGCGAGATCAACTTCGACGCCGCTATCGCTACGCCGAACATGATGGCCAAGGTTGGCCGCATCGGTAAGATCCTTGGTCCCCGTGGCCTCATGCCGAACCCCAAGCTCGGCACCGTGACCATGGACGTCGCCAAGATGGTCTCCGAGCTCAAGGCCGGCCGCGTTGAGTATCGCGCCGACCGCTACGGCATCTGCCACGTGCCCCTGGGCAAGAAGTCCTTCTCCGAGCAGCAGCTCGTCGAGAACTACGCTGCCCTGTACACCGAGATTCTGCGCGTCAAGCCCTCTTCTGCTAAGGGCAAGTTCGTCAAGTCCATCTCCGTGTCTTCCACCATGGGCCCTGGCGTCAAGGTCGATCCCGCTATCCAGCGCGACTTCCTGGCTGAGTAACTAACAGTTACTGCTTGAGCAAAGCAAGCATTGCTAAAGAAACCCGGTTCTGTTTTGTGCAGGACCGGGTTTCTTGCTATCTCGGGCCAAACCACCACAAAGGGGACAGGAACCTTTGTGGTGGTTTGGGCACTTTGACGTCAATGTTATGGCATCGCAGCGAGCCGGTTCCAAGTGCCCCAGGTCGCCCCGAAAGAGGAGCGACGCGTACTTTGGTACGCGAGCGACGGTTTGAGGGGCGAGATGGGGTGCTTGGGGCCGGCGCAGCGTCAAGCCTTAAAGGTGGTTACCAGGGCGTTCTGGCGGTTGAGGACTCGATGGCCTCGTGGAGCTTGAGCTCGCGGCGCATGGTTTGGGAATTGAGCCAAGCTGCCTGCCAGCCACGGATGGGGCAGCGTGTCTCGTCCAGTTCAAATTGCGTATAGCCGCAGGCGTTGATGATCGTCGTTCCGCACGCGTGTTGCCGCTCGCGCTGAAAATCGGGACCGTAGCTCTGATGCACATGCCCGTGCACCATGTAGTCGGGGCTCCAGGACTCAAGCGCTGTGTTAAAGCATTCGAATCCCCGATGTGGCAGATCGTCCAGATCGCCCATGCCGGCGGCGGGCGCATGGGTCAGCAGGATGTCGCAGCCGCCGACCATCTTCACTTTGCGTGACAGCTTGCGCACGCGTTTGGCCATCTCGCGCTCGGTGTACATGTTGGCGCCATCTCGGTAGCGCATGGAGCCGCCAAGCCCCGCAATGCGGACGCCTCGATACACGTACACGGTGTCTTCGACACAGATGCAGCCGCCCGGTGCATGACGTACGTAGCGGTCATCGTGATTGCCGCGCACGTAGATGAGCGGTTTGTTGATGACCGTGACCAAAAACTCAAGATAGTCCGGGTCCAGATCGCCAGCGGACAAAATCAGGTCAACACCCTCAAAGCGCTCCTTGCGAAAGCACTCCCATAGGCATCGCTCTTCGGTATCGGCTATGGCAAGGATTTTCATAGGGCGTGGACTTTCGGCTCATCGTCGAGTTGCGGAATGGTGCCCACCACGTTGTCGGCCAGCCAGTCCATCTCGACGATTTGCGTGCTCGGCAGTGGGGGAAAGCCCTCGATCTGCACCACGCCGTCTTGGCTGTGGAGTTCGCCGCCAAATGGATTGATGGAGCCCTCGACGATGCCATTGCGGAGGAGTTGAACAAGCTTGCGTGTCTGATAGGGCAGGCCCGGAGCGTAGCGAATGTCGATAACGCCCGAGCTCATGCCGTACCAGTAGTTGACGGCGCGAACCTGGCTGGCGTCACTGGTCTCATCCCAGGTGCCATGCAGTAGACTTCGCACGATAAGCTCGTAGTATCGGCCCCAGTTCCATACCGGCATGGCAATGCCGGTAACCTTGCCATCGACCAGGCGGTGAAGTCCGTAGGCCGTGGGGTCTTCGAGCGACTTTGACATGTCGGCGCCGGTCATGACGCTCACGCCTTCGCGGCACATGGCCTCGGCAAGGCCTCCGGCGGGCACATCGCCCCAGGTCAGGATAATTTGCGCACGGGGGTCGAGCAGCGAGGCGCCAATCGCAAAGGCGTTGATCTCGCTGAGTGCGCCCGAGGCGAAGACCGACGCGTGGTAGCCGATGCGGTGGTTGTCCGCCATGCTGGCGGCAAGGGCGCCCAGGAGAAACTTAGCCTCGTACATCTTGCCAAAGTACGAACGGACGCTTTGGTGGGGAAGGCCGATAGAGCAGTTGAGGAACCGAACCCGGGGATACTCAACGGCAGCCCTGAGCGTGTATTCCATCAGGCGGTGCGAGGTCGAGAAGATGACGTTTGCCCCATGTTTGACAGCCGTTTCCACGGCGGCGTAGAACACGTCCGGATCGTGACAGTCCTCGAACGCCTCGGTGCGCACGATACCGCCAAAGTGCTCATCGAGATACTGACGCCCTTGGTCGTGCAGGCTGTCCCAGCTCGACGTCGCACACGGGAACTCATGGATAAAGGCGATGTGCAGGGGATTGGCCGCCGAATAGACGGTCTTGCCCATAAAGAAGTTGAGCACGCCGGAGGTGGACTTGGCGGGCGTCTCCTCCTCGTCGACGCTCGGTGTTTCGACAAGATCGACCTTGTCCTCGTCATTTTTGCCGGCAATGACCAGCTCGCGCCAAATCTTGCACAGGCGGTTTACGACGATATCTGTCGGCGTATCCAGCAGGCGGTCCTGGTTGTACACATTGAGGTAGACGAGCATGGCGTCGGCGGGCGTAATATCCAGGTGGTCGCCGCCTGCGCGAAGGTAGGCGCGCTTAAAGAGCGGGAAGGTATGGCGCAGGTAGTCAACCTTTTTTTGCGGCCATTTTTCGATAAGGTTCTGACCGAGCATCTTGGCAAGCGTTTCGTAGCTTCCCTCACGCAAGAACTCGATCTCGTATAGGGGGCAGACGCGCCAAAACGCGCAGAACTCGCCGTACAGGCGGCTTTCGACGGAATCCCATTTGCCGGGGTAGAGACGGGTGACCCTAGCCGAAACTGTTGGAGCGTCCAGGAATTTGAGGACACTAACGCGTTTGTTTCCTTCCTGGACATAGAACCGATGCATGAACTCGGTGACGATGATGGGGTCGCGATAGCCCTCGGTTACCTGGATGTCGTAGAGGTTGGACCACTTGCGGGCGAACTCGGTGTTAAACGGCAACAGGGGCATGAAGTTGCATGAAAAGGCAGACTGACGGCCCTTGGTGACCGTGCCGACGACCATTTCGAGCGGAATATCCCTTAGGCCGACATTCTCTCGTTGACCTAAGGGGAGCTGGGCAACCAAACTGTCGAGGTCAGTAAGGTATGGATGCTCGCTTTGGCTAATGGCGCGTCGACGTCCTTGCTCGCCGCGCTTGCGTGCTTGACGATAGGCCTCTTCCATGATGTTGCTCCCTTAGTCGTTTAAACAACTATATGAACCATGGTACCACGAATGAAAACCACCACAAAGGTGCCTGTCCCCTTTGTGGTGGTTTAGGCGATGATGGGGGCGATGGCGCGGATGCAGGCGTCGGCTGCCGTGAAGGTGGTGCTGTCGTCACTGACGATAAAGATGATCTTGCCTTTGATGCCAAAGTCGCCGATCTCGCTAAAGAGCACGTAGGGCTCCTTGTCAAAGCCCGAGATGGGAAGCACGGCGGCCTTGGTGGCGCTGGTCAGCTCGTCTGCCAGTGCGTCGAGCGAGGCCCACTTGGACGTGTCCTTTACGGCAACGGGCACAGCCACACGCCCAAAGGGCATGAGGTGCACGAGCGTGTTCTTGGAGATATTTGAGTTGGGGACGATGATGGTCTGCCCGCAGGCGTCCTCGATGGTCGTATGACGCCAGGTGATGTCTTGGACCACGCCCGATACGCCACCGACTTCGATATTGTCGCCGGGCTTGATGATGCCCATAAACGTCACCTGCATACCGCCGATGAGGTTTGAGAGCGTGTCCTGAAAGCCGAGCGAGATGGCGATGCCGCCGACGCCAAGAGCGGCGACGAGGGCGTTTGCGTTAATGCCAAAGCAGTTGTCGAGGATAAAGCTGCCGCCGATCATCCAGATGACGGCGCGCGCGATGTTGATGAAGATACTCGATGCCGGAAGCGGGTTGTCGTCGCGGTTGAGCAGGTGGCGCAGGGTCTTGGATACGACCTTGGTGGCGATGGCGGTGCCTATAACCAAGATGCCGGCCCAGATGATGTTGTGGACCCACCGTTGCTCAAAGAAATGAAGAATCGGTTCAAACAATTCCATGTAGGGAAAACCTCCTCATGATCGTCCAACCATGATACCCACCAAAAGCCCGTCCGATCACATTCGGACGGGCTTCTGTGCTCGATATAAGGTTTGCATGGCGGGGCTGCAAGGCCCGGCGGTGTAGCTTAGCGGCGGCGCTTCCAGATTAACGCGGTGGCTAACGCAAGGCGGGGGAGTCTTTTCATGGCGGTCTCCTTAGTCCTTAACAAAAACCACCACAAAGGTGCCTGTCCCCTTTGTGGTGGTTTTCTAAGTCGTTAGCTCAGCAGCATGCGGTCGTTGGCGAGCTCGCCGCCCGAGACCTCCTCGAACTTCTGCAGCAGGTCGGCGACGGTGAGCGACTTCTTCTCATCGCCCGCCACGTCGTAGATCACGTGGCCTTCGTGCATCATGATCAGGCGATTGCCCAGACGGATGGCGTCGTTCATGTTGTGCGTGACCATGAGCGTGGTCAGGTGGTTCTCGTCGACAATCTCCTCGGTCAGATTGAGCACCTTAGAGGCCGTCTTGGGGTCGAGGGCCGCGGTGTGCTCGTCAAGCAGCAGCAGGCGCGGCTTGGTGAGCGTGGCCATGAGCAGGGTGAGTGCCTGGCGCTGGCCGCCCGAGAGCAGGCCGACCTTAGCGTTGAGACGTGTATCCAGGCCAAGGTCCAGGCGCTTGAGCAGCTCAACGTACTCGTCCTTCTCGGCCTTGGTGACGCCCCATGAAAGGCCGCGATGCTGGCCACGGCGCTTGGCGAGGGCCAGGTTCTCGGCGATCTGCATGTCGGCTGCGGTGCCGCGCATGGGGTCCTGGAACACACGGCCCAGGTACTTGGCGCGCTGCGACTCGCTCAGACGCGAGATGTCGGTGCCGTCGAGTTCGATGACACCCGAGTCGAGCGGATATACGCCGGCGATCATGTTGAGCAGCGTGGACTTGCCGGCGCCGTTGCCGCCAATCACGGTTACAAAGTCGCCGTCATTTAGGGTGAGGTCGACGCCGGTGAGCGCGCGCTTCTCGGTGACGGTGCCCTTGTTAAAGGTCTTTTTGACGTGCGAGAGCTTAAGCATCTGCCTCATCTCCCCTCGTGTAGGAGCTGCGGAGCTTGTAACGCTCCCAAACCACAGGTACGCACAGGGCAACGGCGACGATCACGGCGGAGAGCAGCTTCATGTCGTTGGCGTCCATGCCCAGCTGCAGTACGATGGCGCGGATGAGGAAGTAGACCACGGAGCCAAAGACGGCGGAGGCCAGACGGACGGAGAACTGCGTGAGTCCGCCGGGCAGCAGGCGACCGAGCACCTCGCCGATGACGATGGCGGCAAGGCCGATGACGATGGCGCCGGTGCCCATACCAATGTCGGCATACTTTTGGCTCTGGCAGATAAGCGCGCCAGAGAGGCCGATGAGGGCGTTGGAGAGCACAAGGGCAATCATCTTGGTGGAGTTGGTGTTGACGCCCAGGGCGCGAATCATGTACTCGTTGTTGCCGGTGGCGCGCAGTGCCGAGCCGATCTCGGTACCAAAGAACCAGTACAGGATGGCAACGATCGCCACGGCCAGCACAATGCCCAAGATAATGGCAACGGTGGACTGCGGCAGGCCGGTCATGTTGCTGACTGCCGAGAACACGGTGCCCTTGGCGAGGATGGGCGTGTTGGACTTGCCCATGATGCGCAGGTTGATGGACCACAGGCTGATCTGGGTGAGGATTCCGGCAAGGATCGCGGGGATCTCGAAGACGGTGGTCAGGATGCCCGTGACGGCACCGGCGATGGCGCCGGCGCACATGCCGGCAAGCACGGCGAGTAGCGGGTCGACGTTATTGTTGACGATGAGTACGGCGCAGACACAGCCGCCGAGGGCAAAGCTGCCGTCGCAGGTCATATCGGGAATGTCGAGCAGGCGGAACGTGATAAACACGCCAAGCACCATAATGCCCCAGAGGACGCCCTGCGAAATGGCGCCCTGCAATGCAATGAGCATGCTTCATACCTCCTAGGATAGGGTGGACACGTGAGTCACCATGATAGCGGTAACAATGCATGAAAGAGCTGCGGCCGGATGTTTTGTCTCATCCGTAACAAGCAGGGCGAACGCCGGTCTTTGGCGTTCGCCCCTGTGGCTCAGATATTGAATAACACGGCAACGGCGCGAGTATGGGCCCTAGGCACATCGCCGCGCATGCCGCTACTCGTCCAGAGCGGAGAGGTCGATGCCCAGCGCCTCGGCCATCTCGTCGTTCTTGACGACGACCAGGTCCTTGCTCGAGAGGTGCTTGATCGGCATATCCTCGGGCTTGGCCTCACCCTTCAGAATCTTGACGGCCATCTCGCCCGCGGCGTAGCCCAGGTCCTCGTAGTTGATGGAGAGGGTGAACAAACCGCCGGCCTTGCACATGCCCTCCTCGCCGGTCACGAAGGGAAGCTTGTTCTCCTTGCAGATCTGACCCACCTGCGAGGCGCCCGCGGCGATGGTGTTATCGGTGGGGGAGTACAGCGCGTCGACCTTGCCCACGGCAGATTCGACGACGGACTGGATCTCGTTGGAGCTCGAGACGGTGAAGTCGGTGTACTCCAGGCCCAGCTTGTCGAGTTCCTTCTTGGCGGCCTTGATCTGGACGTCGGAGTTGGACTCGGCGGTGCAGTAGAGCAAGCCGACCTTCTTAACGTCGGGCAGGACCTTCTGCATCATCTCGAGCTGCTCGGCGACCGGGGTGAGGTCGGAGGCGCCGGTGACGTTGGTGCCGGGCTTGTCGTTGTCCTGGACCAGGCCCGAGGCGGCGTAGTCGGTGATGGCGCAGCCCACGATGGGGATGTCGGCCGTGGCGCCGGCGGCAGCCTGCGCGGCGGGCGTGGCGATGGCATAGATCAGGTTGACGCCATCGCCCACGAACTTGTCGGCGATGGACTTACACGTGGACTGGTCGTTCTGGGCATTCTTCTGGTCGATCTTGACCTTGAGGCCGCTCTTCTTGATGGCTTTGACAAAGCCGTCATTGGCGGCATCGAGTGCGGAGTGCTCGGTGAGCTGCAAAACGCCGATGGTGTAGTCGGAACCGGCGGCAGCAGAGCCGGAACCAGAGTTGCCGCCGCATCCGGCGAGCGGAGCGAGCGCGAGCAGGCCGGCAGAGACCAGAAGGCTCCTGCGGCTGATGGTGATGTCCTTCATATCATTACCCCCAGTATAGAAATGGCTGGAAACACTGCACTCAAACAAAGTGCAAGTGGGTCTATAGTAGCGCCGATGTCCATTTTTTCAACAACCTGTCGGGTTTTTTAATACTGAACCGGATGGACGGCGGGGGATTCGGCGGGCAACGGCAAGACTTAGGCGGCGGGCGCGGGCCGCTCCCCCTCGTCTAGGGCGGCAAACAGTTTCTTGCCGTCGAGCAGACGCGTGCAGACGTTTCTCATACGGTTGACCTCTACGGTGCGCAGGGTATCGTCGATGACCCGGTCGTCGTGGACGGTACCCAGCAGATACGAGATTCCGTCTCGCTGCCTGATGGCAAACGGCTGTATGGTCACCCTGATTGCCTCGTCCGTGCCATGGGGCCCGGATCCCAAGAGGTCAAAACTGACAGAGGTTCCCTGGTCTATAGCCTGTTCGATAAGCTCGCAGGCGTCGATGCGCGTGACGGGTGGCTTGGTGCCCTTGGCGGGTGCGCCGGAGACGACCGGTGCCGGCTCGGGCGCATTGAGGTAGCCGCGAACGTCGACACTCGCCATGTCGACAAGGTGCTTGGCCATGCGCTTTCTAATCGCGATGGGGGTGGAACGGTTGCGCATGACCATGCCGTGCAGTCGAACGATCTCCTCGTCTGTGAGCGGGCGAGTCAGCAAGCGGTAGCCCACGCCGCGCTTGTATTCGATTTCGTATCCGGCATGACGCAGTGCGGAAATGGCGGTGTAGATGCTGCGGCGTGCTGCCGAGATGGGCATCTGGGCGGGATTATCGGGATGGGCGAGATGTTCTGCCAGCTCATCGGGAAGCAGGGCTTTGTCTTCGCCGGTGTGGTCGCTCAAAACCTGTAGGATTCGCACGGCGCGGTAGGCAGCAAGCGAGGCAGCTCCCCTGGTGGTGGTCTCGTAGTTTTCAACGGCGATTTCGGTCATGGCGCCCACATCCTTTCCGTTCCCGGGCGATGGCGGCTTTGAGCCTAAGATGTCGTCGCCGCCTGGGGGTGCCGGGCGTCTTGGACGGTCGGTTTGTGCCGGCAGACGGTAGAGCAAGTTTTCAACAGGCCTGCTCAACTGACCAAAAGCTTGGCAAAAGCTTGACGGATGCTGTTGAAAAAAGCGTCTCTCGGCCGATGCCGAGAGACGCTTGTGCGATGAGCGTTGGCGCGTGGCGATGCGAGCTAGCGTCCGACGATTAGAAGTCGGCGTTGCCCACGGTGCGCGGGTGCGGCAGGACGTCGCGGATGTTGCCCACGCCGGTGAGGTACATCACCAAGCGCTCGAAGCCCAGACCGTAGCCGGCGTGCTTGCAGGAACCGTAGCGGCGCAGGTCAAGGTAGTACTTGTACTGCTCGGGATTCATACCCAGGTCCTTGATGCGGGCCTCGAGCAGATCCAGGCGCTCCTCACGCTGGGAGCCGCCGATAATCTCGCCGATACCGGGAACCAAGCAGTCGGCGGCGGCGACGGTCTTGCCGTCCTCGTTCATGCGCATGTAGAAGGCCTTGATCTCGGCCGGGTAGTCGGTCACGAAGGTCGGGCGCTTAAAGTGTTCCTCGGTCAGGAAACGCTCGTGCTCGGTTTGCAGGTCGATGCCCCAGCTCACGGGGTAGTCGAACTTGTGGCCGGCGGCGACGGCCTGCTCCAGGATTTCGACGGCCTCGGTATAGGTGACGCGGGCAAAGTCGGAGTTGGCGACATGGTCCAAGCGCTCGAGCAGACCCTTGTCCACAAACTTGTTGAGCATATTGAGCTCGTCGGGGCAGGTTGCCATGACGTTCTTGAGGACATACTTGAGCATGGCCTCGGCGTTGTCCATGTAGTCGTTGAGGTCGGCGAAGGCCATTTCGGGCTCGATCATCCAAAACTCGGCGGCATGGCGCGTGGTATTGGAGTTCTCGGCACGGAAGGTGGGGCCAAAGGTGTACACGTCGCCAAAGGCCATGGCGAAGTTCTCGGCGTTGAGCTGGCCGGACACGGTAAGGCTCGCGTGCTTGCCAAAGAAGTCCTGGCTCCAGTCGACCTCGCCGGCCTCGGTGAGGGGCGGGTTTTTGGGGTCGAGCGTGGTCACGCGGAACATCTCGCCGGCGCCCTCGCAGTCACTCGTGGTGATGATGGGGGTGTTGACATAGACAAAGCCCTGCTCCTGGAAGAAGCGGTGAATGGCGGCTGCGGCAACGGAGCGGATGCGGAACACGGCGCGGAACAGGTTGGTGCGCGGACGCAGGTGCTGCTGGGTGCGCAGGAACTCGACGGTGGCACGCTTCTTCTGCAGCGGGTAGTCCGGAGCGCTCGTGCCCTCGACCTCGATTGAGGTGGCGGCAAGCTCAAAGGGCTGCGGGGCGTCGGGCGTCAGTTTGACGGTGCCGGTGCAGATGAGGGCGGCCGAGACGTTTTGGTGAGCGATCTCGTCGTAGTTGTCGAGGGCCTCGCGGTTCATGACGACCTGCAGGTCGCGGAAGCAGCTGCCGTCGTTGAGCGTAACGAAGCCAAAGTTCTTCATGTCGCGGACGGACTTGACCCAGCCGGCGACGGTGACGGTTTGGCCGCCGAGCGACTCGGCATCGGCATAGAGCTGCGCGATTTTGGTGCGGTTCACGTATCCTCCCAGAGCGGTTGTACGGATTATTTCCAAACAGTTAACCATTCTAACCCGCGAGCGGGGGCGTAGCAAAACGGCGGTGCCGATGTATGGGCGTGGCGTGGGCGCTGCGCGGCGCGAGAGAAACCGAATGACCAAATGAGTGTAAAAGAGGGGCCGGAACGTATTCCGGCCCCTCTGTCTGTTGCGGGGTAATTTCTGTCTAGTGTCCGCAGATGGCTTGGCGGATGAGGGCTGCGTAGGTGTCGATTCCCGCTTGGGTGAGGTGCGTGCCGTCGTCGACGAGGTATTCGCTGTGGCCCTCGGAGGCGCCGTTCCAGTCGATGATGCCGGCGTTATCGTTTTGGGCACATGCGTCACGGATCGTCTGGTTGTTGCGGTCCTGCAGCTCGAGCGGCACGCGCACGGTTACAAAGTAGATGGGCTTGCCGCCCACGGCATCAATCACGTCCTGCACCTGCTGCGGGTCGCGAATAAGGCCATTGGTGCCAAGTGCACAGATGACCACACTCGGGTCGTAGTTGGCGCTGTCTTGTGCGTAGACATCCTGGAAGGTGTAGAACTGGCGGCTCACCACGCCGTCGATGTAGGCGTTGGGAAGCGCCGCCTGAATACCGGACTGTGCGCCCGCAGTGACCGAGTCGCCGATCATCAGCACACGGGCATCGCAGGTTCCGGTCGCCTCGTCGTAGGTAAAGCTCTTCCAGTCTAAGTTTTTAGGGACCTTTTCGGCGATAGGACCTTCTTTGGGTTTTTGCTGAGCGGCGTCGTTGGGTTGAGCGTCTTGGTTGGATGCGGGCTCGGCGCTTTTGTCGCCGGCACCGTTGTTCTTGGACGAGGCCGCGTTTTGGGCAAGCTCGGGGCGGAGCTGCTCGGCGCGGGCGGTGGCGATACCCGTCCAGTCGAGCGGCGCGAAGGCGAGTGCGAGGACGCATACGGCGCCAAGCGCAGAAAGTGCTATGGCGGGCGAAAGGACGCGTGCCTTTGCCGTGCGGTCCTGCTGGGTGGGCTTGCGGGACCAAGGACGTTCGACGAGACGATAGAAGACCTCGGCCACCGCAAGGATCACCGCAAGCTGCATCGCCTGCTCCCACCAGGCGATGCGGGTGGTACGGGTTGCGGGGTTCATAAGAATGAGCAGGGGGTAGTGCACCAGATAGACCGAGAACGAGCGCTGGCCCAGCCAGACGAGCGGCTTGACCGACAACAGACGACGCACGATACATTCCGTGTTTTGCACGCAGATAATAAGGAGCCCCGTGAGCAGGGCGAGCAGCAAAAAGCCACCGCGGTAGAGCAGGGGGTTCTCTCCGGTCAGCGTGAACGCGCCGACTATGACGGCAGCGAGCCACGCGAGGGAGACCACGCTAACCTTCGAGATACCCTTGCCGGCGCCGGGGGTAGGGATGTTGCCGCTCAGTATCTCGCGCAGACGCGGAGCGGCGATGGCAGCCAGGGCTCCGCACAAAAGCTCGGCGGCGCGGGCGTCGGTTCCGTAGTAGACACGTGATGTGTCGGCGGCGGGGTCGAACATGAGGGCCATCGCCGCCGCCGATGCTAGTGTGAGCGTGACCGTGACACCGATGGCGGTGTTGCGCGAGCGGGTCTTGCTGCAGAGCGCCATAAGGATGAGCGGCCATACCAGATAGAACTGCATCTGGACGCCGCAGAACCACAGGTGCGTGAGCGGCGAGGGAAGTCCTGCGGCGGCAAAATACGAGACGTTTCGAAAGATATAGAACCAGTTGCTCAAAAAGAGTGCCGATGGCAGTGCGTCCTGCTGCACCTTGGGCAGTAGGCTCGGAGCCGCGATATAGGTTGCTATGGCGGTGAGCGCGATGGTAACAAGAATTGGTGGCATAAGGCGCGTGGTACGGCGGGCGATATAGCGCGGGTACGAGAACCCGTCGCGCGCCGTAGCCCGCATAATGCTTTTGGTGGCGAGATAGCCACTCAGCGTAAAGAAAAGTGTAACGCCCAAAAAACCGCCGGTCAGGCGGCTGGGGCGAAGGTGATATAGGACGACGCCGGCGATGGCGAGAGCGCGAAGCCCATCGAGTGCGGCGATGCGTTGGCTGCGTTGAGGCGCTGCGTGTGCGGCGCCCGTGGGTGTGTTTTGCATCGTTCTTTCCTCCAATGTCGACCTAGCAGTCTAGCGCTCTGCGCGGACAAAGGAAGGGGGTTTGTGCGGTTGAACAACATGCCGCGGGGCGATGCTTCGCTACGCAAAAGCCGCACCTGCGTTGATGCTCAGCTGCCTATGTAGAAACGTTTCAGGACCTCTACATAGGCAAAAACAACAGCACAGATGCGGCAAAGATGCACGGGCGGTTGGCCCGTTATGTGGCAGCGGTCTGCTACTTGGTCTTGGCCACCAGCAGCGGGTCGCCCAGCTTGACGAGCGGATTGCCGCCGATAAGCGTGCCGGACTCGCCGACATGGTCGATGCTCTTAAGACGATCGAGCTCGGAGACGATGACGGTCACGATGTCCTCGTGGCCGGCGGCCTTGATGGCCTCGCGGTCGAAGCTGATGAGCGGCTGGCCCGCCTTGACCACATCGCCCATCTCGACAAAGCGGGCAAAACCCTTGCCGTTCATTTCCACGGTGCCCAGGCCAACATGGATGAACACGCGCAGGCCGTCCTCGGTGATCATGCCGATGGAGTGGTTGGTGACGGTGGTGGCGCCGATGCGGCCGTTGGCGGGCGCATAGATGGTACCGGTAATGGGCTCGATGCCGTAGCCCTGACCGAGCATACCCGAGGCGATGGTCTCGTCGGGAACCTCATCCAGGTTGACGAGCACGCCGTTGACGGGGGCGTAGATGACGCCTTCGCGGGTGGCGAAGCTTGCCGCGGGCGGAACGGATGCCTCGCCCGCCGAGGTGAAGGTGGACTTAAGCGAATCGAGCAGACCCATAGTTGCCTCCAACTTAAATAGGCGCATATCGCGCGCTTGGTTTGCCGGAAACGTTTCATATGTGTTTCGCGGCTTGGTCAACGCCCCTATTTTACGCTGCTCAACGATACCTCTGAACTGGGATTATGTGATATATCAGTTGAAGGGAAACTTATTGCTGGAGTGTTTCCGTGCCACGGGCTCAAGTGGGGTACGCTTAGACGCGAAAAACATGGGCGCATAATTTGCGCGAAGGGAGCACATATGATTGTCGAGAACCACGCGCTGTGGGGCGAGGAGCCGACCGAGGAATATCCGGCGACGTTTACGTATTTGGGTGCCGAGCCGCTGCCCGACAAGCCCAATGGCCGCCGCCCCGCGGTGGTCATCTGCGGCGGAGGCGGGTTTACGCATATCGCTCCGCACGAGCAGGACCCGGTGGCGTTTGCATTTTTGGACCGCGGCTACCAGGCCTTTGTGCTCAACTATGTGACGAGTGGCACGGGTGACGTGAGTTTCCCGCACCCGCAGGCAGACCTTGCCAAGATGGTCGCCACGGTTCGCGCCAACGCCGACGAGTGGCATGTCGATCCCAAGCGCGTGTGCGTCGTGGGATTTTCGGCGGGCGGTATGATCTGCGCTTCGCTGGCAACGCAATGGAAGGCTGGTCCCTTCGCGGCGCTTGCCGGGGCGCGTCCGGACGACATTCGTCCCGATGCCGTGGTGCTGGGCTATCCGCTGCTCGACTTTGCCTATGTGCGCGACATGCAGACGCGCGACCCGCGCATCGACTTGCGCGTGCCCAAGACCGGCGGGAAGACGGGGCGCGATCTGCTCAACGACTACCTGTCGATGGTGACGGGCGGCGAGGCGACCGACGAGCACCTGGCCGACATCTGCCCCACCACGCATGTTTCGCGCCAGATGCCCCCGACCTTTGTGTGGGGCGTGTCCGATGATAAGACGGCGCCGATCGCACAGGTCTATCCGTTTGCGCAGCGCATGGCCGAGGAGGGCGTCGCTTGCGAGATGCACGTCTTTGACCAGGGCGGTCACGGCCTTTCACTCGGCAACGCCAACACCGCGGTCGACAACGAGGACAAACAGGTGGCAGTTCGTCCTTGGATCCGCCTAGCCTTCCGCTTCTTGGAGCGCCACGGGTTTTAGTTACGCGGTTTTACCAAACCGCGTAACAGCTCGACGCTACAAGCCCGCCAGTGCGGCAATCTGCCTTTCAACTTCGGCGGCATGACCAGAAGGTCAATGCCGCCTCGTTTCAAGGCACCTTGCTCGCTCTGGCGGGCTTTCGCTGTCTGCGCCAAAACATCGGCGTTGTCTTGGCTGCCAAAAAATATCGGCTTCCGGCAGCTGGGGACGTTCCTTAAGTGCCGGCGCCTTGGGACACTCCCTGGATGTTCCGCATGCGACAGAGGAAAGCGGATTATTTTATGTTGAGGCGGCGGTCAGCTACTTCAACGTGGTGCAGGATGCAAGGAGGTTGGCGTAGTCGTCGAGGCTCATTCCGAATGGCCTATCGTCGATTGTCTTTCCGTTCCACTCGCCATATGCCCCGCCCCAGACTCGAACTGTATGGCCCTGTGTATTGCCGAGCTCCTTATAAAAAGCGCATCCAACACCGGGCAGGCCATTTGTGTCAGCACAGATGCCGAAGTTTGGACATACGTTTGGGTTGTTTTTCCCGTTTGTATAAAAGCTATCTTTTGCGGTTACTAGGACCATGGTATATGCACCCATCCCATCCCCCTGGTCTGCATGGTCGGTTGTTTGAACCGTAAACTGATCGATGGGGAACCAGTCGGGAAGGACCATGGTGAAGTAATCGGTTTCGATGGTGCGCGCCTGCCTAGCCTCCTCGGCCTTCCTCGCTTCTTCCTCTGCCTGGCGCCTTGCTTCTTCCTCGGCCTGCTTGGCTGCCACGGCGTCGTCGCGGCGCTTGGTCGCGGCGGTCGAGAGCGCCTCGGCGTCAATATTGAAGCCGGCCTTCTTGGCGCCCTCGTCCCCCTCGGCATACTTCTTTGCCGCGGCGATCTGGTCGTCGGTCACTTCGGACGCCTCGACCGGCTCCAGTGCCACGTCGCCCGCGTCGACGGTCTTCTTCTCGGCGGCCTTCTCGCCCAGCTTGATGCTGAGCTTTTCGGTGGGGACGGCGTAGATCGTGCCGTCGGTCGCGATGGGGGAGGCGGCGACCTCCGCCTCGTAGCTGCCGCGGCGGAGTTCGACGCCCTCGCCGCTGCTGTCCACGTAGTACACGGCGTCGACCTTCTTGCCGCGCTCCTCCTTGCCCGTAATATGAATCGGCAGCCTGCTCGCGCCCGCCGAGGTGTCCCAGCCCTGGGCAGAGACGCTAAAGCGCACGGCGTGCTTCGCCGCGAGCGCCTCCTGCTCTGCCATCTCCCGTGCCTGCTCGGGGGCGTAGACGCCGAAGTAGTAGCCGGCGCCGCCGCCCGCAGCGAGCAATGCGATTACGACGGCCGCAATCGCGAGGGACCTCTTTGAGCGCTTGGCCTTCGCCGGCGCCGGTGTCGTCGGCTGCGCCTCGGCTGCCGGGGCGGGTTGATAGTCGCCCTGCGATTCGGCCGGGGCTTCACATTCGGCGGCGATGGACTCTCCACACACGGGGCAGAATCTGGTCCCGTCCTCGATCTTCGACCCGCAATTTCGGCAGAACATGTGCAGACTCCCCTCGATCGGCGCCCGCGCGAATACCGGGCACATTCCCTTCTGTCCTCATGCTAAGGGCGAACGCTCGCTCGTTGTTGCGCAACATTGCTGGGCTCTCCGTTCGGAAGCTGCGTCCCGTTTCTGCAGCAGATTCCGGGATGCGCTTTCCGCTAGAGACTTCAACCGGAAAGCGCATCCCGTTCTGGCGCTCCAGAGTGGGATGCGGTTTCCCCGAGAGGCCCCATCGGGAAAACGGGGACCGGAATTCGCCTGAGTAGTGGGATGCGGTTTCCGCAGCAGGCCCGTCTGGGAAACCACGGCCCAGAATTCCCTTTGCACCGATCTTGCACCGATCTGTCGATTGAACATCGTTGCATGTTCGCGCTATCATGCATGGGTAAATTGGTTAGCCATGGCAAACGGTTAGCCATGGTGAACATAAATGCAACGCCCTGTGGGCGCCGGGGGAGGAACACGGACGTGAAGCTCGATACACTCGAGATTGGAAAGGACGCCGTTGTCGCATCGGTGGCATCGGACGACCAGGCACTCCGACAGCATATTTTGGACATGGGCCTAACGCCGGGCACCGAAGTCACCATGATGAAGTACGCCCCCATGGGCGACCCGCTCGAGATCCGCCTGCGTGGCTACGAGTTGACGCTGCGCAAGGACGATGCCGCACGCATTGAGCTCGTGGATGTGCACGACACCGATACCGGTCCGCGCGCCAACGCCGCAATTGGTACGACGGAGCACCCGGCGCTCGGCGAGGGGACGTATTCGCCCCGTGCGGCAAAAACGGCCGTGCCCGAGGGCGCACCGCTGCATTTTGCCCTTGCCGGTAACCAAAACTGCGGCAAGACCACGCTGTTCAACCAGCTTACGGGCTCCAACCAGCATGTCGGCAACTTTCCCGGCGTGACGGTCGACCGCAAGGACGGTACCATTCGTAACCATCCTGAGGCAAGCGTTACCGACCTGCCCGGTATTTACTCCCTGTCGCCGTACACAGGCGAAGAAGTCGTGAGCCGTCAGTTCATCCTCGACGAGCGCCCGGACGCCATCATCGACATCATTGACGCCACCAACATTGAGCGCAATCTGTACCTGACGCTGCAGCTTATGGAGCTCGACCGCCCCATGGTCATCGCGCTCAACATGATGGACGAGGTGACGGCCAACGGCGGCGCCGTGGACGTCAACCTACTTGAGAGCCTGTTGGGCGTGCCCGTTGTCCCCATTAGCGCTGCCCGCAACGAGGGTATCGGCGAGCTGGTGGATCATGCCTTGCACGTGGCGCGGTTCCGCGAGCGTCCCGGTCGCCTGGACTTTTGCGCACCCGATGGTCCAGACGGCGGTGCGCTGCATCGCTGCATCCACGGCATCGCCAACCTTATCGAGGACCATGCCGCGACGGCGCACATTCCCGTGCGTTTTGCGGCGACCAAGCTGGTTGAGGGCGACGAGCTGGTGACCGAGGCGCTTCACCTGGATCGCAACGAGCTCGACGCTATCGAGCACATCATTACCCAGATGGAGGGCGAGGCCGGCACCGACCGCCTGTCCGCGCTGGCCGATATGCGCTTTAGCTTTATCGGCGACGTGTGCGGGCGCTGCGTCGTCAAGCCGCACGAGAGCCGCGAGCACGTGCGCTCCGTCAAGATCGACCGCATCCTGACGGGTCGCTATACAGCCATTCCGGCGTTCCTGGTGATCATGGGCCTCGTTTTTTGGCTGACGTTTGGCGTGATCGGCGCGGCGTTGCAGGGACTCATGGAGGACGGTATCGCTGCCATCATCGCCTCGGCCGATGCGGGTCTCAAGGCATTCGGCACCAACGACGTGGTGCGCTCGCTGGCTGTCGACGGCGTGCTTACGGGTGTGGGCAGCGTGCTGACCTTCCTGCCGATTATCGTCGTGCTCTTCTTGTTCCTCTCCATTCTGGAAGACTCCGGCTACATGGCGCGCGTGGCCTTTGTCATGGATAAGGTGCTGCGTCGCTTTGGCCTGTCGGGCCGCAGCTTCGTGCCCATGCTCGTCGGTTTTGGCTGCACCGTGCCGGCTATCATGTCGACCCGTACGCTCCCATCCGAGCACGACCGCAAGATGACGGTCATGCTCACGCCGTTTATGAGCTGCTCGGCCAAGCTGCCGGTCTACGGTCTGCTGTGCGGGGCGTTTTTCCCGCAGGCGACAGTTCCCGCCATGGTCTCGCTCTATCTGATTGGCATTGCGGTCGGTTGCATCGCGGCTTTGGTGCTTAACCGCACGGCATTTAAGGGCGACCCGGTGCCGTTTATCATGGAGCTTCCCAACTACCGCCTGCCGAGCGTCAAGACGACGGTGATGCTGGCATGGGATAAGGCCAAGGACTTCATCACCAAGGCCTTTACCATTATCTTTGCCGCTACCGTGGTCATCTGGTTCCTTCAGACGTTCGACATCCGCTTTAATGTGGTCGCCGATCAGTCGCAGAGTCTGCTTGCTGGTCTGGGTAGCATTATCGCGCCGGTGCTGGCGCCGCTTGGGTTTGGCGACTGGCGCGCCTCGACGGCACTCGTCACGGGGCTCATTGCCAAGGAGAGCGTCATCTCGACGCTCACGGTGCTTTTGGGCGCAACCTCTCCCGCGGTGCTGTCAACTATGTTTTCGCCGTTTACCGCTTACGTGTTCCTGGTCTTTACGCTGCTGTACCCGCCCTGCGTGGCGTCCATCGGCGCCGTCAAGAGCGAGCTGGGCGCGCGCTATGCCGTTGCCGTGTTCGCGTTTCAGGTGACGGTCGCCTGGATCGTGGCGTTTGTCGTGCATTCGGCGGGCATATTGCTGGGGTTGGCTTAGTTATGTATTGACGGCACAGCCTCTGTGTATTGAGTTGATTGCGGCCCTGCATCTGTACTGACGGATGCGGGACCGTTGCTATATAATCGCCCACCGCTCAAGACAATCGGAGAGGTTTTCCTATATGGCTCAGGCAAGACAAGATGGCATCTCACTCAGGCAGTGGCTCCCGCTTATCGGGCTCGCCTGTTGCGCGTTCGTATTCAACACGTCGGAGTTCATGCCCATTGGCCTTCTGACTGATATTGCCGCGTCGTTCTCGCTCACCGAGGCCCAGGCCGGCATCATGATCTCGGTCTACGCCTGGGGCGTCATGCTGCTGTCGTTGCCGCTTATGGTGTTCGCCTCGCGCTTCGAGTTCAAGCGTATGCTGCTCGGCGTGCTTGCCGTGTTTTCGTTGGGCCAGTTTCTGTCCGCTGTGGCGCCGACTTATCCCATCCTGGTCTGTGCGCGTCTGGTGGTCGCCTGCGCGCATGCCGTGTTCTGGTCGGTCGCCTCGATCATGGCCTCGCGCCTGGTCGATACTCGCCACGGGGCGCTCGCCATCAGCATGATCGCCACGGGCTCGTCCATCGCGCAGATCTTTGGCCTGCCGATCGGCCGCGCCATCGGGCTGGCCGTGGGCTGGCGCATGACATTTGCCGTGGTCGGGGCCCTCTCGGCTGTCGCGGTTGTCTACCAGGCCGCGGTGTTCCCGGCCATGCCGGTGGGCGAGCGCTTTACGCTCAAACAGCTGCCCGAGCTGATCAAGAACCCGTTCCTGATCGCGCTCTACGCGGTCACGGTCTTTATGGCGACCGGCTATTACGCAAGCTACAGCTATATCGAGCCCTTCCTAGCGCAGGTCGCGCACGTCGATGCAGGCGCCATCACCATGACGCTGACGGCGTTTGGCTGCTCTGGTCTGCTCGGAAGCTGGCTGTTTGGCCGCCTGTTCGATGGACATCGCTTCCCGTTCTTGGCTATCACGCTCTCCGGCGTGCCGGTGGCCCTACTGCTCATGGGTCCGACCGCGTCGTCGCTTGCCATGGTTCTCGGCGTCTGCGCGCTATGGGGCTGTTGCGCCACGGCCTTCAATGTGGCGTTCCAAGCCGAGCTCATCAAGTACACGCCGGCGGACTCGTCGGCTGTCGCCATGTCGATCTTCTCGGGCCTGTTCAATCTGGGTATCGGCACGGGCACCGCAATCGGCGGCGCCGTGGTTTCGGGTCCCGGTATCGCTTGGATCGGCTTCGTGGGCGGGGCAATTACCGTCGTGGGCGTCATCCTTGCCATCACCGTGCTGTTCCCGACCATACGTCGCGCAAAGCCTGTCGCCTAATCACGTCCCCTCATCAGTTACGGTGGAATAGTTCCTGTTTAAGGCCTCTAGGGGCTCAAACAGGAACTATTCCACCGCAACTTATTTTGGGGGAGAGGATACGCGGCGGGCGTGCGTATAACAAAACTGAGGTCGCCCCGACGTTGTATTGGGACGACCTCAGTTTTTGTTATCCGGTTGCTTGTGGCTGGCCTAGAGCTCGTCTTGGGGGACGACGGCCGTAAGTTTTTCGTTTTCAAATACTGCAGCAAGTCCGTGTTCGGGGTCAAAGCGATAGTTGCACATGAGTGCCGCTTTGCGAGCATTATCGCTTCGAAGGGCCACGATACTGGTCGGAATAACGTATCTAAAAATGTTCGTAATGGGACTCTCGATCTGATCGCCGTCTCTTTCGAGGCAATAATCTTCGATCGCTTCCTTGCTGTCCTCAACGGTATCCCAGCTTGCAAGCAGGGCGTCCTTTGCTTCCTTTTGAATCTCGAGGACGTCTTGGTCCGAGTCGCACTCGTAATAGACGGGGAGCGAGAAATCCCTGCCCCACAGATTCATACCGTTAGTCATCGAAGCCGCCAATCTGATTCAGAATGTTTTTGATTTCGCTTACGCCGCCGAGATGGCTGCACACCTTGTTGACTTCGGTCGGAACAAGGTAGCACGTCTTCATGTCATTATCCTCGTGCCAGGTGTACCCATTTGCCTCGCGCCAATTCTTGACATCTTGGTGCGTCCAATCATCTTTGCCATCGCGTTGCTCAAGGTTCCAAGCTTTTGCGCATTCAATGTCTGCCTTTTCATAGTTGCCGATAATGCGCTCGCCGTTCTCGCCCATCTGCGAAAGCCTGTGCTGGCTCATGCCTTGTATGATTACCTTTGCTTCGGCGATGGGGCCGAAATCGGGAATAGCATCTTTGTAATTGATGCCCTCAATACCCTTACTTTGAAGAATTTCGCGGACCCTATCGGCTGTGGGAATAAACATCGATTCCCCCCGGTCACCCGACCATTTTCCGTTTGGATTCTCGATGCTCGGTGTACGGTCCAGCCTCTCCTTATAGCTCGAAGGATAATCGCACGATTCCACCGAGGGTTTAATCAATTTGTCGGGATCGATGGATTCGTTACGGCCGGCATTTTTAACCTCTGCCTTGGTTTCCTTTGATTCGGGGCCAATGAGTTTATCGGGATTGAACCCAAGTTTATCGCCTAGCTTGGCCACGCCGTCTTTCATTTGCTTGAACTCCATTAGCGCACCTCGCTATTCTCGTTCCAGTTGTGCCAATCGGAATATGCTTGGGTATCTTTCATTTGCAGACACAAGACATCGGTCATGATGCCCTGGATGATGACCTGCCTGGTGCGGCTGTCGATATCGCGGTCGGTGGAGGACCTGAGTGCCGCGTCCGCCGCCATTGTCCATTGTTCGGCTTCATCGCTGCACTCGCGTTCGTCCTCGACCGCTTTGGCAACGTTGGGAAACAGTGTGCTCATTATGGGTCCCAGCTTGGTCATGCGCGGTTCAGCGGGTGGGTTTTGAACGGTGCGCAGAATACTGACCTTTGTGGACGCGCCGATATGGAGGCGATCGAGCCGTTCGCGAATGCTGTGCAGCTCCGCCTTGGTTCCGATACTGATTCCGTAGGCCAGCATGCGCGCTACGGCAAGGGCATCATCGCTCTGGTTGCTTGCGACATCGTCGATGGGGCGGCTGTATGTAAAGTGCTCGCCATCCTCTGCTTTGGCGATCTTGCAGAGCACCGGCTCAACCCAATCGTTTTGGTAAATGGCCGCAACGCCCTTAGGCAGACGCGCCAGCTCGACGATCTGTTGATCGTTGAGGTTGGCAGCGCGACCGGCGAGCTCGCGGTCCGAAAGATCGGGTAGGCGATGGATAATCTTGGTATTCGTATTTCGGATGGCCGCCATATCGAGAAGGCCGGGCGCCTGGTCGGCGATGATGAAGCCTTCGCCGTATGTGCGCATCTCGGCGATGGCATTTGAGATCATCTCGACGCTCTTGCCTGTCAGGTCGCCGCTCTCCGAGCCTTGGCTGCTCGACGATCGCTTAAGCAGGTTGTGCGCCTCTTCAAGCACGGTCAGATGGCGAAGCGGCTGGTTCATGCCCTTTTTCTCGGCCATGCGATGTTCTTGAAGTTTGAGTACAAGAAGACCCATGAGTAGGGATTTTGTTTCGGCGGAGCCAATGCGCGATAGATCGATGACTGTGTTGGCGTCAAAAAGCACGCTAGCATCGACTTCGTTCGACGAAAGCATCATGCCGTTGAGCCCGTTGGTGAGCGAGTTGAGACGCGTGAGCAGCGACCCCTTGTAGGCGCCCTTATTTTCGGCATCGTACTCGCTGGAGTCGAGAATCTCGCGGACGTTGCGGGCAACATCTGCAAAGCAGGGAAAGAGATCGGCTCCATACGGGTTATCAGAAGCGGCAAGATCCCATCCGCAGTCTTCGTATGACCTGGCGACGGCGTCTTTAAGGACGGCGGGCATGGCGGCGTACATGGGCCAGCAAACATTAAAGATCTCAACGAGTCGGTCGAGATGCTCCAGCACATGGATGCCGGACGGGAAGCTAAAAGGATTGATGCGCAGGAGCGGCGTGAATTCTGGATTGGTTCCAAAGACGTTTACGTCTTCGCGGCCCCCGTACACGTCCTTGTATTCGCCCTTGGCAGGTTCAATGACAAGGAAGTTGACCTGCTGATCGAGCGCCTGATCGAGGATGCGGCAGACGGTATTGGTCTTTCCTGCACCGGTGCTGCCCGTAACAAAGGTGTGCGAGGCGAGCGAGTCTTTTGACAGGAACGTCCTAATGCGTTCCTCGCGATGCATGTGGAAAACCTTGCCTATGCAAAGACCTTGCTGGGGCTGCGTGCCATCGAACGTCGAGACATTGCGCCCAAAAGAAGCGCACTCGATGACGGGCAGGCCTGGGACAGACTTCTTGGGAAAGTTGAGCGAATAGGCCAGCTCCTTGCCCGATAGGGCGGCGGTTGCATCGACTGTTGCCGGATAGACTGAAAAGCTCGGATGTTGATCGAGCAGGGCGGGGGAGAGGGCAAAAACAGGATGGCGCAAATCGCGAAGGTAGGAGCAGATTGCCGCGGCGTCGGCACTTTGCTCTCCGAGGTCTCCACGCCAGAGGTTTACCGCAGCCTGAGACATATAGGACTCTTTGCCCTGGGTGAGGGCGAGGTAAGTGTGGGCAACGTTGTTCGCGACGTTGTGGTCTTCCGACAGCACGTAGGCGCAAAAGTCCCACATGCCAAGCGCCGAGGCAAGGTCGTAGCGTTTCATCTGCAGCTCAAGGATTTCGAGCGCGTGTTGGATGGAGTAGTTCTTAAACGTCTGCGTGATGCCTTCGTCGGCGCCGATGGTAGCGGTGACCGTGCTTGAGCGCGCGAACGATCCGCCAAAGTTGGCGCCAAGATTTACGGCCTGCGAAACGCCAGAAGTTACGGACGCTCCCTTAGAGACGGCCTTGCCAACGCCGCTGGTAACGGCTTTGCCGAGCGAGTTGGATATGGCTTTGCCGGTAGATGAGCTCGTGCCTTTTGCCGTGGACGTGGAGTGCGACGAGCTCTCGGTGTGGCTTGCGGATACGCCGAGATTGCCGCCGCCGTATACGCCTGCGGATGCACCTAGGCCTACGCTTCCGCTCGAGGACTCACTCCTACTATCGGCGACGGTGATGCTTTCGGTCGATGTGGACGAGTTGGTTACGCTCTCGTTGCTCGATTCCGAGGTCGACTCGTTTGTCGAGTCCGTTTCGTTGTAGTTTTGAGCAACAGCCTGATTGCTCCCCACCTGCCTGCCGGCACTCACGCCTGCATTGATGCCAATTGTCGCGGACGATCCGATGGAGTCGTTTTGGTGGTAGGTATAGTTGGTCGTCCATGAGGCATAGGGCGTCAGCAGTGAGTGGAGTTCGGCGAGACGGAGCTTGCGCGATTCGATATCGTGAATCGGGGTTGCGAGCAGCACGATAGTGTAGTCTTCGCTCGGCCTACCGGGCACAATGCCGTCGAGAACCTTCTCAATGGTTTGCGTGACGAACTTCTCGTTCTTTTCGGCTGGAATATTCGAAACGGCGGCAACCGAAGACGAGCGTCGATTGTCTAGACATGGAATGGGGCCGCGGTTGGCGGGTCCAACTTCGGAACCGGGGAAGTTGCCCCTCAGGGCATCCGACATGCGCCGGGAAAAATTATCGGCGTCGATGTTGTCACGGGCATTGTCACTATTGACGACTGCAAGAAATACCTCGGTGCTTGCGCTGGTTCGATTAAAAACCAGCGCAATGTTGCATTCTTCGTCAGAAAGAACGTCGTACACATTTACAAGCTTCTCGAGACTGTCCTCGTTGGGGTCGACGATCCACTTCGTGATATTCATGAAGCGGATGTTGTTGTCGGCGTTAAAGCCCGTGGGGTATTCGATAGAGGGGTCAATCGGCGCGTATACATTTCGCAGTTGCGGCAGATAAGCGTTGTGAAGCTCAACGGCGGCAGTTGCCAACAGGCGATTGGTGAGTTCAACAGCCTGCTCGTCTGCCGGATTCGGCTTTTCTGACAAGTATGCTGTTCGCTTTTTGTCGACCTCATCGAGTTGGGAGCTGCTGAGTACCGAGACGGTTGCGACCGCGTTGCCGGCTTTATCGGCAGCGCGCATAATCGCGTTTTTGATGCCCATGCGATCAGCCTATTCCTTCCAATTAATGACGCGCGCAATGTACTCTTTTCGATTATTGAGCGTCTCGAGCTTTGCCTCGAGAGCGTTGATCTCCGCGGTTTGCCTGTTGATGTCTTCGACATGGCCATGGAGCACCGGGTTGTAGTCGGTGATATTGCTCGTAATTTGGCCGAGCAGCTCGTTGAGCCATTCGGTAAAGCCGTAGGTATGCTCGCGCTCTATTTCGGCGCGTGCTTCGCAGAAACACCGTGAGATTTCGCGGTTGAATTTGTCTTCGACTTTCCTAAGCAAAAGCTTGTCAGATTTAAAGATGACACGGTCCATGAGCTTCAGTTCGGTAAAGTCTGCCTTGCTGAAAATGGGGCCCTTTGTCTTATCGAGCGCGAGGTCACGATATTTAAGAATGATATCGCCGACCTCTTGGCGCTTCTCTTCGGAAAGAGGATTGTCGCTGCTGGTGGCGATGCGATAGAGGGCATCGCGGCTATGCTCTGCACAGTCCTTCCAATAGCTTTGCGACAGCTCGTCGATGGTCTGAGCTATTTGCTCGGTACATTCGTCATAGTGATTGATGACCTCGTTAAAGAGTTGGTCGGCGGCATCTTTGTCGGCTGTTCTTTCGGCAGCCTTTGCGTCGGATCTTTTTTGGAGCGCATCGGTGATGTCATCACAAAGGCCTTTGCCAACCTCCGCTAGCCCAAATGTTGGCTGGGAGTCGACGTCCTTTTGCGTGTTGGCCGGGCTTCCTTTTATCGATTCGCCGAGCCTATTGAAAAAGTTAGGGGCGATTGAGTCAAACGCTTGCGCGGCTGCGTTCGACCGTTTTGAGTATTCGAGGCGCTCTCGCTTGTCTTCGGTAATGGCGCCTTGACGCGCCTGAAGCGTGTCAAGGTTGGTTTTCCACTGCTCGGCGGAAACGTTCCTGTCGATGGCGCCGGCATAGCTGGCCGAGGAGTCCAGCTTTGCATGCTCTCTGCAGTCTTCGAGCTGGTTGATGAGATTGCGCTTATCCTCTTCGAGCTCGGCTTCTCGCTGTGCTTTCTTTTGTTCGAGGTCGGTTTTCTTATTGGCAATCTCTTCTTCGGTTATGCTGACAATTTCTTGTAGGAGCGATTCCGACCTGCTGCATTTGTTGTAGGCAGAGTACCGCTCGGCAAACAGACGTATCTCGTTTTCGATACAAAAGAGTCCGCTGTTGGCAAGAAGGAGGTCCTTGCAAGCCTCGGATTCGCGGTTGGTTCTGCGCGAGATTTGCCCCGGAAGGATGTCGTAGCGGTAGAGCGTTTTGTAGAAGCGGCTTGTCGGATCGGTGTATTTACGCTGCTGGTCTTCGAATTTTTCGGCATAGTTGTCGCTTATAAACTCGCCGGAGTTCTTTGAGCCTAGGCCGAGGATGGAAGAAACAAAGTAGATACCTTGCCCGTAAAGGCTGGCCGGAATGGACTGACGCATGATGTCCGAGACTCGTTCGTCGTCGAACCCGCCTTTGGGAAGGTCGGCGGAATCGGCCTTGTTAGCCACAATCATGGTAAAACGCTCGTCAATTGCGGGAATCTGCTCTATTTCGTTAGAGAGGTTCTTGTTGTCCTTCGTATCGAGCGAGCTGTACTCCGCAACGAAAATGGGAAGGCCATTCGAGAGGCCCTCCATTGCCTGTTTGAGCACTCGGGCGTGATCGGCGTTGGAGTCGGAGTTTGAGCCCGGGGTGTCAAAGATGACAAACTCCCTGTCATGGGGCCACGGGTCGGTATCGTTAAAGGGGACTTCAATTCTGATCAGATCGGAGATAGTCCGGTCGTCTTCATCGGCATGATATGAGTTAAGAACCTTAAGGGCGCTGTTCATATGGGAAGCCATACCGGGCATGGAGTCGGCGACTTTGGCTGCGATCTTGTCGTATAGGGGCTCCCCCACAAGCTCTTTGTTTTCCATGAGACCATCAAGGTCAAAGCGCAGCAAGAATCGCCTGTTGCCACAGGAGAATTGAACCATCGCGCGATCTCGGTCTTTTGAACGTTTGATTTGAAATATTCGGGCCGTTACAGGCTCGTCGCCGCTGGGAAGGATCTCCATGCCAATGAGGGCGTTGATGAGCGTCGATTTGCCTGCGCTATAGTTGCCGAGCACACACAGCGGGATGATGTCGCTCGAGACATCGGTGAACTTCCTAATTTGCTCGGAGACTTTTGTTCGCTCGGAGACTGCTTCGTCTACAAGCCCCTGGATTTCTCTGAAGACTTCGACAATCTCCGGCAAGACGTCTCGGGCGTTTGATAGATAACGCTCGTCTCGTATGGCCTCGTATGTGTCGGCGCGTGGCCCTTCGGTGCAGATGGCGAGCAGCTCCTGCCATTCGTCGTCTGCTCCTTCAAAATGCAATTCGATTTTTTCGCCGCCGCCGAACTCTTTGGCAATGATCTCGATTATTTCTTCGGCCTTAAAGGGGAAGAATCCGTTAACGATCTTCGTGCTATGGAGCGCGCTGTTGGGATTTGTGGAGGTTGTTATTTCTTGCCAGCCGTTATCCCATCGGAAGAACCGAACAATTTCTTGATATGGATTGCTGACGATCTTGATTTTAATGTCTGCCATCGTTCAACTACCTTTGTAGGTCTGGTGTGGGAATATGCTGCCTTCATCATAGGATAGCCATCCGTGCGGACACCTCTCTATTCGCTCAGCGGCGTCTTGGCAGTATCATTTATTTGGCAAGATCCTCGCCATCACTGTGCTGTTCCCAGCCATCCGTCGCGCCAAGCCCGTCGCCTGACCACATCCCCTCATCAGTTGCGGTGGAATAGTTCCTGTTTAAGGCCTCTGAAGGCCCAAGCAGGAACTATTCCACCGCAACTTATTTTGGGGGAGAGGATACAAGCTGGGCATACAATGGATGTCGTTGTGTTGAGCTTACCGGGAGGTTGCTATGTGGGCATACGAGACGACGTTCTATCAGGTCTATCCGCTGGGCTTTTGCGGAGCTCCGCGCGAAAACGCCGCGCCCGTTGCCGAGGATGAGCTCGCCCAGGCTGCCAACGCCGCGCCCAACCCCGATGCGCCCATCATGAAGATTGCCCAATGGGCCGACTACCTGCAGGAACTCGGCGTTGGCGCTGTGCTGATCAACCCGCCGCTCGAGTCTGATAGCCACGGCTACGATACGCGCAGCCTGCGCCATATCGACCGCCGCCTGGGTGGGGATGCCGACTTTGCCGCTGTATGCGAGACGCTGCATGCCCATGGCATCCGCGTGGTGCTCGACGCCGTCTTTAACCACGTCGGTCGCGGTTTTTGGGCCTTCCGCGACGTGCAGGAGCGCAAGTGGGACTCGCCGTACAAGGACTGGTTCCACATTGGCTTTGACGGTGACTCCTGCTATGGCGACGGCTTTTGGTACGAGGGCTGGGAAGGCCATTTTGAGCTCGTGAAGCTCAACTTGCAAAACCCTGCCGTGGTCGATTACCTGCTCGAGTCCGTGCGCCGTTGGGCCGAGGTCTTTGGCGTCGACGGCCTGCGCCTGGACGTCGCCTATATGCTCGACCGCGACTTTATGCGCCGCCTGCACGCCTTTACCCGTGAGCTCAAGCCCGACTTTGTGCTGATCGGCGAGACGCTCCACGGCGACTACAACCAGATCGTCAACGACGAGATGCTCGACTCCTGCACCAACTACGAGTGCTACAAGGGTCTGTACTCCAGCTTTAACTCGGTCAATATGTTCGAGATCGCGCACTCGCTGCACCGTCAGTTTGGCGGCGACCCCTGGTGCATCTACCGCGGCAAGCACCTGCTGTCGTTTGTCGACAACCACGACGTGCCGCGCCTGGCAAGTATCCTTACCGACAAATCGTGCCTGCGTCCCGCCTATGGCATGCTCTTTGGCATGCCAGGCATCCCGTGCGTCTACTATGGCAGCGAGTGGGGAATTGCTGGCGAAAAGGGCGGCCCCGATGGCGACTGGGCACTGCGCCCTGCGCTCGATGAGCCCGCGCCCAATGAGCTGACGGCCTTCATCACGCAGCTGGCGCACCTGCGCTCGGCAAACGACGCGGCTGCCCGCGCTCTCAACTACGGCGCTTATCGCAACGTGGTGATCCAGAATAAACAGCTGTTGTTCGAGCGTGCCTGCGACGATGCGACGGTGCTCGTGGCGGTCAATGCCGTGAACGAGCCCTATACCTTTGGCGCCGGCGAGCTCAACGGCTCCTTTGTCGATTTGCTTGCCGATGATGCGCCCACGGTCGGGCTGACGGGTACCCTTGAGCTTGCACCCTACGAGGTGCGCTATCTGTTGAGGGCCTAGGCCATGGCTGCGTCCGACGAGGGCTATCAACATATTGAGCATGGGTTTGAACCCGTGTTCGACGAGCGCTCGCGCGTTTTGGTGTTGGGCTCGTTTCCCTCGGTGCTCTCGCGTGTCAATGCCTTCTACTACGGCAACCCTCAGAATCGCTTTTGGCGCGTGATGGCCGTGTGCCTCGGTGTGCCCGTGCCGCCCAACGAGGGCGATCCTTTGGCAAGCGGTGAGCCCGCGACGCTCGATGCCTCCATTGCCGCCAAGCGGGCCATGCTGCTGAACGGCGGCGTGGCCCTGTGGGATGCAATCGAGAGCTGCGACATTAAGGGCTCGAGCGACGCGAGCATCCGCAACGTTGTGCCGGCACATATCGAGCGCATTACCGATGCCGCGTCGATCGAGGTCGTTGCCTGTAACGGCGGTACGGCGGGGCGACTCTACAAGCGCTATCTACAAGAACGCACCGGGCTGCCCGCCATCGTTCTGCCCTCGACAAGTCCTGCCAATGCGGCTTGGCGTCTGGAGCGCCTTGTTGAGCGCTGGGGCGAGGCCGTTGATTGGGGCGCTCTGTAATCTAGATATTTGATTGGGCGCGGCTGCCGAGGTGTTTGATGATGGTATGCCAGATCGGTGCGGGCAGGACGGGTTTGGCGCGCACCATGCCGTCGGCATCGACGCTATCGGCATCGCCGCCGCCAAGCAGCTGCGCATGTTCAATGGAGCAGCCCATGCGAACGGCGCCCACAAGCTTATCCATCGCTTCCGAAAAAGGCCGGCGTAGGAGTCCCATGCGCGGTGAGTGGCGAAGAGCCGCAATGCCGCTGCCGGCACAGACGACAACGCCGTCGCACCACGCCAGATCACGTAGAAGACACGCCCGATACAGGCGGTCGAGGGCTTCGTCCGCCTGCTTGGTGTTTTTGGACAGGGCCTGAACGACGACATAGACGCGCGCGTCTGTATTCTTAAGGCGATCAAGTATCTGCTCGACAGCGGTCATCGCCTCATCATCAAATGCATCATCAACAGCGAGCACGATGCCATCGGCAACGCAGCCGGCATCATCCGCCTCCAGGTCAACCGGGCGGGGGAGTGCGGTGCCGGAAAGCTGTGCATAGGCGGCGATGGCATCCTGCAGGTCCCAAAGCAAAAACTCAAGATCCGCGCTATTGGGAATGCTGATATACGCAATGGTTTGCAGCGTTTTTGGTACATCGCCGCGTGCGGTCGTCTCCATGCCGCCTCCTTTCCGGTTGGTTTCCGTTTAGGTTACACCGTCTGGCGGCGCCTCGCCGCGCTATCCTAGTGCAACCCTTACGAAAGGAACGCCATGCGTCTGCCCATGAATACCTCGCTTGTCACGCTCAAGCCCTCCGGCATCCGTCGGATTAACGCGCTCGCCGCCCAGCACCCAGGGTGCATCGCGCTCGCGCTTGGCGAGCCCGATTTTCCCACGCCCGATGTGATTAGCACTGAGGTGACCGCTTCGTTGGACCGCGGCGACACGCACTATCCGCCCAACAACGGCCGTCCCGCCCTGCGTGAGGCGTTGTCTGCCTACATGGGGGACGCGGGCCTTACGTTTTCGGCCGACGAGGTCATCCTGACCGACGGTGCGACCGAGGCACTGTCGGCAACATTCATGGCTATGCTCAACCCCGGCGACGAGGTCATTATCCCCACGCCGGCCTTTGGCCTGTACGAGAGCATTGTCGTGGCCAATCACGCCAAAGCGGTCTTTTTGGATGCGGAGCCTGCGCAATTCCAGATTGATGAGGAGGCGCTTCGTGCTTGCGTGACGCCGGCGACCAAAGCCATCGTCATCTGCACGCCCAACAACCCCACGGGCTGCATCCTCAACGCGGCGTCGCTCGACGCCGTGGCGCGCGTGGCGGAGCAGGCGGGCATCTACGTGGTCTGCGACGACGTATACAACCGCCTAGTCTATGTGGATGGCTACGAGCGCTTCGCCCAGCGCCACCCGGAGCTGCGTGAGCAGACCGTAATTATCGAGAGCTTCTCCAAGCCCTGGGCCATGACGGGCTGGCGTCTGGGCTGGCTCGCAGCGGCGGCCCCCGTCATCGCTGAGATCGCAAAAGCCCACCAATACCTAGTATCGAGCGCCGTTTCCTTCGAGATGGACGCCGCAGCCCGAGCTCTGACCGTCGACCCAACCCCCATGCTCAAAGTCTACCGAGCCCGTCGCGAACGCGTGCTCGCAGCCTTAAACGCCATGGGCCTCGACGTCGTAGAACCCGCAGGAGCCTTCTACACTTTCCCGAGCATCAAACAGTACGGCCTAACCAGCGAAGACTTCTGTATCAAAGCTATCAAAGAAGCAAACGTAGCCCTAGTCCCAGGCGACTGTTTCGGCACCGAAGGCCACATCCGCCTCAGCTACTGCGTCTCCGACGAAAACCTGGACGAAGGCCTAAATCGCCTGTCCACCTTCATTTCAACCTTATAGCCCAACGGGACGCAACACATCAGCCCACCGACCCAAGCATTATGAGTGGGGGCGTCAGCCAACGAAAACCCGGGCTGCCCAAAGTCAACGCAGGCCGCGCCGCCAACGGCCAGGCGCAAGGTTTTCGTAGATTCCGCACGAGCCGAAGAGCACTTAATGTGCTCTTCGTGCGAGCCAGGACTTGACCGACCGAAAACCTTGCGCCTGGCCTTTGGCGGCGCGGTCGGATGGTGGAATTGTGTGCAGCCCGGTTTTCCGTTGACCGACGCCGGGGTCCCCGCCATAATACTTTCGGTTCACGCACGAATCCGCTGCCAGAGACAGCCGGTGCAAACGGGCATCGCCCGCGAGCTTAATGGGATATCCCGCCAGCCGAGGTGGTCGAGTAGATATGTCTTCTCGCCCCCGTCGCTCATGCAGCGCGGGGGCTTTCTTTTTGGACATGCCCCCGTCACGTCCTTGTGGCGGACCGTGCCCGGAAAGAATTCGAGGAGGTGTAATTCATGCCCCAGCAGTACAAAATCGACAAGGTTGCAGAGATCGAGTCCCGTATCGCCGAGAACGCCGGTCTGTTCGTCGTCAACTACAACGGTCTGACGGTTAAGCAGGCTCAGGAGCTGCGTCATCAGCTTCGCGAGTGCGGCGCCGAGATGAAGGTCTACAAGAACAACCTGGTCAAGATCGCTCTCAAGAACCAGGAGCAGCCCGAGATCGACGAGATCCTCGCCGGCCCCGTCGCTTATGTGTTCTACGAGACCGAGCCGGTCGAGGCCGCTAAGGCCCTTAAGGACTTCTCCGCTCAGTCCAAGGGCGTCCTTGAGATCAAGGGCGGTATCTCCGACGGCAAGGCCGTTTCCGCTGATGATGTTAAGGCTATCGCCGAGCTGCCCACCAAGGATCAGCTTCTCGGCCAGATCGCCGGTCTCATCTCCGGTTTCGCTCGCGACATCGCTGTCTGCGTCAACGGCGTTTCCTCTGGTCTCGCTCGTTCGATTCAGCAGGTCTCCGAGCAGAAGGCAGCCTAGTTGCTGTTTTCACCCGCGGCGGCAACGCCGCACCCCTGGCGCATTCGCGCCGTGTTTTAACTGATCTCCGTGTACAGACACGGAAACCGAAAGGACTTAGAAATGGCTAAGCTTACCACCGATGAGATCATCGATGCTCTTAAGGAAATGACCCTTCTCGAGGCTTCCGAGCTCGTCAAGGCTATCGAGGACACCTTCGGCGTTTCTGCCGCTGCTCCTGCCGCTGTTGTCGCCGCTCCTGCTGCTGGCGCTGCTGAGGCCGAGGAGAAGACCGAGTTTGACGTCGTGCTCGAGGGCTTCGGCGACAACAAGATCCAGGTCATCAAGGCCGTCCGTGAGCTCACCAGCCTTGGCCTGAAGGAGGCCAAGGAGGTCGTCGAGGGCGCTCCCAAGGCTGTTCTCGAGGGTGCTAAGAAGGAGGACGCCGAGGCTGCCAAGGAGAAGCTCGAGGCTGCTGGCGCTGCTGTCACCCTCAAGTAATCAGGCTTTCTCGCCAGATTTCTTTGCAGACGGGGTTCGCATTGCGAGCCCCGTCTTTTTTGTTATGACCCCTCTGTTTTGCTGGCTCGGCATGCAAATTACTGCCGTTTGCAGTGCTTTGCGGTCGCTACCGTTGGGCGATAAAATTGCACCGTTCGAGCAATAATTTGCGTTGACCTGCTGAAGAATGGCGTTTGCCTAGCGGTAGCGCCTGGTCCCGGCGGTAAGATACTTCGGTATCGCAATTTGGTCTGCGGCTGCCGCGCCGCACGCACAGGGCGCATCCTGCGCCTGCGAAAGGATCCTTGAATAATATGAAGGCAATCATCCCCGCCGCCGGTCTTGGCACGCGTTTTCTGCCTGGCACCAAGTGCACGCCCAAAGAGATGCTGCCGGTTCTCGATAAGCCGGTCATCCAGTATGTCGTTGAGGAGGCGCTCGACCCCGAGGAGGTCGACGACGCCATCATCGTTACCTCGCCCGGCAAGCCCGAGCTGCTGAACTACTTCCAGCCCGACCGTTCGCTCGAGAACCTGCTGCGCGAGCGCGGCAAGGACGCCTACGCCGACGCTGTCGCCCATGCGGGCGGTATGCCGGTCGACTTCCGTTATCAGTACGAGCCCAAGGGCCTCGGTCACGCCATTCGCTCTGCTGCCGACGCTGTGGCAGGGGAGAACTTCCTGGTTCTTCTGGGCGACTATGTTGTGCCCAACCGCGACATCTGCGACAAGATGCTCGCCGTTTCCAAGGAGCACGGTGGCGCTTCGGTTATCGCCGTTGCCGCGTGCGCTCCCGAGGAAGTCAGCCGCTATGGCGTCATCGCCGGCGATCGCGTGGGCTCTCTCGAGGGCTTTGAGAATGCCGCCGACGACGAGCCCGGTGCCGTTTGGCGCATCGGTGATCTGGTCGAGAAGCCCGCTCCCGAGGCGGCTCCGTCCAACCTGTACATCGTTGGTCGCTACCTGCTGAGCCCGCTGGTCATGGACCTGCTGGCCGATCAGCAGGCCGGTAAGGGCGGCGAGATCCAGCTGACCGACGCCATGGCACGTTCGCTCGATCGCGAGGCCATGTACGCCGTCGTCATCGACCCGCTGTCGGGCTACGATACCGGTACCCCGTCTGGCTGGATGGCCACTAACGCCCTCATGGCTGCAAACGATCCCCGCTTTGCCAGCGCCTTCTGGGACGCCATCGACGAGCGCGGCGGTTTGATGCGCAAGTAAGCCTTCGGGCATCAATATCCACGGGTGCGGACTTCGGTTCGCGCCCGTTTTTTATAAGAGCTGCGATTGCCGGCTCTCTGTTCACAGAAAATATATGAACACCTGTTCGATGCACCTATATCTACCTGCGTGTTTTCTGTCGAAAAACTTTGCTACTCCAAAAACTCAATCGCGTCAAGGCTTTTCTTGCCCAACGGTCGGTACCTGATAAACTATTAGGTTGCGATAACTGGCGAAGCTATGCCTCGCCAACCCACCGAGCATTTCCGTGAAGGAGGAAAAACCTGGTGACCTACGCATACACTGCCACTGAGCGCAAGCGCGTCAGCTTCGGGAAAATCCCGGAGGCCATGGAGCTCCCCAACCTTATCTCTGTTCAAAGGGAATCCTTTGAGCGTTTTAAGGACGAGGGCCTTCGTGAGGCGTTCAAGGAATCCAGCCCCATCCAGAGCCAGAACCATGTTCTCGAGGTTACCTTCGGCGAGCATCAGTTCGGCGACCCCGCGCACACCGTCGAGGAGTGCCGCGAGAAGGATATGACCTATCAGGCACCGCTTCTGACCGACGTCCGTCTCACCAACAAGGAGACCGGCGAGATCAAGGAGCAGCTCGTCTTCATGGGCGACTTCCCCATGATGACCGATCAGGGCACCTTCATCATCAACGGTACCGAGCGTATCGTCGTCTCGCAGCTCGTCCGTTCCCCGGGCGTGTACTACAGCTCCGAGATGGATTCGGGCAAGCAGATCTACAAGGCCCAGATCATCCCGTCCCGCGGTGCCTGGCTTGAGTTTGAGGTCGACAAGCGCGACCAGCTCATGGTCTCCATCGACCGTAAGCGCAAGCAGAGCGCCACGATGTTCCTGCGCGCCCTTGGCATCGCCGTCACCAATGACGACATCATCGAGCTGCTCGGCAACTCCGATGTGATCAAGCGCACCCTCGAGCGCGACACCGCCCTTACCCGCGAGGACGCCCTCATCGAGATCTACCGTCGCCTGCGCCCGGGCGAGCCTCCCACCGTGGATGCTTCCCGCAGCCTGCTCGAGGGCCTGCTCTTCAACCCGCAGCGCTACGATCTGGCCCGCGTCGGTCGCTACAAGGTCAACAAGAAGCTCAACCTCACCACCGAGGAAGAGGTCACGGTGCTCACCGACGAGGATATCGTCGCGACGCTGCGCTACCTGCTGTCCCTCGCTGCCGGCGAGCAGGGCTTCAAGGTTGACGACATCGACCACTTTGGCAACCGCCGCATCCGCACCGTCGGCGAGCTCGTCGCCAACCAGTTCCGTATCGGCATGAGCCGTATGGAGCGCGTCGTCCGTGAGCGCATGAGCTCCCAGGACATCGACGAGATCACCCCGCAGTCGCTCATCAACATCCGTCCGATCGTGGCCTCCATCAAGGAGTTCTTCGGTTCCTCGCAGCTCTCGCAGTTCATGGACCAGGCGAACCCCCTGACCGGTCTGACCCACAAGCGCCGTCTGTCCGCACTCGGCCCTGGCGGTCTTGCCGGCCACAAGTCCGGCTCCAGCCGCCGTACCAACGTGCCGACGGCCGTCCGCGACGTTCACAACTCGCACTACAGCCGCATGTGCCCGATCGAGACCCCCGAAGGCCCCAACATCGGCCTGATCGGCTCGCTCGCCCTCTACGCCCGCGTCAACGAGTACGGCTTCATCGAGGCCCCGTTCCGCCGCGTCGAGAACGGCGTTGCCACCGACCAGATCGACTGGATGACCGCTGACGAGGAAGAGAAGCACGTCATCGCGCCGGCCAACACGCCGCTCGATCCCAAGACCAACGAGTTCATCACGACCGATGCCGAGGGCAAGATCGTTCGTCCGCACACCGTGATCGCCCGTACCCGCGACTTCGACGGCTCCTTCGGCGCTCCCGCCGACGTGCCTGTCGAGGACGTCGACTACATGGACGTCTCGCCGCGTCAGATGCTCTCCGTCGCAGCCACGCTGATCCCGTTCCTTGAGCACGATGACGCCAAGCGTACGCTCATGGGCGCCAACATGCAGCGTCAGGCCGTGCCGCTGGTTCACCCCGCCGCTCCCTATGTCGGTACCGGCATGGAGCGTCGCGCCGCCCTGGACTCTGGCGAGGTCACCCTGGCCAAGAACGCCGGCGAGGTCATCTTTGCCGACGCCTCCAAGATTATCGTCAAGCATGCCGGCGGCATGGACGAGTATCACCTGGCCAAGTACCAGCGCTCCAACCAGTCCACCTGCATCAACCACCGTCCGCTCGTGCGCGTCGGTGATACCGTTGAGCAGGGCGAGCCTCTGGCCGACGGTCCTTCGACCGATCATGGCGAGCTCGCACTGGGCCAGAACCTCACCGTGGCATACATGCCGTGGGAAGGCTTCAACTACGAGGACGGTATCGTCGTGTCCGAGCGCCTGGTGGCCGAGGACCTGCTGACGACCATCAATATCACCCGTCACGAGATCGACGCCCGCGACACCAAGCTCGGCCCCGAGGAGATCACTCGCGAGATCCCGAACCTCTCCGAGGACATGCTTGCCAACCTCGACGAGGACGGCATCATCCGCATCGGCGCCGAGGTCGGCCCTGGCGACATCCTGGTCGGCAAGGTCACGCCTAAGGGCGAGAGCGCTCTGACCGCCGAGGAGCGCCTGCTGCGCGCCATCTTCGGTGCCAAGGCCCACGATGTTCGCGACACCTCCCTTAAGATGCCTCACGGCGCTTATGGCCGCGTCATCGACGTCGTCCGCTTTAGCCGCGAGAACGGCGACGACCTGGCCCCCGGCGTCAACGAGCAGGTGCGCGTCTACGTCGCCCAGCGTCGTAAGATCCAGCAGGGCGACAAGATCGCCGGTCGCCACGGCAACAAGGGCGTTATCTGTAACGTTCTGCCGGTCGAGGACATGCCCTACATGGCTGACGGTACCCCGATCGACGTTATCCTCAACCCGCTGGGCGTTCCTTCGCGTATGAACGTCGGCCAGCTGCTCGAGTGCCACCTTGGCTGGGCTGCTGCCTGCGGTTGGGATACCGAGGATGCCGACTCCGACAAGTATGTCCCCGGTCCGTTCTTCGTCTCGACGCCCGTTTTCGACGGCGCCAAGGAGGACGAGATCGCCGAGGTCATCCGTCGCGCCAACAAGAACATGCTCAACAAGGCCACCGCTGCCTTTGGCGATCACATGCGTCCCGAGTTTGTCACCCAGCTTGACGAGCGCGGCAAGACCCGTCTGTTCGACGGCCGCACCGGCGAGGAGTTCCGCGAGCCCATTACCGTGGGTACGTCCTACATCCTCAAGCTCGGCCACATGGTCGATGACAAGATCCACGCCCGTTCGACTGGCCCTTACAGCCTGGTTACCCAGCAGCCGCTGGGCGGCAAGGCTCAGTTCGGCGGTCAGCGCTTCGGCGAGATGGAAGTTTGGGCACTGTACGCATACGGTGCTTCCAACGTCCTGCAGGAGATCCTGACCGTCAAGTCCGACGATACCGTGGGCCGCGTCAAGACCTACGAGTCCATTGTCAAGGGCGAGAACGTCCCGGTTCCGGGTATCCCCGAGTCCTTCAAGGTTCTCGTCAAGGAGATTCGTTCCCTCGCGCTGGACATCGAGCCCATGCACGATGCCGACGAGGACGCCTCCGCCCCCGTGACCGCCGAGGAGACCTCTGCCCTCGATGACCTGGCTGCGCTCGCCGGCGTTGACGCCGACGTCGAGGCCCAGGATGCCGAGACCGCCGAGGCACCCGAGGCTGTCGCCGCCACGACCACTGATAAGGAGTAGTTGACTGTGGCAGATTTCGAAGCTACTGATTTTGACGCGGTAAAGATCTCCCTTGCCTCCGCCGACCAGATCCGTTCCTGGTCGCACGGTGAGGTCAAGAAGCCGGAGACCATCAATTACCGTACCCTCAAGCCCGAGAAGGACGGCCTGTTCTGCGAGAAGATCTTCGGTCCCGCCAAGGACTGGGAGTGCTCCTGCGGCAAGTACAAGGGCATCCGCTTTAAGGGCATCGTCTGCGAGCGCTGCGGCGTCGAGGTCACCTCGGCCAAGGTGCGTCGCGACCGCATGGGCCACATCGAGCTCGCCGCTCCCGTGTCCCACATCTGGTACTTCAAGAGCCCCACGAGCTTCCCGATGAGCCGTATGCTCGACATCAAGTCCAAGGACCTCGAGAAGGTTCTGTACTTTGCCAGCTACATCATCACCGAGGTAGACTACGAGGCTCGCGAGGCCGACGCTGACGACCTGCGCGAGGAGCTCGCTGCCGATCTGGAAGAGATCGATGCCGAGTGCGCCCGCCAAATCGAGTCCCTCAAGGAGCAGGGCAACCCCGAGAACTTTGACGAGTTCTCCGATGAGGAGCCGCTGACCCCCGAGGAGATCGCCTCTGGCATCGTCGACATCGAGGAAGAGTGCAAGGACGATAAACAGCTCCGCACGGACGCCTTCAACGCCTTCATGAAGCTCTCCGAGCGCGACCTCATCTCCGATGAGCCGCTGTTCCGCGAGATGACCCGTTACTACTCCATGTACTTCAAGGGTGGCATGGGTGCCGAGGCCGTCCGCGACCTGCTCGCTGCCATCGACCTCCCCTCCGAGGCCGAGAAGCTCAAGGCCATCATCGCCGACGAGGATTCCCAGAAGCAGAAGCGCGAGAAGGCCGTCAAGCGCCTCGAGGTCGTTGACGCCTTCCTGAAGGGCGGCAACAGCCCCGCGAACATGATCCTGGATGTCATCCCGGTCATTCCGCCCGATCTGCGCCCGATGGTCCAGCTCGACGGCGGCCGCTTCGCCGCATCCGACCTCAACGACCTGTACCGTCGCGTGATCAACCGTAACAACCGACTCAAGCGCCTGCTCGACCTGGACGCCCCTGCGATCATCGTGAACAACGAGAAGCGCATGCTCCAGGAGTCCGTGGACGCCCTGTTCGACAACGGCCGTCGTGGTCGCCCGGTCTCTGGCCGTGGCGGTCGCCCGCTCAAGTCGCTCGCCGAGGCCCTCAAGGGCAAGCAGGGTCGCTTCCGTCAGAACCTGCTGGGCAAGCGTGTCGACTACTCCGGCCGTTCGGTAATCGTTACCGACCCCAAGCTGCTGCTGCACCAGTGCGGTCTGCCCAAGACCATGGCGCTGGAGCTCTTCAAGCCCTTCGTTATGAAGCGCCTGGTCGAGCTTGGCAAGGTCGAGAACATCAAGGGCGCCAAGCGCGCTATCGACCGCGGTGCCACCTTTGTGTGGGACATCCTCGAAGAGGTCATCGACGGTCGCGTCGTGCTGCTCAACCGTGCACCGACCCTGCACCGTCTGTCCATCCAGGCCTTTGAGCCGGTGCTGGTCGAGGGCAAGGCTATCCACCTGCACCCGCTGGTCTGCTCGCCCTTCAACGCCGACTTCGACGGCGACCAGATGTCTGTCCACGTGCCGCTGTCCAGCCAGGCTCAGGCCGAGGCTCGCGTGCTCATGCTCTCTGCGAACAACCTGCGCTCGCCGGCATCCGGCAAGCCGGTTAACATCCCTTCGCAGGACATGATTATCGGTGTGTACTACCTCACCCAGGTCCGCGAGGGTCTGCCGGGCGAGAACCACGTGTTCGCCAGCTTCGACGACGCGCTGCACGCCTATGACTGCCGCTCCGAGGTCGACATGCAGGCCAAGATCCAGGTCCGCGTGTCCGCTGCCGATGCCAACGTCATCAACGAGGACGGCACCCGTATCTTCCGCGTCAAGAACGGCAAGAACGAGTTCGTCGACTACGACGTCACCGGCAACAAGACCGCTCGCTTCGAGACCTCTATCGGCCGCATCATCTTCAACCGCCAGTGCCTGCCCGAAGACTACGAGTTCATGAACTACAAGATGGTCAAGGGTGACGTGGCCAAGCTGGTTGCTGACTGCTGCGATCGTTACCCCGAGGCCAAGGTCGGCCCGATCCTCGACGCCATCAAGTACTCCGGCTTCCACTACGCTACCCGCGCCGGCCTCACCATCTCGGTGTGGGACGCTCTCATCCCTGATGAGAAGCAGGAGCTGCTCGACCGCGCCCAGGCTAACGTCGACCAGATCAACGAGTACTTCGAGGAGGGCTTCATCAACGAGACGGAGCGCCACATCGAAGTCGTTAACGAGTGGACCGCTTGTACCGACAAGGTCGCAGCGCTCATGCTCGACTTGTTCGACGAGGAAAACCCGCTCTACATGATGGCCGACTCCGGCGCCCGTGGTTCTAAGACCCAGCTGCGTCAGCTCGGCGGCATGCGTGGCCTGATGGCAGACATGTCCGGCGAGACGATCGACCTTCCCATTAAGGCGAACTTCCGCGAGGGCCTGCTGCCGCTCGAGTACTTCATTTCGACCTACGGCGCCCGTAAGGGCCTGGTCGATACCGCATCCCACACCTCGGACTCTGGTTACCTGACCCGTCGTCTGGTCGACGTGGCCCAGGACGTCATCGTCCGCGAGGAGGACTGCGGTACGCGCGAGGGCGTTACCTACAACCTCATCATCCCCGGCACCACCGACCTCAACACCGACCTTGTCGGCCGTTGCTTCATCGAGGACGTCGTGGCTCCCGATGGCACCGTGCTCTTTGAGCAGGACGGCTACATCGAGAAGGTCGCCGACATCCAGAAGATGGTCGATGCCGGCCTTAAGAAGGTCAAGCTCCGCGCGCTGCTCACCTGCCGTTCCAAGTACGGCGTGTGCCAGAAGTGCTACGGCTGGGATCTTTCCACCCGTCGTCCGGTCGCCATCGGTACTGCCGTCGGCATTATTGCCGCCCAGTCCATCGGCGAGCCCGGTACGCAGCTTACGATGCGTACCATTCACTCCGGCGGCGTCGCTGGCGTCGACGATATTACGCAGGGTCTGCCTACGGTCAGCCGTATGTTCGATATCGTCGGCAACGTCAACGAGAAGATCCTGGGTCGCGAGGCCGAGCTGGCTCCGTACTCCGGCCACCTCTCGATCAAGCCCGAGAAGTCCGAGTATGTGCTGACGCTCACCGACTCCGAGGATCACACCCGTGTTCTCGACGAGCGTCGCGTCCCCGCTTCGGTGCGCTTTATGCCCGAGATCGAGGACGGCTGCGAGGTTCGCGCCGGCGATCAGATCACCAAGGGCTTCGTCAACTTCCGCAACCTGCGCAAGCTGACCGACATCGAGTCGACGATGCACACCTTCGTCGAGAGCGTCAAGGACGTCTACACCAGCCAGGGCGTCGACCTGAACGACAAGCACATCGAGGTGCTCGCACGTCAGATGCTGCGTCGCGTTCAGATCACCAACCCCGGTGACTCCAAGTACCTGCTTGGTCAGTACGTCGATCGCTACGAGTTCGCCGACGAGGTCGAGCGCGTTGCCCGTCTGGGCGGTCAGGCTCCTGTGGCCGAGCCCGTCATCCTGGGTACGCTCAAGGTCGCGTCCAACATCGACTCCTGGCTGTCGAGTGCTTCGTTCATCCGTACCGCTGGCGTCCTTACCGAGGCTGCCATCGAGGGCAAGGTCGACCACCTGCTCGACCTTAAGTCCAACGTCATCGTCGGTAAGAAGATCCCGGCCGGTACCGGCCTTAAGCCGTACGCCAACGCCAAGCTGACGTATCGTACGGCCGATGGCTATGTCGACATCGACGGCCCGGCTTCGCCCAACGCCAAGTCGCTGCCCGAGTGGGCTCCTGTGGAGCTCAAGGACCTGGACGAGCAGCTTCCGCAGCAGCTCGACTGGGCCGGCTACGACGAGTTCGGTGGTGCTGACGGTTCGTTCACCCGCAACGGCCACACCATCTCCGCCGAGAAGGCTCGCCTGTACCTGTTCGACGACCTGGGTGTGTCGCAGCGCTGGACCAACAAGTTCAGCGAGGTCGGCATCGAGACGGTCGGCGACCTGGTCGGCAAGTCCGAGGAGGATCTGCTGCGCATCGACGGCATCGGTGCCAAGGCGATCGAGGAGCTCCGTGACGGTCTGGAGGCCCACGATCTGCTCTATATCCTCGAGAACAACGACGACGTTGCCGACGAGGAAGACCTCTCGCAGCTGCTGCAGATGGTCTTTAGCCCCGACGGTCCGGACGACATCCTGCTGGGTACCTCCGCTCCGACGCATCACGCCGACGCCGACGAGGAGCTCCTGGGCGCCCCGATCGACGACAAGAAGGCTCCCGCCAACGGTGCCATCAACGAGGACATGGCGTCCCTCGACGAGCTGCTCAACCAGCTCGTGGACACCGACGACGCCGAAGAGGCCAAGGACAACGACGAGGAGTAACTTCCAAGTACGTTAACCGCCCTTCCAATGACCCGCTTCCCAACAGGGGAGCGGGTCTTTTTTGTTAAAGAAAACCTGCCAAAAGGGACAGGTTTATTTTGGTAGGTTTTTCCTGCTTGAATTTGAAACAATCCGTTCGGTCAAAGCGTATCTATGGTGAGGGCCTCATCGAGAACCATTAACGTCACCGGGAGGTGATTATGGAAGAACAAGCATTTAGACAGGCGGTCGAAGACCACCGGGATGTCGTGTTTCGGATCGCGTTGACGTACCTGCGTGATCGCGCCGACGCCGACGATGTCGCTCAAGACGTCTTTCTGAAGTTACTCAAAAGCGATGCGCAATTTGAAAGCTGGGAACATCTTCGTCGATGGCTTATCCGGGTCACGGTCAATGAATGCAAATCTCTCTTTCGAAAGCCATGGAGGCGTGTGGAGGATATTGAGAACCTGGCCGAGTCGCTTTCGACAGCGCAGGATGAGACCAAGGCCGTCCTGTCAGATGTCATGCGGCTTCCGGAACGATTCCGTATCCCCATCGTGCTCTATTACTATCTGGGCTTTTCGACCTCAGAGATTGCCGAGTTGTTGCATGTACCAGCCGCGACCGTTCGAACGCGTTTAGCTCGTGGTCGATCGAAGCTCAAATTCATCCTAGAGGAGGGCGACCGTGAAATCCAATCAAATCAAGCAGGCCTTCGAGTCCATCCAAGCCGATAGCAATCTTGCAGATCGCGTCCTTAATACCGCTGCGGGTGAGCCGCTTCATCGAAAGGGCCACGCGAAGCCTCTCTATGTTGCCGTAATCGGATGTCTTGTCGGAGTGTTGGCGACCGGAGGGGTCGCCTACGCAGTTATCAATTCCAGCTATTTTGCCTCAGCCTGGGGAAACCACGGCAACGGGGATTCCATTACCTGGACCAACGGCGGTTCATCGGGGACTAAATATACCTACACCAGAGAGTTTGGTGACGGCATCGCGCCCCAAAGCCTGGAGGGCGCAGTTCAGGAGGTTAATCTGTCCGTCGAGGGTAACGGCTATACGCTTGATATCCATGAGATGGCTATTGACCAAAACGGCTGCGGAGCCGTGACGTTTACGTTGTCCAATTCAAATGGCGTTAACTACTACAAGCCGGCAGCAGAGACAGGCGAACTTGTTCTCTATGGTGAAGAAGAACAAGGCATCGGCACGCCCAGCATGAACTTCGGCGAGGAATGGGCTGACACACGCTGCACAATTGATAAGGACACATCAAGCGACACGGTCATTAATGGCACGATGTACTTTGCCTCGTGGGATCGCGAGCGAGATTTGGGACATGCGGTCACCTGGAATATCTGCTGGACTGAGGGCGAAGGCGAGGACGCGAAGCTGTTCGAGGCATCGACGCCCGAGTTTAGTGTTGGAGCGTACGTCGATACAAAGGAACTCCGCTCCGATGACTCGCCTCTCGAGATCAGCCCGTTTTCCATCCAGACGCACATCGATGATCTGGGCTATGAAGCAGTTGATCATAAACTGACCGTCAGCTACAAGGATGGATCGGAGCAGATTATCGAAGATGACGACGCAGGGGCGTACAATTTCTATGTTTCGATGGCACGCAATAGCGGAGAGAACATTTGGGTGCCAACGAAGTTGATTGATGTCGACCAAGTGGTTTCAGTAACGCTCGAAGGCACACGCTGCACTTCAACAGGGGGCGCCGAAACGTCGGAACCCTTTACCATCGTCTATTCGTAAGATTTGGGGCCGCTTCCTACTAGGGGAAACGGCCCATTTTGCGTTAAATAGGCGGTTATTACGAGTGATATTCGGCTGAATTTCGGAAGTATGCGGCAAAATCTTGATGGGTCGACCACACCGCATATGCTCAAGCGCTCTACCTGCTGGTTTGTTATCGCAAAACCCCGGTGTGCTCGGCAGGTCCAGAATTTGCCGCATACTTCCGAAAACACCGCCAATCTACATGTGTTAGTGAGGCCGGATCGCCGCTGGAGCGTGGCATTTCCCCAGGTAAAACCTACCAAAATAAACCTGCCCCTTTTTGGCAGGTACCGTTGCCCCGACGAGCACGTCGGATTCCCGGTCCGGGCGGCCCGCTGTTTAAGATTGTCGCGAGTTCCGCACGCAAAGGAAAGCACTTAATGTGCTTTCCGTCTTGCGCAGGACTGTAGAGCAGCAAACTTAAACAGCGGGCCGCCCGGACCGGGAATCCGCCCCCGCGCACAGAAGGGGATTCCTTTTGTGTAGGCTTTGCGGAAATGTGCCAATTTTGGGATACGCCCGGCGGCGTGGTCTGTTGACGACACAGCTAACGGCACGTATCCTATCGAACTGCGTGTTTCGTAGGGGGATGCTGACCCCTCGATTCAAGCCGTTGCACTTTACAGAAAGCTGGAATCATTCGAGAAGGAGTACGCTTTGCCTACTATTAACCAGCTGGTTCGCCAGGGCCGTCGTTCCGTGCCCAAGAAGTCCAAGAACGCTGCTCTGCAGCACAACTCCCAGAAGCGCGGCGTGTGCACCCGCGTCTTCACCACGAGCCCCAAGAAGCCGAACTCGGCTCTTCGTAAGGTTGCCCGTGTTCGCCTTGTCAACGGCATCGAAGTTACTGCTTACATCCCGGGTGAGGGCCACAACCTGCAGGAGCACTCCATCGTGCTCGTCCGCGGCGGTCGTGTCCGTGACCTCCCTGGTGTCCGTTATCACGTCATCCGTGGCGCCTACGACGCTGCTCCGGTCCAGAACCGTATGCAGGCCCGTTCCAAGTACGGTGCTAAGCGCCCCAAGGCCAAATAAGCCAGATAACGTTTTGGTACTTTCGCCGTGTGCCGCCTAAGCGCCGCACGGTAGACACTTAAGGAGATTTCACATGCCGCGTCGTGCAGCAGCTAATCGTCGTGAGGTTCAGCCTGACGCCGTTTACAACAACCGCCTGGTGACTCAGCTCATCAACAAGGTCCTTCTTGACGGCAAGAAGGCCACCGCTGAGCGCATCGTTTACGCCGCTTTCGAGATCGTTGCCGAGAAGTCCGAGGGTGGCGACGCTCTCGCTACCTTCAAGAAGGCTATGGACAACGTCAAGCCCACGCTCGAGGTTAAGCCCAAGCGTGTCGGTGGCGCTACCTATCAGGTCCCGATGGAGGTCAACTCCCGTCGTTCCACCGCTCTGGGTATCCGCTGGATCGTCAACTTCTCCCGCGCTCGCAAGGAGAAGACCATGGCCGAGCGTCTCGCCAACGAGATCCTCGACGCTTCCAACGGCCTGGGCGCTTCCGTCAAGAAGCGTGAGGACGTCTTCAAGATGGCCGAGGCCAACCGCGCGTTCTCTCACTATCGTTGGTAAGTTAAGGTAAGGAACTAACATGGCTAAGCCTAAGTACAAGCTTTCCGATACCCGTAACATCGGCATCATGGCTCACATCGATGCCGGTAAGACCACCACGACCGAGCGTATTCTTTACTACACCGGTAAGACCCACAAGATCGGTGAGGTCCATGAGGGCGCTGCCACCATGGACTGGATGGTTCAGGAGCAGGAGCGCGGCGTAACCATTACCTCCGCTGCTACCACGTGCTTCTGGAAGAAGGACGGTACCGACTACCGCATCCAGATCATCGACACCCCGGGCCACGTTGACTTCACCGCCGAGGTCGAGCGCTGCCTGCGCGTCCTCGATGGCGCTGTCGCCGTCTTCGACGCCGTTGCCGGCGTTCAGCCCCAGTCTGAGACCGTTTGGCGTCAGGCTTCTACCTTCAACGTCCCCCGCATCGCCTTCATCAACAAGTATGACCGCGTGGGTGCTGACTTCTTCAACGCTATCGAGACCATGAAGGATCGTCTCGACGCTAACGCCGTGGCCGCTCAGGTCCCGATGGGCGCCGAGGACAACTTCTGGGGCGTCATCGACTTGGTCACCATGACTGCATGGGACTTCAAGGCCGACGACAAGGGCATGACTTACCCCGAGCCGATGGACGAGATCCCGGCTGAGTTCGCTGACATCGCTGCCACCAAGCGCGAGGAGCTCCTCGACGCTGCTGCCAGCTTTGACGACGAGCTCATGGAGAAGATCCTCATGGAGGAGGACTTCACCGTCGAGGAGCTTAAGGCTGCTCTGCGCAAGGGCGTTCTGGCCAACGAGCTCAACCTCGTCTTCGTGGGCTCCGCCTACAAGAACAAGGGTGTCCAGGAGCTGCTCGACGCTGTCGTCGACTACCTGCCCAGCCCGCTCGACGTCGAGGCCGTCACCGGTACCGATCCGGACACCGGCGAGGAGATCGAGCGTCATCCTTCCTTCGATGAGCCCTTCTCCGGCCTGGTCTTCAAGATCATGACCGACCCGTTCGTCGGTAAGCTCACCTACGTCCGCGTTTACTCCGGCCGCGCCGAGTCCGGCTCCTACGTGATCAACGCTTCCAACGGTCAGCGCGAGCGCCTCGGCCGCATCCTCGAGATGAACGCCGCCGAGCGTATCGACCGTGACGACGCTGCCGCCGGCGACATCGTCGCTTGCGTCGGCTTCAAGAACTCCACCACCGGTGACACCCTGTGCGCCGAGGGCAAGGAGATCGTCCTCGAGAAGATCGAGTTCGCTAAGCCCGTTATCGACGTTGCCATCGAGCCCAAGACCAAGGCCGAGCAGGACAAGATGTCCCTGGCTCTGACCAAGCTCGCCGAGGAGGACCCGACCTTCCAGGTGTCCACCAACCACGAGACCGGCCAGACCATCATCGCCGGCATGGGCGAGCTGCACCTCGAGATCATCGTCGACCGTCTGCTCCGCGAGTTCAAGGTTGACGCTAACGTCGGTAAGCCCCAGGTTGCCTACCGCGAGACCGCTGGTCACGACGTCGAGAAGGCTGAGGGCAAGTTCGTCCGTCAGTCCGGCGGTCGCGGTCAGTACGGCCACGCCGTCATCAAGCTCGAGAAGATGGAGGAGGGCTTCGGCTACGAGTTCGTCAACGCTATCGTCGGCGGCGTCGTGCCCAAGGAGTACATCCCGTCCATCGACAAGGGCATCCAGGAGGCCCTGAACACCGGTGTTATCGCCGGCTTCCCGGTCCTCGACGTTAAGGTCACCCTGTTCGACGGTTCTTACCACGAGGTCGACTCCTCCGAGGCCGCCTTCAAGATCGCCGGTTCCATGGCTATCAAGGACGCCCTCAAGAAGTCCGATCCGCAGCTGCTCGAGCCGATCATGGCTGTCGAGGTCGAGACCCCCGAGCAGTACATGGGCGACGTTATGGGCAACCTCTCCGGTCGCCGCGGCAAGATCGAGGGCATGGAGGATCGCAAGAACAGCAAGCTCATCCGTGCCAAGGTGCCGCTGGGCGAGATGTTCGGTTACGCTACCGACCTTCGCTCCCAGACCCAGGGCCGTGCATCCTACACGATGCAGTTCGACTCTTATGAGCCCGCGCCCAAGTCCATCGTGGACGAGGTCATGAGCAAGAACGCCTAAGTTCGAGCTCCCTGTTACGTAATCCGCGAGAGCATCTCTCGCACTCTTTGGAGGTTTAAGTTGGCTACCCAGAAGATCCGCATTCGCCTCAAGGGCTATGATCACGAGGTCGTCGATCAGTCCGCGAAGCTCATCGTCGAGACCGCTCAGAAGACCGGTGCTCGCGTTTCCGGTCCTGTCCCCCTGCCCACCGAGCGCAACCTGTACACGGTTATCCGCTCGCCGCACGTGAACAAGGACTCCCGTGAGCAGTTCGAGATGCGCACCCACAAGCGCCTCATCGACATCCTCGACCCCACCTCGGGCACCGTTGATTCGCTCATGCGTCTCGACCTCCCCGCTGGCGTCGACATCGACATCAAGCTCTAAGCGATATCGCTCATAGCTTACAGAGCCCCGCTGCCATCTTGGTAGCGGGGCTCTTTTGTTTTGAATGATGGTTTGGGCTGCCGACAATGCTGACGAGTAGGTGGCTGCGGCGTCCTATTCGTTCAAGGGGCGCAGCGATGCCTCCTCAAAATGGAAGGATCGCAAGCCGTCTTCCGTTTCGATACACGCGCGACCAAAGGCATCGACGGTTTTAAAGACGCCTCGCGCCAGTTCGTCTCCTGCGGGGGAGCGGGCGATAACGTGCTCCCCAATCCAATTGAGGTGAGTGACATATTCGCCGTGGACGGGCGCGAGCGGTCCGGCGTTTTCTTCCATGGCGTTGAGCAGATCTGCCCACGCGTCCACAGCGTTTACGACGGTGTGATAAACCTCCTTGAGTAGCACATCGACCGCGGGAACGTTCTCGTTGAGATCCGAGAGGCCGATTGCCGGCAGGCCGCCATCGGGAACCTCCGCGGGCGCATAGTTCACATTGACGCCGATGCCGCAGACGGCGAAAGGTCTGCCTTCGTTATCGCGTGCGGCCTCGACTAGAATGCCGCCGAGCTTGCGTCCTCGCGCGATCAGATCGTTGGGCCATTTGAGGCCAATCTTGTTTGCAAGGCCTTGCTTTTCGAACGCTTCGAGCACCGCTATGCCGCTGACGGCGGCAAGACCAGAGTACTTTGCAGGATTGACGCATGGACGCAGGACAATCGAAAGCAATAGGTTGCCGGCGGTCGAATCCCACTTGTGGCCGCGCCGGCCGCGTCCTGCTGTCTGAGCCCGGGCGGCAAGTCCTGTGCCGTGCGGCGCTCCCTGTTTTCCTGCTTCGAGCAGGTCATCGTTGGTCGATCCGGTTACGTCGACGATCGTTAATTTGGCATCCATAATGGCTGCTACCTCCTTAATGAATAAGTGAATAACGCAATGGTGTCGAGAGACAGACACAATGTGAAGCCTTTGTCGCATTTGGACAATTTAATGTTAACACGTCAACAACGACTGAAATGCGCTATCCTCTCTTGGTCGATGTAAGCACGTCAACAACTCAAAGGAGGTTAGTGATGGGTTTCACGATTCTTGGAACAGGCTCGGCGCTTCCTGCACGCAGTGTTTCCAATGACGAGCTGTCCGAGTTCCTCGATACCTCGGATGAGTGGATTTTTACCCGCACCGGTATCAAGAGCCGCCACGTCTGCACCACTGAGTCACTCGACGACCTTGCCGTGGCAGCGAGCGAGCAAGCGCTCCAGACGTCCGGAATCGATGCGAGCCAGCTGGATCTTATCGTCTGCTCGACGACGACGGGCGATCATCTCGTTCCTGCCGAAGCGTGCGCCGTTGCTGAGCGACTGGGCGCGACGTGCCCTGCCTTCGATGTCTCGGCGGCTTGTGCCGGCTTCGTATTTGCGCTCGATGTCGCCGAGGGCTATATCGCCCGCGGTCGCGCCAAGCACGTGCTGGTCGTTGCCGCCGAGCAGATGACGCGCGCGCTCGATTGGACCGACCGTGCCACGTGCGTGCTCTTTGGCGATGGCGCGGGTGCTGCGGTCATAGAGGCTGGGGGAGAGAATCCCTTTGCTGTTGAGCTTTCGACGTCGCCTGACGTCGAAACACTGCGCGTCCCCGGATTGGCGGGCTCCTCGCCGTATAAGACGGCGCAGGACTGCGAAAGCGTGCTTTCCATGAATGGCCGCCGCGTGTTCAAGTTCGGCGTCAACGCCATCTGCGATACGGTCCATAAGCTTGCGGGCGATGCGGGCATTTCGGTCGAAGACATCGACCATTTTGTATTCCATCAGGCTAACGAACGAATCCTGAGTCAGGCGGTCAAGCGCCTCGGCGTTCCAGACGAGCGCGTGGTTCGAACACTGCGCGAGACCGGCAACATTTCGAGCGCCTGCATTCCCTTTGCGCTTGACCGGCTGGCACGCACGGATGCACTGAATGCGGGCGACACCATCGCCCTCGTTGGATTTGGCGCCGGCCTGGATATAGGTGGCTATCTGCTTCGTTGGAAGTAGTCGCACATAGGAAATAAAAACGCCCCTAGGGCACAAACAAAGGAGAACTACCATGGCAGATCAGAAGACTTTCGAGCGCGTTTGCGACGTTATCCGCGAGACCGCTGGCCTTGACGACGTCGAGATGAAGCCCGAGTCCACGCTCGAGGAGATTGGTCTCGACAGTCTGGGCACCGTCGAGATCCTCGTCGCCGTCGAGGACGAGTTTGGCATCCAGCTCGATACCGAGGAGAACCCCAAGACGGTCGGCGAGTTCGCCGATACGGTTGAGGCGGCATTGGAGAAGTAGAGATGCTCAAGACTCCTCTCTGCGATCTGCTCGGCATCGAAAAACCCGTGTTCCAGGGTGGCATGGCCTGGATTGCCGATGCCTCGCTGGCGTCTGCCGTGTCCAAAGCGGGCGGCTTAGGCATTATCGCGGCCATGAATGCCGACGCAAACTGGCTGCGCAATCAGATTCACGAGCTGCGCGCCAAGACGGATAAGCCCTTTGGCGTCAACGTTATGCTCATGAGCCCGTTTGTCGACGAGGTCGCGCAGGTTGTGATTGACGAGCAAGTGCCGGTCGTCGTGACGGGCGCCGGCAATCCCACCAAGTATATGAAGGCGTGGAACGAGGCGGGCATCAAGGTCATCCCGGTCGTTGCCTCGGTGGCGCTGGCGCGCCTCGTGGCGCGTCGTGGAGCCACGGCGGTTGTTGCCGAGGGCACCGAATCGGGCGGCCATATTGGCGAGACCTCGACGATGGCACTGGTGCCGCAGGTCGTCGATGCGGTCGACATTCCCGTCGTGGCTGCCGGCGGTATTGCCGACGGCCGCGGCGTGGCGGCCGCCATTATGCTGGGCGCCGCCGGCGTGCAGGTGGGTACGCGCTTTCTGGTCGCAGACGAGTGCACCGTATCGGAGCAGTACAAGGAGATGGTCCTGAAGGCCAACGACACCTCGACGCGTGCGACCGGCCGCTCGACGGGACACCCGGTGCGTGCGCTCAAGAGCCCCTTCACCAATGCCTACGCCAAAAGTGAGGCGGCGGGCGCAAGTGCCGAGGAGCTCGGGGCCATGGGCACAGGTGCCCTTCGCAAGGCCGCCAAGGACGGCAATTACGAAGAGGGTTCGTTTTTGTGTGGGCAGATTGCCGGCATGGTCAACGAGCGCCAGAGCGCACGTGAAATCGTTGACGATCTGGTCGAGGGTGCCGAGCGCGTCCTGAAGGGTGCGTGCGCATGGGTAGCGTAGCGTTTTTGTTTGCCGGCCAGGGCGCCCAGCACCCCGCGATGGGCGTCGATCTCATCGAGGCATCACCGGCGGCCGCCGAGGTGTTCGCCATTGCCGATGAGGTACGCCCGGGGACCAGCGAGCAGTGCCGGAGCGCCTCCAAGGAGGAGCTCTCGCAGACCGAGAACACGCAGCCGTGCGTGTTCGTTCACGACCTGGCAGCGGCTACCGCTCTGCGCGAGCGCGGCGTGGTGCCTGCCGCCTGTGCGGGATTCTCGCTGGGCGAGGTCGCCGCGCTCACCTTTGCGGGGGCATTCGATACGCGAGCGGGCTTTGAGCTCGTGTGCGAGCGCGCGGCGCTGATGGCCACGGCTGCCGAGCGCCATCCGGGCGGCATGCGCGCCGTCATCAAGCTCGATGCGGCGCAAGTTGAGGGCCTGGCAAAACAGGCAGGCGAGGACTGCTGGCCGGTCAACTACAACAGCCCCCAGCAGACGGTTGTGGCCGGAGCGCCCGATGCGTTGCAGACCCTCGACGTCTTGGTAAAAGAGGCTGGCGGCCGGGCCATGAAGGTCGCGGTGTCGGGTGCATTCCATAGCCCCTATATGGCCGAGGCGACTGAGGGGCTGGCGACGTATATCCAAGCCGGCCACGCGCCGTCTCCGCTGCTGATTCCGGTCATGGCAAACATGACGGCGGCGCCCTATCCGGCGGACCCGCGAGCGGCATCGGATGTCTTGGCCAACCAGGTGAGTCATGCTGTTCACTGGGTCGACACGCTGCATGCTCTGCAGGATCAGGGCATCGATACGTTTATTGAGGTCGGTCCTGGCAAAACGCTGTCGGGCCTGGTCAAGCGTACGCTGAGCGACGTTCGCGTGTATTCGTGCGAGACGGCCGAGCAGGTCGCAGCTATTGCCGACGAGCTCGCATAGTCCACAGGGCTGTAACCCGAAAGGAATGACATGGGCAACTTGAACAACGGCGCGCCCGAGCGCAACGACTCACGTCGCGTGGCGCTGGTCACGGGCGGCTCGCGGGGTATCGGCCGCGCCTGCGCTATCGGTCTGGCGGAGGACGGCTTTGATATCGCCGTCGTCTATGCCGGTAGCGTCGATGCGGCGCGCGAGACGTGCGAAGCCTGCGAGGCGGTTGGCGCCGCGGCACGCGCATATCAATGCGATGTGGCCAATCCCGCTGCCGTCAACGCATGCGTGGAAGCGGTTCTCAACGACTTTGGCTCCATTTGGGCGCTCGTCAACAACGCCGGCATCACGCGCGACGGCCTGCTCATGCGCATGGGCGATGACGCCTTCGATCGCGTGCTCGATGTCAATCTCAAGGGAACATTCAATATGACGCGCGCGCTCACCAAGACCTTTATGCGCCAGCGCGGCGGTTGCGTCGTCAACATGAGCTCGGTCGTAGGCCTGATGGGCAATGCCGGGCAAGCCAACTACGCTGCCTCCAAGGCGGGCGTGATCGGGCTTACCAAGGCGGTGGCGCGCGAGCTTGCGCCCCGCGGAGTACGAGTGAACGCGGTCGCCCCCGGGTTTGTCGAGACGGATATGACGGCAAAGCTCTCGGAGAAGGTTCGCGCGGCAACCGAGGAGCAGATTCCCCTAAGGCGCATGGCGCGCCCCGAGGAAGTGGCCGGCGTGGTGCGCTTTTTGGCGAGCGATGCGGCGGCCTACATTACGGGTGAGGTCGTGCGCGTCGACGGCGGAATGGCGATGTAGAAACCAGGGCCGATGAACGGCTTGGATGAGGAGACCATGATGGAACAGAGAGTTGCAATCACCGGCATCGGTGCCGTATCGCCGCTCGGCAACACCGCACTTGCCACCTGGGCGGCCATGTGCGCCGGCACGTGCGGCATCGGCCCGATCACGCACTTCGATACCGATGCGTTTACCGTCAAGGTGGCGGCCGAGGTCAAGGGCTTTGACGGCAACGAGTACTTTGGCAAGCGTGACGCCAAGCATCTGGACCCCTGCGTTCAGTTTGCGATGGCGGCTTCGGACGAGGCAATGCACGATGCGGGCTTTGATGTCGAAGGCGCCATCGATCGCGAGCGCCTGGGCGTCTACGTGGGTTCGGGCGTGGGCGGCATGCAGACACTCGTCGACAACGTCCACACGATCGCCGATCGGGGGCCTCGCCGTGCATCGCCCTATATGATCGCGATGATGATCCCCAACATGGCTTCGGGCAACATCGCGATTCGCCACAAGGCAAAGGGCCCGACCCTGCCCGTGGTGACTGCGTGCGCGACCTCGGCCCATGCCGTGGGCGAGGCGTTCCGCGCCATCAAGCATGGCTATGCCGACGCGATCCTCGCCGGCGGCGCCGAGGCGGCCATTATCCCCGATGCCGTTGCAGGCTTTACGTCCTGCCGCGCATTGACTACCAACCCCGATCCCGCGACGGCTTGCCGCCCGTTCGATGCAGACCGCGACGGCTTTGTGATGGGCGAGGGCGCCTGCGTGCTGGTACTCGAGAGCATGGAGCATGCGCAGGCGCGCGGTGCGCACATTTATGCCGAGGTCGTGGGCTACGGCAACACCGATGATGCCTATCACATCACGAGCCCCGATCCCGAGGCTGCCGGCATTGCCCGTGCGATATCGCTGGCGGTGGCCGAGGGCGACGTCAAGCCTTCCGAGGGTCTCTATATCAATGCCCACGGCACCTCGACCAAACTCAACGATTCGTCCGAGACGGCGGGCATCAAGCGAGCGCTCGGCGAGGACGCGGCGCGCGCCGCACATGTCTCGTCGACCAAGTCGATGACGGGGCACATGATCGGTGCCACGGGCGCCATCGAGGTCATGGCCTGCGCCATGGCGCTCGAGCAGGACGTGGTGCCGCCGACCATTAACTACCACACACCCGATCCCGCCTGCGATCTTGACTACACGCCCAATCGCGCGGTTCGCGCCGACCTTACCTGGGCGCTTTCGACCAACCTGGGCTTTGGCGGGCACAACGCCGCCATCGCGCTGCGTAGATATACGAGGAGCTAGAGCATGGATTCCAAAAGACTTGCCGAGATAGCCGATGTTATGGAGGACCGCGGCCTCACGCGCGTGCGCGTTGAGGAACCCGATGGCACCGCGGTCGAGCTCGAGCGCGCGAGCGCCGCACAGCCGGTTGCCGTGCCCATGCCTATGCCGAGCGCCATGGCCGCTCCGGTTGCGGCTCCCGCAGTCGCGCCTGCAGCACCGGAGCCCGCCGCGCAGACACCTGCCGCCGCACCGGAGCCTAAGAGCACCGAGGTGACCGCTCCCATGGTCGGCGTGTTCTATGCTGCCCCGGCGCCGGGCGACGAACCGTTTGTACACGTGGGTTCCAAGGTCAAGGCCGGCGAGACCCTCTGCATCATCGAGGCCATGAAGGTTCTCAACGAGGTGACGGCAGAGGCGGACGGCGAGGTGCTCGAGATCTGCGTGGCCGACGGCGACCTCGTGGAGTTTGGCAGCTGCCTCATGAGGATCGGATAGGTGATATCCATGAACAAAGAAGAGCTCAAGAAGCTGTTGCCGCATCGCGAGCCGATGCTTTTGCTCGACGAAGCCGAGCTGGTGGGCGACGAGGCCCACGGCAAGATCACGATTACGGGCGACGAATACTTTTTGCAGGGGCATTTTCCGGGAAATCCGGTCGTCCCCGGCGTGATTCAGTGCGAGATGCTCGCTCAGAACTGCTGCGTGCTGCTAATGGACGATGAGGAGGCGCACGGCGCGACGCCGTTCTACACGAGTCTGGACAAGGTTCGCTTTAAGCGTCCGGTGCGCCCGGGCGACACGGTGGATCTGGTGTGCTCCATCACGCGTGCGCGCGGGCCGTTCCGCTTTGCGACGGGTACCGCGAGCGTCAACGGTGAGGTTTGCTGCCGCGCCGATATGTCTTTTGCACTCATGCACGAAAGTTAAGGAAGGCTTCATGTTCGACAAAGTGCTCATCGCCAACCGCGGCGAAGTCGCGGTCCGTGTTATCCGCGCGTGCCGCGATATGGGCATCAAGACCGTCGCCGTCTACTCCACGGCCGATGCGGACGCGTTGCACGTGCAACTTGCCGACGAGGCGTATTGCATCGGCGGCCCGCGTCTTGCCGAGAGCTACCTCAACGACGATGCCGTGCTCACCTGTGCCGTAAAGTCGGGGGCAAAGGCGATCCATCCTGGCTACGGTTTCTTTTCCGAGAAGGCGAGCTTCGTGCGCGACTGCGACAAGTACGGTCTGGCGTTTGTCGGTCCTTCGGCCGAGGTGATCGACAGCATGGGCGACAAGGACGCCGCACGTCGAACGGCCGCTGCCGCGGGCGTGCCCATCGTGCCGGGCTGCGATTTGCTCAAAAGCCCCGAGGAGGCAACGGCCGAGGCCGAGCGCATTGGCTGTCCCGTGCTCATTAAGGCGCGTGCAGGCGGTGGCGGTCGCGGCATTCGCAAAGTCGAGCGCGTGGAAGATGCGGCAAAGGCGTTCATCGAGGCGCGTGCCGAGGGCGAGGCCGTTTTTGGCGACGGCGAGTGCTACATGGAGAAGTTTGTCGCGCCGGCGCACCACGTTGAGGTGCAGATTATGGCCGATAAGCAGGGCCATGTGTTTTCGCTCGGCGAGCGCGAGTGCTCGGTGCAGCGTCGCAACCAAAAGCTGATCGAGGAGAGCCCCGCGCCGTGCCTCGACGGACACGACGACATTCGTGCTCGCATGCACAAGGCGGCGCGTGACCTGGCTCGTGCCGTCGGCTACGAAGGAGCCGGTACCATCGAGTTCCTGTATTCGGACGACGGCAATTTCTACTTTATGGAAATGAACACGCGCTTGCAGGTGGAGCATCCGGTTACGGAGTTTGTGACCGATACCGACTTGGTCAAGTGGCAGCTGCGCGTGGCGGCCGGCCAGCCTCTACCCTTTGAGCAGGAGGACATACCGGTTCGCAACCACGCCATGGAGTGCCGCATCAATGCCGAAACGCCGGACTTTCTGCCGTCATGCGGAACGGTCACCGCGTTGCGTGTGCCGGGTGGTCCGCGCGTGCGCTGGGATTCCGCCATGTTTACCGGGGCCGCCGTTCCGCCGTACTACGACTCTATGCTCGGCAAGCTCATCGTGTGCGCGCCCACGCGTGACGGCGCTATTCGTAAGATGCGCTCGGCCCTGGGCGAGCTCGTGATTGAGGGCGTGAGCGAAAACAGCGAGCTTCAGCTCGACGTGCTGGCAAACGACGAGTTCTTGTCGGGCATGTATCACACCGATCTGATGGGGCATCTCTATGCTGATGAATAGAAAAGCGAAGACGGTCAACGTCCTCGAGGGGCCGATGACCGAGTCGTGCGCCGAGTTTCCCGCGCGCCACGTGTTTATCAAGTGCCCGGAGTGCCGCCGCGTGATCGATGAGGCACGCCTGCACGACAACCTCGAGGTCTGCCCTCGTTGCGGCAAACACTTTCGCGTGAGCGGTCGCGCGCGCATGCGCATGACGGTCGACGAGGGCACGTTTGAGGAATGGGATGCCAATCTGGTGCCGGAGGACTTTCTCTCGTTTCCCGGCTATGCCGACAAGCTCAAGAGCGTGAGCGGGCGTTCGGGCGAGCGCGATGCCGTTGTGTGCGGCAGGGGCAAAATCTGCGGTTGCGATACGGCGCTCTTCTTTATGGACGCCAACTTTATGATGGGCTCGATGGGCTCCGTGGTGGGCGAGAAGATCTGTCGCACATTTGAGCGCGCGACCGAGCTGAGATTGCCAGTTGTCGGCTTTACCGTTTCGGGCGGTGCGCGCATGCAAGAGGGCGTGACATCGCTTATGCAGATGGCCAAGATTTCTGCGGCGGTTAGGCGCCACAGCGAGGCGGGCGGCCTGTATATCACGGTGCTCACCGACCCCACGACCGGAGGCGTAACCGCGAGCTTTGCCATGGAGGGCGACATTATCCTGGCCGAGCCCGATGCCCTGACGGCATTTGCCGGCCCGCGCGTGATCGAGCAGAACATGCACAAGCGCCTACCCAAGGGATTCCAGCGCTCCGAGTTTTTGCTGGAGCACGGCTTTTGCGATGCTGTTGTCCCACGTGGCGAGATTGCGCTCACGGTAGGCGAGCTGCTGGCGCTGCACGAGGGGCATGCGCCCGGCCTGGGGGCACCGCATGAGATCGTGCATACGGGTCGCCGCGGCAAAAAGCTGGGGCACTTGTTCAAGCGCTCGACGGCACCAAAAACCGCGCTCGAGATTGTCAAGCAGACCCGCTCGGCAGATCGCGCCACGGCGGGTGAGATGATCTCGCTGGGCCTGGATGGATTTGTGGAGCTGCACGGTGACCGTTACTTTGGCGACGACGCCGCGGTGGTGGCTGGCATTGGCTGGAAAGACGGACGCCCCGTAACGGTCATCGCCATCGAGCGCGGCACCACGACCAAAGAGCGTATGCGCCGTAACTTTGGCATGGCGCATCCCGAGGGCTACCGCAAAGTGCGTCGCCTGATGCGCCAGGCCGAAAAGTTTGGTCGACCGGTTCTGTGCCTGGTCGATACTTCGGGCGCGTTTTGCGGCATCGGTGCCGAGGAGCGCGGCCAGGGCGAGGCGATTGCCCAGAATCTCATGGAGATGAGCGGCCTTAAGACGCCGATTGTCTCGGTGGTGACGGGTGAGGGCGGCTCCGGTGGCGCGCTGGCGCTGTCCGTGGCCGACCGCATCCTGATGCTCTTGAGCTCGGCCTATTCGGTCGTGAGCCCCGAGGCCTGTGCGTCGATCCTGTGGAAGGATACCGAGCGCGCGAATGAGGCCGCCGAGGCGCTTAAGCTCACGGCCCCCGATCTGTTGGCGCTCGGTATCATCGACGGCATTGTTGACGATAGGGGCCTGTCGCATGAGGAGATCGCCGGTGCCGTCATGTCCTCGGCATTTGATGCCTTCGATACGCTTGGGCAGCTCGACGACGCGACCCTCACAAACCTCCGCTACGAAAAGTACCGCGCAATCGGTCGGTACCGCACGATGTGACAAAGGGGCAGCCCGCACGTCACATTGGGAAAGGCGTTCCATGTCACAAGTTTCTAACACCTCGTTTACAACGACGGTTTCATCAAATGCCATGGCCGTGGTGGACTATCTGTCCAAAAGCATGATGTCGGCGCTGCCCTTTATTGTCTGCGCGGCGTTGTTCCGCACTGTCGCCGTCATTATGGGCGAAGGCATGCTGGGCCTGTGGTCTGCCGATTCCGAAATCTATCGCCTGTTCTACAGTTGGCTCTATAACGCCGGCTACTACTTTTTGCCCATTTATCTTGGTTGGGCGGCCGCCCGCCAGCTCGGTTGCTCGGAGCAGCTGGGCATGATGTTGGGCGGCGTATTGATTGCGCCCGATCTGCTTAAGCTCGTCGATGCCGCATCGACGACGGGGGCATCGATGGCTTCCGTGTATGGCCTGCTTCCCGCGCCGGTCAACGATTACTCGACGACTGTTATTCCGGTTCTCATCTCGGTGCCCGTGCTATGGCGAGTGGAGTGTTTCTTTCAGCGCGTTATCCCTAAGGCCGTGGCGTTTTCGTTTGTTCCGTTTGCAACCATGCTCGTCATGGTTCCGGTTTCGCTGTGTATTACGGCGCCGGCGGGCAGCTATCTGGGCATGCTGTTGGGACAGCTTATGTTTATGCTGGGCAATTCCGGTGGCATCGTGTCGCTGCTCACGCTCATGGGGCTTGCCGCGGGCTGGGAGTTCCTTAAGATCGCGGGTGTCAGTAACGTTGTCCTATCGCTCGCCTATGCACAGTTTATGAGTGTGGGAACGGATTCGTGCATTCTGATCGCCGCGACGATGGCAACGTTCGCCGTTTGGGGCATGCCCTTTGGCGCGTCGCTCCGCGTTGCGGATAAGGACGAGAAAGCGCTCATGCTGGGCTATTCGATCTCGGGCGTGCTTGGCGGCGTAAGCGAGCCGGCGCTGTACGGTTGCGGCTTTAAATATGGCAGGTGCCTGACGTGTATGGCCATTGGCGGTGCCGTCGGAGGCCTTGTTGCGGCCGTGGGCCACGTTACGGCCTATACCATCGGCATGACGAATGTCCTCATGGTCATTGGCTTTGCCACGGGTGGCATCTCGAACCTGCTGTGGTGCTGCGCTGCCGGCGGCACGGCATTTGCGGTGTCTGCGGCGCTGAGCTACTGCTTTGGCGTGGTGCCGACGAAGGGGCAGACGGCAGAAGACGAAGCCGATTCGCCCGAGACCTCGAGGAGCGTGGCCGAGGCAAGCGCATAAATCGATCGATAAAGGGACAGTCCCGCATGTCACATTCCAAGGCCGTGGCCCGTGTGGGCTGCGGCTTTTTGTATCTGGGGGACAAAGTGGCTACACTACAATCCGTTTGAGCAATAGATATATAAGTAGTACCGTGGGGGCGGATGCAGATGGTCGAGTGGATTGTTCGTCGTGCGCAGGGCGATCGTGCGCGTGTGGGCACGTTAGCGGGCATGGTGTGTATTGTCGCCAATGTTGCGCTTTGTGCTGCGAAGGGCGCAATTGGTGTGGTTTCGGGATCGGTTTCAATCGTGGCGGATGCCATGAACAACCTGTCCGATGCCAGCTCGAATATCGTGAGCGTGCTGGGCTTTAAGCTGGCGAGCAAGCCGGCTGACCCCGAACATCCTTACGGCCACGGTCGCTACGAGTATCTCTCGGGATTGGTCGTGGCGGCACTCGTGCTGCTGATTGGCCTTGAGCTTATCAAGTCCTCGGTTGAGCGCGTCATCCATCCCGAACCTGTCGAGTTCTCGCTTGCCCTGGTGGCGGTTCTCGTGCTTTCGATGGTCGTAAAACTTTGGATGGCGGCCCTCAACCAAAAGCTCGGCGATCGCATTGAGTCCGAGACGCTGCATGCGACCGCGCAGGATTCCAAGAACGATGTCCTTGCCACGGGTGCCGTGTTGGCGTGCGCAATTGTTTCGCAGGTGACGCACATCAATCTTGACGCATGGGTCGGCCTTGCCGTTGGCGCCTATATTGGCTGGAGCGGTTTTGAACTCATCCAGGATACGGTGAGCCCGCTTTTGGGTCAGTCGCCCGATCCTAAGCTGGTCAAGCACATTCGAGACAAGATCATGAGCTACCCCGGCGTTTTGGGCGTTCACGATTTGATGGTTCACGACTACGGCCCGGGCAGGAAGTTTGCAAGTGCGCATGCCGAGATGGCGGCCGAGGCCAGCCCGCTGGAAAGTCACGACACGCTCGATAATATTGAGCAAGCATTTAGGAACGAAGACGGTATGATCGTCACGCTCCATTACGATCCCATCGTGACCGACGATCCAAAGGTGGCGAGCATGCGCCTGCGCATCAACGCAATGGCTCAGGAGATCGATAGCCGCCTCTCGATTCATGACCTGCGCTGTGTGCCGGGTCCTACGCACACCAACGTGATCTTTGACTGCGTGCGTCCATCGGATCTGCAGATGAGTGCCGAAGACGTAAAGCACGCGCTCGCACAACGGGTCGAATCGGAATATCCCAAGTCGATTGCCAAGATTACGATCGACGAGGACTATGTCGGCCATACCCACGAGTAGGGCTGTGCCGGCAAAGCAAGTTATGCAGAAGGGGAGAGCATGAAGCGCCTATACCTACTCCGCCACGGCCAGACGGAACTCAACGTCAAAAAGCTGGTCCAGGGCCGCTGCGATTCACCGTTGACCGACCTGGGCCGCAAACAAGCGGGAATGGCAGCCGCATGGCTCAAGGGCCACAACGTTGTCCCCGACAAAGTGGTCTCTTCGCCCTTGGGTCGAGCCATGGACACAGCTCAGCTCGTCGCAACCGAACTCCTTGGCCCGGACGCAGCAGTCGAGCCCTGCGAAGGCATTATCGAGCGCTGCTACGGCTCCTTCGAAGAAGGCCCCCACGACGCGCTGCCCACCGACGTCTGGGATCCGGGCGAGGATTTGGTCCCCTTTGGAGGAGAGGGAAGCAAAGCGTTGCAAGAACGCATGGTAGCCACCCTCACCAATCTCATAAGCGCCGAGGGCATCGAAACCCTCCTAGCAGTAAGTCACGGCAGCGCCAGCCGCCAATTCATCAAGGCTGCAGCCTCAGAGGGCTTCGAGCTCCCAGCAAAACTCCCCAACTGCGCCATCATGATCTTCAATTTCGATGAGGCAAAGCCGCAAGCAGAAGGCGAGCCAATGCAATGCAAGTTCACCCTCCAGCAAATAGTGGACCCTCAACAAAGTAATTAGCTGAGCGAGCAGAGTTAAGCAGACATCAACGTGGCGTTCCCAGTGTGCGGCGGAGGGGGCGGGCCTGAGACATATTAAGGTTGTCGCGAGTTCCGCACGAACAGGAGAGCACTTAATGTGCTCTCCGTCGTGAGCAGGACTGTAGAGCGACAACCTTAATATGTCTCAGGCCCGCCCCCTCCGCCGCACACTGGGAACGTGCCACGCACTTTACCTGCGTAAACAATGTGAGTGAAATATGAATCTCGATGGATACGCCCGCAGCCGTGTATACTAAACAGCTGTGTGAAACCAGGGGAGTATTCTGGCTGGACAAAATGCCTGCTTAATAGGGTTGTCAGGTAGTTCGGGCGAAATACAAGGCTGGGGAGCACGTCGTGTAAGTAGTGGTCCTCTAGGGGCGTACGCTCGGTGGTGTACGCATTGTCCCAAGACCACGCGAGAGTTGGGATCATATCTTGATCAGCATGATTCTCGGCCGCAAGATTGGCATGACCCAGGTTTGGGACGAGAACGATAACGTCGTTCCTGTCACGGTCATCCAGGCTGGCCCCTGCGCTGTCTCGCAGGTTAAAACTCAGGCAACCGACGGCTATGACGCCGTCCAGATCGGTTTCGGCGACATCAAGGCCAAGAACGTGAACAAGCCCATGGCTGGTCACTTCGCCAAGGCTGGCGTCGAGCCTGTCCGTTTCCTTCGTGAGGTCCGCGTCGAGAACGGCGAGGAGCACAAGGTCGGCGAGGTCGTCACCGTCGCTGATTTCGCTGATGTCGAGAAGGTCGACGTCATCGGTACCTCCAAGGGTAAGGGCTTCCAGGGTCGCATCAAGCGCTGGGGTCAGCGCCGCGGTCCTATGACGCATGGTTCTCACTTCCAGCGTCACCCCGGTTCTATCGGTCAGTGCGCCTATCCTGCGCGCGTCCTCAAGGGCGTCAAGATGGCCGGTCACATGGGTAACGAGCGCGTTACCGTCAAGAACCTTTCCGTTGTCCGCATCGATGCCGAGCAGAACCTCATCTTGGTCAAGGGCGCTGTCCCGGGTGCCAAGAATGGTCTCGTCGCCATCCGTATGGCCTAAGGGCCCAGCCCATTTAGCCCAGCGTCATACCAAGGAGAACACTTAAATGGCAAAGTTTGAAGTAAAGAACAGCGAGGGCAAGAAGGTCGCCGAGGCCGAGCTCGCCGCTGAGGTGTACGGCATCGAGCCGAACATCCACGTTATGCACCACATCGTCAAGTGCCAGATGGCCTCTTGGCGTCAGGGCACCCAGTCTGCTAAGGGTCGCTCTGAGGTTTCCGGTGGCGGCAAGAAACCTTGGCGTCAGAAGGGCACCGGTCGTGCCCGCCAGGGTTCCATCCGTGCTGCCCAGTGGCGTCACGGTGGCGTCGTCTTCGCCCCCAAGCCCCGTTCTTACGCTAAGCGTATGAACAACAAGGAGGTCAAGCTGGCTATGCGCTCTGCGCTGTCCGCCAAGCTGGCCGATGGCGAGCTCGTGCTCGTCGACGACTACGGCTTCGAGAAGCCTTCCACCAAGGCTGCCGTCGCCATGCTCAAGGCTCTCGGCCTTGAGGGCAAGCGTCTGACCATCATCGTTCGCGATGAGGACGTCAACGCCTACCTGTCGTTCCGCAACATTCCCAAGACGTTCATCATCACTGCCGACGAGGCCAACACCTACGATCTCGTCAACAACAACGCCGTGCTGATGCCCGCCGACATCGCCGCTCACTTCGGGGAGGTGCTTGCATAAATGACCGCCCACGAGATCATCATCCGTCCGATCGTGTCCGAGCGTTCCTTCTCCGGCATGGAGCTGAACAAGTACACGTTCGAGGTCGCCAAGGATGCTAACAAGTATCAGATCAAGGACGCCGTCGAGGAGATTTTCGGCGTCAAGGTCGTTCGCGTGAACACCCTGACGGTCAAGCCCAAGACCAAGCGCGTGCGCTATGTCGCCGGCAAGACCCGTTCTTGGAAGAAGGCCATCGTCACGCTGGCCGAGGGCGACACCATCGAGGTCTTTGGCAACCAGGCCTAAGACTCGCTGCTGTTGAGTGAGCTCATGCCTCCCAAATAGGGGAGGCGAGAGCTCAAGGTTTTGGGCGTATAAAATGGACACGCCCGGAACCGTGTATACGTCCGGTGTCATCGCACCCGAGGCAGAACCTCGAATCCCTGTCTGCGATGGCTAACGGATTCCTATTGAAAGGGATTGTAATGGCTGTAAAGCACCTTAAGCCGACCTCCGCTGGTAGGCGTTGGCAGACGATCTCCGACTTCTCCGAGATCACCTGCACCAAGCCCGAGAAGTCTCTTCTCGAGCCCCTGCCCAAGAAGGCCGGTCGTAACAACAACGGCCGCATCACCACCCGCCACCAGGGCGGCGGCGTGAAGCGTCGTTACCGCGTGATCGACTTCAAGCGCAACAAGGACGGCGTGCCCGCCAAGGTTGCCACGATCGAGTACGATCCGAACCGTTCCGCTCGCATCGCTCTGCTGCACTACGCTGACGGTGAGAAGCGCTACATCCTGGCCCCCAAGGGCCTCGAGGTCGGTCAGACCGTCATGTCCGGTTCTGACGCCGACATCAAGCCGGGCAACGCTCTGCCCCTCGCCGACATCCCCGTCGGTACGCTCATCCACGCCGTCGAGTTCCAGCCGGGCAAGGGCGCTGCTATCGCTCGTTCCGCCGGTAACTCCTGCCAGCTGATGGGTAAGGAGGGCAAGTACGCCATCGTCCGTATGCCTTCCTCCGAGATGCGCCGCATCCTCGTTACCTGCCGCGCCACCGTCGGTGAGGTCGGCAACGCCGATCACGCCAACATCGTCATCGGCAAGGCCGGCCGTAAGCGTCACATGAACGTGCGCCCGACCGTCCGCGGTACCGTCATGAACCCTGTCGACCACCCGCACGGCGGTGGCGAGGGCAAGAACCACACCTCTGGTCGTCCCTCCGTTACCCCCTGGGGTAAGCCGACGAAGGGCCTTCGTACGCGCAAGAAGAAGAAGGTCTCGAACCAGCACATCATTCGTCGCCGTAAGAAGTAATTTCGGATACCGAGTTTTAGGAGAAAGCACTTATGAGCAGAAGTCTCAAAAAGGGCCCGTTCGTGGAGACTCGCCTTCTCTCGCGTATCACCGCGATGAACGAGGCTGGCAAGAAGGACGTCGTGAAGACCTGGTCTCGCGCGTCCACCATCTTCCCCGAGATGGTTGGTCACACCATCGCCGTCCACGACGGCCGCAAGCATGTGCCCGTGTATGTTACCGAGTCCATGGTTGGTCACAAGCTCGGCGAGTTCGCGCCGACTCGTACGTTCCGTGGCCACAAGGCCAAATAGGGGGTTAACCGTAAATGGCAACTAAGTCTATTGAAACTGAGGCCACCGAGGTTCGCGCCGTCGCTAAGTACGTGCGTGTTTCCCCCAGCAAGGCCCGCCTGGTGGTCGATCTGATCCGCCGCAAGCCTGTCGCTCAGGCCTTCGACATCCTCCACTTCTGCGACCGCGCCGTCGCCGTGGATGTCGAGAAGGTTCTCCGTTCCGCCGTTGCGAACGCCGAGAACAACAACGGTCTGCGTGCCGACAACCTGGTTGTCGCCGCTGCCTATGTTGACGAGGGTCCGACGCTTAAGCGCATCCGTCCCCGCGCCAAGGGTTCCGCTTCCCGCATTCTGAAGCGTACTTCCCACATCACCGTCGTCGTTGCTCCTCGAAAGGAGGCGTAAAGCTGTATGGGTCAGAAAGTCTACCCCACCGGCTTCCGTCTTGGCATCACCGAGAACTGGCGCTCCCGCTGGTTCGCAGAGAAGGATTACGCTAAGACCCTCGGTAACGATCTCGAGATCCGCAAGTACCTCGAGAAGCGTCTTTCCCGCGCAGCTGTCTCCCGCGTCGAGATCGAGCGCGCTGGCGACAGGGTGAAGGTCATCATCCTCACCGCTCGCCCCGGCGTTGTCATCGGTAAGAAGGGTGCCGAGATCGATACCCTCCGCACCGAGCTCGAGAAGGTTGCTGGCGTTTCCAAGGGCCAGCTCTCCGTCGACGTTGTCGAGATCAAGCGCCCCGAGCTCGACGCCAACCTCGTTGCTCAGTCCATCGCCGAGCAGCTCGAGGGCCGCGTTGCCTTCCGTCGCGCTATGCGTAAGGCTGTCCAGTCCGCCCGCAAGGCCGGCGCTAAGGGCATCCGTATCCAGTGCTCCGGTCGTCTCGGCGGTGCCGAGATGGGCCGTCGTGAGTGGTATCGTGAGGGTCGCGTGCCTCTGCACACCCTCCGTGCCAAGATCGACTACGGCACGGCTGTCGCCAGCACCACCATGGGCGCTTGCGGCGTGAAGGTCTGGATCTACCTGGGCGAGAAGCTCCCGGGCCAGCCCGTTCCCAACCCTGCACTCGAGGGCTCTTCCCGTCCTCGTCGTCGTAACTCCGAGAGGAGGGGTCAGTAGTGCTTGCCCCTAAGCGTATTCTTCACCGCAAGGTGCAGCGTGGCTCCATGAAGGGCCAGGCCAAGGGTAATACCGAGCTGCATTTCGGCGAGTTTGGTATCCAGGCTCTCGAGGCCCATTGGATCACCAACCGCCAGATCGAGGCCGCTCGTATTGCCATGACCCGCTACATGAAGCGTGGCGGTCGTGTCTACATCACGATCTTCCCCGATAAGCCCATCACCAAGAAGCCTGCCGAGACTCGCATGGGTTCTGGTAAGGGTAACCCCGAGGAGTGGGTGGCCGTCGTCAAGCCCGGCCGCATCATGTTCGAGGTCAAGGGTGTTCCCGAGGAGGTCGCTCGCGAGGCTCTGCGTCTTGCCCAGCACAAGCTCCCCATCAAGACCAAGATTGTGGTTGCCAAGAACGCTGAGCAGCGCATCGAGAAGGAAATGGCTGAGGAGGCTGCTCTCGAGGCCAAGTGGGCTGCTGAGGACGCCGCCGCCGCCAAGGAGGAGAACTAATGAAGCCCGCAGAGATTCGTGAGCTCTCGGACGCTCAGCTCGTTGAGAAGCTGAAGGAAATGCGCGCCGAGCTCTTTAACCTTCGTTTCCAGATGGCCACCAGCCAGCTGGACAACACCGCTCGCGTCAACACCGTGAAGAAGGACATCGCTCGCGTCCTCACGGAGCAGCGCGCCCGCGAGATCGCAGCGGAGAAGTCCGCTGTCGCCGAGTAGGACCTAAGGAGAGAACATGACTGATTCGCGTAACTCGCGTAAGGTCCGTACGGGTGTCGTTACCTCCGTCTCCGGTGCCAAGACCATCGTTGTCACCGTCACCGAGCGCAAGCGTCACCCCAAGTACGGCAAGATGATGACCAGCTCCAAGAAGCTGCATGCTCACGACGAGGAGTGCACGGCTGGCGTGGGCGACACCGTCCGCGTTATGGAGACCCGTCCTATGTCCAAGATGAAGCGTTGGCGCCTCATCGAGGTCGTCGAGCGCGCTAAATAAGCAGTCGCTCTTACGACTTGTACGTTTCCGAAGATGTGCGTATGCCTGGCTTGCATACCACGGGCCGCGTAAAGGCTGCGCACCTCTCTTCGGTTCTTAGTTCGGAGGAACATCTACCATGATTCAGATGCAAACCATGCTGAACGTCGCCGACAACTCCGGCGCTCGCAAGATTCGCTGCATCAAGGTGCTTGGCGGTTCCAAGCGTCGTTATGCAGGCATCGGCGATATGTTCATCGGTGCTGTCCAGGAGGCTACCCCTGGCGCTAACGTCAAGAAGAAGGACGTTGTCCGTTGCGTCGTCGTTCGCACCGTTAAGGAGATCCGCCGCAAGGATGGCTCCTACATTCGCTTTGACGAGAACGCTTGCGTTGTCGTCAACAACGATGGTTCGCCTGTCGGCACCCGTATCTTCGGGCCTGTCGCTCGCGAGCTTCGTGACAAGAAGTACATGAAGATCGTCTCGCTCGCTCCCGAGACCCTGTAGTTAGGGGAGATATATGTATATCAAGAAGGGCGATAAGGTCCAGGTTCTTTCCGGTAAGGATCGCGGCAAGCAGGGCGTTGTCCTGCGTGCTCTCCCCGCCGAGAACAAGGTCGTTGTCGAGGGCGTTTCGGTCGTCAAGAAGGCCGTCAAGCCCAATGCTGCCAACCAGCAGGGCGGCATCGTTTCGCAGGAGGCTCCTATCGACGCCTCCAACGTCAATCTCGTTTGCCCCGAGTGCGGTAAGGTTACCCGCGTCGGTCACGAGAAGGACGGCAAGAACAAGCTGCGTGTCTGCAAGAAGTGCGGCCACAAGTTCTAAGCTGTCCGCAACACCTAAGTTGCTAGCAAAGGCCCGGATGCCCCAAGGCACCCGGGCCTTTTTCTATCCCTACTCATTGGGGACAGACTCAAATGAGTGGGCATTACTCATTGGGGACAGACTTAAATGAGTGCTAAGCTGCCTGCAACACCTGAGTTGCTAGCAAAGGCCCGGATGCCCCACGGCACCCGGGTCTTTTTCTATCCCTACTCATTGGGGACTACTCATTGGGGACAGACTTAAATGAGTGGCCCTACTCGTTAGGGACGTTCTTAAACGACTAGTTGATGGGGTGTTCATTGGGTAAATACTCATTGGGGACAGACTTAAATGAGTGCAAATACTCATTGGGGACAGGCTTAAATGAGTGCCGTTGCAACGAAAGCGGCACATAGGGACGGTCCTTTGATGTCTGATGCCTCCAGAGGGGTGAAGTAATACAGCCTGCTTTGTCTTTTAGGACTTTGGTGTTCCGTCCCTTTATGTTTCACAATGATCGCCGCTTGCGTATTTACGCTCATAGTCTTGCGCGATAATGCGTGTAATCGCGTAAACATGTGCAAACTATGGCTAAATAATGACCTATACGCAATTGAACACGCAAATACGAGCAAATCCGCGCGCATTTGTGCGAATATAGGGCTGTTGGAAATAAAGAACTTCCGATGATTCAGGAGGCACATATGGCAGATTCCAAGCAGGCTCCACTCGACTCCGCGGCAGCCGCAAAGGCAGCGTTCGCTTCGGTCCAGGACAAGCCGTTCCCCGATGATATCTTTACGGTTCCCGAGCTCCGTTGGGCTGTGATCGGATGCGGCGTTATCGCCAACCAGATGGCTCAGTCTCTCGCCCTTGCCGGCCGCAAGCTCGCGGGCGTTTCCAACCGCACGCTGTCCAAGGCTCAGGCTTTTGCAGAGCAGTATGGCGTTGAGAAGGTCTATGACACGGTCGAGGACCTCTACGCCGATCCTAACATTGACGCAGTCTATATCACCACGCCGCACAACACTCATATCACCTACCTGCGAGCCGCTCTGGCAGCTGGCAAGCACGTGCTCTGCGAAAAGGCCATTACCCTCAATTCCGCTGAGCTCGACGAGGCCCGCGCCATTGCCGACGAGCACAACGTCGTCCTTATGGACGCCACCACGGTGCTTCACATGCCCTTGTATCAGGAGCTGCGTCGTCGCATGGATGCTGGCGAGTTCGGCCGCATGAATCTCGCTCAGCTCAACTTTGGCAGCTACAAGGAGTACGGCGATCTGACCAATCGCTTCTACAACCGCAACCTTGCCGGTGGCGCCATGCTCGATATTGGCGTGTATGCCCTGTCCGTCATGCGTCTCTTTATGGCAAGCCAGCCCGCTGAGGTTGTCTCGCTGGGCAACACCTGCGAGACCGGCGTTGACGTTGCGGGCGGCATCGTCTGTCGTAATGCCGAGCAGCAGCTGGGCGTCGTGAGTCTCACGCTCCACTCCAAGCAGCCCAAGCGCTCGGTCATCAGCTTCGACAAGTGCTATATCGAGGTCAACGATTATCCGCGTGCCGATCACGCGACCATCGTGTGGACTGCGGACGGCCACCGCGAGGAGGTCCACGCCGGCACCGAGGCTTACGCTCTTTGCTATGAGATGGCCGATCTTGAGAAGGCTGTTGCCGGCGACGACTCCAAGCGCGAGCTGCTGGATTACGCTTCTGATGTTATGGAGCTTATGACCAAGCTCCGCGCCGACTGGGGAGTCGTGTACCCCGAGGAGGAGTAAGCGATGCTTGCGGAAGATAGACTCAACGCGATTGTGTCTATGGTGCAGCAGGCCGGCTCGGTTACCGTGCCGGAGCTTGCTGAGGCCCTGGGCGTGACAGCGTCCACCATTCGTCGCGACCTGCAGACGCTCGACCGCGCACACCGTATCGCCAAGGTGCACGGGGGAGCGACGAGCCTTGAGCGCGCGCACGTGACGCGCGACCTAACGCTCAATGAGCGCAGCGATCTCCATAACGACGACAAGGAGCGCATCTGCGCCCGTGCGGCGGCGCTGGTGGAGCCCGAGAGCTTTGTGTACATCGATTCGGGTTCAACGACGCTCAAGCTCATTGAGCATCTTCCGCGTCTTGAGGGTGTCACCTACGTGACCGACTCCGTGCTCCATGCTCAGCATCTCGCCCTGCGCGGTATGCGCACCGTGGTGCTGGGCGGCGAGCTCAAGCCCGAGACCGAGGCGCTCGTTGGCCCCGATGCCCTGGCGACCCTGGATCGCTACAACTTTATCTGCGGCTTTTGGGGTTCCAACGGCATTGCCGCCGAGCAGGGCTTCACGGCGCCCGATATCGAGGAAGCGCAGGTTAAGCGTATCTCGATGCGCCATACGGCCAAGCGCTTCGTAATCTCGGATGCCAGCAAATTTGGCATGGTGGCGCCCGTCAAGTTCGCGGACTTCCGTGACGCAACGATTATTACCGCAGGCGAGGTGCCCGCCAAGTACCAGACGATGGATAACGTCATTACGGTCTAGCGATGGGGGCAAGGCCAAAACCACCACAAAGGTGCCTGTCCCTATTGTGGTGGTTAGTAACGAAAACCGAGTAGTTTTCTCAATAGAAAAGCGGCAACGTCCATCACTGGCGTTGTCGCTTTTGTTATCTACCGGTTTGTCTAAGTCTGTAACAACTGGACCGTTAAAAGTGGGCTAGGTGTTACAGATTGAGATACTTCCGAACCGCGCCGTCCCTTTGTCTCAATCTGTAACATCTGGGACCGATTTTGCCGAGTTATTGTTACAGATTGAGATTTTCCCTTGAGGGGGATTCGAACGTCTCGATCTGTAACAGATAGACCGGAAAATGGGTTCTAACTGTTACAGATCGAGACGTTTTGGGGCCGTGGCTGAGCCATTGCGGCAAAACCACCACAAAGGTGACTGTCCCCATTGTGGTGGTTAGGGCTCCCAGGGGCAGGGGGCTTCGATGTGGATGTGCTCGCCGGTTACGGGATGCGTAAAGGACACGCTGTGGGCATGGAGCATGAGGCCGCAAGGACGCGGCGTGCCGTACAGGTCGTCGCCAACCAGGGGATGACGCTCGCTTGCCAGGTGCACGCGGATCTGGTGTTTGCGGCCGGTGAGCAGCTCGACATCGATATACGAACGCGTGGGCAGGCCTCGACGGCTCTTAAGGCGCTTGAGCACCTTCACGCGCGTTTGAGACGGCTTGCCGCTGGCGCCGACGCGCATCTTGCGGCTGTCGTGCCGGTCGCGAGCGATGGGCTTGTCGATGAGCTTCTCGTTCCAGTCGATCTTGCCCTCGGCCAGCGCCAGATAGTGCTTTTCGAAGGCGTGGTCGTTCACCATCTGGTCAAAGGCGGGCTGCGTCTGTTTGTCGAGCGAGAACAGCACCACGCCGGTGGTGTTGCGGTCCAGGCGGTTGAGCGGCTGCATGTCAGTCGCGGCAAAGCCGTCGCCCATCGCCAGCAGCAGATCGCTGGCGTAGTCGGTAAGCGTGCGCTCGCCGGTGCCGTCACCGTGGACGATCATGCCGGCGGGCTTGTCGATGGCCATGAGCCAGGCGTCGCAGTAGAGGACTTGAGGTTCTTCGTTCACGTGTAAGCCTTTCGGTTAGCTAATTCCCACAAACATGCAGCCCGAGGTCGCCCCGCGCAGGCGGGCGGCGGGCTTGCGGCCGGCCTGCG
>OLOC01000026.1_pt1 | contig 138273 bp, 95 predicted proteins | sample 1643111 | NCBI WGS metagenome assembly OLOC01 (sample SAMEA3136633, study PRJEB25190) | human gut metagenome
AACCAGGCCGGCTCCCGTGGCGGTCGTGCTGGCGGTCGCGATAACCGTGGCAGCTATGGCAACAGCCGTGGCGGCAAGCGCGGCGGCAGCTCCCGCCGCCCCGGTGACGGCGGCGGCAAGCGCAAGTAACATACGCGTCGTGCTCTAAGTCGAGGCGACCAGAGGGCTCCGGGCATGTTTTTGCTCGGGGCCCTTTTTGGTGCAAGGGGGACAGGTTCATATGCACCAACGTCTTGAAGTTGTGGTGGAATACGGACTGTTTTGGCCTTTTGGGCGGCTTTTCAGTCCCTATTTCACCGCAACTCATGATTGGTGCAAAGTAACCTGTCACCAATGCACCAGAGCAAGGAGTGTCCCTGGGTGCCGGCACAAAAGGAACGTCCCTAAGTGCCGCATAGATACCGTTTATCGGAGAATAAATACCGTTCGCCGGTCATAATGATTGTTCCGGCTTTGGGCTTGTCTACAATAACCCCTGTAAAAGAAATGCGGAAGGTTACCGAGTCCCTCGGACGTGGGCCTAACCAAAGTCTTTGATCGCGTGCGTCTCAATGGGCGCATTCGATTGATTTTGGTTGGGCTATATTTATGAAGGGACATGCCACCATGGGTTTCTTTTCTCGCCTGATGGGCGGTTCGGATAAGCAGACGACTGCAACCTCCGAGTTCGAAATCCTCGCTCCCGTTTCCGGCGAGCTTGTTCATCTAGAAAATACCAATGATCCCGCTTTTAGCAGCCGTGCTGTGGGCGATGGCGTTGCCGTGGTTCCCCAAGAGGGAACGGTGTGCGCTCCTGTTTCCGGCACCGTCGCGGCGCTGTTTCCGACTGAGCACGCGCTGGGCATCATGTCCGACGACAGCTCTGCTCAGGTGATGCTGCATATCGGAATCGACACTGTTAAACTTGAGGGCAAGGGCTTCCATGCGCTTGTTGCTCAGGGTGACCATGTCGACGCGGGCCAGCCCCTCGTCGAGGTCGATTTCGACGCGGTCCGCGCCGCCGGCTTCGATCCCACGGTCTTCGTTATCGTGTGCGAGCGTTCGGAGAACTCGACTCTTCGTGAGCATGCTTCCGGCCCTGTTGCTGTTAAAGAGCCTGTTATCTGGCTTTCCGAGTAAATTCTTGTGGTGGGTGCCGTGGTTATCAAGCGAGTTTTAACAACAACGTCGCAATGGTCACTTCGGACGATGGCTCCGAGCTCATCGTCATCGGTCGAGGCCTCTGCTTTGGCCGTCATGCCGGCGATGCCATCGATGAGGCGTCGGTCGAAAAGACCTACGCGTTGCAGGAGGGAACTTCTCAGGATTCGCGTACGATTGACCGCTTGGCACATCTTTTGGAGTCCATCCCCACCGTCAACCTCGTGATTTCCGAGGACATCGTTCAGATGCTTCGTCGAGAGCTCAATGTCGACATCAACGACAAGATTCTCATCGCTCTCGCAGACCATATCAGCCTTGCTTTGGAGCGCGAGCGCAAGGGCGTCTCCTGTGAGAATCCGTTGCTGCTCGAGATCCAGCAGTTCTATCGCAAGGAGTATGCACTTGCGGGCCGTGCGCTGCAGATTATCAAGGAGTATATGGGCATCCAGATGAGCGAAGAAGAGCAGGGCTTCATTACGCTGCATATCGTCAACGCCACCATGCCGCAACGCTCCGACCGCCTCATCATTTCGGTCCAGCTTGTTCGCGACGTGCTCGCGATTGTTTCCGAGCGCTATGCTACGACCCTCGATGACACCTCGCTGCCTTACGAACGTTTCGTTCGTCACCTGCAGTTTTTCGCACAGCGAGCGCTCGATCCCGCGGCAGGGCAAATCAACGGCGACGCGCTGTTCCGAATCGATGAAACGGCGTATCCGTGCGCATTCTCGTGCGCGGACGCCATAGCCGCCCACTTGTCGTCTACCTATAACGTTGTCGTTACCGATGCCGAGAAGAGTTATCTCGCGTATCACATTGTTAACCTGCTTGGAGAACCTGGTCTCTAGGCATAACGTGCCCACATATCGATTGATATAAGGCAAGGCTCACGGTCTTGTCCAGGGCACACCTGTCTTAATTTGCGGAAAAGGAAGGGGAGTACCGCTATGACCGCAAAAAAGAAGTTCAATTTCAAAGCGCCGTTGGAGGTGTTCGCGAAGTCGATCGTCCAGCCGATGATGTATCTCTCGGTTGCCGGCATCCTGCTCATCGTGGGCATCATTCTGACCAACAAGACCATCTGCGCCATGGTTCCTGTGCTGGGCTTCGGTCCGTTCCAGCTCGTGGGTGCCGTTGTCTATCAGTCGCTGATGTTTATCATCAACAACCTCTCGATTCTGTTCTGCGTGGGCATCGCCGGCGCCATGGCAAAGAAGAACAAGGGCCATGCCTCGCTGATCGCCCTGATGTCGTTCTTCCTGTTCCTGCAGGCTAACAACATCGTGCTCAACGCCACCGGCTCTCTTGCCGATGCGAGCGGCATGCTCGGCCTTACCGGAACCGGCCAGGCCACCGTTATGGGCATTCAGGTGCTCGATACCGGCGTGTTTGGCGGCATCATTCTTGGTTGCATCACCGGTGCCGTGTTCAACAAGTACTCGAACAAGCAGTTCCCCATTGCCCTTTCGATGTTCTCGGGCGTTCGCTTTCCGTTCCTGATCATGATCATCATCTCCTGGATCATGGGCGCGGGCTTCTGCATCGTTTGGCCTCCGGTTCAGGGCGCCATCTCCTCCGTTGCCGGCATCATTAAGGAGTCGGGCAACATCGGCCTGTTTATCTACGGCATGCTCAACAAGCTGCTCGTTCCCACCGGTCTGCACCACCTCATCTACACCCCGTTCCAGTTCTCCGATGTGGGTGGCACCCTGACGCTGGGCGATCAGGTTATCGCCGGTGCCTACCCCATCCGTGTCGCCGAGATGGCAATGACGGGCCAGCCCTTCTCCGATAGCACCTACTTCAACAGCTACACCTTCAACAACCTGTGGCCCTACATCGGCATCGGCCTCGCCTTTATCTTCACGGCTTACAAGGAGAACAAGGACAAGACCAAGGCTGTCATTATCCCGCTGATCATCACCGCCGTGCTCTCCTGCGTGACCGAGCCCATGGACTTCCTCTTTGTCTTTGCCGCTCCCGTGCTCTTTGTCGTTCACTCGGTTCTTTCCGGCATCTTCCTGGTCCTGCTCAAGGTCCTCTCCGTGCCCGCTTCGACTGCAGGCGGCATCATCAACATCGTGGTCTCCAACTTGGTCCTGGGCGTCGATAAGACCAACTGGCCGGTTATGCTGGTGCTCGGAGTCGTCAACGCCGCGCTGTACTTCTTCCTCTTTACCTTCCTCATCAAGAAGCTCAACCTTCACACCCCTGGTCGCGAGGAAGAGTCCGAGCTCGCCGAGTCCGTTGCCGAGGGCGAAGCTGCCGCATCTGTTGCGGTGAAGCAGGGCGCTGTTGCCGCGGCTCCCGCAGAGGGCGTCGATGCGGGTATTGCCGACCTGGTCGCAGGTCTTGGCGGCAAGGACAACATCGAGGAGCTCGAGAACTGCTTTACGCGTCTCCGCGTGAACGTTAAGAACCCGGACCTCATCGATGAGAACCTCATCAACCACGTGCCCAACAGCGGCATCAACCGCAACGGCAACAATATCCAGATCATCTTTGGCATGAAGGTCGCCGAGATGCGCGACAAGGTCGAAAACGCAATTGAGAAGGAGCAGTAAACAATGATCATTACTCTGTGTGGTGGCGGATCCACCTTTACCCCCGGCATCGTCAAGTCCATCGCCCTGCGCAAGGACGAGCTCGACGTTGACGAGATTCGCCTGTACGACATCAACGAGGAGCGCCAGCGCAAGATCGGCGTGCTCGTGGACTGGATTTTGCACGAGGACCTCGGCCTGGACATCAAGCTTACGGTGACCACCGACAAAAAGACGGCTTTTACCGACGCGAGCTTCGTGTTTGCCCAGATGCGTGTGGGCGGCTATGCCATGCGCGAGCAGGACGAGAAGATTCCGCTGCGTCACGGCTGCGTGGGTCAGGAGACCTGCGGTTGCGGCGGCCTTGCCTATGGCATGCGCACCATCTTCCCCATGGTCGAGCTGATCGATGACGTTGAGAAGTACGCCAAGAAGGATTACTGGATTCTCAACTACTCCAACCCTGCCGCCATCGTGTCCGAGGGCTGCCGTGTGCTGCGTCCCAACGCTCGCATCATCAACATCTGCGACATGCCGATTGCGATCATCGACGTGGTTTGCGCCGCGCTCGATATCGACAAGAAGGATGTCGAGTACGATTACTTTGGCCTCAACCACTTTGGTTGGTTCACCTCGATCCGCCACAAGGGCGAGGAGGTGCTCCCGCAGCTGCGCGAGTACATCAAGGAGCATGAGATTCTGCTGCCCGATTCCTACCTCAAGGGCATGGGCTCGCTCATGGCAAAGAAGCCCGAGGAGACCGCCGACGAGCACCCCGAGCAGAACCGCCACACCAAGGGCAGCTGGTACTACGTCTGGAAGGGCGAGTACGAGATCATGGAGTGCTTCCCGGAGTACCTGCCCAACACGTATCTGAACTACTACCTGCAGCAGAAGGAGTTCGTCGAGCATTCCAACCCCGAGCGCACCCGTGCTAACGAGGTTGAGGAGACGCGCGAGAAGAACCTCTTCGACGGCATCGACCACTACGAGAAGACGGGCGAGATCGACGAGAGCACGTTCTATGCGGGCAGCCACGGCGACTGGATTGCCGATCTGGCCATCGCTCTGAAGAACGACACCAAGCAGCGCTTCCTGGTCATTTGCGAGAACAAGGGCGCTATCCCCAACATGCCCTACGACGCTATGGTCGAGCTGCCTGCCTACATTGGCAAGAACGGCCCCGAGGTCATCAGCCGCGACAACATTCCTCTGTTCCAGCAGGGCCTCATGATGCAGCAGCTGAACTCCGAGAAGCTCGTGGTCGAGGCTACGATCGAGGGTTCGTACGAGAAGGCGCTCAAGGCCTTTACGCTGAACAAGACCGTGCCTTCGATGAAGGTCGCCAAGGAGGTTCTCGACGACATGATCGAGGCTAACAAGGACTTCTGGCCCGAGCTTAAGTAAAAGCAACAGGGTCGCTGACCGCATACCTAGAGCAATGCCCCGTCCACGTGATTGCGTGGGCGGGGCATTGTCGTTTTACGTAAAGTAACCTGGCCCTCTTGCACCAAAATGATCCGTTTTCCTCTGTCCCCAAGGGATCAGTGTTTTGCCAGTTTGTGGTAGAACTAGGGAACGGTTCTTGAGGAGGCTGGCATGCTCAACGCGTTGGTGTGGACACTTGCTTGCTTAGGCGTTGTCGCGGCAGATATTGCCCTGAGCGTGGTTTTGTTTTCCGCTCTGGGTGTCGCGTCGGTGTTCATGGGCTTTTCGATTGACGACCTCGATATTCAATTGCTTCAGGCTGCCGCTCAGACGGCGTCGTTTTTGATGGCGCTGCTGTGGTGGCGTTATCTGTGGCCGCGCTCCTTCCTGGCGCGCCGGCAAGGTGAGCGCCCGCTCGGTGGGGGAGCGCGTGGGGCGTGGAAACGCATCGCCTGCGTTGTCGTGATCGGCCTTGCCCTGCAGGTGGTCGTTGGCTACGTGACCGATGCCGTGCTGTCGCTGTTGCCCGATGCCGCGGCCGACTACAGCGAGCTTGTCGAGGAAACAGGCATGGGCGACATCAGCTATCTCGCCGTCCTGACCACGGTGGTCGGCGCTCCGTTTTGCGAGGAGCTGCTGGTGCGTGGTATCATTTTTGAGTTTTCGCTCCGAGCATTTAACCCGCAGTGCCGTCCGCTCTGGAAGCGTCGGCGTCGCGCGCGGGCGCAAGGCGTCGCCATGGTGCCCTGGGCGGCGCCGGACAAGCGAGGCATCGCCGCGGCGATTGTGCTGCAGGCGGCCATCTTTGGCTTTATGCATATGAACTGGGTGCAAGGTTGCTACGCGGGTGCCGCCGGTCTGGTCTTTGGCTGGGTGCTCGTGACCACCGGAAAGCTCCGCTACACGATCCTGCTGCATTTTGCCTTTAACGCCGGGTCGTATCTCATGACGTTGCTGTGGTTTGTGAACACGCCGCTCGACGTGATAATCACGGTCGCGATCGCCGGCGTGATCCTGGTGGAGGCAATGCGCTCGCTGCGCCAAGCGTGCCAGCAGAGCGCTGTGAGCACATCTACCGCATTCCCGCACTAATTGCGGCGTCCGCCTCCGTTGGCACCCTGACGCCCCTGAGCTGCACGGTTGCGCCCGGCAGTGTTCTGCGCGCGCGACATGCCGCTGTGCCCCTTGCTGCCCTTAGGTCCCTTGCCGGCACCGCTAGCGCCACCGTGCGGCTTGCCGCCCTTCTTGCCTGTGCCATGCCCGCCGCCAGCAGACGTCTCGCCCGGGCGCGGCGGCACGGGACGGATCAGGCAATGCTTGGTGTAGCCGATCAGGTCGCGACGCCCGGCCTTTTCCAGCGCCTCGCGCACGAGCTTGTAGTTCTCGGGTTTGCGATACTGGATGAGCGCGCGTTGCATGGCCTTCTCGTGCGGGTCGCGCGCCACATAGATCGGCTCCATGGTGCGCGGGTCCACGCCGGTGTAGTACATGCACGTCGACATGGTGGACGGGGTGGGGTAGAAGTCCTGCACCTGTTCGGGCATGTAGCCCATGTCGCGCACGGCTTCGGCAAGGTCCACGGCTTCCTTCATGGTCGAGCCGGGGTGGCTCGAGATCAGATACGGTACCACGTACTGCTTGAGTCCGTATTCGCGATTCAAGCGTTCAAATTTACGGCAGAATGCGTCGTAGACAGCTCGGCTCGGCTTGCCCATCACGGACAGTACCGCGTCGCTCACGTGCTCGGGCGCTACGCGCAGCTGGCCCGAGACATGGTGTTCCAGTAGCTCGCGCAAAAACTCGTCCGAGGCATCGGCCATGGTGTAGTCAAAACGGATGCCGCTGCGCACGAAGACCTTTTTGACGCCCGGCAGCTGGCGCAGGTCGCGCAGCAGCTGTGTGTAGCCGCTCTCGTCGACCACCATGTTCTTGCACACACTCGGCCACAGGCAGCGCTTGTTTTTGCACACGCCGTGCTTGAGCTGCTTGTCACAGGCCGGGCGGCTAAAGTTGGCCGTCGGTCCGCCCACGTCGTTGATATAGCCCTTAAACTCGGGGTCGTGCGTGAGCAGCTCGGCCTCGCGCATGATCGAATCGTGGCTGCGCATCTGCAGCACGCGACCCTGGTGGAAGGTGAGGGCGCAAAACGAGCACTCGCCAAAACAGCCGCGGTTGGAGCTAATGGAAAACTTGATCTCGGCAAAGGCCGGCACGCCGCCTGCCGCGTCGTAGTCGGGATGCCAATCGCGTGCGTAGGGGAGCTCGGCCACCTCGTCCATCTCGTCGGTGGAAAGCGTCGCCGACGGCGGGTTCTGCACCACATAGACGCTGTTGGGGTAGGGCTCTACCAGGCGGTGTCCGGTGATGGGGTCCATGTTTTGCTGCTGCACGTTAAAGCTGCGTGCGTAGTTGAGCTTGTCGGCGGCAAGGTCGTCCCAGCTGGGCAGCAGGTCGTAGTCGTAGACCTCGTCGAGCGAGCCCGTGCGGTAAACGGTGCCGTTGATATAGGTGATCTGATCGATGGGCAGTCCCGCGTCGAGCGCGTCGGCGATCTCGACGATTGCGTGCTCACCCATGCCGTAGATGAGGATGTCGGCGCCCGAGTCGAGCAGCACCGAGCGCTTGAGTTTGTCCTGCCAGTAGTCGTAGTGGGCCAGGCGACGCAGGCTTGCCTCGATGCCGCCGATGATGATGGGAGCATTCTTGAACGTCTGGCGGATGAGATTTCCGTAGACCGTGACGGCTCGGTTGGGACGGCGCCCCTCCTCGCCACCGGGGGTATAGGCGTCGGTGTGGCGGCGGTGCTTGGTCACCGAATAGTGGTTGACCATGGAGTCCATGTTGCCGGCGCTGACGAGAAAGCCCAGGCGCGGCTCGCCGAGCACGCTGATGCTGGCGGGGTCGGTCCAGTCGGGCTGGCAGATGATGCCCACCTTGTAGCCGTGCGCGTCGAGTACGCGGCTGACGATGGCCATGCCAAAGCTGGGGTGGTCCACGTAGGCGTCGCCGCAGATGTAGACAAAGTCGCACTGGTCCCAGCCGCGCGCATCCATGTCGGCGCGGCTGACGGGGAGGAACTTGTCGCGGCCCGGTCGCCAGGGGCGTGTGGCCGCTGCCGGGGTATGCGTGGTGTGCCCACCCTGCGTCTTACCGCCGCGCTTTTGCTGCTGGCCCTGTTTGCCCTGCTGACTGCGCTGGTTGTTCTGAGCGTGCTGAGGCTTTTTTGCCACGATCCCTCCCGATGTTTGTATGCTGCACGTAATTGTAACCAGTCTTTTTGGGACGGGGCTAAAAAGACTGGTGGAGTACATGAGCTGGCGGATCGGCGCGTCGATGCGGGTGTCGTTTGTTTCCAGACTGTGTATCTGCGCGCTGGAGAACCCGTCTCGCGCACACGCCATGTTGTCAATGGGTTACAGTATGAACGGCGGCTATGCTTCCGCCAACGCACGAGAGGGTCGTCAACAAGGAGGATGCACGGCGATGCAGCGTGCCAAACAGATATCGGAGTCTATTGAGCTGGGCATCATCTTGGCGCTCGCCGGTGGCTTTATGGACGTTTATTCGTACATTGGGCGCGACCATGTTTTTGCCAACGCGCAGACAGGCAACATCCTGCTCGTGGGCGTGAGCATCTCGGAGGGCAACTGGGCACTTGCGGGGCGCTACTTCTTCCCTGTGGTGTCGTTTGCCGTGGGTATTATGCTTGCCGATCTGGTACACGAGCGGTTTGGCAGCGTGATCCACTGGCGTCAGGTGACGGTGTTCTTTGAAGCCGTCATCTTGCTGGGCGTGAGCTTTATCCCGGGCGGCAATTTCAACCTGCTCGCCAACTGCCTCACCTCGTTTGCCTGCGGCATGCAGGTCGAGAGCTTCCGCAAGATCCACGGTCACGGCATCGCTACGACCATGTGCATCGGCAACTTGCGCAACGCGCTGCAAAATGTGGACGATTACATCATCACCCACAGGCGCGGCTTTTTGGAAAACGGCCTGCTGTATTTTGGCGTGATCTTTACCTTTGTGTTTGGCGCCGTGTTGGGCAACTGGTGTATTGAGCGCATGGGCCTGCACGCCATCGTCGTGGCGAGCTTGCTGCTGTTTGTCGCGTTTGCCATCATGTTCATCGACCGCGAGCGCGACTTGCGCTTACGCTGGAAGGTTGCGGCCGAGGCTTGGAAAGAGGGCTGCCGAAAGTAACCGATTGCGGTAAAGGGGCTGTTCCTTTGCCGCACTGATCAATATTGGGGAGGGGACGGCCATCTCGGCCGCCCCTTTTTTGGAGTCTTAAGCGCTCAGGTACATGTTTGTAATGACAAGATTTGACGTCAGCAAAGCGTGTTGCTTGAGGCTATAGAATAAAAATGCCATCTTTCCAGCTATGATTATTAGTTAAGGGGATGGACATATGTCAGAGCTTTTTATTCAAAATAAGACGACAGTAATCAAGTTGATAATCAAGGCGGAGAACTGTCGTCTTTATTGCTTTGTAGAGCCTTTCTGAGCAGCTATTCTATTATTAGTCTGGATGAGTCTTGCAACAATTTAGATAGTGTTTCGATATCCTTTTTGAAAGTAGCGTTTACGCAGGAGATGAAAAAGCATAATGCCATTACTGCGGATCATGGACATGGTTTCGAACAATTTGCAGACTATGTAATACAGTTCCAGGAGCCAGAAAAAAACTATCCAGCTCCTGAATGTTGTTACGAACTGCTTTTTGCGATTTATTCGAGATGCTCTTCAATCCGAGCCCTAAGAAGGGCAATGGCTGTAGGTATTCCAATTGCGGCGGCTAATTCGGCTTTATCCAAAACCTGTATGCTAAAGCACGATTGTTTATCACATTGAAGGACGATAACTGAAGATAGTTTCACTTCCCGTTGGCTGAATATATCGTAATCTCCAAATAGGAAGTTACCTTTTATTGTGTAATTCGGTATGTTCGTTATGCACTTCATCTCAAGTCTGTTTAGGCCATAATCAAACACCGCAACTTCCTCGTGTTCGATGATGAGCGCAACCCTGGGCATGTTGCTAAAACCACCGTCAACGACAGTGAAGAGTTTTTCATTTGCATCGTCATAAACGGTATATTTAAGACTCAATAGCTGTCCTAGTGGACCCGTGAACCCATGTTTTTTGATGTTGAGGTTGTCTCCCGCTGGGTTGATGAGAGCCAGAGTATGCGGATAAGGGTTACCCTCAATTGAGATTTGATATTCGTTTGTAGCCGTCTTGCTCGATTTAGGACAACTAGCCACCATGTGTCATCGCCTCGATCGAATTGGAACCGTCTTCTGCTTCGTGCGGAGAATTACGCTGTACGTTGCAGTAGATGCAGCTGCAATAACCGCATGGGCAATTTCTAACAAAATGAATGACGTTATTTGCTGCACGCATGTTATTCATTACAAAGTATCTTTTTATAAACGTATTGTCAAACATATATTGCTAAAACAGAAACAATTTATAGACTGAGTCGGTCGTATTCTTTGGGCGATTGCTCCTATAATCTAGCCTTCGCTGCTGTCGGGAGGGAAGGACTAGGGCTCCGTTATTCTGTTGAAACGCTTTAACACTTTTGATGTTCTCACGCGTTTTTTGTTTCAAAAGCGTTAGGATGGGACTCATAGCGTGGGGCGTAATGGATGCCCCGCACACGATGGGAGGCTATCAATGGCTAATCGTTTCGTTCTCAACACCATTTCTTATCATGGTTCCGGCGCCATCAAGGAGATCCCCGGCGAGCTCCAGCGTCGCGGCTACAAGAAGATCTTCGTCTGCTCCGACCCCGATCTGGTCAAGTTTGGCGTTACCGCTAAGGTGACCGACGAGCTCGACGCCGCCGGCATCGCTTGGAGCCTCTACTCCGAGATCAAGCCCAACCCCACCATCCAGAACGTCAAGGACGGCGTCGAGGCCTTTAAGGCCGCCGAGGCTGACGCTATCGTGACCATCGGTGGCGGCTCCTCCATGGACACCGCTAAGGCCATCGGCATCATCATCAACAACCCCGAGTTCGCCGATGTCCGCAGCCTCGAGGGCGTTGCTCCCACTAAGAACCACGCCGTGTTCACCATCGCCGTGCCGACGACCGCCGGTACCGCTGCTGAGGTGACCATCAACTACGTCATCACCGACCCCGAGAAGGTCCGCAAGTTCGTGTGCGTCGACACCAACGATGCCCCCGAGGTTGCTGTCGTCGATCCCGACATGATGGCTTCCATGCCCGCCGGCCTGACCGCTTCCACCGGCATGGACGCACTGACCCACGCCATCGAGGGCTACACCACCAAGGGCGCTTGGGAGCTTTCCGACATGTTCCACTTTGAGGCCATTAAGCTGATCAGCGAGAACCTGCGCGACTCCGTTGCCGAGGCCAAGTCCGGTCAGCCCGGCTCCGGCCGCGAGGGCATGGCTCTTGGCCAGTATGTCGCCGGCATGGGCTTCTCCAACGTCGGCCTGGGCATCGACCACGCCATGGCTCACACCCTGTCCGCTCACTACGACACCCCGCACGGCGTCGCTTGCGCCATGCTGCTGCCGATCGCCATGGAGTTCAACAAGCCGGTTTGCGCCGAGCGCCTGGCCAAGGTTGCCGTCGCCATGGGCGTTGACACCACGGGCATGAGCACCGACGAGGCCGCCGACGCCGCTATCGCCGCCGTCAAGCAGCTTTCCGCCGACGTGAACATCCCGCACGTCTGCGAGGCCATGAAGGCCGACGAGATCGAGGTCCTGGCCAAGGACGCCATGGCCGACGCTTGCTTCCCGGGCAACCCGCGCGAGGCGACGCTCGACGACGTCATCGAGCTCTTCAAGAAGATCTGCCCGGCTGCTTAACCTGGTTCGGCGGGCCCCGCCCGTTAGCCCCAGAATCGTCCTCGGACATGTCGGAGGCCCCGCTGCGCACTACGTGCGGCGGGGTCTCCTTCTGTCCTGCGGAAAGATTCTGGGGCTAACGGGCGGGGCCCGCCGGCTCGTTATCGTGGCGGGCGCTGCTCTGGGAAGCTCGATGGGTTGTCTCGCTAGGTAAAAGATGGTTCGCGGTGGTATCGTTGCTGTGGGTTTAATTCGATATGAAAGGGTGACTTTGGTGTCCCGGATGGATTCTACGCTCTCCTATATTACTGACCAGTTGAAGGCGCTTACCTCGATTGCTTCGCCTACGGGGTTTACTCGTGCGGCCACTGATTATCTGATGGAGACCCTGCGCGATATGGGCTTTGGGCCCGAGCGTTCCAATAAGGGCAATGTGCTCGTTGAGCTTGGTGGTGAGGGTGAGCCGCTCGTACTGGCGAGCCATGTCGATACCCTGGGCGCCATGGTGCGCTCCATCAAGGACAATGGTCGCCTGCGCCCCACGACCCTCGGCGGGCATCAGTGGTCTACGGCCGATGGTGAGAACTGCACCGTCTACACGCGCGATGGCAATGTCTACACGGGTGTGGTCCTCAATACCGAGCCTTCGGCGCATGTGGCCGATGAACCGGTCAAGGCCATCGAGAAGAACATGGAAATCCTGCTCGACGAGAACGTCGACAGCAAGGACGATGTGCTCGAGCTGGGTATTCAGACGGGCGACATCATCGCTATGGACCCGCGTACCACGGTGACGGAGAGCGGCTACATCAAGAGCCGCTTCCTTGACGACAAGCTGTCCGCGTCGATTCTGCTGGGCTTGGCGCGTGCTGTCGCCGCTGGCGAGGTGACGCTTTCGCGCAAGGTGTCGCTGCTCTTTACCGTGTACGAGGAGGTCGGCCACGGCGGTGCCTTTGTGCCGGCCGACACGCGCGAGATGATCAGCGTGGACATGGGTTGTGTGGGCGACGACCTAGGCTGCACCGAGCGCATGGTGTCGATCTGCGCCAAGGATTCGGGCGGCCCCTACAACTACGACCTGGTGACCACACTGTCCAATATCGCGCGCGAGCTTGAGCTCGATTACGCTATCGACGTGTACCCGCATTACGGCTCGGACGTCGAGGCTACGCTTTCGGCCGGTTACGACATTCGCCATGGCCTGATCGGCCCCGGCGTGTACGCGAGCCACAACTACGAGCGCAGCCACATCGACGGCGTGCGTAACACCTACGAGCTCGTTCGCGCCTACGTTCAGCGCTAACGATGCGGCGGCCTCGGCTGACACAGCAGTACCGACCGAGGCCGCCCTCTCTAAGTTGCGGTGAAATAGGGACTGTTTGGCGGTTTTAAACGCTTAAGCAGTCCCTATTTCACCGCAACTTAGAGAGGGGATGGGACTACTTGATGGCGCCGGTCACCGTGCCGCCGCCCAGGACGACGTCGCCGTGGTAGACGACGACGGCCTGGCCGGGGGCGATGGCGCGCTGCGGCTCGTCAAAAGTCAGCAGCATTTGCCCGTCGGCGCCACGTGTAAGGGTCGCTGCCTGGTCCTTTTGACGGTAGCGGTACTTGGCGCCCACGCGAATGCCGCCGGCATTGAGTTCAGCCTCCATGCGCTCTGCCGGCGCGCTCCAGATCCAGTCGTTGGCCGTGAGCGCTGTGGCCGCCAGGTCCTCGGCCTCGCCCAGATGCACGGTGTTGTTGGAGGCGTCGACGCCCGTTACGTACACGGGATGCGCCATCGCGACGCCCAGGCCCTTGCGCTGGCCGATGGTATAGCGCAGCGCGCCGTTGTGGCGTCCGACCACGCTGCCGTCGCGCCACACGATATCGCCCGGTGTAGCGGCATGTCCGCAGCGGCGCTCGATATAGCCCGCGTAGTCGCCGTCCGCGATAAAGCAGATATCCTCGCTTTCGGCCTTCTTGGCGTTGATGAAGCCCTGTTCGTCGGCTATACGGCGTACGTCGCGCTCCTTGTCCAGGCCTGCCAGCGGAAAGATCGTGCGCGACAGCCGCTCCTGCGTAAGCGAATACAAAAAGTAACTCTGGTCTTTTTTGGGGTCCTCGCCGCGATGCAGCTGCCAGGTGCCGTCGGGCGCCTGGCTCGTTTTGGCATAGTGGCCCGTGGCGATGTAGTCGCAGCCCATATCCAGCGCCGCATTCAGCAACGCGCCAAACTTAATGTGGCGGTTGCAGATGATGCACGGGTTGGGCGTCAGCCCTTCCTGGTAGGCGGTCACAAAGCGCTCGATCACGTTGCGGTCGAAGGTTTGCTGCAGGTCGAGCACATGGTGGGGTATCCCCAGGCGCTCGGCGACGGCCTTTGCATCGGCGATATCGCGATCGACTTTGCTCATACCTGTTGCGGAATCGGGTGCGGGGCAGGTGAGGCGCATGGTGGCACCGACGCATTCGTAACCCTGACTTTTGAGCAGATACGCGGTCACGCTGGAATCGACGCCGCCGCTCATGGCGACGAGCACGCACTTGTTGTGCATGGGGAGGTTCTCCTTGGTGGCATGTGGCCAAAAAAGAAAAGCGGCGCGGGAGGCTGGTTCCGCGCCGCAGACATTGTAGCAAGTTCGGGCGTCCTGTGGGACACCCTGTTGGGATGAGCTTAGGCTGCCAGAAGAGAGGGGAGACCGGCGTGCCTTGGACTCGTTCTAAGAACGAGAGCTCTAGTCCTGGAAGAGCGCCGTGGACAGGTAGCGCTCACCGGTGTCGGCGAGCAGCGCCACGATGGTCTTGCCCTCGTTCTCGGGGCGCTTGGCCAGCTGAAGTGCGGCCCACACGGCGGCGCCGGACGAAATGCCCACGAGCACGCCCTCCTTGTGGCCCACGGCGCGGCCGGTGGCAAAGGCGTCGTCGTTCTCGACGGGGATGATCTCGTCATAGACCTGGGTATTAAGGACGTCGGGCACAAAGCCAGCGCCGATGCCCTGGATCTTGTGCGGGCCGGCCTGGCCCTTAGAGAGCACCGGGGAGGTGGCGGGCTCGACGGCGACAACCTGAATCTGGGGGTTCTGCTCCTTGAGGAACTCGCCCACGCCGGTCACGGTGCCGCCGGTGCCAACGCCGGCGACGAAGATGTCGACCTGGCCGTCGGTGTCATCCCAGATCTCGGGGCCGGTCGTGGCCTTGTGAATGGCCGGGTTGGCGGGGTTCACAAACTGGCCGGCGAGTATGCTGTTGGGGGTCTCCTTCTGCAGTTCCTCGGCCTTGGCGATAGCGCCCTTCATGCCTTTGGAACCGTCGGTGAGTACGAGCTGTGCGCCATATGCCTGCATAAGCTTGCGGCGCTCGACGGACATGGTCTCGGGCATGGTGATGATCACCTTGTAGCCGCGAGCCGCCGCCACCGAGGCGATGCCGACGCCGGTGTTGCCGCTCGTGGGCTCGATGATGGTGTAGTCGCCGCCGCGCACGAGCTTGCCGGCCTTCTCGGCCTCGTCAATCATGTTCTTGGCGACGCGGTCTTTAACTGATCCGGCGGGGTTGAAGTATTCGAGTTTGACGAGCACACGAGCCTTGAGGTCCTCGTCGGCCTCAAAGTGGGTGAGCTCCAGAAGCGGGGTGTGGCCGATAAGCTGATCGATGGATGTGTAAACCTTGCTCATGGTGAACCTCCAAAGTGTTCAAGTTGCTGGTTGCCGTGTGGTTTCACGGTGCGTGTAGCAGCTAAACCCATAAACCTTATAGGTTGATCGTTTAGCTGTTGGGAAGCATACTAGACACTAAAGCCTAGTAATGCAATAGGAAATAGAAGATTATTACGAGTCGATTAACCATCGTGACCGGAACGGGTATTTTCAAAACCAATTTTTCGGCTAGAATTTCTACGGACCAAATGACCGAAAGGCAGCACGATACATGTTGGTTTCTACTAAGGGCAGATATGCCCTGCGCGTTATGGTCGATCTGGCCGAGCACCAGGCGGCCGGCCGCATCCCGCTCAAAGAGATCGCGGCGCGACAGGGGATTTCCGAGAAATATCTCGAGAACATCTTGGCTACGCTCGTGCGCGCCAACATGCTTTCGGGCATGCGTGGCAAGGGCGGCGGCTACGTGCTCACGCGCCCGCCCGAGCAGTACACGGTGGGCGAGATCTTGCGCCTGACCGAGGGCAGTCTGGCACCGGTTGCATGCCTGGATGGCGACTGCAAGGGCTGTTCGCGTTCGGATGAGTGCCCCACGCTCGACGTGTGGAAGAACCTGGACAAGCTCATCAACGACTACCTCGACGGTGTGACGCTCGATCAACTTGTCGCTCCCAACCGTGGCTACGACTACGTCATCTAATCCCACCTGTCATGTGGGGACGGGGCAGAAATGGTAGATGCTCTCGTCCTTTGAGACCTAAAAATAAGAAGGCCGCCCATTTTTGCGATGGGCGGCCTTCGTTTTGGGCTGTTGAGACGGGCACGGCCGGAATGGCCGTTTTAGTCCTTGGCGATGCTGTCGAGAATGCTACGCATGATGGACACCAAGATACTACCCATAAAGGCCGAGCCAAAGCTTGCGATGGAGACGCCGACGCCCAGCAGGTTGACCGACAGGTAGCTCGCGAGCTCAAGCATAAAGCTGTTGACGACAAGCTGGAAAATGCCCAGCGTAATGATCGTGAGCGGCAGCGAGATGACCGTCAGGAACGGCTTGACGAACGAATCGACGATGTTCAGGAACAGTCCCACGAAGGCGAAACAGACCCAGGCCTCGGCAAAACCGAAGGGCTGGATGCCGGGAACGAGGAACGTGGCAATCGCGATGGCGATCGAGGTAAAGAGCCAGTTAAGCATAAAGCGCATGGTGTGAATCCTTTCTTGCGCAGGATGTATTGACATCGCGCGAAGCGGCTTGCTGCGGCAGCTTGGACGGCCGCGCGGGTGTGCCGCCTTGTTCGGCCGCCCATTGTCTCAGATATTCGTGGAGCTTACGTGCGCATTCGGTTTCAAAACGGCGTTCGTCCTAAAAAACGTGCCGCTGGCAGAGAGTCTTGTCGCTTTAGTTTGGTGGTGTGCTACACTGCTACGGGCAAATGGCCCATGCATAGTTTTATTGCATATTACGGGTGAACGATGCCTGATGTCAGTATCAACTTCGATGCCTTTTGGCGGGTTTGGCGGTGATCGATGAACATCGAGAACATGTTTGACAAACCTGATGTCAAGCAGCTGGTCCACGCATTTAGTCTTTTGGATGACGAGAAGGATATCCAGGCGTTTTTAACCGATATCTGCACGCCGCGCGAGATTTGCGATCTTTCTCAACGCTTGCAGGTCGCGCGTTATCTGGATGAGGGCGAGCCCTATGTTGAGGTTCAGGCCCGCACGGGCGCCTCGTCCACCACGGTGAGCCGTGTTTCCAAGGCGCTCAACGGCGAGTACGGTGGCTATCGCAAGATCCTCATCAAGCTGGAGGATGGCGAGTAGGTCAACGGCAACAAACGGATCAGCTGGAGCCGCCCCTTCGGGGGCGGTTTTTGTGTGTCGATAATTGATCTCTTGGGGACGGAGGAAAACGGATCATCGAGGGGATCTGGTGCATTGGGGCCAGGTTGTCCGTGCGGGCGGGTAGGATAGATGCGATGAATATTGCGAACAGTTTGAGCGGAGGACCATGCCTGTTCGAATCTATACCACCAATGCCGGTACGGACTTGAGCGATGCCGAGGCGGCGTTGCTCGCCGACCTGGTTGCCCGCCACGGGAGCGCCGTTTTGCTGGCGCCCTCGTTTGCCGAGCTCGACCTGTGCCGTCACGATGCTGCGGTTGCTGGCGTTTCGCTGGGCGTTGACTACAAAACCCCCGCGTCGTGGCTTCGTTCGCTGTGGGAGCTTATGGGCGATGGCCGCAGTTTTGTGGATAACCTTCAGCGCCAGATGCTGTTCTCGGACATGATCGACCGCCGCGACGACGCTGCTCTGCAGCCGCTCTCGCGCAGCCAAGGCACGGTACGCATGCTTGCGCGTATGGCCCGCGACGTGTTGCCGGGCGTGGCGGGGACGGGCGACGAACGCTGCCGCGATGCCGCCGCTCAACCCGAGCCCAAAAGCGACGCCGAGGCCCGTGTGTTCGAGCTGTTGAGTGCCTATGCGAGCGGTTTGGACCGTCGAGACATGGTCGAGCCCTGCGAAGCCGCCGATATGATGGCAGAAGCCCTAGCGAACAACCTGCCGGGGTGCGCCCGCGCCGTCTGCGTGCGTGGTGTCACGTCGTTTACGCATAGCCTGCTCGAGCTGTTGTCGGCCGTGGCGAACCGCGGGGGAGAGGTTGTCGTGCTGCTCGCTTGCGAGCAGGCGGCGATGCGCGAGGACCTGGCTGCCGCCTTTGATGCCCGCGGTGTGCTGTTTGAGGTCGCCCCGTTGGGAGAGGACGCCGGCGCGTCCGAGACCGCTTCTGCGCCTGCTGCCCAGCCTATTTTTATAGAGGTGGCCGGCCCCCATGCCCGCGCCCGTGCTTATGTGGATGCTCTCGAGAACCTGGTCGCGGCATGTGAGGAGTCTGTGTCGCGCGACGGCGCTGAGGCGAACGCCGATCCCGCGCGCGTGCTCGTAGTTTCCGCCCGGGCGCCCCAGCTGTTCGGCGAACTCGCTGCCCGTCTGGCGGCGCGTCACATTGCGGCCGAGACGACTGAATTCACGGCGTTTTCCCAGTCCATCGCGGGCAGGCAGTTTACGGCGCTCGCCAACCTGATCGAGCGTATGAAAGCCGCCGACGAGGGCACCGCTTCCAAGACCGAGTGGTGGCCCGCTCCAGAGCTTACCGACTGGATTTATAGCCCGCTTTCGGGTGCCGACGCCGCGAGCGCCCGCGGCTTCGACAAGAATATGCGCCTGTCGCGCAACAAGACCACCGCGGGCGTCAAGAGCCTGCTGCAGAGCGTGCAGGGCCAGGTGAGGGGCGCCCGCAAGGCCGCCAGCGAAGATAACTGGTTTAAGAACGTGCCATGCGTGGTCTCGGACGTGTTTCAGGCGCTGTGGCGCGACAAACCCGTGACGGCGCTCAAGGCCATGCTCGCCGTTGCCGAGGCGCTGCCCGATCGCGCTCTAGGCGGCCTTGACGGCCAGGCCCGTCGCCAGGCAGAGACGGCTTTGCTGCGCCATGCCATCGACATCCTTATGAACGATGCTCGCGCGCTCGACGTGTCGCAGGCCGCGACCGTGCCGGTTCTCGACGGCGTTCGAACCAAGGTGGACAAGCGCAGTACCGCTTACGATTACGAGACCTACGAGGTCGATCGCACACCACGGGCGCAAGTGCGCTTCGTGTCGCTTGCCGATGCGTCGGTTTTGCGTCCTGGCGGCTACGATGCCGTGCTGTTTGCCGATGTCGACCTGGGCAGCTACCCGCTTTCGCACGAAGAGGGCCCGCTTGCCACGTTGACGGCCGAGCTGCGCCGCGACGGTGTGTCTTTGGAGCCCGCCGCCCTGCTGCGCGTGCGCTTTGGCCGTGCAATGCAGGCGGCGAACGGTCCGGTCGCGCTTGCCCGCGTGACACACGATCGCCAGGCACGCGAGTGCTACCCGGCAGCCGTATGGACCGAGCTGCGGGCGCATGCCGAGGCCGCTGGCGCTGCCAAGCCCACGCGCGTGGGCGAGGGCGATATCATTGCCGACTTTGATCCCGCGGCAGGTGAAGGTCTTAGGCGCGAGCGCGTGACCTGCGAAGCTCCTCAGCATCTGAGCGATGAAGCCATTCCGTATCTGGTCCTGCGCCGTCGCGATGGCGAGGGCGAGGATGCGCCGCTCGTGCCGCGCCTGACGTCTGCCTCGCAGATCGAGGCCTATTCGACCTGTCCGCTATGCTGGTTTGTCTCGTACCGCGTGAAGCCCCAGTCCATCGACGCGGGCTTTGGCAATATGGAGAAGGGCAACTTTGTCCACGACGTGCTGGAGCATCTGCACGCCCGTCTGCCCCAGGAGGGCATGGAGCGTGTGGCGCCCGAGAACCTGCCACGTGCTCAGGAGCTGCTGCGCGAGGTCTTTGACGAGACCTTGGCCGAGCATGCTTCCAAGCGTGGCAACGAGGGCCCGCTCGTGCCGCTCTCTCCGGTAGAGGAGCGCCAGGTGGCCGAGATTCTGCCGCAGCTGGAAGGCGTGCTTGCCTATGAAGCCGAGGCGCTGACGCCTTTTGCTCCGCGCTACCTGGAGTTTGCCTTTAACGATCTTAACGTTGAGTATGCCGGCTGGCCGCTCGGCGGGCGCATCGACCGTGTGGACGTGGATGCCGAGAACCGCGCCGTGGTGATCGACTACAAGCATCGTTCGGGCGTTGAGGAGTTTAAACTCGCCGACCCCACGGTGCGCGACGAGGAATCGGGCGCGGCGCCCATCGACGACCCGCGGTGGCTGCCGCCCCATACCCAGACGCTTATCTATGCGCAGGCCATGCGCCGGGCGCTGGATCTGGATACCCGTGCGGCGCTCTATTTTTCGACCAAGGGCGGCAAACCGGCGCTGCGAGGCGCCGCGAGCGCCGAGCTGCTCGAGGAGGAGCGCGGCGACGGCCGCATCCCGGGTCTTAAGAAGGGCTTTCCCGGCGAGGGTGGCAGCATGGACTTCGACGCCCTGCTCGATCGCGTGGAGACCGGCATTGCCGAGCGTCTGCGGGAGCTTGAGGCAGGCAACGTTGCCGCCGTCGATCCGACGTCGGCTCAGGCCGCGCATGCGCGCTGCTCGTATAACCACGAAGGAACGTTTGTAAGGAGGGACGTGTAGACCATGGATCTTTCGACTTTGATGCCGCAACAGCTGCAGATCGTCAAAACGCTCGACCGTCCGCTGTTTGTCTCGGCGGGCGCCGGTTCGGGCAAGACCTTTACCCTCACGCGCCGCATCGTCTACGCGCTCTCGCCCGAATCCGGTCCGTTCGTCGAGCATCTGGACCAGGTGCTCGCCATCACCTTTACTAAGGATGCCGCGGCCGAGATTCGCGACCGCGTGCGCCGTGCGCTTATCGACGAGGGCATGGACGAGGAAGCGCTGACCGTCGACGACGCGTGGATCTCGACCATTCACGGCATGTGCTCGCGTATCCTGCGCACGCACGCGCTGGAGCTGGGCATCGACCCCGAGTTCACGGTGCTCACCGATACCGACGAGCTCATGGATCAGGCTGTTGAGCATGTGCTGGCCCGCGCGACGGCGTCCGATGCCGCCCCCGAGCTCGCGGCATCGCTCAAGGCCCTCTACGCCTGGTATCCCATGGCGGGCGAGGGCGGCCCCTTTGGCGCCGGCACGACCATCAAGGGCCTGGTGCGCGACCTGCTGGAGCTGTCGAGCCAGCTGCCGGGCGGTATGGACGACGTGCGCGTGGCGCGCGGCCAGGCCGATACCTCGGCCCTTGCCGATGCCTATCGTGCGGCTCTGGGCGCAAGCAAGGCCGCGACCGAGAAGGCGCAAATGGCGCTCGATGCCATCGACGCGTTCGAGGCGAGCGGCAAGACCATGGCCGATGCGGCGCGACTCATGATGTCGTGCGCCATGCCGCGCGCGAGCAAGGCATTCCCTAAGGAGCAGGTCGAGCTGCTCAAGGCCGAGGCCGCCGATGCGTTTATCAATATCGTGCTTGCCTGCGGTGGCCCGGCGCTCGATGCGCTGGTGGGCCTGGCCCGTTCCGTGGAGGCCGAGTATCGCGCACTGAAGGCTGCCCAGTCCGCCCTCGATAATAACGACCTGCTGCGTATGGCCTACGAGGCCCTGCGCGATTACCCCGCCATCCGTGCTGCGTACGAGGGCCGCTTTAAGATGGTCATGATCGACGAGTTCCAGGATACCGACCAGATGCAGGTCGATCTGATCCGTTACCTGACGGGGGCGGGGGAGCGCGCGCTGTGCACCGTGGGCGATGCGCAGCAGTCCATCTATCGCTTCCGTGGCGCCGAGGTCGAGGTGTTCCGTCGCCAGGAGCGCAAAGTGGGATCGACGGCGGCGTCCGAGGCGACTGCCGTAGCAGACGCCCCTGCTGGCGAGCTCGTCAAGCTCGTGCGCAATTTCCGCAGCCATGACGAGGTGCTGCGTTACGTGGCACGCGTCTTCGACGGCGATGACGGCGGCCTGATGCAGGGCTTTTTGGATCTTGAGGCGAGCGACGGCCGCAAGGACACGCTGGTGGCAGACGCCTCGCGTCGCCAGGCGCTCTTTGTTGCCGGCGGCAGTACGCAGGAGCGCACGCAGGCCAAGGCCCGTGCGATCGCCGAGCGATTCTGCGCGCTTGCCGATGCCGGCCAGCCCCAGGGCGGTATGGTGCTGCTGCTGGGCCGCATGACCAACGCAGACATCTACGCCCAGGCCTTCCGCGACCAGGGGCTCGACTGCGTCATCGCGGGCGGCTCGGTCTTTGCCCAGGCCGCCGAGGTGCAGACGGTGCGCGCCCTGGTTTGTGCGCTCGCCAATCCGGCCGATACGGCGCAGGGGCTTATGCCGCTGCTCGCCTCGCCGATGTTTGCGCTCGGCGCCCAGGAGTTCCTGGCGCTGGCGACCAAGCTCGATAGCGAGACGGGGGAGACCTCGCGTCGCAACATCGATGCGGGCATCATGAGCGATTCCGATGTGCCGGGCTTGCAGGGCTTGCCGCTCGTGACGCGCGCCCGCCAGGTGCTGCGGTATGCGCTTCGTCGCGTGGGCCGCGATTCGTTCGCCGCCATCGCGCGCGACGTGGTCAACGCCTCCGGCTGGTTCGTGCGTCTGGCACAGCGTGGTCCCGAGGGCAAGGCCATTGCCGCCAACGTGCTCAAGGCGCTCGACGCCGTGGCCGAGGCGGAGGCCGAGTTCGGCAATTCGCCGCGTTCCATCGCGCTGGCCTTCGACCGTTTCTTGGCGGGCAAGGAAGCTCCGGGTGCCCTCAACGAGGAGGGCGACGGGGCGGTGCGCATCATGACGGTCCATGCCTCCAAGGGTTTGGAATATCCGGTCGTGGCGGTCGCCGAGTGCTTTGGCGTGCGTAAGTCCTCGGGTGCGGCACAGATGGGTCGCGTCGAGGGCGGAGCGCAGGTCGTGGCATTGCCGGCACGCTTCGACGGCGTTAAGCTCGCCGATGGTACCTTTGTGAAGGGCGACGACGTCAAAAAGCAGTTTGAGCATGCGTTTAAGGGTAAGGGCGCATCGCTATGGTTGCCGCCGGAGCTCATGGAGGACGTCTGTGCGACGGGTTCTCCCGCCGAGGCATTTGCTCGCCTGCGCAACGATGACCTGCGGCTTTCGCTCGAGGAGCGGGCCCGCTTGCTCTATGTTGCCATGACGCGTGCGCGCGAGCTGGTGATCTTGGCGATGGATGCCGGCGTGAGCCGTAGCAAGGTGACGGCGCCGACCTTCGACGTCGAGACCGATCTGACCTACGACGTGCTGCGCCGTATTCTGCCGACCGACGCTCTGGACATGCCGCAGCTCGATGCCGACCGCCTGGTGTTCGACAACTCCCAGCCGGGCGACTACGAGCTCATTTCGCTTTCGGACTTTACCTTTGGCGAGCAGGCGTTTGAGGCTAACACTTCGCTGGATGCCGAGGGCAGGCTCGTTCGTGGCGATGCGGGGGCGGAGGGTGCCGGTGCAGATGCCCGCGCCGCCGTTCCCGGTCCTGCCGACTCCAAGCCCGATTCGTTTGAGCTTGTGTATCCCCAGGCGGCGGGCGTGCGCATGGGCATCTGTCCGTATCCGATGCGTGACTCGTATAGCTACTCGTCAATCGCCGCGGCACTCCATGCCGAGACGGAAGACCGCGCCGCCGAGACGCGCGTACCCATGGACGAGGCTGGCGATGATGCGGAGTCGGATGGCTCGGAGATGACGGATGCAGACGTGGCCGCTGTCGAGCCCGCCGGCAACCCCATGGCGCTGGGCTCGGCCTTCCACGCCGCCTGCCAGTGGCTCATCGAGATGGGTGCCGATGCGCTGCCCGCTGAGCGTGCTGATGCGCTGGCGCGTCTGTGGCGCCTGACGCCGGAGCAGCGCGAGCGCTTCGATGCCGCCCTGAATCGCTGGCTCAAGTCGGCGGTCCGTGCCGAGCTGCTTGCCTGGCCGTGCGTTCGTGCCGAGGTACCGTTCTTCTCGCTGGGCTGCGAGGACAAGGACATTGCCCGCTACGGTGCATATGCCGAGGGCGCCATCGATGCACTGGCCACCGACCCGGCCGATCCGTCGCGCGCACTGGTCATCGACTACAAGACGGGTGGCACGCCGGATGAGACGCCGGACCAGCTGCTCGAGAAGCACGCCCTGCAGGCGCGCGTCTACGCCGACGTGTTGCACAAAGCGGGCGTTGAGACGGTGACGGTCAAGTTCGTCCGCGTGGAGCAGGCGAATCCAACCATCTTCGTCGAACCCGCCGAACCTCAAGTAGTCACCTACAATCTCTAGCCCTCAGATAGCTTGCGGTGGAATAGTTCCTGTATTGCGGCCCAGGTGGCCCAAGCGGGAACTATTCCACCGCAACTGCAAGAGGAGCCGTGTTGGTTTGGCTAGGTTCGGGTGCCGTCCGCACCGTGCGGTAAAATCGTTCAGTCAGAACACGAACCCGCATCGGAGCTCATCACATGGCATTCGTCCATCTGCACAATCACACTGTTTTCTCCATGCTCGACGGCGCAACCCGTATCCAGGATATGGTCAACCGTGCCGTTGAGCTGGGCATGCCCGCCGTGGCCATTACCGACCACGGCTACATGTATGGCGTGCCCGACCTGGCGCTGGCCTGCGACGCCGTCAACCACAACACGCCCGAGTACAAAACCTGGAGCCACGACAAGGCCTTCTTGGAAAAGGACCGCCGCGACGAGCTGGTGGAGCCCGATCCCGAGGAAAACCCGCGCGAGCATGCCCAGTATGTGAAGGACATGGCCATGTGGGACGAGAAAGGCAACGTCGACGAGCTCAAGCCGCCCCTGGTCATCAAACCCATCTTTGGCTGCGAGGTCTACTTTACGCCGGACGAGACCCTTGCCCGCGACCACAAGCCCGAGCTCTACCACATGATCCTCCTGGCCAAGGACCAGGAGGGCTACGTTAACCTGATGCAGACGGTCTCTGAGGCCGCCGTACAGGGTTTTTACTACAAGCCCCGCGTGACGCTCGACAACCTGCGCCGCCACGCCAAGGGCATGATCTGCACGAGTGCCTGTATCGCGGGCATCATCCCCAAGTACATCGACCGCGGTGACATGGAGGGCGCCATCAAGTGGGCCGAGACCTTCCGCGACACCTTCGACCCCGGCGACTTCTACATCGAGATTCAGGAACACGGCATTACCACCGATAATGGCCTGACCGACGAGCAGATGGACCGCACGCTCATCGACATCGCCAAACAGGTGGGCGTTAAGGTCATCGCTACCAACGACTTCCACTACCTGCGCCGCGAGGACGCGCCCGTGCAGGACGTCATCATGTGTATCGGCATGAACGCCAAGGTCGATGACCCCAACCGCATGCGCATGACCGGCTCGGAGTTTTACATGAAGACCGAGGAGGAGATGCGGGCGATGTTCCCGTATTGCCCCGAGGCCTGCGACAACACGCTCGAGATCGCCGACAAGTGCTACGTGGAACTGGACTGGGACTCCATCATCCTGCCGCGCTTCCCGCTGCTCGATCCCGGCGAGACACACGAGAGCCAGTTCCGCCGCGAGTGCGAGAAGGGCCTGCGCCAGCACTACGGCGACGACTGGGCCACGCGCGAGATCGGCGGCGTCAACATCAAAGAGCGCTTTGAGTACGAATACAAGGTCATTTGCGACAAGGGCTTTGCCGCCTACTTCTTGATCGTCGCCGAGTACGTGCAATGGGCCAAGGACAACGGCATCGGCGTCGGCCCCGGCCGTGGTTCGGCCGCCGGCGCTATCGTCGCCTACGCCATGAACATTACCGCGTTCGACCCGCTCGAGAACGGCCTGATGTTCGAGAGGTTCCTGTCTCCGCAGCGTACCGAGATGCCCGATATCGATATGGACTTCGACGATGAGCGGCGCCTCGAGGTCGTGGAGCACGTTCGCCAGCTCTACGGTCCCGAGAAGGTCACCCACGTCATTACCTACTCGACCATCAAGGCCAAGCAGGCCATTAACGACGCCGCGCGCGTGCTGGACTACCCGGTCTACATGGGCCAGCGCCTGTCCAAGATGGTCTCGAGCGACCCCAAGGTCAAGCTCAAGCAGGTGCTCGACAAACAACCCGGCAAAGAGGATCTGTTTAACCCCGATTTTGCCGAGGCCTATAAAAAGGACGACGACGCCCGCCGCATCATCGACACGGCGCTCTCGATTGAGGGCCTCACTCGTGGCGAGGGCGTGCACGCGTGCGCCGTTCTGATCTGCCGCGACCCCGTCAACGAGCACGTGCCCACCAAGCTCGACACCAAGGGCGGCGTCGAGATTACCCAGTACGAGGGTCATACCGTTGCCGACATGGGCCTGCTCAAGATGGACTTCTTGGGCCTGCGCACGCTGACGGTTATCTCCAAGGCCAAGGCAAACATCAAAAAGAACTTCGGCATCGACATCAAAGAGGAAGAGATTCCCTTTGACGATCCCGAGATCTTTAAGCTCATGGGCTCCGGTCATACCGCCGGCGTCTTCCAGGTCGAGTCCGCCGGCATGACGGCCACGATCAAGAACATGAAGCCCACCGAGTACAAGCACGTCGTGGCATTGATCGCTCTGTATCGCCCGGGCCCGCTGGGCGCCGGCATGGTTTCGTCCTACATCAACCGCATGAACGGCAAGGAGCCGGCCGTCTCCTACGACGACCGTCTGGACGACATCCTGGGCGAAACCTACGGCACCATGGTCTACCAGGAGCAGGTTATGCTCATCTCCGTCGAGATGTGCGGCTTCTCCAAGGGCGAATCGGACTCGCGTATCCGTAAGCCCGTGGCTAAGAAAAAGATTAAGCTGCTCACGTCGACGGTGCTCCACTGGGAGGATGGCTCGGACGAGACCACCTACGACCACTGGATGAACGGCGCCATCAAGAACAACTACACGCGCGAGGTCGCCCAGAAGATTTGGGACGATGTTCTCGAGTTCGCATCTTACGCCTTTAACAAGTCGCACTCCGCCGGCTATGCCATTCTGGTTATGCAGACGGCCTGGCTCAAGGCGCACTATCCGCATGAGTACATGGCGGCCGTTCTGACGTCCTATACGGGCAAGACCGACAAGATCGTGCACTACGTCTCGGCATGCCGTCACGACGGCATCCCCGTGCTTTCGCCAGATGTCAACGAGTCCGGTACCGAGTTCACGGCTACCAGGGAGGGCGTGCGCTTTGGTCTGGCCGGCATCCGCGGCGTGGGCACCGGCGTGGCGCAGGCGATTATCGCCGAGCGCGAGGCGGGCGGCCCGTTTAAGACGCTGCACGACTTTGTCGAGCGCGTGGACTCGAGCCAGGCCAACCGTCGCGTGATCGAATCGCTGATCAAGGCAGGTGCCTTCGACTCCACGGGCTATCCGCGCCGCCAGATGATGCACTTTGTGGACAAGAACAACCCCGAGAACATCATCGACGCCGCGGTAAAGCGCCAGAAGGACCGCGCGAGCGGCCAGACGTCGTTCTTCGATATGTTTGGCGACGTTGAGGGTTCGGGCTTTGAGGTGAGCGTGCCCGATCCGGATGGCCAGGAGTGGGACCGCCACCTTAAGCTGAGCCAGGAGAAAGAGGTTCTGGGCATCTATGTCTCGGACCACCCGCTGCGCCCGTTTGAGTATGCGCTCAGTAAGGCGCGCGACTTCTCGTTCTCGCAGATCGACACCGGCTACGAAGTGCAGAACCCCACGGGCGGCACCATCAACCAGGAGATTCCCGAGGGCAAAGCGCTGTGGTGGGCCGGCATGGTCTCGAGCGTGTCCAAGCGCGTGACCAAAAACGGCGACCCCATGGGCATCGTGCAGCTTGAGGACATGGAAGGCGAGGCCACCGTCGTGGTGTTCCCCAAGACCTACAAGGAGGCCGAGGGGTATCTGTACGGCGAAGTCGATCCCGAGACCGGCGTGCAGCTGTCCGACGCGTTTGTGCGCATTAAGGGCAAACTCGAGCGCTCGGACCGCGGCGACCAGATCATCGCGCAGGAGATCGTGCCGCTCGAGCTCAACGAGGAGAACAACAAGCCCAAGGTGTTTGAGGTCATGGTGCCCAACAGCCGCTTTAGCCAGGGCAACATGGCGCGCCTTGCCACGGTGCTCACCACCAACCCGGGCGGCGACCGTGTGGAGATCTTTATCGAGCAGGTGGACGGGCGCGTGCTGCGTGCCGAGGTACCTGCTAAGGTTAACGCGCGCTCGATTCCGCTGCTGGCCGAGGCCAAGGCCATCGTGGGTAACCAGGGCCGCGTGACGGTGATCTAAGGGCGACCTTGCTGGTCCGCGTGAGATTGGAGGACGTGATGGCACAGGGGACGTTTGTGCAGGCGCTCCGGAAAGAGGCGGCGCTGAGCGGCACCTTTATGAAGGGCCGCTCGCTCATGCTCAACGGCGCCGTGCTGTCGATTGAGGACAGCGGCTCGCGCTTCTCCAAAAACGTGACGGTTGAGGGCTCGGTGCGCGGCTCGCACGGCGACCTGTACAAGACGCACGTGGCGCTCGACATGGACGAGCACGAGGTAATCGACTACGACTGCGATTGCCCCGCTGCCTATCGTTACCCCGGTATGTGCAAGCACGCTATCGCTACAGCGCTGGCGTATCTGGACGCCAGCGGCATTGAGCCTGTTGAGGGGCTGCGCACGCCGGTTCGCACGTTTAAGGCGCAGCCGAAACAGCCCGCGCGCACCGCGCCCAAAGCGCCGGCCGTCAACCCCAACTTTCCCTTTCCGGCGCCCGTCCCCACGAGCCCCAGCCTCATGGCGGCGCTCTCCGATCTTTCGGACGCGCGCATGGATGAGCTGGCGAGCATGCGCCGCAAGCTTGCCGGTGCCGTTGATCCCGACGCCCCCAAAGCGGCGTTGGAACCCTCGTTGGTGCCGTACTACAATCCGCTGTTCGCCGACCGCTTTAGCTGGGCGCTCGAGTTCCGCATTCGCTGCGGTTCGGTGTCCTACGTGGTCAAGGATATCGACGGCATGGCCGACGCCTATGTGCGGGGCGGCACCTTCTCGTACGGCAAGAAGCTCACGTTTGTCCATACGCCCGAAGCCTTCGAAGACGTGTCGGCAAAGCTGCTCAACCTTGTTGTGACGACAGTTGCCTATCTCGATGACATCACAAGCTCGCGTTCGGCGTCGTACGACTTTGCCCGCAGCGGTTTTGTCGCCGAGCGCCAGTTGCCGCTGTCCGTGCATAGCATCGTATATGTGCTGGACCTGCTGCGCGGCCAGACCATCTCCTTTGAGCCCGCCTGGTCGCGGGGGACGACGACGCATCGCACCTATGACGTGGCGGTTGAAATGCCTCCGGAAGGGGAGGACGAGGCGCTGGCTAAGCGCCCGCCGCTCCTTGCCGCCAAAATCGCGCCGGCGGCTGGTGGCAGCTACGATCTGCGCCTGCCGGCCGATGCATACTGCTTTGCTTCGGGCGACGTTGCCTATCTGGTCGACACCCGCCGTGCGCGCCGCACCGATGTGGCGTTTGCCCAGCATGCGGCGCCGTTCCTATCGCGCTTGCTGCCCTGCCGCACGCCGGTCCATATCGCTGCCGACCAGGTGGGGGAGTTCTGTCGTATGGCGCTGCCCATTTTGCGCGACTACACCGACCTTACCGCGCCCGCTGCGCTCGATACCGTGGCGCCCGAGCCGAGCTTTGCCATGGCGATCGGCGTCGACGATGGGCTCGTGACCTGCAAAATTACGGTTACCTACGGCGACTGGTCGGCAGATCTCTTTAGCCTGGGCGCTCCGGGCAGCCTCTTCGAAGAGCAGCGCCCGGGCGTGCCGCCGCGCGACGAGGTGGCAGAGTTTCGCGTTATGGATACGGCGGCCCTGTATTTCGACTTTTACGAGGGCGGCCTGGCGTTTGAGGAACGTGATGACGAGAGCCTGTTCCGTTTGCTGACCGAGGGCCTGTCTGCCCTGTCCGAGCTGGGCGAGGTCATGCTCAGCGACCGCCTGCGCCAGATTTCGGTCCGCCCTGCGCCCAAGCTTTCGGTGCGTGCGACCGTCAAGAGTAACCTGCTCGACGTCGAACTGGGCGCGAGCGGACTTTCGGCGGCAGACCTTGCCATCTATCTGGACTCCTACAAGCGTCACCAGACGTTTACGCGTCTCACGTCGGGCGACATCGTACGCCTGGACGAGGGGGCGCGCGCTGCGTTTGGTCTTGCCGAGGATCTGGGGGTCGATGCTGTCGACTTGCTCGACGGCGTGTCGCTCCCCGCGTCGAGTACCCTGTTTGTCGACAACATGCTCGCGCGCACGCCGGCGCTTGAGGCCGATCGCGACGCTGCATTCCGTCGTACCGTCGAGCGCTTGGATACGCTCGGCAAGATGGACTTTACGGTGCCGGTCTCGCTCAAGGCCACACTGCGCGGCTATCAGGTCGACGGCTACCAGTGGCTCGGCTCGCTCGAGCACCTGGGCCTCGGCGGCATCTTGGCCGACGATATGGGCTTGGGCAAAACGCTGCAGATGATCGCACATATCCTGGCGCGCGTGGAAGCGGGGGACACTAAGCCCACGCTTGTGGTGTGCCCTGCGTCGCTTGTGTACAACTGGACCGCCGAGCTGGAGCGCTTTGCCCCGTCGCTCGATGTGTGCGCCATTGTGGGCGCCAAGGCTCAACGCCGCGTGCAGATCGCCGGCGTGGCCGAGCATAACGTGGTTGTAACGTCGTATGACCTCATGCGGCGCGATGTCGACGAGTACGTCGAGCAGGGCTTTGCCCGTGTGGTGCTCGATGAGGCCCAGTACATTAAAAACCCGCTCACGCAGGTGGCGCACGCCGCCAAGCGCCTGCCTGCCGGCGTGCGCTTTGCCCTGACGGGCACGCCCATCGAAAACCGCTTGTCCGAGCTCTGGAGCATTTTCGACTTTTTGATGCCGGGCCTGCTTGGCACGCGCGAGTCGTTTGCCAAGCGCTTCGAAAGCCCGGTCGAGCACGCCGAGGGCGACAGCGCCGCTCGTCTGCAGGCGCTCGTGTCGCCGTTTGTGCTGCGTCGTGTCAAGGAGGACGTGGTGGCCGATCTGCCCGAAAAGATCGAGGACACCGTCGTGGCTCAGCTCACCGGCGAGCAGCGCAAGCTGTACCTGGCAAACCAGGACCGCATCGCCCAGCAGGTGCAGCACCGCGAGGCATCCGAGTTTAAGAAAGACAAGCTCAAGGTGCTCGCCGAGCTCACCAAGCTGCGCCAGATCTGCTGCGACCCACGTCTACACTACGAGGATTACAAGGCGGGGAGCGCCAAGCTCGATACGTGCATGGAACTCGTGCACGGCGCACTCGACGGCGGGCATCGCATCCTGTTGTTCAGCCAGTTTACGGGCATGCTCGATATCATCGGCAAGCGCCTGTCCAAGGAGGGCATCGCCTTCCTTAAGCTCACGGGCGCTTCGTCCAAGGAGAGCCGCGCCAAGATGGTCGCGCAGTTCCAAGCGGGCGAGGTGCCGGTCTTTTTGATTTCGCTCAAGGCGGGCGGCGTGGGCCTTAACCTGACGGCGGCCGACGTGGTCATTCACTACGACCCGTGGTGGAACGTGGCCGCGCAGGACCAGGCGACTGACCGCGCGCATCGTATTGGCCAGCAACATACCGTGACTGTGTACAAGCTCATCGCCAAGGACACGATCGAGGAACGCATTATGCAGATGCAGGAGTCCAAGCGCGACCTGGTCAACAGCGTGCTCGGCGGCGACGGCATCTCGTCGGCGCTGTTTACCCGCGAGGATGTTCTGGCGCTGCTGGGCGGCGACGGGCGCTAACCCGCTCGGGTGGGGCCGCCAGGGCGGATGCACACGCTGCCCCATCGTCCCTGCCCGTTATGTGTTCATTTGCCATGCCGTGGATGGTTCGCCTGCCTTTGGGCATAAGAACCATCGAGAACATTGGCACATCAGCAAAGGAGAACATCATGGCGAAATTCTTTAAGGACCCCAATGGCAAGCTTATCGCCGCCCTTGGCGACGACGTTGCGACCCCTGCCGGCTGCACGGAGCTGACCGCGAACACCGAGGACGCGGCGCACGAAAAGCACGTGCCGGTCGTTGAGAGCGAGCGCGACGGTCACGTGATCCGCGCACGCGTGGGCTCGGTTGAGCATCCCAGCCTGCCCGAGCACTATATTGAGTGGATTGCCCTTGAGGCCGAGGGCCGTCTGGAGGTCCATTACCTTGAGCCCGGCATGAAGCCCGCGACGTTTTTTGCCGGCGGCTCCAAGACCGGTACCGTCTATGCCTATTGCAACCTGCACGGGCTGTGGTCCGCAACGTTCTAGGAGCGCGCCCCCGCTCGGGGTATCATAGCTAGCATATGCACTTGCGAGCGCCGACTGCATCATGCGGCCGGCGCTTTTACTACGACAACGATGGTTTACGACGGAAAGGGCTGAGCCATGAAGCTCGCACTTGCACAGATCGATATGCGCCTGGGTGATATTGAGGGCATTTGCGGTCGCATCGAGGACCAGGCGCGCCTGGCCCATGAGCGCGGTGCGCGCGTGTTGTGCGTGCCGGCTCCGCTCTTTATGGGAGCCCTGCCCGGCGGCCTGGTGGGCGCTGCCGACTTTGAGCACGACATACTTGCCGGCTTGACCGGCGTCGCCGAGCGTATCCAAGAGCTCGATATGATCTGCATCGTGCCCGCGGCAGTTTCGTTTGAGGGCCAGCCCCTGCTTGACTACATGATGCTCAAGGACGGCCATGTGGTGCCGGCCCGTTCGAGCATTGCCCTGCAGCGCGGTGGGACCGGCGATGCCCGTTGGGCGCCGCCAGTCTTCGATGTGGACGGCGTGCGTATCGCCGTGATCTTCGACTTGGACCGCGAGCTCGAGATGCTGCCGACCGGCGTCGACCTCATCGCCTATTTCCAGTTCAACGCGTTTGATATGACCGACCGCGAGAGCGCTGCGATCGCCGCCGTGCGCAGCGGAGCCTACCGCAAGATCGCATCTAAGCGCAGCGTGTGGTTTGCCTGCATGGCGCCGGTCGGTGCGTACGATGAGTCGGTGTATACCGGCGGGTCGTTTGTGCTCGACGACTGCGGCCGCGTGGTGGCCCAAGCGCCGTGTTTTGAGGAGAGCCTGCTGGTTCAGGAGATCCAGCGCGGTGTGATGCTCGATGCCTTGGAGGACCACGAGCTGCCCGAGTTTCGCTCCGAGGAATGGCTGTGGCGGGCACTGGTGCTCGCCGTTCGCGATAACGCCCGCGCCCGCGGTACGTCGCGCGCTGTGGTGGCGCTCGAGGGCGACTTGCCGTCATCCCTGCTGGCGGCGCTTGCCGTCGACGCCCTGGGTCCGCGCAATGTGGTCGGCCTGGTGCTGGGACGCAACCGCATCTTTACGCCGGCGCAGGAGGAGGCCGAGGCTGCTCGCTGTGCCGCCGTTCGCGCCATTGCCGAGCGCCTGCATATTCGTACGGTTGAGCGCGATGCGCCGGATGCCGCGCGCGTGCTCGACCGCGATGTGTCGGCGGGCGACGCCGAGCGCCTGCGCTCTCGCACGCTGGGCCTCATGTTGGAGGACACGGCGCTCGAGCTGGGTGCGATGGCGTTGAGTCCGCTGTCCAAAACTGAGTACGCGCTGGCGGCGCCCGCGCTTTGCGGTGGCTACCAGGGCGATTATGCGCCCTTTGGCGACGTATACCTGTCGACGCTCGAGTTTGTGGCGCGCGTACGCAACCGTACGTCTGCCGTGGTGCCGCAGGAGCTCGTGACGCTCAACGCGGTGGAGGATTGCATGGAGCGCGTGCTGGCGCAAGCGCTCTCGACGCTTGACGGTCCTGTCGATATGCTCGACCGCGCGGCGCAGCTGCTCGGTGGGCTTGAGCCGGGCGAGGTCGATGGCACGCTCGAGGCGCACGTCGACCGCAACCGTCCCTTCGACGACATTCCGATGGCCGCCGGCAAGCCCGAGGCTTGCTCGCTGCTGCTGATGCTCGTGCGTCAGGGCGAGACCGCCCGCCGCCAGCTGCCGACGGTGCCGATCGTCTCGGCCCGTTCGTTTGCCGAGCGTGCCTGGCCGTATATGCTCGCGTGGTCCGACCTGGGGCTGAACGGCAAGGAACGCATGACGGTCGATGCGCTGGCGCGCGCCGAGGTGAACCGCTTTGCTGACGAGGATGCAAGCGAGCGCATGCGTGGCGAGATGATGGGCATATTGGGTGACCTGTTGGGTATTTCGCCCGAGCAGATGGAGGAGCTGCGCTCCGAGGATGGTCAGCGTCGCCTGCATGAGGGCATGAAAAAGTTTGAAGGCGAGGTCCAGGACGCCATCGATAAGATGATGGGCGGCCAGGGCGGCCCGCAGGGTGGGCCCCAGGGCACGCCGATGCCGCAACCGCCGGTGGATCCGAGACAGTTCCCGTTCTTTAGCCAAAACTAACTATGGGATGGGATTCGCTCCCAACCCCGATACTTCAACTAAGCACCTCGGCCCTGTTGTGTTATTCTAGAACAGACGTTCGTGAATGATGCGCGGGGCCTTGCCTTGCGCCGTGCTTGTGGCGAGGGGAGGTTGGCTTGGTCATTTTGGGCATCGACCCCGGTTTGGCCCATACGGGTTGGGGGATTATCGAGGAGCGGCGCGGCGAGGTTCGCTGCCGTGCCTACGGTTGTATCGAGACCAGCGCGGGCAGTCCGCTCGCGGTGCGCCTGTCGCATATCGCCCGCGACCTCAAGGGTGTCGTGGAGCGTTATCGACCCGATACCGCTGCTATCGAGAGCATTTACTTTGGCGCCAACGTTCGCTCGGCCATCCCTACGGCGCATGCCCGCGGTGCCGCACTCGTGGCGCTTTCGGAATGCGCGCTCGAGATTGGCGAGTACACGCCCATGCAGATTAAGCAGGCTGTGGTGGGTACCGGTGCCGCAGATAAGCGGCAGGTCGCCTACATGGTGCGCACGCTCACGCAACTCGATCACGACCCGCATCCCGACCATGCCGCCGATGCCCTGGCCTGCGCCATCTGCCACGTTAACCTTAGCCGCACCCGGGCGCTTACCGGCGGCGAGTTCTATCAACAGAGAGGAACCGGATACTGATGATCTCCCAGCTCCATGGAACGCTTGTCGAGGCCACGATGAGCTCGGCCGTCGTCGATGTGTCGGGCGTGGGCTTTGAGCTCGGCATCTCGGGCAGCACCGCGGCCACGTTGCCGACGCCCGGCGGCGAGGTGCGCCTTTATACCCGTATGCAGGTGCGCGAGGACGCCATGACGCTCTTTGGCTTTGCCTCCAAGGACGAGCGCACGATGTTTGACCGGCTCGTGTCCGTGTCGGGTGTCGGCCCGCGCCTGGCGCTTGCCGTGCTCTCCACCTATACCGTGGGACAGCTGTATTCCCTGGTGATGGCCGAGGACGACAAAGGCATGGCCAAGGTTCCCGGTGTGGGCAAAAAGACCGCGCAGCGTCTGATCCTGGAGCTCAAGAGCACCTTTGCCAAGGACAAGGGCTTTGTGCCGGTCGACGTGATTCCCGGCCAGGTTGCGATGCCGGTTCCCGCCGCCGCTCCTTCGGCGATTGATGACGCTCGTGCGGCGCTCCTTTCCATGGGCTTTAGCCCGCAGGAGACCGATGTTGCCCTGAGCGGGTATGATGGGCAGAATATGCGTGTCGAGGATCTGCTCGGCGCGGCGCTTAAGCGACTTGGAATGGATGCGTGATGTGGGAAGCCGATGACTCTCAGGACCTGTGGGCGACGCCCGGCAACTCGCCGGCGGCATCCATGGCGCATGGCGAGCGTATGGTGGGTTCGGAGCTGACGCCCGAGGACCTCGATGTCGACCGTACCCTGCGCCCCCAGCGCCTGGATGACTACTGCGGCCAGGAACACATCAAACAGAGTCTGCGCGTGCTCATCGAGGCGGCGCAGAGCCGTGGCGAGACGCTCGATCACGTGATTTTCTCGGGCCCTCCGGGATTGGGCAAGACCACGCTGGCTACGGTTATCGCCAACGAGCTGGGCGCTCAGATCAAGACGACGAGCGGTCCGGCCATCGCGCGCACCGGTGACCTGGCGGCCATCCTGACTAACCTGCAGCCGGGCGACGTGCTGTTTATCGACGAGATCCACCGCCTCAACCGCTCGGTCGAGGAGGTCTTGTACCCTGCGATGGAGGACTTTGCCCTCGATATCGTGATCGGCAAGGGCCCGGCGGCACGTTCGATTCGCCTGGATATCCCCAAGTTCACGCTGGTGGCGGCCACGACCCGTTCGGGCATGCTCACGGGCCCGCTGCGCGATCGCTTTGGCATCTCGTATCGCTTGGATTACTACACCGTCGAGGAACTTGCTCAGATCGTGACGCGCTCGGCGACCATCCTGGGCGTGACGATCGATCATCCCAGCGCGCTCGAGATCGGCTCGCGCTCGCGCGGTACGCCGCGTCTTGCCAACCGTCTGCTCAAGCGCGTGCGCGATTACGCACAGGTGCGCGGCAACGGCCCCATCGAGCTCGATATCTGCCGCCAGGCGCTCGAGTTCTTCGAGATCGACGAGCTTGGCTTGGACTGGATGGATATTCGCATCTTGGAGACACTTGCCAAGACGTTCTCCGGCCGTGCCGTTGGCTTGACCACGCTTGCCAGTGCGGTGGGCGAGGACCCGGGTACGCTCGAGGATGTCTACGAGCCCTATCTGCTGCAGTGCGGCTTGATGATTCGCACACCGCAGGGTCGCCAGGCAACGCTTCGCACATTCGAGCATTTGGGTATTGAATCGACCCTGTAGAAATGGGCTTGTTTTAGCGCATCTGTAGGCTATTGCTAGGCATCGGGTAAACATATCGCCGTTCGTCGGTTACGGGCGTTTTACCATTGCGCGCGCGTGCTATGCTGGATTGGTCTTTTTCTCATCCGGTAACGAAAGGACCGCCCATGCCTACTGACATCGAAATCGCACGTTCTGTTACGCCGCTGCCTATTACCGAGGTGGCCAAGAACGCCGGCGTCGACGTTAAGCATCTGATTCCGTACGGCTTCGACAAGGCTAAGGTCGACTATTCCCTGCTCAACGAGCCGACCGACCACCAGGCCAAGCTTGTCCTCGTGACCGCTATCAATCCCACGCCCGCAGGCGAGGGCAAGACCACCACGACCATCGGCCTGGCCGACGGTCTGCGTCGTCGCGGCGTCAAGAGCGCCGTGGCCCTGCGCGAGCCTTCGCTCGGTCCCGTGTTTGGCGTGAAGGGCGGTGCCGCCGGTGGCGGTTGGGCTCAGGTCATCCCCATGGAGGACATCAACCTGCACTTTACCGGCGACTTCCATGCCATCGGTGCCGCCAACAACCTGCTGGCTGCCATGCTCGACAACCATATTCAGCAGGGCAACCAGCTCGGTATCGACGTTAAGCGCATCACCTGGAAGCGCGTTGTCGACATGAACGACCGTCAGCTGCGCCATGTTATCGACGGCATTGGCGGCAAGGCCCAGGGCGTGCCGCGCGAGGATGGCTTCGACATCACTGTTGCCTCCGAGGTCATGGCAATCTTGTGCCTGTCCACGAGCATCAACGATCTTAAGGAGCGCCTGGGCGAGATTGTTGTCGGCTACAGCTTTGCCGGCGAGCCCGTCCGCGCTCGCGACCTTAAGGCTCAGGGTGCCATGGCGGCCCTGCTCAAGGATGCGCTCAAGCCCAATCTGGTGCAGACGCTCGAGGGTACGCCCGCGTTTGTCCACGGCGGCCCCTTCGCCAATATTGCCCACGGCTGCAACTCCATCATGGCCACCCGCATGGCCATGCGCTTTGGCGACGTCGCGATTACCGAGGCCGGTTTCGGCGCCGATCTGGGTGCCGAGAAATTTCTGGACATCAAGTGCCGCATGACGGGCGTTCGCCCCAGCGCTGTCGTGGTCGTCGCCACTGCCCGTGCGCTTAAGTACAACGGCGGTGTTGCCAAGGCCGACCTCAACGAGGAGAACCTCGAGGCCCTCAAGGCCGGTATGCCCAACCTGCTGCGTCACGTCGACAACATTCAGAATGTCTACGGTCTGCCCTGCGTAGTTGCCATCAACCGCTTCCCGACGGACACTGAGGCCGAACTCGAGCTCATCGAGTCCGAGTGCCAGAAGCTCGGTGTCAACGTTAAGCTGTCCGAGGTTTGGGCCAAGGGCGGCGAGGGCGCGCTCGACCTGGCCGATGAGGTCATGCGCCTGATCGAGCAGCCGAGCGAGCTCAAGTTTGCCTACGAGGACGGTGCCGATGTGGCCGACGCCCTCGAGGCCGTTGCCACCAAGGTCTACCGCGCCGACGGCGTCGACTTTACGCCGGCTGCCAAGCGCCAGCTCGCCGAGCTGCGCGAGAACGGCTTTGGCAACCTGCCGGTGTGCGTGGCCAAGACGCAGTACAGCTTTAGCGACAACGCCAAGGCGCTGGGCGCTCCCGAGGGCTTCCGCATCACCGTGCGCGAGCTCAAGGTTTCCGCCGGTGCCCACTTTGTGGTCGCGCTGACCGGTAGCGTTCTGACCATGCCTGGCCTGCCCAAGGTTCCCGCGGCCGAGAACATCGACGTCGACAACGACGGCAACATCACCGGTCTGTTCTAGGCCTGCTGCTCATAGCCGCTTGCCCGCCCCGCCGCGCCTACCAAGGCCCGGCGGGGCTTTTTCCTCCGTCCCCAAGGGATCATTTTTTTGCGGCGGCAATGTTGCGCAACAAGAATGGGGATTTCTCCCGTACGGTGTAGTTGGAAGAACTGCGCGGGCGCATTGCGGCTGCGGCGAGAGACGGGAGATGCGATGTATTGCACCAAGTGTGGAGCTCAAATACCCGACGGCTCCACGTTTTGCACGAGCTGCGGGGCTCGCGTGGGCGGAGCTGAGGGCCAGGCGGAGCCTGTGGCGTTTCCGGTGGAGGACGCGACGGCGGCCGCTCCTGCGGGACAGCACGTTCCTCAGGGTGCCTCGGCTCATATGGCGGCGCAGTCTCGTTATGAGGAGCCTATGACCGAGCCTGCTGAGGCCGCTCAACCGTTTGTTCCGACGCCGCAGCCCAAGAAGCCCAAGCACAAGGGCCGTATCGTCGCTGCCGTTCTCGGCGGTGTTGCCGTTGTCGCCATTGTCGCCGCTATCGTGATTGTGCCGCGTATTGGCGCGTCGTCCGAGGTAACTTCGGGTGGCAAGGGCTATGTTGTCTGTGCATGCGAGACCAAGATTCTGCCCAAGAACAGCAAGGGCAAAAAGCTTAAGAGCTATACCGTCGAGCTGGCGCCTGCGAATGGCAAGGGCAAGAGCCACACCATCAAGGTCGATGGCGAGGACGGCTTTGCCATGGAGGACTTTGGCGAGCTGCCCGATCAGAAGTACCAGATGACCATCACCTCGGGCAAGGGCAAAAAGAAGAGCACGACCACCATGAAGGTCGACTATACCAAGGAAGGCTCGGACGCCCCTAAGAACGTTGAGCTCACACAGTCCAAGAAGGAGGCCAAGGCTTCTGCCAAGGCGGCGGTCAAGACGGCAAACGAGCTGTTCACCGACAAGATCCTCGAGTACCAGAAAAAGTACGGCGAGGGCGAGGCTGTCGAGATTGATGATTCTTCGATGTTTGGAACACAGGGTGTTGCCTACGCTAAACTCATCGATTTTGACGGCGATGGCCAGGACGAACTGCTGATTGAGTACTCTGACGAGCCGATTGAAAACGACAATGGCGCCACTGCTGCCAAGGTAGAGGTCTGGGCTTATCGCGATGGTGGGATTGAGGAGGTATACGAGCCCGATACTCTGGTCTACACCATGTGTGCCGGCGTCTCGCTTCGCGTGTGCGAATACGATGGCACCTATGGATTCAAACGGTATCTGCATGATGGGGAGACAATTAATTTCAAAGAAGTCCCTGATGGCTTTAACCAATCCCATGATGGCTACGAGTGCGAATTCAACGCCTATGACGGCAAATCATTTAGCGCCATTGTTGGCCCTGCGTCGATTGACGATTCGAAGGTGAAAGACATCAATGAAGTACGTGAGTTTGACGCTGAGTTGTTCAGCAGCGAGGAAGTTGTAGCAAAAAGCATCGCAACGGTGGCCACGACGCTGGAGCAGCTGAAGTCGAAGGACGCTGGCGATGATGCGCAGGTGGGCTACGAGGCCGTTTCTGCCACGCAGGATGTTGACTTTACGGCTGCGGTTGGCGAAGGCCCGCTGAATCCGTCCCCCGATGACACGTGCCAGATCACGGCTACGTGGACCTATCCCCAGGTGAAGGGCCAGGGCGTGGGTGTCGCCAAGTTTAACAAGGATATGGTCCAGCTCGTTGCGGATACGCTCGATGCGAGCAAGCAGGCCTCGATGGATGACGAGGACAGCCGCGTGACCATGATGTATACCGCCGAGATTGTCTCGATCGATGGCGACATCGCCTGCGTGCGCACGTTTACCGACAGCTATCAACCTCCGTATCGATCGGAACGGGTGACGAGGTCGGCGTACTACAACCTCAAGACGGGTGAGCAGGTTTCGCTCGAGGACTCGCTTGCGCAGCACGGGCTCTCGTTCGATACCCTCAAGAGTGAGGCCAAGCAGGCAATTAAGACGGCAAAGCCGGATATGGACTCTGTGTCCGAAGACAACATCGACGATGACGATAACTACACCGAGGACCATTTCTACTACGACGGCAAGGGCTATATCGTTGTCCTCGATACTGGCGAGTTTGACTGCATGGCATGGGATACGCACGACTTGGTTGCGCACGCATTCGACTCGAGCTATTCCAGTGGTCAGGACGTGACGCCCGAGCGAGCCAGGGCTACGTACGTACCCAATGAGTAAGGTGGACCGCGAGGGATAAATTGAACTGTCCCCGGTGGCGCAAAACGCAGCGTCGCCGGGGACTTTTTGATGCAAATTGGCTCCGAACCAAGCTATCTGGGCCAGCCACGCCACGAAAAGCGCCCATCTACTACGTTTACCAGGGTTGGACCGACCATGGAGCGTTTTTTAACAATGCGGCAAGACGTTTACCTGCGGTTTTGTTAACACAAATATGGCTATGGTTGGCACTCTTGGGTTAAACGTAGTAGATGGGCGCATTTTTTGGTGCACGGCCCAAGAAGAGGTCGTTAGCCGCGCTGAAGGCCGAAGAGTTTAGCGTTGCGCTCGGCGACCATCATGTTGATATCGGCGATTTCCATCTCGCCGTCAATGTAGGGCTGGTAGGTGCCATATGGATCGCCGGCTCCCAAGCTGCAGCTTCCGCAGTTGTCGCAGCTGCCGTTGCCGCAGCCAGCGAGTGCCAGCTTAATGATCTCCTCGCGCTCGGCGCGCGTTGTGTCCTTGATGAGCTTGCTTTTTGCCATGACATATCCTCGATTCGCTTGTGACCGTCGGCCGCGCATGTCTTGTAGATACCGACGAGCTTTGCCCATCATAGACTTTTGCGCGGGTAGAATGCATGGATAACTTGATGCTTACAGGCGACGGAAAGGAATCGTTGCATGGACCAGGATAAGACGACCGTAATGGGTGGCTACGGCTCCCCGCGGACGGGCAATGGCGCCGATGAGACCCGCGTTGTGCCGAATCCCGGCTACGCTGCCCCCGATACGACGCAGGCGTCGGCCGATCCCACGCGCGTTGTGAATTACGGAAACGCAGCGCAGGACCCGTATGGTGTCTCGTCGCAGAGCCCCTACGGCAACGCGGCAGCAGACCCTTATGATGACCTGCTGCAAAATCCCATTCCGCAACCTCAGCAGACGACATATATGCCGCGCACGGCACAGCCGCGCTACGAGTCGCGCGACCGATATGCGCGCGAGCCGTATCGTGAGTATCCCAAGTCCATCCCCCAGTATGGCGAGGACGAGGAGAAGAAGCCTTCGCGTTCGTCGGGCGTGATCAAGAAAATCCTGATCGTGCTGGCGATCTTCTTTGCCTTGTCGGTTGTGTTTGCCATTGTGTCGGGCATGCTCAACAAGCGGGACGCCACGACTGATACCACGGCCGAGCAGACCGAGACTACCCAGTCCGGCACCGTCGACCTGAGCGATATCCCGGGACAGTATTGGTCTAACGCCAAGAAACTCCTCAAGTCGCGCGGGGCCGATCTTTCGAATGCCGTGATCCTGACCGATGATGGCTCAACACCTGTTGTCGACGCCAACTGGGTCGTAACGTCTGCCTACTATAACGACAACGGTAACCTCGAGATTCAGCTCACGCGCAAGGGCAGCTCGTCGGGTAATGCGTCCGGCGACCAGGGCGGCGCGGACAGCTCGAGCTCCAACACGCTGGAGGACCTGAGCAACAAGGCCCAGGAGCTTGGGGACAAGGCCCAAGAGCTGGGCGACACGGCTCAGAATCTCGGCGATACCGCACAGAACCTGGGCGATATGGCAACGAACGCCTGGGATGCCCTGCAAAATGGCATTTCGGGCGCGCAGGGGAACTAGCGGTCGAGCGGCTAGAGCCTTAGCAGTTCAAACAAAAACGGGATGCAGGATCGTGTGACCGGGCGCGTAGGCGCGTTGGTCGGCGGTCCTGCGTCCCGTTTTGCTGTCGATTACAGCTGCTCGGCCGGACGGTCGGGCGAGCTGAAGCCCGAGTCAAATGTGACGACGCACGAGGCATCGGGCCGGCGCTCGTGCACGATGCGCGTGACGAGCTTCAGCAGCTCCTCGTCGGATATGTCAAAGCCGTCGGGACGCACCAGGTCAAACGAAACGAACCCGTCGTGCTCGTGCAGGTCGTGGATGGAGAGCGCGGGGTCGATTTGCGCTATGCCGCGCTTGACCCAGCCACGCAGGTCGTCGCCGGTGGTGACGATGGGGTCGCAGTGCAGCGTGATGCCGATGCCCATCTGCCGTTTGATATCGTGCTCGATGGTGTCCAGAATCTCATGGTGCTCAAACGCATCGCCCTCGCCGGGCATTTCCACGTGTGCGCTGGCAAATTGCCGACCGGGGCCGTAGTCGTGCACCATCAGGTCGTGCGTGCCTAGGACCTGCGGATACGACATGATCTTGTCGCGGATTGCCTGGACGAGCTTGGGGTCGGGCGCTTGCCCCAACAGCGGGCTGATGGCGTCGCGCACCAGGCCCATGCCGCTGATGCAGATGAAGATGCCCACGCCCAGGCCTGCCCAGCCATCGAGGTCAAAGCTGGTCGTCTGCGAAATAAGCGCTGCGGCTAGGACCGAGGCCGAGGTAATGACGTCGTTTTTGGAATCCTGCGCCGTGGCGATAAGCGTCTCGGAATCGATGCGGTTGCCCAGCGTGCGGTTGAACGCCGCCATCCAAAACTTGACGAGCATGGACAGGACAAGGGCTGCCATGGAGAGCGCCGAATACGCGGTGGGGGAGGGCTTGATGATCTTGGTGACCGACTCCAGGATCAGGTTGATGCTGACGGCGCAAACGAGAACGGCGACAAACAAGCCGGCGAGGTACTCGTAGCGGCCGTGACCATAGGGGTGCCCCTCGTCGGCCGGGCGGCTGGCAAGGCGGAATCCGAGCAGGCTTACGATGTTGCTCGAGGCGTCGGAAAGGTTGTTGAAGGCATCGGCGATAAGCGAGACGGAGCCCGCGAGCAGACCAGCTATGCCCTTGGCCAGGCACAGCGTGATGTTGAGGCCGATGCAGATGAGGCTTGCGGCAAAACCCGCGTTGGTGCGGCAGGAGGTATCGACCGGCTCGCTTTCGCTGCCGGGAACAAGCGTATGTACCAGCCGATTTACAAATAGCATGGCGTATCTCCTCGCATTCTTATTAAGGGGATAGTGTAGCTCGCACAGACGCAACGTGTACTGATGCTCAGAAAATGCAGCAATGGTCTGCCGGCGCTAACGGGCGCGAGGCGGAGGGGGACGACTGCCCGCGCCTTCGAGTTCACTGCGCCTTCCCGTCCGACCGAGTGCTCCATTTTGGGCCACATGGGTATGGGCACGCGCCGATTTGCTCGACATACTTAATGTCGACAGCCCTGTGCAAAGGAGGACGTTTCCATGGACGAGATGTTTGCCATTAAATGCCAAAACTGCGGCGGCCCCATGTATTCGCACCAGGCAAAGCGCAGCTTTGAGTGCGCCTATTGCGAAACGGTTATTCCGTGGCAAGCGGACGCCGGGGAGCCCAAGAGCGCGCTAGGTATCCGTCATACGCCGCTGACGGTGGTTGACGGGCTGCTCAAGCTCACGCACGTTTCGCAGCTCGAGCGCCCAGAGGACCCGGACTGGTATTTCTTCAATTCGCACTGGCGCAATCAGTCGGTTCTGGAGCATCTGCTGTGGGAAGATCGCGGAACGGCGCAGGAGTTCCAAGAGGCGACGCACGTGGGCATTCCCTGTCCCTTCTGCGGTGCGTTCTTTGAGGGGTCATCGACCCAGCGCGTGTTTGAGTGCCCGTCGTGCGGCAACAAGATTGGCGTGGCCGACCTGCTCAAGCCGGGGACGTTTAGCAAGCGCCTGACCATGGGCGTTGGCGCCGAGTACGTGCCTGAGCAGGGTATTCCCTGCGAGATAACGCCGCAGCAGGCGCGTGCCAACGCGCTGCAGCTGGTGCGCCAGTACCCCGATGCCTTTGCCGGGCACGACGTGGAGGACGCGATTCAAAATGACATGATGCTCTTCTATTTCCCCATGGCGCTGGCGGACCTGCGCATGATGGCATCCTTCCCGGGCAAGGGTCTGAGCAAGGAGACCCTGGTGTACTACGAGGTGCTCGACTGGGCGTATCCGCGGGCAAACTACCTGGACGTTCGCCTTTTGGGCATTTTGGAGCCGTGGGACTTTGCCAAGGTTGGGCCGTTCGATCCCGCTATGCAGGAAGGCGACTTCCGCGTCGTTTCCGTCGATGCGTCCACCAAGGACCAGGTGGTCATTGATAAGTTGGCGCTCGATATTGCCGGCAACGATGCCGAGGCGGTGCTGGGGCTCAATAAAAAGAGCATCCGCGCCTGGGCGCGCAAGGCCCGCAAGCATAAGGACGGTCTGGTGATGGTGCCGGTCTACTTTATCGATCGCCCAGCGTCGGATAGCCGCGATGGCGAGCAGGTGCGCATCGCCGTGAACGGCCAGACGGGTCGCGCGGCCGCGGTGGTGTTTAGCGACAAACGCGAGACACATGTGGTGGCGCCGCTCAACCCCAACGTGATGCTGTCGAGCGAAAGCACCGTGCACGCTACGCCCATCGAGGTCAAATACGTTAAATCGCCCTTCCTATACCAGATCGTGCGCCGTGGAGGCGGCGAGCAACCGCGTCAGGCGGCGGCAGCCGCCGAGGGTTCCTACCGAGAAGAAAAGCCCAAACGCAAGGGTTTGTTTGGCGCGATATTTGGTAAGTAGGGGAGTGGCACTGGTTAGCCTTATGACGCGATAGCTAGGGGCACGGGGCGGCTCGCAGGGGTGCGGGCCGCCCCGTATTTGTGCGGCGAGACATGGCGTCCGAGCTGCCGTAGAGACTTAGCTAAATGGCTATTTAGCTGCGTAAGATTGACCTTCGAGACATCGATTTCGCCTGACATGAGTTTAGGGAGAAGGGCGTCGCGGAGTGCGGCAAGCAGTTCATTTTCAATCGCATTTGCGCAAATCGCTGAATAGTATGGCTGAAGCTGGTCGTCAAAAGCGTGCAGACTTTCTTTTGGAGGAATCGGAACCGGAAGGGCATTAAGAATCTTTGTGGTCATACTAGGAACGGCTGAACCAGAATTCATGGATGCCAGATCGAGTCGCTTGATGAACTGATATGCGTACTTTGCAACGTTGGGGCTTTTAGGCACTGCATAGAACATCGTGTCTACCGTCCAAAACTTTTCTCTAACATACATGACATTATTCAACGAACCCTTTCTTGGAACCAGGACAGATTCACCGCTATAGAGAAAGCGATCGACGGAACGCATATAGCCACCGGAGCCATAAACGGGGATATTTCCATCATTAAGTTTTTTGTGATCCTTGCCATACCTGATCTCAAGTAGATCCTCCAGCGTGCCCATTGGCCACTCTGCAGCTTGTTCGCCAGCCGTATAGTTTGAATACAGAACGTCGCATGCCTTTACTAAATAGCCATTTACTTCACTATGTACAACGCGCCGTCCACACTGTGGCTATCGTACTCGACGAAAGGAACAGCGTGGAAACTGTCATCAATACCATACTTTCGGAAATGCAGGGCCTTCTCGACCCACACCAGCTCAAACATCTAACCATTACGCTTAGACGGGCACTCGGACCGAAACAAGCGGAACCAGGACAAGATCTGCTCGCGCTCTTTCTCACCGCTAAAGAAGTCGAGGGATGCTCTCCTAAAACCATTGCATACTATGAGTCAACCTTACAGCATATGAGCACAACACTTGCTAAGCCCTATACCCAGGTTGAGAGTGACGACCTGCGTCGTTATCTCAATGATTACGAGATAAATCGCGGCTCTAGTAAAGTCACAATCGATAATATACGCCGCATTATGTCGAGCTTCTTTTCGTGGCTTGAAGATGAGGATTACATTGTAAAAAGTCCTGTAAGGCGCATTCGTCGCGTCAAAACGGCTCAAGTAACCAAAGAGGTGCTTAGCGATGAGGAGCTGGAGGTCTTGCGAGACGCCTGTGATTCCAAGCGAGATCTTGCCATCGTTGATCTACTCGCTTCGACTGGCATGCGTATTGGGGAACTTGTGCGACTCGACAGGAAAGATGTCGATCTAAACGAGCGTGAATGCCTTGTAATGGGGAAGGGAAATAAGCAGCGCCTCGTTTACTTTGACGCACGTGCTAAGTTGCATCTTACGGAATACCTTGCGAGCCGTGCCGACAAGAGCCCCGCACTATTTGTCGCACTCGATTCCTCAGCTCGACGCATTACAGTTGGGAGCATAGAGCTTCGCCTGCGTGGCTTAGGCAGAAGAGCCGGCATCAATCGTGTTCATCCGCATATGTTTCGCCGTACGCTTGCTACCCATGCCATTGACAAAGGAATGCCCATAGAGCAGGTGCAAAAGCTGTTGGGCCATGCGAAAATAGACACAACCATGTACTACGCCATGGTTAATCAGAACAATGTAAAGGCTTCGCATAGGAAGTATTTGGAATGAGCTGGACGCAAAAGACCTTGGGAGAGATTGTTAATCTAAAAAGGGGGTTTGACCTCCCTTCCAGCAGCAGAATCAATGGCCCCTATCCGGTTTTCTCATCTTCGGGACAAACGGGCACGCATTCGGAAGCCGCCGTTAAGGGTCCATGCGTCGTAACTGGACGCTACGGAACTATTGGCCAAGTTTTTTTCTCTGATGCAGCTTGCTGGCCATTAAATACGTCTTTGTACTCAACGGAGTTTAAGGGCAATGATCCTAAGTTCGTTTATTACCTACTCAAAACTATTCCATGGCGAGACTACTTAACTGCAAGCGCCGTGCCGGGCATAAATCGCAATCACGTCCATCTATGCCCGGTCTGTGTTCCGGATCACGAAACACAGACCGCTATTTCTGGCGTCTTGGGTTTACTAGACAATAAAATTGAGCTCAACGCTAAGCTAAATGGCTATTTAGAAGAACAGTGCGAAGCGGTTGCCAATCACGAAAAAGGTTTCGCTGTCGAACTTTCCTCGCTATGCGATTTAGTGAAAGAGAAAGCCGATTACAATGAGGCTAACTTTGATACCTACGTTTCAACAGAGTCTCTGCTCCCTGGCAAGAAGGGTAGGCAGGCACCATCGTCCCTGCCCCAAACCGGAAAAGTTACAGTTTACAAGGCCAGAGACATTCTGATTTCGAACATTCGCCCATACTTTAAAAAGATCTGGTACGCAGACCGAACTGGAACCTGCTCGGGTGATGTCCTAGTGTTTAGAGCCAAGCAACCTGAGCAGTCCGGTTACCTCTATTCATGCATGCGCAGCGATGCTTTCTTCGATTACATCATGAAGGGCGCAAAGGGCACAAAGATGCCAAGAGGGGACAAAAAACAGATGCTCACTTATAAAGTTGCAAGTAATCCAAGTGGAGCAACCGTTGATTTTATTGAATCAGCGCTTAGCCAAGCATCGAGCTCAAGTAAAGAGAAACACAGTCTCGCCGCTCTTCGCGACGTTCTCCTCCCTAAATTAATGTCAGGAGAAATCGACGTCTCAAAGGTCGATCTTAAGCAGCTAAATAGCCATTTAGTTTAGCGTTGGCTTCGATTTTTGTTGTAAGAAGTTCAGCTATTAATGCTATTTTTCTCTGCTGTTCGAGGTCTGGCAATTCGAGCCTAATTCGTTTGAAATTCTTTGTTGGCTGGGCTAAGGCCGGTACTCCCGTTTGATTTGCAAATGCAAGAAGCTTGCCTCGTCCCTCTCTGGTGTGAAAATAGAAAACGAGATATGGAACGTATACTTTTGAAGTGTCGAAGGTCACCTTAAACTGCCGTTGGGAGCACAAATACTCTTCGTAGGCAGAATCCTCTGGGATATAGGCGATTTGTCCGAGTGTGCCGCTGATCGTGACAACTACATCACCTCTTTTAGCAATTGAACGTGAGAGTGACCTCGCTTTTTCTTCAGTAACAAACTTCGTAAGGTTGTCTGTAACCTTAAATCCCTTTAGATTTGCGCCATCAATAATGGGGAAACCAGATGGGACAAAACAAGATACCTTTAGATTTGAGCCAAAAGGTCCTGCTGCAATATCGGTAATTACATCGGAAAGAACGATCTCAGAGTCCATAACCAATCGCCTCCAGATTCTTCTTAATCTGCTCCTGCAAGCGGTTGGACTCTTCAAAGCACTTTGAAATCTCGTTGGTTAGGCGTGCCATCTTCTCCTCAAACGGCTCGCCGTCGTCTTCGAGCTCGGCAATGCCTACGTAGCGACCGGGCGTCAGGATGAAATCTTGCTTGGCGATTTCATCCAAATCCGCTATGGCACTGAACCCCTTCACGGGCTCGAACTCGCCCTTGCGGAAGGAGTCGAATGCGGATGCAACTTTGTTGATGTCCTCTTCGGTAAACTCGCGTAGTTTGCGAGAGACCATGGTGCCCATTTCGCGGGCATCGATGAATAGCGTCTTGCCGGACTGAGCCTTCTTCTTGTTCAGGATCCACAGACACACGGGAATTTGGGTGCTGTAGAACAGCTGCCCCGGCATGGCTACAATGCCCTCGACCAAATCGTCCTCTACGATAGCGCGTCGAATATCGCCCTCGCCGCTCGTCTGGCTCGAGAGCGACCCGTTTGCCAATACGAGGCCAATCTTGCCCGTGCCGTTAAGATGCCAAATCATATGCTGCATCCAAGCGAAGTTGGCGTTGCCCGTTGGCGGCATGCCGTACTTCCAACGTACGTCTTCCTGCAGCGCTTCGCCGCCCCAGTTCTTGAGGTTGAAGGGTGGGTTTGCCAACACATAGTCAAACTTTTCATTCTTGTGCTGGTCGGCGCTGAAGGTGTCTGCATAGTTGCCCAAATCGGCCTCGATGCCGCGAATACCGAGGTTCATCTTTGCGAGCTTCCACGTGGTAGGGTTGCTCTCCTGGCCAAAGATAGTGATGTCCTGTACCACGTTGCCGCCATGGTGCTCGACGAAGGCGGCGGACTGCACGAACATGCCTCCGCTGCCGCAGCAGGGGTCGTACACACGACCGTGGAAAGGCTGGAGGATTTCAACCAGCGTGCGCACGATGCACGACGGCGTATAGAACTCGCCGGCGTTTTTGCCCTCCATTGATGCGAATTTCTGCAGGCAATATTCGTATGCGCGCCCTAACAGGTCTTTCTCGCTCTCGTTGTCGGTCATTTGTACGTTTGTGAATAAGTCTACGACGTCGCCTAAGCGTCGCTTATCTAGTTCGGGACGAGCGAAGTTCTTGGGCAGCACGTCTTTGAGCTTGTCGTTCTCGCGCTCGATGGCGCGCATGGCATTGTCAATGATCTGGCCAATTTCGGGCGTATGCGCCGCCTGTGAGATGTTCGCCCAACGCGCTTCTTCGGGAACGAAGAAGACATTCTGCTCCATGTAGCAGTCACGATCTTCCTCGTCGCCGTAACCCTCTGCGACGAGCTCTAGATAGCGTTCGTCGAAACGGTCCGAGAGGTACTTCAGGAAAATGAGGCCTAATACGACGTTTTTGTACTCAGCAGCGTCCAAGTTGCCGCGCAGCACGTCTGCGGCGTTCCACAGTTGGTCCTCAAAGCCAACATCGGCCGTGTTCTTCTTGGTGTCCTTAGCCTTGCTTTTAGCCATGCTGTTTTAACTCCCTATGCTGCATTGTCGGCCCAGAGTTCGCACTGATCCATCACGGTGGCCAGTGCCGACTCCATGCCCTCTGGCGGATACTTATGATGTTTGAGCAGACGCTTGATTGCAACGCGCATAGCAGCGCGTGCACTTTGTTTCTTCTGCCAATCGACCGTGCGCATTTCGCGCATCTTCGCAGCGAGCTCTTGCGTGATGGCGACCAACTCGTCATTCCTTTCGCGATAGTAGTCGGCGACTGCCTGCGGTTGTGTTAGTGCCTCGTAAAACGCAAACTCCTCTTCGCTAAGCCCAAGCTCCTTTGCCTTTTGGTTTTCGGAAAGCATTTCTTTTGCCATCTTGAGCATTTCTTCGAATACCTCAGCGTTTGTGAGCTGTCCATTTAGATAGCTATTTACCATGCCTTGCATGAGTTCCGAGTACTTTTTTGCCTGCGTTATGCTCTTTCTGCGGTAGCCCTTAATCTGGTCGTCGATGAGTTTTTTCAACAGCTCGTAAGCCAGGTTCCTCTCTTTCATACGCGAGAGGCTCGACAGAAACTTGGGGTCAAAAATCGAAACCGTTTCGTCTTCCACCTTAAACAAGTCTATTACGCCGTCAGTATGGACGATGTTCTGTTCGAGTAGCGCATTGATGCGGTCATTTACCTGCTTAAGGGTAAGTTTGCCTCCGTTTTTGCTGCGGGTGCCGCCCCGCTCGGTGAGCTGAAGGATAAGCTCTCGAACAACCTGGAAATAGCCAGCCTCGATGCGCTGCATGTCTGTTGCGCGACTTTTGGCGAGTCCATAGGCTTTGAGCATGATTCCTGCCTGCTCAACAAAGTCGCGGGTGATATCTTCGTCGCCGGGTGCAAGGATATGATTTACTCCACCCGTTATGAGTTCGCTTCGACGTGCGGCGGACTCGGTGCTCATGAATTCCGAATAATCGTAACCAAACATTTTGTCGCGACAGACCGCCAGTTTTTCCAAGAACTTAGGATAGGCGGTTTTCCCGATATCCATGTCGCCGTATTTCTTTTGGTCGCGCTTGGTGTAGTCCTTCATGGCGCGTTTAAGGGCGTTAGCTATGCCTACGTAGTCAACAACCAGTCCGCCAACCTTGTCTTTATATACTCGGTTTACGCGTGCGATTGCCTGCATCAGGTTATATCCGCGCATGGGTTTATACACATACATAGTGGCAAGGCTCGGCACGTCAAAACCGGTGAGCCACATGTCTACGACGATTACGATTTTAAGCGGGTCGGCGTCATCCTTAAACCGCTTTGCCATCTCCTTAACATGGGCCTTATTGCCTACGACGTCGAACCACCACTCGGGGTCTTGATTGCCCATGGTCATGACAACGCCGAGCTTGCCCTCGTCCTTCCAAGAGGGTCGCAGCTCGCATATACGTTGATATATGGCCATGGCAGCGGGGCGCGAATACGCAACGATCATTGCCTTGCCGGTGAGTTCGTGCGCACGGTTGGTCTCATAGTGCTCTACGATGTCCTGACATAGGGCATCGATGACTTCGGGTGCACCTAGAACGGCGTCCAGATTTGCAAAGTTGCGCTTGCTTGCGTCAATGGTTTCGGCGTTAGCCTGCTCGGTGAGCTTTTCGTACTCATCATCAACTTTTGCAAGGATGCCCTGATCCAGTTTGAGTGCGACGACGCGGCTCTCGTAGAACACGGGTCGAGTTGCGTCGTCCTCTACTGCCTGAGTCATGTCGTAGACGTCAATATAATCGCCGAAAACCTCGCGAGTTGATCGATCTTCGGCAGAAATAGGGGTACCGGTAAAGCCGATGAAAGTCGCATTCGGAAGGGCGCGGCGAATGAGCAACGCGGTGCCCGTGTGCTTCTTGCCGTCACGGTCGTATTTCTCCTCGAACCCGTACTGCCCGCGGTGCGCTTCATCCACCATCACGACGACGTTCTTGCGCTCGGAGAGGGCGATGGCCTCCTCCTCGAACTTCTGCATGGTGGTGAAAATGATGCCGTTGGCGCGGCGGCTCGAGATCTGCTGCGCAAGATCGGCGCGGCTCTGCGCCTGAACGGGCGTCTGGCGCAGGAAATCTGAGCATCTGGAGAACTGCGCGAACAGTTGCGAGTCGAGGTCGTTGCGGTCGGTAATTACCACGATGGTTGGGCTGTCGAGTTTCTCTTCGAGCAGATGGGCAAGGAAAACCATCGAAAGCGACTTGCCCGAGCCCTGCGTGTGCCAGAAGACGCCGCCCTTGCCGTCGCCGCCGATGGCCTCATGCACGCTCTCGAGCGCTTTGTTCACCGCGAAGTACTGATGGTATCCCGCGAGGATTTTCGCGTCCTCGGAGAACAGAATGAAGTTCTTCAGGATGTCGATGAGCCGCTCCTTGGGGAACATGCCGTCCAGAGGCGTCTTCCAATCGGCGTACTGGGTGGCCTCGTAGCTTCCATCGACGCTCTTCCACTCAACGAAGCGCGACTCGTTGGCGGTGATTGTGCCAACCTTGGTGTGAAGCATGTCACTGGTGACGCAGAAGGCGTTGTACACGAAAAGCGATGGAATCTGTCGTTTGTAGTTTTGAATCTGTTGGTAGGCATCTTCGCTGTCAGCGTCGGCTCGAGCGGGCGACTTCAATTCAAAGAGAACGAGCGGAAGACCGTTAACGAATACGATGACATCTGGACGTTTGTTGGTGCCGCGTTCGATGTAGGTCCACTGGTTAACAACGTGGAAGCTGTTCTTTTCAGGATTGCCGTAATCGACCAAGCGCACGATGTCTGTATGCTCTTCTTTGCCGTCAAACCAGCTTGCCTCCACACCGTTCTGCAGCATGTCCATAAAGATGCTGTTCTTGACGATGAGGTCGCTGCCCTCGATTTCCTTTAGTCTAGTTATTGAGGCATCAATCGCGCGTCGGTTGAGCGTGGGGTTAATGCTCTCAAGAGCGGGCCCAATGACATCAGGTAGGAAGGCGTCCTCAAACGCGTCGGAGGAACGAGCGACATCAGGTCCATAGAGGTGCTCGTACCCCAGACTCGTTTGCAAGTGGTCAATGATGCCTTGTTCGAAAGCATCCTCATTAAATGACGTTGAGGAGCTGTAATCGACAGCAATCATGCGCACTCCTTACCTTATGCTTTCACGATGTTGGTGAGCCTGTCCACCATTGCATTCTAGCAGTTAATCTTGCGTATATTGGTATATCTGACACCCGTTAGTTGCCATTTGGCCTATTGGCTGATCGTGCCCGAATGACAATTGGTGGCAAGGTTCTCTTACTTATTAAACTGGCTCCTATTTACAGGCGCTCGTGTTGTGGCAGTTGCCCAAGCGCTTGCTTGAAGCTGTTTTTGATGATCTTGAGATCGTTTCCCGCTTGCATTTTAATGAGTGTCGGGCCGGAGGCGATGGCGGATGTGGTGCGATGGTGCCAAGAAAAGCGCCTAGACCTGGGTGAAGAACCGAGGCCGCGGGCGCTTTTCTATTTCTTTGGTCGCATGGATTGTCTGTTCTGTTGGCCGCGCCGGCGTTGTTTCTTTGCTCTCGTTCGCGCGGCATCCGCTTGTGGCGGTGGATGTAAATAAAAGGTGGAGCGACTGCAAAAGAGCCGCTTCACTGGGTAAAATCAGGGTGTGCCGCGGAACCCGCTCCTCAGTCGGTCAACTTTGGAAGCGCGGGCAACGCAGGTGCTAATGTCTAAAGGGCCGGCTGCAACCGGCCCTTTTCATGAGTCCCTTCGCTATCCGTTACTGCTTATATTCCCGCCAGATCGAGTAGAGGTTCCAGGCAATGCCGTGGGAGGCATCCTACCCATCCCATGGTTTGGAGCAGTGTCGATCTAACGGGCAATCAAGCCTCTAGCACTCTTTGAATTGAGCGAGCATCTGCCCGAAGAGGCTGAGCCCGGATGGCTCATAAATGAGCGAGCCACCATCTTCGGTTCGGTAGACCCCGCAGGGGAGATAACGCCCGTCGGGGAGGACATAGAGGTTGGCTTCTTCCTTCAGTCCTGCTGGAAATAGCGGAATCCCGTTTTCGCCCACTTGGAACTCATCGATATTCGCGATCTTCCTCTCCATGATGCCTCCTGCCTTATTTATTGAATGGCACCCTAAAACAAGCAGTTCTCAATCAGCTCTTTACCGCGCAAGGTATCGATCCACTCCTGCGGGATGGCCTCGATACCGTAGGCCGTGCCTGCGAGGGCGCCGGCGACGGCTGCGGTGGTGTCGGTGTCGTCGCCCAGGTTGACGGCGGTAAGGACGCAATCTTCGTAACTGCTGGTGTTGACAAAGCACCAGCTGGCGGCCTTAAGGGTGTCGCGCACGAAGCCGCCAGACCTGATTCCACGCTCGGGCACGTCTCTCAGCTGGAGCACCCATGAGGGAAGCGTGCCGTTCATCACGCTCCTCATCAGCTCGACAAAAATGACGCATGCATCGGTTGACGTTCTGTGGGCGTGCGTAATCGCGGAGACCTCGCCGATCTCTTCGTCTGTCGCGTCGATAAAAGCCAGGGGTGCGATGCGCATGAGCGAACCGTTGCCGTTGTCGCGTTCGCCGGAGCCACCTTTGCCGGTGTGCAGGGCGCGAGCGGTCGTGCCGCCGTAATCGAAAACGCCGTCGATCGTATACTCGCCACGGGCAATCCAGCCTATGAACTTGTCGCGCACGTCCGCGGTGTCGATGTGCCCAAGCTCCCTAATCGAGTCGCTGGTAGCAAGCGTCATGGACGTGTCATCGCTCCAGGTGCCGGCGGGCTGCTCGTGCGTGCCGTAGCCGATCATGTTGGTGCATTCGAACGTGCCGTGGGGCCTGAACTCGTAGGGAACGCCCAGCGCGTCGCCGACGGCAAGCCCATAGATGCAGTCGCGCAGCGTTGTTTTCGGTCTGTCTGTCATGAAAAGCTCCTTTTATGCTCTGTCGGGAATTCGTGATACCCTGCGGCAGCGTGTCAGGTTCAATTCGGAACGCAGTGCGATCCGAATTGGGGGAGCCCGACGGCAAACATGCTTTGCTTGTTCATTGCGCAAGCGTGTGCGGACCTAACCGAATCATTGGGGTTGAGACGGTTTCTCTCGATTCGCGACGCAGTGCGTCGCGAATCGAGAGAACTCAATGGTCAATATGTCAAAATGGTATGCATAGACGTCTCTTTACACGGCAACAGGCATTTCTTTCGGGCGCCCTGCCTTTGGTGCGTCGGCGAGTCGTGCCTCGATGGAAGCTTTGGACACCATGCGCTTGGTGCCGTCCTTCCATGAATCCAATAGTCCTGCATTTATCTGTTGCGATATCCGTGCTGAGCTAACACCGAGCATACGCGCGGCATCCGCTGCAGTGATGGCGGGGATGTCGGCGAGTTCGCGGCTGACGGCTACGGCGATAATCTTGCCGCCGTGTCGCGGCTCATGTTCGAAGTCTGTCACGGGAAGTTCAATGCCGCCCATAAGGTGATCGTCGACCATACATGCGAGAAAATCGGCGGCGCTTTCGACAGCGTCGTTTAGGTCGGAGCCAAATGTTCCTCCTCCGCCCAGCGAGCCACATGGCACAGCATCGACAATGCCGTCCGAATCAAAGAACTCGAATTCCCATACGTAAACCATGTAAGACCTCCTCCGATGCCGGCGATTTGAGGAACATCCTAAGAGCCCACCAAGCGCATCGAACACCTTTATTGTCTCTAGTTTAAGGCCTCGTGCGGACACGATTTGGTGCCCTGCGCGTGACCGCAAAAAGGGTTTGCGGTGGCTAAAATGTGGTCATAGAGATGGTTTTATCGAACTCCATGGGGGTGGCGCGCGTGGATAACAACACGTTGCTGTTTCACGATAAGGGTGCCGGCGTTTTCAAGGGAATAAGCATCTATCCCAATCGTATCGAGGCGGTCGTGAAGAACGACTTCTTCGGTACCCATACCAAGATCGTCTACCTCAAGGACATTACGGGTGTCAACGGGGTCAAGGGTAAGCGCGTGTTCCTCCGTAATAGGTTGCTGACCGCCTGTTCTTACAGGCTGAGCAGTCACTCTCAGGCCCAGGAATTCGTGAACGTGCTGAACTCGGTGATGTAGCCGATGGCGGCGTTCGGGCCAGACTTACGCCCGCGCATCTGGTGGCTCGGCGGCTGGACGCTCGACCTGCGAGTTCTCTGGACACACTACCTCTTCATTTGCAAAAAGCGAGGGGCGCAGAACGGCATTTTGCGCCCCTCATCAAATCGATGTGTCCAAAAGGGCTGGCTGGCCTATTCGTCGGCGTCTCCATTGTCTTCGCGATCGTTGGCAAGCATTGCCGTGCCGGCGACCGTCGTCGCCACGGCGGCAGCGGCGAGCCCGGCGGCGATGCCAGAGCCGTCGCCCGTGTCGGCGAGCTTTCCGCCCGAGCCCTTGCCCTTGTTGCCCTTGCCGTTCTTGTCGTCGCTGCCCGCGTTGGCGCCAGTGCCGGTGCCGGCGCCGCCTGCACTGCCCGAGGCCGCTACGGTAAAGCTTGCGGCTCCGTCGGTGGCAAGCGTGTAGTTTTGCGCCGCGTCGCCCAACAGGCCTTTCGCGCGCACCCAGTACGTTCCTGCGGCAAATGCCTCGCCCTCGGCCATCGCCGTTCCCGGAGCGCCGTTCGCGTCGTGCACAAACTCGAGCTGGGCCGTGCAGGCATCGTTTTCGAGCTTGCCGTCGAGCGGCGCCGTGACCTTGGCGCGCACGTCTTCGCCGGCCTTAAGGCCTTCGAGTCCCTCAAAATGGGGCGTCAGCGCGCGTGGATCGATATCGATGGGCACAAAGCCCTGCAGCCCCGTAACGGTCTCGTTGCCCAGGGCGTCGACATCCACATATTCGATGGCAAACGCATGGCCCGAAGCCGACACGTTGAGCACCTTGCTGCTGTCGACGAGGCGGAAATGGTCCTCGCCAACGGTCTTGCCATCTTGGAGCGAGGCATCGCTCAGCGAGTCTCCATACGTCATGTGCATGCGGTCCGGGAGGCAGCATGAAACTGTTGGCTTGTGCTTCGCGTCGTAATTGCGTTGGTAGATGCTCCGGGCCAGTGCCGAATCGACAAAGTCGGACGCGATAATGCCAACGTGCTTGAGGCAATCTGACTTTGTTTTATCGCTGCCGCTGGGATTGATGTACTGGCTCTTGTACAGATGCTCGTTGACCACTCGCGCCGCGGTAAAAGGATTGCTTCCTTGTTTGTAATTCGTGCAACTGGTGTAGTTGATAGACCAGCAGCGTTCCAGGACTTGCACCTTGGCGCCATCATTGTCCTCGACGTCCACCTTGTTGCGCGTGAGATTGGTCGTCTCTCGCAGCGCCATATCGACCCAGCTAATCTTGTCGGTTCCGGTGCATTCAAAATGGTCCTGGGCGTATACCTTGGTGCAATAGGGCTCTTTGTCGCCCGCATTGCCCGTAGTCTCAAAGCCTCGCGCGTCTTGGACGAGGCACATCGACTGCCCGGAATGCGCCTTGATTTTGTCGTCCCATTGGGTGAGATCGAGGCCCCACGTGTGGCTGCTTACGCTGTTGCCGGCGAGTACAAATCGACGCAGCAGGACGATCTTTCCGCGCACCTCGTTCAGTGTGGGGATTCGGCTCGACGTGTAGAACAGATCGGGATTATCGTGCATAACCTTGGCGAAAGCCGTCGTAACGCTTTCGTCGGTAGCCTCGTCGTTGCCTCGTGACGCAAGCATGATGAGCGCTTCTGACGGGTTTTCGTTCAAAAATGTTTTGAAGTAACCGATGACATCGGAGAGATGCATAAAGCCCCCGTCTTTTTTGAGCAGGTAGCATCTTCCATGGTCGATACCGGGGTCGCCGTTCTCGTCGTTCCTTCCGAGTCGGATATCAAAATAGCGAATGCCTTCGAGCAACTGCGTCGGGATGTAATCCTGCTGGCACTTTGCTTGTGAGGATTGGGGCTCGGTGTCGTTGTCCACGCTGCAGGTGCCCGAATCATGCGTGCCCGGGATACTCAGCTCGTCGAGGTACTTGTTGTCGTCGACGTATTTCATCCAGCATGGTCCGTCGACGTAGCTGCTATACGTGGTCCAGTCGATACTTCTAACTGTGGTATTGATCTTGCCCATGTCGTAACCGACAAGTTCTAGCTCCCACGGAATGCTCTTACTCTTATGGCAGATCTTATTGTTGTCCTGGTCTTTGCCGTCCGATTCTATTGCCAGGTACTTAATGTCTTTTTTCTCGGTTTCTTTCTCGACCGTGCGGTCTCGAATGATATAGGTTCCGTTTGATTGACGTTCGAACGCAAAAGCGCGGCTGGGCTTGTTGTCATACTCGCCGCCCCATACGTGGATGACCTTTCCATCTTTGTCCGAGTCGTCGTCGACCGACCAAATGCTGTAGCCCGTCTTTTTATGCTCTTCGAAATTGAGCAAGGTGCGAATAGCATACCAGTTTGTATCGTCATTCTTGGTCGTTACGTTCTCAAGGATGAGCTTGCTGGACGTGCCGTCGTTAAACAGGTGGCAGACGTTGCCGCGAACGTTGCCGTCTTGGTTGACGCTCGCGGTGCGAAAATAGCCCGCGGGGCGAAGGCGAATGACGAAATTGTCGAGGCTGTCCGACGGTGCGGGTGTGTTGTCTGCAAATGCCGCTCGCAGGGGAATGCCCGGCGCTGCGGTTTCGGGCAGGCTTGCAAGTGGTGACAACGCCGCAAGCCCTAGGCCCAGCGTAAACGCTCGGCGACTGATGGCATGATGTTCGGCCATAACTCCTCCATTCGCAGGGTGCGGCTGCGCGCTCGTTTTGGTCACTATACTGCCCAGACGTTTAAAGACGCCGGTTTAATTGTCTGCGCGGCGCAATAAATCGGCGGGCGGACGTGTTGGGGTGCTTGCCGTTTTCGTACTGTTGCCACATTTGGGGTGGTTCCGGAGCCCGGTATCCTCTCGTTCGTCAGCTGCCGGCATAAGAAAGGGAGGGTCGGTTTACCGGCCCTCCCTGGGTACGAAGCGCTGGGGCACCGCCGCTTGTTGGCATTGCGCTCGTGTTTCCCGTTGCGCTCGCCAGTTGCTTAGCGTTTGATCTCGATATCCTCGAGCTTAACATCCATGGCCTCGGTCTTTGCCTCGACGATATCATCGGCAAACTCCAGTGACTTCATCATGGTCTCGACGGCGTCCTTGTGCTCCTCGACATTGTCGATGCGCACGTACACGCTGCCGCCGTCAACGTCGGTGAAGTACTCGGTCGTCACGCCGCCCGAGTGCGTAAAGTAGGCGCTGCGCCAGGTCTTGCCGTTGTACTTAACGGAATCGCTCTCGGTCCATCCGGAGTTGGCCTTCCACTTTGCCTCGTAGTCGAACAGTTCATCGGCGTTCTTGTCAGGATCGAAGACGGGGATGAAGCGGTCGCTGGCATGCTCGCTCTCGGTGAACTTAAACTGGGCCCTGTCGGCGGTATCGCCTGCGACGTCCGTGATTTCGACGCCCTCGGGGACTTCGACCTTAAACCAAATGAAGTCGGTCCTCATATCCACGGCTGGCTTTTCTGCTCCGCCGCCACCGCCACTTCCGGTAGCGCCGCCGCTGCCACCGCAGCCCACCAGGGCAACTGCGGCAAAGAGACTGATGCAGAGGGTGAGAATCGCAAAGGCCTTCTTTTTCATGGTCGTGTCCTCCTCGATCTGTAACCGCCCATGGATTACCTGCCTTCACTGTACGCGTGGACGGCTCGCTAGGGTGGGCCATGTGTCCCATTCTGAGGGCCGGATTTGCGCCGACAAGTGGCAATATGTTCGGGCGCAAAAGAGGGGAGGGCCGGTGCTGCCGGCTCTCCCCGGGTTGGGCGCCCGTTGTTTTAATGGGGCGTTCGTGCGGGCGTGCGCGAACCCTTGCTACTTGATCTCGATGCTCGAAATCTCGACGCCGCGGGCCTCGGTGACGGCCGCCTTGATGTCGTCGGGGAACTCGATGGAGTTGAGGAGCGTCTCGGCTTCTTTCTTGTGAAGGTCGACGTTCCTAATCATGATATAGATGCTTCCCGTGTCGACGTCGGTAAAGAGGTAGGTATAAGTGCCGCCGTTGTCCTTGCACGTTCCGGTGAGCCATGTTCTGCCGTTGTACTCGACGGGGTCGCCATCCTCCCACTGGAACGTTCCGGTGTGCCTTTCGGCCTGCTCTGCAAAGGACTCTTCGGCCGTCATCTTCTCTTGCCAAACGGGGATGAAACGGTCGACTGTGGTGTTCTCGTTCTCGGGGAAGGTGAGCTGGACCCTGTCGGCGTTCTTGCCGGCGGAGTCACTCACGCCAACGCTCTCGGGCATCTCGACCTTAAACCAGATAAAGTCAGTCTTTTCGGCGACGGGGCCTTTTCCTTGCCTTCGCTCTTTGAGGTGCTGCCGCCTCCGCCCGATGCGATTCCGCCGCAGCCGACAAGGGCAAACGCGGCAAAGAGGGCGATGCAAAGGGAAAGGATCGATAGGGTCTTTTTCTTCATGGTGGCGTCCTCCTTGTCTGTCGGTGAAATCACGCCGCCGCGGGTTGTTGGAGCGTTGATTGTTTGGCGGCGGATGTCTTTGTGTACTGTGCGGCGATACCTCCGTTCGTTGTTTGCGGCCGTCGCTCGGCCGCGCCCCAACGGGTTCCTTACCTATAGATATGCCCCAGCTTGTGCTGCCCGGGAGTCTCGAAAGGTGGGCCATGTGTCCCATGTTTGGGGCACTGGGCGCATGGGACGGCACGGCTCGACATCGGCTTTTCCATGTTGCGCAACAGCGCCCTGGGTGGGGGCGTATAGACTTGGCTGTGACAAAAGCTAAACCACGAAAGGTCGAACGATGTTCTGTCAAAAATGCGGACAGCAAGTGCCCGATGGATCGACATTTTGTACGCACTGTGGGGCTTCGCTGGTCGGCGGTTCCGTGCCGACGCCTACGGGCGCTGGTCCTTCCTCTGCCCCGGGCCTAACCCAATCGATGCCGCCGGTTGCACCTGCGCCTCAAAAGTCCAAGAGCAAGGCGCCGGTCATTATCGCTGTGGCATGTGCTGCTGTGGTCCTCATCGGGGGCGGCACGGTGTTTGCGCTTACGGTGCTCAACGGGTCCAAGAACTCCGGCACGCAGATTTCGGTGATCGATACCGGGTCTTCGGACGAGAAAGATTCTTCTGCCAAGAAGAAGAGCGATAAGTCCAAGTCCAAGGAACCCTCGTCGTCCGATGACGAGGCCGTTCCCGAGGACGAGTCGGCATACTACGGCTCGGGCGATTCGGACGATTACCTAACCGACGTGCATACGTACACGAACGACATGCATCCTTATAGCATGTCGATTCCCAATCGCTTTGAGATGGAAGATACTCCCAGCGGCAGCAGCACAAGGTACGAGGATCCGGAGACGGGTTTTGTGATCAGCCTGTCTGGCTACGTCAACGTTAACGACGAAACTGCACACGAGATGTTTGTCGATAAGGACACCTCGGGCAAGGCCGACCTCTATACCGCGGAGGGCGACAACTGGTACGTGGTTTCGTGGCGCGAGGGCGACACAATCATTTACGAAAAGACGATTGTCACGGACTCGACGGTTGCTACGGCGCATTTGGAGTACTCGACTGCAAACCGCGACATGGGGTCGAAGGTTATCGATACGCTGCTGCCGACGTTCCAGGTGGACTAGGCAGCTGTGTCTATAGCCGGCAATCGGAAACGCCGATAGCCAGAGCTCCTGACAGTCTTTGTCTTATGGGCTAGACTGGCTTGGACAAGATCGATGAATGGGACAACCGCTTCCTGGCGTCGTTGTCCCATTTTTTATTATGCGTGCGGCCCGTGGTGGCCGGCGCGGCGGGCAGAGGTGTTTCGATGAGCCAAGAGATGATGGATAAAACCTGTCGCGAGTTTGCCCAGGCGCTTGCCGCGCGTGAGCCGGTTCCCGGCGGCGGTAGCGCGAGCGCCTTTGTGGGTGCGCTGGGTGCCTCGCTTTGCGGGATGGTCGCTCGCTATGGGGCGACCAATCCCGCGCTTTCCGATCGCGCAGACGATCTGACACGCGCATTTGCCCAAGCAGACGAGTTGGCACAGGAACTTGTCGACTTGGTTGCCGAGGACGTTCGTGCGTACGGACAGGTGTCCGCTGCGTACGGCATTCCGCGTGAGGACTCGGTTCGACCCGCGGCGATTCAGAACGCGTTGCACGTGGCAGCCATTCCACCGTATCGGATCATGGACACCTGCGGGCGCGCACTGGCGCTGCTCGAGGACATGGCGGACAAGGGCTCCCGACAGCTGCTGTCCGATGTGGCCTGCGGCGCCGTATTCTGCCGCGCCGCCATGCAGGGCGCGAGCCTGACGCTCTTTGCCAATACAACGTCTATGAAAGACCGGGCGCGCGCCGAGGAGCTCGAGGCGGCGTGCGATGAGCTGTTGGATACGTGGTTGCCGCGCGCCGATGCGCTAGAGCGCCGCGCCGCCGACGCCGCCAGGAAGAGGGGATAGCCATGGCAGAGCTGCTCAAAGGGGCTTCCGTTGCCCGTGCTTTGACCGAGGAACTCGCTGCCCGCTGCACCGTGCTGCGCGAGCGCGGTGTTGTGCCGACGCTGGCCATCGTTCGCGTGGGCGAGCGCGAGGACGATCTATCCTACGAGCGTGGCGCCCTCAAGCGCTGCGAGAAGGTTGGCATCGAGGCTCGCCGCGTTTTGCTTCCTGTCGATGTTTCGCAGGACGAGCTGATGGCTGCTATCGAGGGCATCAATGCCGACCCTGCTGTTCATGGCTGCCTGATGTTTCGTCCGTTGCCCGCTGGGCTTGACGAGGATGCGGTTGCCGCGTCGCTTGATCCCGCCAAGGACGTTGACTCCATGACGCCGGCCTCGCTGCTTACCACGCTTTCTGGGCGAGGCGAGGGCTTTGCTCCTTGCACGGCCGAGGCCGTGTTGACGTTGCTGGACCATTATGGCGTTGAGCTGGATGGGGCCAAGGTCGCGGTTGTCGGTCGGTCGCTGGTGATTGGCCGTCCCGTTGCCGCCATGCTTACGGCTCGCAATGCCACGGTGACGACGTGCCATACGCATACGCGTGACCTGGCTGCCGAGTGCCGTGCGGCTGATATTGTGGTTGCGGCCGTTGGACGCGCGCGCACGATTGGCGCGGATGCGGTCCGCGAGGGCCAGACGATCATCGATGTGGGCATTAATTGGGATGAGGCTGCCGGAAAACTGGTCGGCGACGTGGATTTTGATGCTGCGGAGCCGGTCGTTAACGCCATCACACCCGTGCCGGGCGGCGTGGGGGCTGTAACGACGGCTATCCTTGCCAAACACGTGATTGAGGCGTCGGAGCGTGCATCGAAATAGGCGTTTTGGGCTGTTTGAGGGGTTAGCCATATACCACGTGGTCAAAAAGCGCCAAATATGAGTACTGTTGCCAAGATAGTCACATATGTTTTACGTCTTTCGGGCTTCCTAACGATATTCATTCTCGTTAGGAAGCCCATTTTATTGAACCTATGGGGAATAACGCTGTCTCACTTTTGGACAAATAGGGATCTTCGGCACTCATTACAAGGAAATTTGCTGCTACTAAATTGGTGACAGTACTCATATTTGGCATTTTTTGACCACAGGGGTTCCGAGAGGGTTCCGAGGTGCCGTGGTTTCGCCCTTTTTCGCTGAAGCGATACACTGTACCCGTTTGATTTCTTCGCTCAAGGAGGATGCGCATGCCGTGCACAACGATTTTGGTTGGTAAGAACGCGAGCTACGACGGGTCGACGCTGGTCGCCCGCAACGAGGATTCGTCCAACGGGGTGTTTGAGCCCAAGCGCATGCGCGTGGTGCATCCCGACGAGCAGCCGCGTGTCTACACGAGTGTCCTGAGCCACCTGACCGTTGAGTTGCCCGATAACCCCATGCGTTACACGAGCGTCCCCGACGTTGTCCCGGGTCATGGCATTTGGGCCGAGGCCGGTTTCAACGAGCTCAACGTTGGCATGTCCGCAACCGAGACGCTTACCACCAACGAGCGCGTCCGCGGCGCTGATCCACTCGTGGACTACGTGCCCGCCAAGGGTAAAGAAGGCGAGGACGGTTATGTTCCGGCGCAGCCTGGCGGACTGGGCGAGGAGGATATGGTGACCCTGGTGCTGCCGTACGCCAAGTCCGCCCGCGATGGCGTGCGTATCCTGGGCGACCTGCTCGAGCGCTACGGCACCTACGAGAACAATGGCATCGCCTTTAGTGACGTTGACGAGATCTGGTGGCTCGAGACCATCGGCGGCCACCACTGGATCGCCAAGCGCGTGCCCGATGACGCCTATGTGACCATGCCCAACCAGCTGGGTATCGACAGCTTTGACCTGGACGATGCCGAGGGCGCCCAGGTCGACCACATGTGCTCCGCCGACCTGCGTTCCTGGATGGCCGAGTGGCATCTGGACCTGACGCTGGGCGTCGAGGGTGACGGTCCGGCCGCGGTCTTCAACCCGCGCGAGGCCTTTGGCTCGCACAGCGACAGCGATCACGTCTACAACACGCCGCGCGCCTGGTACATGCAGCGCTGCCTCAACCCCAGCGATGCGTGGGACGGCCCCGACGCCGACTACACGCCCGAGAGCGACGACATCCCCTGGAGCCGCGTGCCCGAGCGCAAGGTGACCCTCGAGGACATCAAGTACGTGCTTTCGAGCCACTACCAGGGCACGGAGTACGACTGCTACGGCAGCAAGGGTACGCCCGCCACGCGCGGTGCTTATCGTCCCATCGGTATCAACCGCAACAGCCAGCTCGCCGTGCTGCAGCTGCGCCCCTATGCGCAGCCGGCGTATCGCGCCGTACAGTGGATGGCGTTTGGCTCCAACTCGTTTAACGCGCTCGTACCGCTGTACGCCAATGTCGAGACCATGCCCGAGTACTATGCCGACACGCAGGCCCGCGTGACGTCCGAGAATTTCTATTGGGCAAATCGCCTGATCGGTGCCTTGGCCGATGTCCGCTTCCGTGAGTGCGGTCGCGCGGTCGAGGATTATCAGGAGAAGGTCGGCGGCATGGGCCACAAGCAGATTCACGACGTTGACGCTGTCGTAGCCGCGCTGCCCGAGGCCGAGGTGCCTGCCGAGCTCGCCCGCGCCAACGAGGCCTTTGCCGAGCTCGTGCGCGTGGAGACCGATGCTCTGTTGGGCAAGGTGCTCTACACCACGAGCTGTGCCATGAAGAACTCCTTCGCGATGAACGACAACGTAAGGTAAAGACAACCTTGCAACGAGCGAGCGGGGCAAACGCCGTCAAAGGCTTTGCCCCGCTCGATTTCTATCTCGGCGGTAAAACGATTTTGTGTCGTTCACCCAATCTTGGGTACAAGAAGGCCAATGCAGTTGTTCACGATTGGAGCCAACCATGGTTATGAAATTCGATCAGCTTGTTAACGGTGCCATCAACGTGGGCTTTGGCGCCGCCGCCGTCGCCGTCGAGGGCGGCAAGAAGGTCCTCGACGACCTCAACACCAAGGGCGAGCAGGTGCGCAAGGACGCCGGCACCCCCGATATCGCCCGCAGCGTGTCCGACATGTTCGAGCAGGCCGGCGGTACCATCTCCGACCTGACCGAGCGCCTGGGCATGCAGGGCGAGACCGCGGCGCAGCGCGTGCTCGACGAGCTCATCCTGGCCCGCGTTCGTGTTATGACCGCCCCCGAGCGCACGGCCTTTTTGGCCCATGTGCGCGACATCGTCGATTCGGTCGAGGATAACGTGACCTCGGTGCCCGTCGAGTCTGTTGGGCCCGACGACGCAGAGGACGCCGAAGAGGCCGAGTAGCAGCGCAGATGGCAGATTCCACCACCGATTACAACAATCTAGATCCCTTGGGTGACGAGACGTCGGTTGTCGATGAGGTTGAGGCCGCTGTCTCGGGCGCTCGCAAGAAGCCGCGCGCTGTCGATATGGTGCCCGAGGAGCCCGATGCGATGGCGCCGGACGAGGAATACCAGCTCACGCCGGCGGGCCGCCGCGAACGCATCGGTCAGATCGTTCGCCTGATCAAAAAGTATCGCGTGTGGGATAACCTCACGCCGGTGCGCCTGCGCCGTCTGCTCGAAGAACTCGGCCCCATGTTCGTCAAAATGGGGCAGATTCTGGCTAACCGCTCCGAGATTTTGCCGCAGCGGTTTTGCGACGAGCTCCGTCGCCTGCGCTCCGACGTAGAGCCGGTGCCATATGAGGTAGTGCTCCGCTGCCTGGAAGAGGAATACGGCCAGCGCCTGGGGCAGATGTTCGACGCGATCGACCCCAACCCGCTCGGTAGCGCGTCGCTCGCGCAGGTGCACCGCGCCCGCCTGGTGACCGGCGAGGACGTGGCCGTTAAGGTGCAGCGCCCCGGCGCGCAACAGGTCATGGCACAGGACATCGACATCATCCGTTCGGTGGTGCGTATCGTTTCCAAGTTCGTCAACACCGATCAGTTTGTTGACCTGCACGGCGTGGTCGAAGAGCTGTGGACCTCGTTTCGCGAGGAGACCAACTTTTTGGCCGAGGCCAAAAACCTCAACGATTTCTATGACTTTCACAAAAGCGTGCATGGCGTGTCGTGTCCCAAATCCTATTTGGAACTTTGCACCGAACACGTCGTGGTTATGGACTACATCGACGGCATCTCCATCGCCGATCCCGAGCGCCTGGTGGCCGAGGGCTATGACCTGGAAAAGATCGGCTCGGCGATCGTCGAGGACTACTCGACGCAGGTACTCGACGATGGCTTTTTCCATGCCGACCCGCATGCGGGAAACATCATCCTCAAGGACGGCATCGTCTACTTTATCGACCTGGGCATGGTCGGGCGCATGTCGAGTCACGACCGCGGTATCGTCAAGGACATGATCTTTGCCGTGGCCGAGGGCGACGTGCCCAAGCTCAAGGATTCGCTCATGCGCTTTGCCGTGACGCGCGGTGACTCGGCAGAGCTTGACCATTCGGCCTTTTTGTCCGACTTGGACTTTATCGTCGCCGACTTTGCGGGTCTTGACCTTAAAGACCTGGATATCGGCGAGTTTTTGACCTCGCTGCTAAACTTGGCGCGCAAGAACGACGTTGAGCTGCCGAGCGTGGTGACGATGTTCGCCCGCGGCATGGTGACGCTCGAGGGCCTGCTGACCGAGTACATGCCCAACGTCAATATGATCCAGATTATCCAGACGCACATCAAAAACGAGAAAAGCACCTATGCGCGCGTCCGCGAAATGGGGCGCGATCTTGCCGCGAGCAGCTATCGCGCGGCAAAAGGCTCGCTCGAGGCGGCCGAGTATCTGGGCTTGGCGTCGCGCATGCTCACGCGTGGCCAGCTTAAGGTGAACACTCAGATCATGAGCAGCGATAAGGCGCTGCGGCAGCTGGGTGGAATTATCGACCGTATGTCGATGGCAATTGTGATCGCCGGTCTGTTTATCGGTTCGTCGGTGGTGTACTACGCACGCATCGAGCCGGTTGTGTTTGGTATCCCTGTCATTGGCTTTATGGGCTACGTGAGCGCGCTGGTGCTGGCGCTGATGCTGGGCCGCGAGATCTGGCGCAACAGCCACGGCGGCAAGCGTTAACGAGTCCCCGAGATCAGAGGAAGACGTATCCTTTTGCTCGGCACTCCATCCCCGCCCTTTTCTATCGCAAACCATAGCTTTTACCTTGGGCTTCGCCTGTGTGCGGGGCCCTTTTGCGTGCTACCATACTGACAGTAATAATCGATGGCCTAGATGGTGGTGCGGAGACGCACGAATGCGCGGCTTTCCTGCGCGTTTGGGAGAATCGGGGTGCAAATCCCCGGCTGTACCAGTAACCGTAATTCCTTATGTCTCGGGAGAATCGTGTCGCAGATCGGACGACGCGCCCGGGCCGGCAAGGTTAAGTCGGATCGCCTCCCATCTTGCACGCGGCCGCGGCGTATGCCGCCGGTACGCGTTGGGCTCTGGAGGGAAGGAGGACCCCGATGGGGGAACTCGAGCGCAACATGCGCGATGACGTGGGGCAGCCGCATGGTAACGCCTCAAGTACAGACAATGGGGGACAAATGGATATGTTTGAGGACGAGCGCAAGCGCGCCTCGTTGCGTCGCCATGGGGCGATCGCGCGCGGCGTAGCCAAGCGCGGCCTGGTGGCATTCCTGGCCTTCGCGATGGCATTCAGCACCACGCCGGCCCAGCTTTGGGCCGATGGCGCCGAGGGCATTGCCGAGGCCGTGGCTCAGGCCACAACGCCGAGCGAGGGCGCGCAGGCCACGGACGGTGCTGCAGATACTACCGCGGCTGCTGCTGACGCAAACGATTCGGCTGCAGGTGGCTCCTCCGAAACTGGGGATACGGGTTCGGCCGCGCCTGACAACGTGAGCGATGATGCATCGGACGACCCCGCTGCGTCAGACCCTGCTTCGGCCACCCCGGCGAGCGAGGCGTCTGACACCACCGCCGAGACCGGCGACGCGACTGCGGTGGCCAGCGAGCCCAGTGTTGCCAAGGCCGCGTCTCGTGCCGCTGCTACGTTTTCCTCGAATAATGGTGTCAGCGTCGGAAAGAGCCAGTCGCCTTCTCGTTGGGCTGGCTCTAACTTCACCGCTTTTATCCAGAGCAATACTACGCTCTATGCGAATGTTTGGACTTCGTCCAGCAAGCGCGCCAGCGCTTCAGGCTGCACCTATCAGTGGCTTGCTGCCGACATCAGCAACAAGAGCGATGCGGACAATTCCGCGTTTGTTCCTGTCGAGGGTCAGACGGGCGCATCGATCGTTTTGGACGATGCCCTGCGCACTCAGCCTAACGGCAAGTGCCTGCGCGTACGCATTACCGATGCCAGCGGTAACGTCATCTACGGCCCGACTAAGGGCGCCAACAACCAAAAGCTGACAGCGACGAACACCATCAAGGCGCCCGTTCCTACCAAGACGGCACTGGATGCAAAGTCTTATGTCCTCATCCAGTCTTCGGCAGACGATTCGAGCTCGTATTCGTCTGTTAAGGCCGAGATGCTGAACCCTGGCACTACGCTTTGGGCGAACGCCTACGACGGCGAAGCGGTTCCCAATAAGCGTATTGCGACACAGGCCGGCTGGACCTATCAGTGGCTTGCGTCTGACGTGCGCGATGCCGAGGATTCCGCCTATCAGGCAATTCCGGGCCAGACCGCCCAGTCGCTGACGATCACGGACGAACTCGCTTCGCAACTTGCGGGCAAGTACATTCGCGTTAAGGTTGTCGGCGATGGCCAGGAGCTGTACGGTCCGAGCAGCTCTTTCGGGACGCCCGCGTCTGTTGGCTACAATACGCCGGGTCCTGTTGCCGCGAGTGACCAGATCGCGTTAGGCCATATCGTTCTCGCCTATAACGGCGCCGAATTTGGCGACGATTATGAGAACGTCCCCAACGCTAACGTCGGTGACACGATTAAGGCTGCCGCCTGCTACCTTAACTACGACACGCCGACTGACCTCTATGGCTCCGACAAGGTCGATTTTTCTTGGTGGGTGGCCGATTCTGCTGACGGCACGTTCGAGCAGGTTGCAACTGGTGATACCTTCACGGTTACCAAGGAGTGCGCGAACCGCTACCTCAAGGTGGTCGCTAAGGCCAAGAAGGGTATCCCCGGCTCCGATAGCTGTGAGACCAAGGCGGGCCGCATTCTGCCCAAGGGCGCGACGACGCTCGATTCAGTTGCATTTACCAATGCGAGCAAGGGCGCCAAGGACACTGGCTCTACGATTGGGGCGTGCGCCTACAAGGCGGTCGATTACTCGTCTGAGCCGGTTACCGAGGGCGTTACCTACACGTGGCGTTGGTCCTCTGTCGACCCGTCTTCCTCTGCGTTTGATGCGAAGACCGACTGGCATGTGGTCGAGGGCAAAACCGACAGCAGCTTTACGATTCCCGATGACTACGCCAAGCGCTGGGTGAGCGTGTCGGCCACTGCGGGCGATAACACCGTAGAGGCGACTACTGCTGTGGCCGTTAAGGCCGCAGGCTCGCACGAGCTGTTCCTGACGTATCTCAAAAAGATCGTCGGCGATCAGAGCGATGACGCCAAGTTTGTCTACAAGAGTGGCGAAAAGATCGGTGTTACTGCATTCGAGAAGACGTCTGCAGGAACAAAGGGTGCCGAGCTTACATCTGATCAACTGACGTATACGTGGCAGATTGCCGATAGCGCCCAGGGTCCGTTCACGACGCTGACGGATGAGAACGCGCACAGGCCGTCGTTCGTAATTTCGCAAAAGTACGTCGGCAAGTACCTCAAGTGCATCGTCGACGGTGGCTACAACACCGACTATGCCTCCACGCGTTATGCCATCGTCAAGGGCGAAGATGCCAAGGCGTATACCCTGACATCGGTTAATGTCGCTTCGAGCGGCAACCTTGCACAGGTCGGCGGAACGCTTACCCCTACTGCCAATTACATGGCAACGGGCGATTGGGGCGATTACGAGACGGCACTCCCCGAGGGCTCCCTCGTCGATTACCGCTGGTATCTCGCCGATGACGCTGAGGGCACAAATGCCCACGAGCTGTTTGGCGCCGACGAAACGACCGGCGCGATCACGCTTCCCGCCTCGGCTGAGGGCAAATACGCCTATGTCGTGGCAAACGCCGGCAACAACGATGTCAAGAGCACCGCTTGGCTCGTTAATTCTTCCGACGAAAAGTCTCTTTCCGTTAACGTCAGGGTTGTAGGCGTAAGCAAGCACGATGTCGGTCAGTCCTATGACCTTGTGGACTGGGTGCCGACGGCCTCGTTTGAGTGGTCGAGTACCCAAAAAATGTCTGCCTGGGACATCTTTGCCAAGGTGCTTGACGACGCCGGCTATAGCTATAGCACGGACGGCGGCGTTCCCTATTCGGTTACGAACCCCGATAAGTCCCAGACGCTCGCGATGGAAAACACGGCGTCCGGCTATAAGTACTGGCGTTTTGATATTAATGGCAAGGCTGCCAACTCTTATGCCACGGGCTACTACCCGAGCGATGGCGACACGCTCGAGCTGGTGTACGAGGATCCCACGGGCACGGTTTCCACGCAGGTTTCCGCGACGTGTTCGGTCGTCGGCACCGACGCCAAGGGTGCTCAGCAGACCTGGGCCGCCGCTCAGAGCATTACGCTGAAGAAGGGCTCGACCGCGGCCGACCTCTCCGAGCAGCTCTTCAAGCAGACCGGCCTCAAGGCCGACTACGACCCCAACGGCTCCTGGGGCTGGGCGCTCAATTCGATCACGTCGCCCTTCGACTCCGGCCGCACGCTCGCCTACGACCCGACGACCGAAGCGTACTGGCAGCTGTTCATCAACGGCAAGTCCTCCATGGTCGGCGCCGGCGGCTACACGCTCAAGGCCGGCGACTCCGTCGTCTGGTACTACTCGAAGTACAACGACCCCGCTCCTGCCGATCAGCTTTCGGTAAGCTGCACCGTTATCGGCCAGGATGCTTCGGGCGCCCGGCAGACGTGGGCACAGCCTACGACAGCTCTCGTGGACGAGGGAACAACCGCTGCTGACCTTTCCGAGCAGATCTTTAAAAAGTCTGGCATTGGCGCCAAAACGGGGGAGAGCTCGTTTGGCTGGTATCTCGAGTCGCTGACCTCGCCGTTCGAAAAGAACGTGACCCTCTCGAGCGAGAAGGTTGACGAAAACACCTGGAAATATTGGCAGTTCTTTGTCAATGGCAAGCCTGTTGATGTTGGTGCGGGCGCCTATACGCTTAAGGCAAGCGACGAGATTGCTTGGGTCTATGGCTCCGACGGCACCATGCCTGGTCAGGTCTCCGTTTCGATGGAGATCATCGGCAAGAAGGACGATAAGGCTCAGCGCTGGACTGATCCTTCGATGCAGGTGTTCGTTGAGGGCACGACGATTAAGGATGCATCTGCTGCCTATTTCGATGCCCTGGGCATTGATTCCGTGATGCTCAATGATGGCGGCTATTGGAATGTCCATAGCCTCGTGTCCCCGCTTGATGGCACAAAGCTGACGGGCTCCTGGTCGTTCTTTGTAAACGGGGACCCCGGGACTCAGCTCGATGGTGACTACGCGCTCAAGTCGGGCGACAAGATCGTCTGGGCATATGCTGCCGGCGACACGGTGCCCAATCCTGACGAAATCGTCGTGGATCCGAGCGCTTCGCGCCCGACCGATTGGAAAGCCGACTGGAACGGCAATTCCAATGCGGTGGTCGAGAACGTGTCCACCCCTACGGGCGCGCTGGCAAGCTCTTGGACGTTCGATTGGAAGGCCTACTCGGGCGCCACGTATCCCAACGCGAGCGAGCCGATTGTCGTAAACGGCAACGTGTATCTCGCCGTCAACAAGCGCTTGCTTAAGATCGACGCAGAGTCGGGCAAGGTGCTTGCCGAGTCGAACCTTAAGACTACGATTGGCTACACGACGCGTCCGATTTATACGAACGGCTTGGTCATCGTCCCGCTCGATGGCGGTGCGGTCCAGGCTCTGACGGCCGATACGCTCACGACGGTTTGGGTTACCGACCCTGTGAGCAAAACTGCTCAGTCGAATTCTCAGCTGACGGTCGATGGCAACTATCTCTATGTCGGCACCGTTGATGTCGACTATGGTAAGGGCGTGTATAACAACGGCCATCTGACGCGCATCAATATCCTGACCGGTGCCGTTTCCTGGCAGCACGTCAACGCCGATGAGGGTTATTACTGGACGGGTGCTACCGTGGGTGACGGCTTTATTCTGGTTCCCACCAGCGCCGGTACCGTTGAGATGCTCGGCAAGTCTTCGGGCGCTGTGCTTGGAAGCGTTTCCGTTGGGGCTATCGTTAACTCCTCCTGTGTGCTCTCCGCCGACGGTAGCCATGCTTATCTGATTTCGCGCGATGGCAAGCTGCACGTTTTGGCGATTTCTGACGGTAGTTCGCGTGGTGCGGATGCCGCTTCGCGCATTTCCGAAGAGCGCGTCGTCGACCTGGGTCTTACGGGATGCGCCTGCATGCCTACGCTGTATGGCAACAAGCTGATTGTCGGCGGCGAGGTTTCCGGTGGCTCTGCGCTGGCGATTGTCGACCTTGATAATGACTTTGCTACGACGTTGGTTTCGTCTGCTGATGGCTCCGCGCTTCCCATCGGCGGCATCAAGGGTGCACCGCTCGTGAGCGCCCAGGCAGATGGCACGTATGTCTACTTCACGGTTAACTACGGTGCGACTTCCGACTATGTGAACTACACCTCGGGCGGCGGTGTCTATCGCTACAAGCTGGGTGACGCGCAGGCGACCGGTGCGTTTAGCGCAACGGGACACAACAACTACTGCGACTCGCCGATTGCCTGCGACGCCAAGGGCAACCTCTACTACATCAACGATTCCGGCACGTTGTTCAAGCTGAATGGTGGCGTTAAGGTCTCGTTCGAGACTGGCGATGGTTCCAAGGTCGATTTCCAGACTACGGCCGACGGCAAGCTGGTTAAGCCTGCCGATCCGACGCGTGAGGGCTACACCTTCGGTGGCTGGTACACCGATGAGGCTTGCACGGAGGCGTATGACTTCAGCACGCCGGTGACGGCCGATATGACGCTGTATGCCAAGTGGACCAAGAACGCCGTTAACCCTGACGGCAATGGCGGTTCTGGCTCTAACGGTGGCAGCGGCTCCGGCACTGGTGCTGGTACCGGCACGGGCGCTGGCGCGGGCACTGGCTCCGGCTCGAAGGGTGGCGCTGTCGCCCCGGGTCAGAAGCCGGTGACCAAGACGACGGTGTCGACCAAGACCGGGACCAAGGACAACAAGTCCGACAAGAAGGACTCCGACAAGTCCGACAAGAAGGACGAGAAGAAGTCTGACAAGAAGGACGGCAAGTCCGACAAGAAGTCCGACTCCAAGTCCGACAAGGCATCCGCTTCCACGACCACTGCCAAGAAGTCCACTGAGGCTTCCGCGCAGGAGTCTGGCCTCAACCCGCTCGCTATTGTCGGCATCGCGGCCGGCGTGATCGGCCTCGCGCTCATCGCCGTCTTCATGCTGACCAAGCGCGGCAAGGGTGACGGTAATGCCCGATAAGCCCAAGGAGACCAACGGGCAGCAGCCCGACTCCTCGTTTATCCAGCTCGACGATGCAAAGCAAAAGGGCGCCGCTTCGGCGGCGTCCGCCCCGCGGCGCAAGGCACTTGTCGGCGTTTTTACGGCTGCTTGCGTTGCCCTGATTGTCGTCTCGCTGGGGTTTGTCCATCCCTCCACAAGCGGTGCCTGGTCCATCGACTGGATCGTTCAGGCCGTGACGGGGGAGAGCGTCGTTGCCAACGACGCCAGGGGAGCTGGCTCGGCTGCTGCTTCTGGCAAAGCTGACTCTAAGAACTCCAAGGCTTCGGGCGATGCGAAAGATAAGTCCAAGGACTCGGGTGACGCCAAGGGCGATTCCGAGTCTTCGAACAAGAGCTCGGATAAAAACTCGGATGGCAAAAAGTCTGAAGACCAGCGTGGCAAGAAGTCTGGCGATGTATCGGCTGCTCAGAATACCGAAACTGCCGATACTTCTAACACGTCTGGTGGTACCTCTTCGGGCGGCGGCCAATCGTCTGGCGGCGCCTCTGCTTCTAACGGCGGAACCGCCTCTTCGGGCGGCCAGGGCGGCACGCAGGAGCCCAGTTACGTCACGGTGACGGTTGCGGTCACATCGAGCGCCGTGGGCAATCCTGTGTCCGCCGGCGGCACCTATACCTTTAACGAAGGTGCCACCGTCTACGACGCCCTATGCGCGCTCGGGCTTTCCGTCAACGCACACGGCTCATCGTACGGCACGTATGTCGCCGCGATCGGCGGTTTGGCCGAGAAGCAGTATGGCGGCACGAGCGGTTGGATGTACTCTGTCAACGGCTCGACGCCCATGACGGCCTGCAGCAACTACGTTCTCTCCAACGGCGACAACGTCGTCTGGTATTACGTAACAGGCTAGGGATCTCAACATAACGCACGGAACGGGCAGCTCGGACAAACATCCAGGCCGCCCGTTTTTTGATGCGAATGGGACGGAGTTTCCCAATCAAGGCTCAACCGGAAAGCGCATCCCACTTTTGAGCTGAATTCTGGGATGCACTTTCCGGTTGGAGTTCTATTGGGAAACTGTGTCCCGTTTTGAGGTCCTATTCTGGGATGCGGTTTCCCCGGGGAGGCCCATGGGAAAGCGTGTCCCATTTCGGCATCGTGATCCGTCTCGTGCGCCCTTATCGGCAATTATAGAAAGCTCGGCAAACAAAAAACGGGCTGGAACGTGATGTCCCAGCCCGTTTTGCGTTCAAGCATATGTTCGGCAATCTACGACCTTGCGCCCTCGAGGAAGAAGCGGCGGCTAAAGTAGTTGTACCAGGTGACCAGGAACGTGGCGATGGCCTTCATGGCCTGGTAGCCGATGCTCAAAAACGTGACGCCCACAAACATGTATAGGTCGTTGAGGCCCAAACCAATCACCGACAGGATGGTGAAGATCGTGAACTCGCGCTTGCGGCTCATACCCTCGCGATGGTCGAACACGTACTTCATGCTGAGCCAGTAGTTGACCACGACGGACGTGATAAACGAGATCGTGGTGCTCATCAAAAAGTCGAGATGGAACAGCTCGACGAGCGCAATGAGCATGCCCCAGTCGATGCCAAAGGAGATGAGACCCACGACAGCGAACTTGAGGAATTGCTTAGTATGAGGTTGTGCCAGTGCCTTGCGCACGTAATCACATCCAATGCGTTGATGAATCGAGCAGAGGATACTTTAGAGCTTTTGCATGGGAAACGTAAGGGCTTTGCCAAGAACTATACGAACTCGTCAAATTTGCAAGTGACAATCCGCAAACGCTGCAAATCCATCCGTAAACGAGCAAGGCCCACGAACAACACGGTGCTCGACGGGCGTCATCCGTGGGTTCCGTAGTGCAACGAGGAGGCCGAGCTACTTGGTCTGCTCGCCCTCCAGGAAAATCTTGCGCGTTACAAAGTTATAGACCATGACCAGTGCGGTAGCGCAAATCTTGGCGATATTGGCCTCGAGGCCCAAGTCAGCGTTGAGGGCCAGCACGATACCGTCGTTGAGCGCCAGGCCAATAACGGACAGCACGACAAAGATAATGAACTCGCGGCGGCGGCTCATGCCCTCCTTGTGTGCAAACACGTACTTCATGCTCGCGACGTAGTTAAAGATGAGCGAGACGATAAAGCCGCTGGTGTTGGCGATCAGGATGTTGAGGCCCAGACCGTAGTGGAGCAGATTCATGATGCCAAAGTCGATGACAGTGGCAATGACGCCGACGACGCCAAACTTCATGATCTGCGCAAGGAGCTTTTGCATGGTACCTGCCTTAGGGTGGCGCCGCAGCGCCGTGGGGATGACAAACTCAGCAAGTTTAGCCAATCCCCGCAGGCGGGGCTAGGCGCGCTCCTCGATAGCACCGTTTCTATATGCGTCGAGCAGCTGGCGCAGGTCCTGGATTTGGCTGCGGATCTTGGCGCCCGTATCGGTGTCGCTCACCATGCGGCGGCGGTCGGCCTCGTCAAAGCGGTTGGTCTCGCTCTCGATGTCGACATTGCGGGTAAGCGCCTCGGCAACTGTGGTAAAGGCTTGGTGCGACTTAAGGCGACATCCGCGCGAACTGGAGATAAGCGTGTACCCGGCAATGCCCGTCTTGGGGTGGTAGGCGCGACAGAAGCCGCCATCGATGACCAGCAGCTTGCCCTCGGCTCGGATGGGTTGCTCGCCCTTGGTCGTCTTGACGGGCGTATGGCCGTTGATGATGTGCCCCGTCGGCGAGCATGCCATGGGGGTGACGCCAAACTCGTGCATGATGTCGTCGCAGACCGAGGGTGACTTGGTAAGTGTAAAGTACGGGTCCATCGGCTCGACCCAGGTGCTTTTATCGGCGATGTAGGCGCGTTCGAACGTGCGAACCTCGCGTCCGCTTGCCGGCGACTTCATGCCGATCCAGAGATACCACATCCAGTCGAGGGCATCGCGGTCGCCGTTACGCCAGGCGCGGCGGGCGATATGGTCGCAAAAATCGAGGTAGTCGTGACCAGCGTGCCACGTGCCCAGACAGTTCATGCTGCTAAAGGTGCCGTCCTCGTTGAGCGGCACGCAGCCGTGGAACAGCAGATTGCCGTTGGCGACCTTATACATGGAGCCGTGGGTATAGAGGAAATCGATGTGGCGATGCAGGTGATCGGCGGTGACAAACTCGGACACGAGCTTGTCCATGATGTGCTGCTCCTCGGGTGTGAGCGTGTAGGGGTCCGCCGGATCGACGGTGGGGAAGTCGTTGGTCGTGAGTGGCCACACGCTGCCGTTGGCAAGCGTGACCGTGCCGGGGTCGCGATCGACCTTGTCGAGCAACAGGCGGTCTGCCATATCGAACTCGGGGTGGCGCTGGATAATCTGGCCCTCGAGCTTAAAGAGCAGGACGTTGATGGCTTTGATCAGCGGGCTGATGGTCTCACCGGCGGTATAGGTGGCGTCGGCGAAGGCGACAAGCTCGCGCAGCGAGATACCGTAGTCGTTCTCGAGGATCTCGTAGTTGTCATAGCGCAGGTTGTTGCGCAGCACCGTGGCGATGCAGGCGGGCTCTCCTGCCGCAGCGCCCATCCACAGCAGGTCGTGGTTGCCCCACTGGATGTCGAGTGAATGGTAGGTGAGCAGACGGTCCATAATCTTTGCCGCGCCGCCACCGCGGTCGAAGATATCGCCAACCAGGTGCAGGTGGTCGACGGCGAGGCGCTTGATGAGCGAGGCGAACGACTCGATAAAGTCGTCGGCGCTGGCGGTCTCCAGGATGGACTCAATGATGCGCTCGTGATAGCGCACACGGTAGTTGTTCTCATCCGGATGCGTGTGCAGGAGTTCGTCGATGATATAGGCGTAATCACGTGGGATGGCCTTGCGCACCTTGGAGCGCGTGTAGCGACTCGAAAGCGAACGCGCCACCATGATGAGCTGGTCGAGCATGGTTTTGTACCAGGTGGGTGAGTCCTCGTGCTGGCTGCGGACAAGATCGATCTTCTCGCGCGGATAGTAGATGAGCGTGCACAGTTCGCCCTTCTCATCGAAGGAGAGCGTGTCGCCAAAGATTTCGTCGACATGCTCGCGCACGACGCCCGAGCAGTTGTTGAGGATGTGCATGAAGGCTTCGTATTCGCCATGCAGGTCGCTCATAAAATGCTCGGTGCCCTTGGGCAGGTTGAGGATGGCCGAGAGATTGATGATCTCGGTAAACGCGGATTGCTCGGTGGGGAATTGTCTCGACAGCAGGCGCAGATACTTGAAGTCTTGCGGATTGCGATCGAATGCGACCATGAAACACCTTCCGATGGGGTTGGTAAAACTGATAAACAGCGTCAAACGTTTATCAGTATGCGACGCCTTTGTTTCAATTTTGCGCTGGCGGCTCAATTGTCGGATGAACGGTTTGCTAAATCGATTTAGTTATGGTAGATATGGCGGTTGAGTGGAGACGCTGAGGGTGTCTTTGCGGACGATTGCCTATGGTTTGGTGGAGATGATGATGGTAAAGATGTTCTATACAGATGGTTCGATTTGGTAAATAGTGGACATTTGTACCGTATGCAGGCTCGCTGTGCGATAATTTTCGTAGTAATACGCAAGGAGCCTCATATGAGTGATTTTGTCCTGACCTGTGAATCCGCTGCCGACCGAACCCGGGAGTTCTTTGAATCGCGCAATATTCCCGTCGCGTATTTTCATTACGGGATCGATGGCATTGTTTACGACGACGATCTGTATCAGTCGATTTCGCCGGACGAGTTTTTTGCCAAGGTCGCCGCGGGTGCCATGCCAAAAACGTCGCAGCTGGGCGTGGGCGAGTACGAGGAGTTTTGGGAGCCGTTTGTTGCCGAGGGTAAAGACGTGCTGCACCTGGCGTTGTCGTCGGGTATTTCGGGCACATATGGATCGGCCTGCGTTGCAGCGCAGATGCTCGCGGATCGCTATCCCCAGGGCGGCAAGGTGCGCGTCATCGATTCGCTGGCGGCGTCTTCCGGCTTTGGCCTGTTGCTGGAATATGCCGCCGACGTGCGCGATAGCGGGGCTTCACTCGACGAGACGGCCGCTTGGATCGAGGAGCATAAGCTCAACCTGCACCACTGGTTCTTCTCGACCGATCTGTCGAGCTACCTGCGCGGCGGTCGTATTTCGGCTGCGAGCGCGATCATCGGCACGGCGCTTAAGATTTGCCCGCTTATGACGGTCGATTGCGAAGGTAAACTGTCGCCACGTGAGAAGATCCGCACTAAGAAGCGCGCGATATCCGAGATGGCTAAGACCATGATGGTACACGTGCAGGACGGTGCGGATTATTCGGGTAAGTGCATTATGTCCCATTCGGCGTGCCGCGAGGATGCCGAAGCCGTTGCGGCGCTGATTGAGGAACAGGTTCCGCAGCTCAAAGGTAAGATCGAGATCAATAACATCGGTGCTTTGATCGGTTCGCATACCGGACCTGGTACGGTGGCGCTCTTCTTTATGGGCGACAAGCGCGTGGATTAATTTGCCCCATCACGTCGCTGCATGATCGCTCAAACGAAAACGGCCCGCCTCACGTTTGTGGGGCGGGCCGAGATGTTTGGGTTAGCGTTTCTTGCCGCGGAAGAAGAAGCCGTGCAGCGAGGGCTTGAGGCCGCGGTTGGCGCGACGCTCCTCGATATGATCGTGGATCGAGGCGACGCGCTCGATGACTTCGTCGGGAATCGGCACGTCGGGATTCATGTTCTCGACCTGGCTGACCTCGGCGGCGGCGACCTGGTCGATAATGGGCACGTCGTCGCGCGAGATGACAGGCGTGGCGTCTTCCTTCATCTTGCGATAGCGCTTCATCATGTCGGTCTGCAGCTGCTGGGCCGAAGGCGGCGTCCAGATGATGGCGTTGGCGCCGGCGGCGATGGTTTCACGGATGCTCTCGGGCGTCTTGCCGCCCGGTGCGATGAGCGGCAGGTTGGGATAGTGCTCGCGCAGTTCACGCAGGACCTGGGGCGTGTTTTTGCCGGCGGCGATGTTGAGAATCTTGGCTCCGGCGCGCACTTTTGCGTGAGCATCGTCGTCGCAGCGAACGACCGTGGCGATGACAGGGATGTCGGCGATGTTGGTGATGTGTTCGACCATCTCGGCAGTAGCGGGGGAATTGACCACGCAGCCCGCCGCGCCCTGCATCTCGGAGACGGCCGCCATCTGCACGGAACGCTTGCCGGTGGTGGTGCCACCGCCAACGCCCACAAAGACCGGGCACTCGGCAACGGTCAGCAGCGCCTGCGTAATGGCGGGTTGCGGCGTGAATGGGTAGACGGCAAACACGGCGTCGGCATTGGAGTTGCGGATGACCGCCACGTCGGTGGTGTAGATGAGCGACTTGATGCGGCGGCCAAAGAGCGTAAAGCCGCTGGCCTCTTCGATCTCATCAGGCATGCGGAGGGCCGCCTTGCGCAGACGCCCGTCGATGGGCAGCGGCTCCATGGGGAGCAGTCCGTTGGGGGTCACGGCTACCTGGGGCTCGGTGAACTCGTCTGCGAGCTCGACCTCGGAAAAATCGACCGAGGCGACGATGTCCTCGTGAACCTCGGCGGGAACATCGATGGGGGCTTGGTCGTTCGTCGCGGCGGGCGTATCGAAGGAGCTCGTGGCGACAAAGGCGTCGACGCGCTCGTTTAGATCGTTGAGAGTATCCATTGCGGTCCGTTTCTATGTTGTGCGGCCGGCAGTGCACAACCGGCGCTACGTTGCTAAATCGTTTGACGAGTTGATTTTTCCCCGCTGCGCCATTCGTTAGACCGAACGCCCGTCGAACGTGAAGGAGCTGTGGTGGCGGGTATTGAGGTGCTATCTTGAATGTCCCGTTTAAAAGAGAGGTGACGCGGTATGGAATTAACGGCAATGTTGGGCTCGATTGGCCTATGCGTGGGCGCAATCGTAGCCGCCGCGGTCATCTACTTTGTGGTTACGGCCATTAAGGGCAAAAGGGCCGAGCGCAAGGAACGCGAGGCACTTAAGCAACACCGTGACCAGCAGGACAAGCGCGCACGGTAATAGCTTGCTGAGTTTTGGGTCCGTGCGCTAGCTGCGTTTTCGGATCAGGGCGATGTAGAAGCCCTCAAAGTCGCGGCTGGGCGGGATGGTGAGCGTGCCGGGCATGCCGTTGGTGATGGCCGATACCTGACCCGCGGCGATTGCCTCGGTGAGAGCGTTGGACTCGATGCGCGGCTCCTCACCGGCTTCCTGGGCGCGGCGTGCTTCGCTTTCACTCGGCGTGCCGTCGAGGGGGATGAGCTCGCAGTCCATATGCTTGTCGAGGGCCTCTTGTAGGGCGTCCTCGTTTTCCTGCGGCATAATCGAACAGGTGGAATAGACGAGCGTGCCGCCCGGCTTGAGGGCGCCCATGGCGCGGTCCAGAAGCGCGCGCTGCGAGCGGGCACACTTGCCAAGCAGCTGCTCGGTCAGGCCGCGCAGGCTCTTTTCGTTGCCGCTGATGACGGTGCCCGTGCCGGTGCAGGGGGCGTCGAGCAGGATGCGGTCAAAGCGGAAGAATTCGTCGAGCTCGCGTGCGTCGATGCGCATGATGGGCACGTTTTTGGCGCCCTGGCGGTGGAGGTTGGACTCAAGCTTTTCGGCGCGGGGAATGCTCATCTCGCAGGCCGTGAGGTGTGCCTGGCCCTGGGTGAGGGCGGCGATCTGCGTCGTCTTGCCGCCGGGGGCCGCGCACATGTCCAGGATGTCCTCGCCGGCCTGAGCGCCCAACACCAAAGGCGGCATCATGGACGACAGGCTCTGCAGATAGATTTTGCCGTCGCAGTAGATGTCGAGATCCCACAGATCGGATACCTGGGCCTCGGGCAGGATGAAAGCGTCCGGGTACCATGCGACGGGGCGGTGGGCGATGCCGGCTGCGTCGAGCGCGGCGGCGATGTCCTCGGCGGTCGCCTTGAGCGTGTTGGCGCGCAGCGTGACCGGGCGAGTGGCAGCGGCGCCGAAGCCCTCGATCATGAGCTGAGCATCGGCGGGTGCATAGGCGCCGGCGACCGTGTCGACCATAAAGCGCGGCAGGTCGGCGGCGGAGTGTTGGGCGGCAAGCTGGTCGGAAAGCTCGGTGGCGGCAAACTGCCTGAGCTTGAGCTCGGGCTTAACCTGCTTTTTCTGCTTACGACGACGCGGCTTGGACATCCGTCTTTCCTTCCCGTCCCAAATTGACTAGTTTCCGGGCACGCCGCTGCTGGCGTGCTTTAGTACTGGCTCTCGTGCTTGCTAAAGAAGTCAAAGCGCGGGGGCAGCGGCTTTACGCGGTGCTCGCCGGGCTTCTCGCCCAAGCTCTCCACAAACTCATCCGTGGAGGCAAAGATGTTATCCCAGCTAAAGAAGGCGACCGGGTCAACGTCGAAGTACTCGCAGATGAGCTCGCAGCCGGCCGGCACGATGCCGTGCATGAGCACGGTCGCCACGCGCAGCTCGGTGAAGGCGTCGACCAAGGCCTGCGTCATCGCGGTATTGGCTGGCTCGCCCTCAAGCTTGTTGGCGGCCTTGGAGGCGTCGCTCCAGCGCTTGTTGGCGGCGCGCAGGTAGTCGTCGCACACGGCGAGCGCGTGGTGCGTCTCGAACTTGTACATGGCTTGCTCAAAGGCAAGGGCGGCCTGCTCGGCGGCCTCCACCACGGTGGCCGAGGCGGCGCCGGCGGGGATGCAACCGTTGCGACAGGGGCTCTCGTCGCCCTCCTTGACGGCGACGCCGTAGAAGCAGCTGCGGGCCAGGCGGTTGAAGACGCCGGTCAAAAGGGCGCTTTCCTTAAGGGCCGGATCGATGACGCGCTTGTCGTCGCAGGCGTGCACCTCGTTGCCGTCCTTGTCCTTGCCGGTCACGCGGGTGTCGTATGCCTTGGGGCTAAAGCTCACCGGCTTCTCGGACAGGCCGAGCGACAGCCAGTGCGCGCGCATCTGCTCGCAGGTGTAGTGGTTGAGCAGGTCGTCTGCCGGCGGGGGAGGCGTCTGCGAGGACGAGCTTGCTTTTTTGCCCATGTAGAGCAGGTGGTAGCAGGCGCTGACGGTGCTCTGCGTGAGGTTCCAACCCAGGGCCTCCCACATGGCGGTCTGCGCGATGCAGTAGAAGTAGATGTTGTCCTGGCCAATGAACTGGTAGATCTGTGCGTCATCCGAGCACCACCAGTCGCGCCAGTCGAGCGAGCTGTGCTGGTAGGTGGGAGCGGGGACCTGCGTGGAATCGGCGGCGGGCTCGCCCATAAGGGCGGCATCCTGGGCGGCGACACCCTCGGTCACGCCGGCGGCCTTGGCATCGCGTGCGAGCACGGTGCGGGTGTAGCTGATGGGTGCCCACAGGCTCTCGGGCCAGCACCAGCAGGTGACGTCGGAGACGCCGTCGACCTCGGGCACCGGAACGCCCCAGTCGATGTTGCCGGTGATGCGGAAGGGCACGAGCGCCTTGCCGCTGCGGAAGCGTACGCCACCGTTGGCGAGCACTGCGTGAGCGTCGTCGCGCTCCTTCCAGCTGGGGAAGGTGACGGTAAAGCTGCTCTTGTTGCCCTCGGGCTCCAGCACAGTGTGCTCGGGCAGCTGGTCCTCGACGGCGTCGAAGGCCTCGCGGAACTTGTTCTGAATATAGAGCTGTGCCGGCAGCAGCCACTCCTCCATGGTCTTGGAGACCACGGAGCGAACCTGCGGGTTCTGGGCGAGCTTGGCGGTGTAGGTCTTCATAAAGTCGAGGTAGGCCGGCAGGTCAAAGTAGAGGTTGTCGACCGGGCGCAGCTCGGGCACCTCGCCGGTGAGCTGGCTCTTGGGCGCGATGAGCTCCTCGGGCTCAAACTGGTGACCCAGGTCGCACTCGTCGGCATAAGCCTTCTCGGACTTGCAGCCTTGGATGGGGCAGCGGCCGATGACCTGGCGGCCATTGAGGAACGTGCCGGCCTTGGCGTCGTAGAACTGCAGCGTGGAGCGCTTGGAGATGGTGCCCTGCTCGTGCAGGCGCTCGATAATCTCGGCGGTCACCTCGTTGTGGATCTGAGCTGCCGGCTCAAGGCCCGAGCCGCCGTAGATGTCGCAGCTGATGTTGTAGTTGTTGAGGGTCGCGGCCTGGCGGGAGTGATTGGACTCGACATACTCGCCGATGGACTTGTCGTAGCCTTCGTTCTCCTTGAGCTTACGGTAGCTCTCCATGATGGGCGAGCCATAGCAGTCGGTGCCCGAGGTGAAGATGACGTTCTCGCGGCCCAGACGGTCGCGCAGGAAACGGGCGAAGAAGTCGGCCGGGACAAAGACGCCGCCAACGTGGCCAAAGTGAAGGCCCTTGTTGCCGTAGGGCTCGCCGGCGGTAACGATGGCGCGGCGAGGCCAGCTGGGACGGTCGTTCATGGAGTATTTGGATGCCATGGGACTCCTTCGCATATGGTGAGAGCGCGGCCGGGCGCGGGGCTCGGCGACGCGGTGGTCAATTCGTGCATATCGTTCGACATTATCGCACATGCGGGCGGGTGCGTGACGGGGGCGCTATCCTAAGATGCTATGAATGAGATTTCCAACATACATGCGTTTGAAGACGAGGATTTCCTGCACGCCTGCTTTGTGTGGGGGATGGCCGTGCTTGGCGCATTTGCCGTGTGCCTGGCGCCGGTGTTTATGCTGCTGGGCGGGCCTGCGGACTTGGATGCGGCGGACGTGGGCGGCTGGACGGCCGTCTTGGGCTGGATAGTCGGCTTGGCTGCGGTGTCGGCGGCGTCATTTGCCGTGCACGAGCTGGTGCACGCGGTGTTCTTTAAGCTGTTTGCGCCCGCCGGTGCTCGGGTGACCTTTGGGGCAAATTTCGAAACCTGCATGATTTACGCCTGCGCCGAGGGCGTTGTGTATTCGCGCCGGCGGTACATGGCGGTTTGCCTGGCGCCGACGGTTGTTGTGACGGCGTTGTTTGCCCTGGGGTTTGCATGTTCGGGCTATCCGCTGCTGTGCTACCTGGCGGCCGGCTTGCATTTGTCGGGCTGTGTGGGCGATTGGTATTACGTGCGGACCATTCTGCGCGACCGTCGCATTGTCGCCTGCGAGGACGCATCCTTTGGCGTGCGCTTTTTCGCAAGGTAGTCTTTTTGAGATGATTTTTCTGGGACGGGGATTAAAAAATCATTGCAGGGGAGGAGTTGTTGATGAAGCCGTTGCTGCTGCATGCTTGCTGCGCGCCGTGCTCGCTGGAGCCGGTTCGCCTGCTGCGCGAGGAAGGGTTTGAGCCCACGATTTGCTGGACCAACCCTAATATTCAACCGCGCGATGAATGGCAGCGTCGCTTGGACGAGCTGCGCCGGTGGTGTGCCGATGGCGACATCGAGCTCATCGAGGCAGGGGAGGACCGCGATCACTGGGAGACCGGCGTGGCACCGCTGGGTGCCGATCGGCCCCGTCGCTGTCGCGCGTGCTATGCCTTGCGCTTGGCCGAGGCGTGCCGCGTGGCCCAGGAGCGCGGGTTCGAATATGTGGGTACGACGCTCGCCGTCTCGCCGTATCAGTTGTTCGATACCTGTAATGACGTGTTGGAGCGCCTGGCTACCGCCCGCGGTCTCACCCCGGTCATTCGCGATTTTCGCCCGTATTATCCCGAGGCCACGCGTCGTTCGCGCGAGCTGGGCATGTATCGGCAGAATTATTGCGGCTGCCGATTCTCGGCCGTCGAGGCGGCCATGGACCGCGCTCGCATCCGTGACGAGCGCAAAGCCGCCAAAAAGTAGTTCATTTGGGACGTCAGCCTGCTAGGATGTAGAGCGGACTTTAGCAATATAAGGAGTATCCGACGTGTCTATGCGTACCGATGATTTTGACTATAACCTGCCCGAAGAGCTCATCGCCCAGGCGCCTGCCGAGCCGCGCGACTCCTGCCGCCTGCTGGTGGTGGATCGCAAGGGCTCTCAGGCGGGAACGCCGCTGGAGCACGGCGGTACCGTTGAGCACCGCATCTTCCGCGACATCATCGACTATATCGAGCCGGGCGATGTGCTCGTCATCAACAAGACGCGCGTGATGCCGGCCCGCCTGATCGGTCGCAAAGCCGGCTCGGGTGGCGTGGTCGAGACGCTGCTGCTCAAGCGCCGCGAGGACGTGGATCCGCTGGGCCATGTTTGGGAGTGCCTGGTCAAGCCGGGCAAGCGCCTGAAGCCCGGTGCTCAGATTGAGTATCGCGCCGGTGGCGCCCATGCGCCCGAGGGGGCTCCCGTGGTACTGACGGCCGAGGTCATCGACTTTGTCACCGATAGCCGCGGTGGCCGTCTGGTGCGCTTTGAGCCGGCCGGTTGCAATGCCGCCGGCGAGCCGCGCACGCTCGACGAGGCCATCCATGCCGCCGGTCACGTGCCGCTGCCGCCCTACATTACCGATTACGAGGGCGATCCCGAGAAGTACCAGACCGTCTACGCCATGAAGGAGGAGCACTCGGCTGCCGCTCCCACAGCGGGTCTGCACTTTACCTCCGAGCTTATGGCCGCTATAGAGGCCAAGGGTGCGAAGTTTGCCGCCGTCGAGCTCGAGGTGGGCATCGATACCTTCCGTCTGGTGGAGGAGGACGACCCCACGCAGCACGTCATGCACACCGAGCGCTACCACGTGTCGCAGGAGGTTGTCGACGCCGTGCATAAGGCGAAGGCCGAGGGCCATCGTGTGATCGCTGTCGGTACCACGGCAGTGCGCTCGCTCGAGAGTGCGTTTGACGCCGATGCGCCGGTGTTCGATCCGGCCGTGACGGCGCGCTATTTTGAGGGCCGTGAGGACGGGGCCGATACGCTCGGCCGCGGCGACATCGTGGTACGCGAGAACGCTACGACGCAGCTCTACCTCATGCCCGGCTCGACCTATCACGTGGTCGACGCGCTGATCACGAACTTCCACGTGCCGCGCTCCACGCTCATGATGCTCGTGAGTGCGCTTGCCACCCGCGACCAGATCATGGATGCCTACGCTGCCGCCATCGAGGAGCGCTATCGCTTCTTCAGCTTTGGTGATGCGATGCTCATTCAGTAGGTTACGGCGTTTTACAAACGCCGTAACCGGTCGACGCTGCAAACGCCCCTAAGCGGCAATCTGACGTTCAATCGTCGGGCATGACCAGAAGGTCAATGCCCTCCTCTTTCACGTCACCTTGCTCGCTTAGGGGCGTTTTCGCTGTCCGCGCCAAAACATCGGCGTTGCCGTGATTCAACCTGCCAAAAAGGGACAGGTTTATTTTGGCAGGTTTTATCTGGGCAAACGTTGTTGGTGCAAGGGGAACAGGTTACTTTGCATCAGGTTGGTGCATGTTAACCTGACCCCTTTGCACCAATTAAAAAGTTGCGGTGAGATAGTTCTTGAATTGGCCTTTTTGAGGGCTAAACAGGAACTATCTCACCGCAACTGCGTTGAGCGTTTTTTGGCGGCTGGTTTATTTGCTTGCGAACAGCCAGACCAGGATGATCACTAGAATCACGGCGACAATGCAGACGATAGCGCCGGTGAATTTGATGCGTGAGTCGCGGGTGCGCTCTCGTACGTCATCCTCGGTAGCCTCGAGCTGGGCCACTTCGCGCTCGGTTTCGGCGTGTTCGGCCTTATCGCGCGCCAAGGATCCGGCGAGCGACTCGGTGATCTCGGGATGGTCGTGCACCTCGGTCGCCTGTTCGATAATCGACTGCGCATGTGCGGCGTCCGCCTGGGCGTTGGCGATGGCCTGCTCCTGCTCGCGACGAGCCTTGTCCTGCGCGGCGAACTTCTCGCGCAGTTCGCGCTGACGCGTCGCAGCGGCGGTCTTAGCCGTCTGGAGTTCGTCGCGTGCGGCATCCGCCTCGGTCGTCACGGCCTGGTGTGCGCGCTTGGCATCGGCGATGGGGGCCTGTGCCTGTTCGACGGCCTGCTCGGCTGCGGCAAGCGAGTGCTCAAGGTCGGCGGTCACGCGCGGAATGTCTTCCTCGGCCTTGCGCAGGGCGTCGGCGGCATCGGAAATCTGCATCGAGAGCTCGCTGGTGCGCACGGTGTAATTGGCGGGGTTCGCCGAAGGATTGCGCTGCAGCTCGGCATACTCGCGTCGCAACGTTTCGAGCTGTGCTCGCGTTGCGTTTGCAGTTTGCTGCGCGGCGGCGACACCTGCGTCGCGCTCGGCCTTCACCTTGTCGCGAATGCGCTTGGAATCTTCGAGTCGACGAACCAGGCGGTTGCCGGTTTCGCGTGAACTCGCCTCGCGAGCCTCGACGGCATCGAGTGCAGCCTTGAGGCGACGCTCGGCTGCATCATCTTCTGCCTTCATTTGCTCGAGCTGGCTCTTGAGCTCAGTCGCTTTGGTGGCGTGGGCGTCACGGTCAATCTCGGCGGCCGCGGCGGTCTTTTGTGCCGTGGCGATTGCCTGGCGCTGGTCGGCGACAATCTGGTCGTACCGCCCCGCGATATCCTGTCGCGTCTCGAGCTCCTCGGCCTGATCGGAAATGCGCTGCTCCAGCTCTGCCAGGTGGTCGCGGGCATCGGCGAGCGCCTTTTTCGCGGCGTTCATCTCGCGCATGGCCGAGGCTCCCTGCGCGATAAAGGCGCCCACGGCGTTCGCAGTGTTCGAGACGGCAGTTCCCAGGTCGCGGCTCGCGGCGGAGGCGTGCGGGGCGATCGGGCGATCGGTTTCAGCAGCGTCCGCATCGGTCGTTTGCGGCGCGGCGATATTGCCGGTGCCGCCTTCGATCACAGAAAAGCCCGCTGCATGCGGGTCGACGGCGTCCGCGCCAATCGTGGGATGTTCGAGCTGCAGAAACGAGGGCATAGTGCTGCCCTGATCGGCAACGGGGGTCTCGCCGGGCACAAAGGTCGAGGCGGCCTCGGCGGCCTCTTCTTCCTCGGCGTCAACGTCGGCATCGGCGACAGCGTCCTTCATCGCTTTGACGGCATCCATCATGGAATCCATGACAGCATCGAGTTCTTCTTCCGAAGACACCTCGATGGGGCCTGCTGCTTGCGGGGCGGCGTCCTTTTCGGCGGCGTCGTCCTGAGCGGCCGAATTGTCGTTTTGCTCGTCGACATCTGCGGCCGTAGGGGTTTCCGTCGCAGCGTCGTTATCCAGAGTGGCGTCGTCGACGTCGGTATCATTGCAGGTCGCAGCACCAGTCTCCGCGACGACGTCTGCTGAATCATCAATATGCTGTTGAGTCTGGGGGTCCAGCTCGTCTGTCATAGGCATGTGCTCCTCATCGTTGTTCGTCACCCTATGATAAAGTCTCGCGCCGACATCCCGCGCCCTGCAGCAAAGTTTCAAAACGTGTTCGATGACTCGTTTGGGTGACAAAAAATTCGGCCTCTTTGTCCAGTTCGTGCTTGACATTCCCTTCGCCGAAAGACGTTGCACCGTTCGCCTGCCATGGGCTTTATTTTTCACTCGAACCCGCTAAAGTTGCATTTCAGCTTTTGGCGCGTGAAGTTGGATGCGCGCAGTCGGCGGGCGGGCCCGTCGCGATTTGAAAGGACTTCGTATGGGACTTTTCACTGGTAAGACCGTAATCGTTACCGGCGGCGGCAAGGCCACGCTTAAGGACGGTTCCGCTGGCTCCATCGGCTACGGCATCGATATCGCTTTTGCCAAAGAGGGTGCAAACCTCGTCATCACCGGTCGTAACGTCGCCAAGCTCGAGGCTGCCAAGGAGTCTCTTGAGGCTGAGTACGGCGTCAAAGTTCTGCCTGTTCAGGCCGACGTTTCTGCCGGTCAGGACAACGAGGCTGTCGTCCAGAACGTTATCGACAAGGCGATTGAGGAGTTCGGTCGCATCGACGCCGTCGTCAACAACGCCCAGGCCAGCGCCTCGGGCGTGACCATCGCCGACCACACTATGGACCAGTTTAACCTGGCCATTTACTCTGGCCTGTATGCCACCTACCTGTACATGCAGAAGGCCTATCCGCACCTGAAGGAGACCAAGGGCTCCGTGGTCAACTTTGCTTCGGGCGCCGGCCTGTTTGGCAACTACGGCCAGTGCAGCTACGCCGCCGCCAAGGAAGGCATCCGCGGTCTGACCCGCGTCGCCGCCAACGAGTGGGGCAAGGATGGCATCAACGTCAACATCGTGTGCCCGCTTGCCTGGACTGCTGCGCTCGAGAACTTCCAGGATGCCTATCCCGAGGCGTTCAAGGCCAACGTTCACATGCCGCCGGCGGGCCATTACGGCGATGTCGAGAAGGAAATCGGCCGCGTGGTCGTTCAGCTCTGCGGCCCCGACTTTAAGTATATGAACGGCGAGACTGTCACCCTCGAGGGCGGCATGGGCCAGCGGCCTTAGGGGTTACGTCTCAGGTTCCGCCGTTCTAACGAACGGCGGACCAGTCGACGCTGCGCGGTCACCAGGGCGACAACTTGTCATTCAAAGAGGGTGGCATGACCAGAAGGTCTATGCCGCCCTCTTTTCATGCCAATTTGTTCGCCCTGGTGACCGCTCGCTGACGTTGTCAGAGCATCGGCGTTACCTTGGCTGTTGTGTAGTCGTTGGGGACGTTCTTAAACGACTGGTCGAAAGGGACACTCTTGCCGGCACTTGGGGACAGTCCCTAAGTGCCGGCAGATTGGGACATTCCTTCGCAAGGTAGCGCTGAAGACTGTCCCCGACGGCTAGACGTTAAGAACGTCCCCAACGACTAGTCGTTTAATGCCCCAGTTTCTGTCGAGTCGGTGCGGTTTGCTGGTTGCTCGTATAATGGTTTGCGTATGAACCGCAACCAAGGAGTTCCAGTTTATGGACCAGAGCCTTTTTAAATTCGACCTGATCGCCGAGGATCCGACCACGCACGCGCGCGCCGGCGTGCTGCATACCCCGCACGGCGACATCGAGACGCCGATCTTTATGCCCGTGGGCACCAAGGCAAACGTCAAGGGCATTCCTACCGAGACCGTCAAGCAGCTCGGCGCCCAGATCGTGCTTGCCAATACCTATCACCTGTCCATGCGCCCCGGCGAGGACACCATCGCCGAGCTGGGCGGCCTGCACAAGTTTATGAATTGGCACGGCCCCATCCTCACCGACTCGGGCGGCTTCCAGGTCTTTAGCCATAACGACGCCGTTAAGCTTACCGACGAGGGCGTGCGCTTTATCGTCAATGACTACGACGGCCGCCACGTGTTCTGGACGCCCGAGGACAACATGGAAATCGCCATGAAGCTCGGCTCCGACATCTGCATGCAGCTCGACCAATGCCCCGGCTATCCTGCCACGCGCGCCTACGTCGAGCGCGCCGTTGAGCTGTCGAGCATGTGGGCCGAGCGCTGCTACAAGGCTCACACCCGCGATGACCAGGCGCTCTTTGGTATCGTCCAGGGCGGCATGCATCTGGACCTGCGCCTGCGCTCGCTGCGCCATCTGGAGGAGTGCGGTGACTTCCCCGGTTACGGCATCGGCGGCTACTCGGTGGGCGAGGACCACGAGACCATGTTCGAGACGCTGGCACCGCTTGTGAGCGAGTACATGCCCAAGCACAAGCCGCGCTACCTGATGGGCGTCGGCAACCCGACGACGCTCGTGCGCGGCGTGGGCGTGGGCATCGACATGTTCGACTGCGTGCTGCCGACGCGCACCGGCCGCATGGGCACGGCATTTTCCAGCGAGGGTCGCCTCAACTTCCGCAACGCGCGCTTTGCGCACGACGACGGTCCCATCGATCCCACCTGCACCTGCCCGGTGTGCACGGGCGGTTACAGCCGTGCGCTCATCCGTCACATGGTCACGCAGAAGGAGATGCTCGGCGGCATTCTGCTTTCGATGCACAATATCTACTACCTGCTCAACTTGATGCAGCGTGCCCGCCAGGCCATTATCGAGGGCCGCTACGGTGCGTTCGTGAGCGACTGGATGAACAGCCCCGCGGCGGTGGATTACTAAGAGCCGCGGGCGCGCTTGCGGGGCGTGAGCAACGGCAAAGGCCAAGCGGCGATTGGTCGTCGCGTTCGCTAGCACTATCTGCACGACCGCTGACCGATAGCTTGCAAGCGCTTGATGTATCGTGGGTACCATACCGAATGGTTGATGTTCGGGCGGGTGTTTGGCGCATGGCGTCGACCCCGCCCGTTTCTGTTTTCGATAGGAGTACCCATGATTAAGAATGAGAACGTCGAGGGCGAGCCGGCCTACGATGAGACGTACCGCCGCGGCCCCGTGGTCATGCGCGGCCCCATGATTCCCAAGGACAACACCTACGCCAACTTGCTGGCGCCCGAGGATTCGACCGACTGGTTACACGCCGACCCGTGGCGCGTGCTGCGCATCCAGGCCGAGTTTGTCGATGGCTTTGGCGCGCTTGCCGAGCTCGGGCCCGCGGTGACTATCTTCGGGAGCGCCCGCACGCCCAAGACCGATCCGCTCTACAAGGCGGCGCGCACGGTCGGCCGCAAGATCGCCCAGCGCGGCGTGGCGGTTATCACCGGCGGCGGCCCTGGCATCATGGAGGCAGCCAACAGGGGAGCGGCGAGCGCCAACGGCAAGTCGGTCGGGTTGGGTATCGAACTGCCGCACGAGCAGGGGCTTAACAAATATGTGAACCTGGGCATGGACTTCCGCTACTTCTTTGTGCGCAAGACCATGTTCGTTAAGTACAGCTCGGGTGCCATCGTGTTTCCCGGCGGCTTTGGCACGCTCGACGAGATGTTCGAGGTGCTCACGCTGGTGCAGACGCACAAGGTCAAGCGTATGCCGCTCGTTTTGGTGGGCACCGAGTACTGGCAGGGCCTGTTCGACTGGCTCAACGGCCCGGTGATGGAAGCCGGTATGATCAGCCCGCTCGATCCGGAGCTGGTGCATATCACCGATGACCTCAACGAGGCCGTCGACATCGCCCTGAGCGGGCTGATGTAGGGTAGCTAAAATGGGACGGGGCAAAAAGACTGATCTGAAACGTTTAATACCAGTCTTTTTTGCCCCGTCCCAAATGAACTGCTTCTAAGTTGCGGTGGAATAGGGATTGATTTGCGGCTAATAAGCCAAAAACAGTCCCTATTCCACCGCAAGTGGTAAAGGTGCCCCTAGTGGATGGGCTGATAGCGGGGGCAGTAGCTGATGGCGATGGCGTCGACGCCTACGTGGGTGGCGATGGTGCAGCCGATGGGGCCGGTGCCGGCGTCTACGTAGTTCTGGCCTGCGAGCGCTTGGTTGACGAGCTCCTGCTCCTCGGCGGCGCCGGTTGTGAGCACGCGAACGCTGGAGCCCGGGTGCTCGGTCAAAAATGCGAGGCAATCAGCCATGGTGTTGGTGACGATGCGCTTGGCTCCGCGGCCCTTCTTGATGGCCTTGATCTCGCCCGATTTCCACTCCGGCGAAACGGCCAGGCGAATGTTGAGCATTTGGGTGAGCTGGCCGGCGAGTTTAGGTGCGCGGCCGTTCTTAACGAGGTTCTCGAGCGTGCGGGGAATCAGCAGCAGGTGTGCGTCGGGCAGCGTCGCGCGGATCTGCACCTCGGTCTCGTCCAAGCTGCGACCGTCCTCGCGCATGGCGAGCGCGTACTCCACCAGCAAGCCCTCGGCGCCCGAGCCGGTGCGCGAGTCGATGCAGCGCACGTCGAGCTCGTGCGTTTCGGCCGTCAGACTGGCGTTGGCATAGCAGGCGGACCACTCGCTGCACAGCGAGATAAAGATGGCGCTGTCGTGGCCGTCGGCGAGCACGCGGTCAAAGAGCGCCTTGAACTCGCCGGCGCTCGGCTGCGAGGTGTGCGGCAGCTGCTCGGAGCCGGCCATGCGGGCGACGTACTCCTGGGCGGTAATCTGCACCTGGTCGAGCAGATCCTCGCCCTCGATAATCACATGCAGCGGAATCACGTAAATGCCGAGCTCTTGGGCACGGGCGGGGGAGATGTCCGACGTGGAGTCGGTTATGATGGCAAAAGACATAATTGCACCTTTCGTTGGGACGCCTGCGCGCCGCCTTCAGAGAGCAAAGTGCGTCAAGTATAGTGGAGTTGCTCTACATTGCTAGGTTCAATTGTTGAATAGTCAACAGTTTGAAGCGGTGGTGTGGAAATCGTCAATTGGGGAAGAGGGACGCCGATGGCGGCATTACAACTATGTGATCGGCCGGTCGTGTTGTTCGATTTTGACGGCACGGTGGCCGATACGGGTCGGGCGGTGATGACCTCGACGCGCAAGACGCTGGCTGCGCGCGGGTTTTCGGGGGCGCAGATGGGTGATTTGCGCCGTATGATCGGGCCTCCGCTGTGGAAAAGCTTCCACGACTTTTACGGCTTCTCGCGCGAGGAGTCGCTGGTGGTGGCAGACGAGTATCGTGCCTTTTTTGATGAGCTGGGACCGGAGGAGTATCCCGTGTTCGATGGAATCCCTGAGCTGCTGGATGGGTTGGCCGCTCAGGGCAAACGTATGGCCGTGGCGACGTCGCGCATGGAAGCAAAGTGCATTGACATGGTGCATGAGCTGGGGCTTTCTCAGTTCGATGCGGTGGTCGGCATGAATCCGCCGCGGGGACGCGAGACTAAGGCGGATTCGGTCCGCGATGCGCTGGCGGCGCTCGGCGCGACGGCCGACGAGGCCGTGATGATCGGCGACCGCTTTAACGATGTGGAGGGCGCGCACGCGATGGGCGTGCCGTGCGTCGGCATTTATTCGGGCGCGGCGGCGCCGGGCGAGCACGAGGCCGCGGGCGCCGATGCGGTGGTGCATTCGGTGGCCGAGCTTGCTAAACTTTTCGCTATATAAGTACTTGATGTGAGGGGCGGTACGCTTGCCCCTTATTGGTAAGGAGGTCGTCCATGAATCAGGTGGAGCAGAGCGTTACCGAGTATGTCGACGAGGTCTGGGAAGATGTCGTCGCCGATATCGAGCGGCTGGTGAGCTATCCGTCCGTGGCGGTTTCTGCCAATGCGGAGCCCGGCGCGCCGTTTGGCCGTCCGGTTCGTGACGCGCTCGGCTGCGCGCTCGGCATCGCGCAGAAGCTCGGCTACCAGACAAGTGACGACGAGGGTTACGTGGGCATTGCCGATATCCCGGGTCGCGGCGATAAGCAGCTCGCGACCATCTGCCACGTGGACGTGGTGCCCGCCGGCCCTGGCTGGAACACCGACCCGTTTGCGATGGAGCGTCGCGAGGGCTGGCTGCTCGGTCGCGGCGTTATCGACGACAAGGGTCCAGCCGTGCTGTCGCTCTACGCCGGCGCCTATCTGCTCAAGCACGGTATTACCCCGCGCTATACCTTCCGCGCGCTGTTGGGCTGCGATGAGGAGGTGAGTATGTCCGACGTCCACCATTATCTGGAGAACCACGCGAACCCCGACTTTCTGTTTACGCCCGATGCCGAGTTCCCGGTCTGCAATGCCGAGAAGGGTCAGTTTGGAGCGACGTTTGTGAGCTCCAAGATCGACGGCGGGCGCATTGTGTCCTGGAGCGGTGCCGAGGCGAGCAACGCCATTCCTTCGCAGTCTATCTGCGAGCTTGCGATTGCTGCCGACGAGCTGCCTGCACCGGTTGAGAACGCCGACCGACTGGAGATTACAGCGCTCGATAACGGGCATGCGCAGATTTTCGCCCACGGTATTGGTGGCCATGCTTCGATGCCCGAGGGCACTATCAACGCCGTCGGCCTGATTGTGGCGTATCTGCGCGAGGCCGAGGACGCGTTTGGTGCCCGCGGCGAGCGCCTGCTGACGCCTGCCGAGCACGAGTTTGTCAAATTCCTGGCCTTTGTGCACGCGGATGCCTATGGCCGCGGCCTGGGTATCGATGCGACGAGCCCCGCGTTTGGCCCGCTCACCTGCAACCCCGGTGTCATCCGTGTGGTGGATGGCCATATCGAGCAGGTCATCGACGTGCGCTTCCCCGACAGCACGAGCGCCGATACCATCCGCGAGCAGCTCGAGCCGCTCGTGGGGCGCTTTGACGTGACGTGTCGCGTGGGTCATGCAAAGGTGCCGTTCTCGGTCTCTGCCGATGATCCGGCCGTGAAGGCGCTTATTGATACCTATAACGAGTTTACGGGCAAGCATGCTGAGCCTTTTGCCATGGGCGGTGGCACCTATGCGCGAAACTTTGCCCGCGCCGTATCGTTTGGCCCCGAGGAGACCGGTCTGGAGTTGCCCGCGTGGGGCGGCCAGATGCACGGCCCCAACGAGTGCGCCAACGAGGAACAGCTCAAGCAGGCGCTCAAGATTTATATCGTGGCAATCCTGCGCCTCAACGAACTCGAACTGTAGGGCTTCCCCAGGCACCCGACCTTGCCCCTCAAACCGCAAAGTACGCGGCGCTCCTCTTTCGGGGCAATCTCGGGCACCTGGGAAACCCCTATATCCTGCTTGGATACAAACCTGTATTACGAGCCCGGTGCTTTTGCCCGGGCTTTTTGCGTCACTTGGGGACGCTCCTTTTGTGCCGGCAGATAAAGAACGTCCCCAAAAGCCGGCAGATTGACTTTGTCAAAACATCGGCGTTGCTGGGGTAGTCATTGGGGACGCTCTTAAATGACTAGTCAAACAAGAACGTCCCCAACGACTAGTCGTTTAAGAACGTCCCCAATGACTACTTCGCTCTGGTGTAAAAAGCGTGCCATGCTTGGGTGGGGATTGTTATCCGTTTGTAAAGGCTGAGCAGAGCTTGCGGTAAGGGTCTATCAAATGACCGTAAGAAACCGCAGATAAGGCGGTCGTCGCCCGATCGAGGCCGTATCTTTCCAAACAGCAAAGCGGGCAGGGTGTCCGCGAGTCGCATGTATGAAAGGAAGATCATGCTCGATCAGGCTTATTCTCGTCGTCAGTTCCTCGGCCTCGCTGGTGGTCTCGCCAGCATCGTCGGTCTCGGCCTCGTTGGTTGCGGCGGCTCAGGTGCCTCCGGCACCGCCGACAAGGGTAGCGCCGCCGCTGCCGAGTCCGTCTCCGGTGAGGTGACCTACGACGGTGCCTCCTCGTTCCAGGCTCTCGTCGAGGCTGCTGCCGAGAAGTTCATGGACGCCAACCCGGACGTCTCCGTCTCCGGCTCGGGCAACGGTTCGGGCAAGGGCCTGACCGCTGTTGCCGCCGGCACCGTCACCGTCGGTAACTCCGACGTCTTCGCCGAGACCAAGCTCGAGGCCGACCAGGTCAAGAACCTCGTCGACCACGAGGTCGCTGTCGTGGGCATGGGCCCCGTCGTCTCCAAGAACGTGACGGTCGATGACCTGTCCCTCGAGCAGCTCAAGGGCATCTTCTCTGGCCAGATCACCAACTGGAAGGAGGTCGGCGGCGACGACGCCACCATCGTCGTTCTCAACCGCAAGGCCGGCTCCGGTACCCGCGCCACCTTCGAGGCCGCCGTCTTTGGCGACGAGGCCGTCGACTTTAAGGGCGACGCCGAGCTCGACAAGTCCGGCGATGTCCAGACTCAGATGGGCAGCACCGACAACGCCATCTCCTACCTCGACTTCTCGCACTTCGACGACTCCAAGTTCAACGCCGTTAAGGTCGAGGGTGTCGAGCCCAAGAGCGCAAACGTCACCGACGACTCCTTCAAGATCTGGGCGACCGAGCACATGTACTGCGCAAAGGACGCCGACGACGCCACCAAGGCCTTCCTGGAATTCATGCTTTCCGACGACGTCCAGGGCAAGCTCGTCGAGGAGCAGGGCTTTATCCCCGTCTCTGCCATGAAGGTCGTCAAGGATGCCAGCGGCAAGGTCTCCGCTAAATAAGTAATCGCCCCGGAAAGGTTTGCAATGGCAAAACAGCTGCCAAAGCGCGACCTTGAGAACGTGGGCCTGGGCGTCACGGGCGCGTGCGTAGCGCTCGTGACGCTTGTCGTTGCCGCGCTCATCTTTATGGTCGCCCAAAAGGGCCTCTCGGCTTTTTTCAAGGATGGCGTTTCGGTCGTCGAGTTCTTCACCGACACCAAGTGGGACCTGGCCAACACAGCCGAAAACGGTCTGCCTTACACCGGCGCCCTGCCTCTGATCGTCACCTCGTTTGCGGTCATGGTGCTCTCCACGCTCATCGCGCTGCCCATCGCCATCGGCTCTGCCATCTTTGCGGTCGAGATTAGCCCTAAGTTTGGTTCCAAGGTCTTTCAGCCGCTCATTGAGCTTTTGACCGGTATTCCCTCGGTCGTCTTTGGCCTGATCGGTTTTCACGTGGTCGTCGGCCTTATGAAGAGCGTTTTCCACGTGAGTACGGGCCTGGGCATCCTGCCTGGCGCCATCGTGCTGGCCGTCATGATCCTGCCGACGATGACCACCCTTTCGGTCGATGGCCTGCGCGCCGTGCCCGACAGCTACCGTCAGGGTTCGCTTGCTCTGGGCTATACCCGCTGGCAGACCATCTGGCACGTGGTACTCAAGTCTGCCATGCCGTCGCTCATGACCGCGGTCATCCTCGGTATGACCCGCGCCTTTGGCGAAACGCTCGCTGTGCGCATGGTTATCGGCGGCATCGAGGCCATGCCGACGTCGCTGCTGTCGCCGGCGTCCACCATCACCACCACGCTCACCACGTCCATGGCGGTCTATGCCGAGGGCTCGGCGCAGGACGACGTCCTGTGGGCGCTTGGTCTGCTGCTGATGGGCATGAGCCTCATCTTCATCCTGATCATCCACCTTATCGGCCGCAAGGGGGCGAAGGCTCGTGGCTAGCACGCGCATCCATATCGACGAGACGAGACTCGGGCGGGTCCAAAGGCAGGACCGCATCGCCACGGGCGTGCTGACGGCAATCGTCGCCATCGTCATGCTCATCGTCATCTCCATGGTGGCCTATATCCTGTTCGAGGGCGTCTCGATGCTGTTCCAGCCGGGGTTTCTCACGCAGCCCGCGCGCGCCAACGGAACCCAAGGCGGCGTGCTCTACCAGCTATTCGACTCGTTCTACCTGCTGCTGATCACTCTGGTCATCTCGGTGCCCATCAGTCTGGGCGGAGCGGTCTTTCTGGTTGAGTACGCGCCGAACGGCCCTATCCGCGACATCGCCTCCACCGCCATCGAGACACTGTCCTCGCTGCCGTCCATCGTCGTCGGCATGTTCGGCTTTCTGGTGTTCTCGGTGCAGCTGGGCTGGAAGTACTCCATCATCTCCGGCGCCGTCGCGCTCACCATGTTCAACATCCCCATTCTGGTGCGCGTGATTCAGCAGGCGCTCGAGGACGTGCCGCAGGCCCAGCGCGATGCGTGCCTGGCCATGGGCCTTACCCGCTGGGAGGCCACGCTGCACATCCTGATCCCCGAGGCCATGCCTGCCATCGTGACCGGCATCGTGCTTTCGGCCGGCCGCGTGTTTGGTGAGGCCGCGGCGCTGCTCTTTACCTCGGGCATGAGCTCGCCGGTGCGCCTGAACTTCTTGAGCTTTAACCTGTCGAGTCCCACCTGCGCCTGGAACGTGTTCCGCCCCGGTGAGTCGCTCGCCGTGCACATCTACAAGATTTACGGCGAGGGGATCCCCGAGGCACAGCAGATCGTTTGGGGCACCGCGGCGCTGCTGATGATTTGCGTGCTGCTGTTTAACGTAGTCGCCCGTATCGTGGGCAAGCAACTGGCAAGGAGGATGACGGCCGAATGAGCGAGATAAATGCAACGCCCGCAACCGAGGCGGCCGCGTCCGAGACCCAGGACTTTTTGTCGAGCGTGGGGGAGAGCGAGAAGCGCGTTCGCGTGAGCGGCAAGGCCGTGAGCGACGAGGTCGTGCTCTCCACCAAGGACGTCAATGTGTACTATGGCGACCACCATGCGCTGCACAACACGTCGCTCGACTTCCACAAGGGTGAGATCACAGCGCTCATCGGGCCTTCGGGCTGCGGCAAGTCGACCTTTTTGCGCAGCCTCAACCTTATGAATCGCGAGATTCGCGGCTGCCGCGTGGAGGGCGAGATCAACTACCGTGGGCGCAACGTGAACACCAGGACCGAAAACACCTACGAGCTGCGTCGCTCTATTGGCATGGTGTTCCAGCAGCCCAATCCTTTCCGCAAGTCCATTCGCGACAACATCACGTTTGCGCCTAAGCGCCACGGCATCACCGACCGCGACGAGCTCGACCGCATGGTCGAGGAGAGCCTACGCGGCGCGGCGCTGTGGGACGAGGTCAAGGACAAGCTCGACAAGAGCGCCTACGCGCTTTCGGGCGGTCAGCAGCAACGTCTGTGCATTGCGCGCACGCTGGCGCTCAACCCCGACGTGATCCTGTTTGACGAGCCCTGCTCGGCGCTCGACCCCATCTCGACGCTGGCGATTGAGGACCTGATGTCATCGATCGTTGCCGACCGCGCCATCGTCATCGTGACGCACAACATGGAACAGGCATCGCGTGTGTCCAACCGCACGGCGTTCTTCTACATGGGCGATATGGTCGAGTACGACGAGACCGACGAGATTTTCCAACGGCCCAAGGATAAGCGGCTGAATGATTACCTCACCGGCATGTTCTCCTAGTCCGGGACATGCTTGAGGCCCGCGGCGGCCACGGTTGCCGCGGGACTGATTGGAGAGGCGGGTCATCTCTTTTGCGAGATGGCCCGCCTTTTTGTGTCGTGTGCGGCCGTTGACCTGCCAAAAAGGGACAGGTTTATTTTGGCAGGTTTAACGTTTTACCACGGAGTGCCCTTGGACTGCTCCGGCGTTTGCCCAGATAAAACCTGCCAAAATAAACCTGTCCCTATTTGGTAGGTTTTGGGGTGGGGCTCGCTGCTATCATGGACAACGTTGAATTTCTACGAAGGAGCAGGGCATATGGCGATTCTTTTGGGATGCGATTCCATCAGCCTAGAGTTTCCCACCAAGCATATTTTCGATAGCGTGACGCTCGGCGTGGGCGAGGGCGACCGCATTGGCATTGTCGGTAAAAACGGCGACGGCAAGTCGACGCTGCTGAGCGTGCTTGCCGGCACGCTGGAGCCCGATGACGGACGCGTGACGCACCGCCGCGGCACGACGATCGGTCTGCTCGGCCAAAAGGACAATCTGGTCGATACCGACACCGTGCATCATGCCGTCGTGGGCGACACACCCGAGTATGAGTGGGCCTCGAGTCCGCGTACGCGCCAGATTCTGGCCGGCCTTATCAGCGATGTGCCCTGGGAGGGCACGGTGGGCGAGCTTTCGGGCGGCCAGCGCCGTCGCGTGGACCTCGCGCGCCTGCTGATCGGCGACTACGACGTGCTCATGCTCGACGAGCCCACCAACCACCTGGACATGCGTACCATCAACTGGCTTGCACGCCATCTTAAGGCTCGCTGGCAGCGCGGTCAGGGCGCCATGCTCGTGGTCACGCACGATCGCTGGTTCTTGGACGAGGTCTGCACCAGCATGTGGGAGGTCCACGACGGCCAGGTCGATCCCTTCGAGGGCGGCTACTCGGCATACATCCTGCAGCGCGTGGAGCGCGACCGCATGGCCGCCGTCACCGAGGAGCGCCGCCGCAACATGGCGCGCAAGGAGCTCGCGTGGCTGAGCCGCGGCGCCCAGGCTCGTTCCACCAAGCCCAAGTTTCGCGTGGATGCCGCTCGTGAGCTGATCGCCGACGTGCCGCCCGTGCGTGACGAGCTGGAGCTCAAGCGCCTGGCCGTGAGCCGCCTGGGCAAGCAGGTTATCGATGTAATCGACGTGGACGCCGGCTATGCGGATGCCGATGGCACGTCCAAACAGGTGCTCACCGATGTGACCTGGCTCATTGGTGCGGGCGACCGCTATGGTCTTTTGGGCGAGAACGGCGCCGGCAAGTCGACACTGCTCGACGTGATTCAGGGCAAGATCGCGCCCCTGCGCGGCCGCGTGAAGATTGGCCAGACGGTGCGCTTTGGCGTGCTGTCGCAGCAGCTCGAGGAGCTCGAGCCCTACATGGGCGACACGATCCGCGAGGTGCTCAGCAACTATAAGAAGTACTACGTCATCGACGGCAAGGAGACTTCGCCCGAGAAGCTTTGCGAGCGCCTGGGCTTTACGACGCAGCAGCTCTGGAGCCGCATCGGTGATCTTTCGGGCGGCCAGCGCCGTCGCCTGTCGCTGCTGCTGACGATCTTGGACGAACCCAACGTGCTTATCCTGGACGAGCCCGGCAACGACCTGGATACCGATATGCTCGCGATTGTCGAGGACCTGCTCGACGGCTGGCCCGGCACGCTGATCCTGGTGACACACGACCGCTTTTTGATGGAGCGCGTGACCGACCAGCAGTGGGCGCTGCTCGACGGTCACCTGACGCATATGCCCGGCGGCGTCGACCAGTACCTGCGCCTGTGCAACGCCACCGCCGAGGGCGAGCCCGTGGGTGCGCCGAGCGCCAAGACCGGCACGTTCGACACCGGTGCCGCGGCTGCGGCGGCCGATAAGCCCAAGGCCAGCGGCCAGCCCAATGGCCTTTCCAACGCCGAACGCCAGAAGCTCCGCCGCGAGGTGAGCTCGCTCGAGCGCAAGATGGAAACGCAACGCGCCCGCGTGGAGGAGGCCGAGACCGCCATGGCCCAGGTCGACCCCACCAATTACACGGCGCTCGGCGAGCAGCAGGCAAAGATCGACGAGGCCCACGCCGTCATGGACGAGCTGGAGATGGCGTGGCTCGAGGCGAGCGAGAAACTTGAGGGCGAGGAGTAGGCGAGGATGATCAAGGCTGCGTTTTTCGATATCGACGGCACGCTGCTGAGCTTTGAGACGCACCGGATTCCGGCGTCGGCACAGCAGGTGCTCGACAGCTTTCACGAGCAGGGGATTGCGTGCGTGATCGCCACGGGTCGCCCGACCTACCAGATGCCCGATTGGCTGCTCGATTTGGGTTGGGATGCGTACATTACGCTTTCGGGCCAGCACTGTTTTGATGCCAAGGGCGTTTACCGCAGCTGCCCGATCGATCCGGACGACGTCGCGGTGATTGTGGACCAGGTGGCGCAGGGGCGCTACGACTCGCTGTGCATGCAGGGCGAGAATTCGTTTGTGAACCGCCTGTCCGAGCGCGTGGTGACAGCCGGCAGCAACGCGGGAATCGTCTACCACGAGGAGCCGTTTGAGCACGCCTTTGACGCGCCGGTCTACCAGTTCTGCGCCTTTGTGGATTCGGCCGACGAGCATATCGTGACCGATGCGGTGTCGCATTCGCTCACTACGCGCTGGTGCGACCTGTTCTGCGACATTATCCCTGCCAACGGCGGCAAGGACCTGGGTGTTGCGGCGACGCTGGAGCGCTTGGGTATCGACGCGAGCGAGGCGATCGCCTTTGGCGACGGCGAGAACGACCTGTCGATGTTTTCCGCCGTGGGCACGAGCGTGGCCATGGGCAACGCGCAGGACACGGTGAAGGCCGCGGCGACCTACGTGACGACCGCCGTGGACGACGACGGAATCTACAACGCCGCAAAGCACTTTGGACTGCTATAGTTGCGGCTCGGCACCTGGGGACGTTCCTTTTCTGCCGGCAGTTGGGGACACTCCTTGCGCGGTTCGTGCCGTGTCGCCTTGCTTGCCCGCGCATTTTGTGAAACACGGCTAACTTTTTAAACAACGTAGTAAGACATGGGCAACTTTTGCGGTAAAGTAAATCAGGCAAAAGTATCCAAAGGCTAACTAGAAGCCATCGCGAAAGGCGGCCCATGGCCCTGCGTGAATCTGGGGAAGACTATCTCGAATCTATTTATGTGCTCTCGGAGCGCCAGGGCATCGTTCGGTCGATTGACGTTGCCGAATACCTCGGCGTAACTAAGGCGAGCGTGTCTAAAGCCATGGCGGTCTTGGAGAGCAACGGCTACGTGGAGATGGGCAAACGCGATGTGCATCTGACGGAACGCGGTCTTGAGGTTGCTCGTTAAATGTGGGAGCGCCACTGCTTTTTCGTGCGGTTGCTCGAGGAAGCCGGTGTTTCGGCGGATGTCGCGTCGCAAGAGGGCTGCCACATGGAGCACTGCCTGAGTGAGGAGAGCTTTGAGAAGCTGAGATCGATGCTGGGACGGGGCGAGACGACGGATCCAACACCGGAATCCTAACGGGTCCTCAGTAGCGCGGAGTTCGCGCAAAGCGCGAACCAGCGACCGGGACGAAAGGTCCTGCCAACTATGTCCAACTCAGGCAAGGAACCCCGCCAGCAAGCGATGCCCAAGAACCACCAGCAACGTCGCCGCAGGCCGGGACCGGACTTGGTTTTGAAAACATTCCGCAGCGCGAGGCCCGCCTTTCCGTTGCTCCGTAGGAGCAGGAAAGACGGGCCTCATGCGCGAGGACGTTTTCAAAACCAAGCCCGGCCCCGGCCGGAGGGACCACGAGTGCTACAGGTTCTTGACACCCATCGCGCGCATGGCGTTCAGGATGGCGATGATTGCCACGCCCACGTCGCCAAAGACGGCAAGCCACATATTGGCGATGCCGAACGCTGCCAGCACCAGGATCAGCAGCTTAATCCCTAGTGCAAAGATGATGTTCTGCCAGACGATCGCCATGGTCTTGCGCGCCACGCGGATCGCACGGGAGATGTTGGACGGCTTGTCATCCATCAACACGACATCCGCCGCCTCGATCGCGGCGTCGGACCCCATGGCGCCCATGGCAATGCCCACATCGGCGCGGGTGAGCACGGGTGCATCGTTGATGCCGTCGCCCACAAAGGCGAGCTTACCCTTGCTGCTTTCGGCCGCGAGCAACGCCTCAACACGTTCGACCTTGTCGCCCGGCAGGAGCTGCGCGTGGAACTCGTCGAGTCCCAGCTGCTCGGCAACGGCGGCCGCCACTTCCTCGCGGTCGCCTGTGAGCATGACGGTACGTTTGATGCCAGCGGTGTGCAGGTCACGGATCGTCTGTGCGGCATCGGCCTTTACGGTGTCGGCAATCACGATGTGGCCGGCATACATGCCGTCCACGAGCACGTGGAGGATCGTGCCGACAACCTCACAGTCCGGTGCTTCAACGCCGGCCGCGGCGAGCATCTTGGCGTTGCCGACGACGACATACTTGCCGTCGATGGTCGCCGACACGCCGTGGCCTGCGTCATTAGCGGAATCCGTCACGTGCTTGGGGTCGAGTTCGCCCTGATAGGCGGCGCGCACCGACTGCGCGATAGGGTGATCGGAGAACGACTCGGCAAGGGCAGCGACCTCGAGCAGCGATTGCTCGGTATGGCCGGCCTCGGGGTGCACCGCGACGACCGAGAACGTGCCGTTGGTGAGCGTGCCCGTTTTGTCGAAGACGACGGTGTCCACGTCGGCGAGCGTTTCGAGGTAGTTTGAGCCCTTGATGAGAACGCCCAGCCTGGACGCGCCGCCGATGCCGCCAAAGAAGCTCAACGGTACGCTGATCACGAGAGCGCACGGGCAACTGACGACCAGGAAGGTCAGACCGCGCAGAATCCAGTCGGACCAGGCACCGGTGACCAGGCCGCCGCCGAGCGCGAGCACCGCGGCCGCGCCGGTGACGGCGGGGGTGTAGACGCGGGCAAAGCGCGTGATGAAGTTCTCGGTGCGCGCCTTCTTTTCGCTGGCATTCTCCACGAGCTCCAGGACGCGTGCGACGGTGGACTCGCCAAACGGCTTGGTGGTGCGCACGTGGATGAGGCCCGTCATGTTGATGCAGCCGCTGATGATATCGTCGCCGGAGTTGGCGGGGCGGGGGACCGACTCACCGGTAAGGGCAGCGGTATCGAGCTGTGTCTCGCCTTCGACGATGATGCCGTCGATGGGCACGCGCTCGCCGGGCTTGACCACGATTACGGTGCCGACGGCGATATCATCGGGAAAGACCTGTTCGAGCGTGCCGTCGGCTTGCTCGACGTTGGCGTAGTCAGGCGCGATGTCCATCATGGCACTGATCGACTTGCGGCTCTTGCCCACGGCGTATGCCTGGAACAGCTCGCCGACCTGGTAGAACAGCATGACGGCGGCGCCTTCGGCCATGTGCGGGTCGGTATCGGGGAAGAGCACCATGGCAAACGCGCCGATGGTCGCGACTGCCATAAGGAAACTCTCGTCGAAGGCCTTGTCGCGGCGGATGTTATTGAATGCCTTTTGCAATACGTCGTATCCGGCAATCAAAAACGGCACGAGGAACAGCACAAAGCTGGCGTAGATGTCGCCCGGGGTGCCGAATGCGGCGACGAGGGCGCCGAGCTCATCGAGGGCGTACACCACGGCAAAAGCGCCCAGCGCTACCAGGATGCGGTTGCGCTTATGCTCCAGTGACTCTTTTTTCTTGCGCTTCTTCTTTTTCTTCTTGGGGTCGGTGGTGGCCATGACTCGTATCCTCCCATTTGAATGTATGAACACTCGCTCATACAATTTCGCGAGCAAAGGCCGCGGCAAGCGCGGCCTTGCAGGTTGGCGTTAACCTGGGCTAGAGAATGATCTCGCAGTCCGGTTCGGCGTCGGCGGTGAATTCCACGACGCGGTTGAGCACCTCGTCGAACTCGGCGTCATCGGCCTCGAGCGTCAGCTTCTGGGTCATAAAGTTGACGGACACGGCCTTGACGCCCTCGAGCTTGGCCAGCTCGTCCTGAAGCTCGCGCGCACAGTTGGCGCAGTCGATCTCGTCGAGCTTAAACTGCTTTTTCATGGTGGGTTCCTTTCCCTGTTTTGCGGCTTGGGTGCAGGCCGCGCTGGTACCGTGGTTGGTTGCTATTCGCAGATATGACTCATGCCCTGGTTGAGCATGGTGTAGACGTGATCGTCGGCAAGCGAGTAGAGGATGTTGCGGCCGTCGCGACGGAACTTGACCAGGTGCGACTGCTTAAGCGTGCGCAGCTGGTGCGAGACCGCGGACTGCGAGGTCTCGGTCGCTTCGGCGATGTCGGCCACGCAGAGCTCGCGGCCCATGAGGGCATAGAGAATCTTGATGCGCGTGGTGTCGCTGAAGACCTTGAACAGGTCGGCGAGGTCGTAGAGAAGCTCCTCGTCGGGAAGGTCCTCGGGCGAGCAGGTGGTGGGGATTGCGGGCTCGGTGGCCTCGATGTCGGGTTTCGTTTCATCAACGCGGATGCTCATTGCAATATCCTTTCATATGAACATGCGCTCATATAACTTACCTTCGATTATATGAGCGAATGTTCATATGTCAATACAATTTGCGATAATTTCGATGACTGCATGCTGCCTCTACGATTTTCTGTGGGTTGGGATGCGTCGATGCAATGCTCGCCAACATATTTCGAGATGTTCGGCCAGCATGCTAAGAAAGCCGCCTCGAGAAGCATTAGAACTGTTCATATTTGTACTTAATCTTGTTAAATACCGTGAGAATCAGTTCTTTCTCTACGGGAATTCCTGCAGAATCAGTTTTATCTAAAGTTATATTGAGCATTGCTGCAGCCAATCAGGCACATCGGTGGCCGAATAAGTCGAAAAATGTAGGTGGACATCCGCAGAGGCCGCCTTTAAAAGAGCGAATTCTCAATTAGATCAATAATCGTGTCGTCTTCCGTGCGGTTTTCATCGATTTTTGCGGACATGTCGCATTCCCATGGCCCATTGATTTCTTCAGCAAGGGCCCCGACGTGTTGCATGTCGTCGGGTTCGGGCACATCGTTGATACTCGGGTCATCAGCTTGCGGATATTGGCTTGCAATTTCGCGCTTGGTGGCCTCTTCTTCTTTGCGCGCCTCCAGGATGCGGCGACCGTATTCGAAGTAGCGCCGCAAGACAAATTGACGAAGAGTTTCTTGCAGGATGGCGAAGTTATCCGGGAGTCGACCGGGCCAGATCTTCTCGCGAATGCGAATTGCTTCCATGACCCGCCTAAAAGCGGACTGCTTGAAAAACGAATGACGACTAACTGTGATAACGGCATATCCCATGTTTCGCAGCGTGTTTCGGCGCTCCTCGTCAATTGATTGCTGCTCGGGCTCGTCGTGGTAAAAGCCGTTGTATTCGATATCAGTCATCGAATTTTCGAGTAGCGCATCGAGGTAGAAAACCGTCCGTCGCGTTAGGGCGGCGTATCTTTTGGGGACTGGGATCGGATAATCCGTTTTGATAGCGCGTATGGCTAAGCCACCCATTGACTTGGGCATCGTCAGCATCATGACAAACGCCGTTTCGAGTGGGGAACGACAACCATCGCGTACATAAGAAAGTGCCTTAAGGGCTTTATTGGATCCACGATACCCCGATGCCTCTGAAAAGAAGGCTCTGAGCTCTTCAACGCTGGTTAGGGCTGGGCGCTTGCGATATTGAGTTTCGTCGGACGTTTCAAGCGCGTAGGAGCCGCAGATTTCAAAGTAATACTCAACGAGCTCCCAAAGGTTGAGATCGGCTGTTGCTTCTAACGCGCACAGCTTGATATCGACGACGTAGACGTTCGGTTCGAGTTCTAGGTAGCTTTCTGCATCAAACGTATAGCGCGTGCAGTGGCAGATGCAACCCTTGCGGTGCCTATTTGCATTATTGGAAAACGTCAGCACATGGATGCTTTCAGAATTGACATTCTTTCTGTTGAGCCATGCTCGTGCCGCTTCCAGGTCGGACGTGGTCGGCGCAGACACCCTGATCTTTTCCATAGGTATGGGATCGGTCGCATAGCTTGCGAGCGAGTTGGCTGTTTGGTATACAGCGCGTGCCGTGGTATGTGACAGAACGATTCCCATACGCGCATGATGGCATAGCGAACGCCACATACGCCCGAAACTTCGGGCAACGGTATTGGAGCGTGGCTTATCTTCTGTGAACGGTGGGTATTTGAGCTGTCGTATTGGGGGGGGCAGCTTCGGCTGGGGAGGTTTCTGCCAGCTGCGCCTTTTTTGGTGAACTTTAGTTGCGGATTCGTAGCTTCTAAGCGTTTTTGCCGACCGCCCAGATACCCCACCAACATAATTTGAGTTATTCGGCCTTAACCTATACGAATAGTGCGAACGCATGCGTCCTATTCGAATTAATTCAGGTAGATTAATGGGACTTGGTTGCGAAATTAAGGCGACTACAGCGCTCGATTGCGGTTCAATGGGCCTTGACTAGTGGCTCAGCTGGCCGAACAACTCGAATAATGTAGGTGGGGCAACCTGTCGACTGTGTGAAGCATGCATATTTGCTCGTTTTGATGAAACCTAGGGAGCAGCCATAAGGCTGCGCCCTAGGTTACTGCGTGCCGGTGCGCCCAGACGGATTGCGCTGTGCCTGGCAGGCGCTCCCGCAGATGGATCGGTTATTTCGCGAACAGGTTCTTGAGGTTGAACTCGGCCTGCACCGTGCGGAGCATGAGGTCGGTGTCGTCCAGGCCCAGGTGCTGCTCGTTGGCGTCGGCGGCGAGGGTGCCGCGTCGGCGGGCCCAGTTTTCGAGCGCGGCGGGCGCGGACTCGCGGGGGAGCGAGCGCACGTCGGCGTCCAGGCTGCGGCAGATCTGGCGCGAGTCGATGACGATGATCTTGCCGGCACGGCGCGCTTCGGCGTAGCCGTCCAGGTGGATCTTGAACCAGCTGTCCTCAAAGGCGGCGTTGTGCGCCATGTACGGATACTTCTTCATGAGCTTGAGCAGCTGCTTCTGCAGCTCCTTATCCTCGCGGAAGGGCTTTTTGCCGTCGATGTCGTCCCAGGTGATGTGGTGGATATTCGACAGCGGCACGTCCTCGCCGCGATAGATATCGGGCAGACCGCAGTAGTGCGCCTCGGCGTCGTGCGGGACGGCGTCGCTGGTGAGTTCCATGATCTCCCAGCCCACGTTGATGATATAGCCGCGCTCAGGCGCACGCCCGGTGGTCTCGATGTCGATGCCCAGCACGGTGCCCTGGATGGGCTTGCGGGCGTAGGCCACGCCGAGTGCGTCGCGGTCGCCGCGGATCTCGCGCATGACCGATGCGGCGGTACGCTTTTGCATCTTGCCGATGGCCGCGCAGGTGTCGGCATCGGACAGACCACGCGAAAGCGTCGCGGGCGTCACGTTGCGCAGGCGCGCCTCGCCGATCTGGTCGCACAGGTCGCGGTTGCGGTCGGCCAGGTCGCGCACGGTGGCAAAGTCGAAGCCGGGGTCGCCCTCGGCGGTAAAGTACTCGGTCTCAAGCACCTTGAGGGCCTCTTCGCCCTTCTGGCGCTCGGATTCCATGGCGCCGTGGTCGCCATAGATAAACATGGGGATAAACGGCTGGCGCTCGTATTCGAGTGCTTGCGATACGTTCATATGCTGCTCCTTGGACGGGCCGCGTCGTGCGGCTCGGATTTGTCGAGTTATGGCGAGATGATAGTTTACCATGGGCAACTATTGGCATCGCGCCTGGGACAACTACAATACCCTAGTTGACCGCTAGGACTTTTACAATGCTGCCGAAAGACACGAAAGGTTCCATCCGTCATGGATTTGATGATTGATATTCTGCTCGACGCCGGCAAGGACACGTTGTCGCTGGTGCCGTTTTTGTTGGTGACGTATTTAGCTCTTGAAACCCTTGAGCACGTTGCAGGCGACCGCGTTAACGGGGCCATCAAGCGCGCCGGCGCCGCGGGCCCCGTGGTTGGCTCGCTGCTGGGCATGGTGCCGCAGTGCGGATTTTCGGCCATGGCGGCAACGCTGTACGCCGGCCGTGTCGTGACGCTGGGCACGCTGGTCGCCGTGTTCCTCTCGACCTCCGACGAGATGTTGCCGCTGTTGCTCGCCGAGCAAGTTCCCGTGCAGACCATGGCGATGCTGCTCGCCTCGAAGGCGCTGATCGCTCTGGTCACGGGCTTTATCGTGGATGCGGCTATCCGCGGCCTTCGTCGGAATGTCCGCGCGCATGCGGCGATTCGCCGTACCGTGCTGGGGACCGCTGCCAATCCGGCTCATGTGAACTGCGCGCACGACGACCATACCGGGGGCGACATCATTGACGAAGTGGCCGAGGCGGGCGTAAGCGCCGATCACATCCACGAGCTGTGCGAGCGCGACCATTGTGGTTGTGATGAAGATGAGGATGAGGACGATCACGGACATGGCCACGACCACGGACACGAGGGCGAGCATGAACACCATCATGACCACGGTCACTCCCACTCACACGAAGGTGCACCCGTCCTGTCGATTATCCGCAGCGCCATTTCGCACACCGTGCAGGTATCGGTATTCATTTTCCTGGTGACGCTGATACTGGTCGCTGTGCTCGAGACTTTTGGCGAGTCCGCAATCGAGCAGTTCCTGCGCGGCAACGAAACGCTCGCTGTCCTGGGTTCGGCGCTTGTCGGGCTGATTCCCAATTGCTCGGCCAGCGTGGTCATCACGCAGCTGTACCTGGAGGGCGCGCTACAGCTTGCGCCGATGCTCGCCGGCACGCTCATTTCCGCCGGCGTGGGCTACCTGGTCCTGTTCCGCACCAACCGCAGCGCTCGCGAAAACGCCGTGTTCCTGGTCATGATGTACGTCATCGGCGCCGGCTGGGGCCTCATCCTATCCGCCTTCGGCCTCTAAGTAGGGCTAACAAAACGGGCTTCAAAATAGCCATGTTCGGCGCCTGCACAATGCGGCGACGCATGGCATTTTGAAGCCCGTTTTTTGCTGAGCCATGGATCCTGAGCGCTCACACCGGTCAGAACAAAAAGGCAGATTTCCGGGTATATCCCAAAAATCTGCCTTGGTTAGCGCAGCAGCTCGGTGAGGTTGCGCTTAAAGCGCGCGCGGTCTTCGCTGGTGAAGGCTGCCGGTCCGCGGGTGCGACCGCCGGCGCGACGTACCTTCTTTTCCTCGTGACGAATAAACAGCTGCATGTCGAGGGTTGTCTTGTCGTACACACGCCCGCGCACGCCGATTGCGGCGGCATCGCGGCCGAGCACCATGCTCGCCAGGCCAATATCCTGCGTCACGACCACGTCGCCCGCCTGCAGGCGTTCGACAATGGCAAAGTCGGCACTATCGGCACCCACGCTCACATCGAGCGTGGTGACCCAAAAGCCGCGGCGCGCGTGCTCGGCATCGCGCGGGTCGTCGCGGCGAATGTGGCGTTCCAGGTTTTGCGTGCTGTTGCCGGCAATCACCACGGCAACGCCTGCCCGCCGCGCACAGTCAATCGACTCGCGCGTAACCGGGCAGGCGTCAGCATCAATAAAGAGCGTTCGTGGCATCTAGTGCACCAGTTTGCCAAACTGAATGGCGCGGACAATGAGCGTCACGCCAAACACCAGGAGCGCGGCGCCGCTAAAGATGACGAGCATCTTTGCCGACCACAGCGGATAGATAAACACGAACATGCCGGCGATGATGGAGAGCGCGCCGCTCAGGATGGCGAGAGCGCGGTTAGACGAAAGCTCGGACTCCAGAATTGACATGACGCCTTCGACGATCCAGCCAAAGCCAGCCACGACCACCACGAGTGTGGTGAGCGTCGCGGTCGAGAAGGCCTGATTGCGCAGGATTATGACGCCGCCCAGAATAATGAGCAGGTTAGAGATGATGCTCGTCACGCGCCAGCCGGCGGGCAACAGCGGCTCAAAAATGGCGGTGAACAGCCTAATGGCTGCCGTGATTATAAAGTAGAAGCCCAGGACAGTTGTCAGGAAGACGAGGGACTTGAAGGGCGCAAACAGCAGCGCGATGCCGGCGATGAGCGCGATGACACCCGTGATGGCGTAGATCCAGCGCACGGCCTTGATTGCCTTGCCTGCCATGCTTTTCTCGTCAAATCCAAACAGGTTCGACTGCTGGTCATCGTTCTTAAAGATGCCCATAATGTCTCCTTTCCGTGTGGCGTTTGCCGTCATTGTCGTTTTTGCGGCGTATGCCGCAGTTGCTGCAACAAGTATCGCCCAAGGGCGCCGGTGCGTGGGGCGGGGAGGGCGAATTGCCGCCCCTTCTTCCCGAATCGTTACTTTTGTCCCCGCTTTGGCGGGGGAGTATTCAACAGCTGTGGAACATTAAGCCGTTGAGTGTAATTGCATACGTTTTGGGTTAGATTCTCCTAAGAACAATTGCCTTTTATTGGGGGTCCCTATGAACGAAGCTGTTCCCGCGGCGCCGGTAAGCGCGGAGTCGATGGCAAAGCAGGGTTGCGAAAAGCTTGGCTTGGACGCGTTTGATGCGCTGGTCCGCCGCGCCCGCACATGCCGCCGTTTTGATGAGTCCATGCGCGTGCCACGCGAGTTTTTGCTCGAGTTGGCAGAACTGGCGCACCTGACCCCGTGTGGTGCCAATGCTCAGCGCCTGCGTTTTCATGTGGTGAGCGGTGCCGAGGACTGCGCGCGCGTGTTTGACGAGCTTGCATGGGCCGGCGCGCTTAAGGATTGGCCGGGTCCTGCCGAGGGCGAGCGCCCGACCGGCTACATCGCGATTCTGGCCGAGCGCGCCGTTCCGGGCAAGCCTGCCGCTCCCATTACCGAGGTCGACACGGGCATTGCCGCGCAGACGATGATGCTCGCCGCCCGCAGTGCCACGCCCGAGGTGGCAGCCTGCATGTTCAAGGCCTTTACGCCCCGCGCGATCGATGCCATGGGGCTCGATAACGACAAGTATGAGCTCAAGCTGATCATGGCGTTTGGCGTTCCGGCTGAGACGCAGGTGATCGATGCAATCGATTCCAACCCCGACGGCTCAATTAATTACTGGCGTGACGAGGCACAGGTGCACCACGTACCCAAGCGTCCGCTTGCCGACGTGCTGGTGTAGTTGAACGTATCCGCGGCGTGATCCGGCGGTAAACCACCACAAAGGTGCCTGTCCCCTTTGTGGTGGTACGAGGGGAGGGCGTGTGGCAGATCTGTATTTGGTGCGGCATGGGCAGACTAAGCTCAATGTGCAGAACATTTTGCAGGGCTGGCACGATTCGCCGCTTACGGAGCGCGGGTGCGAGCAGGCGCTGGCGACGCGTGCGGCGTTTGCGGCGCGCGGCGTGGCCTTTGATCATGTGTATTCCTCGCCGTTGGGTCGGGCGCGGCGGACGGCCGAGCTTATCGTTGGCGAGGGCCGTTCCATTGAGCTGGTCGACGAGCTGCGCGAGTGGCATTTGGGCTCGCTGGAAGGTACATCAAATCGCAAGATGCCGCCGCAGCCCTGGGGTGATTATCCGGTGGCCTTTGGTGGCGAGTCGGAAGCGCAGCTCCGGGCGCGTATGGTCGCGGCGCTGTCCCGCATTATGGCCCGTCCGCAGCACAACTGCGTGTTGGCAGTCTCCCACGGATCTGCCTGCCAGGAGTTTCTTGAGTATGTGACTGGCGGGGGAGAGCAACCCGACAACGGTGCCGTGCTTCATTTTGGCTATTTCGACGAGGCGTTTTCGCTCTTGGGTTGGTAACAAACGAAAGGAGCCCCCATGAATAAAGACCTGTATCTGGTCCGTCATGGACAGACGATATTTAACCTCAAGCGCATTATTCAGGGCTGGAGCGACTCGCCGCTCACGCAGCTGGGTTGCGACCAGGCGGCGCGCGCCGGCATGTTTTTGCGTGCACGTGGCATTGAGCCCGACCACGCCTACACTTCGACGCTGCATCGCACCGAGCAGACTATCGCCAACCTGTGGCCGGGCCTTGCCTACGGGCGCCTAGACGGTCTGCGCGAGTGGTTCTTTGGCGACTTTGAGGCCGAGCGCGTGATGCTGATGCCCGAGCGCCCGTGGCGCGATTTCTATCGCCAGTTTGGCGGCGAGGGTCAGATGCAGGTACGCGAGCGCATGGTGGCGACGTTGACCGATCTTATGCGACGCCCGGACCACGAGTGCGTGCTCGCGGTGAGCCACGGATCGGCCATCAAGGAGTTCATGGACCATACCAAGGGCGCGGCGGCCGATGAACGCGATCGCGTTCCGGGCAACTGCTCGGTGCTGCACTTTGCGTTTGACAACGAATCCGATACGTTTGAGCTGGTCGAAGTCTTTACGCAGGAAGATTATGCGCGCGAACTGGGCCTAGAGCCGCTCGTCGCGGCGGCAGGTCCGCAGCGTGGATAACGCTGGCGTTGCGGCGCGGTTTGCCGACATAATTGTTTGATGCGAAAGGGGCGGAGGTGCATGCGTTTGCTGCATCTCCGCCCCTTGTTTGTTTGGATGCTGGGTTTTCCCGCTTCGCGTTTGAGTCCGCTAGAATCGTGAGATCTGGTGAGTGAGCAGACCCGTCGGAACCTGCGGCGCGCCGCCGCTGACCTGCGCGGCGGGGAACAGCACGGCTACAGCAAAGTTGAACGGCTCTTTGCCAGAGTAGGCGCCGGCGGCGCGGGCCTCGTCGGCCAGAATCTGCGATGCTCCAGCCAGTGCGGCGGCATAGGCGGAGTCACCGGCGAACACCGGGTCGGGCGCCTGATCGAGCATGGCGCGGATGGCGGCAACGGCGTCCTCGCGCTTGACCTCCCACACGCGATGCGTGACGCCCGCGGGATCGGTGACGGCGTAGAGCGATGCACCCTCTTTGGCAGCGCCCAGGATGATATCCATGACGGGCGACGCCTTGTAGGCGAGCGACACGGGGCGCGGCTGCACCTTGAGCTCGGCGATCGCGCGCGCGGCGGCGAGTGCGTCGACGCTCTCGGTGGCGGCCTCGTCGCTACCCGTCAGCACGTTAACCGGGCAGATCGCCACGACACCCGTTACGCGTCCCGGCTCTCCCGAGCACTCGTACACGTAGTATGCCGCGCCCGGATCCCTGACCATGAGTCCATCGGCAATCGCGCCGCGCAGGGCTTCGTTGTCACTCAGAATGCTGCCCATCGCGGGCAGCGCCTCGAGCACGCGGTCCTGAGCCGGGCGGATGCAGGGAAACGGAAGAGCTTTCATGGACGGTCCTAACGTGCGAGTCGGTTTGTTCGCGGCTTATTATGCCCCAACTTGGCCGGTTGCGTCCCAGAGCGCGTTGTCAGCGAGCGCGATGAGTACGTTCTGGCAGCGAACGATATCGGTATGGGACACATACTCGTTGGGCTTGTGCACGAGCGTGAGCGAGCCTGGGCCATAGCTCATGCAGTTGTTGTTACCCATCTTGCCGGCAATAACGGCGGTGTCGGTGTAGCCGGTAAAGAAGCCGACGGTCGTGTCCGTGTCCGTCGCATCGTCTGCCGCGCGCTTAAGTGCAGCTAGAAGGGGAGAGCTCGGGTCGCGCTCGATGGCGGGGCGGTCGCCTGTCACGGTATAGCTTCCGCGGCAGCCGGGGACCGCGGCCTCGGCGGCGGCGATGGCCTGCTCTACCATGCGCGTCGCGGCGGCCGTATCAGTTGGCGGGGTCAGGCGCATATCGACCCAGACCTTGGCGTGGTCGGGCACGACATAGGGACGGTAGCCACCCTCGATCTGTCCAAACGTGATGGTCGAAGGACCCAGCTCCTCATGCACGGGCAGCGCCGCGAACGCATGGCGCAGCGCGCAGATGACCTCGGCCATGGCGGCGACGGCATCCGCGCCCTTCCAGGGCTGGCTCGCGTGCGCCGTGACGCCGGTCATCTCGATCTCGAACCACGTGCGACCCTTGTGCGCCACCTGGATCTGCCCGTCGGTGGGCTCGGTGTCCAGCACCCATTCGCGCGAGCCGATCCAGCCGGCATTGATGGCCGCCTCGGAGCCGCGCATAAAGTCCTCCTCGTCGACCGAGCAGATGAGCGAGAAGCCGCGTCGGGGCAGCGCGCCATCCGCCGCCACGCGCTCGAGCGTATGGACCAGTGCGGCAATGGCGCAGGCCAGGCCACCCTTCATGTCGCAGGCGCCGCGGCCATAAAGCTTGTCGTCCCGCACAATCGCCCCGAGCGGCGGAGTGTCCGCGTCCCAGCCATCGCCCAAGGTAACGGTATCCATATGGCAGATATAGACCAGCCGCGGCTCGTCGCTCAGTCCCGGCACGGTAACCATAAGGTTGCGGCGCCCGGGGAGTACTTCAAGCTCCTCAATCTGCACGGCATCAAGCGCAGGACAATCAAACTGTGCCAGCCGCTGCTCAACGAGCCTCTTAATGAAGTGCTCGATCTCGCCCTCATATGCGCCGGGGTCCGAGCTGTCAATCTTCACAAGGTCCTGCGCAAGCCGCCAGGCAAAGTCCTCATCAACCATATGCAACCTCACAATCAGTCTGCTTTCCAAACCGATTGTAAGCTTCCCAAGAGATCTGCGACGCGCGCACAGCAGCATTTACCGTTCGCAGGCCGAGCCAGCGCGTTTGCCGTCCGGGCGGGTTTGCAAACGACGCAGTGGGTACGTACCCTTCATGGACGACATGCTGTGCGACATATCTGCCTTTCGGTATCACCGGATACCCCCACAGGTTTTGGCGATAATGCCGGACCTGCCCGATTCTGCGGACGATCCGCGCAGGGAGCATCTTTGTGAGCACCCGCTTGTCAAGTATTTCCTGGGCACCCCGTTACACGTGTTGGCGCAGGGCGTCTGCGGGCGCAAGGGCGATCGCATTGTCAGGCATGTTTGGAACGGGGAGAGGCCGTTTGATTCCGTGCGGCAGACAGAGTTTGGTCTCGATGTCGCGTCCCCGCTCTTTACCCTGCTGACCCTGGCTTCCTCGGTTTCAAACGAACGTCTGATCATGTGCATGTATGAGATGTGCGGCACCTTTGCCGTGTGCAAGATTGCGCCTCAGGTAAAGTTGGCACTTGAGCAGGCGTATGGGAGCCGGTGGGGTGACGCACGGTCGGGCTGGGAAAACGTAAAGGATACCTCGGGGAATCCAACGGACTTGTGGAAACGACCTCCCTTGATTGAGCTCTCTGAACTTACGGAGTACGTCGATAAGATCCCGGGGCTCCGCGGCGCTAAATCGTTCACGCGTGCTGCGAAGTGCATTACGGGGGTGGCGGCATCGCCGCTCGAGGTCCAGGCTTCGATGCTGTTTGGCCTTACAAGATTGCGCGGTGGCGAAGGGCTGTGCCTCACCAATAACGTTGAGATCCGCATGACGCGCAGTGCCCGCCTGATTTCGGGACTCGATAGGCGCTATGCCGATATTCTGCTGGCAAATAAGGACGGCAGCCGAGAGTGCCTGGTTGAATGCCAAGGTAAAGCCATTCACGGATCCATAGAATCCAAGATTTCGGACTCCGATCGAACAACGGCGCTGCAAGCGATGGGATATCCCGCCGTTCTGATGACCTATGGTCAGCTGGCCGACCCCGATGCCTTCCGCGTGGTGATGGAGCTCATCATGTCCTATCTCGATGTGCCGCTAAAAGACAAGACGCCGCGGCAGCAGGAGCTCGAACGGCGGCTTCGTGAGGAGATTTTTATCGATTGGGCGGGAATATAGTCACACGGGTGGAAAACGGTCGCGCGAACTAGAGTTTTGGCCGCAAAAAAGGCTTCAATTTTGCCTTGGAGGGGTCTTAAAAATGCTATCTAGAATAAGTTGTTTCGGAAAATAGACAGTCAACTTACATTCGGCACATAGAGATCGATTTTTACCTACTAAAGTCCCTGATAAAGCTGTTTATCAAAGCGGGTGCGCTGAGTGGTTTGGGTCTTACCGTCGATTATCCGAAAAAACTTGTTCTGTGTATCATTTTAAAGTCGTCCGGAGCAACGTAATCGGCCCCCGTTTCGTGAAAACAGGGGCCGAATGTGCTTCGCGGCCTGTCTGGCAGGCTTGGCGCCGGCGCTATTTAATCACGCGCACGCGATACATCGACGGAATCTGCTTAAGCGCCTCGATCGTGCTGCTGTTCAGGTGCTCGTCGGTGTCGAACATGGTGTAGGCGTTCTCGCCGGCAGACTCGTTGGTCATGCGCTGCACGTTGGCGTTGTCCTTGGCCAGGATGGCTGTGATCTGGCCGATCATGTTGGGCACGTTGGCGTGCAGGCAGGCGATGCGGCTTGCAGCTCGCGCCTTGCCCATGCTGCAGGCAGGGTAGTTGACGCTGTGCGCGATATTGCCGTTCTCCAGGTAATCCTTGAGCTCGCTGATGGCCATATCGGCGCAGTTGGCCTCGGCCTCGCCAGTGCCGGCGCCCGAGTGCGTGGTGATAAACGTGTTGGGCATCTTGACGGTCTTGGGCGTGGCAAAGTCGCAGCTAAACCAGCTCAGCTTGCCCTCGCGTAGGGCAGCGTCGACGGCGTCCTCGTCAATGATGGTTTCGCGCGCGTAGTTGATGAGCACGGCGTCGGGTGCCAGCAGGTTAATCTGTTCGGTGCTGATCATGCCGATGGTGTCGGCCTTGCTGGGCACGTGCACGGTGAGGTAGTCGCAGCCGCGGCACAGATCCTCGAGCGTGCCCACGCGCTGCACCTCGCGGCTCAGCACCCACGCGTGCTCAACAGAAATGAACGGATCGTAGCCGTAGACGTCCATGCCCAGATCGACGCAGGCGTTGGCGACCTTGGAGCCTACGTTGCCCAGACCGATGACGCCGATGCGCTTGCCCTTGAGCTCGCGGCCCACAAAGGCCTTCTTGGCCTTCTCGGCGTCGACCTGGATCTCGGGGTCGTCGGCGTTGTCGCGCACCCAGTTCATCGATTGCACCACGCCGCGGCTCGAGAGCACCAGCATGCCTAGGACGAGCTCCTTAACGGCGTTGCTGTTGGCACCGGGGGAGTTAAAGACGACGACGCCCTTCTTGGCGTACTCCTCGACGGGGATGTTGTTGACGCCGGCGCCGCAGCGGGCGATGGCGCGGATGCCCTCGGGCAGCTCGTAGCCGTGTAGGTCGGTGGAGCGCATCAGGATGGCGTCGGCCTCCTCGGCGGTGCTTACAAACTCATAGCCCTCGCCAAACTCGACTTTGCCGTCTTTGGTAATGTCGTCGATGGTTTTAATCTTGCGCATGAAAAACTCCTTAGCAGGTTTGCTTAAAACAAGTGGTTTGAAGTGGCTGGTCGGCCCGCGGGTTGCGGGCTAGTTAGATCGCGGAGTCAAACTATGCTGCGCTTCGAAGTCCTTCATGTACGAGGCCAGTGCCTGCACGTCTTCCATGGTCACGGCGTTGTAGACGCTGGCGCGCATACCGCCCACCAGGCGATGGCCCTTGACGTTTTGAATCTGGTGCTCGGCCGCGCCCGCAACAAAGGCGGCGTCGAGGCCGGCATCGTCGGTGCGGAAGGTGACGTTGGCGATGGAGCGGCTGTCCTCCTGCGCGGTGCCATGGAACAGCTCGCTTTGCTCGAGCAGGTCGTAGAGTAGGTTGGCCTTGGCCCAGTTGCGCTCGGCCATGGCGGCAAGTCCGCCGGTCTGCTCAACCCAACGGAACACCTTGCCGCACACATAGATGCCAAAGGTGTTAGGCGTGTTGAGCATGGAGCCCTTGGCGGCCTGGGTCTTAAGGTCCAGGTACTGCGGCGTCTGCGCAAAGGCGGGGCCGTCTGCGATGAGGTCGTCGCGCACGATGACCACGGTCACGCCCGCGGCACCGGCGTTTTTCTGCGCGCCGGCGTAAATGAGCCCGTAGCGCTCGACGTCGAGCGGCTGCGACAGAAAGCAGCTCGAGACATCGGCGACCAGCGGCACGTCGCCGCAATCGGGCAGCTCGCGGTACATGGTGCCAAAGACGGTGTTGTTCTGGCAGATGTAGACGTAGTCGAGCCCGTCGCCCGCGGCCTCGGCGGCAATGCACGCGTTGATGTCGGCCATGTCGGGGATACGGTCGAAGTTGGTGTCCTCGGAGCTCGCGAGCAGCACGGCATCGCCGTACTTGGCGGCCTCCTTGTACGCCTTGTTGGCAAAGTTGCCGGTTACGACGTAGCCGGCGCGGCCGCGGCGCATAAGATTCATGGGGATGCCCGCAAACTGCAGCGTGGCGCCGCCCTGCAATAACAGGACACGGTAGTTGTCGGGGATGCTCAGCAGACGGCGCAGGGTTGCCTCGGCGTCATCGATGATCTGCTGGTACATGCTAGATCGATGGCTCATCTCGAGCACGGACATGCCGCAACCGCGGTAGTCCATCATCTCATCGGCGATCTCGGCGAGCACGTTTGTAGGCAGCGCTGCCGGGCCAGCTGAGAAGTTGTGCACACGTGCCATCTTCTGGTTCCCCCTCGTAGTCGTTTGAACGTTCGGGATACTTTAGCACAGTGGAGCGCCAGGCGCGACCGTATCACGGTAATACTCGACTGCGCCGCTATGATTTACAGGATGGTTACATAGGGGAGGGGCGTTGCGAGCACCCTTGCTCCTCCGGCAAATCCAGTTCCGCGAGCGAGGGCATGAGACTTTCTAGGCGTTTGATCTCTTCGTCGAACATGGCGTTGAGCTGCTCTTGTTTGACCTCGAGCTCGTTTTGCATGTCGATTTCGGCGGCGGTGGACTTGTCTGCAAAGGCGTCAAAGTCCCCCTGCTTGCGACCGAGGATCGACATGATGCGCTCGTCGATCGTGTCCTTGCACAACAGGCGATAGACCAGCACGTTGCGCGACTGGCCCATGCGGTACGCGCGCGAAATGGCCTGGTTTTCGATCGAGGGCTTGTACTGTGGCTCGCACAGCACGACGACGCTTGCCGACTGAATATTCAGTCCCGTGCCGCCCGACTGGATCTGCGCCACCAGCACAGAGCCCGCGGGCGCGGCGTCAAACGAGTCGATAATCTGCTGGCGTTTATTGAGCGGGGTAGAGCCGCAAATGGGGCCGTAGCACGCGCTGCCAAAGGCGTCCCGCACCACGCTGATGGTATCGAGGAAAAACGAAAACACCAGGACCTTGCGGTTTTCGTCCTTGGCATCGGCGACAATCTCGCGCAGGCGTTTGAGCTTGGACGAGTCGCTGGGGTCTGGGGCATTCCACGAAAGCCGTCGGATCTGCATCGGGTTTCGCATCCGCAGGGTTAGATAGTACTGCTGGAGTTCCGAAGATCCCATCTGGCACCACTCGCTATTTTCGATAAGGTCGGGCAGCTCCGAGAGCACGTCCTCGCGCTTGCGGCGGTAGTAAACCGGCGCCAGGGCATCTCTAAACTCCGCCGACCTAAATATGCTGGCGTATTTGCCCGCTTCACGCGCGGCCTTTTTGTTGAGGTGCGACACAAGCCCGACCATCTCGTCGACCTTGTTTTCGAGCGGCGTGCCCGACATAAACAGAACGCGCTTGGCCTGCTTGCACAAGTTGAGCGTGTTGATGCTTCGCTTGGCGCTCGGGTTTTTAATGTAATGGGCCTCGTCGACGACGACCAGGTCGAGCTTTCTCGGAGGATCCAGTTCAATATAGCTTGTGCTCTCATAGTTGGTGACGCCCACATCCAGACCGTCCAGCCATGTCCTTGCTTGGAGATCCTTTGCGGGCCCGTGGATTTTAATGCACGTAAGGTCGCTGTGCTTGCGTACCTCGCGTACCCAGTTTTCGAGAACGCTGGCGGGGCAGACGACCAAAAACTTCTTGGCGCCCTTGTTTTTGAGTGCGGTCATCGTGGCGATTGCCTGGACCGTCTTGCCCAGACCCATCTCGTCGCCCAGCAGCGCATTGCCCTGGTGCAGGATATAGCGAACACCCCACGTTTGGTACGTACGGAGCTCACACTTAAGTCCCGTGGTATCAAACGTCGTCGTTTTAATCTGGTTGGCGAGCTTCTCGGGCAGGCCGTAGCCGTTGGAGGTCGAAGAAAACGCTTCGGGAATGATTTTCTCGAGCAGGTTATAGACGCGGATAGGGTCGGCTTCGAAGAGCTTCCACACTGTTTTCTCGTCCGGCTCTATGAGGTCGCGCTTAGCGTAACCGTTAATCCTTTTGAGCTCTGCGCCGGTTGTAAGATCGTTGAGTTTTTCGTATGCGCTGTAAACAGCATCGTGATCCTTACAAATAAGCCAGCTATACGCATCGAGCGCCGGCATGAGCTGGTCTTGCAGTTCCGAAAATTCTTGGGCAATGCGCGCCGACGCGGCCTTAGTCTCGTTGAGCAGATCTTCGAGCTCAAAGTGTTTATAGACTTCCTGAAGAAGTGCCGTGTCCTCTGGCTTTTTATTATCGGGGTTCAGCTTGATCTTGCCGCTTTTTGCAAGCATGTCGACCTGCTGCTCAATGGCCTCAACGATTCTGCCGGCAGCGCCCTCGCTAATGCCGTTGATGCGGCTCAAGCGGGAGCGTAGCCAATAGCCTTCCATAAGCTGCTTTCCAGGGCCAAATCCTCTTTCATATATGATCTGGCCGAGCGTCGTATACCCAGCATCCTTGATGCACTTGACGCGAACGCCTGGAACCAAGTCCTTGAGGATGTCGACCGATTGCTCGGAAACGTAGCACAAAGCATCGGCGTGGCGAACCTTGTTTGCTTGCTTGCGGATCGGGGGCTCGCTGCGTCTAAGCTCTTTTTCCAGTTTAGAAATTGCGCTTCCGGGAATTTTGCCTTCAGCGTTATAGACGGCAGCTTCAATTTCGTCCCTGTTGGGCTTTGCGTCGGCTGCAAAGAGGTTCTCGCCGGCGTCCTCGGCGATAACCCTTATGGCCCTTTGCTTGGTTTCCGGTCCAAGTGGGATGCTTGGGTCCATGCCGAGGATACCGTTCGCCTGAAGACGGCCATCCTTTATAAACTTACTATTGGAGTTGTCCGTAAATTGCACGAGGCGTCGATACGCCGCTTCCGTCGTCTGCTTATCGGCGGCATTCAGCAGAAGCCAGCGGAGTCTGCCACTGTTTTGTCCTACAAGGCTGCAGGCATTCGGAATGTCGTGGGCGTCACGTATTGCGGATTCGTAGAGTTCGGCAAGCAAGGCGGACTTATAGTAGCGGGCGGCTAAAAAGAGCGCTTTGCGCATGTGGGTACTCTTCGGCTTGGGTCGATAGAGCTCGCGGATTGCGTCGGCGCATTCATTCGCCACGCGTACGAGCTTTTTAACGTGTTGGTCGTCTTCTGCCAATTCGCCACGACAGTAGAGGTCGTATGCCGTCTTGATCTTCTGGTCTGCCAACTTCTTTTGCGTGCTCGCCGTTGTTGGAAGGTCGGAGATTTTAATCCGTCGAAGTTCTTTGTTCAACGTTTCCGTCTTGGCTTGCGCGATCGCATTCCTAAAGTTGTCGGGTCCGTATATCGTGGCCTTCGAAATAACCTCGATGTCGCCCAACAGCTCTTGAGCTTTCGCGACGACTGCTTTTGCTTCACTGGGACTAAACGGTCTGGCCATTACGGACTCCTGGAAACGTGCGGACATGTTGAAACGTGAGGGGCGCGTGCCATGGTCGCGCGCAGTAGGCTCATTTTAATTGTCACGGCGCCAAGGAAAATAAAATGGGTTCCGATCGCTTGCGATTACCGTTCACCGATTAAAACTACCGCTCATCTGCATATACACAGTTGAGTTGTTGCACAACAAAATGTTGCTAAACAAAAACGTTCGAAAGTGGCGTATGAAGTATTCATAAACAATCATCTTCCTTATTTCCCGACGTAGCCGGTGGGTTGCGGCGTGGATTCTTGGGGGTCGTTTCTGTATGAATAACAATGGCACGAGTGCAACAAACGATTCGATGAACATAGACGCGTATTTCGAGTCGCTCATTCTGGATGCGGTCGGGCAGGCCGATGCTCCGTTGCACGAAGCGTTGGTGCGCTCGAACGTGTATCGCATCATTAATGACTCATACGAGCGCGCGCTCGCACAATTAGTTATATCTGGGAAACTTTTGTACGCCAATGGCGAGTACGGCTTGGCGTCTGACGCGGCCAAGCCCGCAGAGCTTGAGGCCGTTGAGTGCGATGCCAAAGAGCCCGAAGCCACAGAGGCTGAGACGCTTGAGCGCGCGGCGGCGCCGTGGGCCGACGAGGCCGATATTGCAGAATCCGAAGCCACAGAGACTGAGACACTTGAGCGCGCAGCGGCGGCGCCGTGGGCAGATGAGGCCGATATTGCAGAGCCCGATGCCGTTGAGTGCGATACCGCGGAACCTGAGGCTGTCGAGGTCGCAGCTGAGGAGCCCGTGACGGCTGAGCCCACCACGCTCGAGGCCTCCGCGGGCGACGCGACGGAAGCCGAAGCGGTGGAGCCTGTGGCCGCAGAGCCCGAAGCGGTTGAATCCGTTACTCCTGAGGACCCTGCACCAATGGCTTTTGGCCCCATTTCGTTGCGTGCAGATTCGACCCTTGTGCAGTTGAAGGTTAATGGGCGCAGCTGGCCTATCCCTGTTGCCGTGGGTGTTTCATATGACAAGAAGCCGGCCGACGGCTTGTCGCTCATGGGATACGAACTGCCGGCGGAGTCTGCAGGGGTGGCGGACGAGCAGCAGGAGTCGGCACAGGTCGAGCAGCAGGAAGCCGTTCACCCCGAGCGTTCCGAGCTTGCGCTGTCCTCTGAGCCCCAGCAGCTGGTCATTTCCTTCTCTGACAACATTGAGACTGCGAAGGCTGTCGCTGAGCCCGAGTCCGCCTCCGGGCCCGCGCAGCCTGGGCTCGCGCTCGAACCCGAGCCAGAGGCTGAGCCCGTTGAAGCCTCCGTCAGCAAACTCGAGCGCCCCAAGTACCTGAGCTGTTGGGACGACCCGCGTTGTGTGTTTGATACTGAGACCCAGGTTGCCTTCCTCAACAAGCAAGAGATTCACGATGTATTTGACCTTGTGCGCAAGTTGGGCAAGGCTGAGGACGAGGCCTTGCGCACTGCTTTCGAAAAGCGGCTCACCGCCTATGCTTTGCCGCTATCTCCGCAGTATCGCGCGCAAGTGCCGGAGCTCGGCAAGCTCTCGGGTAATGCGAGATTTGTGTTTGACGTGTTTGGCAATTTGCGCAAGGTCGGGCGCGAATGCTGCGCGTTTGCGGACGCTAAGGGGCCGGCGATTGAACCACTTTGCAGTGTTTATTCAAGTGGCGGCGAACCGCTCTCGCTGTGGAATCTTTCGATTTCTCCGGCATTGCAACGCATATTGACATGTAACTGCAAAATCCACAACATGCCCGAGTTGCTCGCGTGCAGCTGGAAGGTACTTCAAGAAAAGGGCCTTGCCTCGGTTGAGGTGAGTTCAATTGTTTCCGCATTGAACGATTGGCCTGCGGGGCGCTTGCTGCTGGGGAGAACCAAATCTGAACTGGAGCTCGCCCGTCAGGCGGCGATAGGGGGCTGGTATCCTCCGGTCAATACGCCTGTTGAGCGCATCAAAAGGGTAAACGGGCTTGCTGACGAAGCTGTCCTGCAGTTGCGCAGGGAGCGCTTGTCTGTGCATGAACCTTCATTCCGCTTGCTTTTTTGTACCAGGTTGGCGGCTAAACTTGCGGCAGGCTACAGCGACAGGCATTCCGTCAATTCGGCGCTCGCCGAGCTCAAGTACGAATTCCCAGCTTATAACGCTGCCGTAAAAACATTCAAACGTCTGAACTTTGAGCTCCCTCAAGATCGGGAGGAAATTGATACATCTGGTCCAGCTTCTGCCAGCGGAGATTATGGTGGCGCGGTCGACGCTATTGCAACGACCGATGAGGTTTTATCAGATAACCAGTTGGATGCCCAAGCGGATGCGCATGGGGAAGAATCCTCGTGTGAGTCCAAGCGGCCGCAGGTTCAGGACCTTACGGTTGGGCAGGCGCTCAAGCTGGTCATCGACCCGGATGCCGCAAAGTTCAACAGGTGGTTCGCTGACCTTGCATGCCAGGACCGCACCCTGATGGGCTGTATGCTCATCGAAGACAAGCCGGCTCGCTGGATGGATAGCCTTGCTAAGTCTGCCTGGAAAATCCGTGAGCGCTACAATGTTCTTATGGCGGGTCGTCCGACGTTTGACATCGATACTTTTGGCCCGCTCTTCCGTACGTATAAGCTGTCCGCTGAGGATTTTTACCAGCTGACGAACACCGCGCAGCCTTCCTATTTGTATATGAAGCGCGTGTATGGGCAGGGCACCATTCCGCTTAAATATGCAATGGTCGATAAGGACCTTGCACCGACTGTTTGCGATGTGGTTCGAGCATACTTGGCGAGCATAGAAACCGAAAACGCCGACGAGCCGGTAGAGGAGAAGTCCGCGCCTGCAGAACAGACAGTCGCGTCGACGCCTGCTTCCGAGCCCGTTCCCGCCCTCGCCCCACAACAGCCGGCAAAACCCTTTACCAGCAAGGTCGAAGACCTCACCGGCAAAGGCCCCATGTCCATCGAAGCGTGGCTCGCGATGCTGTCCGTCGACGATGCCAACCTGTTGCGCTGGATCTTTAGCGATAAGCCGCTTATGGATTACCCGCACAAGCCCGCCGGTCTTGGCCCGCTTCGTCAGCGCCGTGCCGATCTGCTGCGCAACCGGCCGCGCCTCGACGAGGACAAATTCGCCCCGTTGTACCAGCGTTATGACCTTACCGAGGATGCGTTCTGCAAGATTACACAGGCATCCTCGATGACTTTTGGCTACCTGAAGGCCGTTAAGGTATCGAACAAGTTTAGCCTGCGCCTTGCCGCCAACGATCGTACGTTGCCGCAGGAATGGCGCGAGAGGATAGCACAGCTCAACCGCAGGCCTGCCGCCGATGCGCTTCGGACGCCCGCAAGCACCGAGGAGAGCAACGCTACTCAGCTCGAGCAGATTGCACGCAAAAAGATAGGTAACCTCTCCACGCGCAGCGTCGCGCTGCGTGCCTTTGCCGAGTCCGGGGCCGTTAAGGAATACCACAACCTTAAAGATTTCCGTAACAGGTACCAGCTGTTTTTGGAAGAGAACAAGTGCGGCTATAAGATGACGCTCGCGCTGCCCTCCGATGACATTCGATGCCTGAACGAGCTGCGCGGTACGCACATGTTCCTGGTGGCGCGCGCCAACAAGATCCGTGCCTACAAGGTCGACAGTCGCTTTACGTCCGAGCTGCGTCAGATCCTGACGCTCGCTGTGGGGCGCAATATCGAGTGCGGCGCGGGTCTCATCATGCGCGAGAATCAGGAGCTGTGCGACCTGTACGACGTCCACGATGACGAGGAACTCTACGAGATCATCCGGTCGTTTGTGCGTCCGGGCTCCGTGCCCGGCTTGGAGATGGGCTCGACGCCGCTCATTCGCCTGGGCAAAACGGATCGCAAAAACCAAATGGTCGATGTGCTGCGAGATGCGGGCACCGAGCTATCGCGCGAGGAGTTTGCCCAGCGCTACGCGGACAAGTACTGCGTGGAGACGAAGACGGTTCGCAACAACTACCTGCGTGATATGAACGCATATCTGCGTAACGGCCGCTACTCGTATGTCGATAGCAACCTTACGGACGAGCAGCAGCAGTTCATTAAAGACATGCTGACCGAAGATTACGTCTCGTTGCCGTACGTCACGGCGAGCTTTGCCGCCAAGTTTAGCACTGCGTCCGATCGACTCGTTAACGATCAGTCGCTGGCGCCCCTTGGCCTGGAAATCTCCAGGGATCTCATTGTCAAGGAAGGCGTGGACCTGCGTCAGTCGTTTACGAACCTGCTTATGTCGCGCGACAGCTTTGCCTATGGTTCTCCGGGCTTTGGTGACGAGGTCATCAACCATCCGGAATTTAGGAATGCCATTACGCCGCTGCTGCGCAACTTTACCTTTATCGAGTGCAACCACGATTCGTTTATTTCGCTCAAGCGCCTGAGCGAATCGACAGGTATTCGCCGCATTGACTTGGGCAGCTACGCGTGTTCCCTGTTTGCGCGCACAGAGCGCGACGTGCCGTTTACGGTGACGAGTCTGCGTAAACAGGGCTTTATGCACAAGCTCGATGCCGTCGTCGACGAGTGCGGTTTTGATAACTCGTTTTATGACTCAATCGTTCTGTACGGTTTGGCCCATGAGCAGATAAGGCGCACCCGCTTTAGCGGCGCCTACATGTTCTGTCGCAAGGAGGGGACGTTCTCGTCGGGCGACGCGGTCGAATACGTCGTGAGGCAAAAGGGGCCTATCGAGGTGGGGGACCTGATCGATGCGTTCCAGGATGATTACGGCGTCGTCATAACCGCAGCCGATATTAACCGAGCGGTCCAGGACAAGGGCCTGTTCTACAACGAGGACCTTGACATGGTCATGCTCAGCAAAAGGATGAACGCAGAGTACCTGCGCAAGTTGTACATCAAAAACAACCAATAGGAGGAAACCAACATGAACCTGCTCGAGATGATCGGCGACGGCGTCAACATTAAGCCGACCGGTGCTAACCATAAGATTGTGATCGACGGCAAGCCCGAGATGTATCCCGTTTACAGCATTAAGCTCGAGTTCCTGCGCTATAACGTGCAAAACGACCGTATCGCTTCGTGGATCAGCCGCTATAAGGCCGAGCATGGCGAGGGTGCGTTTAATGAGTTGGACGTCGCGGCCTGCAACGACATCATCGAGGGCTTTATCGTCGACAGCAATAAGGACGCCATCGAAAAGACGCAGCGCAGCATTGCCCTGCGTTCGCAGGAGCGCCCCGGCGTGGTGCTGGCCGACGGTCTGATCGTCGACGGCAACCGCCGCTTTACCTGCCTGCGCCGTCTTGCTGCCAAAAATCCTAGCTTCGGCTGGTTTGAGGCTGTCATTTTGCCTGAGAGTCTGGGCAACGATTCCAAGAAGATCAAGATGCTGGAGCTCTCGATTCAGCATGGTGAGGAAGAGAAGGTCGGCTACGATCCCGTCGACCGCCTGGTGGGCATCTACAACGACATCATCAGCTCCAACTTGCTCTCGAAGGAGGAGTACGCCCAGTGCATTGGCGTTGAGCCCAAGGAGCTCGAGAAGGAGATCATTAAAGCTCGGTATATGAACGAGTTTTTGGAGTTCGCCAACGCCAAGGACCAGTTCCACCTGGCGCGCGAGCTCAAGGTCGCCGGCGTTATCAATGAACTGCAGGGCGTCCTTAAAAAGTGCAAGAGCGACGATCAGGAAGAGGACGTCAAGAACATCGTCTTCGCCAACATGATTACCGAGCCGCAGGGCGACATCGTGCGCTTTGTCCGTAAGATCAAGCCGATTTTGGAGGGCCCCGACGCGGATCGCTTTATCGAGCGCGAAAACGAGCTGGCCTTTGAGGTCGCCGAGCGCCTGAAGAACAAAGAGATCGTAACCTCGACCGACATCGCCGAGATCCGCGACGATGCCCAATTGTCGACGGCTTTTCGCGAGGTCATGGAGTCAGCCGAAAACACCACCAAGATGACGAAGGCTCTTAAGTCGCCCTCGCTTTCGATCATTCGCGCCATCAAGGACCTCGACCAAGTGGAGGAGTCCACCTTTGGCCTGCTGCCTGCGGACGAGATCGCCAATATCGCCGCTGAGGTCGCCAAGCTCGAGGCGAGGGTACATACGATCAAGGACAAGATCTCGTACAGGATGGGCGGCGAGGAAGCTTAAATGAAGCTGCGCCTCTCGTATAGCGACGGCATTTCCGTCGTGCCGCTCGACATGACGGTTGAGCAGCTGCGCCGCGAGCCGGTCTGGAAGATTCGGCTTTCGGCGTTGCGCCGCTATGCGCCGAGCTATCGAGAGGCGGATGTACTCTTTTCGCTGCCGATTGACGACCCGGGCGCCAAGCGCATCGTCGAGCTGCTACAGCGGGCGGCAAGCTTTGGCGTGGAGTGCCAGGTGGACCCGGACTTGCTGCGAGGCCTTACGGCGCGTGAGGACTATCTGCGCGAGAAGGCGCGCGTGGGTCTGCTGATCAAGGCGCACGATGAGTCGGTTGCCGATCGCTTTGATGAGTTCTGCCGCGCCGAGGATATCCTGATGCAGCGCCCGCTCAAGGACCGCCAGCTGTGGGACGCGTTCTTTATGAGTGTCATGGGCCGCAGCGCCAACTTCTCCGTTCCCGGTTCGGGCAAGACGGCGTCGGTCCTGGGCACGTTTGCCTACCTGCACGAGCGCGACCTGGTCGACCGCATCATCGTGCTTTCCCCAAAAAACGCTTTTGGCTCGTGGCGCGATGAATGGGCGGCGTGCTTTGGCGCCGACCGTCCGCTGCGTTCGCTGTGCTTTCACGACCCGGAGTTTCGCGGTCGTTCCACGCGCGACAAGTACAGCACCCTGCTGTTCGACTACAAGCGCTACGACATGATCCTGCTCAACTACGAGTCGGTCGCGCTGGGGGAGGCAGCCGCGCGCATTGCGGCCGATCGCGCCCTAGTGGTGTTTGACGAAGTCCACAAGGTGAAGCGCGTAGGCGGCAAGCGCGCGGCGAGTTCGGTGCAGATTGCCGCGGCGGCGCCGTATTTTATCGCGCTTACCGGTACGCCGATCCCCAATTCGTTTGAGGACCTGTACAACCTTCTTCATTGCCTGTGGCCGCGCGACTACAACTGGTACTTTGGCATGAGCGCCAATGCCCTTAAGTCGACGAGCGAGGATGATGTTGAGCATATCAACGAGTCCATCGCGCCGTTCTTTTGTCGTACGAACAAGCATCAGCTGGGCGTGCCCCAGGCCAACGAGGACCATCTGGTCGATGTGCCGGTGGAACGCTGGGAGCAGCAGCTGTTCCAAAAGGTGCTGCGTACGCTTTCGGGCGAGCCGTTCGAGATGATCATTCGCCTGCTGCAGCTTTCGTCCGACCCGCGCATGCTGGCCGAGGACCTGAGCGCCGGCGATTATGCCGACCTGTTTGACGGCGAGGTGCAGACGGGGGCGGGCAAAGCGCTGGAAGGCCTGCAGGTGGACGACCGGCCGACGGCCAAGATGGTCGCCTGCCTTGATCTGGTCGCGTCGCTGGTAGCCCAGGGCAAGTCGGTTATTGTGTGGTGCATCTTTAAGCGTAGCATTCGCAACGTGGTGCACGAGCTCCACGAACGCGGCATTACGGCCCGCGCTATTAGTGGGTCGACCGATATGCCCGCGCCCGCCCGCGTCATCGATTCGTTTAAGGCGGGGGAGACGAGCGTGCTTGTCACCAACCCGCACACACTGGCAGAGTCGGTCTCGCTCCATGGAGTATGTCACGACGCCGTCTACTTTGAGTGCAGCTACAACCTGGTGCACTTGCTGCAGTCCAAGGATCGCATTCACCGCCTGGGCCTGTCGCAAGAGCAATACACACAGTACCACTACCTGCGCGCCGTGTACGAGCGCCGCGACGGACCGTGGTCGCTCGACCGCAACATTTACGAGCGCCTGCAGTACAAGGAGCAGGTCATGCTCGACTCGATCGACCGCGGTACGCTGGAGCCCGGCTATACCGATGAGCGCGATTTGGAACTGGTGTTTAAGGGGCTGTTTGACGACGAGGGCCAGCGGAGCGAGGTTGGCGACCAAGGCATCGCGGACGATATGCAAGAACCCAAGGAGATGTAACGATGCAGAAAGCCTTTCCCATCTTTGTTATGGAGCTGTTTTGTGACGGCTGGCTGTTTTTGGAGCATTCCGATGTTACCTGGGACGGGTCGTCGCATGTTCTTAAGCGCGTTCGTATCAACGCGGACAAAAGCGAGTGGCTCCTAAGCCGTGCGCGCGAGCATTTTACGGATGTTCCGAGCAACATCGATTTGTGCCAGTACGTCGGCACCACGCTCGTGGAGCTCGAGAAACATGTTGAGTTGGTTGTTCCCCGCGACGATGTTTCGCCCCGCCTGCAGTTGCTCTTTGAGGGCGACCTGACGCCTATCACGCTGGTGCAGCTCATGTGCGTGGGCGATTGGCTTTCGGTGCGGCAGACGAGTGAAAGCGAGGTCCGCGTTGCCTATGACGAGCGATTGGCGCAGCAGATTTCCGGGTTTGGCTTTCTTATGCGGCGCTTTCGGGCGGTACTTTGCTCGCAGAGTGCGATGCTGAGCAGCAGTGTGGTTGCCACGGTGCTCGAGGCAAGGCCAGCGACGGAGCCGGGGGTCTGCGCGTTTTTGGAGATGAGCGAAGCGGTTCCCGTGGAGCCTGGACCCGAGGCAGCGCTTGATGCTGAACAGGAGCCCGAGCACGCGCCCGAAGCGACGCCTGAGCCTAGCCCCGAGGCGTCTCCTGAGCGGGTGTCCGAGCCGGAGCCCGAGCCCACGCAAACGCCAGAGCCTGCCCCCGAGCCCTCGGCGAAGGAGCAGGAAAAGTTGCGCATCGCCCGAGAGGTAAAGACTGCGCGCGACAAGATGGAAGAACTCGATAGGTCGCGCGAAACCCTGCTTACCCAGCTGCTGGTGTTACGCCGGGAGTATCAAAAGCTTTCCGGCGAGCGCAGCTGGGAGGCGTTTACCAGGATTGAAGAAATCGGCAAGCAGATTAAGGAAATGAGCGGACAGGTTGATCAGCTCGATAAGCAGCTGAGCGACGCACGCCTTGCCTATGCCGAGACCCGCGCTACGTCCCTGCAGGCGCTCAAGGAGCTGAGGCAGTAAGGCAGCAACAACCGTCACGACCCCGTACTTAAACGGTATCATTGGAAGGCATGTTTGCATCGGCCCGATGCAAATAAAAAGGCCCGAACCCTTGGAGTGTGTCCTGTGGATAACACCGACAAAATATCGCTGGGAGGCGTGCTCACGCGCGAGCAGTTTTTGCTGCCCGAGATGCGCATCGTCGCTGCGTTGCGCCTGGAAGGCGTGAGCGACGACGAGATCATTGCGCGCGTTAAGCACGACAACCTGTTTCAGTATCCCACCGAGCGCATGCTGGCCGACCGCGCCCGCGTGTGCCTGCGCCGCTTTGATGCCGTAGCGCTCGACGAGACGCAGTGTGCTGCCCGCAGCATCGACAAAGACACCGCCGACCAAGCGGTCACGCACATCATGGACCTCATCGCCAACGGTATGCCCGACCAGGCAGCCCAGGCAAACCTATTTGTCATGATGTGCCGCTACGTCATGGTCCGCGAGCTCATCCAGGTGGAGATCGGCGAGCGCATGGCCGGCTTCGACTACAATTTTACCGACGTTGACCTCAACGCGTTTGTCACCCGTTTTCAGGTTGAGCATGCCGAGGCCGTCAAATGGTCCGATGCCACGCTGAGCCGTATAAAAAGCACCCTGCGCCAGATTCTGCGCAGCGCCGGTTTTAAGGCATCGCAGCGCACCGATACGCTCCAGCCCCTGCTGCTCGACCCCGATGTAGAGCAGGCCATCCGCGACCTAGGCGACATGGACGCCCTGGCCGCACTCACCGGGCAGGTGATGTAGCCCATGGCAATAAACCAGCCGCACATTCGCCCGCGCAACCGCGCCGAGCGCATCCATGAGGACTTTGACCATCGCCGCGAGGCACTGCGCGAGCGTCTGCAAGACCAGGATTTCTTGGCCAACAAGGGCATTGGCAACGAGATCGGCTTCTACACGTTTTGCTACGATCCTTCGCTGGAGTTTGAGTGCCGAGCCTATGTGGACGAGCTCATGGCAGATGCCCACGCCGGCAAGCTGCCGTGCAATCTGGAGGTCTTTAACCTGTACGACGTGATGCTCGATATCTGCGAGCAACGCCGTATCCTTCGTGCGATTCCCCGGCGTGAGGCAAAGGTCGGCTCGGAGGCCCAGATCAAAGAGCTCCAGAAGCCCTGCAGCTCCAAGAGCTTTGCCCAGTACCTCTTGGAGCATACCCAGCCACATCAGCCTGGCGACGTGATCTTGCTCACGGGGGTGGGCGAGGTCTTTCCGCTGCTGCGCGTGCATAACCTGCTCAACGACATGCTTGCCGATTTTGGCACCGTGCCCGTCGTTGTCATGTATCCCGGCAGCTTTGACGGCCGCCAGCTCAAGTTGTTCAACAAAGAGAACGCCAGCAACTACTACCGCGCGTTCGATATTTCTTAGGAGCGACAGATGATTATCCAAGACTTGTTTTCCAAGGACATCAACCGTTCCATCAATGGTGTCGTCAAGGTGCAAGATGCCAGCGACGAATCGGTGCGCCAGGAGCTCGACGAGTACGTGGTGACGCGCGAGCTGCAGGGTCATTTTGCGCACTTCTTCGAGGCGTACGATAAGGCGCTCGACGTTCCTACCGACAATATGGGCGTATGGATCAGCGGCTTCTTTGGTTCCGGTAAATCGCACTTCCTCAAGATGCTTTCGTATCTGCTGCAAAACGACGAGGTTGGCGGCAAGCGCGCCGTCAACTACTTTGATGGCAAGATTTCCGACCCCATCGTGGCCGCCAGGGTTCGTCGCTGCTGCGAGGTTCCCACCGAGGCGATCCTGTTTAACATCGACAGTAAGGGCGGCCAGTGGAAAGAGGGCGACACTTCGCGCACGGCCCTGCTGCGCGCCTTTGAGCGCGTGTTCTTTGAGCACCTGGGCTTTTTTGGCGAGGACCTTAAGCTCGCGCGCCTGGAGCAGCATATCGACAGCAAGGGTAAGACGCAGGAGTTCCGCGCGGCTTTTGACCGCATCAGCGAGGGCAACTGGCTCGAGGACCGCGAGAGCTATAGCTACTTTGAGGACTATATTGTCAAGGCCCTGCAAGAGGTCCTGGGCATGAGCGAGCAGGCCGCGCGCCACTGGTTCGACGGTACCGAGGACGACGCCATCGCTGCCGACACCTTTGCCAAGATGGTCAAGCAGTATGCCGACAAGCGCGCCGAAGAGTGCGGTGGCGAGTTCCGCCTGCTGTTCATGGCCGACGAGGTGGGTCAGTTTATTGGCTCCGATGCCGACATGAGCACGAGCCTCATGCTGTCACTGCAGACGCTCGTCGAGGAGCTGGGCAGCCGTTGCGGTGGCCGCGTGTGGGTCATGGTGACCAGCCAGGAGGCCATCGACGAGGTCGCCATGATCGTGGGCGACGACTTCTCCAAGATTCAGGGCCGCTTTAATACGCGCCTATCGCTTTCCAGCTCCAGCGTGGACGAGGTCATCCAGCGCCGCGTGCTGCAAAAGAACGATGCTGCCTCGGCAAAGCTCCAGCAGGACTATGAGGCCCAGAGCACAGTGCTCAAAAACGTATTCTCCTTTGACGGCTCGCGCGGCGACCTTATTGGCTATGCCAGCCGCAACGACTTTACGGCCAGCTACCCGTTTGTGAACTACCAGTTTAAGGTGCTGCCCGACGTTATGACCGAGGTACGCAAGCACGGCGTAAAGGCCAAGCACATGTCCACGGGCGAGCGCTCCATGCTCTCGGCCTTCCAGGAATCGGCCCAAGCCATTCAGGACCAAGAGGTAGGCGCCCTGGTGCCGTTCTGGCGCTTCTTCGATACCATCGCCAAGGACCTGGAGCACGGCGTGATCCAGGTGGTCACGCGCGCTGAGCGCGCAGCCGAGGATGGCCATGGCCTTAAGGCCGAGGACGTTAAGGTCTTAAAGCTGCTGTATCTGATCCGCTACATCGACTACATCAAGTCCAACGTCGAGAACATCTCCATCCTTATGGTCGATGGCATGGATGTTGACAAGGCTGCTCTTAAGGACAGCGTCAAGGAATCGCTCAACCGTCTGGTGCGCGAGAACTACGTGGCACGTCAGGGCGATACGTACAACTTCCTCACCGACGAGGAGCAGGACATCTCGCGCGCTATCAACGAGACGCCGGTGGATGCGGCCCTGATTATCGAGGGCATTAAAAAGTCGCTTTTCGAAGGTGTTTATAAGGCTACCAAGCTGCGCGTGGGCGCCAACGATTTTCCCTTCGACCGCTATGTGGACGATTCAGCATATGGTGTGGTCCAGGGCGGTATGAAGCTCAATGTGGTCACGGTGGCTGACGACCTCTCGCGTGCCGACGACGCCGAGCTTGCCGTTAGGTCTGCTGGCATGGCGCTGGTGGTGCTTGCCGACGACGTTGACTACTTTGATGACCTGCAGAATGTTGCTAAGATCCGCAAGTACCGCAAGACCATCAATACCGAGGCGCTGGCGCCTTCGACCCAGCAGATTATTCAGGCTAAGATGAAAGAGGCTACTTTCGTTGAGCGCGAGGCGGCTAAGCTGCTGGAGGAAGCCGTGCTACACGCTCGCGTGGCCGTGAATAACTCCATGGTTAACATCCGCGCCACCAAGCCGGCCGATGTGTTTGACCAGGCTCTGTCCAAGCTGGCGGACGCCATCTTTACCAAGGCCGACTATGTCGCTGCTCCCGCCAAGACCGATGACGATATCCGTGCCACGCTGCGTGGTGCCAATCAGATGGCGCTCGACGGCCAGAGCTCCAAGAACGCCCGCGCCGAAAAAGAGGTTGCGGACTTTTTGCATGCCCAGACGCGCCTGTCGCTCAATACGACCATGGGCGACCTGCAGCGTAAGTTCCAGGGAGCTCCCTATGGTTGGCGCGAGATCGACATTGCCAACGTGGTGGCGCAGCTGGTGGTTTCGCAGCGCGCGACCATTACGGCTGCCGGCGCCAATGTTGCCCCCGCAGATCTGCGCATGGTTACCCTCCTGCGCAAGGATGCCGACAAGGCCCAGGTTCGCGAGCGCGTTAAGATGAGCGACGAGCTCATCAAGAAGGTCAACAGGGTGCTGCGCGAGACCTTCGATGCCAAGCGTGACATTTCCAACGAGGACGAGCTTACCGCCACGGTGGTCGATACGCTTATGGGCTACAAGAACGAGTGCGTAGAGCTTACGAACAGCAACTTTACGGGTCTGGCCCCGGCCTACCCGTACCCGGGCTTAAAGGTGCTGGAAGACGGCATTAAGCTGACTACGCACCTGCTGGACAACCAGAACGATGCCCAGGCGCTCTTCAATGCCTTTGTAAAGGCTCAGGATGATCTGGACGATTGGAAAGAGGACTACGACCAGGTCGTGTTCTTCTTTGAGAGCCAAAAGCCCGTCTTTGATAAGGCCGTTGAGTTTATGGGCCTTATGAAGGACGAGGGCTTCTACATGGAATCCAACGCCCTAGCAGTCGAGGCCAACAAGCGCATTGAGCAGATCCTGAAGAACTCGCGTCCGTATCACGAGGTTCGCGAGCTTCACGAACTGATGGAGCCAGTCATGGCGGCTCACAAGCAGATGGTCGATGCCAAGCGCAAGGAAATGCTCGATAACATCGCCGCCCAGATGGCCCAGGTACACGAGTACGCCCAAAGCCAGGACGGCTACGCCAGGCTGGCCGAGCGCGCCATTGAGAACGCCGGCCGCATGGCCAAGTCGTTTGAGGGCCGTGCGCACAGCGCTACTAAGGCCAGTGAGCTTGCCGCGTTGAAACAGCAGCTGATTGAGTTTTGCGACAGCGCGTGCGAGAAGATCGATAGCGCCATCGAGGAGGAGAAGGCGCGCCAGCAGCGCGAGAGCCGACGCGTGGAAGTCACGCCTTCTGGCGAGACCGTTACTACAATCGAGGAACCCGAGAAGGATGCGCCGTCGACCGCAAAGCCCGAGCCCGCTCCCAAGAGGATTAAAAAGCTGCGCCTAGCCGACCTGGGCGAGCGCAAAAAGCTGGAGAGCGAAAGCGACATCGACGCCTACCTTGCCCAGCTCCGTGTGCGTCTGCTTGCCGAGCTGCAGGATAACGACGCCATCCGCTTGAGCTAATCAAGAACCACCGGGGAAGGGGAGACCGCCATGAACGATACCGCCATCAAGAACTACTGCATTTGGGCCCGCAACGAGCTCATCGCCGGCGTCGAGGCCCGCATGAGGCTCTACGGCATTGCCGAGGGCGCCGAGCCCACCGGCGCCACGGCGGTGGGCGGTCGCGCCCTGTCCCCGGAGGAGACCGAGTGGCG
>OLOC01000027.1_pt1 | contig 137432 bp, 105 predicted proteins | sample 1643111 | NCBI WGS metagenome assembly OLOC01 (sample SAMEA3136633, study PRJEB25190) | human gut metagenome
CTCGCCCGCCACGCCCGCGTCGGCTGCGGCTTGTGCATGCGCGGCGCCCAAGTCGACCTCGAGCGACAGGCCCGCCTGGCGCAGGCGCTCCAGCACGGCAAGGTTTTCGGGCACGGCCAGGAACTGCTTGACGCTCGCCGCAATCTTGGGACCGATGCCCTCACACTCGGCAATGTCCTCTTCGCTCGCCAAGATGAGCTTGTCGATCGACAGGAATCGCTCGGCGATGACCTCGCCCACACTCTTGCCCACGTGGCGGATGCCCAGGGCAAACAGCACGCGACCGAGCGGCTGGCTCTTGGACTTGTTGAGCTCGGCGATGATTTTCTCGGCCGTCTTGAGGCCTACCGGAATGGGATCGCCCTTCTTGACGCCCTTTTTGCTGTTGGAGCTGGCGTACACGCGGCCCGTGTCCAGGCCGGCGATATCGTCGACCGTGAGCTGGTAGAAGTCCGCGACATCGTGGATCAGGCCGGCGGCGATCATCTTGTCGACGATTTCGTCGCCCAGGCCGTCGACGTCCATGCAGCCGCGGCTCACCCAGTGAAGCAGGCGCTCCTTGAGCTGCGCGGGGCAGTCGATGGAGACGCAGCGGTAGGCGACCTCGCCGTCCTCGTGGACCACGGGGCTGCCGCACACGGGGCAGGCCTCGGGCATGTGCCAGTCGGCCGAATCGACCGGGCGCTTGTCGAGCACCGGACCCACGACCTCGGGGATCACGTCGCCCGCCTTGTGCACGATGATAGTGTCGCCCTCGCGCACGTTTTTGCGGCGGATCTCGTCGATGTTGTGCAGCGTGGCGCGCGCGATGGTGGAGCCGGCGACCGTCACCGGGTCAAACTCGGCGACCGGTGTGAGCACACCGGTGCGGCCAACCTGGATGCGAATTTCGCGCAGGACGGTCTGCTTTTCCTCAGGCGGGAACTTAAAGGCAATGGCCCAGCGCGGCGCGCGGGCGGTAAAGCCCAGGTCGAGCTGCTGCTGGAAGCTGTCGACCTTTACGACCACGCCGTCGATGTCGTAGTCCAGGTCACCGCGATGCTCGAGGGCCTGGGCGCAGAACTCGTGGACCTCGGCCGGCGTGGCACAACGAGCCACGTTAGGGTTGACGCTAAAGCCGGCGCTACGCAGCCAATCGAGGAACTCGCGCTGGCTGTGGACGTGCAGCGGGTCGGTATCGGCGATGGCGTAGATAAAGGTGGCAAGATCGCGGCGCGCCGTAACCTTGGGATCCTTTTGGCGCAAGCTGCCGGCGGCGGCGTTGCGCGGGTTGGCGAAGGGGTCGCGTCCCTCGGCATCGGCCTCTTCATTCAGACGAACAAAGCTGCCCTTGGGCATATAGACCTCGCCGCGCACCTCAATGGTGCGCTCGCGGTCGGCGCCCATGTGGGCGAGCGCCGGCTCGGACAGGTGCATGGGCACATCCTTGATGGTACGGACGTTGAGCGACACGTCCTCGCCCGTGGTGCCGTCACCGCGCGTGGCCGCGCGCACGAAGCTGCCGTTTTGGTAGGTAAGCGCCACGCCAAGGCCGTCGATCTTAAGCTCGCAGGTATAGGTGACGCTGCCGGCACCGAGGGCATCCTCAGTGCGCTGGAGCCACGCGTCGAGTTCATCCAGATCCATGGCATCGTCCATGGAATACATGCGTGCCATGTGCGTGACCGGCGTAAACTGCTCGCTCACGTAGCCGCCTACGCGCTGGGTATAGCTGTCGGGCGTCACCAGGTCGGGGTAGGTCGCCTCGATTTCCTGCAGCTCAACAAGCATTTTGTCAAAGGCGGCATCCGTGATCTCGGGTGCATCGAGCATGTAGTAGCGGTACGCGTGGTAATCGAGCTCGTGGCGCAGCTCGGCCGCGCGCGCTGCCGCCTGGGCACGGGCGTCGGTCGGTGCGGCGGCTTCCGCGGTCGTGGGCGTTTCGGTATCGATGTCCACGCCGTCACCAAACAGGCTCGATTGCTCCATAGCGGCACTCCTTCGCTCGATTTCAAACGGATACTAGAGTACCACCGGTCACGATAGGGCCGAATAGCGGTCTCAAACCGCACCGAATCGGCAGCGGCCGGACCGGGGTGGATCGCGCGATCAAACCATGCCCTTGCCATTTCTAAATGATCCGTTTCCTCCGTCCCCAACGGATCAATAAGAAAAGAGGGGCTGTCCCACGTTGATGGGACAGCCCCTCTGGCATCGGTATGTGCGATACGGCTCGTTAGAAACCCTGACCGTAGCCCTGGCCCTGCTGGCCCAGCAGCTCCTCCAGATACTGGCGCAGCTGCTCGTCGGTAATACCGCCGTTGCCGGTGTCAGTCGCGCTGTCGTCCTGCTGCTGGTTCTGCAGCTCCTCGTCGGAGCCAAGCTCGACGGTGACCTTCTTCTCGTCCTTGCCGCGCATGAGCGTGATCTCGACCTTCTCGCCCACCTCGTGGCTGCGCAGCGCGATGATCAGGCCATCGGCGCTCGTGATCTCGTCGTCGCCCAGCTTGGTAATGACATCGCCCTCTTGGATGCCGGCCTTTGCGGCAGGACCGTCCTCAACGACGCTCGCCACGTACGCGCCGCTATCGGTGCTCAGCTTGTTGGTACGGGCGTTGAGCGCGTTGACGCTCGAAAGCGTGGCGCCCAGGTACGGGTGCACCGGCGTCTTGCCGCCGATGATCTGGTCGGCAATGTTCTTGGCGTAGTTAACGGGAATAGCAAAGCCCACGCCCGAGCTAGAGCCCGAGTAGCTCTCAATGAGCGAGTTGATGCCCACCAGCTCGCCGTTGTCGTTAACGAGCGCGCCACCGGAGTTGCCCGGGTTGATGGCAGCATCGGTCTGGATCATGTTGGCATAGATGGTGTTACCGCTGGTAGAGCTCATGGCCGTGGAACGATACAGCGCCGACACAATGCCCGTGGAAACAGACTGCTCGTTGCCGAACGGCGAACCGATGGCCATAACCCACTCGCCCACATTGAGCTTGGAGGAGTCACCGATCTCGATCGGCGTGAGCTTGGAGGCATCGGCATCCTTGAGCTTGATGACGGCCAGGTCGCTCGAAGCGTCGTTGCCCACGAACTCGGCCTCGTAGGTGGTGCCGTCGTCCATGGTCACCACGTACTGGTCGTAACCATCGACCACGTGGTTGTTGGTGAGGATGTGGCCCTCGGTATCGAGCACCACGCCCGAACCGACGCTGCCCGAGCTGTCCGACTCGTCGGCAGACTGCGAAAGCGAGCCATTCTGGCCACCGCTCGAAGTGGCGGTGATGGAAACCACGGAGGGCAGAGCCTTGGCAGAAACGGCCTCGGCCAGCGTGGTGTCCTCGGAATCAATCGTAATCTTTTGCGTCGATGAACCCGAAGCGCCCGCCGTCACGGCATTCTTGCCGCCACCGATATTGAGCGTGCCGCTCATAATGAGCGCAATAACCAGCAGGGCGCCGCAGGCACAGCCGGCGAGTGCCGTAATAAAGATCGGCAGCTTTTTGGTCTTGGTCTTGACCACTGTGTGCTTGTTTACAACCTGCTGGCCGCCCAGCGGCTTGCCGGTCTGCGTGTCGTAGGCCTGCACGTAGGGAATGTTGCTGTCGGCAGGCGTCGACTCCACCTGCACGCGCGGCTGCTGCTGGGTCTCGCCGGCGTTGCCCGCATCCTGGGGACGCTGGGAATCGTACTCGCTCATAGCTGCGATCCTTTCGTCAAATAACCAAAGGCCCGCCAAACATGTGGCGGGCCATCATTGTTCACGTTGAGTTGTACCCCAATATGCGGGTGTACGTGTATGAGAACGCAATCTTTTAGGAAGGCTTAAGTTCTGTTGCGGATTCGAGAGGAACCCGCACCTGCGTCAAAACCACCACAAAGGTGCCTGTCCCCTTTGTGGTGGAAATCTAGTCCTTAAACAGATAACCCACGCCGCGGACGGTGGTGATGTGTGCCGCGATCTGCGGACCCACCTTGGAGCGGATGCGTCGAATGTGCACGTCGACGGTGCGCGTGCCGCCGCAGTACTCAAAGCCCCACACGCGGTGCAGCAGCACCTCGCGGCTGTAGGCGCGGTTGGGGTGCGTCGCCAAAAAGCTCAGCAGCGAGTACTCCATCAGCGTCAGGTCGATGGGCTCGTTATCGAGCGTCACCTGGTAGGTGGCCAGGTTGATCTCGAGGTTGTCGATGTTGAGCACATCGTCGGCGGTGACGGTCTCCTCCTCGCCCATCAGGCGCTGCGCACGAGCCTTGAGCTCGTTGGGCGTCGCCGTGGGGCAGACAAAGTCGGCATGCGCGTGATTGGGCAGGCGCAAAGTACCGAGCGCCTCGTCGTCGACGATCACCAACATGGGGACGCCGCCGCGATCGTCAAGCCACTTGGCAATCTGATCGATGCGGTCGCTGCGGATGCCATCGGAATCGAGGATCAGCAGGTCAAAGTCGTGCGCCGCGGTCGGCGAATCGGGAGTTGCCAGGCTCACCTCGACACCCAGGGTGGTCGTCAAGCTGCGGGCAAACTCGTGGAAGCGCGTCGTGCGCGCCATGAACAGGGCACTCTTTTCGGACATATCGGCCTCCAAGGAAATGAGCTCAATCGTACTGGAACAAGTCAGCGCGATTAGGAGTTCGCCAGGTAGTGCTTGATCTCCCACTCGGTGATCGTAGACTCAAACTTATGCCACTCGTCGCGCTTCTTTTTGAGGAAGAAGCTGTGGATGTGCTCGCCGAGGGCATCCTTCATAAACTGCGAGTCCTCAAACACGTCAAGCGCCTCTTTGAGCGAGCGCGGCAGCGGCGTGTAGCCGGCCTCGACCATCTGACGGTCGGTAAGCTTGAGCGTCTCAGCCGTTGCCTCGGGCGGGAGCTCCAGCTTGCGCTCGATGCCGTCCAGACCAGCCGCCAGCGTGACGGCGTTGACCAGGTACGGGTTGGCCATGGGGTCGGGGCTGCGAAGCTCGATGCGCGTGGACAGCTGCTTGCCGGGCTTGTAGACCGGAATGCGGACCATACTCGCGCGGTTGCGCAGGCCCCACGTGGCGTACTGCGGCACGGAGTCGCCACCCGTGGTGATGCGCTTGTACGAGTTGACCGTGGGGTTAGTGATGGCGCTGATCTCGCGCGCGTGCGCCAAGATGCCGGCCATGTAGTGCTTGGCGATATCGGAGAGGTGGTACTTCTCGTCGTCCTCGCCCCAAAAGACGTTGTTGCCGTCGTGGTCGAATAGCGACTGGCACAGGAACATAGCGCTGCCGTCCTCGCCCGCCAACGGCTTGGGCATAAAGGAGGCGTGGCACCCGCTCTCGTAAGCCTGCTGCTTAATGATGAGTTTGGCCGTGGTGATGGCGTCGGACATGCTCAGGGCCTCGGCGTGGCGCAGGCTCATGCCGTGCTGCGAGCGGCCGGCAGCGTGGAAGGTGTACTCCACGGGCACGGACATCTTCTCGAGCGTGAGAACTGTGTTGCGACGCAGGTCACGGGCGGCGTCACTCACCGAAAGATCGAAGTAGCCCACGTTGTCGAGCGGTTCGGGGGTGTGCTCGTCGGGGAAGTAGTAATACTCCAGCTCGGCGCCCACGTTGAGCAGGTAGCCAGCCTTCTCGGCCTTATAGAACATGCGGCGCAACGCATCGCGCGGATCGCCGGCGAAGGGCTTGCGGTCGGGGGTGCACACGTCGCAGAACACGCGGGCGACGCCGTTGTGGCTCGGGCGCCACGGCAAAATCTGGAAGGTCGAAGCATCGGGAAACGCCAGCATGTCGGCTTCCTCGGGCGTGGCAAAGCCCTCGATGGCGGAGCCGTCAAAGCCAATACCCTCCTCAAAAGCGACCTCGAGGTCCTCGGGGCTAATGGCAAAGTTCTTGAGGCGGCCGAGAATGTCGACAAACCACAGACGCACAAAGCGGATGTCACGCTGCTCTACAGAGCGGAGTACGTAATCGATGTTCTGCTGGTTCATGTCGCTCCCCTTTCTTTCGGGCGGGTTTCGACTGGTCTATATCGCAGATACTATCGCAGAAAAATGTTTCCGCAGGGTTAAAGCGTATCAAGCGCTCAAAAAACGTGTGTGAACAGGCAGTTGCGAACGAATGGTTAGCGCGATGTCGATGCGCGGTGTTCGATATGACCGGGAACCTCGATGCGTTTGGGGGCGAGCTTTGCGGCTTCGCCCACGGTGGTGGTAACAACGTCGATGCGCTCGGACAGACGCTCGACTACGCGCTCGGCAATGGTGAGGGTGTCTTGCGCGGCCGTGGTCACACCGCCAAAGAGCACGTGGTTCCAAGGATAATCGTCAAACGTCGCAATCTTAAGACCAGCCGGTAACGAGGGTCCCAACTGCGCCAGTGCCTCGGTCAGACGCAGGAAGACCAGGCCGTTGACGGCAATGAGGCCGAGCTTTTTGCCGGCATAGTCACGCATGGTCTCGTCCAAGCGGCCGATGCCCGTGGCGCCACCGTCGGCCAGGGTGACAACCTCGCCCGCAAGTCCGCGGCGCGAAAGCTCGTCGGTAAAGGCCTCGGCGCGCTCTCGACGCACGGGGCTATCGTCGCTTGCCTCGGTGAGCAGGCACAGACGCTCGCTGCCCGCAGCGGCCAAGGCGTCTACCAAGCCGGCGACCAGTTCACGATTGTTAGATGTCACCAGGTCGATACCGCCGTCGACAACATCGCGGTCGAGCAACACAACGGGCAGACGTCCCGCCGCAGCGGCGATGGCCTCGTCGTTACCACCGCAGGTATTGACGACCAGGCCATCCACACCAGCGTCGATAAGCCTGGTGAGCGACTCTGCTTCCTTTGCGGGATCGTTGCCGCTAATGGCCGTCATAAGCGAGCAGCCGCGCGCGGCGGCGTTGGCGGAAAGTCCTTCGAGCATGGCGCTGGAGAACGGGTTGGCGATGTCGGCCAGGATCACACCGATGAGGTTGGTACGCGAGCTGCGCAGATTGCGCGCGGCGGCACGCGGGCGATAGCCGGTGCGCTCGATAACCGCCGCGATGCGAGCACGGGTTTCCTCGGTCATTTGCCCGGGACGGTTGTTGAGATAGCGCGAGACCGTGGCCGGACTCACGCCCGCCTCGGCGGCAATGTCCGTAATTCTCATCTGCGCCATAGCGCACCCCGTTTCCCCATTTTCGACAGTCTGAGCCATTTTAGGCATTTTTTAAAAATCTCGGTTGCAAAACGCTGTAGGTGAGCAGCATCGTTTTTGCGTCTCGAGCAGATGCGGTGATGGGCTAGATAGACGAGTCTTTGGACAGCTCAAAATAGTCGGGATGTAAGGCGATAACCGGGCCCTGCTCCTCGGGCATCAGGTGCAGGTGCGTCTCTGCCAGATAGCTCGCCGCGTCGGTATCGCCCCTCTTAATGGCCTCGAGAATCCGGCGATGCTGCCGACGAATCGGCTCCCAATCCAGGTCCTGCGACACCATACGCAACCAGTTGTATCGCTCAAAATGCGTGTTGACGCTCTTCATCCAATCCCACAGCATGTGACGGCCGGCAATCACGAAACACGTCTCATGGAACAGGTTGTCCAGATCGAAAAAGCGACGCGTTTCGCTATGGTCGAGCGACTCGGATTCGGCAAGAATCTGCTCGAGCCGATGCTTTTGCTCGGGCGAAGCGGCCGAACAGCATTTTATGAGTACGCTTCTTTCGAGTTTCTCGCGCAAGAAACAGGCATTCTCGGCGTGTTCCATGCTGATTTTAGAGACGTAGGTGCCGCTCTTGGGACGCGTTTCCACCAGCTCCTGCTCGCGCAGGCGCACAAAGGACTCGCGAATGGGCGTGCGTCCGATCCCCGTCTCTTTTTCCAGACCAATCGCCGAAAGGCGCGTGCCGGGCCTGAGCTCGGCATAGATGATCTTGGAACGCAATGCGTTGTATGCCTGGTCTTGCAGACTCTGATAATGCTGGCGTTGTTCCATAAAGCCCTCGAATGAAGCCCACGGTTTGTCGAATTTCACCACGTAATACTATCGCATCGACACGCCCCAGCTCCCAATCAGTCTTTTTGGGACGGGGCTCTTTTAGCTACCCTGGCCCGCAGATCGGCCCCCTTGCCGCAAAAGTGGCCCATCTACTACGTTAACACGGATAGCCTCGGCCATACCGAAAACCGTGAAAACAAAACCGCAGGTAGACAGCTTGTCGATTTTCGAAAAAGCCGGCTATGGTTGACCCCTGCGGCTTAAACGTAGTAGATAGGCCCTTTTCGTGGCGCAGCACTACTGCACCCCAAATTGGCATCCCGAGCCCTCGTGAGTTGCCAACAAGCTGTTCGCCCAGTGCTTTATCCGCGCGGCATTTGGAAAATAGCACCACCGCAAAACCCGCGAGTAGCGCTTACTTTGCTATATCTCACTATACTTTGCTATATCTTACTATACTTTGCTATATCTTGCTATACTTTGCTATATCTTGCTATACTTTGTTATATCTTGCTATATCTTGAGCAAAGGTGGCTCACATGCAAACAAACCCTTTTAAGCCCACAGCAGGTAAAACACCTCCCACGATTATCGGCCGCGAAGATGTACTTGAAGAATTCAGTGAAGGCCTCACCAACGGGCCTGGTGCCCCTGGGCGCCTAATGCGCATAGCCGGCGTCCGTGGAACGGGCAAGACGGTCCTCCTTGACGAGTGCTCACGTTTGGCGCAAAGCCGTGGCTGGACGGTCATAAAAGAGGTCGCAACCGAGGGACTTTGCCAGCGCATTCTCGAACAGCTGCAGCCCAAATTCCAGGCCAAGCACGCCAGATTTGAGCCCACCGTAGCTGGCATATCCATCGGCAGCATAGACATTGAGCGAATCGGCCCATCGCTACGCGACGCCATGAGACAGACAATATCCAAGAATGGAAACGGCCTGCTCATCACTCTCGACGAGGTTCAAGACGCAGAGCTCGATGAGGTCCGAACGCTCTCCATTGCGATTCAGCAAGTTATCGGCGAAGACCTTGATATCGCCTTTGTTTTTGCTGGGCTGCCTTCGATGATTGAAAGCATCATCAACGGAAAGACACTTACGTTTTTGCGCCGTGCCCTCCCCTTTGACCTGAAGGCTGTGGCAGTAACCGAAGTGTCGTACTCCCTCGAGGAAACCATTGAAGCGTCTGGCATGGAGTTGCAGCCAGGTATTGCCGGCCAACTTGCCGAGGCAACGCAAGGCTATCCTTTCATGATCCAACTCGTTGGATACTACGCATGGCAGTTGGCAAGACGCGCACATACACCGATTATTGGAGAAGAAGAAGCCGAGCGCGGCATTGCAACGGCACGCGAACGCTTCTGTGCCATGGTGATTGAGCCCGCGCTACAGCGCATTCCGCCCACGTGCATCGCTTATCTGCTGAGCATGGCATCTTTGGGGCAGACGAGCTCGACCAGCATGGTTGCCGATGCCCTAAACAAAACGCCTCAACAGGTGAGTTCCGTCCGCAGCCGCCTGTTAAGAGAATCGATTATCGAGGCTCCCTCGTACGGCAAGGTCTCATTTGCCATCCCCTACATGCGCGACTACCTCTACGAGCACAAAGCCGAACTGGAAGTTGAACTGTAGAAACGGCAACTGCCCTGCAAGACGAAAACCGTTTTCGTACGGATTTAAAGCAGACGTAAACGATTTTCGTCTTGATTTGCGTACGGAATTAAGACGTAAATTGCGCTTTCGTACGCTTATTACCAGACGCAAATTGTTTTCGTCCGGCCATGCGTCCCCAATCTAGACGAAAAGAGCCCCGAGCTCGTATTGAACTGCATCCCAATTCTTGGACGGGCGCCGATGCCCTGATCTCTGCCATGTCGAGGTGCGAGATCAAATCCTTGGCGCGCTCGCCGGAGTGGTATGCCTTGTTCGGCGCCACCTTCCTGTAGAGCTTCTTGAGCTTCGTCTTCCCCTTGTTGCCCGGTGGCATCTCCGTCTCAGGTGGCAGCCCTAGGAAGGACAGGACGCCGGGCAGGTCGCACAGCATCACGTCCTCGATGTCGGCCTTGGCCGCCAGGTCGACGACTCTCTGCGCTGTCGGCGAGATGTTCGGGGTGCTGCTACCGCCCGCTGGTTCGGAAGCTGGCGGGCAGTAGCGGCAGTAGCGGTGTGGCTCGATAGGCCCGAATATCCGTAAGGAAGGTGCTCGCTCTCATATGTGCTGATATGCCTCGCCTCGCGAACCTTGGAATGCTTCCTGAGGTAATCCCTCAATTCGAGCCACTCTTTATGCTCATAACGCTTCGAAATCGTTTCCCCGTCGACAGTTTCCTTCACATAATGGTATGTTCGAACGCCTTCGAACTTGCCGAACCCGTTCTCGACGCTGAAGTTTCTGAACCAGCGCGAAAACCCATTCAGGTCCATGAAGTTGACTTGGGGATGCCTGTCTTTCGTTCGTTCGAATGAGTGGACGAGCGGAGTGCCTTTGACTTGTTCCAGGCCGAAGGCTTCCATTTCGCGGGCCTGCTCCTTTTTCCAGAATTCGAGATACGACGTCAGCGTCTCGCTTATCGAGATCCTCCGCACGCTTTTCTTGCTTTTGGGCGAGCGAACGCTTCGATCGGCCGCGAACTGCTGCTCAATGAGGATGCTTCTGTTCTCGACGGAGACATCGGACCACGTCATCCCGAGGGCTTCTGCCCTTCTCATGTCGGTGTCGAGCATGAGCATCACGCATGTGATGTGCGCGTCCGGTTCTCGATTGAGTAGGATGTCGAGTAGGCGAGCGGCGTGATGGTTCCTTCGCGGTTGTCGTGGAACTTTTTTGCGTACGAGCCGACGGTGTCCCTCGATTTTTGGACGTAGGTGCCGCTGTTGAGTTCTGCCTTGTAGGCTTCGAGTGCGGCGTCGACCTCTCGGCTTTTGGTGGTATGTATGGTCTGCCACGGCGAATAGCGGTATTTGCCCGTGACCGGATCCTTGCCGAGGCTGTGACGGTAGCGCCACGTGTATTTGTCGCGGCGTTGCTTCGTTCCTTTGCCTATGACGAGAGGTCGGTCGTTCATCGTGTTCCTTGCCTGAAGTGCCTGAGAATCGCGCTCGGTTGCGCGGAATGGCGCAAAGGGCTGGGGCGGGTGGGCATTACCCTTGGTGGTGGGCCCTGCGTGGGGTCACACCCCAAGGGTAATGCTCCGCCTGACCGCTTTCAAGCTCGTTGTGGGTCGAATTTGGGTCGAATTATTCCGCGTACTTTTCTTTCGTAAATCTATGAAAACATCAAATGACCTGGAGTTATATTGACTTCAATTTGGGTCGAAATGTCTGAATGAAACAACGTCGTAGCGACCTCATAACCCGGAGGTCGGTGGTTCAAATCCGCCCCCCGCGACCATGAAACTTCAGGTCGGAAGCATAAAAGCTCCCGACCTTTTTCTTTGTCTAGGGGTTTCGGCATCTCTCGTTCTTTGGGTACCTCGAGGCGGGCAATCAGATAGATGCTTACGAGTATCATAGGGTCTTTTTACGTCGCGGTCGTGTCTCGTACTGGTGCGCCGCTCTTTGTGGGACGTGTCACTTTGCCATAGGTTGTCCGGCGACGGGGCGCAGGTCGTTCCCCGTGGCGTCGCTCCTTTCGACGCTACGCTGCCTGGCTACTCGTTCCACTGGTGCTTTTTCATGTCGACGCAGCCGTTGTCTCGGAAGGCGACTCCTTCCTCCGTCAGTAGTGCTCGCTGGTCGGGGAAGTTTGGCGCGAGGCGTCCCGCGTGGTTGACGACGCGGTGGCAGGGATAATCGCCGTAGCGATCCGCCTCGCTCAGCACCGCTCCGACCAGGCGAGAGTTTTTCTCCCTGCCGATGAGGCGCGCTATCTGACCGTACGAGGCGACGCATCCCGCCGGAATCTCTGCCACGACGGAGAGAATCTCATAAACCAAATCTTCGTCCAGGACTTTTCCCATCGTATCGCTCCCGTGTTCGCTTTTGCCTTCGGGGGCGCGGCGCCGATCACCCGTGCTGCGATTTTCGCAGCTCCCCTTACCGAAGCATCGAGGGAAAGCGCGTGCGTGTCAAGGTTGTCTGGTCCAGTTGCTGGCTCGATGCCTCGAGATGTTCGCCTCAAGTGCGACCTGCCCCTATTGGAAAAGGATGCCGAAGATGTATTTGGTGATGGCGGAGCGGCGGATGACCCCCACGAGTTTGCCCTCGTCATCAACCACAGGAAGCTTCTTGAACTTCTTCTTCGCCAGCAGCGCGGCGACGCGGGCGATACTCTGCTCGGGACGGGCACACACTACCTGGCGCGTCGCGAAATCCATGACGCAGCGATCCTTCAGGTCTTCGATGCGCTGCTCAAGGCTCTGATCGTCGAAGTACAGCATGGACGCGTCGCCGCCCGTGAAGATGGTGTGAGCGCGATGCTGCGCGATGGCTCCCATGACATCGCCGTCGGAGATGAACCCGACCACCTGGTTGCGCTCATCGATTACGGGCATGCTGCTCACCTCGTTTTCGGCGAGCATGCGCACCACGTCGGAAATCGTGCAATCCTGCGTGCAGGTGAACGGCTCTTCAATCATGATGCTCGAAACGGGCGTCCCCTCGAGCTCGAGCGGGATGCGCTCGGACAGAATCTCGGACATCGCTTATGCCTCCTTCGTTTTCGGTGCGGTTTTCTTGGTGCGCACGCTGAATATGGCGCAGATAAGGGAAACGAGGCCGATTGCCGCGCAGACCTTGTAAGCGACGCCCGCGCCCACGGCGGTGGCTACTTGGATGCTCGCATCGACGCCGGCCGACGCGGTGACGCTTGTCATGACCGTGACGATGAGCGCCGTGCACAAACCGCCGGCGACCTGGCGGCCGGTGTTCGCGATGGCGTTGCCGTGGGCGATCATGTCATTTTTCAAGGCATTGACACCCCATGTGTTCACCGGCATGTTCGCGAGCGACTGGCCGGCGGACTGCAGCATGCAGAACAGCGCAACCACCAAGATGGGCGTGTTTACCGTCGAAAGCGAGAGCAGGAACAGGGCGCCGGTCATGAGGGCCAGGCCGACGATCGAGATGGCACGCGGACCGAACTTGTCGAACACCACGCCGGAGATAGGGCTGATGATGATGCCCACCGCCGCGGCGGGAAGCATGGCCATGCCGGTTTCGAAGGCCGAAGCGCCAAGCGAGGTTTGCAGCAGCAACGGCAACAGCGTGTTGGTGACCAGGCATGCGGCGTTGATGAGCGTGACGATGATGGCGGCCACGCGGAACTCGCGCGTCTTGAGCGTGCCCAGTTGAAGCAGCGGGTCCTCGATTTTGCCCTGGCGTACGACGAACAGCACCAAGCACACGACACCCGCGACGATCGAGCCGAGCACCACGGGGTTGCCCCAACCCATCGACGAGGCGCTCGAGAACCCGTAGAGAAGTCCGCCGAAGGCGATGGTGGAGAGGACGACCGAGGGCAGGTCGAGCTTGGGGTTCTTCAGCTCGCCCACGTTTTTCAGCATGAACACGCCCAGCACCAGCACGAGAATTGCGAGGGGGACGATGGCGCCGATCATGGTACGCCAGCCGTACGTGTCGATCACCGCACCGCCTACGACGGGGCCGACCGCGGGACCCGCCGACATGACGATGCCCGCCATGCCCATAGCCGTTCCTCGTTTCTCGACGGGGAACACCAGCATGGGAACCACCGAGACAAGCGGCATGAGCACGCCTGAGCCCGCCGCTTGCAACACGCGACCGATGATGAGGAACAGGAAATCAGGGGCTGCGGCGCACAGCAGCGTGCCCAGCGCGAACACCAGCGTCGCCCCGAAAAATAGCGCGCGGGTGCTGAACTTGTCGATAAGGAACGCCGAAACGGGGACCATGATGCCGCTCACCAGCGGGTATATGGACATGATCCACTGGGCAGTCGAGGCATCGATGGCGAAATCGGACATGATGACCGGCAGCGCAGGCGACATCACCGTTTGGTTCAGTAGCGCCAAGAAGGCACCCAGGACGACGACCGCGACGATGCGGATCTGGGTACCGGTAATGCGCCCATTGGCGGGCGCGACCGTACAATTATCAGACATAAGCTTCCTTCGTATCTATTCGATTCTTCGCCGAAGGCGCGCCGGCCCACGGGCGAAATAACATGCACGTGCTATGCGTGCATCAGATACGACAGGAAGAAAGCGGCTGCTCAGAGCGCACTTGGGGAACAACAGGAGAGGCCCCGTATACCAGGGGCCGCCGAATTGCGATGTATGCTTTGGTCAAATCCTTCATAGCGGGGAGGTATTCTAGCAGCCGTCTTCGCCCCTTTCAAGGGATGTAACCCAGACGTTGATTTTCTTCACCGAGGCGCCATCGTTGACGGGTGGCGTGCTTCTCTATCGCCACACCGCGGGGCGAGGGAACGCCGCGGCGAGCTTGTACATCGGCTATGTGTGCAGCTGCGAGCGTGTCGCCGGCGCGCGCTGGGCGCCAGTCCGATCCGGCCGACTCTTGCCGACGGTCGGTCGCCGTCCTCCTCCATCTCCGCCTGCTCTGTTTTTGCTCGGCTCCCTTGTCGTATCATGGACGGACGAGAATTGAGCGAAGGCGGTACGTATGAACATCCAGATATTCGGCACGAAGAAAAGCTTCGATACTAAGAAGGCGCAGCGCTATTTCAAGGAACGTCGTGTGAAGTTCCAGTTCATCGACTTGAAGGAAAAGGGGATGAGCAAAGGCGAGCTCGAAAGCGTGGCGCGCGCCGTCGGCGGGATCGACGCTGTGATCGATCCAAAGGCGAAAGATGCCGACACGGTTGCGCTCGTACAGTATCTTGCTGCCGACCAGAAGTTCGAAAAGGTGCTCGATAACCAGCAGATTCTTCGTGAGCCCATCGTTCGCAACGGCCGCCAGGCAACCGTTGGCTACGAGCCTGACGTGTGGAAGGGCTGGGAATAAAGCGGCTGGGAATAAAGTGAAGCGCCCACGCCCGTGGTTTTATCCACGGACGCGGGCGCTTGCGTAAGACGTCTCTTGTCGTTTGAGTGGAGCGCCCCGGCGGCGCTGAACAACGCGCCCCGGTGACGTGGCTCGGGGCTCTTTGTGCCGCACATCTATGAGAGGAGATATTTGATGCGCATGGGCGCTACTCCATGTAGCCACCCTGAATGGCGGAAACTGCATGCTCGGTAAAGAACTTGAGCGTGCCGGAGGTATAGCGATTAGCCTTGGGCTTCCAAGCGGCTCGGCGCTCGGCCAGGACGGCATCGATCTCGGCCGGCTCCATCTCCTTGCCGGCGATGCCCACAATAGACAGCGAGCGCTCGGGGATGTTGATCTGGATAAGGTCGCCCTCCTCGATCAGGGCAATCGGGCCGCCCACGGCAGCCTCGGGCGAAACGTGACCGATAGCCGGGCCCTTGGAGGCGCCGGAGAAGCGGCCATCGGTGATAAGGGCAATGCTCGCACCCAGCTCGGGATCGCTGGCGATAGCCTCGGTGGTGTAGAACATCTCGGGCATACCGGAACCCTTGGGGCCCTCATAGCGAATGATAACGGCATCGCCGGGCTTGACCTCGTGCGTCAGGACGGCGTGGATGGCGTCCTCCTCGCAATCGAACGGACGGGCCTTAAGCGTGGCCTGGAACATCTCGCGCGGAACAACCGTGTGCTTGACGACGGCGCCCTCGGGGGCAAGGTTGCCGTGGAGGATGGCGATGGAGCCGTCGGTACCAAAAGCCTGGTCAAACGGGCGAATGATGTCCTCGCGCTTGAGGTTCCATTTCTCCAAGTAGCGGCCGCACTTCTCGTAGTAGCCGTTGTTCTTAAGGTCCTCGAGGTTTTCGCCGAGAGTCTTGCCGGTGACGGTCATGACGTCGAGGTGGAGCATCGACTTGATCTCCTCCATGATGCGCGGCACGCCACCCGCATAGTAGAAGAACTGCGCCGGCCACTCACCTGCGGGACGAACGTTGAGCAGGTAGTGGGCACCACGGTGCAGACGGTCGAAGTCGTCGGCGGACATCTCGATGCCAAACTCGCGGGCGATCGCAGGGATATGCAGCAGCGAGTTGGTGGAGCCGGAAATGGTGCCGTGGACCATGATGAGGTTCTCGAAGGACTCCTTGGTCACGATGTCGCGCGGGCACAGGTTGTGTTCGGAGAGCCACACGGACTGACGGCCGGCCTCGCGCGCAAACTCACGCAGATCGGAGCTGGTTGCGGGCAGCAGGGCCGTGCCGGGGAGCATAAGGCCCAGGGCCTCGGCGGTAACATGCATGGTCGACGCGGTGCCCATAAAGGAGCAGGCGCCGCAGCTGGGGCATGCGTTGTGCTTGGCAAACTCAAGTTCCTCGCGAGAGATCTCGCCGCGCTCGTAGCGGGCAGAAATCGCACCGAGCTGCTCCAGGGTCAACAGGTCGGGGCCTGCATCCATGACACCGCCGGTAACGACGATGGAGGGGATGTTGATGCGGCCCATGGCCATAAGGTTCGCAGGCAGGCCCTTATCGCAGCTGGCAACAAAGACGCCGGCGTCGAACGGGGTGGCCTTGGCATGAATCTCGATCATGTTGGCGATCATGTCGCGACTGGGCAGCGAGTAGTTGATGCCGTCGTGGCCCTGGGCCTCGCCGTCGCAGATATCGGTGCAGAAGTAACGGGCACCATGACCGCCAGCCTCGGCAACGCCGGCACGGACCTCCTCGACCAACTCAAACAGGCCGGCAGAACCCGGGTGCGAGTCGCCGAACGTCGACTCGATAATGACCTGCGGCTTGTCCAGATCCTCGATGGACCAGCCAGAGCCCAGACGCAGCGGGTCCATCTCGGGGCTGATGGTGCGAAACTTGCCGGAACGCGGCTGCAGCTTGGCAACCAGGTCGGCTGCCTCCTGCTGAATCTGTGCCTTGGTCTTCTCGTCCATGATGCTCTCCTCTTTTGATTTGAACGGTTGTACCAATCGTTGGTTAATGAATCAGGTGTAAATGGGTACCGAGCGATGCACTCGGCGAAAGATGCTTAGCTACGCGAACTAGGCGAAGAACGAAATCACTAGGGCGCAGACAAGACCCGAAAGGCCGATGAGCGTCTCCATAACGGTCCAGGACTTGAGGGTGGTCTTCTCGTCAATCTCCAGGAACGAGAAGCACATCCAAAAACCGGCATCGTTGACGTGCGAGAGCGCCGTGGCGCCGCCGCAGATGGCACGCATGGCGGCCGAGCACGCAACCAACGACCAGGTCGTCCGTATCAAAGAGCTCTGCGACAAATCCGAACGCCTGGCCGAGGCCGGTGAGGATTACTCCGCCGCCGACACCGCGTTCCACAATGCCATTGCCGAGAGCTCCGGAAACCTCGTCGTTCCCCGCTTGATGGGCGTGCTCAAGGCATCCGTCCCCCTCTTTATCGACGTGACCGGCAAAAAGCTCGTCGAGGAAACTATCCGCACGCACCGCGATGTGGCCGACGCCATCGCCGCGCGCAATCCCACCGCCGCGCACGACGCGATGTATCTGCACCTGGTGTATAACCGCAACATGATTGCGGAGGGAGCAGAAGCAAAAGGCATTTAGGGCCCGACAATAATCTTTCTTTGGCAAAACGCAGGCGGCGGCTGCCCAACACACAGGGCAGCCGCCGCTTTTTGCAATCGATTGGTGCAAAGGGGTTGACTAGAGCTCGCAGGCAACCTTGTAGCCATCGCCGATGGCGTCGCGAATGTTGCCGCACTTGTTGGCGTCACCCAGCACGTGGGTGGTAACGCCGGCAGCGGCAAGGTCGTCGGCCAACTTGGTATTGGGACGATAGCCCATGGCAAGCACCAGCGTATCGGCACCGGCGATAGTGTGGACTTCGCCGTCCTTCTCGTAGCTGATGGTGTCCTCGGTGATCTCGGTCACCTTGGCCTCGGTCAGCACGTGAACACCCTTTGAGAGCATGCGCGTGATGAGCACCGCGCGGCCGGCACCGCCCTCGTTGGCGGCGAGCGTCTTGGTCATCTCGATAACAGTGACATCGCGGTTGGCCGGCGACAGGTCGTTGACCAGCGGGGCCAGGTAATCGGCCGTCTCGCAACCGACGGTGCCGCCGCCCACGATGACGATCTTCTTGCCCGGGAAAGCCTTGCCGCCCAGCAGGTCGTCGGCCGTCATAACCTGCTTAAAGCCCTGCATAAAGGCCGGGGCGATGGGCTCGGCGCCATAAGCCAGGACAACCTCGTAGCCGGCGTAGTCGCGCTGAATGTCCTCGGCAGTAAGCTCGGTGCCAAATACGCACTTCACGCCGGCCTCGGCCAGGCGACGATACTGGTACTTGATCACGCGCGTGAGCTCCTGCTTTGCCGGCGGAACGGCTGCGATGCGCATCTCGCCGCCCGGCTCGTCCTGCTTATCCACGAGCACCACGTTGTGACCGCGTTTGGCGGCAATGAACGCCGCCTCCATGCCCGCGGGACCGGCGCCCACAACCAGTACGTTCTTGGCCTCGGCGGCAGGCTCGTAACCGGCCTCGTCGCGCTCCACGTCCGGGTTGACGGTGCAGGAGATGCGCTTGCCAAACATAATGCCGTTGAGGCAGCGCAGGCAGCCAATGCAGGGGCGGATGTCGTCGGCGTTGCCGGCAGCGGCCTTGTTGCAGAACTCGGCATCGCACAGATTGGCGCGGCCCATCATGCAGATGTCGGCAGCGCCGTCCTCGATCAGCTCCTCGGCGATCCAGGCCTCGTTGATGCGGCCGACGGTGGCGACGGGAATGTTGACGTGCTTTTTGATCTCGCGCGAGCAGGCGGCGTGCGAGGCCTGCTGGGTACCGGCGGCGGGAATCGCGGAGCCGCGCTTGATGGTGGTACCACCCGACACATGAATCATGTCGACGCCGGCCTTCTCCAGGCGACGCGAGACGTAGATCATGTCGTTGAGGGTCAGGCCGCCATCGGTGTACTCATCGCCCGAAATGCGGACGTCGATGATAAAGTCCTTGCCGCAGCGCTCGCGGATCTCGGCGATGACCTCGAGCAGGAAGCGCATGCGGGCGTCGAGCGAGCCGCCGTACTCGTCGGTGCGCTTATTGTAGAGCGGGGTCAAAAAGCCGCCGAGCATGCCGTGGGCATGCGCCGCATGGACCTCGACGCCATCGACGCCAGCCTTCTGCATACGCACGGCAGCGTCGCCAAACTGATGCGTGAGCTCGTGAATCTCATCGACCGTGATGGGGCGCGGCGCCTCGCGGGCATAGGACGGGCCCACAAAGGACGGAGCGATCAGGCGAGGCGTGCCCGGAATGTTAAAGGCCATGTAGGCGGGGTGGAAGAGCTGCGGCATGATCTTGCAGCCATACTCGTGGACGGCCGCGGCGAGCTTTTCCCAGCCGGGGATAAACGTGTCGTCGTAGCAGCACATATCGCCCGGCAGATAGGTATAGGTGGGCTCGACCGTCACGACCTCGGTGATGATGAGGCCCACGCCGCCCTTGGCGCGGGCACGGTAATGATCGACCAAGTCATCGGTCACATAGCCATGATCGGCCAGGTTGGTGGACACCGGCGGCATAAAGACGCGGTTCTTGACCTCGGTCGTACCGACCTTGATCGGGCTAAAGAGCATCGGATAGGCGGAAGACTCCATACAGGGTTCCTTTCGTTTGAGCCGCTCGGCGGCAGTTGCTAACGTACCTATCGTATCAGCAACTGCCGCGTCCGCAGTCAAACATGCCCAAACGCCGGTCGGCTAATGAATACCACGGCTCAAGTCTTCGGTGATTTTGTCCACACCCTTAAGCGCGGCACAGGTCTTTTTGTTGGAGCAATGCCCCGTGCAAACGCCACCCTGAGCGCAGTCGGCGCAGGTGCCCTTGCGGTAGATGCGCACGCACACGGCGACAAACGCAATACCGATAACGGCCAGTACAACAATATCGATAGGTGCCATAGCAAGCCTCCTCTAGTTAACCATCACTTACTTTACCCCATTCTCCACCTACCAAAAAGGGAAAGGTTTATTTTGGTCGGTTTTATCTGCGGAAACGCCACATCTTACTTCTGGAGCAAAGCAATCTGTCCCCCCATTGCACCAAAAAGCCCGAGTGTCACTGAGACACCCGGGCTCATGGAAAGGGGCTAATCCTTATTCGGACTTAAGCAGAAACTGCGGCGGAAGCAGTGTTGGTCTCGTCCTCGTCGGTCCATGCATGCTTGGGCATGGGACGGAAGATCTGGAAGAGCATCGCAACCAGCAGCACGATGGCCACAATCGTCCAGATACCAAACTGTCCAAGAACAAGCAGGTTGTAGAACTGGTTGATGAACAGGCCGATCACCCAAGCAAAGGCGCACTCGTAGCCGAGGGCAATCGCGGTCCACTTGCCGGAGTCCATCTGGTTGCGGATGGTACCCATAGCGGCAAAGCACGGAGCGCACAGCAGGTTGAAAGCGCCAAAGGCAACGCAAGCGCCCATGGTCGGGAACATGCCGGCGAACGCGGTCCACAGGCTCGGATCGGTCTCGGCGGCATCGGCAACGGACAGCAGCGAGCCGGCGGTGGCGACGACGTTCTCCTTGGCGACAAGACCCGAGACGGACAGTGCTGTTGCCTGCCAGGTGCTAAAGCCGAGCGGGGCGAAGATCCAGGCGATCAGGTTGCCGAGCATGGCAAGCACGGAGTAGTCCATGAACTCCTCGGGGATGCCGTCCATCGCAGGCAGGAAGCCAAAGGAACCGTTGTAGCTACCAAAGTTGGAGAGGAACCAAACGACGACGGTGGACGCGAAGATGACCGTGCCGGCCTTCTTGATAAAGGCCCAGCAGCGCTCCCACACGTGCAGCGCCCAAGAGCGAATCGCCGGGAAGTGGTAGGCAGGAAGCTCCATAACAAACGGCGTCGGGCGACCGGCGAAGAGCTTGGTCTTCTTGAGCATGAGGCCCGAGGCGATGACGGCAAAGACGCCCAGGAAGTAGAAGAGCGGGCTGATCCACGCGGCGGTGGTGGAAGAATCGCCGATGATGGAGCCCATGAGCAGGGCGATGATCGGCAGCTTAGCGCCGCAGGGAATAAACGTGGTGGTCATGACCGTCATACGGCGGTCCTTCTCGTTCTCGATGGTCTTGGTAGCCATGACGCCGGGAACGCCGCAGCCCGAGGACACAAGCATGGGGATAAAGGACTTACCGGACAGGCCAAAGCGGCGGAACACGCGGTCCATGATAAAGGCGACGCGGGCCATATAGCCGCAGTCCTCCAAGAAAGACAGCATCACGAACAGCAGGAACATCTGCGGCACAAAGCCAAAGATGGCACCCAAACCGCCGACGATGCCGTCGCAGACCAGCGAATCGACCAGGCCACCGTCCTCGGTGCCGCCCGCCACAAGGGCGTCGTGCACCACGGTGGTGATACCCGGGACATAGGGGCCGTACTGCGCCGGGTCAACCGAGTCGGCATCGTCGCCCGCAGCCTCGACGGCCGCGTCGTAGGCGTCGCGGCCCTGACCGAGCACGTACCAACCGTCGGTACCGAAGAGCTGGTCGTTGGTGAAGTCGGTCACCGTGCCGCCCAGGGTGGAAACGGCGATGTAGTACACGCAGAACATGATGACCACAAAGATCGGCAGGCCCAAGATACGGTTGGTAACCACGCGGTCGATCTTCTCGGAGGTGCTCATCTTGGCCGGAGCCTTAGTGAGGCACTCGTCGATAATGTGCGCGATGACGCCATAGCGCTCGCCGGTGATGATGGACTCGGCGTCGTCATCGCAATCCTGCTCGCACTGGGCGACTAGCTGCTCCACGCGAGCGGCCTTCTCCTTAGTGAGGTTGATGAGCTTGCAGGCGTCCGCGTCGCGCTCAAACAGCTTGACGGCGTAATAGCGGCGCTTGTTGGCGGGAACGCTCGCCGGAAGGTTGTTTTCGATGTGGTCCAGAACGTCCTCGATGGAGGAATCAAACTTGTGCTCCGGCACCTGGCCCTTGGAAGCAGCGGACTTCTTGACCTGCTCGAACAGCTCCTTGATACCCTTGTTCTTAAGGGCCGAGATCATCATAACCGGGCAGCCGAGCTTTTTGGAGAGCTTGTCCGTGTCGATCTTGTCGCCGTTCTTCTCGACCAGGTCAGCCATGTTGAGGGCAACGACCACGGGCAGGCCGGTCTCGATAACCTGAAGCGCCAGATACAGGTTACGCTCGAGGTTGGTGGCATCGACAACCTGGACGACAACATCGGGCTCGCCGCTCATGAGGTAATCGCGCGAGCATTGCTCCTCGGGGCTGTAGGGGGAAAGCGAGTAGATGCCGGGGAGGTCCGTGATGGCAACGTTCTTGTCGCTTAGGAGCTTGGCTTCCTTTTTCTCAACCGTGACACCGGGCCAGTTGCCAACGTAGCCGTTGGCGCCGGTGATCAGGTTGAAAAGCGTGGTCTTGCCGCAGTTGGGGTTACCCGCCAGCGCGACATGGATCTGAGAATCCGCCATTCAATCCTTCTTCCTTGTGTGCCTGCGCTGCTTTCTCCGCGCAGGCTGGATAATGTGCTTCAAAGTTGCAGCATTAAGTTAGAAATACCTAACTTTATCTGCAGAAATATACGTCGCGAGCCCTTACTGGACCTCGACGACGGCCGCCTCCTCCTTGCGGATGGAAAGCTCGTAGCCGCGCACGTTGATCTCGACCGGATCACCGAGCGGCGCAACCTTCACGACCTTGAACGAAGTGCCCTTGATGAGCCCCAGGTCCATAAGGTGGCGACGAAGCGCACCCTCACCGTGAAGCTTGACGATGGTAGAGCTCTCGCCCACTTTAACGTCACCTAATGTCTTCATCCTCTTGTCCCCCTTTCGGTTTTTATGAAATGCTGCTGACTAACCGACGGTCATGATGTGCATGGCAACCTTGGAATCGATACCAAAGCGTGCGCCCAGCACGGTGACGATGATATTGGCGCCACTCGAGCTCACCACGTGGATTTCGTTGCCCTCGACAAAGCCGAGGTCCTTGAGGTGGTGCTTCATGTCCTCATTGCCCTTTACACGCGACACGCGCACGGTTTCGCCCGCTTTTACCATCGAAAGCGGCATGGCCGGCATCTGCGGTCCGCAAGACATGAGTGGCTCCTAACGTCAGTTCGTCCTCAACATCGACGCGTTAAAAGTTAGCCACGTCTATGTTCGCTATAGTAAACTAGCACGTGGTTAACTTTTTGGAAAGGGTCCTGTTCAGTTTTTCGAAAAAGTTTCCTATACGAAACAAAACAAAAAGGCGCGGCAAAGGACTATCCTTTACCGCGCCCTATCATGCCTAGAGCGAGAGATTTCTGATCGATGTGACGCAGGAGGCCTCATCCACGCCCGAAACGCGGAATACGATATCCTCGCCGCACTCGCCGCAGAGTGCCATGAGCCCTATAACGTCGCGGCCATCGGTGTAGCGGTCACCAATCGAAACCGACACGTCACTACGGTGCTTGGCAATGATGTCATAGAGCAGCGCAACCGGGCGGGCATGTAATCCCAACGGATCTTTAATCGTCTTCGTAAACTCGACCATGTCCCCTCCCGCGACATCGCACATCGGCCGGCAAAACCCAGCCACGTGGTAGTTATTGTAGCGTTAGATGCTTGTTGAGGGCGGGACGGAAACCGCATCCTACTTCGAGTGTCAATGATGGGACGCAGTTTCCGCGACGTCCGGTCACCCTATGCCCTCGCAACCTCGGCGCATAAAAAACGAGGGAAGGCACGCGTCCTTCCCTCGTTACAGGCAATATGTAGCCGCTTGCCTACATCAGGCGCAGGCTGACGTCCTTGAGCTGGGCGCCGGAAACGGCACTCGGAGCACCCGACATAAGATCGGAGCCGCTGGCCGTCTTGGGGAACGCCATGACGTCGCGGATGGAGTCGGAGCCGGTGAGCAGCATGCACACGCGGTCCAGACCCAGAGCAAAACCGCCCATCGGGGGCGCACCAAACTTGAGGGCCTCCATGAGGAAGCCAAACTGAGACTCGGCGCGCTCCTCGGTAAAGCCCAGGAGCTTGAGCATGGACATCTGCATCTCGGCGTTGTGGATACGCATACCGCCGCCGCCGGCCTCAAAGCCGTCCATGACAAAGTCGTAGGTGCAAGAACCGGCTGCCAGCGGATCGGCCTCGATCTTGGCGATGTCGGTCTCGGTCGGCAGAGTGAAGGGCTGGTGCTCGGCAGCGTAAGCCTTGCGGTCCTCATCCCAGTGGAACAGCGGGAAGTTGACGACCCACAGGAAGTCGTGACCCTCGCGCTTGATCTCGAGCGCGTTGGCCATGTGAGAACGCATGCCGCCCAGGATCTCGTCAGAGAGCAGACGCGGGCCGGCGGCGAACATCACGAGGTCGCCGGGCTCGACGTCCATGCGCTCGCGCAGAGCCGCCATCTCCTCGTCCGAGAAGAACTTGACGATGGGACTGTTGATGGAGCCGTCCTCGCGGAAGGCGATCCAAGCCAGGCCCTTGGCGCCAAACGTGGAGGCCACGCCGGCGAGCTTGTCGATCTTGGCACGTGCCCAGGCACCGGCGCCCTTGGCGTTGATGGCCTTGACGACAGAGCCCTCCTCGTTTGCGGCAGTCGCAAAGACCTTGAACTTGGAGTTGGCAAAGATGTCGGTCAGGTCGACCAGGTGCATGCCATAGCGGGTATCGGGCTTGTCGGAGCCATAGGTGTCCATGGCCTCCCAGTAGTCCATGCGGCGCAGCGGCGTGGGCATCTCGACACCCATGCGGCCGAAGGCGTCGGCCAGGACCTCCTCGAGCGCGCTCATGACATCGTTCTGGTCCACGAAGGACATCTCGATATCGACCTGGGTGAACTCGGGCTGACGGTCGGCACGCAGGTCCTCGTCGCGGAAGCACTTGGCAACCTGATAGTAGCGCTCGACGCCACCGACCATGAGCAGCTGCTTCAGGAGCTGCGGGGACTGCGGCAGGGCGTAGAAGTTACCCGGCTGAATGCGGCTGGGAACGATGAAGTCGCGGGCGCCCTCGGGCGTGGACTTGAACAGGGAGGGCGTCTCGACCTCCATGAACTCACGGTTGTGCAGCGCCTCGCGAATGGCAAAGGTAAAGTCGGAGCGCAGCTTGAGGTTGGCCATCATCTCGGGACGGCGGAGGTCCAGATAGCGATAGCGCAGACGGGTGTCCTCGCTGGTCTCGATGCCGTCCTCGATCTGGAACGGCGGGGTGACGGACGTGTTGAGCACCTCGGCGTGGTCGGTCAGGACCTCGATCTCGCCGGTCGCGAGCTTGGCGTTGGTGGTCTCCTCGCCACGGGAGCGCACGACGCCGTGGATCTTGATGGGCCACTCGGGACGCATGGTCTCGGCGATCTTAAAGGCGTCGCCGTCGGAGTGCTCGGGGTCGAAGGTGAGCTGCGTGATGCCCTCGCGGTCGCGAAGGTCGCAGAAGATAAGGCCGCCGTGGTCGCGGCGACGGCTCACCCAACCGGTGAGGGTGACCTCTTCGCCCACGTTCTCGCGGCGAAGCTCGCCGCAGGTACGGGTGTGCATGGAATGCTCATCGATGGGACGGGTCTGGCTCATACCAGTGATCCTCCTTTATGGATCTGTGCCGCCCCGTGTCGTTCCGGGCGGCGTCGTACAGATTTGCCCAGCCTGCGTAAACCGCGCAGCCGGACATGGCGTTCTATCTTATCGCACCCGCGTCGATGTACCACGAAAAAGTAGCTCTTGCCCAAAGACTTGACGGAGACGAAACAATTGACGCACCGTGGCCGTCGCCAAGGCGCGCGGCGTGCGACAATGTGCCCCAATACAACCACACTCGGAAAGGCCCGTCATGACTGCACGCCTCATCGTTATGGATATCGACTCCACGCTCATCAACCAGGAGGTCATCGACCTGTTGGGCGAGGAGGCCGGCGTGGGCGAGCAAGTTGCGCAAATCACCGAGCGCGCTATGCGCGGCGAGCTGGACTTTAAGCAGGCGCTCGAGGAGCGCGTGGGGCTGCTTGCCGGCTTGGACGAGAGTGTGTTCGAGCGCACCTTTGAGCGCGTGACGTTTACCCCCGGCGCGCTGGAGCTTGTGCGCTCGGCGCACAGCAAGGGCTGGAAGGTCGGCGTGGTAAGCGGCGGCTTTCACGAGGTCGCCGATAAGATCGTGGCCGCTGCGGGCATCGATTTTTGCCTGGCCAATCGTCTGGAGGTCGTAGACGGCAAGCTCACCGGTAAGTTGGCGGCCGACATTGTGACCAAGGAGTTCAAACTTATCCAGCTGCTGGATTGGGCAGTTGAGTGCGGCGTCGATATGGCCCATACCGTCGCGATTGGCGACGGCGCCAACGACATCCCCATGATTCAGGCCGCGGGCACGGGCATCGCGTTTTGCGCCAAGCCCAAGACGCGCGAGGCCGCCCCGTTTGCCATCGACGAGCGCAACCTGATGCTCGCCATGGACATCATCCTGCGCGACTAGCCGATCCGCCTAACAACAGAATCAATTCCTCTATATCTAGTTTCCGAACAATTTTGTCTTAGTGTTCGGAAACATACCCTTTGAGTGCTAGACTTTGCGCCGTCGAAGGGAACATATATGGATAAGCGAGATCTTGAGCAATTGCTGAGCGATGTTGCCGACGGAGCAGTCGCCCCGGCAGTCGCCCTTACGCGCATCCAGACGGCTCCGACCGCCGATTTGGGCTTTGCGCAGCTCGATCTTTCGCGCGGAGTGCGCCAGGGAGCCGGCGAGGTTGTCTACGGTTCCGGTAAAACCGCCGAGCAAATTGCCGCCATTATCGAAGCGTTGTGCGATGCCGGCCAGGAGCGCATCCTGGTCACGCGCCTGGATGCCGAAAAAGCCGCGCTCACCGCTGAGCTTCTCGGCAACGACATTGACCTGGGATATGTCCCAGACGCCCAGCTCGCCCTCGTGGGCGGCAAGCCCTCCCCCACCGGCAACGGGCGCATCGTCGTCGCCTGCGCCGGCACGAGCGACTTGCCCGTCGCCGAGGAGGCCGCGTTGACGGCCGAGTTCTACGGCAACGAGGTCGACCGCCTCTACGACGTAGGCGTCGCCGGCCTTCACCGCTTGCTCGCGCATGCCGAGGAACTTGCCCGGGCGCAGGTGGTCATCGCCATCGCCGGCATGGAGGGCGCCCTGGCGAGCGTTATCGGCGGTCTGGTGAGCTGCCCGGTCATCGCCGTCCCCACCAGCGTGGGCTACGGCGCGAGCTTTGGTGGCGTAGCCGCGCTGCTCGCCATGCTCAACTCCTGCGCCAGCGGCGTTTCGGTCGTCAATATCGACAACGGCTTTGGTGCCGCCTACCAGGCAAGTCTTATCAATCATCTGAGCGCCGGCACACCCTGCGCCCGTTAAGGAGCATTCCATGTCCAACCATCAGCATACGCTTATCATCGACGGTACCTCGGGCATCAGCGGCGATATGACCGTTGCGGCCCTGCTCGATCTGGGCGCCAACGAGAAGCACCTGCGCGAACAGCTCGCCACGTTGCCGGTCGACGGCTTTACGATCGCCGTCACGCGTGCAAACAAACATGGCATCGACGCCTGCGACTTTGACGTTCAGCTGGCAGAGGAGCTCGAGAACCACGACCACGACATGGCCTGGCTCTACGGCAACGAAGCAGCTGCCGAGCACGCACATGAGCACGAACGTCATCATCATGACCATGACGAGCACGAACACGAGCACACGCATGAACATGAGGCCCACGGCCATGGCCACGAGGGCCATCATCACGCCCACCACCATCACCACCGCTCTTTGGCGGACGTCACCGCCATCATCGACGGTTCACAGCTAAGCGATGGCGCCAAGCGTCGCGCCCTCGCCATTTTTTCCGCACTCGCCGCTGCCGAGGCAAAGGCTCACGGCAAAACGCCCGACACCGTCATGTTCCACGAGGTGGGCGCCGTTGACTCCATCGTCGACGTCTGCTCTGTCGCCATCTGCCTCGACGACCTGGGTATTGAGGACATCGTGGTCGAGTCGCTCTCCGAGGGCCACGGAACCATCCGCTGCGCCCACGGCCTCATGCCCATTCCCGTCCCCGCTGTCGTCAACCTGTGTCAGGCGGGCAATATCGCCCTCACGCCTGCACCGGTCGCCGGCGAGCTCGTGACGCCCACGGGCGCCGCCATCGTCGCCGCGCTGCGCACGTCCGACCAACTGCCCTCACGCTACCGCATCGAGGCCGTCGGCTACGGCGCCGGTAAGCGCCCCTACGAGGGCTGCTCCGGCACGCTCCGTTGCCTGCTTGTTCACGTGGATGCATAGCCATGGATGCCCGCAAAACCAAAAGCCGCGCCGCCATCGTCGCAGCATTCTCCGAGCTCCTTCGCGAGGAGGACTACGGCAAGATCACCGTCGGCGACATCATCGCTCGCGCCCATGTAGGTCGGGCCACGTTCTACGGCCTCTTCAAGAGCAAAGATGACCTGCTCGCTGAGCTTGTGTGCGATATCTGTACCCATGCCCTCGATGATGACGGTACGCCCCTCGACGACCCGCTCGTACAGGTCGAGCATATCCTCAACAACCTCTGGGAACGCCGTCAGGGCGTACGAGCTCTCGTAGCCGGCGCCGGCTCACGCGTCTTCGCCGACTGTCTCCGCAAGACCATCATGTCGCGCGCAGCCGAAACAGTCCCCGTCGACCCCGCAGGCCCCGCCGGCACCATGGACCGCAGCTTCCTCCTCCACCACATAGCCTCAAGCTTCGTAGGAATGGTCCAATGGTGGGCCTGGCACAACTTCCAAGCAGACAAAGCCGACGTAGCCAAAGACTACCTCTCAGCCATAAAACCCCTCTTCACCTAAGCAAGAAGCTCATCCCAAAGCATCGCCCCAACCCAAGGCGCCACGCATCTCAAAGAGTCATTCACGCTTCAACGCCCCTACCAGCAACAAGCCCCTCCCATCCAAATTCAGATATATGTTGGGTTGCTTGTTCCAACGCGACTAAGATCCCGCAGCTGGCCGCATGGGGTAACTTCCCAGCGCATTCCGCAGGACGAAAGAACCCCCGCCGCACGAAGTGCGCAGCGGGGGTTCTTTCATGTCCGAGGACGCGCTGGGAAGTTACCCCATGCGGCCAGCGGACAACTATGTAGCCTCAGACTAGAACATGCCCAAGAAACCGTGCACAAACAGTGCGGCCAGAGCGGCACCGACAAACGGAGCGATGCCAGGAACGAGCAGGCCGTACTTCCAGTTGTTGTCAGCCTTGTTCTTGATCGGCAGCACCTGATAGGCCATGCGGGGACCAAGGTCACGAGCCTGGTTCATGGCGAAGCCGGTGATGCCGCCCATGCCCATGCCAACGGCCCAAACGATCAGGCCGACGCAGATGGCGAGCATCAGAACGTTCTCGCCGGCGCGGCTAGCGGCAGCGAGGATGGCGCTGATGAACACAAAGGTGCAGATAGCCTCGCAGAAGAAGTTACGGGCGTAGTTCGTACCCTCGGTGGTGGGGTTGGTCGAGAAGATGTTGCGCTGGGCAATGGGGTCGACGACGCCATCGGAAGCCTTGAACTCATCGGCATACATAAGCCAAGCGATTACGGCGCCCGCAAAGCCACCGAGCATATCGGCAATCATGAAGGGAATGCAGCTGCTCCACGGCACCAGGCCTACGATGCACTGGGCAAGCACCATGGCGGGGTTCATGCACACGGCGCCGCCAAAGATAAACAGAGCGACCGAGATGCCAAAAGACCAGGTGGTGATGGCAAACATGTGGCCGGAGCCCTGATACTTGGTGCCCTTAAGCACGGTATCGCAGTGTACGCCCACGCCAAAGATGATCATGAGGGCCGTTGCGCCGAATTCGCAGAGGAGTTTGGTAAGCATAAAACCTTATCTTTCTTGTCGGTTATAAACGATTCGTTTGGGCCGTGCACTAGTGCTGCGCGACGACAACGCCCAGGCCATCGGGAATGACGGCAACCTTGGCATCGGCACCCTTCATCTCAAAGGCGAGCTTGAGCGCCTCCTCGATAGTGTTGACCGGCGTCATGTGCATATCCTTGAGCATCTGGTGATCGCACAGGTCGGTAACCATGATCACAGGGTGATGCGCCAGGATGCGGGCAAAAATCTGGCTCGTCCACTGGTCGGGCAGGGTCTCGTCCTTAGGACGGTCGATGCAGGCGCGTTCAAACTCCGCCGGATCGTTGTCGGCGATGTTGTGATAGAAGCCCTCGCCGCCGTGACCGTCGGCACAACCGGCGACATCGATGATCACGCCGCCCTCGGGAAGCGTGGCCTCGGCAGCGCACATACCCTTCACGGCCTGGTAGATGTTCTGGTCGAGCGGGTAGCCGCCGTTGGTGGTGATGGCAATCTCGCACTCGACGGGCTCAACGCCGGCAAGGCTCTTCACGAACTCGCAGCCGGCCTCGTGCGCCTTGTGGATGTCGCCGGCAAAGGAGCCAATGACCTCGTGCTTGCCGTTGAGCACCACGTTGAGTACAAAGGCAAGGTGAGCCATCTCGGCAGCGGCAAACATATCCTCGCTCACGTGGTTGTGGCACAGGTTGCCGGCACGCGAATGGGAATCGTTCACAAACTGACCGTTGTGGTTGTACATGATGGTCTTGTAGCTGGCGATACCGGGAAGGACGGACTTACGGCTGCCAGAGAAACCGGCAAAGAAGTGCGGCTCAATGAAGCCCTCGGCAAGCAGCAGATCGCAATCGGCGGCAATCTTGTTGATGATGCACTCGCCACCAGAAGGCAGGGTACCGATCTTTTTCATCATGCTGTCGTCAGTCGCGACGTGCATAACGATTTCCTCGTTGGCAACGATCTCCTCGCCATACTTGTTGACGAGCTCCTCGTGCGTCGACGGACGGTGCATACCCGTAGCAACCAAAATACGCACGCGAGCCTCGGGTGCAGCGGAATGGATGTGATGCAGCAGAATAGGCATCGTCACACGCGAGGGGACGGGACGCGTATGATCGGAGCTGATGATGACGATATCCTTCTTGCCAGCACAAAGCTCCTCGAGCGAAGGCGAGCCATAAGGGTTGGCAAGCGACTCCTCTACCAGCTCTTCCTGCGATTTTGTAGTCTTAAACTCGTTTTGGTGACCTTCCATCACACCCGCGAAGTTCTTATCCTCGAGCTCCAGATGCAACGTCTTGTGGTCAAACGGCAGTTCACATTCAAACAATGATGAGCGCCCTCTTCCTTTCAACTGACACACTAGATAAACCGTTGGAAGGATACGCCGCTCACCGAAAAACACCACCGTCCACCGACTCATTAACACAACGTTCATATTTGACCCACAACAAAACGGCCGCGATCCCGCTTGGGACCGCGACCGCTACAGTCGTAAGGCGAGAAGCGCCACATGCATCTCAATCCCGATCGATAAGACGCAAGGCGCGAAGCGCCAAACGTGCCGCCGGGACAGACCCCATCCAAAACGCGCGAAGCGCGCCTTTCTTCCTTTCAGCTTTAATCCCAGAAGACCGGACATCGCTGGGCCCGCCATCAGTTTACTTTTAGGCACACTCCGCAGGACGCAAGAAGCCCTCGCCGCACTCCGCATTAGGCGCGAAGCGCACCTTATTCTCATCAGCTTTAATCCCCGAAGACCGAGGACGAAGGGACCCGATGGGTTTCCCTCTGAATGCATTCCGCAGCACGAAGCCCCCTTATCCGCAGCTCCGAAGGAGCAGGATAAGGGGGCTTCAAGTGCGAGGACGCATTCAGAGGGAAACCCATCGGGTCCCGGTGAGAGCCACAGGGCTATCGATTACCCCGTGTTCTGCAAACCTGCCGAGACGCCGGTCACAGTCGAAAGAATCAGGCTCATGTACTCGGCCTTCTTCTCCTCGGCCATCTCGTCCTGGTTCATACGCACCTCGCGAAGGGCGCGAACCTGGGCGATGGACAGGGCGTCGACATAGGGGCTACGCACGCGAACGGCGCAGCCGAGCACGCGGCGGCGCTGCAGCGGCCACTCGTCACCGACGATGGCAAGGACCCACTTACGCGTGAGCTGCATCTCGGTGAAGACCTTCTCGGACAGATCCTGGCGATCGCCCAGGTGCAGATACATCTTGGCGATGCGCTGGTCGGTCTTGGCGATCGACATCTCGATGTTGTCGATAAAGGTGCGGAAGAACGGCCACTCCTGGTAGGCAGCCTTAAGCTGGTCCAGATCGCCAAACTGCTCGCAGGCGGTACCCAGGCCGTACCAAGCGGCCAGATTGATGCGCGCCTGGCTCCAGCTGAAAATCCACGGAATGGTACGCAGGTCGTCGAGCGACTTGGCACCCAAGCCGCGCTTGGCGGGACGCGAGCCGATCGGCAGCAGACCGACCTCGGTCAACGGCGTCACGGTCGAGAACCACGGTGTAAAGTCCTCGGTGTTCAGCAGGTCCAGATAGCGCTCGTGGCTTGCGGCGTTGAGCTTCTCGGCCATATCCCAGAACTTCTGCGTGGTCTCGGTGTTGGTTTTCTCGACGCTCGGGGCCGACTGCAAAAGCGTTGCGGCGGCAACGGACTCAACATGGCGCTGAGCCAGCGTGCGGTTGCCGTAACGGGCAAAGATGACCTCGCCCTGCTCGGTGAGCTTAAAGAAGCAGTTGACCGAACCCTTGGGCTGCGCCAGCACGGCCTTGTTGGCCGGGCCGCCGCCACGGCCCACGGCACCGCCGCGACCGTGCATGAGCACCAGGTCGATATCGTTCTTCTCGGCCCACTTGGCAATGCGCTCCTGTGCGGAGTGCAGCGCGAGCATGGCCGTGGTAGGACCGGCATCCTTGGAGGAGTCGGAGTAGCCCAGCATAACCTCCATGCGGCGGTTGGTCTGGGCAAGGCGCTTCTGCACCACGGGCAGCGTGAGCATCTGGTCGAGCACGTCGACGCAGCCCTCGAGGTCCTCGAGCTGCTCGAACAGCGGGATCACATCGAGCTCGGGGACATCCTCCTCGTGTGCAAAGGACAGGTGGGCGAGCTCAAAGACGTCGGCCACATGCTGGGCGCTCTTGGTGAACGAGATGATATAGCGGTGCGCCATCTTCTTGCCGTAGCGCTTTTGGATGGAGCCGATGGCACGGAAGGTGTCGATGACCTCGCGTGTCATGGGCTGCAGGTCGCCGTGGATACCGTTCTCGTGGATATCCTTGAGGGCGCGGGCGTGCACCACGGAGTGCTGACGGAACTCCATCTCGACCATATGGAAGCCGAAGGACTCGACCTGCCAGATGATGGTCTGGACCGGGCCGTAGGCAGCACGGACGGCACCGCAGGCAGCCAGCGAACGCTGGACGACACGCAGGTCATCCAGGAACTCATCGGCGCTGTGGTACATCGTGTCGGTGATGCGACGCACGGTGGCGTTCAGACGGTCGGCCATGACGAGCATGACGGCGCGATGCGGCTCGTGCTCGGAGATCAGCTCGGCGCGGGCCGTGTACCGAGGGCTCATCTCGACCTGATGGTTCCACAGGTTAATGAGCTCGGCAGAAGGCTTGCTGTAGGTGGCCTCGAGCGTGAGGTTGCGGCCGATGCGGCGGCACTTGTCCTCGAGCTTGAGCACCATGTGAGTGAAGTACTTGGCGGCGACCTCACGGCTCACCTTGGCGGTGACGTTGGGGTTACCGTCGCGGTCGGAACCGATCCAGCTGCCGGGATGGAAGAACGCCGGGCACAGCGGCGGCACGGTGCCGGCCTTGTCGCCCAGCACCCAGTCGTCAAAACGACGATAGATAACGGGGATAACGTCGAACAGCGTGTTATCGAAGATGTCGATAATGGTATCGGCTTCCTCGACCGGCGTGGGCTTCTTGAGCGCGATGGGGCTCGTACGCACCAGGGCGTCGATCTCCTGCAGCATATGGCGCTCGTTCTCCACCAGGTCGGAGCCGCCCAGACGCGGACGCTCCTCCAGTAGGTTGGAGATGCGGCGAATCTTGCCCTCGACGGCCTTACGACGGGCCTCGGTGGGATGTGCGGTAAAGACAGGGTGGAACTCGAGCTTGTCGAGCAGCTCGTTGGCGCCCTCGACACCCATCTCGTCTACCAGCTGGTGATAGGCGACGGTGAGTTCGTTGGCGGGATCGACCTCGGTATCGGTCGACGCACCGGCCTCGCGCTCGCGCAGCTGCGCCACGCGGTAATTCTCCTCCGACAGGTTTGCCAGGTGGAAGAAGCTCGTAAAGGCGCGAACGATGACCTGCTGCTTATCGAGCGGCAGACTGTCGATCAGATCGACGACTTCACGAAATGCCACGGCGGTGGACTCGTCGGCGGTGGGCACGCCCTGCTCGTCGACGGCCTCGTCGGCAGCGCGCGTACCGGGATTACCGGCGTTGGCCACAATCTCGGCCGACAGAATCTTGTCGAACAGGTCCGCGATCTCGGGATCATACTCGCTAAGCACACGACGCTCCAGGCGCAGGAACAGCGCCAGATCATCGCGCAGCTCCTCGGGGATCTCGATCTCGGCGAGACGCTCCCTGGACTCGGCATTCGAGCCGATTCGGTTAACGAGGCGGTTGACCACGGCAGCGACGCGCGCCGCGGCTTCGGGTACAGACTGGTTGCTTAGGTTCTCAGCCACGTTTCCTCCCATTCCTCCTTCTATGCACGTAACATGCGGTATTCATTATAGGCACTCGGCAAAAACTTTCGGAGCTGATTGCGCTTTACCACACAAAAGTATTTTCTGCATTGCAAGGGTTTTTGCCCCAAATGGTCGTATTTCTCGGTGGAGGGCATACACAAACGGGGGCATTCCGCATAAATGCGAAACACCCCCGTAACAATCGCTCTCCATGAGCAGGGCACGTTGGCAGGCCCACAGCTCAAAAAGATGCGCTACAGGCGCTCGCGAACCGCCTCGACAACGTTGGTCAGATCGACCAGCACCTCGTCATGGCTCTCCATGTCGCGCACCTTGACCTTGCCGGCGGCAAGCTCGTCGCCGCCCAGGACCAGGATGAGCTTGGCGCCTACCTTATCGGCCTGCTTAAACTGGGCCTTGAGCGAACGGCCCTGATAGTCGGCCTCGGTCACGATGCCTGCGGCGCGAAGCTCCTGCGTAATGGCAAAGACGTTCTGGCGCAGCTCCTTGCCGGCGTTGGCGACGTAGACGCACGGGGCCTCCTCGGCACCCAGGTCGCTGCCAAAGGCCTGCAGGGCCAGCAGGGCGCGCTCAAAACCGACAGCGAAGCCGACGCCTGCCGTGGGCTTGCCACCCTCGAGCTCGACCAGGCCGTCATAGCGGCCGCCGCCGCCGATGGAGCCGACGCCGGCGCCAGGGGCCTCGACCTCAAAGACGGTACGGGTGTAGTAGTCCAGGCCGCGCACCAAGGTGGGATCCTCGACATACTCGATACCCGCCGCATCCAAATACCGCTTGACCTGCTCGTAGTGCTCGCGGCACTCATCGCACAGGTTGTCGCCCATCAGCGGGGCCTCGGCCATGATCTCGCGGCAGTGGTCGTTCTTGCAGTCGAAGGCGCGCAGCGGATTGAGCTCGGCGCGCTCGCGACACTCGTCGCACATCTCGTCGGCGTGATCGAGAATGAACTGCTTGACCTGTTCACGATAGGCCGGACGGCATTGGGGATCGCCCATCGAGTTAATGAGCAGACGGAGCTTGGAAAGATCGAAACCAAGGCGCTTGTAGAACTCCATGAGCATGATGATGCACTCGGCGTCTGCCGCCGGATCGGGAGCGCCGAGCCACTCGATGCCCACCTGATGGAACTGGCGCAGGCGGCCCTTCTGGGGACGCTCGCCGCGGAACATGGCCTCGGCGTAGTAAGCCTTAAACGGCGTGGAGCCCTGGGGCACCAGGTTGTTCTCCACGACGGCGCGCACCACGCCGGCCGTGCCCTCGGGGCGAAGCGCCAGGCGCTGCTTGGGCTTAAGCTTAGTGTCGGTACCCTCGGTAAAGACGCGCTCCAGATTGGCACCGCTGAACACGCGGAACATTTCCTTGCGCACGACGTCGGTCGACTGGCCGATACCGTGGACAAACACGTCCACCTGCTCGATCGCGGGCGTCTCGATGGGTTTAAAACCAAACGGCTCGAATACGCCGGCCGCAATCTGCTGCATCTTTTGCCAGGCGCGCATCTCGGCGCCGATAAGGTCGCGGGTTCCCTCCGCCTTCTGTGCCTGCATGGGCAAACACCTTTCTTTTGTATCGCGTCATAGGTAGTGGACATTATACGGCACAAAGCAGCAACGCGGCGGCGCGTCTGACCGAACGAGGGTATGGGGACTCGTTCGGCCAGATGCGCCGCCGCGGACGAAGCGGACAAGCGGCAATGCGCCTTGGCCTACCTACTCCCCCGCCACGCTCGCGCGTAGCTTGGCAGCGATGGGCTCGGACGCCAACAGGAACACGAGCATGGCCACGGAGCACACCAGGCACACGATCCAGGTGCTCGCAAAGGAGCCCGTAGCGTCGAACAGCATACCCGAGACGATGGCGCCCACGGTGCCACCGACCATCTCGAGCGAGGTAATGGTGCCCGTGACCTTACCCAGGTCGGCCATGCCAAACTGCTTAGACGCAGCGATCGTGGGCGTAATGGTGCCCATGCACGTTCCGATACCAAAGCTAATGGCAGCCACGATGGGGCCGAGGTCGGTTGCGGGGAAGCACAGGGCGACGCAGGCGACGATGCACGCGACGGACCCCAACACGTTGCCAAAACGCAGGCCAAATCGATCATAGATGGCACCGAGGGAAATCTTGGCGATAACGACGGTAACCATGTAGGCCGAAAGCACGGTACCTGCCCACATGGGATCGTGACCGCCCGTGACGATCTTGGCGCCGTTGACGGCAACGCTCGTCATGTTGGTGACTTGGTTGGGCAAGATGGCGCCGTTAACGAGGCCCATAAAGAGGAAGGCGACAACAAGCAGCCAGAATGCCGGGCTCTTCTTGATGCGAGACCAGCCAACGTTAACCTCGGGAGCCGTGTGCTCGTTCTTGTCGCCGGCCGTCGAGATGGACGGATCGCCCGGGTTCTCGCCGAGCGGCTTAAGGCCGATCTCGGAAGGCTTGGTACGGAAGGAATAGGCCGTGATGGGTAGCGCCGCCACCATGCAGATAGCCGCGAGCATCAGGAAGGCAGAACGCCAGCCAACGTTCACGATAAGCGAGCTCACGATGGGAGACAGAATAGCGCCGCCAAAGCCCGAGCCCGAAAGTGCGATGGAGATGGCAAGGCCTCGCTTGGCCGTAAACCAGTTGGCGGTCACAAGGCTGATGAGTAGGCGGGTCGAGGCAACGGCAAAGCAGCCCGAGACGGCAAAGAGCACATAGACCTGCCACAGCTCACCGACAAAGCTCATGCCGGCAAGAACGGCAGAGGTGGCGATTACAGTGAGGGAGCCCAAAACACGGCCGCTTACTTTATCGGCAACATGGCCAATGACAAGTGAGCCGATAACGCTCACCACGGTAGAGATCGCATTGGAGATGTTGTACTGGGCAAGCGTGATCCCGAGGTCGCTGACGATGAGCGGCTGAAACAGGCTCATGCAGTTAACGAAAATCGTGTAACACGTGGCCATGATAACAAAGCCGGAGGCCACGACGAGCCAACCGGGGAAGAATTTATGCTGCCGGGACATACTGCTCCTTTTAAACAAACGAATAGCCTGCGCCGGGCGCCGGTAGTGCCCAAGATTGCCTTGAAAGACAAGGGCATAGGCCTTATGGCCATGCCCGCAGGCTTGAAAGGCAAGGTTGGGTGCTACCGGTGGTCGGCGATATAGCCCAAAGCGACTGCCGCATAAGCCGCGGCGCCGAGCGGCAGCTCGGCATCGCTAAAGCGTGCCTTGGGATGGTGCTGGGCAAAGTGCTCGTCCGTATCGGTCACGGCAGCGCCCACGGTAAAGTACGCGCTCGGTATCTCGCTCGAGATCAGCGCGAAGTCCTCGCTCGCCATGGCATGGAACAGCGGCAAGAAGGCGGCCTTGGGCAGCGTCGCACCCACATAGCCAAGCGAAGCCTGGGTCATGTCGTCATCGAGTACGAGCGGGGGAACATCCGAGAGCGTCTCGATAGTCGCCGGCGTACGATAGGTCGTGGCAACACCTTTGACGACCTCCGCGATGCGGGTCTTGAGGTGTTCCATGAGCTCGACGTCGAAGCCGCGCAGCGTACCTTCGAGCACGCAGGTATCTGGGATGACGTTGGCCGCTTGGCCACCGGCAAACTTGCCCACGGTCAGTGCGACCTCCTTGGCCGCCGGCACTTCGCGAGCGATGAGCTCCTGAAGCGCCAGATGCACATGGACGCCGGCCGTGATGGGGTCGATGCAGATCTCGGGGCTCGAGCCATGGCCGCCCTTGCCCTGCAGCGTGATACGAAAACCGTACACGCCCGAGAGCGCCGGGCTGCCGTAGAGCACCAGGCCGAGCGGCGATTGGCTGTTGACGTGCATGGCAAAAGCCGCCTGAGGACGCGGGTTCTCGAGCAAGCCGTCGGCGATGGCAGCACGTGCCCCCTCAAAGGTCTCCTCACCCGGCTGGAACAGCAACTTAACCGTGGCGTTAGCGTCGACAAGCTCTGCCTCGCGGGCCTTGAGCAGGCGCGCCGCACCAAGCAGCGCCGTCGCGTGCATATCGTGTCCGCATGCGTGCATGCAGCCGTTCGTAGAGGCGAAAGGTTCGCCCGACTCTTCGGCAACGGGCAGGGCATCCATGTCGCCGCGCAGCATAACGACCGTACCGGCCTGCTTGTCCGTGCAGACGCCATTGTCCTGGGCCGCGGCGGCACCGGCGCCGACAAGGCCGACAACACAGGAACCATCGACGAGCGTGGCAAACGGGATGCCCATCTCGGTCAGACGTGCCTGGATATACGCAGAGGTTTGCGGAAGGCGATTACCCAACTCGGGCGTCTGGTGCAGGTCGTGGCGCCACGCAGCAAGCTTGTCTGCAAAAGCTTGAGCCTCGGCAACAAGACCGTCACCGATAGCGGCTTGCGCTGCCGGGGTGGCCTTGGGCGCTGGTTGCGGTTGAAAATCGGACAGAGCTGGTGCCATAGATGCCCTCCAGTATTATTTGTGCAGTAAACACTTTGATAGTCTAAAGTGCAAGGCATAACTGTAAGGGCGTTACATAAAAAACGCCGCCCCAGGAGGGCGGCGCAACAAGTTGTTTACAATTGCGCTCAATTATTTCGGCGCAAAAAATCGAAGTGAGTCTCGCTCAAGATAATCGACAGGAAGATAAGCACGAAGCCGGCGAGCAGACGCGAGGTGAGCGCCTCCCCCATCAGCAGCACCGAAAACAACACGCCCGAAGGGGACTCCATCGAAAGGAGCAGCGAGCCCGTCGAAGCCGGGACATGCGCCAAGCCGACGTTTTGGATGAGCAGAGCCACGCATGTGCAGCCCACCGAGAGAAACGCCATCGCAGTGATAAAGCTCGGCGTCCACACGGACAGAGGCGCTTGGGTCTCGAATAGCAGCGACGAGATAAGGCTCAAGACGCCATTGCCCACAAACATCCAAAACGTGATGACGTTGATGTCCATTTTGCGACCGTACTTGGCGGTCACCGCCATCTGGATGGCGAAAAAGACCGCACCCGCCAGCGTAATGACGTCACCGATGTTGAACTCGACGCTATCGAGCGCCACCAGGCCAATGCCCGCCAGACAAAGCAATGCGGCGCCCAAGTTGTAGCGAGTGAGCTTTTCGCCGCTTAGGAAATAGCTCGCGAACGGAACCAGAATGCAATAGGTGCCCGTCAAAAAAGCGTTCTTACCCGCCGTGGTCTGAGCCAGACCGACCGTCTGCAAAGCATAAGCTGCCCACATGAGCGCGCCCATGCTCAGACCAACAATCAGATTGCGAGCGTTAAGGTGGGCGGCGATGCGCTTGCGAAAGATAACAAGCATGACCAGCGCTGCGGGAAGAAAACGAACATAGAGCAGTTCAAACACCGGGATGGTGTCGAGCGCGTCTTTCATAGTGGTAAAGGAGTAACCCCAGATAATCGCCACCGAAAGCAGTAGTACTTTCCAGAACAACGGCGAACGAGCACCGGCGCCACGGGAGGTGCCGCCCGCACCCAGGTCCTCGCGAGCAACAGGGCTATCGGGCATGTTTTCGATTTCGTTGGCAGCGTATTGGGCCATGGAACATCCTCACACTCAAACTGGGCGTGGTGTCCGCACGCGTATGGCTGCGTGCCGCCTCATGGTCAAATAAAAACGGGACGCGCCGGACCCCCGGCACGCCCCGCTACTGTAACAACAACCAACACGACATCGCAATCCAGCCCGCTAAAGTATCGAGCAGGAAAGCCTCGATGTTCCGGCAACGCCACATTGTTGCGCTAGATTAATTTAGTACTCTCCAGCTTTTCGATAATCCAATCGTTGGCTTTGATGACCGGACGGCGGAAGACCACGCCCAGTGCCAGCGACGGAATCAGATAACTCGCCAGAATGCCCAACTCAATCCAGTACTCCATATGGTAGGCACCGGCCATGGCGGCATGCATGGCGTTGATGCCGTGGGTAAACGGCAGGAACGGATATATCGCCTGGAACACGGGACCGGTCATCTCGATGGGGAACGTGCCGCCCGAGCCGCCGACCTGCATGACCAGCAACACGACGGCAAGCGCCTTGCCGATATCGCCAAACGAAACCGTAAGCGTATAGACGATATTGGAGAACACGAGACTCGCGATCCAGCCCGCCAGCACAAATTGCAGCGGATCGTCGCACTGGATGCCAAAGAACAGGATGTCGCCCGCGCACACGAGCGTTGCCTGCAGCAGTGCCAGACCGCCAAAGAACAGGTAACGGCCCAGGTAGATCTCGTGCAGGCGCACGGGGATGAGCTCGTTGATGAGCTCATCGTCAACCGACACCTTCATCATGGCCGCCAGCACGATCGAGCCGACCCAAAGCGACAGAATCGTGTAGAACGGCGCCATGGCAGAGCCGTAATTGCGAATCGGATAGACCGGCTTGCGGTCGAGCGCGACGGGGCCGGAAAGCGACGCGGCCAAACCCTCGGGGTCGTTGCCGAGCATTGTCTTGATCGTGGCCAGATCGTCCGACATAAGGGCGCCGTCAAGCTCGTCCTTAAACGCGCTGATCTTGTCCGATGCCTCACCCAGCTGATCGGAAGCTTTGTTGACCAGCTTTGCGGCTTTGGACAGACCCTTCGCCAGCGAGCTGGACGCATCGGTCAGTCCTGCAACGGCGCTATCCAGATCGCTTGAAATACCATTCAGTGAATCCAGAACCCCCGAGACGGTCTTCTTGAGCTCCTTGGCCTTAACCGAAAACGTGGAATCGTAGTCGGACTTGGCGCCCGAGATACCAGCCTTGGCATCCGCGATTGCCTGATCGACCTCGGCACGCGAGCTGTTGACCTCGGCCATGCTGTCGGAGAGAGACTTCGCGGTCGCCTTCAGGTCCTTCTCATTATTGCGGTACTCAACGGCGATTCTGCCCAGCGACGTCGCAGCGGACTTGAGGCCGTCCTTCAAATTCTCATCCCTCACCTGGTCGGCAAAGCTGCGGAGCTGATCGGCCATCGCATCGATATCCTTGGCGCGCGCATTGAGGGCCGCAGCGGCATCTTTGAGTTGGGACACCGTAAGGTCGACATGCTGGTTCGCGGCATCGAACGCCTTCGCGAGCTCGGCAGACACATTGTCGAACGAACCCGCACTTCCATCGATCGCGGCATCGATGGCATCGTTTGCCGCCTTAAGCGCTTCTTTGGAATCATCGATACCGCTCTTGGCATGCTCCATCAGCTGCTTAGTCGACTCATCGACCGTGCCCGTCTGCTTGAGCATGCCGCCCGCCGACGTCAGCGAATCGGACGTGGAACTCAAAATGCCCGCCAGCGACGTTGCGCTGGCCTGAACGTCTTGCAGATCCTCGACCGAATCGCCCAGCGTCGAGGACAGGTTGGCGATAAAGTTGTTCACCTGGTCGGTGCTCATGTAGTCGAGCAGGCTGGACACGGTTTTAAGACCGATGGTCGTGATGGTCTCGGTAAAGGTTTCGTTAACCTGGCTCTGGACGGCGCTCGACCCTTTCTCGGTCACGATCTGTGCGATAGCGTTGGCCTTCTGGTTCTCGTAGAACTCGATATCGGCATGCTTCACATCGGTCGAGAAGAGCGTCATCATATCGGCACTAAACGTCTTGGGAATAACGACAGCCGCATAGTATGCGCCCGATTTGACGCCCTCGATGGCCTTTTCTCGATTGTTGAGTACAACCCAATCGAAGCTCTCGTTGCCGCGCAGGGTGGCGGTCACGTTTTCACCCACGTTGACCTCAACGGGGATCAAATCGCTCTCGTAACCCTCATCGGTGTTGACCACGGCGATCTTAAGATTGCCGGTGTTGCCGTACGGGTCCCAGCTGCCGGCGATGTTAAACCACGCGTACAGGCACGGTACGATAACGAGGCCCATCACGACAACCAAGCCGATTACGGAGCGAGACACATTTTGGACATCGCGCTTAAACAGATGCAGGATGTTCTTCATTTATGCCTCACCTCCTTTGGAGTGCTTGCCAAGCGGGGCGTTCTTTTCATTCATCACAAACGTGTCATCCCCGTTCTCGGGCACATGGACCGCATCGCAATGACCGCATTGGCTGACAGTCTGAGTCTTGGGTTCAGACCCCCGCTCGCTCGCATTCAAGCCGAACATGTGACGAGCGGCCGGAATGGCGGCCGTGTGCTCGCGCATCTCGCGGCGCAGGTCCTCATCCGAAAGCGCCGAGATGCGCATCTGGGTATTGAGGCTCGCTCGGATATATTCAATATTGATAAGCCAGCCGCAGATGGCAATAACCGAGATGATCCAAATGACAAGCAGGATGATCTTGCCGTTATTGTCGATATCGAGAACCGTCGACAGGACAAAGAGCAGGACCTGAACGCCCACCACGGCGGCAAAACCGCCCTTGATGTAGTACGGGTAGCGATGTTCAAAGGCGACCGCATGATCGAGCAGTTCGCGACGGTACGAATCGGAATCGAGCATGACACGCATGGCCGTGCGCAGCGAGTAGCGCTGGCGCGGCAGGTCGTTGGACTCGCAAATCATCATACCGGTCGTGGAAAGCTGTTTATCAAAGAGCAGGTTGAGGTTGAGCATCAGCGGACGCAGCTGCAGGCCGATAAAGAGCGCGACGATAAGAAAGACACCGAGGATGCACAGGTTGAACAGGTAGTTGAACGAGTACATGCCGCCGACCGTCTCGCGCAGCAGATTGATGCCGTAGGTAAAGGGCAGCAGCGGGTGCAGCCACTGGAAGAAGCCGGGCATCATCTCGATGGGGTACATGCCCGACGAACCCGGGATCTGCACGATGACGAGGATGACACCGATTGCCTTGCCGATATGCTTAAACGTAGTGGACAGCGCATAGATGATATTGATGTAGGTGAACGAAATGGCGATGCCGCCCAGCACGAACAGCAGCGGGTTGATGCACTGCACGCCAATCACCAGATCGCCCACCGTCACGATGATGGCCTGCAACGCGCCCAGGATCACCAGGAGCAACCAGCGGCCAAAGTAACCCTGACGCGCGGTAAAGCTGCCGATGCCTTCGCGGTCGACCTCGAGCTTGTAGATGGCGATAAGCACGTAGCCGCCCACCCAAAGCGCCAGGTTGGTATAGAACGGGGCAATGCCCGAGCCGAAGCTCTTAACCGGATAGATCGACTTGGACGCGAGCTCAACCGGAGATGCCATGAAGTCTGCAACGTCATCGACGTCGACGCCCATCAGATCAGCCAGCTCGCCCATGGACTCGGAAGTCTGCAGGGCCGCGATGTCGTTGGCGGCGGTTGCAAGCTTGTCCTGAACCTTGGCAAGCGAGGAATCGGTCTGGGCCAGCGTGGTCTTGGCCTGCTTGAGCGTGGCGTCAAGCTGCGCCAGCGTGCCACGCGCGCTCGCAATCGTAGGGGTCATACCCGACACAATGCCGGTCAAATCGCCCGAAACGGCGGCAAAGGAGTCCAGCGCGCTCGAAGCCTTCGGCAGCGCGTTCTGCCCCAGATCGGTCTGAGCCTGACCGAAGTTAGCCGCACCGGTCTGAATTGCCGCGTTGAGTGCGTTGCTCGCGTTCGAGATTGCCGTAGCGTCGTTTGCCATGGCGCTCGACTGTGCAGAAAGGCCATCCTTGATGCTCTGCAGCTTCTGGTTTTGCTCGCGAAGCGAATCGATGGTCGATACAATGCGCGCGTCAATTTCCTCGGAACCTGTCGACGTGTCATTGACGAGAATCTCCAAGTGCCCGATAACGGCCTTATTGTGATCGATCGTCGCCTGGAGAGACTCGAGCGAATTGTCGATGCGGGTGGTCGTAGATGTGACTGTACCCGTCAGCTTGCCAATCGCAGCGTTCGCGGAGGCTGACGTCTTGGTGAGCGCAAGGCTGCCTTCCGAGAGCGCCTTGGAGAGCGAGGCGACAGAGTTGCCCGCCGTGGTGCGGGCCTCGCCCAACAGGTCATTGCCCTGAGAGATCGCCTGCGTCAGTGACGGCGCCTGACCCTGCAGGCCGGCAAGCGCTGCATCGGCCGAGGCGATGGCGCCACTCGTCTTATCGATGGCGGCATTCATGTCGCCAATCGAATCGCGCACCTCGCCCAGGGTATCAGACGCTTCGGACACCGAACCGGCCAGCGAATCCTGGGTTTGGGTCGCTTTGTCCTTTAAATCGACTCCGGCATCTTTGGCGATTCCGGCAACAGTCTCGCCCACCGTAGAGACAAATTCCGAGTTGATCTGCTCCTCGATGGTATTGGCGCCAGTGTCGGTGACCTTGGGCGCAATAGCGCTCTTCTTCTCATTGACGTAGTACGTGAGCTTGGGCTGATGGTAATTGCCGTCGAGCATTGAGACAAGATTGTCAGAGAAGTTCTTGGGGATCACGATGGCAGCGTAATATTCACCGCTCTCGACGCCCTCTTTAGCATCGGCGGCCGAATCGACGAAGGTCCAGCCCAGCTGATCGTTCTCCTTGAGCTGATCGACGACCTGGTCGCCCGCGTTGAGCTCACCCACCAAGTCGTTTTGGGTGCCTTGATCGTTGTTGGCGATGGCAATCTTGATGCCCTGGGTGTTTCCGTACGGATCCCAGTTTGCCACGATGTTGTACCAGGCATACAGCGAGGGAATAACGCACACGCCCAGGGTAACCACCAGGGCGACGGGGTTCATAAGCAGTCGCTTAATGTCGCGCTTAAAGATCGCAAAGGAGACCTTCGCGTTGGATAGTTTGCTGCCGAGACTCACGCTTGGACCATCCATCCTGTCGTTGAATCGAATCGTACTATCGACAACCATTGTACGTAGGCGCTTTAGTGTCTCACGGCACAATGGTGCTGAGTTTTGCGGGTAGCAATATACTACGAAGATGAGTTAGCGTACAGATGTACAGTATCTTAAATTCCCGCAGCTCCCAAAACCACAACCCGCACAAACAAGCAGTTCGAATAGTCATTGGGAAACTAGTCATTGGGGACGTTCTTAAACGACTAGTCAAACAAGAACGTCCCCAACGACTACTTTTTCTCCGTCCCCAAGGGATCATTATTGGACCGTCGATGTTTTGGCAATGCCAGCGAGCGGGCGCCAGAGCGAACAAATTGGCATGAAAAGAGGACGGCATAGACCTCCTGGTCATGCCGTCCTCTTTGAATGACAAGTTGTCGCTCTGGCGCCCGCGCAGCGTCGACTGGTCCGCCGTTCGTTAGAACGGCGGAACCAATTACATTAGTTCGCAGATGGCTGCCGCGAAGGCTACGGGATCCTCGGGCAGAATGCCTTCGACCAGCAGGGCCTGATCGTAGAGCAGGCCGGAGTACTGCTTGATCTTATCGGCGTCGCCGGCCTTCTGGGCAGCGACAAGCTTGGCGAAGACCGGGTGTTTGGCGTTGAGCTCGAGCACGCGCTGGCTCTTGGGCATGCCGTCGGGCGCACCCTCGGGACCCTTCTGGAGCACCTTCTCCATCTCGAGCGAAAGCGGGCCTTCGGTGGTGATGCAGGCGGGGGCATCGGTCAGGCGCGCGGAGACGGCAACCTTCTCGACCTTGTCGCCGAGCGCCTCCTTCATGGCGTTAAAGAGGTCCTCGTTCTCCTTGGTGGCGTCCTCGGCCTCCTTCTTCTCGTCATCGGTCGCCAAATCAAGATCGCCGGTCGCGACGTTCTTGAGCTCTAGATGACGATCCTCGACCTCGGGCTCGGCGCCATCGGCAACCGCCTTCTCGGCAGCCTCGCGGGCAGCGTCATCCTCGTAGACCTTGGGCATATCGGCAGCCACGTACTCACGCATGGCCTGGAAGGTGAACTCATCCACGTCCTGCGTCAGCAGCAGTACATCGTAGCCGCGGTCGAGCACGCCCTTCACGACGGGCATCTTGGCCAAGCGCTCGCGCGAATCGCCGGCGGCGTAGTAGATGGCCTTCTGGTCCTCGGGCATGCCCTTGGCGTACTCGGCCAGCGTGATCATCTTCTGCTCCTTGGCAGACCAGAACAGCAGCAAGTCGGCGAGCTCGTCGGCCTTCATGCCGTAGCTCGAGTAGATACCGTACTTAAGACCGCGACCAAAGTTCTCAAAGAACTTCTCATATGCCTCGCGATCGTTGTCGCGCATATCCTCAAGATCGGCGGTAATTTTCTTCTCCACGCGCTTGGCGATTGCCTTGAGCTGTCGGTTCTGCTGCAGCGTCTCGCGCGAAATATTGAGCGTCACGTCGGCAGAGTCCACGACGCCGCGCACGAAGTTGTAGTAATCGGGCAGCAGGTCGTCGCACTTCTCCATAATCAACACGTTGGAGCTGTAGAGCGCCAGACCCTTCTCGTAGTCCTTGCTGTACAGATCGAACGGGGCGCGGCCCGGCACAAACAGCAGGGCGTCGTACTCGAGCGTGCCCTCGGCATGGAAGCTAATGGTGCGCGCGGGGTAATCAAAGTCGTGGAACGTGGACTTGTAGAACTCGTCATAATCCTTCTGCTCAACGTCGGAGCTACGCTTTTTCCAGATCGGCGTCATGGAGTTGACGGTCTCGAGCTCCTGATAGTCCTCGTACTCGGGCTTGTAGTCGTCGCCAGCGTCCTCGGGCTTGGGCTTCTGGCGGCTCTTGGTCACCATCATCTGAATCGGGTAGCGCACATAGTTGCTGTACTGCTGAATCAGGCTCTTGAGGCCCCACTCGGTCAGGAAGCGATCGTAAGTCTCGGCCTCGCCATCGGCGTCGAGTTTCTCATTCTCGCGCAGCGTGAGGATAACGTCGGTACCGTGCTCGGCACGCTCGCCGTCCTCGATGGTGTAGCCCTCTAGACCGTCGGACTCCCAAACGTGGGCGGTATCCTCGCCATAAGCGCGGCTGACGACCTTCACGTGGCTGGCGACCATAAAGGCAGAGTAGAAACCCACGCCAAACTGACCGATGATGTCGACATCGGAACCCTGCTGCTCGGCGTTCTCGGTCTTAAACTCCTCGGAGCCGGAATGGGCGATGGTGCCCAGGTTGCGCTCGAGCTCCTCGGCGGTCATACCGATGCCGTTATCCGAAATAGTGATCGTGCGAGCATCCTTATCAAAGGAGACACGAATGGCCAGGTCGCCCTGGTCGAGCTTGACGCTCGGATCCTGCAGGCTCTTAAAGTTGAGCTTGTCGACGGCATCGCTTGCATTGGAGATAAGCTCGCGCAGGAAGATTTCCTTATTGGTGTAAATGGAGTTGATCATGAGGTCGAGCAGTTTTTTGCTCTCGGTCTTAAATTGACGCATGTGCAGTCCTTTCGCGCTACCCCTGCCCGCAAAAACGGCTCGGTTGCCCGAGCCGCCTCGCAGACCTGCTATGTTCAGACTTAGATTTTATAACCCATTAGCGCGCATATATACATACGGAATCGAAAAACTGTATGTTGCAATGCCCCATGCGCCAATTGTCGAGGAGTGTCCCCAACTGCCGGCAGAAAAGGAACGTCCCTATCTGTTGCCCAGCAGTTTGGCCATCCAGGCATGAGGCTGGCCTTCGTCTTCGTAGTCCACCGGGGCAATCTGCGTGTAACCGGCCTTGACATAGAGCGGCAGCACGTACTCCCGTGCATGCAACTTTATGAGCTTGGCGCCGGCATCGCGCGCAGCAGCTTCGCTGGCTTCGACAATCTTGCTTGCCAGACCGCGACGGCGCATAACGGACAGCACGGCGACGCGCCCCATAATATAGGTCTCCCCCGCTGCGACGCCTTCGTCCAAGTCGCACGCCGGCAAAACCGGTGCCTCTGCATCCGCCGCGCGCTCCAGCTCCTCGGGAAACACGCGCGAACAGCCGGTGAGCTCGCCGTCCACGTACAGCGTCACATGAATGCAAGCCGACGCCCCATCGATCGCGTCGAACTCGTTCTCGTAGCCTTGCTCGTCCATAAAAACGGCGCGGCGCACCAGCGCCGCGTCATCAAAACAACCCGTCTTAAGTTGAATATCCATAGCCACCCCTCCGTTCAAAGCAAACGTTAGGGACAGATTTTAGCGAAAATGAGCACCGCGCACGCTAAACTGCGCGCAAGCTTTTGCCAGGCAATCGTAGTGGCCCACGTTATGAGCATCACTCGCAATAAAGCTGTACAAGTTCTGATCGAACAGACGCCGCGCCGGCTTTTTCTCGCGGCCAAAGCGCCCGCCGGCAATAAAATCAGCCGAAGCCTGCAGCTTGCAACCCATATCGACCAGACGCTCGGCAATGCCCATGTCCTTTTGAATCGCGCGATAACGCTCAGGATGGGCAATAATCACCTGGTAACCGCGGCACTGCAGGTCATAAATCGTGTTCTCGTATTCCTCAAAGTCATACGAATCGGCACGTGTCGAGAGCTCAAGCAAAAACTCGTTCGACCCATCAAAGTGCAGGCGATCGGACCATTCGATGCCCAAATCCATAAGCTTGGCGTGGTTGACCTCAAAGCCCATCTGGAGCTGCATATCGCCCGCATGGGCACACAGCAACCGATAGGCCTCCCACATGCTGGCATAGTCAAAGTATGGGTCCCGGCAGTGCGGCGTGCACACCATGTGCGTTACGCCGACGGCGCGGGCCGCCTCGAGCATCGCCAAGCTTTGCTCGAGGTTTGCCGCGCCGTCATCGACTCCGGGCAGGATATGGCAATGGATATCTCGCATATCGCCCTCTTATCTGCGTCGTTGCTTATTTCTTAAAGCGTTTCGCCTTCGCAGGGGTGCCCGTTGCAGCCGCGCCGCCAACAGCGGGATTGACCCCGGTCGCAGCGTCGTTCTGCCCCTTATCCCCGCCATAATACGAGTAATAGTAGTCGTGACTCGAAGTCTCGCAGCAGTTCATGACCGTACCGATCACGTTGACCTCGGCCTTGTTGAGCTGATCGAAGGCAGCGAGAATCTCATTGCGCTTGGCAAAGTCCTGACGGACGATATAGATGGTGCCGTCGGTGATCGCGGCGATCTCGGCAGCGTCGACGAACGTACCCACGGGCGGCGTATCAAAGATAACGTACTGGTACTTTTCCTCCAGCGCGGCGACAAGCTTGGCAAAGCGGCGCGAGGCGATGATATCGGCCGGATTGGGGATGCGCGGCTCGGCGTCGAGGAAGAAGAGGTTGAGCTGGCCGGTGTCGACGACGGCCTCATCGATCGACATCTGGTCGGAAAGCACGGCGTACAGGCCGCCGGCATGACGGATGCCCAGCATGTTGGCAAGCGTACGGTGGCGCATGTCGCACTCAACGAGCAGAACGCTCTTGCCGCTGGTTGCGATGGCCTGGGCCAGGTTGAGCGCGATGGTGGACTTACCCTCGTTGGGAATGGAGGAGGTCACCGTAATGGACTTGATGGGCGTATCGACGCTCGCAAAGCGAATGTTGGCGAGCAGCGTCTTGGCTGCGTTGTTAAAGGCGAGGGTATCGTCGGTTTTCTTTTTACGGGCCATGGATTACTTACCGCCCTTCACAACGGGGAAACGGCCGATGACGGGCACGCCGAGCAGCTCGACGGCGTCATCGACAGAACGGACACGCGTGTTGAGCATGTCGAGCAGCACAACAATCGCAACAGCGACAAACAGACCCGCCAGAGCGGCAACTGCAATGTAGAGCTTGCGGTTGGGGCCGCTGGGCTGGGTGGGAACCTTTGCCTTGTCGATGACGTTGACGGCCTGGGCGGCGTCGACGTCCTGGGCGACGGTGGAAACCGAGTTGGCCATGGCGTTGGCGACAGCGGCGGCGCCATCGGGGCTGGCACCGGTCACAGACAGCGAGATAACACGGGTCGTGGTCTCGCTCGTAACGCTTACCTTATAGTCGGCCAGGCTGGAAAGGCCCAGCTCCTTGGCGGCACCGCTCTTGACGCTGTCGCTATCGAGCAACGTGGCGATGTCGTTGGAGAGCATCTGGCTTGCAGACAGATCGTTGTAGTAGCTCGTCTGGCCGCCATCGGTCTTGGCGAGAATGTACATGCTCGTCGTGGCGGTGTAGGTGTTGTCCATCATGATGAAGGACACCACGCCCATAGCGATCGCGCAGACCACCGGAAGGGCGATGACCAGCTTGAGGTGCTTTTTAAGCAGCTGGAACAGTTCAAGAAGGGTCATGCAGCTTGCCTTTCATTTCCCTAGTTCGTATCGACAAAACTGCTCGCATGATATCGCATCTTTCTGCCATATCCGAACTCTATACACAAGATACAGCGCCCGCATGCAAGTTGCGCAACAACTAACGTGGCAACGGAGGCGCTGGCACATCGTCTAATCCTCGGTTTTGCCATACCGCTACGCAAACGGCTCCTCTTGTTGCACGGGAAACGTTACCGTAATGGTGGTCCCCACGCCCGGCTCACTCGACAGGTCAATCGCGGCGTGATGGTACAGAGCGGCGTGCTTGACGATCGCCAAACCCAGACCGGTTCCGCCACGCGCCTTAGAACGGCTCTTGTCCACGCGGTAAAAACGCTCGAACACTTTACCCTGTTCCTCGGGCGCAATACCGATACCCGTGTCGGCAACCGTCAGGTACGGATGGCCCTCACCATTGGCCCCACATCGAAGCGTAACCGTACCACCGGGCTGGTTATAGCGAATGGCGTTACTGGCTAGGTTATAAATCAGCTCGTCGATCAGGCGTGGCACACCTTCGACCACAACGGGCTTCGTCTTGCGCACGATGGTCACGTCTGACTGTCGAGCAACCTGCTCAAGGCGCTGCTCCACCGTCGTAATAGCGCGCGAGAGCTCAATGGGTTCCGTGGAACCAATGGGCACTGACTCGCCCTCGGTCGCGCGCTCGGCCTCGTCCAGGTTAGACAACGTCAAGATGTCGTTTACCAGCGCTGCCAGACGGCCCGCCTCGCGATAGATTCGACCGCCAAAGTTGCGCAGGTCGTCCTCGCCCTCGACCATGCCGTTTGCAATGAGCTCGGCATAGCCCGAGATCGCGGTAAGTGGGGTTTTAAGTTCGTGTGTGATATTTGCCGTAAACTCACGACGCATGCGGTCGTTATCGGCCAGCACCGCCATCTGGCGCTTAAGCTCCTGGCGCTGCGACTCAATGCGCTCGAGCATGGGAACCATCTCAGTGTAGGCATGTTCATAGCTACGGCGCGGGTGATCCAAATCGACCTCTTGTAGCGGCGCAATGATGGCACGGGATTCGCGGCGCGCAAGGAAAAACGAGAGCACCGCGCCCGCCGCCGCGATAAGCAGCATCGGCGCCACCAGCGAAAGCAAAATCGCCGCAACGCCAGGCTGGGCCTGCGCCAAACGAACAACCTGACCGTTATCAAGTGCGACGGCGCGATATAGCATAATCTCGTCAAGCGTGGTGCTCGAGCGCTCCGCGGAGCCCGAACCGCTCTCAATGGCCTCAACGACCTCGGGGCGATCGCCATGGTTGGGCAACGTGGAAGGAGATGCCTCGTTGTCGTAGGCAACCGAGCCGTCTTTGTTGATCAACGTAATGCGCAGGTCCTCACGATCGAGGCTGCGTAGAAATGCGATGGGCTCCTGCTGTTCGTTTAAGGCGGCGGCGATCAGCTCGGTTTCTTGCGAGAGATTCGCGCTCGTCGCGTCTGCCAAAGTGTTTTGCACAAAGAACGCGCCCAACACCGTAAAGGCGACAATCACCGCCATGGCACAGATAAAAATCGTCGCGAACACGCGATGGGAAAGCGTGTGCTTTCCCTGGGGGGCGAAGACCACGGGCTACTCCTCCGATGCGGCAGCTACAGGATCAGCGTCTTCGCTTCCGTCGTCGGCAGAAGGCTCCGCCAGGCGATAACCCACGCCGCGCACCGTCTCGATGGCGCTCGCATGCTCGCCCAGTTTTTGGCGGAGTGTCTGCACGTGCACGTCGACGGTACGCGAACCGCCGTCAAAGTCCCAGCCCCAAACACTCTGCAGCAGCGACTCGCGGGTAAAGACCACGCCGGGCTTGCGCATAAGATACTCGAGCAGGTCGAACTCACGCAGGGTAAGCTTGAGCGGCTCACCGGCAACGGTCACCTCGCGATGGCTGGGCGAAAGCACGATATCGCCCACGCTAAGCACATCGCTCGCCTGTTTGACCATACCGCCGCGGCGCAGCAGCGCACGGCAACGGCTGGCGAGCTCCATAAGCGAGAACGGCTTGGTCAGGTAGTCGTCGGCACCGCCATCGAGCGCCATGACCTTGTCGAGCTCGGTGTCCTTGGCGGTAAGCATCATGATGGGCACCGTCGCCGTCAGGCGATTGGCGCGCAGGCGACGCATAATCGCCAAACCGTCAGTATCGGGCAGCATAATGTCGAGCAGCACGGCATCGGGCACTCTTCGCGCCACGGCAGCCTTAAACTCGCCATCGCACGAAAAGCCCTCGGCCTCGATCCCCTGCTTGCGCAGCGCGTAGACCGTCAAATCCCTGATGTTGTCGTCGTCCTCGACGTAATAGATCATGTTGAACCCCTTTGCGGCCGGTGTGACCGCATCTTAACCCTAAAAGCGCCTGTAATAGACGGTGTCAGCCAAAACGACCCGTCAAATAATCCGCCGTGCGTGGATCGGTCGGATTTTTAAAGAGCTGAGCGGTGGGTGCATGCTCCACCAGCTCGCCCAGTAAGAAGAAAGCAACCGAGTCGGAAATACGCGCAGCCTGCTGCATGTTGTGCGTAACGACCACCAGCGTGCAGGTCTCCTTGAGCTCGCAGGCCAGCTGTTCCACCACCAGCGTCGACACGGGATCGAGGGCGCTCGTGGGCTCGTCCATCAGCAGAATGTCGGGCTGCACGGCAAGCGCGCGGGCGATGCACAGGCGCTGCTGCTGTCCTCCCGAAAGACCCAGGCCCGACTCCTTGAGTTTGTCCTTGACCTCGTCCCACAGGGCAGCGCGGCGCAGGGAGTCCTCGACCAACTCGTCGAGCACGGCGCGGTCACGCACGCCCATACCGCGAGGGCCATACGCGACGTTGTCGTAGATGCTCATGGGAAACGGGTTGGGGCGCTGGAACACCATACCCACACGCTGGCGCAGGCGGCAGATGTCGTAAGCGCCCAGGATATCCTGACCGTCGAGTACGATCTTGCCCTCGATACGACAATCCTTGATGCCGTCGTTCATGCGGTTAAAGCAGCGCAGGAGCGTCGACTTGCCACAGCCCGAAGGACCGATAAACGAGGTGATCTGCTTGTCGCGGATCTTTATGGACACGTCCTTGAGCGCATGGTGATCGCCATAGAACAGGTCAAGGCCCTCGACATCGATACGCGTCGGCGAGGCCGCCAGGTCCTCAGCCGTGGGGCGAGTCGCATCCCCGACTTCGCGCTCGTGCGCGGCCTGGGCCTGCGCCTCCATGAGTTCCTCTAGCTCCGTGGGCTCCACAGCCGCAGCAGCCGTCATACCGCTTACCTCCATATCGATATCAATTCAGCAGTATCGATAGTAGAAATAGCGGCTCATGCGCACGTGAGCGCATTGTCAAGTGTTTGTAAGGGCACCTTGGCTATGCCGCCTGCAACTCGATGGTAAATATCGTGTGCTCGGGCGTCGATTCGCACGCGATCGTGCCACCGTGCGCTGCAACGATCTCTTTGGCGATAGCAAGGCCAAGCCCGGCGCCACCGCGATTGGTCGCGCGCGCCGCATCCAGGCGATAGAACTTCTCAAAGATCACCTTGAGCTTAGCCGCAGGAATCGGGTCACCGTGGTTAATAAAGCGCACGCGCACGCCGCCGTCATCTTGGCGTCGGGCCTCAATCGTAATGGTCGAGCCCTCGTAACTATAGGCGACGGCGTTTTTCATGATGTTGTTAAACACGCGGGCCATCTTGTCGCCATCCACGAGTACCGTCAGGTCCTCGTGCACATCAATCTGTGCTTCCTTATGCTGTTCGTTGAGAATGGGGTAGAACTCATCGGCAACCTGAACCAGCAACAGGCTCAAGTCGACGTAGCCGCGCGTGAGCACAATATCGTGGAAATCAAAGCGTGTAATGTCGAAGAACTCCTCGACAAGCGCGTCAAGCCGATGTGCCTTGTCAAGCGCCACGCCCGTAAAGTGCGCGCGCTGCTCGACTGGCAGCTCGGGGGCCTCCTGCAGCAGGGAGAGGTAGCCAACCACGCTGGCGAGCGGCGTGCGCAAGTCATGTGCCAAGTATGTGACCAAGTCGTCCTTGCGATGTGACTCATCGCGTAGGGCCTGCTGCACCCTACGCTCGCGATCGCGCACGCGGTTGAGCGCACCCTCGACCTCCAGGAAGTCGCCGTCGATGTTATCCCAGGCGTCAGGATGATCGATCAGGCGGTCCTGGATACGGGCCGCAAGCACGCAATCGGCATGCAGCTCCCCTTGCTCGTAGCCTTGGTAATACAGCGCTCGGCCACAAAAGAATAAGACGCACACGGCAAGCGCCAGGACAAAGCCAAGCATGTTGAATACAAAGCCGGCGTCAAAGAACACCGGCTCGACAATGCCACCAAGAGCCATGGCGCCAATCGCCAGCGTGATTGCCCACGCGGCGCCGCCGATCACCACGCAACGGCGCACGGTTTCGAATCGATCGATCAGCAAAAACCCGATAAGCAAAACTGCCAAAATGCCAGCGATGTTGTCGATGCCAATCAGCAGCAGGCTCAGCAAAAAGAGCAGTACCGTCGCGAGCGCGCGGTTGTCGACGACCGCCCTCCCGTATTCAAAGAGTCGATCGGGCACCTCGAACGCCTGTCTATCATCTTTTGTCATATCAAGATCCTCACAAGCGAAAAGCGTTATTCGATGATGTAGCCGACGCCCCAGACGTTTTTGATAAAGCGCGGTTTTTGGGCATCGTCGCCAATCTTTTCGCGCAGGTGGCGAATATGCACCATCACGGTATTGTTGGAGCCGGGCATAAAGTCCTCGTTCCACACCGCGCGGAACAGGTCCTCCACGGGCACTACGCTGCCGCGATGCTCGGCCAGATACAGCAAGATGGAATACTCGATGGGCGTGAGGCGCACCGGCGCACCGTCCACTGTCACGGCACGAGCGTCGCGGTTGATCTCGAGACCGTCGAGCTGAATGACCGGAGACTCAGCCACCTGCACTCGGCTACCGTAGCTGGTATAGCGGCGAAGCTGGGCGTGGACGCGCGCAACAAGCTCCAACGGGCGGAACGGCTTGACCACGTAATCGTCCGCACCGAGCGAAAGGCCCTCAATCTTATCCTGCTGGGCATCGCGAGCCGTCAGCATAATCACGGGATAGGTGTGGCTGGCACGAATCGTGCGCAGCAGTTCAAAGCCGTCGATATCAGGCAGCATGACATCTAGCAACGCCAGATCAAACTCTTGCTCCAAGATTGCTTTGGCCGCGTCGGCCCCGCTATAGGCAATCTGAACATCAAAGCCTTCTTTTGTAAGGTAGATACCCACCAGGTCGGCGATGGCCTTCTCGTCGTCGACTACCAAAATGCGCTCGTTCATGCACGCTCCTCTCGCGCTCCATTATGCCCGAGGGGACGCTCGCCACACACAACAAGCGCGGGCGATTAAGTCGTCCTTAAGCACCCATATGTCCGTTCGGGCACAGATGCAGGCCATGCGCGCGCTCGACGCTCGCCTGCGCCGGCAAACGATATACTCTAGTGCCAGAAGAGACCACCCCGTCGAAAGCGAAATCCGTGAAGCCCTTCACCTCTTTTGCAAAGCGCTCTGCCCAGCTTGCTGCCGGCTTTATCTGTGCCGTCGCCCTTGTTGCCGGCGCGCCAACGGTCGCCGGCGCCCAAGTGCTAACAACTGACGACATTTGCGGCAAAACCGCCGATGCACGCGGTATTACGGCCGAAAACCTCCCCGATATCGAGGCAACCAATGCCGTTGTCATGGGGAAAGACGGCACCGTCTACTACGCCCGCAGCGCCGATGATCAGGTCAAGATTGCCTCGATCACCAAGGTGATGACCGCGATCCTGACCGTTGAGAACTGCAAAATGGACGAGAAGATCACGGTGAGCAATGCTGCCGCCACCGTAGGCAACTCGACCGCCGGCCTGCTCGAAGGCGACGAGCTCACGGTGGAGCAGGCCCTGCGCGGCCTGATGATTCCCTCGGGTAACGATGCCGCCATCGCACTTGCCGAGCACGTGGGCAAAAAGATTGACCCCAAGACCAAAGATGCCGAGGCCACCTTTGTGAAGGCCATGAACGAGCGCGCTAAAAAGCTCGGCTGCACCGGTACGGTCTTCGAGAATCCGCACGGTCTGGATTTTGACGAGTGGGCCGGCGATATGCACTCGACCGCACATGATGTAGCGCTGATGATGCAGGAGGCCATGAAAAACGACACGTTCCGCGCGATCGTGGCGAGTAATGATTCCTGGATTGAGGTCACAGGCGCCGACGGTTCCGACCATTCGCATTCCATGGATACGCACAATGAGCTGCTGGGGCAGGACGGCAATATCGGCGGCAAGACCGGCACCACCGACGACGCGGGCTATTGCTTTACGAGCGCCTACAATCGCGATGGCGACGAGGTCTACACCGTCGCTTTGAACTCCACCACCACCGACCAGCGCTTTACCGATACGGCAACCCTTGCCAACTGGTACTACGGTCACAAAGTTACGGTTGCGATCGCCAACACGCAGGAGAAGACCGCCAACGGCAATCCTTTAATGGCGCGTGTTGGCCAGACCGACTGGACGGACAAGACAATCGACGCCACGCTCGCCGATCCTGCCGCGCAGACAACCGTGTTCTCGCTTGCCGGCAAGGTGACCGAGAAGGTTAGCTACGATGACCTTTCGGGCACGGTGCACGTGGGCGACAAGGTAGGCAGTGTGACGCTCAAGCAAGACGGCACCAAGATTGCCGTCGTTGATTTGGTTGCCGACGAGGAAGGCTCAGGGCCAAACCCCATCGAGTGGCTACTGGTAAAGCTCGACCGCCTGAGTCGCCGCATCGACAATCGCCCGCTCACGGCCGAAAGCGAGACCGTAGCCAAGGCACCCGAGGTGTAGGGCCGAAGAACAATACGCTCACCGAAAGAAGGCATCCGAAAGGATGCCTTCTTTTTTGAGGGTTCGAATCCCCAGCTAACGTGGTTCAACTAAAAAAGGGCCCCAAATGGGACCCTTCTTCAAATTCGTACTGGCGGAGAGCTGGGGATTCGAACCCCAGATGCCTTTTTGGGGCATACTCGCTTAGCAGGCGAGCACCTTCGGCCTCTCGGTCAGCTCTCCGTAACAGCCGTTCTATAGTAACCAAATAGCCGGAGTTGGGCAAGAGGGAATTTCCTAATTGCCCAGCGGCCTTTCCTCCTTGCAGTTTTCGCCACTACCCCAGCGAGCGGTTGAGGGAGCCGAGCTCATCGTTGCCCATGGTGCGCCACATTTGGAAGATGCAGCCACGCGCCAGGAAAAAGAAGCCGTTGTCGACCAACTGCACGGCAGCATCCGCCAGCTGGTTGGCCACGGCGGGCACCGGCGGTAGCTCGAGCCCGGCCTTACGGATGGTCTCAACCGCTTCCTCGAACGTCGGCGGCTCATTGACACCCATCTCGTTCATAAGGCCCTGCATTTCCTCCAGCGCGTTGCCACCCGACTCCTCGCCGCGCGGCACGAGGCGGTAGCACGCCAACGCGAGCTCGAGCTGGTCGCAGTTCCAATAGGCAAACGCTAGGCGATAGAACAGGTAACCGATTGAGGGGCGGCCGCTGGCAATGCGCAAGCCGTGGCGCGCCACCTCGATAATCTCGTCAAAGCGCTCCAAACGCGCCAGCACGTTGATGAGCGCAAAGTGCGATTGCATGGACGAGCGAGCCAGATCGTAAAGACGGCGCACCTCGGGCAAAGCCCGTTCAAAATCCTCCTGCTCGGCGTAAAAGCTGCAGATCTCGTGCTGGGCAAAGTACAGCGCATCGGGCGCACGCAAAATACGAACGGAGCGGTCTTCCTCCATTACCGGCAGCACCATACGTACCAGCTGGTTGTCGCAAAACTGCGTCTGAACCGGACCCGTCGCCAAAAGCTCCGCGACGGCACACTTGGCCTCCAGCTCCTCGACTAGGCGAGAAAAACCCTCAAACGCACCCGCACGGTCCGCCTTGGCCTGCTCGCGCAACTCAACGACACGCGCCACATACGGGTCATCGTCCTCCTCCATGACCTCAAGCTCATCAGCCGTATCGGCAAGCAGCAGGTCGCGCAACGCCGGCGGCAGCGAACGGTGGTCGTCACGCGGGCGAGCGTGAACCTCAGCGGGCTCAATCGCATCCGGCGCGTCTGACTCATATGCCTCAAGCATGCGCTTGCACGGCATATCGTCCATATCCATGCTCTCAAGATCCTTGGCGACAGGCACGCAATTGGCCAGATAGGCCGCACGCCCAAAGGAATATGTTGCAATGATGCGCTCGCCCTGCTCGCCGTCGGGAGCCGCAATCTGAACGTAGCAGCGCGTAATGCAGGCACCTGCGGCAAAACACGCCGCCGCCAGCGTGAGTGCCACGCGCGCGTCGTGCTCCGCGGCCCAAATCGCGCGCACGTCCTCGTCCAACTCGCGCCAGACGTCATCCCGGGCGTCGTATTCACGTTGCGGCATGGCATCCACAACAGAGCGCCCAAACCGAACGAGCATAATCCCGTCGGCAACGTTTGCCCGATAGGTATAGTCGAGCCGTGTGACCACGTTGAGCGCCTCGACAATACGCGCGAAGCGGGTACGCACGTCCCACTCTCCGCCCGGCTGGCAAGCCACCGTGCCAGGTTTTGCCCACGGGTTGTCGCTCGAGGCCGTATCGAGCAGTCGGGGAATATCGTTGGTCGTCTTGGCGATATGCCATGCGTCAAAGAGCGCGCAGCCCTCCAGACTCGGAGACGAGACCGCGGGGCCTAATCCAGCTCCGATGCGCTCGAGAATGCCGGAGAGGCGGTTGAGACGGCACTCGATGGCAAGCAGCGTGTCAATCTCGTCCTGGTCCAGCAGACTACGATCAAAATTGAGATAGAACAGTTTTGAGCGATCGATGCGCGCTAGGCTCATTTCGGTCTTTGCCGCGATGGTGCGCAGGCGCGGCAGGTTGACCTCGCCCATCAAGGCCGCGGCATAGCGCTCGATACCGCTCGGATCATCTGTGTGGTCGATGCGATAAAGCAACGTCTCGATGGCATCGGGGAGCGGCGTGGAGTCAAAGCTCAGAAGCACCTCAACCGGCTCGGAGAGTTTTACAAGCTTTATTTTGTCGACGGCATTTTTCATTCCTTCGTTGAGCCTGTCAGCGTCTGGCGTATTTGCGGCACCATTTTCGGAATCGGCAAATATCACGTAGCGTAAAAACATCGAAGCCATAAACTCGCCGTAGCGAAGGCTGCGCGTCGAATTCCACGTCTCGCGATCGGATTGTTCGCGCATGGCACCTTCGGGAGAGCCGTTGACTCGTGCTTGGGGACGCATGGTACCGTCGCCGTCCCTCACTGTAATCTCGCCAATGCTGGGGTTTGATTCGTCAAGGACCAGTTGCATGTCGGGCTCATCGGGCAATGACACCTCGCTAACGGGACGGTCCACCTTGTATACCTCGCCCGAAACGCTCACGTAGCCCAAGAGCGATATGTGGCTTTTGCCGACGAATTCGACGACATAGCATGACTCTTTAGGGTCCTCGCCAAAGACTTTCCAGACAACGCCATACGAGCGTCCTGCAGGCTGCTCGGGCATTGCCGGAAAGCGCTTTTTGGGATCGAGAAATCTGAGCTTGTATGTCGGACGCTCTGCCACGAAATATCACCCTGATCGGTCGTTTGGAGAAAGAGCGCGCCGCAGATTCACCGAGGCGCTTACTCAAAATCTTACACGAGTCGATAAGAAAAAAGCCCCCGTCGCCGGAGGCTCTCAATTTCGATTGGTGCAGCGTATAGGATTCCGCGCATCCGCTGCGCGGATCCGCACCGGCTTCGCCCGCCTGCCGGCGCGCTCGCCCGCGGGTAAAAAACGCTCCGCGTTTTCCTTACGCCCGCGCCTCGACCGAGGTTCGAATCCATGCGGTGTTTACGTAAAAGAAAAGCCCCCGTTGCCGGGAGCTTTAATCTCAAATGGTGCGGCGTATAGGATTCCGCGCATCCGCTTCGCGGATCCGCACCGGCTTCGCCCGCCTGCCGGCGCGCTCGCCCGCTCGCTACGGACGCTCCGCGTCCGCTTCACGCTCGCGCCTCGACCGAGGTTCGAATCCATGGGGCGTTTCCATAAAAGAAAAGCCCCCGTTGCCGGAGGCTTTCAATTTCAATTGGTGCGGCGTATAGGATTCGAACCTATGACGTTCTGATTCGTAGTCAGACCCTCTATCCAGCTGAGGTAACGCCGCGACTTGTTGATTATTATGCACATGGACTGAATAATGGTCAAGCGTTTTTTCAAAAAAAGTTATTGAATTTGATTTTTACTCATTTGGACCACTTGGCGCGATCTTCGATGCATAGCGATATAAGAAAATCCCCCGTTGCCGGGAGCTTTAAAGTCAATTGGTGCGGCGTATAGGATTCCGCGCATCCGCTGCGCGAATCCGCACCGGCTTCGCCCGCCTACCGGCGTGCTCGCCCGCTCGCTGAAAACGCTCCGCGTTTTCTTGACGCCCGCACCTCGACCGAAGTTCGAATCTCCGCAATGCTCCCATATAAGAAAAGCCCCCGTTGCCGGGAGCTTTAAAGTCAATTGGTGCGGCGTATAGGATTCGAACCTATGACGTTCTGATTCGTAGTCAGACCCTCTATCCAGCTGAGGTAACGCCGCAACGCATGGATTATTATGCACGTGACCCCTCGATGGGTCAAGCAACAATTTGGAAAATTTTTACGATGCGTTGATTAATTGCTTCGCGGATCCGCACCGGCTTCGCCCGCCTGCCGGCGCGCTCGCCCGCTCGCTACGGACGCTCCGCGTCCGCTTCACGCTCGCGCCTCGACCGAGGTTCGAATCCATGGGGCGTTTCCATAAAAGAAAAGCCCCCGTTGCCGGAGGCTTTCAATTTCAATTGGTGCGGCGTATAGGATTCGAACCTATGACGTTCTGATTCGTAGTCAGACCCTCTATCCAGCTGAGGTAACGCCGCAGCGCAAGACATATAAAACCACTTTAGTTCATCAGAGTCAAGCGCAATCTCAAACTTTTTTCTCCTGGGCGTATTTACCTCACGCTGCTCCGCATACGCCAGCGCTCTCCGTGCGATCGATTGGTTTTTCGACCACGTCAAATTTGGCATCGAGTTCCCCAAGGAGTGAGCGGACCCGTTGAGCGCAATCGTAATCGGCAAACGAGATGCCCAGCATTCGGGCAACCTGGTTAGATGTCCGAACCCCATAGAAGTGCTCAAGAGCTACAAGTCCCTCGTGCGCCACAAATGTCTCGACCACATGCGGCGATTCCTCAAAGCACCATTGCGTCAACGGCCCCTCGCTCGTCTGTCGAACCACCAGGCCACCCATGCCAGACGGCTCACACGTTACAAGCAGGTACTCCCCGCCCTCGTCGCTCTCAAACAAAACCACCCGCTCGTCAAACAGTTCCATCGCATCCCCTTCCTCTCGCTCTTATCTAGTAAAAGCATAGCAGGTAGATGGCTGTATACAGAACTTATGTTCGTGTGTTTTCTATTGAGCTGTCCGGACGGAATGGTATGGGCTGCGCACAAAATAGGACGCCCCAGATGGAGCGCCCTTGCAAATCGCTTGTACGTCTAAGTTACGCGACCGGCTCGATCTTCTCAAGGCCACCCGTGTAGGGACGAAGAACCTCGGGGATCGTGATGGTGCCATCGGCGTTCTGGTAGTTCTCCAGAATGGCGGCCATGGTGCGGCCAGCCGGCAGACCGGAGCCGTTGAGGGTATGCAGGTAGCGCGAACCCTTGAAGTTCTCTGGGTCGCGATACTTGATGTTGGCGCGACGGGCCTGGAAGTCGCCGCAGTTGGAGCAGGAGCTGATCTCCTTGTAGGCGTTGTAGCTCGGCAGCCAAACCTCGATGTCATAGGTCTGACGGGCAGAGAAGCCCAGATCACCGGTGCACAGGCTAATCACGCGGTACGGAAGGCCCAGCTGCTGCAGCAGGTACTCGGCCTCGGCGGTCATGCTCTCGAGCTCCTCATCGGACTCCTCCGGTTTGGCGAATTTGACCATCTCGACCTTATCGAACTCGTGCTGGCGAATGATGCCGCGGGTGTCACGACCAGCGGAGCCGGCCTCCTCGCGGAAGCAGGGGGTGAAGGCAGTGTAGCGGCGCGGCAGGGTGTCGGCGTCCAGGACCTCGCCAGCGTGCAGGTTGGTAAGCACGACCTCGGCGGTGGGGATCAGGAAGTTATCGCCCGAGACGTGATAGGCATCGTCCTCGAACTTGGGCAGCTGGCCCGTGCCAAACATGGTCTGGCGCTTGACGACGATGGGCGGCCACCACTCCTTAAAGCCGCGGCTGGTATGCGTGTCGAGGAAGAAGTTGATGAGGGCACGCTCCAGGCGGGCGCCAGCGCCACCGAGGACGGTGAAGCGGCTACCGGAGAGCTTGTTGCCGCGCTCGAAATCGAGGATATCGAGGTCGGTTCCCAGGTCCCAATGCGGCTTGAAGTCGAAGTCGAACTCGCGCGGGGTGCCCCAACGACGACGCTCGATGTTCTCACCCTCGTCCTTGCCGTACGGGGTAGCCTCGCACGGAATGTTGGGCAAGTGAGCCATGAAGTCGTACTGCTCCTGCTCGAGGGTGGTACGGCGCTCGGCCAGACCGTCAATCTTCTCGTTGACGGCACGCACGGCCTCCTTGGCGGCCTCGGCCTCGTCCTTCTTGCCCTCCTTCATCAGGGCGCCAATCTTCTTGGACTCGGCATTACGCGTGGCCTGAAGCTCCTCGACCTCGGTGATGACGGCGCGTCGCTCGTCGTCGAGCTCAAAGAACTTCTCGCGATCCCAAGACGTCTGGCGATTAGCCATGGCGGTATCGATGGCATCGGGGTTCTCGCGAACAAACTTGATATCAAGCATTAGATCCTCCGGCGATATACATTCCATTTAGGTTGCAACCTTGTACATGTATGGGCAAGTATATACTTATGTGCGTTTACGACCCAACCTAACTACGCAAGAAGGCACCCAATGGACGCAGTTTTTTCCTTTTTGTTTGGCACCCCCACCGGTTTTGCCATTCTTTTTGGCGGCGGCATCCTGCTATTTGCGATCCTCGCCTTTGTGCTCGAGAAGCGCACGCATAAGATTTACGTCGACCGCGGGCCCAAGTCCGAGGACGAGGAAGACAGCTTCTGGGACTAACCTGCCATTTAGGGACAGGTTTATTTTGGTCGGTTTTATCTGGACAAACGCAAGCGCCCCGCAACTGGAATCAATCCGGTTGCGGGGCGCTTTTTGCTAAAGGGACAAAACCGCAGGAAAAACCTGCCAAAATAAACCTGTCCCTTTATGGTCGGTTTACTGGAGAGTGGCGTCGATGGCCTTGACCAGGGCGCTGCGCATACCGGCGTCCTCGAGCGCAACGACACCCTTAATGGTGGCACCGCCGGGCGAGCACACGGCGTCCTTCATGGCAGCAGGATGTTGACCGGTTGCAAGCTGCAGCTTTGCCGTACCCAGCACCATCTGGCTCACGATGCAATAGGCATCGGCACGCGGAATGCCATGCTTGACGGCCGCGTCGCCGAGGGCCTCAATCGCCATGGCGACAAATGCCGGGGCGCAACCACCCACGGTGCCGCCTACAAACAGCAAGCTTGTATCGAGCTCGACCACGGCGCCGAGCTTTCCAAGCAGGTCGAGCACCGCAGCTCGCTGCTCGCTGTTAAGCGTGGAAGCCTTCTCGCAGGCGATGACGCCCTCGCCCACCGAAACCGGCGTGTTGGGCACTGTCGAGATATGCGCGACACCCGGCAGGACCTGCTCCCATTTAGCACTATCCCAAGTCCAGGCAACCGAAAGGACGACCTTGTCGGCAAGCGCATCCTTGAGCGGAGCGAAGACCTTCTCAATCATGTACGGCTTGACCGCAGCGACTACGATATCGGACGCGGCAACAACCTCAGCCGCATCATGGCAGGCGGTCATGCCGCGCGCCTCGCAGCGATCGACCAGCGCGTCGTATCGACCCGCGCAGGCGCACATGTCACTCGCAGCCACACCGGCAGCGATCCAGCCATCGGCCATAGCGCTCGCCATATTGCCAAAACCGACAAATCCAATCTTCATATCGCATAGCCCTCTCAGACGCTTCCTCAAAAACGAAAGCTATTGTCCCACGCCATTGTTTCGTATTGCCGACCTATTTGTGATACGGCTCGCCGCGGCTGATCTTGCAGGCGCGATAAATCTGCTCCAACAGCACCACGCGGGCCAGATTGTGCGGCAAGGTAATGCGCCCAAAGCTGAGCATCTCGTCGGCGCGTGCGCGCACGTCATCGCTCACGCCGTCCGATCCGCCAATCACAAAGGCGATGTCGCTGTTACCACGCAGCATAAGATCATCGAGCCGCGCCGAAAGCTCCTCGCTCGAGCGCTCTTTGCCCTCAATGGCAAGCAAGATAACATGCGCTCGAGGCGGCAGGGCTGCAAGTATCGCCGCCCCCTCCTTGTCGCGCGCGGCATCCACGCCGCCCGCCTTAGCCGGGTCGATATCGGCCACCTCGCGGATATCCACCTTGGCATAGGCACCCAGGCGCTTGGTGTACTCAGCGCACGCGTCCTTCCAAAAACGCTCTTTGAGCTTGCCAACGCATACAACGGTGTACTTCACGCGCACCTACTCCTTCGACTCGTTCTGAACTTTGCCGGCGGTCAGCATCTGCTCGAACATCGAGGCCGACTGCGAGAAATCGCTCGGCAGCACGACCGTCGAGGTTTTGCCCGTGCGAGCGAACTCCGTCATCATCTCGGACCACTGCGTAAACATGAACAGCTGGTTGGCCTCGTCGTTGCCGACGCCCGTCTCCTGGATGATCTCGAGCGAATCTTTGATGCCCAGCGCAATGGCTTTGCGCTGGTTGGCGATGCCCTCGCCCGCCTTTTCCATTGCCTCGGCCTCGGCGGTCGCCTCGGTGACGCGCTTGATGCGATCAGCCTCGGCGAGCTCCTGCGCAGCGGCACGCTTTCGCTGGGCGGCGTTGATGTCGTTCATGGAGTTCTCGACCTCGGTCGGCAGCGCGATCTTGGTGATGAGCGTCGACACGAGGGTGAAGCCGTAGGCGGCCATCTGCTCGGACACGGTGGCGTTGACGTCCTTGGCGATATCGTCTTTTTTGGCAAAGACCTCATCGAGCGTGTAGACGGGGATGGAAGAGCGCAGGGCATCGGTGATGAAGTCACGCATTTGGTCGACGGGCTCCTGCAGCATGTAGTAGCTCTTGTAGATGCCCGAATCTGCCGGGCCGGCGCCCATGTCATAGCTCACGTGGTACTGAGCAGAGACCTCAAGGCCGATAGTCACGTTGTCCTGGGTCTTAACGTCGATGCCAAAGCCGTTTTTCATGGTGCGCAGACTCACCGTGGCGGCTTTGCGGTCAATCACGGGCACCTTCATGTGGAAGCCCGCGTTGACGATGCGGTTGAACTTGCCCAGGCGCTCGATGATCACTGCATGCTGCTGTTCAACGACATAGCAGGCGTTGGGGAGCAGTAGCAACAAAATGATGATGGGAAGCAGAAGGCTCGTAAGGGCGGCAATGATACCGGACAACAGCATGGTCTCTCCTCTGATAGGCACACGTTGGGACTAGGATACCCGCACGAAGCAGCTGTGTGACACCAACAAGAGGACCCGTGGTCAAAAAAGGCCAAATATGAGTACTGTTACCAGTTTAGTAACAGCGTATTTGGGTCAAAATCGCCTCTTTGAACCCGAGGTCTATCGAAATTACTTCGTTTTGTCTCACGGATGAGCCAAATTAGCGTACATCTGTTGCGTAAAATGAGCAAAAATGGCTTCGTGAAATGTCTCTATTTTCGTGCCAGTACTCATATTTGCCACTTTTTGACCACAGGGGCATCTACCGCGCGAAATCGATAGGTCGAATCTGCCAAAAACGGCCCGTAAAAGCTCCCATTGCTGGGAGCTCTTTCATTTAATGGTGCGGGCGAAAGGACGTCCGCGTATCCGCTTCGCGGATCCGCACCGGCTTCGGCCGCCTGCCGGCGCCCTCGCCAGCTCGCTAAAAACGCTCCGCGTTTTCTTGACGCTCGCTCCTTCGCAGGTTCAAGTCCCTGCGATGGGCTCATAACAAAAAAGCCCCCATTGCTGGGAGCTCTTTCATTTAATGGTGCGGGCGAAAGGACTTGAACCTTCATGGGGTTGCCCCCATACGGACCTGAACCGTACGCGTCTGCCAATTCCGCCACGCCCGCGTGCAGGAATTAGAATAACGGAGCGCCACCGCGAACGCAAGAACTATTTTTGAAAAAGTTGGCAGGCATTTTCCCAAGCTGCTCGCGCGATTGCCTCGGCATCCTCCCCTGTGCGATCGACACGGTCGTTAACCAGCGCATTTGCCGTAATGGAAATCATTGCGGGCTCACACTCAAGACCGCGGATCGGCTCCGGCGCCATGTACGGGCAATCCGTCTCGAACAAAATACGGTCGAGCGGGGTTGCCGCAAATGCCTCGCGCACGTCGTCGTTTCGCTTAAAGGTGGCCGCGCCGCCATAGGCGATATAACAGCCCAAGCCCACAAAGCGCTCCATCGTGGTGCGGTCCTCGCCAAAGCAGTGCAGCACGCAACCGGCCTGAGGCACACCTACCTCGCGAAGCACGTTGAAGGCGTCCGTGTGCGACGTACGCTCTTGGTCGGTGTCCTCGTGCCGCAAATGTAGCTCCACCGGCACGTTGCGACGCACGGCAACTTCGAGCTGACGCGCCATGCAATCAATCTGCACGCTGTGGGGCGCCGGCGCGATGTCGTCGTCGTAATCCATGTGGTAGTCCAGACCGATCTCGCCGATCCCGCCGCACAAAGGGTCATCGAGCGCGGCAACGACCTGTGCGTGAATGTCGTCGGTATAATCCGGTGCGCCATACGGATGCACGCCGGCAAGATACTTGATCTGTGGAATATCCTGCATCGGCAGAATCTCGCGCACCAGCCAGTCGCTATAGTCCGTCACGCTGCGTTTGTCGGCGATGGGATCGAAGACCGTCACCAACAGGTCGACGCCCGCGGCTTTAGCGCGCACGAGCGTCTCGGGCACTTCCTTGCCCCAAAATGAGAGCAGATGCGCATGAGTATCGGCAAGTGGTGCCAGCGGCTCCGGACAGACGACCGTTTTCTTTTTCTTGGTAAACGTCACGCGTTCGGCATTAAGCGTCATGGGACAGCTCCTGGGCCAGACGGACAAAGTCCGCAACGTCAAGCGTTTCGGCACGCGACGTGGGCGCGATACCACAAGTCTCAAAGGCAGCATCGAGCACGTCCTTGGCAAAGCCGTTGGCGCTCATGGAGTTGCGAATGGTCTTGCGGCGCTGGGCAAATGCGGCGTCAATCACGCGAGCCACAAAGTCGCGGTCAAGCCCCTCGGGCAGCGCGCCATCAACACGGTCGATACGCACGACGGCGGAGTCCACATGCGGTGCCGGCATAAAGCAGCGCGGCGGCACCTCAAAGCGACCCGTCACCTGCGCATACAGGCCCAGCTTGGCCGTATAGCCGCCATAGGTTTTGTTGCCGGGAACTGCGGCAATGCGATCGGCAACCTCCTTTTGAACCATGACGACGGCACGCTTGAGCGCTGGCATCGTCTGGAAAAACTGCAAGATGATCGTCGCCGCCACGTTATAGGGCAGGTTCGCGACAAACACCGTCGGCTCACCGCCGGCGGCCTGCTCAATCTGCTCCGGCGTCACCTTAAGCGCGTCGCCCATGATAAAGCGGAAGTTGGCGTAGTCGGCGGCGTGAGCATCGAGCACCGGCTCGAGCTCGGGATCGGCCTCAATCGACGTGACGCACGATGCCTCCTGCAGCAGCGCAAGCGTGAGCGTGCCAACACCTGGGCCAACCTCGAGCACGCGCTCATCGCCCGCAAGCTCAGCGAGCTCGCAAATACGCTCGATCACATGGTTGTCGATTAGGAAGTTCTGGCCCAAGCGATGCTTGGTCGCAAGGCCAAACTCCTCCAGCAGCTCCCTGGTTGCCGTGGGGTTTGCCAAAGGCGAAGTTGTCATGGTTGCCTCCTTAACATGGTGGCTGCATCGTAAAGCAAAAGGGCATGGACCGTTGCGGCCATGCCCTTACATCTAAACAGCAAATTGCCGATATGGCGCTCGCGCGGCGTCTTAGCCCAGACGCGGGAACAGCGGATCGCCCTTCTCGACGGGCTGACCGCCGGCAAGCTGGCCCCAGGCACAAACGCCCTTAAGGTCATCGCTCGCGGCCTCTTCCTCGCAGGACAGGCGACGCAGGGCCTCGGTAGAAGTCTGGGGCATAAGCGGCATCAGCAGGTGGGCGGCAATGCGGATGGCCTCAAGCAGGTTGTAGATCACAAACGCCAGCTCGTCGGCCTTGGCCTCGTCCTTGGCAAGCGCCCAGGGCTCGGAGTCCTCGATGTAGTGGTTGGCGGCGTGGATGAGCTCCATGACCTCGTCCTTGGCTCCGCCGTAATCGAGCACGTCCATCTTGGCCATGTAGCGCTCGACCAGACCATCGGCGATCTTTGCCAGCGGGTTGTCGAACGTGTCGGCAGACGCCGGTTTAGCCGGGGCGCAGCCATCAAAGTACTTTGCACTCATGTTGAGCGAGCGCGAAATGAGGTTGCCCCAGCTGTTGGCCAGATCGGCGTTGTAGACCTGCTCCATGCGGTCGAAGCTGATGGCGCCGTCGGTGCCGGGCACCACGTCGGTCATAAAGTAATAGCGATAGCCCTCGACGCCCAGCATATCGATGACATCCTGCGGGGCGATGGCATTGCCACGGCTCTTGGACATCTTCTCGGCCTTACCGGTCTCGGCATTGCGCACGGTCAGGAAGCCATGGGCAAAGACGTGCTCGGGCAGAGCCTCGCCAATGGCCATGAGCATGGCCGGCCAAATAACGCAGTGGAAACGGATGATGTCCTTGCCCACGATGTGGAACTGCGCGGGCCAGCGATAGGCCAGCTCGGCACGGGCCTCATCGGTATCGACGCCGTAGCCGACGGCCGTCATATAGTTGAGCAGCGCGTCGAACCACACATAGGTCACGTGGCCCTCGTCAAACGGAACCTGGATGCCCCAGTCAAAGCTCGTACGGCTCACGGAAAGGTCGTTGAGGCCGCCCTCGACAAAACTACGCACCTCGTTCATACGGAACGCGGGCTCGACAAAGTCGGGGTGCTCATCATAGAGCTTGAGCAGCTTGTCCTGGAAAGCGGAGAGCTTAAAGAAGTAGGACTCCTCCTGCACGCGCTCGAGCGGACGGTGGCAGTCGGGGCACAGGTGCTGGCCGACGCTGCCGTACTCCTCGTCACCCTTCTGGACCTGCGTGTCGGTGAAGTAGGTCTCGTCAGGCACACAATACCAACCGTCGTAGCTGCCCTTATACAGGTAGCCGGACTCCTTCATGCGCTCCCACAGGTACTGCACGGCATGATGCTGGCGCGGCTCGGTAGTGCGGATGAAGTCGTCGTTGGAAATCTCGAGCTTGCTCCAAAGCTCCTTGAAGTGCGGAGCCTGGCTGTCGGTCCACTCCTGCGGCGTCATGTTGTGCTTGGCTGCGGCCTCGGCGACCTTCTCGCCGTGCTCGTCCATACCAGTCAGGAACTTGACGTTAAAACCAGCGGAGCGGCGATAGCGAGCCTGAACGTCGGCAATGATGGTGGAATAAGCCGTGCCCAGGTGCGGATCGGCGTTGACGTAGTAGATAGGCGTCGTGATAAAAAACGAAGGCTTGGATTGATCCATGGGGTCTGTCCTCCAAAAAACGTTGCATACAGGGGATGATTCTAACGCAAGGGCTGGATATCCTCCATCTATTGCATATCGAGCACCATGGCATAGACATCGCGCTTGCGGCGCGAATACTTCTGAGACAGGCGCTTGGCCACCGCAGAGGCGGGCTCCCCCTCCTCGAGCGCAGCACGGATATCCGCGCGCAGGGCCTCGTCGGGATCCACTGCCGCGGCGCCAACCGGCACGATGCCGGCCTCCTCATCCTCGCACGGTGGCGCGATGACCAGCGCAATCTCGCCCTTTACCTCGCCGCGGGCACGCAGCTCCTCGGCAAGCTGGGTGGCACGCCCACGCAAGACCTCCTCGTGCAGCTTGGTGAGTTCGCGGCAGACGGCAACCTCACGCTGGGGAAAAACCTCGGCCACGGCTTCGAGCGTCGCCACGATGCGATGTGGAGACTCGTAGAAGATGAGCGCACCGGGCACCACGGCAAGGCGCTGCAAACGGCGCACGCGGTCGCCGTGCTTTCGGCCCAAAAAGCCCTCGAAGAAAAAATGCTCGCAGGGAATGCCGGACGACACGAGCGCCGTAACGCACGCAGAGGGACCGGGGATGACCTCAACGGGCACATCGGCCTCGCGCGCTGCCTCGACCAGCGCCTGGCCGGGGTCTGACACGCTCGGCATACCGGCATCCGAGGCAAAGGCGAGGGTCTCCCCCGCCAGCAGACGATCAACCAGGCCGGCGGCACGGCTTGCAATGACATTTTCGTCGCAGCGGACAAGCGGTTTGGAAATACCCAGATGCATCAGCAGCTTTGAGGTCACGCGCGTGTCCTCGCAGCAAATCGCATCGGCGGCGGCAAATGCCTCGCCGACGCGCGGGGACAGGTCGCCCAGGTTACCGATGGGCGTCCCGACCATATAAAGTTTGCCCATACGGGCGCTGTTTTGCGTCATATCAACCTATTCAATCATGCCGCGTTCGAGCGTGCCGAGCGCCGCGCGGGCATCCCATGCCGCAATGCGCTTCTCGGTCTTCCACGTTTGGAAGAACCAACCGGCAGCCGGCGCAAACGAAGCCAGCTGGTTGGCGATAAACACGCGCTCGTAAGCATTGCGCCCCTCGGGCGTAACCGACGAGTTGGCAAAAATCGCCGCACCCGACCATTCACCCACCAAAACGGGGAATCCGGTCGCGATTGCCTCCTTGAGCTCGCGTTTGTTGCGCGAGATAGCAGTCACGAGGCCACGGGGGCTCGTGATGTCGAGCGCACGCTCGTCGCGGTAATGATACAGGTGAAGGTCCATGTAGACATTCTTGTACTTGGCGCCGCGCATAAAATGCTTCCACTCGCCGGGGTGACCCGAGGAGGAAAAGACAACGATCTTGTCCTCGGACATATACGAGCGAACAAGCTCGTACGCATCACGATAGAAGTTGCGCAGGTAATGAGCAGGAATGCCGTCCGTCATGGTAAAGAGACTCTTGCGGACGCTCATTTGAGGGGTGTCCAACAGCTCGATGCCCAGAAGACTCTCGGCCTCGCCATAGCGATCGGCCAGGCGCTCCAGAACATCGAGTGCGACGTGCCGGCCATTGGTGGACGAATGCCACTCGGCAACAGCCTCCGGTGTGGTGGGCGAATCGTTGGAATCGCCCTGTCCACCCGGCACCGTCGCCAGATCGAGCAGCACGCGGATGTTGTACTTGGCAGCCCACTCGATAGCTCGATCGATGTAGTCCACAACCGAGATATAGGAGGCATCGGACTCCTGGGAGCCAAACGCATACCACGGTACCGGCAGACGAACAGCATTGAGGCCAATCTGCGCCATACGGCGAAAATCGTCCTCGCTCACAAACGTCTCGTAGTGACGGCGCATGCGTTCGTTATAAGCGGCGGTGCCCATTGCCTCTTGCAGCTCCGCCGCATTGGATGCACCCGTCGCCGCATACAGCGACGGGGTCACCCAGGGCTCGGGAATAAACCAGCCAGAGAGATTAACGCCGAGTATCCTCTCCATCACTGCCCCCTTTTGAATCATACGGGCTAGGCCCGCATCGCTCTTGCATGACATATCTATCGATTTGAGTATACCCGCGCATGCAGACAGGCGACCGAACGGTCTACAAAGTGGCGCAAAAGCGGGAGGAATGTCTGGGCAGGCGGGCCCGAGATGGCGCGCCGAGATGTACATATGCGCCGGAAGTAGACGGCCGGAAAGCGTGCCCCATTTTTTCGCAAAAGACTGGGGTGCATTTTCCGTTCTGAGCGCAGAATTTGGGACGCAGTTTCCGCCAAGGGCCGCAAAAGGAAAGCGCGCCCCATTCTAACGCCGGATTCCGGGCCGCAATTTCCGCGGGGCCCTCGATAAAAGAAAAGGACCCCTTTGCAGAGGTCCTAGTCAATTCAAGGTGGCGGGGAAGGGAATCGAACCCCTGACACGAGGATTTTCAGTCCTCTGCTCTACCAACTGAGCTACCCAGCCATTTGAGGTGTGCCTTGTTTCAAGGCTTGATTAGTATAACCAAGGACGCGTTCCGGTCAACCGAGAATTTTAAAAAAGTTTTTGGGCACGGCCCCGGTTCTATAAATCGGCACGTCAGAGGCATCATCCGGCAGCAAGAAGTTTTTCACTCAGAGCCGCACGGGCAAACTCACTTGGCGTCATCCCCTCGGCAGCCGCCCGTCGACGAATGGCCTCCTTCATTCCCAGAGGAATCTTGACCGACAGCGTTGCCGTCCCCTCACCTGAGAGTGGGGGCCGTCCATGCACGATCCCACCAACGGTGTGTTCGCCATCCGGAAACTCTCCGCGCTCGTACGACTCACACCACGCGTCAATCATTTCATCCGTTACAACCTGACCATTAGCGGCCGTATACGTCTTGCCCATCATCGACCCCTTTGCCGAGCCTGTTCAATCTTCTGCCAAAATTTCTTCTGGACTGGAGACAAGGCATGAATGATAAGCCACCCACGGACAAGCTCGACCGCGACAAGCTCCACGCTTCGTCCGTCTGGGAGCCATCCAATCGCAAGCCATCTCGGCGGCTCGTCCTTCGACTCGCGACGAATGCGCTCGGTAACCGCAAGCCAAGCGCTAAGCACCTGCTTTTCCGTCAGGTGCTTTTTTGCGTTGGGATGGATCTCAACATCCATGCATCTTCTCCTCCATCTTACCCAATTTCGTATGACGAAAGTCCGCTGTCGCCAATTCTTATGCCGGCACGCGTTGGAGAGCAGGGGGCGAAACAATGATTGAAGGGCGCTCGAGTGCCGCCCAGGCGCCGGGACAGGAACACATACGCCAGGGACGTACGTTTTCGTAGCATGCGAGGACATAGCCGCGTGCATCGATAAAGGCGATATCGATGGGATAGGCCATAAAACACGTGTGGACCGAGGAACAGTGCGGAAATGCCATGACAAGCGGCAGTCCGTTAGCGGCGAGCGGTTGCCGTCCCAACATGCCGCGCAGGCGTGCGTCAAACGACTCGGCAGTCACAAACTCCGCCGGCGACCAACCGAGCCTGTTGAGCGCGCGCGTAGGCGATATAAGACGCAACGGCACTCACATGACCACCCCTGGACGCCACGGATCGACCGTCACCGCACGCTCGTGTGTAAGCGTGGCCGGCGCCCCTAGCGAAACGCCGGCGATACTGAGCGCACCGGGCCACGGCTTATAGCTCATCGTGCAGGTGTATGTCCTAAATGTTCCCGATAACGAGAGCAGGCCATTGTCCGTCGCCGTCGCACCCTGTTCGCTCGACACCTCAATCTGCAAGTTATAGCCCTCCATGGCGGACTGGACCTCGGCCTGCACGCGTGCCGAAGCGTCAACAGCGCTGTCGTCGCCCTCCCCGCCCGGCGCCACGGCGTGCGCCAGCACGATATCGGGCACCACGCGGTCGAAACGCGCAACGGCACCGGCATAGACCATGATGTTGTAAACGATGAGCGCCAACACCAGAAGCACGGGAGTGACCACAGCCATCTCGACCGTTGCCTGGGCGCATTCCTCGTGCAAGCACGCGCGAGCAGCCATTACGATCCACCGCCAAACGCACCCGCCAACGTAGCGACATCGACGGTAATCGGAATGGAGCCGCCACCGGGCAGCGGAATCTCGGCGATGGTGAACACCGCCTCGTTGATCGTACGCTCGACCTGGTACTGCAAGGCCTCGCAAAGCGCCTTGGGGTCAGTTACACCGAGCGGAATCTTTCGCAGGTTGTCCTGCACCTTGGAAAGGCCGGAAATATCAGAGCCCGGGCTCTTGATGACATTTGCGGTATCGGTCAGCACGGGTTTTCGCAAGCGCAGATCGCACGGCTCAAGGCCCAACCCCGCCACAGACCCCGACACCGTATCGCCAAGCCACGACGCAATGGAGCCCAGTACTCCGTTACCTCCTCCCAGACCGCCGATCAGGTTGTCCATGAGTTCATCGGCCGCATGCTGGATATCTCCGTACCCCACCAGCAGCTGTCCCCATACGTCCATGACGCCGTCAAAGGCGCCCGCGATGCCTCCGCCCGAGCGCTCCTCCATGGTCGAGAAGAAACGCGCGAGCACGTTGTTCTGCGCGGTCGCATCGTCGGGTGCCAGCACCGCGGCAGAAATCGCACCACGGCTGCCCAGTTCAACCGACGTGTTAAACGAGGAGTTGAGCTCGTCGGGGCTCGTGACATCGCCCGAGACCGCAAAGGCGACCACGCCGTTGCGCCCGGGTGGGGCGATACGCGGGCGCTCGGCCGAGAGTGCCTTGATGGCGTCGTCAAATGCGCCGCCCGCACGCTCGGCCTCGCCCTCGGTCTGACGCTCGAGCTCGATCTCCTTTTTGCGACAGTCGACATAGTCTTCCATGGCGTCTTTGAACCGATCGAAGTGGTATTCGAAGCCGCTCTCGATCACCGATGTGGGCATGGGCACACGAGCAAGGCTGAGCACATCGAAGCCACAGCGCACGCACGGATCCTGCCCATCATAATCGGCGATCGATGCCAGCCTGCCCGGAGTTCCCTTTGCATAGTTGGGACAGCTTGTTCCATAGTGGAGATACGTCTTGCCGTCATTTGTGCTCGTCGGCCATATCGCATCGGTATAGAGCTCGGTCGCGCGCACCTCATCCGAATTTCGCGGCAGCAACGGAATGTAGGACGAGATCTGGTCGCCATCGTCATGTATGTAGGCTCGATCGACCTCGTCGCTCGCATAGCTGTAAAACGCCTTGCGCGCCGCGGACTCGGCCATCATCTCGACGCTCGAGCCCTTCGGTCCCTCGTCTGTCAGCCGTCGATGGTAGTACGCCTTCGCGCGGTCGAGAGCCTCCTGCGGCTCCCAGGTAATGCTCGAGGCGAAATGCGGGTTCTGACCACCGGAAAGATCCGTTAAGATTTTCGCGCGTTCCCACATACACGAACAGCTGCCGACCGACTCCTTGTCCGACCCGCCGCAATCTGCAAGCCAGGCGCGTTCCTTGGCCTTTGCCGTCTTCTCGGATGCCTTCTGCAACTCCTTGGCAGCGTAGTCCAAATCCTTTGAAGTGTTTTCGATGGCGTCAGTCGAGATCTCGGACCCTTCGAGCGCGGCAAAATCCGACTCGGATGTCCTAGGCACGGCAAGCGCCGTGCCGGTATAGGTCACACCCTCGGTATCCTGCGCCGACACAGCCTGCATGGCGCGCGCGGCAATCAGATACGGCAGGGCGGTCTCCACTTTCTGAAGACCCTTGGATGCACTTTTGGCAAACTTGTTGCGCGTCTTAATGACCTCGACACCGGTATCGACGATATCGGCGCCCGCCACCTCGGCGCCCGGTATGAGCATGGCAACCAGACCGGTACCAATAGTGGCAAAGCCCGCCAGGCCCAAGCTCAAAATACACGCATCGAGCACCGTGGCGGCCGTATGGTAGGACGACACCACGTTGGCGCCCGCCAGCGCACCGCTATCGGCCGCCACCTGGGTGTCTCCGGCGCGCGACATGCTCCATATCGCCGCCGTCGAGGAAAACAGCAGCGTAAGCACCACCAGAATGACTACCGCCGAGGAGAGTGTGGTGTAAGCGCCGTCTTCGATAAACAGGTCGATGCCGGCGCGGCCCATAAAACCGCCCCGCTTGCGGCGGGAACCGGGGCACCGGCGGCGCGCCAGAACGCGGGTTGACCAAAAACACTTAATCCCAAGAAGCAATCCACGAATCATAATCCCCCTCCAACCAGTCGGGACGCGAACAATATGAGACATCGACCTTGAGCTCAACGTATCCGCCTTCGCGTGCGCTGCCCATGGCCTGTGCAAATGCGCCGATCACGGGCAAGGGCTTCACTTCGCCGACAATGGACACGGACGAGGTACCGCCCGCGCCTGCCCGTCCAAGCTCTATATCCCACGACAGCGGGCCTCCGGCATGGAATATCGAGATGTTGGGCACCGCAGCGAGCCTGCGGCGGGTGAATTCCTCCAAGTCGCTGTCGTCATCCACCGTCGTCGTAGTCATAATCCGCGCGGTCTCGGCGGCAGCAGACTCCATGACCGCTCGGGTATAGAGCAGGCACACCGGCTGCAACGCCAGCAGGATGAGCGTCAAAAACGTCGGCAGCAAAAAGGCAGCCTCGACGGTCGATTGCGCCCCGTCCTCGCGCACGACATCAATACAGCGCGATATCCTTTGCGCCCGTAGTGGCATCGATAATCGATGCCGGGGCAATGCCATGCGACGCCGCCCGCTCGACCAACGCCGCCAGATGCCCATCGGTTCCGGCGCGCCAAAGACCGGCGATCGCCAGCGCAATCGATAAGAGCGCCAGCGTGACGATGGCATATTCGACGGTCGACTGGGCGGAATCCTCGCGCAGGGCACCTTGCATCTCACGACCCCTCCTCAAGAATCGTCTTTTGTGGAACCAGACGCACCGCACGCAGGCGACACGACGCGTCACCCTCGTCTGCGGCGACCGTTACCATGTCGACCCATCCGCGGTCATCGCGCACAACGGCACCCCACAGGTTGCCCTTAATGTCGATGTAGCCGCTCAAGGCAAGATGCGCCGTAGGTATCTCTCGGTAAGCACGCAGCATGTCTGCGGCCGCCTCTGTCATCGGTCGACCCTCGGACCATGCAAGCCGCGCTGCAATGGCGCTGTCCTCAGACGGCTCCGGCACCGTGCCCGCCTGGGCATCGAGCGATTGCAAAAACGTCTGTGCCGTGGTGGAAGCACCCCCATCGGCGGCAGAGGCGTTGTCACCTTGCGCCGCAACGTCCCGGGACGTGGTGACGGCAGGGGCCTCGACGCCATCGGAACCACGCCGATGCGCAGCGCAAAGCCCCCACACCGCCGCCACGATTGCCACGATCAGACAGGCAAGCACCAGCAACGAACCAGTAGGTCGCCCATGGTCTACAGGCTGTTGATGCCGTCGCTGATCGCGTTCCACAGCTCTTCGACCTTGCCCTTAAACGCGACGATGGCGATAATCGCGATCACCACCAGCACACCGACCAAGATGGCGTACTCGGTAGTGCCCTGCGCGCTTTCCTCCAGCAGCAATGCCTTGGCGCGCTGGTGAGCGCGAATTGCCTGGCAGAATGCCCAACTCCGAGCTTTGCTCGCGGCGCCCCTCATCATGTTCATATATTCCTCCCTACATCATCCCGCCTGCTCCCAGCAGCGGGCCCAATATGGACAACAGCAGCGCCGGCAGAATAAGCGTGCCCGTGGGAATCAGCAGCTTGACCGGCGCGCGTTCGATTTCGCGCTCGACTACGGCACGATGAGCCGCACATATCTCGCGACTCTGCGCCGCCAGCGTCTCGGCGAGCGGGGCTCCCAGGGCAAGTGCCTGCCCCACCGTAATGGCAAAGGTCTCGAGCGCCCGCACGTCTAAGTCGTGCGCGGCTGCCAGCAGCTCGTCTTCGCGCGTCCCCACGCCCACCTGCCACGCCATGCATGCCCGCTCGAGCCGAACGGCAAGCACCGACGTGCGGTTGGCACAAAAGACCTCGAGCGCCGCATCAAACGAAAGACCGGCGGAGAGCCCCAAGCGCACAACGTCAATCATCTCGGACACATCTCCGAGCGATACCTGCGCCGGGCCACCCGCTCCAAACACACCCCTCATTCGTGTGGTCAGGGCATCGACCGCCGAGCGGCCCGCGGCAGCAACCAGCGCCGCCTCGCGCTTGCAAGCTATCGCGATATCACGCACCTCCGCACGCGCGAAGCCCGTTGCGACAAAGACACTCAGCGCGCACAGGCAAGCCACCGCGGCGGCAAGCGCACTCATAGCTCCATCCTCATAATACGGTGGATAACCACCAGCGCGATGATATTGAGGGCCAGGCCCAGCACCACGGCACCGGCCCCCGCGGGCGTCGCGAGACCTCGGCGAAAATCGGCAGAAAGCAAGGCCAGCACCGTGCACATTCCCGCTGGCATCGCGGCGACCATATGCGCCGACATGCGCGCCTGCGACGTTTTAACGTCCAGACGGCGTTTAAGCTCAATGCGCTCCCCCACCATGCTCGCCGCTTCGGACAGCAAACCGGCAAGCGGGGCACCGGTGCGCTGCGAGACCTTGAGTGCCAAGGTGACGAGCGAGAGCCCGGGAGCATCCACGCGAGCCAACAGATCATCCAAGGCATCGGTTGCCGAGATGCCACATTCAATGGCCGCGGCAACGCGCAAAAACTCGGTATGGACCGGCTCCTGCGCATGGGTGCCCACAAAACGCATGCCCTGAGCCAACGAATGTCCCGAGGCGAGCGACATGGAAAGCGCCGTAAAAGCCTCGGGCATGGCCTCTTCTGCATCATGCCGTTCGCGGCGGCAATCGAGGGCGTTGCGGACGGCGGCAATAACGAACGGCACCATAAGCCCCAGAAAAAACCCTATGGGCGATAGCGATACAACGGCCAGCGTAATGCAGCAAACACAACTCGATAACAGCAAAAACGACAGGCGTGCCGTATCGTCCTCAATGACAAAACCCAAACGACCCGTAGGAATCAGCGACGTCCACGATCGGGCCAACTGAGCTAGCAGGTCGCTTTCCACTAAGTCACGAGGCAGCTTTTCCGCCACCGCCTCCAGCGCTTGATGCGCCAGTTTCGCCGGCGGGACACGCGGCACACGAAGCGCCGCCCCGCACGCCGTCGCAACGGACAGCCCCGTGAGGCCCCCTACGACGAGGGGCACAGCGATCTCCATTCGTCCACCTCCTCTTGCGTGAGTGTTCCCGAACGCAAGCCCTCCGCGATAAACGGCGGCTCGCGGTCGAGCGTCCAAGTGCGCTCGGCGGCATCGAAGGTCACGTAGCGCTCGAGCTCCACGCCACCCGTCGCGGCGCGACGCACCCCCGAGTACGAGGACACGAAGCGCTTGCCGTCCGCATGGCGCTCGGACATCACGATGCCGTCGAGCGCCATGGCAATCTGCTCCTCGATCAGCTCACTTGGCAGGTCGATGCCGTAGCGTGCGAGCAGTGTCAGGCGCACCACCGTCTCCTGCTCGGTTCCCGCATGAAGCGTGGTGAGCGACCCATCGTGGCCGGTATTCATGGCCTGCAACATGTCGCAGCATTCCGCGCCGCGTACCTCGCCCACCACAATGCGGTCGGGGCGCATGCGCAGGGCATTGGTCACCAGGTCGCGAATCGTCACTGCGCCCTCGCCCTCGATTGAGGCTTCGCGAGCCTCCAGGCGCACCACATGCGGATGATGCGCAAACTTGAGCTCGGCGGAATCCTCGATCGTCACAATGCGCTCGCCGGTGGAAATCTCGCACGACAGCGCATTGAGCAGCGTCGTCTTGCCCGACCCCGTACCGCCCGCGACAGCCAAATCCTGCCGCAGCGACACCGCGCACGACAGCAGCTGCGCGTACCAAAGCGGCAGCGACCCCAGCCCCACAAGCTCGTCCAGCGAACAAATGCGGTCGGAGAACTTGCGGATGGTGAGGATCGGCCCGTCGATCGCCACGGGCGGAATCACCGCGTTGACGCGATATCCCGTCTTGAGGCGCGCGTTGACGATAGGGCTGCGCTCGTCGATGCGACGGCCGAGCGGAGAGATGATGCGGTCGATGAGCACGCGAATCTGCTCATCGTCGTCAAAGGCATGCTCGATGGGATACAGGACACCGCCACGCTCAAAGAAGGCAGAGCGGCAGCCGTTAATCATGATCTCGGTGACGGTATCGTCTTCGATGAGCGGCTGCAATGGCCCAAGCCCCACCACGTCGTCCAGAATTTCGTCGATGATGGTCTCGCGCTCGGGCGCCGCCAGGTCGGTCGACTCCTCCACATTGAGCGCCGCCTCCACCGCCGGGCGCAGCTCCGTGCGGGCAAGCACCGGGTCGATGTAGGCGCTGATGCGCGCCACTTCGCCGTATCCCATGCGATCCATCACGGCGCGCTTGGTACGACGCTTGATCGCGTGATGACGGCCCGCGTCGATGGGCGCTGCCGCCGCGGCTGCACCGGCAGCCTTAATCCTTGTCTGCAGGCTCATCGCGGATCACCCTCGGGCGACCACGGCAGGCGAATACGCGGGCGCTCGGTGCGCATTGCGCGGTCGTTGACCACATCGCTCCACGGGCCGACGGCACAGCCAAGCTCCACAAGCATCTCGCGCGTGGCCTCACGCACGCTCATAGCAAAGGCACTCGTTTGGCCTATCGCCTCATCGGCACGGCCAAATGCCATAAGCGAAGCCAGGTCCTGACCACCATCGGCGATGCGAATTTTAGAGCTGAGCGCGCATGCGATCTCAAAACGCATGGCGACATCCTCGTCGGCACCGCGCGCGCCAAACCGATTGAACACGGCGCTCATGCGTGTGCGCGGCACGCCCACACGATTTGCCAGCTCAATAACACGCGCCGCAGAGCTCGCGGACGACACCGCCGCATCGCCCACTATCAGGCAGCGATCGCTTGCCGCCACGGCGGCAGCAACAGCATCGCCCCAAAAAACCGAGGTATCGACAAAGACCACGTCGGACTCGCGCCGCAAAATAGCAAGCAAGAGTTCCACGGGACGGGCCATGAGCTCGGCCTGTTCGGGAGCTGCGACGGGGCCCCAAAGCGTAACGCCCGGAGCCACGCGCATGGAAGCGGCAACCACGTCGGGCTCTGCCAGCGCACCCGCGGCAGACGGCTCAATCAGACCCGCCATATCGTGCGGGGCATCGGCGCCCAGCAGGTCGTAGAGGTTTCCAAACATCAGATCCAAGTCGAGCACGGCGGCGCGCAGGCCCAGCAGCGAGGCCGCGTGCGCCATGGTGGCGACAATTGTCGATTTGCCGCAGCCGCCCGAACCCGAAACGGCGCAAATGACCGGCGCGCGATGCGAAGACGCTGCAGAGTCGGCAGGTACCACGGAGGCGGGAGCCGCAGTCGTCGGGGGAAGCGTACCCGTCTCCCCTGCCGCAACCACTTGCTGTGCCCAAACCGGTATGGCGGGCGGCCCTGCCGGCACGGCCGAATCGACAGGCGCAGGACGTGCGGGCGGCATCGCCTGCGCGGGTGGCACCCCGCCAAACGAGCCCTCACCCGCGGCAAAGCCCTCGACCTCATCGAGTCCGTCTGCCAGGTTTATGCCGTGCACGTACCCCATATCCATTGCCAGAGGGTCATCACCATACGGCGCTGCCACCCCGGTCTCATCGTATGCAAGGGGGTCCCGGGGACGCCGACCATGCTCGGCTTCCGCTTTTCCACAATCATCAACACGCGGGCCTCCTGTAGCGCGAGGCGTCCCGGTTTCCCTATCAACAAAAGCATCGGGTTCGATCGGCAAAAGCCGATCGGGATCGGCCGCTCCCTCACCCGCTCGCCCGTTGCCGCATATACCGTGCGCGGCGATAACCTCGGTCGCCCCCGCGCGAAACAGTCCTTCGATATCCGACGGATCGAGCGCTTCTATCAACACGACCACGCGCCCCACACGGCCCTCTGACGTCAGACGCGCAACCGTCGTCCGCACATCGGCAGGCGCAAACGGCGCCGCCGCGATCATGGCCGCCCCGCGGCGCGAAGGAAACGCGCGCGCCATGGCCACCAGGCCATCCAAGTCGCCGACACGCAGCACCTGCGCACCCGCATCACGGCTCTCGACCTCGCGCTGTAGCAGTCCGTAATCGCCACATGCGCAACACGCAAGCCAGATCGCCTTCATCACTCGTCGCCTCCGCTCCGTTTGCCGCGCGCCGTGGCAGGAATCGTCAGGCTGATCGTTCCCTTGCCCGAGGCACCCAGCAACTCCTTGACATCATCAGGGTCCGCCGCCAGCGTCACCCACTCGATCTTGCCTTCGCGCGAGGTGCCTGCCTCCTCGCTGGTATCAATGACGCGCGCACCGCACAAACGATCGGTCACGCCGTCCTTTTGTACGTATACGTCCACATAGCTCCCGACGCCTGTGGCACCGCCCACCGAATGCTCGGCATCGACCGCCACCGAAACGGCAACCTTGTCCTTAGGCACCTCGAGCGTGTGGTTCTCGGCCTTGGTGTAGACATCGCAGACCACGGCGTTTTTGGGAATGCGCGAGGTCGTTACGTCGCCGCGCACCTGGCGCAGCTCGGTCGCCGCGTCGCGCGGCAACAGGCTCGTCAACCACTCCTGGGTTATGACGTTGGTTTCGTCGAGCGTTTCGCCGGCGTCGATATCGCGTGCCGCGACGCATACTTCGACGCGGTCGCCGCCGTATTTTGCCAACGTCTCGGCCTGGGCCTGATCGGCCTGCGAGCGAATCGACGACCCGTAAGCCATGCAAAGGGCCGCGGCAAGCACACCCGTGGCCAGACTGATGGCGATGCGCTTGCTCTTGTTCACGGCCGCTCCTCTCATGGCAGTGGCGGGCGAATGCCCGTACCACCATTGTCTGGGCGACCAAGACGTAAAGCGACGCGACGGCGATCCCGGTTTTCACGGTCAAACCAATCGCCGACCAAAAACTGACCAAGCCGTCAAGTCCGTGGCAAGGTTTTGGTCAGCACGTCACCAAAACGCATGTTTCGAAGCATTCCGATAACAAAAAAGCCGCCTCCCAAGCAGTTAGGAGACGGCTGTCATAGGAAAAATCAATTACAGATGAACATCGGGATCGAGCATTTGAGCACTCACGCGCATGGATGATGCCAGGTTTTGGAACGTCTCCAGGCGCAGGTTGTCGATCTGTCCCGCGTCCTCGGCCTCGCGAACGGCACAACCCGGCTCGTGAGTGTGCGTGCAATCGCCAAACCGGCACGCACGCGACGCCTCGACGATTTCGGGAAACGCGCGAGCCAACCCCCGTTCGTGGCCCACAAGCGGCAGGCTCCGCAGGCCCGGCGCATCGGCGATCACGCCGGCGTCGCCCGGCAGCGCCACCATCACACGCGCGACGGTAGTGTGACGGCCCTGGTCATCGCGCTCGCGCACACCGCCGGTAGCCAGGGTGTCGTGGCCCAACAGCGCGTTGAGCAGCGTCGACTTGCCGGCACCCGACTCGCCCAAAATCATGGCACAGCTCCCGGCGGGCACGCAGGCGCGCACTTCGTCTAAGCCGCGGCCCTCGGCAGAAGACGTCACGATCACGCGCGCGTCCGAGCCAACCAAGCGATGTACGCGATCCAGGTCGCGCTCGAGCTCCTTGGCCTCGCAGCGGTCGGCCTTGGTGAGCACCACCACCGGCTCGGCATCGCAGTCGAGCGCCAACACCAGCGAGCGTGCCACGCGGTCGAGCAGCACCTCTCCGGCACCGAGCGCCTGCACGATCAGCACGCTATCTACGTTGGAGCAGAGCACCTGACGCTCGCCGCGGGCACGGCCACGCCAACGCTCAAAGCTCGTACGGCGCGGCAGCACGCACTCGATCACGCCCATGTCGTGGCCGGGCGCACGGCGCACCGCTACGCGGTCGCCCACGGCCGGCAACAGGACCTCGTCCTCGCCGCGCGACTTAGCAAATCCTACGGCGTGCTCGGCACGGAACGTATCAGTGGCAGTCGCCACCAGTGGAAACCCGCGGTCCAGGCGCACCACGGCGCCCAGCTGCATCTGCTCTGGCTGCTCGGCTTGCGCGCAAAAATCATCGAAGGCTGCCTGCTGGGCGGCATCGACCGGCAGATCGTCGAACGCCGGAACATCCTGCAACGCATCGAGCCCCGGTACGCTCGCCAACAACTCCTCGGCAGATGCGGGGGCTTCGGTCGCAAGCTTCCGACGACGATCACGCTTAGCCCGCGCCCCCGTCGTCTTTTTCTTCGCCTTAGCCTTAGCCTTAGCCACAAACGCCTCCCAGCACCCAAAATCACAACTGAGCAGGTATTTTACCCACAAAAAAGAGTCGGTCGAGCAAACGCTCGACCGACTCACATACTTTCCCTCAGCCCTTTATCATCCGCACGGGAGAAAAGCCAACAAGGATACCGCAGGGCCCGCCCGCCGGGAGGGGTTTCCTAAGGGCACATCCCGCAGCCGCAAAGCGGCGAGGACGTGCCCGTGGAAACCCCGCAGGCGGTCGGGCCCGGACAGGTTAACTTACTCCTTCTCGACCGCGCGCATGATCGCCTTGTAAATCTCCATCAGCGGAATGATCAGGAAGGCTAGGACCAGCGCGGCGACAACGCCCTTGAGCTCAAGCGTCACGGGGCCAAAGAACATCTCGGCAAGCGTCGGCTGCACGGTTACGATCACCGTCAGCACCAGCGCCAGCGCGGCAGAGGCCCACAGCCACATGTTCTGCTTCTTCATCTTAAACAGCGACGTGCGACGGCTGCGCATATTGAAGCAGTGGAAGATCTCGACCATGTTGAGCGTGATGAAAGCCATCATCACGCCTTCCTCGTCGGCATTGCCGGCGATCATATCGGCGATGTGGATGTAGCCCATGTCAAAGTACACGCCCACAAAGAAGCTCGCCAGCACCAGCACGGTAATGATCAGGCCCTGGACAACGCAGTCCAGGCCCATATTGCCGGCAAAGACACCGTCCTTGGCGTTGCGCGGCTTGCGCTTCATGATGTCGCCCTCGGCGTCTTCCATGCCCAACGCAAGCGCGGGGAAGCAGTCGGTAACCAGGTTCACCCACAGCAGCTGCACCGGTTGGAAGATGGTAAAGCCGATGAGCGTGGCGATAAACACCGAGAAGACCTCGGCAAGGTTGGCCGAAAGCAGGAACTGGATGACCTTGCGGATGTTGTCGTAGATGCGACGGCCCTCTTCGCAGGCACCGATGATGGTGGCGAAGTTATCGTCGGCGAGCACCATGTCGGCGACGTTCTTGGTGACGTCGGTGCCGGTGATGCCCATGCCCACGCCGATATCAGCACGCTTGATGGACGGGGCGTCGTTGACGCCGTCACCCGTCATGGCCACGATCTGATCGCGCGACTTCCAAGCCTCGACGATGCGAGTCTTGTGCTCGGGCTGGACGCGGGCGTACACGCCATAATCCTCGATGTGCGCGTCGAGTTCCTTGTCGCTCATGCGGTCGAGGTCAGCACCGGTGATAGCCTGACCGCGATCGGCGACGATGCCCAGCTGCTTGGCGATGGCCACGGCGGTGTCGATGTGGTCGCCCGTAATCATGACAGTGCGGATGCCGGCGTCGTGCGCCTCGCGGATAGCGTCGGCCACCTCGGGACGGACCGGGTCGATCATGCCGGACAGGCCGCAGAAAACCAGGTCATGCTCGAGCGCAGCGGGGCTGCAGTCGGCGGGAACCTCGGTGTAGGTGCGGCTCGCCAGCGCCAGCACGCGCAGGGCCTCGTCGGCCATGGCCTTGTTGGCGGCCACGAGCTCGGCACGGCGCTCCTCGGTCAGGGGGACGACCTTATCGCCCTCATAGATATGGGTGCACAGGCCTATCACCACGTCGGGCGCGCCCTTGGTGTACTGCTCGTACTCGCCATCCAGGGTCTCGACGACCACGGACATCATCTTACGGCCCGAGTCGAACGGGGCCTCGCCCACGCGCGGGTGCTCGGCAGTCAGGCCAGTAAGACCAGCCTTGCCGGCATCATTGACGAGTGCACACTCGGTCGGCTCGCCCACGGCCTCGCCCAGCTCCTCGTCCCACTGGGCATCGGAGCACAGTGCCATGCCGGCCAGGAACTTCTCCTTGGGCGCAGCGAGCTCGTGCTTGACGACGGTCATCTTGTTCTGGGTAAGCGTGCCGGTCTTGTCCGAGCAGATGGTCTGCGTGCAGCCGAGTGTCTCGACAGCAGAAAGCTTGCGGATGATCGCCTGGCGCTTTGCCATCTTGGTCACGCCGAGCGACAACACGATGGTCACGACGGCGACCAAGCCCTCGGGGATGGCGGCGACGGCGAGCGAGACGGCGACCATAAAGGTGTCAAGCAGGGCAGTTGGGTCGGTAAGGACGTTGCCCACGCCGTGGCGGACGATGTCGACGCCAAAGATCACGACGCAGATGACGATAACCATGATGGTAAGGATGCGGCTGAGCTCGGCGAGCTTCACCTGCAGCGGCGTGAGCTCTTCCTTGGCCTCGGCCAGGGCGCCGGCAATCTTGCCCATCTCGGTGTCCATGCCGGTGCCGACCACGACGGCCCGACCACGGCCGTACACCACGGTGGAGCCCATGTAGCACATGTTCTTGCGGTCGCCGAGCGGCACGTCGTCGGTGCCTGCGGCGAGCTCAATCACGTTGGCGTGCTTCTCGACCGGCACGGACTCGCCGGTGAGCGCGGCCTCTTCGATCTTCATCGTGGCACTCTCGAGCACGCGGCAGTCAGCCGGGACGGAGTCGCCCGCCTCGAGCATGATCACGTCACCGGGCACAAGCTCGGCGCTCGGCAGGTGCACGAGCTTGCCGTCGCGCAACACCTTGGACTGCGCCGCGCTCATCTCCTGCAGGGCCTCGAGGGCCTCCTCGCTCTTGGCTTCCTGGACCACGCCCAGCACCGAGTTGACGATAACAACGAACATGATGATGGCGACATCGGCAAAGTCCGCCTCGCCCTTGACCATGCCCGTAAGCGCGCTGATAACCGCGGCCGCGATCAACATGATGACCATGGGGTCTGCCATCTGCTCAAAGAAGCGCTTCCACAGCGGTGTCTTCTCGGCTTCCTCAAGCTTGTTAGGGCCTGTCTTGGCAAGACGCGACGACGCCTCACCGGTGCTCAGGCCGAGGTTCTCATCGACACCTTGGTCGCTGAGCACCTCCGCCGCGGCGGACAGGTATTCCTTTTGCATATAGAGTCCCCTCCTGGGATTCGGGCCACTCAGCAGATTGATGCCCGATCATAATTCCCAGGAGAAGGGCAAGGGCTCATCAAGGCTGCCGTGCTGAGCGGCAGTTGATAGTGTAGCTATGGTACCCCAAAGCGGCGGGTCTAGCCAAAACAATCCATTTGGAAATAGGGTCCATTCGCAACGATGCAGACCGTATGATGTTCAACATTGATAAAACGTTTTTTCTTCAGCGCATCATCAAACTGAAATATCGCCCAGATAGCAGCGGTTAGAACGGCTGGTAAAGTTTTTGCATATACCGTTTTTTCGCAAAAAATGAACTTCTAATTCGGCATACGGTCGATTTTTTGGGGTATTCGGTCGGCATTTCGTTATAATCAACTCAGTTTTTTTTCTTATGGTTTATCTATCAGCGCAAGACGATGTCAGATGGAGGTCTGAATGTACAAGCGCACCAAGATTGTATGCACCATGGGTCCCGCCTGCGATAGCGACGAGACCATCCGCGAGATGATCAAGGCGGGCATGAACGTCGCCCGTTTTAACTTCTCGCACGGATCCTACGACGAGCACCACGGTCGCATCGAGCGCGTCCGTCGTATTTCCAAGGAGCTCGGTCTGCCCGTCGGCATCCTGCTCGACACCAAGGGCCCCGAGGTCCGCACCGGCCTTCTGGTCGACGGCAAGAAGGTTGCCGTCAAGACCGGCGATAAGATCGTCGTCACGGCTCAGCCCACGACCGAGGATTTCCACGGCACCGCTGAGCACATCTCCCTCGACTACCTGGCTCTGCCCTCCGAGGTCGAGAAGGGCTCCCTTATCCTGATCGACGACGGCCTGGTTGCCCTCGAGGTCGAGTCCGTCAGCGGCCAGGACATGACCTGCGTCGTTAAGAACGACGGCCTGATCGGCGAGCGCAAGGGCGTCAACATGCCCAACGTCAACATCTCGCTGCCCGCTATCACCGAGCGCGATCGTCAGGACATCCTCTTTGGCCTGACCGAGAACATCGACTACATCGCCGCTTCCTTCATCCGTGACGGCGAGTCCGTCCGCGGCATCCGCGAGCTTTGCCGCGAGAACGGTGGCGAGCACGTGACGATCTTCCCGAAGATCGAGTGCGCCCTGGGCGTCGAGAACTTCGACGAGATCCTCGAGGCTTCCGACGGCATCATGGTCGCCCGTGGCGACCTGGGCATCGAGATCAAGCCCGAGCTCGTTCCCCACATCCAGAAGGAGATCATCGCCAAGTGCAACGCGGCCTACAAGCCCGTCATCACCGCTACGCAGATGCTCGACTCCATGCAGCAGAACCCGCGCCCGACGCGCGCCGAGGTTGCCGACGTTGCAAACGCCATCTATGACGGCACCGACGCCGTTATGCTCTCTGGCGAGTCCGCTGCCGGTAAGTACCCGGTCGAGGCCGTTAAGATGCAGGCCAGCATTGCTCTCGAGGCCGAGAAGTACCTCCCGGCCCACGCTCCGCTCGAGGTTCCGGCTGACGCTCACGGCACCCGCGTTGTCAACAACGTTGTGGGTATGTCCGCTGTGAACATGGCCACCACCGTTGGCGCCAAGTGCATCACCGTACCGACGACCACCGGTCGTACCGCTCGCCTGATCTCGCACTTCCGTCCTAACATGCCGATCTGCGCGTTCTCCCGCCACGAGTGGGCCGTCCAGCAGATGATCATGTACTGGGGCGTTATCCCGCACCAGGCCGAGATTACCCAGGGCACCGTCAACGGCACGATCGTCAAGGCGATCGAGACCGCTAAGGAGCTCGGCTACGTCGAGGCCGGCGATTTGACCGTCGCTACCGCCGGCGATCCCCGCATGAGCGTCCAGCTCGAGGACAAGGTCTCCTCGACCAACGTCGCTTACGTCGCTCAGGTGCGCTAAATCGCACTTGCAAGCAGATTCGCATTGCAAAGGACCCGGAAGGCAAAGCCTTCCGGGTCCTTTTTCTGTGCCAATGCCGGCACACGGCAAAACACGCACTCATTTCTTTACCAAAAGCGCGAACTCCACCCTTCGAGGCCAAAAAAATAAAGTCCCAAGCGCTAAAAGTGTTCGCCCGGTGGCAAACCCACACCTTATCCGACGCTGCTGAATCGTTTTAGCAAGAACCAGATCGACCTGGTTTTCGGAAGTATGCGGCAAATTTCGAGACCTCCGAGCACACCTTGTTTTTTCATAACAAAATGCCTGATAAACTAGGCTCAACAGCCAGGTCTGCTCATAGGGTTCAGATTTTGCCGCATACTTCCGGATTGACGCTGGCATCACACAGTCCAAAAGCACATTTCGACCAGGAGGACGTCATGGACCTAACGTTATGCGGTCAATCCGCTTTTAACTATTACCGCATCCCGCCGCAGGTATTAGGCCTTTACCCCGCTGTCAGTCTAGACGACATGGATCGCAGATGTTGCGGCCTCGGAAGTCATGCAGTTGTAAAAGACCTGCTTCACGCACCGCTTCACAGGCTTGTATTCACTCGGGCACAATCCGGGTCGCGAAACCTGTTTAAATCGCATCTCCTGACCCAAGAGCCCCCTCCGGGGTCATTTAGGCAGACTGAACATGGATTTGATGTCACGTCGCCCGAGTTTACGCTGCTCAGCCTTGCTACGCAGGTCTCACGCAACCAGTTACTCATGGCTTGCTACGAGATGTGCGGCTCCTTTGCAGTGTTTAAGCCCTGCGAGCGAACGCAACAACAACTCGATGAAGCCATTTCGCTTAAGCTCATTCCACCTAACTGCGGTTGGGAGCGTGTTGTCGACATCAAGGGCAATGGCACCAACTTGTGGAAGCGCACGCCGTTTCTTACCGCAGCGGATATCGCCTCGTTCGCCAAGCAGGCCGCAGGCCTGCGCGGCGTCAAACAACTCCGTTGGGCCGCAGAACGCATGACGGGGCAGACCGCCTCACCTTTCGAAGTCCAAACGTCCATACTCGTCTCACTCCCCCGTGACGAGGGCGGCCTGGGCATCGGCATCACCAACAACGCGCGTATCCCGCTCAGCGAGGACGCGCGTTCGCTGTATGACAAAACCTGCTGCTACGCCGATATCCTCATCGAGAGCAACACCGACAGCATGGGCGTCATCTTGGAATGCCAAGGCCGCTCCGCCCATGATGGCGAAGCCGCAAGCCTCTCCGATGCCGAGCGCACCACTGCGCTCACCAGCATGGGCTATGACGTTATCCAGATAACCTATGAGCAAATCAAAGACACGAAGAGCTTTAACAACATCGCCGAACTCATCCATAAAAAGGCGGGGCTCCCCTACATCCCAAAAACCGATCAGGAGCGTACCACCGAAGATGCCCTGCGACGGGAGTTGTTGGTCAATTGGGATGAACTGTTCGCCGTCAAGCCGGCCGGCTAGCAGCTAGCGATCAGAGGGACTGCGGGAACGTCAGAAGCGGCAACGCGAGCCGCAAATCCCGCCTCGGTTAGCTCGATGACCTCGGTAAACGTTGCGTCGAAGAACTCCTCGGTCAGCAGGCGGTATGGCGGATGATCGGGCTCACCGGGGTTTTCGCGCACGATCTCGTGCATAACGCCGATGGTCTTGAGCACATACTCCTTATGGATGGGATACTGCCCAAAACGCGTCGCCGCAGTATACAGGCGATCGGTCGCGCGCGGGATGGAAACAATGCCCAGCGTCTTGCCAAACCAGTCAAAGTCGCCTTGCTTTTTAATGCGGAACTCCTCGCACGGCTTGCCGCCGTGCGCCTCCAGATACTGATTCACGCGCGTATTCCATACGGTATCGGCCACCAGATGCGACCAGACACCCAGTGTCAAATCGAGCAACGACTGCGCCACGTCCTCGGACGCAAGCGAGAACTCACGAGCGCCGGGACCGACAACCGGCTCGGCATCCCTGTAGCGCTGGGGATAGTGCACGCGATTCAGTCGCTCGCGCTCCTCGACAATCGAGGTAGCCTCGGCGGGTTCGCCCGCGGGTGCGCCTTTAAGCAGCGGCGCCACATAGGTATCCCAGAACTCGTGCTCGCGCGGCTTAGGGATAGGCTCGGGCTTTGCAAAGTGCGTAATGCGATACGGAATGGGATCAGCGATACCGGGAACCATATAGCCCACAAAAATGTCCGGAACCACGCAGCCAAACAAAAAGGCGTTGCGGTCGCGCACGCTATTGGCAAGCGCGCCGGTGCGCTCCAGCAAACGCTCCGTCTGAGCAATATGAATGTTCCAGCTTGGCATAGCCACCCCCATAAAAAACCTGGATAACTATACCATCACGGCAAAGCCGCGCGGGCGGCTACGCACGCTCTACGCAGCAACTAGTCCGTAGCACCGCTTTCGGTTCCATACGACGGCGAAGGCGCCTCGACCACATGGTGATATCGATCGATATAGATTGCACGGGCACCCAGGCGTCGCACCAAATCCTGGTGATGCGTGCTCATCAAGACCGTCTTACCCGCCGCGACGTAGGCCAGCAAGAAGTTGACCACGATGTCGCATGAGTCCTCGTCGAGCCCGTTGGTGGGCTCATCGAGGACCAAGATATCCGGGTTCATCGACACCACCGCAGCCAGCGCAACGCGCTTCTTTTGCCCGCCCGAGAGCTGATAGGGAGAGGCGTCGGCAAGATCGGCAACCTGGAACAGCCCCATGGCATCGCGCACGCGGCGCTCGAGCTCGTCTGCCGGCAGCCCCATCTGGGCGGGGCCAAACGCGACCTCCTCGCCGACCGTGGCGCAAAAGAGCTGCGCATCGGCGTTCTGGAACACAAAGCCCACGCGCTGATGGAACCGCTGGGCCGTCGCGGAATCCTTTAGAAACGTCGCATCGATCACGTGCCCGTCAAACAGGTATGCCCCTGCGTCCGCGAGTTCAAGGCCGTTGATAAGGCGCATAATCGTCGTCTTACCGCAGCCGTTGGGGCCGAGCAGGGCAACGAGTTCACCACGATCGACCTGCAGCGACACACCATCGACAACCGTATGCCCCGCATAGGAGAACACCACGTCGCGTAGCTCGATGAGCGGCGCGACCCCGGCGCCGCCCGCACCGTTCGTGCCCGCCGCACTATTCATATCGATCGTCAAAACGTCGCCCTTCCCCATTTGCATCCCCAGTCGAAACCAGCAGCGCCTACAGCACGGCGCACAACACTGCCAGCAGCGCCACGCCGGCCGCATAGACCGCATCGCGCCAGCCAAACCCGGCGTGCTCGGGCGCCGGATACGCACCGGCAAAGCCGCGGCAAAGCATGGCCTCGTCCATCGCGCGGCTGCATTCCATCGCCTTGATAAACGTCATGCCCATGATACCCGCCAGCGAGTCGGTGCGCGAAAAACCCGCAGGCGCACGACCGACGCTGCGCAGCATGACCGATTCGCACAGATCGCGCGCCGTGCGACCCAGCACCTCGATGTGCTTGAGCGCCATATCAAACGTAAAGATAACTTCGTCGGGTAGATGCAGCATTTTGAGCGCCGCCGACATGCGGCTCCACGTGAGGGTCCACGAAACGCCCAGCACCAGCGACACATTAATGAAGGCCTTGAGTGCAATCTTGAGCATGGCACCCGTGGCGGAAGCGCCCAGTAGCAGGGCAGGCAGCGCCAAAACCGCGGCAAACCCCGCCGCGCCGAGCGCCGGCACAAAGGTCGCTCGTAGCCCGCGTGCGGGGCGCACCGCGACCAGCACCAGCGCGATAGCCGCCATCAACATGAGGTACAGCGGACTCTGCGTCAGACACACGCACAGGACGCAAACGAACATCCCCACCAGGCGCACCGGAGCCGAAACGCAAGAAAGGGCGCGGTCGATAATCGACCCGCCCTTGCGTGCGCCACCGCCCAGGCGAACCCGCTCAAGCAGGCTCGCCAGGTGCAGGACGTTCTTTTGCATCACGCGATGACGAGCGCCCGTAGGCTCGTAACGCTGCTCGGCCGCAAGCCAGCTAGGCAGCTCGACCGTCGCCATGGGCTCCGCTTTCTTTAACCGTCAGCGAAACCAAGCGGAATACGATGGTGAGCACCGCCACGCCAATCACGCCGGAAAGGATATACATAGCAGCCTGGCCGGCAAAGCCAAGACCCTGTTCCTCGGAATAGGCCTGCAGGTAATCACCCGTGGGTAGGGCGTCGGCAAAGGTCGGGGTATCGAGGCCGACCGAAGCCTGCAGGCTGTCGTCGCCAGCCTCCTGAACGGCGGTCGCGGCGCCCTCGGCGTCCCACTCGCCCCAGGCGTCACCCGTGGCCAGCAGTCCCAGCGGCGTAGCCACGACAAGCACGGCGACCAGGATGAGCGTGGGAACCAGCGAGGTCTTCTTGGCAGCAGTGCCCTCGACAGCAAGCTGGCCATCGACGGCCTCGGGCCCGACGATAACGCTCGGCGCCGTCTTCTTAATGAAACCGTAGATGGCGGCCGTCGCCACGCCCTCGACCACGCCGGCAACCAGCATATGCGGGATCAGCATGGCAGGAATGGAAACAGACAGCGGGAAGGGGCAGTACAGCGGAGCGCCCGAGGCGTTGGTGAAGAGCATCGGCTGAATACCAAACTCGATTGCCGCGCACAGGGCCGCCAGGCACAGCCCGACCCAGCCGCTTACAACGGCCGAAACCGAGGTGCCCCAGCTCTTGTCGTGCAAACGGCTGTTGAACGCACGGAACACGATAGCAGCGGCAAACGGCAGCACAAAGGCCATGTTAAAGCAGTTGGCGCCAAAGGACAGGATGCCGCCGTCGCCAAACAGCAGCGCCTGCAGCGCCAGCGCGACCGAGACAGCGATAGCCGCGGCCTCGGGACCCAGCAGCAGTGCGATGAGCGCGCCGCCAACAGCGTGACCAGTGGTGCCGCCAGGCAGCGGCACGTTGAACATCATGAGCAAGAAGGAGAACGCAGCGCAAATACCCAGAAAGGCCATGTGCTCGCGATCGAGCGTGGCGCGCACCTTCTTAATGCAGTGGACCCAAACGGGCACCATCGCCACCGCCATGACGGCATCGGTCTGCGGGGACAGATAATTATCTGGAATGTGCATGTACGCCTCCCGGTTGTCGGCGCACAGAATTGCAACGCCGCCTGAATCACCTTGCCAGTGTTACGTATTGTCAGACTCGTAACACGACGCGGGCTATCATAGCAAAACGGCGCACTGCCGACAAAGCAGCACGCCGTTATGTAATGCGCGTGTCATATATGCAGGCTCAGCAATGCCTTTTCCGAACACCGTGGTCACGCAGGGCCCCACAGCAACTGCCGAGGGGTCCTGTGCTCCCAGCGCAAATCTTAGCCGCGGACCTCACCGTTTACGCCCTTGCACACCTTGGTGACGATCTTCTGGTGCGCCTTCTCGACCTCTTCGCTGGTGAGCGTATGGTCGTCGGAGCGATACGTGAGCGCAAAGGCCATGGACTTCTTGCCCGCTCCGATGCGGATGGGATCGCGGTAGACATCGAACAGGCGCACGCCCTCGAGCAGCTTGCCACCGGCGCTGGTAATACGACGCTCAAGATCCTCGCAGGTCACGGCGTTGTCGACCACAATGGCAAGGTCGTGCTCAACGGCCGGATACTGCGAGAACTCACGGTAGTTCTCCTGGTTGCGGGCGCCCTTGATCAGCTTGTCCAGGTCGAGTTCAAAGGCAACGACGACCTCGTCGATGCCCATCGCCTCGCGCGCCTCGGGGTGAATCTCGCCGACCCAACCCAGCACGGTGCCGCCGGACAGAACCTCGGCCGCACGACCCGGCTGCAGGAAGGCATAGCCCTCGCCCTCGACGGGACGGAAGCGAACCTTCTCGATGCGCAGCTGGGCGAGCAGCTCCTCGACAATGCCCTTGCCAAAGAAGAAGCGCAGTTTGCGGTACTTCATGTTCCAGGACTGCTCGCTCCACTGGCCCGAGAGCACACCCGCGACGGACTTGGTCTCCTTGGGCAGGCTGGCGTTCTCGCGGCCATGGAACAGGCTGCCGACCTCGTACAGGTGCACGTTGGGCGTACCGTGGGCCTCGTTATAGGCAACGGACTGCAGCAAGCCCGGCAGCAGCGAACGACGCATCTCGGTCTGCTCGGCCACCAGTGGGTTCATGAGCACCACGGGGCAGCCGCGGCCCTCGGTGGACATGCCGATCTTCTCCAGGTCGCCCGGGGCGGCAAAGCCAAAGGTCGTGGTCTCGTTAAGGCCGCAGGCGCGCAAGATCTCGCCGACCTTGCGGGTGAGCTTCTGCTCGCGGGTCAGACCTCCGATGTGGTTCTTGGCAGCCGGGATGGTCGCCGTCACGCGGCCCATGCCCCACAGGCGCAGGACCTCCTCGATCAGGTCAATCTCGCGCGGCAGGTCGGGACGGAAGCTCGGCGGGGTAACCATAAAGTCCTCGCCGTCGCGCTCGACGGTGCAGCCCAGGCGGGTGAGCGAACGCTCGATAAAGTCGGGCTCGATATCGGCACCGCAAATGGCGTGCACGCGGGCCAGGCGCAGCTTAATGCTGTCGATGGTCTTGGGCGCGGGGAAAACGTCGACATAGCCGGGAGCGACCTCGCCGCCGGCGATCTCCTCAATCAGCGCGCAGGTAACGTTGGCAACATCCACGCAGCCGGTCTCGTCGACCTGGCGCTCAAAGCGAATGGAGGCGTCGGAGATCAGTGACAGATCGCGGCTGGTGTGCGAGGTGCGACCGGCGTTGAAGCAGGCACTCTCGACCATCACGTCGACGGTGTCGTCCTCGATCTCGGAATCCATGCCGCCCATAACGCCGGCCAACGCCACGGGGCGCTCGCCGTCAGTGATAAGGCCCATGCCGGCGTCGAGCACGCGCTCCTCGCCGTCGAGCGTCGTGAACTTCTCATCCTGCTGGGCGGCGCGAACCACCACGCGACGCCTGCCCTCGCGCTCGGCAAAGGTGTCAAGGTCAAAGGCGTGCAGCGGCTGACCGGTGAGCATCATCACGTAATTGGTGATGTCGACGATGTTGTTGTGCGGGCGCACGCCCAGGGCGTTAAGGCGCTTGACCATCCAGTCGGGCGACGGGCCGACCTTCACGTTGCGCACAATGCGGGCGACATAGCGATCGCACAGGCCCTCGTCGGCAATCTCGACCGAAAGCTCGTCATCGGTCGCGCGACCGGTCTCCGCCTTGATGGCGGGCAGCTCAACGTGGAAATCGCGGTCGAAGATGGCGCCGGTCTCGCGGGCCATGCCGATCATGGACAGGCAGTCGGGGCGGTTGGGCGTGATCTCGCAGTCGAGCACGGTGTCGCTTGAGCCAACATACTCGGCAAACGGCATGCCGCAGGGCGTATCCTCGGGCAGGATCATAATGCCGGAGTGGTCGCCGCCCAGACCGAGCTCGCGCGCGGAGCAGTTCATGCCCATGGACACGACACCGCGAAGCTTGCTCTTCTTGATCTTGACATCACCGGGCAGAACTGCGCCGATCATGGCCGTGACGATGTGGTCGCCGGCCTCGAAGTTCTGCGCGCCGCAGACAATCTGCAGCGGAGCGGGATTGCCGTCGGCGTCGAGGTTCTTGTCACCCACGTCGACCGAGCACACATACATATGGTCGCTATCGGGGTGCGGGGTCTTGGTGAGCACCTTGGCGGTCACCACGTGGTCGAAGGATTCTCCCACAGTGTCAATCGCCTCGACCTCGGTGCCGGTGCGGATATATTCGTCCGAAAGGGTCTTGGGATCCTCCGGAATATCGATCATGGTCTTGAGCCAGTCGTAAGAAACGCGCATCTAACTGGTCTCCTTTCATCTGTAACGTCTGCAATAAACAGACGGAAAACTCCAGCTACGGAGACGGGTTTCCGAGGTGCCGCAGATTGCCTTGAAAGAGGAGGGCCGCGTACTTAGGTACGCAACCGACGATTGAAAGGCAAGGTGCGGTGGCTCGGGAAGCCGCCGGGACAGGTCAACTTAAAATTGGTTCAAGAAACGCATATCGCCCGTCATGAGCGTTCTGAGGTCGGGCAGGTCATAGCGCAGGGCCGCGACGCGCTCGGCGCCAATGCCAAAGGCGAAGCCGGTGTACTTCTCGGGGTCGATGCCGCAGTTGATCAGGACGTTGGGGTCGACCATGCCGCAGCCCAGGATCTCGATCCAGCCGCTGTGCTTGCAGAAGTTGCAGCCCTTGCCGCCGCACACGTGGCAGCTCACGTCCACCTCGCAGGAAGGCTCGGTGAAGGGGAAGAAGTGCGGACGGTAGCGCGTCTTGCGGTCCTCGCCAAACATGCACTTAACAAAGTAGTCGAGCGTGCCCTTAAGGTCGCCAAAGGTGATGCCCTCGTCGACGACCAGGCCCTCGATCTGGTTGAACTGCGGCAGGTGGCAGGCATCGGCCGTGTCGGGACGGTAGACGGTGCCCGGGCAGATCATGTAGATGGGCGGCTTTTGCGACTCCATGGTGTGGATCTGCACGCCCGAGGTCTGGGTGCGCAGCAGCACATCGGACTCGCCATGGGCGTGAGCCTCAGGGTGCGCGACGCTGCCGGGGTTGTTGTCGACCACGTAGAAGGTATCGCGGGCCGAGCGGCTCGGGTGATCCATGGGAGCATTGAGCGCAGTGAAGTTGTAGTAGGAGGTATCGACCATGGGGCCGGACTCGACGGTGTAGCCGATGCCGGAGAAGATGTCCTCGGCCTCCTCGATGATCTGCTTGATCAGGTGCTGGTGACCGATCTGCGGACGGATGCCCGGCAGCGTGATGTCGACGGCCTCGTGCTCGAGTGCGTGCTTGAGGGCGGCGGCCTTCATCTCGGTGGTGCGCTCGTCGAGCATGCCCTCAATCAGCTGGCGCATCTCGTTGGCGCGCTTGCCCATCATGGGACGATCCTCGGGAGCGAGCTTGCCCATCATGCGCATCAGGCCGGTAATGCGGCCCTTGCGGCCGAGCAGCTCAACGCGCGCGGCCTCGAGCTTTGCGGCGTCGTCGGCGCCTGCGACGAGCTCCTTGGCCTCTTCCTCGAGTTTGACCAGATCATCAATCAGACTCATGTCTTCCCTTTCGTCTCTCGCGTTCCCCGCTTGCCGAGGCGGCTGCCGCCGTCTGACGTTGCGAAAACGCGGCCCGGTTCGGTAACAAAAAACCGCCCTCGGGCATGTGCATTGCCCAAGGACGGTTGAATTCCGCGGTACCACCTTGTTTGACCCGGCGGATGTCTGGCCCGCCGCGCCCACTCTGCGCCCCTTATCGCGAGGCTCACGGCTTCCCTACTGGGGCTTCGCCGCCGCTGGCCGCGCGCCCGTTGAGGTTGCTGCTCGGGAGTGAACGCTTGGCCCTTGCCACCGCAGGAAGGCTTGCAGCCCATGACCTTCCCTCTCTTGTCGGCGACGCGGCGGGCAAAACCCTCTCCGTCAACGCATTGGGCTATAGGATACCACATTGTGTGCGCGTATCGCCGCGTTCCGTTTTGTTCGCACTGGGTACAAGGCAGGTAGCTGTGCAAACTGGCCGCACGCCCACCCGTGGCGTCCGGTCTGCGAGATCAAGGATATAGGTATGGGAAAGAAATTCGATAAGAAGGCCAAGGCGAGCAAAGGCATCAAGAAACTCCGCAAGCTCGAAGGCAAACTGTGGACCCGCGAGTACCTGCTCAAGATTGCCGAGTTCGATGGCGCGACGATTGCCCCCGCCAACGGCGCCGCGGCCCGCGCCGATGCTATGGGCACCCTTGCCGGCGAACATCACAAGCTCCTGACCAGCAAAAAGTCCGTTGAGCTCGTGCGCTCTCTCGCGCGTGAGACGGTCGCGGGCGAAAAGATCGACGACCCGCAGCTGCTCGACGAGATTCGCGTGCTCGGCCGCGACCAGCGCGAGGCAAGCGTTATCCCTACCGAGGAGGCCGAGGCCTGGACCAGACTCACCTGCGAGGCCGATGCCGTGTGGCACAAGGCCAAAGCAGCCAACGACTGGGCGAGCTTTGAGCCCTATGTGGACAAGATCGTCTGTCAGCTCAAGCATCAGGCCGAGCTCATGGACCCCAAGCGTGACCCATACGATGTTTGGCTCGACCAGTACGAACGCGGCCTTTCCACCGAGAGCTTCGACGCGTTTTGCGACGAGGTCAAGGCGACGGTCGTGCCGCTCGTGCACGCCATCGGCGAGCGCGGACAGCAGCCCACTGCCGACTTTTTGCACGCGCATGTGCCCGAGGCCGCCCAGCGCGCCATGAGCTTCGACCTGATGAAGCTCGTCGGCCTTAACCTGGACGACACCACACTCGCCTTTACCGAGCATCCGTTTAGCGAGGGCTTTGCCGTGGGTGACGCGCGCATCGCCACGCACATCTACGAGGACGACTGCATCTCCAACGTCTACAGCATCATCCACGAGGCCGGTCACACCATGTACGAGCTGGGCGTGAACCCCGCTTACGCGCGCACGTGCCTGGAGGGCGGCACCTCCATGGGCATCCACGAGAGCCAGAGCCGCTTCTTTGAGAACACCGTTGGCCGCAGCCGTGCTTTTATGGGCCCGCTGCTCGAGGTGCTGCGCCGTCACGCGCCCGAGGTCTACGGCAACGTGGACGAGGGCACGCTCTACCACGCCGTGAACATCGCTCAGCCGTCGCTGATCCGTACCGAGGCCGACGAGCTCACCTACCCGCTGCATATTATGGTGCGCTACGAGATTGAGCGCATGCTGTTTGCCGGCGAGGCCACGGCCAGGGACATCCCCGCGCTTTGGAATCGCTTTATGGACGAGTACCTGGGCATTCCGGTTCCCGACGACACTCACGGCTGCCTGCAGGATACGCACTGGAGCGGCGGCTCGTTTGGCTACTTCCCCACCTATGCGCTGGGCAGCGCCTACGACGCCATGTTCGTGCCGGCCATGTGCCGCGACGGCGTCGACCTCACCGGCGCCTGCGCAAGCGGCGATTTGGCGCCAGTCCGCGCCTGGCTGGGCGAGCACATTTGGCAGTGGGGCCGTGCCAAGGACGCGCCGGAGCTCATCAAGGGCGCGTGCGGCATGGCGTTCGATGCCCGCTACTACTGCAGCTACCTACAGGACAAGTTCACCGCGCTCTACGAGCTGTAAAGCTTAGGCAACACGCCAACGCAAAGGGGCGCCGCAGGATCTATCCGCGGCGCCCCTTTTTTTCATCTAAGCCAGAGACCCGGCACTTGGGGCCGTTTGCAGCGTCGAGCGGTTACGCGGTTTGGTAAAACCGCGTAACTACAGAGCTTCCAAAGCACTTGCGATGCGCTTCATGGCGGCTTCGGCGGCCGATTGGTCCGGAGCCTCAGCCAGCACGCGAATCACCGACTCGGTTCCGCTCTTGCGCACCAGCACGCGGCCCTCGCCCGCCAGCGCGGCCTCGGCCTCGGCGATGGCGTTCTGCACGCCCATGTTCTCGAGCGCGGCGTCCTTGTCCGCCACGCGCACGGCGACCTGCGCCTGCGGCAGCAGCTTGCACGGTGCCGTGAGCTGCGAGAGCGTCTCGCGCTCGGCACGAATCACTTCCATAACGCGCAGCGAGGTCATAATGCCGTCGCCCGTGCGCTCGATATCGCCAAAGATCGTATGGCCCGTCTGCTCGCCGCCCAGGCTGTAGCCGCCCTCGCGCATCTTGGCATACACGTGACGGTCGCCCACGCCGCTGGTCACGGCGCTCAGGCCGGCAAGCTCCAGCGACTTGATCAGGCCAAAGTTGCTGGCAATCGTCGGCACCACGGTACCGCCCGAAAGGCGACCGTGCTTGTTCAGGTACACACCGCACACGTACAGGATCTGGTCGCCGTCGACCACGCGGCCGCGCTCGTCCACGGCCAGGCAGCGGTCGGCATCGCCGTCGTAGGCAAAGCCCACGTCCAGACCCTGCTCCACCACATGGCGCTGTAAGCGCTCCATATGCGTGGAGCCACAATCGACATTGATGTTAAAGCCGTCGGGCGCGGCATTGATCACGCGCACGTCGGCGCCCAGCGCGTCGAACACCGGCTTGGCCACCGAGGACGCCGAGCCGTTGGCGCAGTCGAGACCGATCTTAACGCCCTGCAGCGAAAAGTTCGCACTTGCAATGAGCGAGGCAATATAGCGGTTGCGGCCCTGCATGTAATCGACCGTAGCGCCAATGTGGTTGCCCGTGGCCAGCGGCACTTCGCTCTTGCCATCGATGTAATCCTCGATGAGCTCCAGCACGTCCTCGTCCATCTTAAAGCCGTCGCTGTTGACGAGCTTAATGCCGTTATCGCAAAACGGGTTGTGGCTCGCGCTGATCATGATGCCACAATCGAAGCAGCCCTCCACGGTCTGATGCGCCACGCCCGGCGTCGGGATCACGTGCAGCATGTAGGCGTCCGCGCCGCTCGCGACCAGGCCACTCACCAGCGCCGCCTCGAACATGTAGCTCGAACGACGCGTGTCCTTGCCCACGATCACGCGTGCCTTGCGCTCGCGGTTGGCGCCGTAATACCAGCCCACAAAGCGGCCGATCTTATAAGCGTGCTCTACCGTCAGCCCGACGTTGGCCTCGCCGCGAAAGCCGTCGGTGCCAAAGTACTTCATAAGAGATCCTCTCTATAGACAAAGGCGCGCCGCCAAAGCAACGCGCCGCCAGCCTATTATCCTTTAAAGCAACCGCAGGGGCTACACCGTGAGGAACATCATCACGATGATCATGGCAAAGCCGATAAGGTCGGTCGGCAAAAACACCGTGCCCAGCATAACGGCACTCGTGATGGTCGCCGAGACCGGCTCCACGGTTCCGATGAGGCTTGCGCGAACCGAGCCAATGTCCTTAACGCCCTGCATATAGAGCATGTAGGCAAAAAACGAACCGATAACCACGAACACCGCGAGCGCCTCGATACCGGCAACATCGAGCGCCGGCATATGCGCCCAAGGGCGAACGAAAGCACACGAAACGATGCCCGCCGTGAGCATAGCCGAACCCGTGACGATGGGGCTGCCATATTCGGGCAGGATCTTGGCGGGGATCACCGCCATGCAGGTGGCGCTGACCGCACACATAAGGCCCGCGACCAGGCCGAGCGGCGAGATGCTCAGGCTGGTGGGGTCACCGCCGGTGGCGATTAAAAAAGTACCGCCGAGGGCCAGACCAATGCCGATCGCCTCGCGAACGCGCGGCCTGCGGCAATCGACCACGCAGGTGTAGCCCATGATGATGATCAGCTGCAGGCACTGAAGCACCGTCGCGGTTCCGGCATTGGTCAGGCGCACGGCCGAAAGATAGCAGAACTGGTTGAACAGCAGGCCAAAAGCGGTAAAAAGCAGCAGTTGTCTGCGGTCGGCGGGCGTGGTCCAGAGTTTAACCAGACGCTCGCGATCGCGCGTGACCACCACGGCCATAAAGAGCAGACCGGCGAGAATCTGGCGCACACTCATAAGCCACAGGGTATCAACGTGATAGGTATCGAACAGGAAGCTCGCGCTGGTACCCGAAAAACCCCAAAACGAACCACCCACCAGCGTGGCCAGAACGCCCGTAATCATCTTGCGCGTCGACGCACTGTTCAGGCGGTCGCGCCATGCACGGCGGGTACTGCGGCTGAGCTCGTCAGTGCCCTCGGGCACATCAATGTTCGATATATCGGTCATCGGCACCGAAGCCCCTGCGCCTTCGACCTGCTCGACACACTCTTTGCTCATTCCACTCCCCCGAAACAGTCTGGAAGCAATTCGGCTTACCTTACCACGGCAAAGGCACCAGCTGGAGGCTTGTCCGTTTATCGGTAGGACAATTCCGCAGACGTCTTTCCATAGCTCGATACCACAATGGGCTTGCATTATGCGACAGCCAAATCGCGGCAGCAGGCTCTTTTGAAATGGATATGACAAAGCCCCCAAATTCCACAATGTAAGCGATTTTTAAAAATGTTCTTGCCACCGAGTTCAGGCTCCGTTATATTATCCCTTGCGCGCTTGCGCACCCTTGATCGGGCGTTTAGCTCAGGGGGAGAGCGCTTCCCTGACACGGAAGAGGTCAGAAGTTCAAATCTTCTAACGCCCACCAAATGTTCGCAGCTCAGAGGCTATGTCCTCTGGGCTGTTTTGTTTTATGTCGCCAAATCCGCTGGCAGCTCCAACCGTCATCGCAACGTAACATCAATTCACCTGGCGAATGGCTGCCAAACAAATTCAATACCCCAACATCAACAACAGCCGGGCACAAAACTGCGCCGCAAACTGCTCCAACCACCCTGCCCATGTACAAAACCGCGTCAGCGACCCAAGTGCCTATCCCGGCTGACTCCGTAGTCAATCAAAACCGCCCCAATAGCCACCGAGGCCGAGACCAACACGTCTCGAACCCATCCGCACCGCAACTTCTCAGCAAAACGCCGCGATGTCTGCGCCCTGCGGTATCCTTGAGCCACTTGCACCTGCAGCACCAAGGAGCCGCCATGCGCACCGAGCTCGATGTCCCCTTTTCGCACAAAGAAGAAGCCAAGGCGCTGGGCGCCAAATGGGACCGGACCAAGAAGATCTGGTATGTACCCAGCGGCGTCAACCCCGAGCCCTTTGCCGAGTGGCTGCCCGGTGTTGACCGATTCGACCCCTCAGCGCCGTATATATATCTAGTACTGGGCGAGCGCGAGTGCTGGAAGTGTCACAAAGAGACCTCGGTCGCGGCCTTCGGCATTCCCTATCGAACCGATAACGACGAGAGCATCACCATCGCGCACGCGCCCAACGAAGCCGGGCACATTGCCATCGACACGGCCAACGCCAACGCACTCGCCATCGTGCCCGCTCTTGGCTGCGTGCCGGGCGAGATCCGCGACTACCTTCATAAGCGCTGCGGCTACAAGCCCGTAGGCGCGCGAGCCTCCAAAGCCCCGTCGCTCGGCAACACGTGCACCAGTTGCGACGCGCTGCAAGGCAGCCGCTATCTGTTCGAGGAGCCCTCGTCCCCGTTTGCCCTCACTGCCATCAACAAGCTGCCGGCACTGGAGTTTGTGCGCGTCGAAGTTGCCGGCGTCTTCGGCATCCCGGCCACACGCACCGACTTTGACCAGGCGCTCTTTACCTGGGCACGCGACCATCACGCCGAGTTCCACAAGCAGCTCGGTGAGGGGATTTATCTGTAGGGACGGAGAGGCCTTCACAGTCAGCTCCTCCGCATCACCTATCCCTCGTCGCCGGCGTCGTACACGATATCGAGGCCACAAACGGGGCATTTCTCCGGATACACCGGCATATGAACGCCTGTCCGTTTTCTCACTTCGTCGCTGAGCCTGTCGCACGCATCGATGAACCGAATGTCGAGACACGGTATTTGCGAGCCGCAGCAAGGGCAGGCGACGACAAACGACCCGCGATCAACCTCTACGCTCGGAAACATATTGTTGTCGATAAGGGCACACGGCAGTTTTCCGTACTTCCCCATCGCAATATCGCCTCGCCAGCTCATACACGCTCCCCTCTCGCTATACAAATCAGGAAGAGCATGCACCGGCGGGCGGGCGCGAGATTGCATCGCCACGCGATCCGATCAAACAACACGATCGTCAAAGAATGCCAAAGCCAAATACGCTAATACGGCAGAAGCCCCGCCTTTTCACGCTTCTTTTCCGAGCGATCGAACTCAATGCGATGGGCCTCAAGAAACACCGTATTGGGCCGCCACTGACGCTCATTCGGCTGCCTTAGCGTCGCACCCGCAAAGGAAGCGTAGTCAGTCTTATCCAGCAGGTACGATCCGCACAGCCGATATTCGCCGCAAACAGGCTCAAACGAAATCAGGTGAGCCTCAAATAGGGAATGAAGGTCGCGCCGAAGCAGAATGCCGTTGCTGGCAACCTGCGATTTGGGTCCCGAGTAATTCTCGATATGCGCAGCCTCCAGAGCTTCGCTGACGCCGCAGTCCGACACCGCGCAACGGCCGTCATAGGCGGCAACGAGCTGCTTGCGGAACCATTGTTGCCCCAATCGCTCGCGCCTTAACGCATAGCGGACCTTTTCGTCGTCGGTCGCACCCTGTCCGGCAAACTCAATATCGACGGGCATGCGCTTCAGATAACTCATGTCGGGCGCAAAACGAGGGTCCGGCCCGCCTTTATGAACAGGACCGTGCAGAACAAACCATCCGTTTTCGGGCTCGAACCGCTCAACAAACGCAAGGCCGAGCACCTTACAGCCCACCTCGGTTGCAAATATGACTCCGACTGGAACGCCGCATTCCATGCAGTTGAGCATTTTACGGTTGTAATTCTGGTCTCGAAAACCAACGGTACCCGGCGCTTGAACCGAGTACTTAATGACCCACGTACCATCGTCCAAATAGAGCGGAGGCACATCGGTGTAGAAGCTCTTTTTAGAGTTATGGACCGAGAGCGCAAAGATCTTATTGGGATCTTGCTTCACCCGATCCTGGCCCGGCCAGAAGATCCCTGAATCCCGCGTTACGGGAAAGAAGTCCGAGCCAATTCTCAAACGATACTGATACTGAGGGCTATCTTCCTTGGTGTGGTGCGGAAGGCTGGTCCAAACGCCGCCGCGCTGCTCCTCACCCAGAAACCACTCCCATGCCTCAACGTATTCAGAAGGCACGAGACTGCAGGCACGGTCATAGCTTGGTCCATCCATCAACGGAACAGCAAGGTCAATGTCGTTCATCGCCAGCACCTACAACCATACGAACGCGAGTCATGCCCCTCAATAATATGACCGAGAGTCAATTATTACGAGATCTCATTCCGCGATCGGCACATCGTTGATGCTCTCGGTTTGCCGCTGGCGCGCTCGTACCCCGCTACCCCACTCCCCTGTATACTGATGTAGCACGTGTTTCATCCGGGCTTGTTGGGCCGGATTGTTCATGGGAGGGTCTTATGGCTGCTTCGAATCCGCCTAAGGGGAGCGTTTCTTCTTCGTCCATCAAGCCGGTTACGCGCAAGGCCGTGCGCTGCCAGCGCGAGGTCGCTTGGCTTGTCACGCAGGCGGCGGGCAGGCTTGTGGCGACCACTCAGGACGTCAATGCGCCTACACCGAGCTTTGTGTTAGCAGCGGCGCTGGATTTTGTGCGCCAATTGGAGCTTGCCGAACAGGATGACAACGGCCACCTCGACTACCAGAATGTTATGGCGCCCGACCTGCAAACGTTCTGCCACATGGCCAAGTTGCCCGCCGCGCCCAATGCGCTTTCGGACGCAGGCTACATGTTTACGCTTTCGGGCGCGGACCTTATCCGCGACATCTATGCATACTGCAGCGAGCTCGCCGAGCGCCACGTCTTTGACGCGGCAGAAGTCAAACCGGGATATGTCATCAAGCTGGTTCTTAGGCTGTTCTTGATGGACGGGTTCGGGGCCATGCCGGCGTAAGCCGAGTCTTCAGCATCACCGTCGACTGAGCAACAACCGCTTTACCTTAGTGGGCGCCAATTGAGGGTCGATTATTGGGTCGCCTCGTCCACTAACGCATTTATTCCACGCGCTCTGACAGTCGATACTTGCGGTTGCGGCTCGTCGCCGGCGCCGTGGGCTCAAGCTCGCCTTGAGCAATGAGCGCGTTGACGCGCGACCTAACCTGGGAAATTGTAAGCCCCGTGCGTTCTGCCAGCTCACGCGTCCCCAGCTCGCCGTAGTGTTTGAGTGCCGTCACAATTAAGCCCCCGCCATGATCGACCGGCTCGATCTTTGAACGGTAAAGTACGACCTTGAACCGATCGAACCCCGGGCAGAACAGGGGCTCGGCCAGACCATGCGCGCGCATGGCATCGATCATCATCGGGATGCCCGAGCCATTGCCCTCAGCCGGCGAACCTGCGCCATCCGGCAGCGGGACAATCGACATGAGTTTCACGAGCGTCGCGTTACGGCATCGGGAGCTGCCGTCAAACAAGTTCTCGCGAGTCTTTCCCCCGTAAAGGCCGCCAGGATTCGTCACCTCGACACGATCGTCAAAGACGTCGACGGCAATCGATTGTCCACAGAACCGATTCCCGTATTCTCGATGGATTACGGCGTTGGCGATTGCCTCGCGCAGAACCTCCTCGGGAATCTCCAGCGAGTCGACACGCGAGACGCCTTGGACGGTCGAGGTTCGCCGCAAATTCTTGGCGACGGCCGCGACAGCATCCGAGATCATCTCGCCCAACGTTCCCTCACAGATTGTGCGGTCCATGAACCTCAGCGACCCCGCCGTGCCTTTCCGGGTCCCCGCATAGACAGCCATGTCGATAAAGAGCTTGGGATAAAACTGCTGGGGGTAGGTGCCCGCAACTAGGAGTCCAGCCTTGGTGACATTGCCCTGGGAATCAAGGAAATTTAGGCGCTCCAGCTTCGTTTGTTTGTCCGGCGCGCCGCGCATTGCCCGAGGCGTCAACGAGAAAGCCCGATCTATCGTACGGTCGACCAGCGCCTCGTCGAGATCGTCCGCGCCCGCGCCCGCCACCGCGTCGCGATCGCTCGGAGTCGCTCGACCGTATGACGCCAATGCGAGCACCTCGGTCGACGAAAGCGGGACATCTTTGTCATCGATGCGTTTGTAGCTGCCACCTTGAGCGCCCCGCTCTATGACATAGCAAGGCTTGCTCGACGGGTCGAGCTCCTCAATCGTGATGACCAGAACCACGGTGCCCTGGAGCTCCACGCGCTCAATGGTGTATTTGGGCGGATTGGCCAGCTTTCCGCGACCGCCGGCATCGCCCATGCCCGCCACGAATTGGTTGAGCACTTTCTCGGTCTCAAAGTTTGCAACTGGGACAAAACCCGCGCGCTCGCTCACTCCGAGTACGATGATGCCGCCGGCGGTGTTTGCGAAAGCGCTGACCGTTTCCCATACGTCGCGGGAAAGCGTTGTGGCGCTCTCCTTGACCTCGACGTTAAGATCGTCCGAGCCCATGTGCCTTAAAGACTCGAGCAGACCGGTCAGTTCGTTTTCGTTCATCTGCACGTCCTTTCGCTCGGTTCTGCGAAGAATGCCGCGAATGGATTTCCTTCGTCTCTCAGTTATCTCTCATCTTTCTGTTATCTCTCATATTAGAGAGGAGTGAGAGATGAAAGATAAGATGTCTGTCATCTGTTTCATTTAAACATGTTTTCGCTGGTAAAACAATCTATATTGAGACAATACCATGGTTGCCTGTCTCTTTGCAGCATTGTTATCTCTCATATTTATCTCTCATCTTTCTGTTATCTCTCGTATCAGAGACGAATGAGATATGAGAGATGTGCGGGCGGCGGATGAGCGTGGATTTTGAACGGTCGGGAAATGAGGGTGGATATTTGGACGGTTTTTGGGCTTTTGGCAGCCGATTTCGTCCGAAAATCCACGCTCATTTGGTGGGCGTCCGAATTTCCACGCTCGTGTGTCCGAAAATCCACGCTCATCCGGCAGATTGGTCGAGGGTCCCATATGGGTATACTCTCGAGGATTCGACTCGATTCGCCCCCGCTGGGGCGTCAAAGGAGACTGCATATGCCCACCACCCCAACCGACCCGCGCGCCGCTGCCGCCGCACTGCTGGTGCCCGGCACCACCTGCCATGGCTTTGCCGTCGAGCGCTGCGAGACCGTGTCCGAGCTCGACTCGGACGCCTACGTGCTGCGCCACACCGCCTCGGGCGCTCGCCTGCTGTACCTGGCGTGCGACGACGAAAACAAGGCCTTTGCCATTGGCTTTAAGACGCCGCCAGCCGATTCCACCGGCGTGTTCCATATTCTTGAGCACTCGGTGCTGTGCGGATCGGCCAAATTCCCCGTCAAGGAGCCGTTTGTCGACCTGATCAAGAGCTCCATGCAGACGTTCCTCAACGCCATGACCTACCCCGACAAGACTATCTACCCCGTTGCCACCACCAACGAGCAGGATCTGTACAACCTGATGGACGTGTACCTGGACGCGGTGTTCAACCCGGCCATCTATACCAAGCCCACCATTTTTGAGCAGGAGGGCTGGCATTACGAGCTGGACCTGCCGGAGGGCGCCGCGGGCGAGGGCGACGGCAGCCCCGCCAGCCTGCGCGAGGGCACGCTGCGCTATAACGGCGTGGTATTCAACGAGATGAAGGGCGCGCTGTCCGACCCCATGAGCGTGCTGGACGACGCCGTCAACGCCGCGCTCTATCCCGACACCGCCTATGCGCACGAGAGCGGCGGCGACCCGCGCGCGATTCCCGCGCTCACCTACGAGCAGTTCCTGGACACGCATGCACGCCACTACAATCCTTCCAACTCCTACATCACGCTCTACGGCGACCTGGACGTGGACCGCGCACTGGCCTTTTTGGACGAGCGCTATCTGTCGCAGCCGAGCGCCGCGAGCCGCCGCATGGACGCCGCCGTCACCGCCGGTGAGGACCCGTCCACGCTGGCACCCAATCCCCTGGACGTGCAGGAGCCTGTGACCTGCGAGTATAAGCGCATCGAGATGGCCACTACGCCCGAGAACGCCCTGGTGGGCCTGGGCCTGGTGCTGGGCAGCGCGCTCGACCGCAAGCGCACGATCGCGGCGGATATCCTGTTCGAGGCACTGCTGGGTTCCAACGAGGCACCAGTTAAGAAGGCCATTCTGGCCGCCGGCCTGGGCGGCAACGTGGTGAGCTACACCGCGGCCGAGAGCCTGCAGCCCTACGAGCTCATCATGCTGCAAAACGCGCAGCCCGGCGTGGCGCGCGAGCTGCACCGCGTGTTCCAGGACGCCTGCCGCGACTTGTGCGAGCACGGCGTTCCGCGTGAGCGCCTGGAAGCCATCATCAGCAGCAACGAATACGACCTACGCCAGCGCGACTATGGCATAGCCGACGGCGTAGCCATTGCATGCGACGCGCTGAGCACCTGGCTCTACGATGACGACGCCGCGACGCTGGCGCTCAAGTACGGCCCGGTGTACGAGGAGCTGCGTGGCGAGCTGGACGGCAGCTACTTTGAGGACCTGCTGCGCGAACTGGTGCTGGAAAACGACCACATGGCGCTGGTCGAGCTGGTGCCGGTGGACGCCGCCGAGGGCTCGGAGGGTGCCGAGGCCGCCGAGCTAGCAGCCAAGCGCGACGCCATGACCGATGCCGAGCTGGCCGATGTGGTCAAGCGCACGGCCGCGCTGCGTGCCGCGCAGGAGGCAGAGGACACACCCGAGGCCAAGGCCACGCTGCCGCGCCTACGCGTGTCCGACATTGGCGAGGTGCGCCCCGAGCCGCCGCTGGTCGTGGACACGACCGCGCCCATCCCCTGTCTGCGCCACGGCATCCCTACCAACCGTTTGGCCTACGCCATGCAGTATTTCGACCTGAGCTGCGTCGCGTTTGAGGACCTGCCCTATGTGACGCTGCTCTGCCGCCTGCTCAAACAGCTGCCCACGAGCGAGCACTCGGCCGAGGAGCTCGACAACTTGCTCGCCGGCAAGCTGGGCTTTTTGAGCTTTACGACCGAGGTCATGACCCAACCCGACGTGGACGGCGTGCGCCCCTATCTGCTGGTGAGCGCCGGAGCCCTGTCCGAGAAGATCGATGCGCTGGCGAGCCTGCCGCGCGAGGTGTGGTCGAACACGCTATTGCTCGTCGCCGACGCCGACCGCGTGCGTGACGTGCTCACGCAGATCCGCATTGGGCTTGAGCAGGGCTTTATCAACAACGGTCACTCGGCGGCGCTCGGTCGCGCGATGAGCTACAGCTCGCCTTCGGCCGTGGTGCGCGAGCAGCTTTCGGGCGTGGACTTCTACTTGTTCCTGCGCGATTTGCTCGAGCACTTTGACGAGCGACTGGACGGTCTGCGCACCAAGCTTGCCGAGTTGGCAGAGCGCATCTTTGTGGCCGACGGCTGCCTGGCGAGCTTTACTGGCAGCGATGAGGACTTTGACGCATACTGGGCCGCCGCGGGCGACCTGGGACTGGACGCTGGCGACGGCGCCGATGCTGGCCGCGACGCTCTCGTGGTGCCAACGCCGTGCGACCGCCACGAGGCTTTTGTCATCCCCAGCGACATCTGCTTTGCGGCAAGCGCGTGCGACCCGCGTCGCCTGGGCATTGACGTGACGGGCGCCTGGGCGGTTGCTGCCAACGCGCTCTCCTACGACTACCTGTGGAACGAGATCCGCGTTAAGGGCGGCGCGTACGGCTGCGGATTCCGCGCGGCAGGCGAGCGTCAGGCGGCGTTCTACACCTACCGCGACCCGGCAATCGACCCCTCGATTGAGCGCGTGGAACGCGCGGGCGAATGGCTCAGCAGCTTTGAACCCGATGAGGCCGCCTTTGAGGGCTTTATCGTGAGCTGCGTGAGCGGCATGGATGCGCCGGTGAAGCCGTACGCGCTCACCAAGCGCCGCAACACGACCTACCTGGCCGGGCTCGATCCGCACGCCCGCGAGGAGCGCCGCACCCAGATGCTCGCCGCCACGCCCGGTGAGCTGCGCTCGCTCGGCGCCGACGTGACGCGTATCGCAGCCGCGTCGCCCACCTGCATCTTTGGCGGCCGAGACGTCATCGCCAAGAGCAACGCCGGCTTTAACGTCGTCGACCTGCTGGGCTAACGCACAAAGATAGATTTTTGGGACATGCCTAAAAATCTACCTTTTTCTTTTGCCGCGGACGGGGCAGGCGATCTGACTTCGGCCCGCCCCGTCCCACCAGTTTGTCTCAATCTGTAACACCTAGACGAAGATATCGGTCCCAGATGTTACAGATTGAGACAATTCTGAATGTCGCCGGCTCTTTGTCTCGATCTGTAACAGCTAGGTCCATTTATGCCGAGTTACTGTTACAGATCGAGACAAACCGCCGCAGATGCCCGCCCTTCAGCAAAAACCACCACAAAGGGGCCAGGCACTTTTGTGGTGGTTTAGATCGGACGTTACTTGTGGAAGGGATCGAGCGTCGCCTTTAGAGGGTCGAGTCGATACAGGCTCACAAAGCGCTCCTTGCGGGACGAAGACGTGTTGACCCAGCTGCCGTTGCAGACGTCGTACTTCGAATCCAGGCGAATCCACTCCTCCGGTTTATTCTTCTCGCTCTTATTACAGAAGTAACGCTGGTACTCGACCTCGTGCTCAAACTCAAACTCGTCGTCCGAATCACCATCGGCGTACTCGTCGACCGCCGTCAGATTGCCGTGCTCGTCGTAATAGAACTCCGCATACCCGTCGCGCGTGGAATCAATCCGGTCGAGCTTGCCGCCACTGTACGAGTAATTAACCGTGGAAAACGAACTCAGCGAACCGTAATCGTTACCGTGCGTGTCATAGGCCACGGGCGAGATGCGCGAAATGTTTCCGTCCTTGTCGTACTCGTAGTTGAGCGTGAGCGTCCACCTCGTACCCACGGTGTCGCCCTGACAGTCCGTCGTAAAGGACGTCACGCGGCCGTTGTCGTATCCGTACGAGTAGACAACCGTGCGAGGATTGCCCGGGCCGGTCTCGGCGTCGGACACCAGGTTACCGTCCTGGTAGACATACGTGCTCGCACTCTCGCCGTAGCCCGCGTGGGTCGTCTTGTTGACCAGGTTGCCGTCGGCATCGTAGGCGAACGTTGTGGAGGTCGATGCGTCACCAATGGCGGCATCGCAATCGATACGCGCCAGGTTTCCGTCGGCGTCGTACGTGAACATGTTTTCATCTTCGTAGTCACCCGAGCGAACTTCCGCTATTTCCGAAATGCGATGCGACTCGTCGTGCTCGACGTCGTAGCCCATGCCACCACCCTGTTTGAGGCTGCTCGTATACCCCGTAATGTAGCCGTCCTCGTCGCACTCAATCTCATATGTGCTGCCGTGCACGCCGTCCTCGTCGGTACCCTCGTAGTACACCGGTAGCCACAACTCCTCGAGCTGCGTGTCCTTAATGCCGCTAACCTTCGTATCCTGCGGCAGCGCCAACGTGGCGAGCTTCTTTTTGCCCGAAAGATCGACGCTTTTGAGCTCCCCAGCATTTGAAAGGTCGAGCTTCTCGATGTTGTCGCAACCGTCCAGGTTAACGACGGTGACATTGCTCGCCGAGTTAAGCTCGACGGTTTTAAGGTCTCCGCAGCCCGAGAGGTCCAGGTTGACGAGCTTGTCGTCGTTGGACTCCACTGTAACGATATTGGGGAATGTCTTGCCCAGGCCCTGCGTCGACGTAACGCCATCCAGCTCGACCGATGCAACCGCTTTGGCCTCGTCGTGCGAGATACGGCCGTCGCCATTGGTGTCGTATCGGGTCGAGACAAGCGTGCGCATGCCGCTATCCGGAAAGGTCTTCTCGTCGATAGGCGTGGTCGCGATCTGCGTAAAGTAGAACAACGCACCGCCGCCGACACCCGCCGCCACGGCAAGCACCGCGGCAAGGGCGATGAGGGGCTTCTTGGAACGCTTGCGCCGCGCGGGCTGCTGCACGGGCACGTATTGCTGAGGGGCGGGCGCGGCAGGCTGGGGTTGTTGCGTGGCCGCGACCTGGTCGGACGCCACGGGCACGCCGCATACGGGGCAAAAGAGGGCGTCGTCGACAAGCGGCGTACCACACGAGCGACAAAACATGGCGGGCTCCTTTCGGTTCATTCCTTCCACCATGAAGGTAAACCCAAAGCCGCAGCCCTTGTTGCGCAACATTCAGCCCAAACCACCACAAAGGGGACAGGCACCTTTGTGGTGGTTCGAACACTTGTTCTATACGTACACATGTTCTATAGTAGGGGTACTTGCATCGGACTTAAATTGCAACTAGAATATAGTTGCAGAATGTGAGGCGGGATGACTCGGACCGATAAACTCATCGCCCAACTGCTTAGCTGCCCTTCGACGTATCGGTATACCGATTTTTTAAAAGTCATGGCTTCATATGGCTTTGAAATGGACAACAAAGGCAAGACATCCGGATCGCGCGTTCGCTTCTACAGGCCATCAGATGGCAGGATGTTCGTAATGCACGCACCACATCCATCTGACGAATTGACAGCGGGGACCATTCGAAACATCGTTCGATTTCTGCAAGATGTCGGAGGTAGTCATGAGTAACGTTTTGGCATACAAGGGTTATTTCGCCCCAGTCGAGTTCGATGCCGAACAGCATGTGCTAACAGGTATGGTCGCCGGCATTAGGGACGCAATCGTATTTGAAGGCTCCACGGCTGAAGAAGTGGAGCAATGCTTCCACGATGCCGTCGACGATTACCTTGAGTTTTGCGCCGAGAAGGGCAAGGAACCCGAGCGGGCTTTTAAGGGCTCGTTCAACGTAAGAACGGGCTCTGAGCTCCACAAGCAAGCAGCGCTGGCAGCTGCAAAGAAGGGCGAGTCACTCAATAAGTTTGTGACTGAAGCAATCGCTGCGGCGTTATAGCATTAACGCATAGGCGCAAACAACCACAAAGGGCGCAGTTCGCAGGCTTATTTGCGGTGGCTTTACCGCCCATATCGCGTTTACCCAGATAAAACCTGCCAAAATAAACCTGTCCCTTTTTGACAGGTTTGCTAGAGGAGGTTGGGATGGATAAGGCCGAGTTGCGGCGGGCGGTGATTGCTCGGCGCGATGCTCTTGATTTGGATGTGCGGGCGGCAAAGTCCTCCGCTATCTGCGCGCGGCTCGTTGAACTGTTGGATCGCTTGGGCGCCGCGGCGCCGCACACCGTTGCCGTCTATGCCGCGATGGGTTCCGAAGTCGACCCTGCCGCGTTTACCGCTGCGGCCGCCGCGCGCGGCTGGCGCGTGGCCTATCCGTGCATACTCTCGGCAACAGACGCCATGGCTTGTGGCCAGCGCATGTGCATGCGGGCAGTCTCTGTCGGCGATGCGTCGTCGGCTCCGTTTATCGCCCACCCCACGCGGGCCTTCGCGGCCACGGCCATCGACAGCAGCCGTTTCCCTATCGTGCCTGCCGAAGAACTCGACATGGTCGTCGTGCCGCTTGTAGTCTTCGACCGCGCCGGCGCGCGCCTGGGCTACGGCGGCGGCTGCTATGACCGCTACTTGCCCATGCTCTCGCCCGCATGCCAAATCGTCGGCATCGCCTTTGACGTGCAACGCGTCGATCACGTTCCCACCGACGCCCACGACTTGCCGCTACCCCACATCATCAGCGCCTGATCGCCGCAGTATCGAACCCGCAAGATGAGCGTGGAAAATCTCCCATTTTGAGCCTAGTTTCAAGCCAAAAGTGGGGGATTATCCACGCTCGATTTGTAAACGTCCGAAAATCCACGCTCGTGCGTCCGAATATCCACGCTCAACCATTGCGCATCCAATTATCCACGTTCGTCCGTCCAGATTTCCACACTCGTGCAGCCCAACGCCCTGCAACTGTCTCAGCACGCACGCGGCACGCCGGCAACCTTGAGCTTACGATCGAGCTTTGTCGGATCCCTTAGATCATCCCAGCACAAGCGCACGATTTTGCAGTTATCAAGCAGCGATAGCCTCGACTCGCGCTGGCGCTCATCAAACTGTGCCTTCGCGAGCTTGCCCTCCTCCGCCGCCTTCTCGCTTTTAACGAATCCGTCGAACTCCCCGATAATCAGCCGGTCGCCCACGCGCCACAAGTAGTCAACGCGATACGGCCGCCCCGGCTCAACCGGGTCGAACAGCTCAACTTGCAGCTCCGGCTTCTGCCAGCCGCGCTCAATCATCAGAGCGCGCGCCTTGGACTCGCCACCGCTTTCCGACAAACCATCAGCGTACTGCGCAACACTGCGCGCCGTCACCACACCGCGGCGATTCATGCCGAGCTTGTCGATCGTCGCGATGAGATGCTGCTTAGACATAAGCTGCTCGTGGAGCACCGAGTCCGCAATAATCAGGCCTTCGACAAACGATGCGTCAACCAGGCAATCCGTTATCGTCTGGTCGATATCGGTCACGGCAATATCCATCTCGCTGGTCCGCATACGTCGAATATAGCGATGTCGAACAATCTTAGAGCCCGACGTCGTCGACTGCGCCGGCGCCACGGCGATATGAACGCACGTTAAATTGGCATACGAAACCGAGAGGCCATAAATGACAGCAGCCGTGTAGGAGCAGAACGTCCAGTCGGGATGCTTTTGCGCGAGCGCCCGCACCCGATGCAGATAGCGCTGTCGAAATTTGAGCTCGGACCAATACTCCGGACGCGCATACAGCCCCGGCATGACCACTTCAAGACTCCCCGCCGCCACCCGTCGCTCAATCTGCTTTGCCTCCGCCGCCGTACGCGCGTACACGCAGCTCATCTGCTGCTCGCATGCTTTGATATGGCTCGCAAGCCTCTGATTCGCCGTCGCGTTTCCCATGTCGCCTCCCAGCTCTTGGAACGGCGCAAACATACCAGACGGTTTCATGCGGAGTCTGACCAAATACCGTCCAGGCGCTGACCAAATGCTTAACGGTTTTGGACGTTTTAGGCTGATGGCTTATATCTGCAGGTAGAAGCCTTGCCAAGAGGTCCCTGCCTCCACATTTTGAGGCCTTGGTCCATTGGGTTATCAGAAAGAAAAACCCGTCGAGATTCAAGACTACGACAAATGCGACTTTGCCTCTGCATGCACCGTCTCTTAGCCGAGCCATCGGCATCTACATGCCTAAAAAATGAGCGTGGATAATCTCCCGTTTTGAGCCTAGTTTTGAGCCAAAAGTGGGAGATTATCCACGCTCGATTTGTAAACGTCCGAAAATCCACGCTCGTGTGTCCGAAAATCCACGTTCGTCACGCCGCGAGCACAGCAACGGCCGCAGCAGCAACCACAGCTACAGCCTAGTGCTCCTCGCCGGCGCGGGCTAGGTCGTAGGGCGTGGTCTGGTAGACGTAGTAGTTGAGCCAGTTGGTGTAGAACAGCTGAGCCTGGCTGCGCCAGACGTTGCGCGGCTCGGCGGTGGGGTCGTCACCCGGGAAGTAATGCGCCGGCACCTGAGGGTTGAGGCCGCGCTTCACGTCGCGCTCGTACTCCAGGCGCAACGTGTCGGTATCGTACTCGGGATGGCCAAAGACAAAAAAGCGGCGGCTGTCGGTCGACTTGACAATGTACAGGCCCACCTCGTCGGACACGGCCACGACCTCAAGCTGCGGCTCGGCCTCCACGTCCTCGCGGCGCACATCGGTGTTGCGCGAATGCACGGCATAGAAACGGTCGTCAAAGCCGCGAACCAGCGGGCTTTGCGGCTTCACCAGATAATGCTCGAACACGCCGCTCGCCTTTGCCGGCAGGTCGTGCTTCTGGATACCGTAATGATGGTAGAGCCCCGCCTGTGCGCCCCAACAAATGTGCAGCGTAGAGTGCACGTGCGTGGTGGACCAGTCCATGATCTGGCAGAGTTCGGGCCAGTAGTCGACCTCCTCGAACGGCATCTGCTCCACCGGCGCGCCCGTGATGATCAGGCCGTCGTAGTGGATATCGCGGATATCGTCGAACGTGCGGTAGAACGTCTCCAGGTGGCCGGCACTCACGTGCGTGGCCTCGTGCGTTTTGGTGCGCAGCAGATCCACCTCAACCTGCAGCGGCGTGTTGGAGAGTTTGCGCATGATCTGCGTCTCGGTGGCGATCTTGGTAGGCATGAGATTGAGGATGAGCACGCGCAGCGGACGGATGTCCTGGTGCAGCGCGCGGTACTCGGTCATGACAAAGATGTTCTCGCTCTCGAGCTGCGCGGCGGCAGGGAGGGCGTCGGGGATGCGAATGGGCATGGATGCTCCTTACGAGTCAGTTGCAGCTATGGTACAACGAGCAACCCCATCCGCGCGAGCACATCGCCCAGCGATGCCGCCAGCGGCCCAAATCACTCCAAAAGTAGAGATTAAGGCATGTCCCAAAAATCTGCGGCGCTTTAGCCTAGCAAAGTGGCGGCAGGACGCTACAATGGTTCGACGCGAAAAACTCGGCCGAAAGGATACTCATATGTACCAGACGCGTAAGATCGGTGTGGTCGGCCAGGGCCACGTAGGAGCACATGTCGCCAACAGCCTGCTTATGCAGGGCATTGCCGACGAGCTGTACCTGTGCGATATCAACGAGGCCAAGGTGACGTCCGAGGTCCAGGACCTGCGCGACTCCCTTTCGTTTGTCCCGTATAACACCAAGATCGTAAACTGCTACGACCACTACGAGGAGCTGGCCTGCTGCGACGTCATCGTCAACGCCGCCGGCAAGGTCGCGCTGGCCGCCGGCAACCGCGACGGCGAGCTGTTCTTTACCACCGACGCCGCCCGCACCTTTGCCAAGCGCATCGTCGACGCCGGCTTTGACGGCATCTTCGTAAGCATCTCCAACCCCTGCGACGTCGTGTGCACCGAGCTGTGGCACCTGACCGGCTACGATCCCAAGAAGATCATCGGCTCGGGCTGCGGCCTGGACTCCGCCCGCCTGCGCACCGAGATCTCCAAAAAGGTCGGCGTGAGCCCCAAGTCCATTGACGCCTACATGATCGGCGAGCACGGCTTTAGCCAGTTGGCCGCCTTTAAGGCCGCAACCATCGCCGGTAAGAGCCTCAACGAGCTCCAGGCCGAGAACCCCGACAAGTACGCCTTCGACCACATGGAGGTCGAGGAGCTTGCACGCAAGGGCGGCTATGTGACCTACCAGGGCAAGCAGTGCACCGAGTACGCCGTCGCCAACTCCGCCGCGCGCGTCTGCGCCGCCGTGCTGCACAACGAGCACGCCGCGCTTTCGGCCTCTACGCTTATGACCGGCCAGTATGGCGAGGAGGGCATCTTTACCTCCCTGCCGTGCGTGATCGGTGCCGAGGGCGTCGAGGAGGTCTACACGCTCGACCTTTCCGAGTACGAACTCGAGGGCTTCCACAAGAGCTGCCAGCACATCCGCGACAACATCGCCCAGCTCGACTGGTGGGACGCCGAGGCCTACGACGCCAAGTAGTCCGCCGCTTGATGCGACACCTCGCTCATACGGACGCCATGCAAAGCGGGCCGCCCCGGAATACTACCGACGCGGCCCGCTTTTTTGACTCACGCAGTGCCCTTGCGAATCGAAGGCGAATACTTTTCCCGTTACCTAGTACTGCTCGATGCCCATGTAGCGACGAACCTCGGGGCTGTGGTCAAACACCTTGCCGCGCGCGGCGCGCAGCTCGCAGCTCATGTTGTAGAAGAAGATCGGCTCCAGGTACGAACGCACGCTGGCGGGCACGTCGCCCACGCCGTACTCGAGCGCGTCGAGCACCATGATCGTATCGGTGTGCGTGTTGAGGAACGCCAGCGCGCGCTCATCCATGGGGCGGCACTCGCCCGATCCGAGCTGCACAAAGTAGAACACGCCGGGCTCGGTAGCCTCGAAGGGACCGTGGAAATACTCGCCGGAGTGGATGTAGCAGCAGTGCTGCCACTGCATCTCCATGAGCGAGCAGATTGCCATGGCGTAGGTCTGGCTAAAGTTGGGGCCGGAGCCCAGGATGTAGAAGAACTTGTGCTGCTGGCAGAGCTCGGCAAAACGGGCGCCCAGCTCGGCGTTGACCTTCTCGCGCGCGGCGGGCAGCAGCGCATCCATCTGCTTAAGGCCGGCGTACATGTCGGCGAGCGCCTCGTAGCCCTCCTGCTGGTCGAGCAGTTCGGCGGCGATCAGAGCGCCGATGCCCTGCGGCACCTCAGCCTGCGACACGCCCTCGCCCCACGGATAGACCCAGGTGGTCCACTTGCCGTTGTCGATCTTGGAGCCCTCGCAGTCGGTAAGGGCAATGACCTCGGCGCCGGCAGCCAACGCCATCTCGCAGCCGTCGACGACCTCCTGCGTGTTGCCGCTGTGGCTGCAGGCGATGACGAGCGACTTCTCGCCAAGACTCTTGGGGGCCATCAGGCAAAACTCGCGTGCCGTGTAGACCGTCGAGGTAAACGTGGTGGCCTCGCGCTTGAGCAGTTCGTTAGCCGGCATGAGGTCGATCATCGAACCGCCGCAGGCAATCCAAACGACGTTCTCGACCTTGCCCTTGCGCTCGATAATTTCCTGAACCAGATCGTGTGCGTTCATGCTGATGCTCCTCCTTGCGTGGCGGCTTTTGGCGACGGCTGCTCGTACCTGCTGTCGTTCTATGTTGTTCTATATATACCACGCAAGCAGCCACGGTGGAAGCCATTGCAGTAAATTTGTTCCATGTTGTTCTATTCGTGAACGTTAGATGTCGAACACGTAGCGCGAGCCCACGATCTTTTGACGACCGAGCAGCAGGGGCCGCTCGTCCTCATCGGTAAAGTACGCCTCCATATAAAAGAGCGGCTCGCCGACCGGCACCTCCAACAACGGGGCCACCTGAGCATCGGCAAGCGCAATCTCCACGGTGCAGGGGTCGGACTTGAGCGGTGCGCGGCCCGAGTGCTCGGCAACAAGCGCAAAGATGGAATTGTCCGCGAGGTCCTCGTCGCGCATCGTTTGTAGATACGGGTGGTTGGCAAGCACAAAGGCGTTGTTCTCGAGCATGACGGGCACGCCGTCGGCCGTACGTACGCGCTCGACCACGATGAGCTCGCAGCCGGGCTCCACGCCAAAGAACGTCGCATCCTCGCGCGTCGCCGCGACCACCGTGCGCGATACCAGGCGCGCACCCGGCACCATGTCGTTGGCGACACAACCCTCGGTGAAGCTCTGGACGTCGCCCTTCTGGCGAATCTTGCGCTTGAGCTTGGGAGCGCACACAAAGGTGCCCCTCCCCTGTTGGCGGTTGAGATATCCCGCGCGCGACAGCTCCTCGATGGCTCGGCGTACGGTGATGCGCCCCACGCCATAGGACTTCGCGAGCTCCATCTCGGAAGGAATGCGCGAGCCGGCCGCGTACACGCCGCGTGCGATCTCGCCCTTCAGGTCGTCCATAACCTGCTGATACAGTGGCACGGCGGATACGCCAGAGCGGTCGGTTTTATCGTCGGTTGCCATCGTTACGCTCCATCCCGCGCATGCTCGGACTCAAACTCTTCAATCGCCGCCATAAACTGCTCGCCAAAGGCGTCGGCCTTTTTCTCGCCAATGCCGTTGACCTGGATAAGCTCGTCGCGCGTCTGAGGACGCAGGCGGCACAGGCCGCGCAGGGCCTTGTCGGAAAAAACCATGTACGGCGCCATCTCCAGCTCGGTCGAGATCCCCTTGCGCAGGGCGCGCAGGCGCTCAAACAACTCGGCGTCATCGCCCACGCGCGGGCGCTGATCCAGCTCGGCCTCCTCGCGCAGCAGATCCACCGCACGGCGGGCGCGGGCCGAGGCCTTGCGCTTGGACGCGCGACGCTTAACGGTAAAGGAAAACGTCTCGTCCTCGACCTCTCCGGCGCGCGGGCCCAGGCCCACGACCGGATACTGGCCCTGCGAGGTGGCCAGGTAGCCCCGCCCGCACAGCTGCCCGATGATGTCCTTGATGCGCCCGACCGATTCGCTCGACAGCTCACCGTAGCCGCGATCCTGGTCAAGGTTCATCTGGCGAATGCGCTCGGTGTTGCCGCCGTGGAGCACGTCGGCGATGAGCGACTTGCCAAAGCGCATGGGGCGCGTGGCCACATAGCGCACGGCAGCGCGGGCCATGTCGGTGACGTCCTCGACCTCGAACTGCGTGAGGCAGTTGCTGCAGTTGCCACAGCCCTCGGCGTCGTCCGTGGTGGCGCTCGCACCAGCCGCAGCCGCGTGCTCGGCCGCGGCCTCATCGCCAAAGTAGCGCAGCATGTATTCGCGCAGGCAGCCGGTGGTATTGCAGTAGCCCTCCATCTGGCTGAGCAGGCGGTAGCGGTTTTGGAGCGCCCACGCGCGCTGCTCATCGTCAAGCGCTTCGTCGGCAGCATCGCCGCGATCGATCAAAAAGCGGCGCATGCGAAAATCGTTGCCGTTCCACAGCAAATGGCAGCTGGCCGGGTCGCCATCGCGACCGGCGCGGCCCGCCTCCTGGTAGTAGGCCTCGATGCTCTCGGGCACGTTGTTGTGGATCACGTAGCGCACGTTGGGCTTGTCGATACCCATGCCAAAGGCGTTGGTGGCAACCATCACCTGAATGTCGTCGTCGATAAAGGCACGCTGGCTTTGACGACGGGCGTCGTTGCCCATGCCGGCATGGTAGCGGCCAACGCGAATGCCGCTGGGGCCCAGCGCCTCGGCAAGCTCGCCTGCCAGCGCATCGACTGTCTTGCGGGTCGAGCAATACACGATGCCGCTCTCGCTCGAATGCGCGATCACATAATCGCGCACCCACGCGGCTTTGGCCTTGTCGCCCATCTCCTCGCAGCCAAAGTAGAGGTTCTTGCGATCGAAGCCCGTCACCACCGTCGCGGGGTTTTGCAGGCCGAGCATCTGCTGAATGTCCGCACGCACGCGCTCGGTCGCCGTGGCGGTAAAGGCCGCCACGATGGGGCGCTGCGGCAGGGAATCGATGAACTCGCGAATCTGAAGGTAGGCGGGGCGGAAATCCTGGCCCCATTGACTCACGCAGTGGGCCTCGTCAATGGCCACGAGCGGCACGCCAATGCCGGCGGAACCCGCAGCCTCCTGGGCAAAGGCTAAAAAGCGCGGCTCGAGCAGGCGCTCGGGCGCCACGTACATAAGCTGGTAACGACCCTCACGCGCCCGCTTGAGCACGGTGTTTTGCTGGGCCGGGGTAAGGCTGGAGTTGAGATAGCTGGGTCGCGCACCCGCCGCGAGCAATGCACGGGTCTGATCCTCCATAAGCGACAGCAACGGGCTCACCACAAAGGTGATGCCGGGCAGCATAAGCGCAGGCACCTGATAGCAAATGGACTTGCCGGCGCCCGTGGGCATAACACCCAGCGCATCGCGACCGGCAAGGATCGCATCGACCATGCGGTCCTGCCCCGGGCGAAACGAGGTGTAGCCAAAATAGGCGCCGAGCGTGTCGAGCGCCATTTGCTGCATACTATCGGTCATGGTTTCCTAACGTCCAAGTCATCTGCCGCCGATTATACGCCGCCACGCGGACCGGCGCCGCCCGGCTGTCGACCACGGGCAATACAATCCAAGGCGGACGAGAGTGGTTTTTTGGACACTTTCCGGATGAGCGTGGATAATCTCCCACTTTGAGCCCGTCACCAAACCAAAAACGGGAGATTATCCACGCTCATTCTGCAGATTGCCGCTTAGGGGCGTTTGCAGCGTCGATCGGTCCGCCGTTCGTCAGAACGGCGGAACCAAAGGCGCAGCGTCGAGCCGTTGCGCGGTTTGTAAAACCGCGCAACTAGAGCTACATGACCATGACGTAGCGGCTGCCCACGTAATACTGCTTACCGAGCAAAACCGGCTCGCCATTGGGACCGGTAAAGCCAGCACGCAGGTTGAGCAGTGGATCATGCGGGGCAATGCCCAGCTCGGCCGCCTGCTCGGCATTGGCACGAACGGCCTCGACCGTGCGGTAGCCAACCGATGCAATCGGGGTTCCGCCAACACGCTCGACCTCGGCAAAAATCGACTTGTCCTCAAGGTCGGCCGTCAACAGTTCACGGTAGGCGTCAAACGGCACAAAGGTGTTCTCCTCAAAGATGGGCTCGCCGTCGGCCGTACGCACGCGCTTGATATGCAGCAGCAGCGCATCTTTCTGCAGGCCAAAGAACTCCATCTCGTTTTGGCGCGCCGGAACAATCTGGCGATCGACCACATGCGCACCGGCCTTCATGCCATTGTCAGCACACAGCGCGGTAAACGTCTGCAGCGTCAAAGCGTGGAACTGGCGGTTGATGTGAGGCGTGGAAACAAAGGTGCCACGGCCCTGATGCTTAACCAGGTAGCCATCGGAGCACAGCTCCTCGACAGCGCGGCGCACCGTAATGCGGCTCACCTCGTACTGCTCGGCAAGCTCAAGCTCGGACGGAATACGCTCCTTGGGTGCATAAACACCTTTCTCGATCGCGTCCTTGATCTCGTCATAAATCTGCTGGTAAAGCGGTACATTTTTGGGCGCTGGCATATCTGATCACTCTTATCGAAATATCGAAATAACTAATACGTATATAACATCTAGTTTCATGTTACCTCATAACGATAAAACGATATAACCAACCTACCAAAAAGGGACGGTTTTATTTTGGTAGGTTTTATCTGGGCAAACGAAAACCCCTCGAAAGCGACGGGGCTTTCGAGGGGTTCATGCGGATGGGTTACGCGGGGCCGTCAAAATGCCAAAGTCCTACTTGCCGTCGTCCTGCTGCAGGCTGTCCTGCTCGCAAAGGCGCGCCTGCCTGCTGGCCATGCGCGCGGGCTTGTCGGGATCGGGCACGGCCGTGGGCATGGGCTCGTCGACATGACCGCCCCACCAGCCGCCCACAAAGTTGAGCGTGTGGAACACGTTGATCACGGCGCCGGGATCAACGTCGCACACCAGCTTGATAATGTCCTGGCTCTCGTAGGTCGAGACAACGGTGTGCAGCAGGTACATCTTTTCGCGGCTGTATCCGCCGACGACCTCGGCGCAGCTAATGCCGTGCTGAAAATGGTTTACGTAGGCAGTCATGACCTCGTCTGCCTTGCGCGTCGTGATCTGCAGCGTCACGCGATCGTAGCGACGATAGAAACTGTCAATGGTCTTGGTCGAAATAAACTGGAACACGATGGAATACGCCGCCTTGTCCCAGCCAAACATAAAACCAAAGATCGCCAGGATAAAGCAGTTGAAACCAAAGATGACGCCCCAGATGGTCTTGCCCGTGTGGTTGGAAACCCACAGCGCAATAAAGTCGGTGCCGCCGGTGGATGCGCCAGACTTAAGCGCGATGGCAGCGCCCAGACCCGATACCACGCCGCCAAAAATGATGAGCATGATCTTGTCGCCCAAAAACGGCGCGAAGTGAAAGACATTGAGGAACAGCGACGAGAGCACGACCTGCATCATCGAGAAGATGACGAAGCGCTTGCTAATGCCGCTCCAGCATAGGAGCGCCACGGGGATGTTGAGCGCGAGCATACCGAGCGAGATGTCGATGTGAACACCGCCCAGTGAGGTAACGCGATCGAGCAGGACCGCGACGCCGGTGAGACCGCTCGGAAGCAGATCGGCGGGCTGAATGAACGCCTGGATCAGAAATGTCTGGAGGACGGCGGAAATTGTGACCGCCACGGCGGTAATAGCGCGGCGGACGATGGTAAGGCGGCCGAGCACGAGCACGCGGTCCGTGAGCTGATCGATGGCGTTCGCCACGGAGGCTCCTTTCGAAGGCAGATATAGTTGTGGGGCATGTCCGCGATTGTAGCATGGAGCGTGCGGGGGCGCTTCAATTCACCCTCTCTCGACAACCAAAACGGGAAAAGCAAGCCCGCGACCAATGGCCCAAATTCCAAGTGAGTAGACTTTTCGTGACCTGCCGAGCACACCAAATACTGTCACCTCTGTGACCTGCGGTTTTACTAAGGCAGATACGCCTTGTGCTCGATCTGCGCCAAAAAGTCTACTCACTTAGTTCGAATCGAAGCCAAACGGACCCAAACCGAAGCCAAATTAAGCCCATCCGCATTAAAAGACGCGTGAATCCGTACTTTTCGCGGTGGATTGACGCTACAAAGCGGCCAAAATAAACCTGTCCCTAAATGGTAGGTTTGGGTAGGTCGGGAAACCAGGTTGGTTTGGGTTGGTTAGGGACGCGCTCGGCTAGGACCAGCTCCATCCAGCACATGTCGTACCAGCGGCCGAACTTTTGGGCGCAGCGGTCGAAGGTGCCCACCAGGCGATATCCCATATGGGCATGGAAATCCTGGCTGTTGTGCGTCAGGTACTCATCGTCCTTATCGTGCGGCACGGCGATGAGGGCGCACATGTTGGTGATGCCCATCGCGACCAGGCATTGCTTGAACGCATCGTGCAGATTGCGGCCCAGCCCGCCGTGGCGTACATCGCGCGCCAGGTAGATCGATGTCTCGACCGACCAGTCGTATGCCTCGCGGCTGTTGAGCGGGCTCGCATAGGCATAACCCACCGGACGCCCGTCCAGCTCCATCACCAAATACGGGTAGCGCTTGAGCGTACGCTCGATGCGCCCGGCGAACTCCTCAACGCTCGGCACCTCGTATTCGCAGGTAATCGCCGTCTGGCGCACATACGGCTCATAGATGGCAAGCAACGCCGGCGCATCATCGGGTGTCGCCAGGCGAATTGTCGGCTCGGACATCTCGGTCATACAACCCTTCTCCCCCAAAAGCAAAGGCCGCCTTGCGCCAAACCCAGCGCAAGGCGGCCCCTTGTCATCACATCAACCTACAGGACAGCCGCCAACGCGTCGATATCCTCCTGCGTCGTAGCCCAGCTGGTGCAAAAACGCACCACCGTGTGGGTCTCGTCGTACTTTTCCCAGTACTCGATCGACGCGTGCTCGCGAATGCGGGCCACGTCCTCGTTGGGCAGAATCACAAACTGCTGGTTTGTGGGCGTCTCCAAGAAGAACTGGTAGCCGCGCTCGTGCAGCACGCGACGAAGCGCCTGCGCGGTTTCGATGGCCTGGCGACCAATCTCAAAATACAGGCCATCGGTAAAAAGGGCCTCGAACTGCACACCCGTCAGGCGGCCCTTGGCAAGCAGTGCGCCATGCTGCTTAATACGCGGAATGGGATGCGCCGGAGCATGCATACCGCAAAACACCACGGCCTCGCCGCACAGAGCGCCGCACTTGGTGCCGCCGATGTAGAACACGTCACACAGCTGTGCCAGCTCGGGCAGGGTAATGTCGCACTCATCGGCCGCCAGCGCATAGGCCAGGCGGGCGCCATCCACAAACAGCGGAATCTCGCGCTTCTGGCACACCGCGTGAATCGCCGCGAGCTCGGCCTTGGAGTACAGCGTGCCGTACTCGGTCGATAGGCTCACGTACACGGCGCCCGGGAACACCGTATGCTCGTAGCTCTCGTTTTCGTAGAACACCTGGATATAGTTCTCGAGGTCCTCGGCGTGCATCTTGCCCTCGTAGCCGGGGATGGTGAGCACCTTGTGGCCGCCAAACTCGATGGCGCCCGCCTCATGGCAGGCGACGTGGCCGGTCTCGGCAGCAACGACGCCCTCGTACGGCGCGAGCAGCATGTCGATCACCGTCGCGTTGGCCTGCGTGCCGCCCACCAGAAAAAACACGTCGGCATCGGGGGCCTGGCAGGCCTCGCGGATGAGCTGCTTGGCACGCTCGGTATGTGCATCGGTACCGTAGCCGGGCTGCGGCTCCATGTTGGTATCGACGAGCGCCTGCAGCACCGCCGGGTGTGCGCCGTGGGAATAATCGTTGTTGAACGCGAGCATGGCAATCCTCTCTTACCGGGTATCGGCCAGATGATTCAAACGGAGCTATTGTACGCCGTTGGGATAGGCAATACGCGCGGCAAGGCACTCAAGCGCCAGCACCAGAGCAAAACCGCAGCTCACGTCACTCAAAAAGTGCGCTCCGATCACGATGCGGCCAAACGCGACGAGCGCCGCAACCACAGCCGCCGTCCAAAAGACCACACGACGGCGCGACGGCTTTTCCTTAAAGGCTACCGCGGGAAGCCCGGCGAGCATAAGGCCGATCGCCGCGTGCGCCGTGTGTCCGCTCGCAAACGACTTAAAGCCGTCCTTGACTACACCGGCGGCAATATAGGCCAACTTGTCGGGGTTGCCGATCACCCACCACGGCTGAAACTCGAGCCCCTGCGTCACCTCGATTACACGCATACGCGGGCGCGACCACAGCGGTTTGACGATCACGTTGAGGATGATGGCCTGAGCGACCCACACGGCAAGCACCATCAACGCCCAGCGTGTGAGCTCGTCGGGCTCGGTCGTGCGCGTGAGGCGATAGACGATAAGGTTGGCGACGATGACCAACACAAACGTCAGCACCAACTGAGCCGCGATGAGTTTGCCGCCAACCCTCAGGGACGAAACGATCTCGTAGCCGGTCAGGCCAACGTTGACGAGGATGCCGAGCACGGCGAGCCACTTGCTCGTCTTGGAATCGGGGCGTGCCGAGCGCACGAGCATAACGCCTGCAACGCTCGCCGTCAGCTCAAACGGCAGCTCGCCGGCGGCCTCGATAAAGCGGCCGTACATGCTGCCGATGTTGAACAGCGCGCTCGAAATCTGATAATCGAAGAAACTGCCCACGCCCAGGCAGAGGGCAAGGATAACCGCGATAGCAGCGGCGTCTTTCTTGTAGATGTACCCGAACATGCTTTCCTTTCGATGGGGCTGGAATCAACCTGCGAGGTGGCGGGGCAAAGAACGACTGGTAGCCCTGCTCCGCTACGCCCCCTACTTGTTAGTCATCGTCGCTCGCACCCAGCTGCTGCAGCAGCATGAGCGCCGCGGCCACCGGGCCGGTGCCGTCGTTGGCGTCGAGGCCGCGACCCAGGCCGCTGCCCGCACCGGCGCCCGCCTTGTAGGGCACCGACAGCTTGCGGCTCTTGGGAAAGCTCACCGCGCCATAGCGGGTCTTAAGCTCAAAGGCCACCTTCTTGGGCACGTCGACGCCCAAAAACGTGATGCGGCCGCCACTGAGCGTGACGCTCTCGAGCCCCAGGCGCTCGCCACGAATACGGATTCGTGCGCGATTGAACAGGTTGAGTCCCGCCAACGGCAGCTCACCATGCGCTGCCTCGGTCTCTTCCTGCACCTCGTCAATGCTCTCCAGGTCCTCGGCCGCTGCGAGCTTACGGTACACGAGCACGCGCTGGTCCACCGCCGGCAGGTACTCCTCGGACAAGAAGTAATCGGCAGGCAGGTTAATACCCACGCTCGCCGCCTCCACGCCGGCGTCGTCATCGCCGCGCGCCTCGGCCACGGCCTGGCCCAGCATCTGCGTAAACAGGTCAAAGCCCACGCTCGACAGGTTGCCGTGCTGCTCGGCTCCCATAAGCGAACCGGCGCCACGGATCTCTAGGTCGCGCATGGCGATGCGCATGCCGCTGCCCAGGTCCTGGAACTCGGAAAGTGCGGTCAGGCGCGCCGTTGCCTCCTCGGTGAGCGGCAGCTCGCCGGGGAACATAAAGTACGCGTAGGCCTGCGTGGCAGAGCGGCCCACACGGCCCTTGAGCTGGTAGAGCTGCGCCAGGCCAAGGCGCTGCGAGTCCTCGATGATCAGCGTGTTGGCCGTTGCGTTGTCGATGCCGCTCTCCACGATGGTCGTGGCGATGAGCACATCGATCTTTTTGGTCGCGAACTCGATCATCACGTCCTCGACCTCGCGCGGGCTCATCTTGCCGTGTGCCACGCCCACGCGCGCCTCGGGCGCGGCCTCGTGCACGCGCGCCACGGCATCGTCGATGGTCTTGACGCGGTTGGACACGTAGTACACCTGGCCGCCGCGACCCACCTCCAGGCGAATCGCCGCGCTCACCACGTCGGGGTCGTACTCCCCCACGTGCACGATCACGGGACGGCGCCCGGTCGGCGGCGTGGTGATCAGGCTCATGTCGCGCACGCCGCTCGTGGCCATCTGCATGGTTCGCGGAATAGGCGTTGCCGAAAGCGTGAGCACGTCAATCTGCTCGCGCAGGTTCTTGAGCTGCTCCTTGTGCTGCACACCAAAGCGCTGTTCCTCGTCGATAATCACCAGGCCCAGGTTCTTGGGGTTCACATCGGCCGAAAGTAAGCGATGTGTGCCGATCAGCACGTCGATTGTGCCCTCGGCAAACGCCTTGAGTGCGCGCTTTTGCTGCGCCGGCGTACGGAAGCGGCTGAGCACCTCGACCTCAAGGCCAAACGGGGCAAAGCGCTCAAAGAACGTCTCGTAGTGCTGCTGGGCCAGAATGGTCGTGGGGCAGAGCACCATGACCTGGCGGCCGGAGTCCACACACTTAAACGCCGCGCGCAGGGCGACCTCGGTCTTGCCAAAGCCCACATCGCCGCACAGCAGGCGGTCCATGGGCTTGGGCGCCTCCATGTCAGCCTTGATGTCGGCGATAGCCTCCAGCTGGTCGCGCGTCTCGTCGTAGGGGAAGCTCTGCTCCATCTCGATCTGCTCGGGCGTGTCGGGCGGGCAGGCGATACCGGTAATCGACGAGCGGCGCGTATACAGATCGACCAGGTCAAACGCCAGCTTTTTGGCGTTCTTGCGTGCCTTGTTGGTGGCACGCGTCCAGTCGGCGGTATTGAGCCTGGTCAGGCGCGGCTTGTCACCGTCGGGACCGACGTATCGCGTGATGCGGTCGACCTGCTCGAGCGGCACGTAGAGCTTGTCGCCGTCGGCATATTCCAGCAAAAAGTAGTCGCGCTCCTTGCCGCCCACTTCTTGGCGCGCGATCTCGCTAAAGAGTGCGATGCCGTGAGTGGCGTGCACCACGTAGTCGCCCGGCTTAAACGGGAACGTGATCTGCGTAATGTCCACCTTGCGGCGGCTGCGCGCGCGGTTGGCGTCCATGCGGGCGTTGAGGTCGGCAATCGAAAACACGGCCAGGTTGGCATCGGGCACCACCACGCCCTGCGGCAGAGCGGCATCGACAAAGGTCACGCGTCCGCGCGAGATAGTAGGCACGGCGGCGCCGGCGGCTGCCTGGGCGGCACCTGCCTCGAGCGAGCGGGCGTTGAGCGCGTCGGCCTTGCGCTCGCGAATTGCAGCATGGGCATCCTGACGGGCAGCACGGTCGGCAGAATCTGCCGCCGCCACGCGCACGCGCTCGCCAATGACGCCGGCGTTTTCGGGCGCCGCGGTCAGCGATTCCTCAAAGGTAATGCCCTCGTCGCCAAAGGTGAGCTCCATCGACTCGCGCGCACCGCGGTCGGGAATGGCAAACACGCAGGCGTAACGCTTGCCCACGACTTCCTGAATGCGCGTCATAAAGCGATTGTCCGAACCCGCGATGGCCGGCTGCTCAATCTTGAGCTCGGCCGTAACCGCACCGCCGGCACGGATGAGGCTTACGTAGTTCAGGCGCCGCTGAGCACCAAAATCGAGCTGCTGGGCACGTACATACAGGCCATCCAGTCGGTCGACCCCCGCCTCGCCGGCACGGGCCTCGATATCCTCGTAGGCACGCAGGCAATCGTCGAACAGCGAGCGCGGCTCGGACAGCACCACGAGCGCCTTGCCGCTCACGTGCGCCAGCGGGCTCACGGTCTGGCCGTACATCACCGGCAAAAAGCGGTCGAGCTCGGGCGTGACGATGCGTGCATCCACTATCTCGAGCAATGCGGCCAGTTTGCTGTCGTCCTGGCTGGCGCGGTAGAGCGCCACATGCATGTTGTGGACGGCCTCGTCGGTAAGCGCCAGCTCACGGCAGGGGAAGATCTCGATACTGTCCTCGTTGCCGATGGTCTGCCCCGTTGAACTCACCATGCGGCGAATGCGATCGATCTCGTCGCCGAAGAACTCGATGCGCACGGGCGCCTTCTCCTGCGCGGGGAACACCTCGACGGTGTCGCCGTGCACGCGGAACAGACCGGGCGCGTCGGCGGCGCCGGCGTTGGTGTAGCCCATGCCCACCAGGCGCTGCGGCACCTCGTCAAAAGGAATCTCCTCGCCCACCGCGAAGGTCGTGGACTCCCAGTAGCGGCTCTCGACTGGCGGCACGCAGCGCAGCAACGCGCGGGCCGAGGCGACCATGATGCAGTTGTCACCGCGAACGATGCGCCCCAGAGCCTCGCAGCGCTGGGCAACCACAGCATCGTCGGGCGCCTGCTCGCGCCAAGGGTAGTCCTTGCGCTCGGGAAAACGGCACACGTGTGCCAGACCCACGTAGGCGGCAAGGCTGCGCGCGGCGCGATCGGCCGCGTCCTCGCCACTCACGATGTAGACCGTGGGACGCGGGCGGCGCGCAAACTGAGCGGCCGCCATAAGCGTACGGCCCGATTGCGACACGGCCAGCGTCACGTCCTCGCCGGCATCGAGTCCGGCCTCGACAGTCTGCAAGGCCTCGGCAGTGTAGAGCTGCGCGGCTATACGGTGAATGAGCATGCTGTTCCTCCGGCATCGCAACGCCAAAAGCCCGCCGGGGCAAGCTCGGCGGGTCGTACGTCAAAGTTCATTGACGTTTATGGTACCGCACGGCCCCGTGACCAAAAGCCAAAGCGACATCATGCCAAATGTTGCCCACAACGGTCGCGCCAATACGTTTTACCAGCTTATTAACCCGCCATACACTCTGTACTTTGTTACCTTTCAACGTACCTTTCAACGCTGATTCGCACCGTCCGCGCCCCCTAGCGAGCATTTCGAGCTGCAAAGCGCCTATAATTGATGATATTGACGTATCCAATGCTGTTTTTGAGTGAGGGGGGGGTAAAAACAAATGGCTGACACTCCATCTTGTGCACTGTACGCCGGGCTTAAGTCACTCGGTCGCATCAACAACGGTAACGCCGCGCAAATTCTCATGGCCGGCAACGCCCGTTACGGTGGACGCCTCATCTCCGAACGCTTGACGGTCCCGTCGTTTATCTCACGCGAAATCGTTCACGCCAATCCCGGTGACCTTTCCGAGCCGCTGTTTACGCCCTTTGAACAAAGTGCGCGCCAGATACTCAACCTCATCATGCAAAACCGAGGCTCCGACCCCCAATCGCTGAGCAAGGTCGCTAAACGCTATATGGAGTCGTGCGTCCCAGACATGCAGGATGCCCTTACCAATTGTGGCGTCGACGGCATGCTCTTTAGAAACGGCGTCGAGCGCATCGAGACCACTGACGATAGTGACATTAAAGATCACCTCTACATCCATCTGATCTTTTTTATCGTTACCGGCTGCCTTGGCGACCCCGCCCGCGCCATCGAGTACACCGAGTCCTTTGTGTCCGACCAGATGCTCTCGACGCTTGGCACGGTCGAGACGACCGTCACCTCATTTTTCTCGACAACCGCGCGCCCCACGGGAGACGTTCGCCTGGGGCTGCTGCGCGTCGTGGGCAACTCGGCACGACCGCCGCTGCGTCCCCTTACCACGGACCCGGTGGGCAGCATTATCGGGTCACTGACTGGCGGCGGGAACGCCATCACCGACGTCGATTCCGATGTCTCGCGCCAGCACCTGCGCATCTGGTTCCAAGACGGACGCTGGCTTGCGCAGGGCCTCGACTCCACCAACGGATCGTTTTTGATCTCGGGCGTCGACCGCTGCCGGCAGCCTATCGAGCTGCCTCGACGCGACCGCCCCGCCAACTTTGCCAACACCCCCGTCGAGATTCACAACGGAGACACGCTTTGTTTGGGCGCCACGACGCGTTTTTTGGTCATTCGCATCACAGACTAGTCTGCCCACACATCTTCGACGCACAAGGTGCCGTTATTTGCATTAACCTCTGCAAATAACGGCACCTTTTCAATTAAGGCAACGGTTGCGCTACCTTTTCACTAACATTATTGCTATGCATTTTTTCTCGAAAGGATCGCCCCGTGACGTACGACACGGACATGGATATCATCGCGTTGTCCCCCTTTGAACCAAACGCCATGTTTGCGACCACCGAAGACTCCGATACCATTCGCCGCTTTACCACCCTGTTGGATTGCGGGGCAGTCGGCGGCGGCTCCCACCATCTTCGCAAGGTCGCCAACACCGAGGGCGAGACCTTTGCGCTCAAGACGCTGTGGCCCCTCAGCGGCTGTGATGAAAACGGCTCCGCTGTCAGCCCCTCGGGCATCAAGACGCTCGCCGAGGAGTATCGCAATCTTGCAGTCGTGTCACTGTTGGGCGGCTTTCCCAAAACCTATGGCTACGGTTATGCCGACAACACGCCGGTCATCCTTATGGAATGGATTGAAGGCCTACCCCTTCGCGATGCCGCGGCAGAGCTAACCGACCCCGCCGAGGGCGGCCGCATTCCCGCAAACACCGTCGCCGCAATCGGAAAACGCCTGGGAGAGATCCTCCTGAGTACCCAAAAGCTCGATGCACCTTTTGTGCACCGTGATATCTCCTTGCGCAACATCATTATTCGAACGGCGCGCCGACCCCTTGCCCAGCAGATTGCACACTGCAGTTTTGACCTTTGCCTGGTCGATCTGGGCAGCTCGAGCATCAAGCGCTCGGACCCCTCGTTTACCATGTCCACCGGCATCTGGCGCAACGGCACCCCCGAGTTCGCCCCGCCTGAGATGCTCTCCAACGACATCCCCGAGCTGGCGCCGCTGCGCACGTCGCCCAGCATCGATACATACGAGCTCTGCAGCGTGCTCTACACGCTCTATGCCGGCCACACGCCATATCGCCTAAACGAGCATATGGACCAGTCGCCCTACCTGTACAAGATCGAGCACGAGCCCGAGCTGCTCGAGGCGCGCTTACCCGGTGACCAAAAGCTTGTCGATGTCATCATGAGTGGCATCCATAACGAGCAGTCCCAGCGCGCGCCGCTGTCTACAATTGTCGGCAAGCTCGATGCCTGGATTAAAGACATCGATTTTGATCCGCGCACGCCGCTGCCCGCACCTGTCGATTTTAGCCAGCAACCAAAGGCTTCCGGCTCCGACAAAGCTCAGACGCGCCACCCGGTCATCTCGCGTCGCACTGCGCTCGCGCTCGGCGGCGTCTGCGTTGCCGGCATCGCAGCTTCTGCCCTTGCCACGAGGTGCTGGGGGCTTATCGATCTGGCGCACGGCATCAAGCCGTCACTCGACGATTACACCTGGGAAGAACTCGCCCTGATATCCCGGAAAATCCAAGAGACATCTTCCAACAAAAAGGCGCTCGAGATTGCCGAAACCTACCACCTGGTAAACAGCAAGCAGTCGCTCGAAAACGAGAACACCAAGACCGTCAGGCTTTCCGATGGGACCAAGGCACAAGTCCAGATCGTGGGCTTTAAGGCAGACACGTTCACCGATGACGGCCTCCCAGCTGGCATCACCTTTATGTTCCGTACCCCCATCGCCATGCGCGCCGTAAATGACAGCGCTGCGACGGGTGGCTGGGAGCAATCGTCTCTTCGCAAATGGCTGGCGGGCGAGGGCATGGCTACGCTGCCCGACGATCTCCGTAATCAGATCCGCTCGGTGCGAAAGCTTACCAACAACACCGGCGGCACCAAAGACGCCTCCAGCATCACCGCCACCGATGACAAGCTGTGGCTACCGTCCATGAGCGAGTTGTGCGGCTACCAGGCGCCCGAAACGTTCGCAGAAGGCTGCGAGTACCTTTCTGCCCTCTACAGCGGAGAAGGCGAACAGTACCAGCTCTATCGCGAGCAGAGTGTGAGCAGCCTGACCACCAACGATGCCATGATCCGCACCGTCGCCGGCAAAAAGATCTGCTACTGGGAGCGCACCCCCAGCGCCGACTGCAGCGAGGGCGCCAACTCGACGTACTTTAACCGCGTTGGAAAAGACGGCGACGTGTTTAGCTGGGCAACGCCTGGAAACGATCCGGACCAAATGACCTATGTCCTGCCCGGCTTTTGCATCTAACACCTTCCCCGGACACCAGAAAGGAGCCTTGCATCATGCGTGCGGAAACACCTTCCGAGGTGCTCTTTGATTTCCTTAAGTGCGACCTGCAGATCAATAATCGAGAAGCGGCGCGCATCTTGATTTCGGACAAGCCTATGGGCTCCAAACCGGCTCCAAGGTTTCGCATTACCGAAAAGACGTTTCTGTCGCGACGCGTGGTGCACGTCGTTCCGGGTACCGACAAGATTGACCCTGAGATGTTTACCGATTTTTCGCAGAGCGTCCAGAACTTGGCTGCCGCCGTAAAAATCGACAGCGGCAGCAGTCCAGCGGCCGCCAACGCTCGCCAGCAAGCCATTACGGCGCATGCCCTCGAGCGCATGGCAGCGTCGCTCGAACACTGGGAGCTCGATGGTTCCATCCTGCGCAATATCTTTGACCGCATCGCCGTCATGCCGGGCCTCAAGCAAAGTGACCGGCGCCTTTTGGAGCTCCTTGCGCTAACGGTCTGTGGATGCCTGGCCGATCCCAATGCCGCCGCTTCCGAGGTCAAAGACTTTGCCATAACGCACCTAGCCCAGACCTTTGGCACACTCGAGACCGCCGAGGCGGTCCAGGCGCAGGAAGCCAACCACAAGGTCAACGAGCCTCCTGCAAAACTGGGGCTGCTCAGGCTTGCGAAAGACGGCTCGGCCTTGCCGCCAATCTATCCCTTGAGCCTCGATCCCGAAGGTACGGTTCTAGGCTCTTTTGCACACGACCGAAACGCCATCACCAATGTAGGACCCGATGTATCCCGCCGGCACCTGCGTATAGCGTTTTCCAACGACACATGGCTCGCAAGCGGCCTTCATTCCACCAATGGAACGGTGCTGGTGACACGCAGCGGCGCGACTACCGTTATCGAAAAACCACGCTCGCTGCGCACCGCCGGTGACGAGGACAAGCAGATTCCTATCCACGACGGCGACCTGCTCAAGCTGGGCTCCTCGACCGAGTTTTTGGTGCTGAAGATCTCTTCGAACGTACGCGCGCTGGCCTAGGGCCGAGCTCGCCCAACAAGAATCAACGCAAAAGAGCGCCGCTGCACACATCGCAGCGGCGCTCTTTTATATGACGTGGGCATCTAAAATCGAATGCAGGGGCCGACAATACTCACGCAAGATAACTAAAACATAAAAGCCGCGTGGGGGTCGGGTCCCCACGCGGCTATCAGGTTTGGGCTAAATAAGCCCGGAGGTAAACACTAGAAGTGATTAGTGCTCGCGACGCTTGGTCATGTACATGCCCACAGCAACAGCCACGGCGCCGGTAAGGGCAGCAGCGGAGGTCACAACAAAGGTCGGGTCACCAGTGGTAGGAAGGGCAGCGGCGTCCTTCTTGGCCTCGTCCTTCTTGTCAGCAGCAACCTGCTTCTTACCATCATCCTTCTTCAAAGAATCGGACTTGGGGGTCTTAGCGGTGAAGAAGGCGTAGACAGTGGTGTCCTCGGTGATAGGAGTAGAGAAGTCAAACTTCTTGAAGGACTCCTTGGAAGAAGACCAGCCGACAAAGTTGAAGCCATCAACGGAAGGATCGCCGGGCTGAGCAACAGTCTTGCCGTCCTCAACCTCAACAGTGGTGGTGGAACCATCAACATAGAAATTGACCTTGTGGGTCTGGACAGCAGGCGTCTCGTTCTTGGTCCACTGGGCGTAGAACGTCACGTGGTCGCCGCCGCCCTGGACGGGCTTGCTGAAGTCGACCGGGTCGGTACCCTTGGAGTCATAGGTCCAGCCGGCGAAGGTGTAGCCCTCGCGGGTCGGGGCCAGGGGCTGGCGGGCGACGCCGTCGCCGTCGGTAACGCCCTGGAGCGTCTCGTTGCCGTC